>OJVS01000003.1_pt1 | contig 403214 bp, 378 predicted proteins | sample 1600291 | NCBI WGS metagenome assembly OJVS01 (sample SAMN04436609, study PRJEB24849) | human gut metagenome | biome: human gut; feature: NICU; material: stool | host: Homo sapiens | place: USA: Saint Louis, MO | collected 2009-11-28
CCGTTGCCGATACAGCGGCAGCGCGCCGTCAAGCACCAGCTGGAAACCGGCCTCCGCCTCGCCGCGCGCGCCGCTCAGCCCGTGCGCGGCGAACAGCCGCTGGCCGGCGGTCTGCCCGGCGTTGTTGCGCCGCAGCTCGCGATCCACCAGCCCCCGGCACATCGCCGCCACCTCGGCGCACAGCTCCTCTGCGCCGATGGCGCGGCCCTGCTGCTGCAGGCGGCCGAAGGCGGTGCACAGCAACCCGAGCGAGAACACGCTGCCCTTGTGGGTGTTAATGCCGCCGGTGGCGCGAAACATCTGGTTTTCGCAGGCCAGGCCGAGCGGCCGCAGCCGCGCCAGCTGCTGCTCTGCCGGCAAAGCGGCGTCTTCGCGCCCGCGTTGGATAAAGCGCGGCAGCCACACGCCGATGGCGCGGGCGCTGCGGTAGAAGTGCCCGAGATCCATGTCGCGGTGGGCGCCGGTGTTATGGCGATCCACCAGCCCCGGTTTGGGCGTGAGGTTGACCTCCACCAGCAGCGCGCGGAAAGCGGCGCGGGCGAAGTCGCAGGCCGGTTCGGCACGGTGGGCGGGCAGGTTAATCGGCAGAGATCGCATCGTTGAACATCCTTTCCATTTCATGCAGCAGCTGCTCGCTGCTATGCCGCCGCTGGCGTGCGCAGATCTTGGCCGGTTGGCCGCACAGCAGGCAGCGCCGTTCCGGCAGGCCGATGTCGCGGCGCGACAAAATGCGCCCCTGCGTATCCAGCACGTCGATATCCCACAGCCGGCCGATCGGGCGGCTCACCTCCAGCTGCATGGCGCAGTCCTTCACCCGCTGGGCATCGGCGCGCAGCGCGACAAACCCTTCGCAGCCGGTGGAGAGCGCCAGCGCCTCGGCCTGCGGGCTGGGCCAACCCTGTTCGGCGCACAGTCGCAGCAGCGCCGCCCACCCCAGGTTGAAGATGCCGCGCGTCAGCGCGCTGTCCTTCACCGGGCCGGGCACCACCAGCGTCAGCACCAGCAGCGTGCACTGGTGCTGCGCCAGCCACGCCTGCTGGCGCGCCTGACGGCATTCGCGGCTGGTGAGCAACTCCGGCAGGCTGACCGCGCGTTCGGCGGCCAGTTGGGGATCGACGGCGGCCATCGGCTACTCCGCCACCTGATGCACCACATCGATCACCGAGCCGTCGCGGTAGCGCACCACCGCCACCACCTTATCGGTAAAGGCGATCGGCTGCGGTTCGCCGGTCAGCTGCAGCGCGCGGGCGCGCAGCCAGTCGATGCTCACCACCTCGAGGCCGGCCTCCCGCAGGCGCTGCGCCAGCTCCGGCCGCGCCGGGTTGACGGCGATGCCGTGGTCGGTCACCAGAATGTCGATGCTGGAGCCCGGCGTGACGCAGGTAGTCACCTGCTCCACCAGCGTCGGGATGCGCCCGCGCACCAACGGCGCAACGATGATCGCCAGCCGCGCGGCGGCGGCGGTGTCGCAGTGGCCGCCGGACGCGCCGCGCAGCACGCCGTCGGAGCCGGTCAGCACGTTAACGTTGAAGCCGGTGTCGATTTCCAGCGCGCTCAGCACCACCACGTCGAGCCGATCGACCGACGCGCCCTTGGAGCTGAAGTTGGCGTACTGGTTGGCGCTGATTTCGATATGGCGCGGGTTGCGCGCCAGCGAAGTCGCCGCCGCCCGATCGAAGCTCTGCACGTCCAGCAGCTTGCCGATCAGCCCTTTCTCGTGCAGATCCACCATGGTCGAAGTGATGCCGCCGAGGGCGAACGCGGCGCGAATGCCGCGGGCGCGCATCTTGTCCTCCAGGAACCGGGTCACCGCCAGCGAGGCGCCGCCGGTGCCGGTTTGCAGCGAGAAGCCTTCGGTGAAGTAGCCGGAACCGGCGATCACCTCGGCGGCGCGGCGGGCGATCAGCAGCTCGCGCGGGTTCGAGGTCATGCGCGTGGCGTCGGCGCCGATCTTGTCGGCGTCGCCCACCCGCTCCAGCTGCACGATCAGATCCACCCGATCCTGCGCCAGGCTGGCGGGATGATGCGGATACGGCACCAGCTGCTCGGTCAACAGCACCACGGTGCCCGCCGCCTCGGCGTCCACCCGCGCATAGCCGAGCGAGCCGCAGCAGGCTTCACCGCTGTAACCGTTGGCGTTGCCGAACTCATCGCAGGCCGGCACGCCGAGGAAGGCCACGTCTATCTTCAGCTCGCCGGATTCGATCAGGTTGACCCGGCCGCCGTGCGAGTGAATTTGCACCGGCTCCGCCAGCAGGCCGCGCGAAACCGCGTCCGCCAGCGGGCCGCGCAGCCCGGAGGTGTAAATGCGGCTCACCACGCCGTGGCGGATATGCTCAACCAGCGGCGCATGGCAGTCGGTCAGCGAGCTGGACGCCAGCGTCAGGTTGCGGAACCCCATCGCCGCCAGCGTCTCCATCACCTGATTGAGCGTCAAATCACCGCCGCGAAACGCATGGTGGAAGGAAATGGTCATGCCGTCCTGCAGCCCGCTGCGGCGCACCGCTTCCTGCAAAGAGTCGCACAGCTTGAGATCGCGCGGTTTGCGCGCCTGCTGATTGGCTTTGGACACGTCCTGATAGCCCGGCAGATCCGCCGGGTTGGCGAAGGTCATCAATCGTTGTTGGCGGTTCATCATGCTTCCTCCCCGTGCTGTGCCGGTTCTTCCCGTAAGCCGGACAGCGCGGCGCGCTCCAGCACCAGCCGGGCGCGTTCAATCACCGGGCTGTCGACCATTTTTCCGTTGAGCGACACCACGCCGCGCCCTTCCCGCTCCGCCGCTTCGGCGGCGTCCACCACCCGCTGCGCGTGCGCCACCTCTTTGACGGTCGGCGCGTACAGGTTGTGCAGCAGCTCAATCTGGCGCGGGTTGATCAGCGATTTGCCGTCGAAGCCGAGCTGTTTGATCAGCGCCGCTTCCTGCAGGAAGCCGGCTTCGTTGTTGGCGTCGGAATAGACGGTGTCGAACGCCTGAATGCCGGCGGCGCGCGCCGCCTGCAGCAGCGAACAGCGGGCAAACAGCAGCTCGATGCCCTCCGGCGAGCGCTCGGTGCGCAGGTTGCGCACATAGTCTTCCGCCCCCAGCGCGATGCCGATAAGCCGCGGCGAAGCGTGCGCGATCGCCACCGCGTTGGTGATGCCCTGCGCCGATTCGATCGCCGCCAGCAGCCCGGTGCTGCCGACCGGCCGCCCGCAGGCCGCTTCGATGGCGGCAATCTCGCGCTCCATGTCGACAACGTCCTGCGCGCTGTCGGTCTTCGGCAGGCGCACAATGTCCGCGCCGCCGCGCACCACCGCATGCAAGTCCGCCAGGCCGTAGGCAGAGTCGAGCGCATTGACGCGCACGATGGTTTCCACCTCCTGGTACAGCGGGTGCTGCAGCGCGTGGTACACCAGCCGGCGCGCCGCGTCTTTTTCACGCAGGACAACCGAGTCTTCCAGATCGAACATCAGCGCATCGGCCTGGTAGATAAAGGCGTTGCTGACCATCGCCGCGTTGGCGCCGGGGACGAACAACATGCTGCGGCGCAGCCGGGTTTTATTCAGCGTTTTCATCTTTCGCCTCCCACGGCAGTTGGCCGCCCTCGCAGGCGCGCATCAGCGCGGTTTCCAGCCGGGCGCGCAGCACGCAGTCCAGCGCGCCCTTGTCGTCGACGATCACCTGCACCGGCTCCACTTCATAGCGCTGCAGCACCTCCAGCAGGGTGTGGCGGATCGCCGCGCCGAACTGTTTTTCCACGCTGCTGGCGATCAACAGATCGTGCTGCGGCCCCTCGGCGGGCGCGATGCGCACCATGACATCGCTGGATTCCAGCGTGCCGGCCATTGCTTCTCGGATAATTTTCATCATTCACCTGATTGTGCGGACTCAAAAGGATGCGGGGCCGCCTTGGCCCGGCGCTGCGTTTGCAGATCCTGCAGGTAGTACAGGGTGTCCGGCGGCACCAGCGGCGCGGCGGCGTGGAAGTCCCCCGCCGCCAGCAGCTTGCGCACCCAGGAGGCGGAGATCGCCGTGCCCTGATATTGCAAACGCTCGATTTCCACCAGCGCGATCGGCGGGCTGGGCAGCGCCGGCGTTTCCAGCCAGTAACGCATGTCGCGGTTGTATTTCGCGGTCACCGCGCAGAACGGCTCGTTGCCGACGAAGCGGTGGGTAATGCCCAGCGCGGGCGCCAGATACTGGCGGAAGATCTTCAGATCGATTTCGGTGTAACAGTCGTCGGCCACGCCCTGATCCTTGATGAAGTAACAGGGGAAGGTGGCGCGCGAGATCACGTACTGCGAGCCTTCGTGTACCGTGAGGTTGGGGATATCGGCGGTGCCGGCCAGCACCAGCCGGCGGCGGTCTTCATAGCTGAAGCGCGAGGTGTTTTCCTTCACTAAAAACAGGTGCAGCCAGTCGCAGCGTTTGGCCGCCTGACGCACCAGATACTGATGCCCGCGGGTGAAGGGGTTGGCGTTCATCACAATGCTGCCGATGGTGTCGCCCGGCCGGCGCTGGCTCGCCAGCTGGGCGGCGTAGCGCTTCAGGCGGCACGGGCTGTTTTCCATCAGCACCACGATGCCCGGCACGGTGGCGATCGGGTAGAAACCGCACTGGCGGAACAGCGGCTCGTTCTGCACCTTGGTGTAGATAAACAGCTGGGTGTGGTGGCGCTCGTAGGCCAGGTTCACCAGCTCGGTCGCCAGCGCCAGCGCCAACCCTTCGCCGCGCATCAGCGGGCTGATGGCGACGCATTTGATAATATTGTCGGCGATGCCGCCGCAGGCGACCAATTTGTCGTGCTGGGTAACGGTAATAAATATTTCAACCGTGGTGTCGATATTCAGATCGTTACTGCGCAAAAAGGCGCTTATTTCCGAAATCGCTTTATGATCCGATCGCTTTACCCGATTAAATACGGCATCACCTAACATAACACGCTCTCTGGGTTAACTGGCAAACAACAAATTAAATACAAAAAGGCATTTTAATTAACATCGAAAAGGTTAATTAAAACCTTAAAAACCATGCAGATAAACGCGACTTTGCGTTCGATAAATTAATGGTAAACAGAAAAAAAACGCCGATTATTGACCTATTTCACAAACCGATTCCGGTTAATAAGTTATTTAATGTTCTTTATTTGCTTAATTAATCTTATGGTGTTTATTATTGAGATAATCTTTATTTGGCGCCGCAATTTACTTACATTCATTTAGCATCTTGATTGCAATAGTAGGTTTCATTATGGAATGGCTGAACATCCTGATCGTTGAAGACGAAACGCCGCTGGCGGAGATGCACGCGGAGTTTATCCGCCAGAACGGCGGCTGCCGCCAGATTTGGCTGGCCGGCACGCTGGCGCAGGCGCGCGCCATGACCGAGCGCTTCAAGCCGGACCTGATCCTGCTGGACAACTTTCTGCCCGACGGCCAGGGCATCACCCTGCTGCGCGAACTGACGCTGAGCGGGTATCGCGGCGGCATCGTGTTCATCACCGCCGCCAGCGACATGGCCACCGTGGCCGAGGCGTTGCGTTACGGCGTATTCGACTACCTGATCAAACCGCTGGCCTATGACCGGCTGAGCCAGACCCTGCAGCGCTTCAGCCAGCGCCGCGAAGCGCTGAAAGACAAAGCGCGCCTCAACCAGCGCCGCATCGACGAGATGTTCAACACCTACGCCCGCGGCGAACAGCAGGCGGCGCTGCCCGCCGGCATCGACGAGCTGACGCTGGGCAAGGTCCGCGCGCTGTTTGCCGAACCCGCCGCGCGCCACACCGCTGAAAGCGTTGCGCAAAAAATGGGGCTCAGCCGCACCACCGCGCGCCGTTATCTGGAGTTTTGCACCGCCGCGCAGCAGCTGCGCGCCGAGATCATTTACGGCAAGGTCGGCCGCCCGCAGCGGATCTACCGCGCCGGCGAACCGCATTAGCGGTTATTTGATCGCCCTTGCAAGGTTGCGTGTAACCGCTTTACTTTTTATGCGCCGGTCAGCATCTTGGTGAGCATCACCTAGCCGACTGGACGATCGCCGATGCCCGCTGCGCCCCTTGCTTCCCTGACCGAGATCCTCGCCCGCCGTGACTGGCAAAACCCGGCCTGCACCCACTACCGCCGGCTGGACGCCCACCCGCCGTTCGCCAGCTGGCGCACGGTGGAAGACGCGCGCGACGATGCCCCCAGCGTCAGCCGCCGCTCGCTGAACGGCGAGTGGCGCTTCAGCTATTTCCCGCGTCCAGAGGCGGCGCCGGAAGGCTGGCTGCAGCAGGATTTACCGGACGCCGCCCCGCTGGCGGTGCCGGGCAACTGGCAGCTCGCCGGCTACGATGCGCCGATCTATACCAACGTGCGCTACCCGTTCCCGGTCGATCCGCCGCGCGTGCCGGAAGACAACCCGACCGGCTGCTACTCGCGCACCTTCAGCGTCGATCCGGCCTGGCTGGCCGCCGGCCAGACGCGCGTCATCTTCGACGGCGTCAACTCGGCGTTCTATTTGTGGTGCAACGGCCACTGGGTGGGCTATTCGCAGGACAGCCGCCTGCCGGCGGAGTTCGATCTCAGCCCGTGGCTGCAGCCGGGAGAAAACCGGCTGGCGGTGATGGTGCTGCGCTGGTGCGACGGCAGCTATCTCGAAGATCAGGACATGTGGCGCATGAGCGGCATCTTCCGCGACGTCAGCCTACTGCACAAACCCGCCGCGCACCTGAGCGATGTGCGCATCACCACGCCGCTGCATGACCGCTTTACCCGCGGCGAACTGGTGGTGACGGCACGCGCCAGCCGGCCCGGCCCGCTGCAGGTGCAGGTTCAGCTGTGGCGCGATGGCGCGCGGGTGGCCGAACGCACCCAGCCGCTCGGCAGCGAGATCGTGGACGAGCGCGGCGCCTATGACGATCGCGTCACGCTGCGCCTGCCGGTAGAACGCCCGGCGCTGTGGAGCGCCGAAACGCCCGCGCTGTATCGCGCCACCGTCGCCCTGCTCTCACCTGAGGGGGAGGTCATCGAGGTGGAGGCCTATGACGTCGGCTTCCGCCAGGTAGAAATCAGCGGCGGGTTGCTGAAGCTCAACGGGCAGCCGCTGCTGATCCGCGGCGTTAACCGCCACGAGCATCATCCGCGCCACGGCCAGGTGATGGACGAGGCGACGATGCGCCACGACATCCTGCTGATGAAGCAGCACAACTTCAACGCGGTGCGCTGTTCCCATTACCCCAACCATCCGCTGTGGTACCGGCTGTGCGACCGCTATGGGCTTTACGTGGTGGACGAAGCCAATATCGAGACCCACGGCATGCAGCCGATGAACCGCCTGGCTGACGATCCGCTGTGGCTGCCGGCGATGAGCGAGCGCGTCACCCGCATGGTGCAGCGCGATCGCAACCATCCCTGCATCATTATCTGGTCGCTGGGCAACGAGTCCGGCCACGGCGTGAACCACGACGCGCTGTACCGCTGGGTGAAAAGCCAGGATCCAACCCGCCCGGTGCAATATGAAGGCGGCGGCGCCGACACCGCCGCTACCGACATCATCTGCCCGATGTATGCGCGGGTGGATCAGGATCAGCCGTTCCCGGCGGTGCCCAAATGGGCGCTCGGCAAGTGGATCGGCCTGCCGGAGGAACAGCGGCCGCTGATCCTGTGCGAATACGCCCATGCGATGGGCAACAGCTTCGGCGGCTTTGAGCGTTACTGGCGCGCGTTCCACCACTATCCGCGCCTGCAGGGCGGCTTTGTCTGGGACTGGGTCGATCAGGCGCTGATCAGGCGCGACGCCCAGGGCGAAGAGTACTGGGCCTACGGCGGCGACTTCGGCGATACCCCCAACGATCGCCAGTTCTGCCTGAACGGGCTGGTGTTCGCGGATCGCACCCCGCACCCGGCGCTGTTCGAAGCGCAGCGGGCGCAGCAGCTGTTCCGCTTCGCCTTCGACGCCGCCTCGCTGACGCTGACCGTCACCAGCGATTACCTGTTCCGCCACACCGACAACGAGCAGCTCAACTGGCGGCTGGAGCTGGACGGCGTGGAGCGCGCCAGCGGCAGCTTCGATCTGGCGCTGCCGCCGCAGGGCAGCGCTAGCTTCACCCTGCTCGATCGCCTGCCGATGCTGCACCAGCCCGGCGAGCTGTGGCTGAACGTGGAGGTGGTGCAGCCGCAGGCCACCGACTGGTCCGAAGCGCACCACCGCTGCGCCTGGGATCAGTGGCGGGTGCCGCGCGCGCTGCATCCCGCCCCGCCGCCGCCGCAGGGCGTGCCGCCCACGCTGATTGAAGACGCTCAGGGGCTGACCCTCACCCACGGCGACCAGCGCTGGCGCTTCGAGCGCAGCAGCGGCCACCTGACGCAGTGGTGGCAGAATGAGCAGCCGCAGCTGCTGACGCCGCTGCGCGACGGCTTTGCGCGCGCGCCGATCGATAACGACATCGGCGTCAGCGAGGCGGACCATATCGATCCCAACGCCTGGGTCGAACGCTGGAAGCTGGCGGGCCTGTACCGGCTGGAGGAACGCTGCACGCGGCTGCAGGCCGATGCGCTGCAAAACGGCGTGCAGGTGGTGAGCGAACACCAGTTCGGCGTGGACGGGCAAATTTTGCTGCTTAGCCGCAAACAGTGGCTGTTCGATGCGCTGGGCGCGGTGAACGTGAGCGTGGAGGTCGAGGTGGCCGATACTCTGCCGCCGCCGGCGCGCATCGGCCTGCACTGCCAACTGGCGACGGTGCAACCGCAGGCGGAATGGCTGGGCCTGGGCCCGCACGAGAACTACCCGGATCGCCGCCTGGCCACGCAGCACGGGCGCTGGCGCCTGCCGCTGGCAGATTTGCACACGCCGTATATTTTCCCCGGCGAGAACGGCCTGCGCTGCGACACCCGCAGCCTGCGCTACGGCGGCTGGCGCATCGACGGCCGCTTCCACTTCTCGCTCAGCCGCTACGGCCTGCAACAGCTGATGGCCTGCAGCCACCAGCACCTGCTGCAGCCGGAAGCGGGCACCTGGCTGCATCTGGACGGCTTCCATATGGGGGTGGGCGGCGACGATTCCTGGAGCCCGAGCGTGCACCGGGATTACCTGCTCACCGCCGGCGTTTACCGCTATCAGCTGCGCCTGCTTCGGGCGCCCGAGAGCTAAATCTGCCAAAAAAGTCAACGGGTTGCGCATTCTGTAAGCAAACAGTCACAGAATGTGTAATCCGCCTTTGACATGCCGACGGCGCCTCGCTATTATTCGCCCCGTTCAAACGATTCCTCTGTAGTTCAGTCGGTAGAACGGCGGACTGTTAATCCGTATGTCACTGGTTCGAGTCCAGTCAGAGGAGCCATATTTAGAGAAGCCCGCTCAGGGAAACCTGAGCGGGCTTTTTGCTGTTGGGCGGTCATCATCGATGATCCCCTGCACTCTCCCTACCCGAAACCGTTCAGCCATCCGTTGAACGGGTAAGTTTCTCCCATTGTTCAATTTCCTTGCCTAACGCCTCGAGCTTTTGCCGCACCAAACTTAATGCGTCACTGCCTAACAACAGATGCGTGGGTGGATTCCGGCTCTCGATCAATGCCAGCATGGCGTGAGCCGCCTTCACGGGATCGCCGAGTTGCTTGCCGCTTTTTTCCTGACGCGCCTGACGAACAGGTTCAAATAACGCGTCATAGTCCGGGAGACGGCGAGGGCTGCGTACCATTGAACGCCCGGCCCAGTCCGTCCGAAACGAGCCCGGCGCCACGGCGGTCACGTGTAGGTTGAACGGGGCAAGCTCTTTACTTAAGGTTTCTGATATCCCTTCCAGTGCAAATTTGCTGCCGCAGTAATAGCTGATACCGGGCAAGGTAATGAAGCTACCCATTGAGGTGATATTGATAATGTGGCCGCGACGGCGCTGGCGCATGCCCGGCAGCACGGCTTTGATCATCGCCACCGCGCCAAACACATTGACGTCAAACTGGCGGCGCAGCTCTGCAAGCGGGGATTCTTCCAGAATGCCTTCGTGGCCGTAACCGGCATTGTTCACCAACACATCTATCGGACCGACGGCGGACTCTATCTCTCCAACCACCTCATCAATACGCTCAACGTCCGTGACATCAAGCAGATAGCCAAAAGCCCGCTGCGTATCGAGCGCGCCGAAAGCCTGCAGTGCTTCGCTGTTGCGCACGGTCCCTATAACCCGATGCCCCACGGCGAGGGCTTCGCGCGCCAGCGCCTGGCCAAAGCCACTGCTGACGCCGGTAATTAAAATCGTTTTTGCAGATGCCATAAAAAAAACTCCCATGAACCAAGAAGGTTGCATGGTATTCTCTGCTCTGCCGCATTTTTAGGCCGTATCTTCTCTTTTTCTTGCCTGATTTTATGAGGTGGTGGGATGTCCGACATGATTGCCCTGATGAATAGACTTGCGGTGCAAGAGGGATACAACCTCACTGCCCTACCTGATGTGCGAATTTTACGTTCCGATCGCCCGCTTGCCAGAACGCCGGTGCTTTACGATCCGGGGATCGTGATCGTCTGCCAGGGCAGCAAACGCGGCTATTTCGGTCAACAGACCTATTTATATGATGAGCAGCACTACCTGGCGGTTTCGGTGCCGGTGCCGTTTGTGATGGAAAGCGATGCGTCGGCAGCACATCCGCTGCTGGCGATTTATATGCATCTGGATTTTCAGCTTGCCGCGGAACTGATGTTGCAGATTGAACAGCATGGCGCCCCGCATCCTCCCGTCGCGCCGCAAAGCATGATGTCGAGCCCCATGGACGGCGCGGTAAAAATGGCCGTTCTTCGCTTACTTGACGTCCTGACCAACCCGCTTGAGGCGGCGATCCTCGGCCCGGCGCGGGTGCGTGAACTCTACTTCCGCGTGCTGACAGGCGCACAGGGCAACGCAATGCGTGCCGCGCTGGCCTTGCAGGGCCAGTTTGGCAAAATCGGTAAAGCACTGCAGCACATCCATGCCGCTTACGCGGAGCCGTTAACGCTGACGCAGCTGGCGATGATGGCCGGCATGAGCGTGCCGACCTTTCATAGCCATTTCAAAGCGATAACGCAGATGCCGCCGATGCAGTATGTGAAATCGGTGCGCCTGCACCAGGCACGGATGCTGATGGTGCGCCAACAAATCACCGCCGCCGCCGCGAGTTACGCCGTTGGCTATGAAAGCCCCTCGCAATTTAACCGCGAATTCAAGCGTCTGTTTGGCCTGCCACCGGCAGAGGAGATAAAACGCATGCAGCGTCACTTCGCCATTCCGCCCGCGCAGCCTGCCTCGGTATTTGTTTCGTCGCACTGAGGCTTATTTGGTATGGCGAAACTTTAGTTCGTTATGCGCGAAAAGCGGAATTTTGTCTATGTATGAAGAGAGAAGGAGATAGCAGAGGAAATAAGCCCAGAGCGTGGCGGCGAACTAAATCATAGAGTGGTCATGAATACGAAAATTCGCCTGAAGAAGTGGGGCTACTTGAACTAATTGTCGGATATGGTTAAGTGATATCCCGGCTATCAACCGGGAGTTGATTTATGCTTTCGCACCTACATTATCAACGTTCGTAAATTGTCCCGTTCGGGCGCATGTACATACCATCACTCAGATAAACGTCTTCGCCATCCTCAACACATAGGTCAGAATAAATATCGACCATGCCAGTATTCGTCGAAATCCCATGAGCATCGAAGAGCTCAAAGAAGCGAGTGACCCATTCCTCGTTGACCTCATCTTGTATAGTTTTGCCGTGATCTATAGTAATGGAAAACATGGAGATGCAATTATTCTGAAAGCGGTCTACTTTATGCTCAGGTTGAAGATGATTTTCTTGGGCTAACGTCTCGGCGACCGAAAAAAGGAGCTTCTGGTTTACTGGCAGCTTGTACCCGATAGTCAAACCATCCCCTATGCGAATTCTCTCTTCGGGCCTCGTTGGTGTTTGCACTTCAAAAGAACTACCATCATCATTTTGAGCTAAAAAGCGGACGAAAACCGTGTCTCCACGGACTAACATCCAATCCTTTCCATGTTTTGGTTTCATTGCTTTAACTATCTGCGGTTGTAATGCTGACATGCTCATGGTGTTAGATACCGAAAAGAAAAATATGGAAGAGATTATACCGACTAGAATGTTTTTTTATAGCTCCGCTACTCTTGGCGAGCATCACAGAAAATGACGCTTCAAGCCAACGTCCGCTTTAGCACTAAGCGGACAAGCTACCTGAGCTGAAGGTCCGCTGCGAGCGAGGAGAGGAGAGGAGAGGACATTAGTATGCCATAGTTGAAATTGATTTTTTAACAAAAATCATTATCATAGTCCAGCCATATACTCAGTTTTTGCAATATTATAGAGAATATTTTGTGCAGGGTTTGGGCTGGGCCAAAGCTTGATGCGGATAAAAAATGTATTATCAGGAAAAATCATGACTGAAGAAGAACGCCTTGTAAATTTATATAAACTTGTAACAAACTACAATTTGAGTGAGCACCAAAAATCATTACCATCATCTGAAGATAACTCTCTACAATGGTTTAAAAGTTTTAAGTTTCTTCATCCGGCATCTTGGGCTGCATCTCCCCAAAAAATCCCATATATTGCTGCCACCACACTTATAGATTCGTACTCATGCTTACCTCGCCGACCTGATATGGCATTTTCATATCTTTGGACAGCCATCAACAACAGCTACAACGATTTATTACTCAAACAAAACACTAGTGGTGATAGGCTGACAGATACCAAGGGGATTGATAATTCATTAGCACTTATCTCCAGTTTTCTTAACTCAAAAGTTGATAATAAAGCAATACTTCCAGAAGAACATGAGAGCAAAACAATTAATGAAATTATGGTGGAATTCGTAAAACGTTTGCCAGATAAGAACTTAAACTTCTTAGGGTCTTATATTTTAAAAGGCATGGCTATATCAATAAAAAACAGCGAGGATACTCTACCCAGCATTAGAAAAATACATATATCATCTTCTTATCAAACTTTCGAAAAAAGATTTAAAACGATCCACAACCATCTATATTGGAATTATGGAAAGAAATACTCAAGCATTTGTACCATTTCTGAATCAACAGATAAAACTAGTGTAGACTTTGGTATTAAAGATGAGGAAAAATCACGAATGATAACTCGTGCAGTGAGAAAAGAACTTCAGCGAATTTTAGTAAATAATCCAGAACTCGATCAGTTCGATGTCGCCGGAAACAGCACTCCGAAGAAAGCGGCGTTTACGAATGATATTGATAAATTAGAGTTTTTAATATTCGGTTTGTTGTACGCATCTAGGAATAATAATATTCATGGTAATGTCGCATCACGCTTAAACAGTATCTTTGCAAATTCAAAAACCATTACCGCTGCAACGTGGAACTTTTTATTTGAATACTTCTATCTTTCGCTACTTTTGCTAGCCCTAAAGCACATTGAACTTGATGACTTAGACATCCATTTATACAACGTTAAACTACTTAAAGTCACCAACAAAGATTCTCCAGTAGTGAGTTAAACATAACAATATAATTAAATTGCTTCTTTCTCAATAATTTCGTGCGGACTTAAAGACGTCCGCTCCTAGCACAGGGCTGCTGTTGCAGTCCTGACAACCTTAGACTTCTATTGATTCAGAGATATCTAACGCATCATCCACTTCAATGCCCAGATAACGGACTGTGCTTTCCAGTTTCTTATGGCCCAACAACAGTTGGATCACCCTGAGATTCTTGGTCTTCTTGTATATCAGGTAAGGTTTTGTTCTTCTCATGGAATGTGTGCTGTAAAGTGAATCTTCGAGGCCAAGCTTTGCTATCCACCCATGAAAAATTCGGTTGTATTGCCGAGTTGATATGTGTTGGCACGTACCGACCCGAGACTGGAATAAGTAGTCTTTACTGTGCAGATTGCCCAGTTTTATGAGTGCTGCAACGGCCTCTCTAGTCCCTTTGGTTATCTTAAATTGGACTGGGATCCCGGTTTTCTGTTGTAACACCGTTGCCCTGCTCGAAACAGTACTTCCATATGCAACATCTGATACCTTGAGTTTTACCAGATCACATCCCCGAAGTTTACTGTCTAAAGCCATGTTGAACAGGGCTAGACCTCGGGTTTTGCCTTCTAGTTCAAGTCTGATTCGAATCCCCCAAATATGAGATATCTGAAGCGTTTTTTTTTCCGATGATACGTTCTTTGTTCCACGGTGACATTTTCATACTCAAACCTCCTGCAATGTGGGAGATTTAAGTATGATTGTCACTGATGAACGAGGTATAGTCATTCGCCCCCTGAGAATTACACTTTGACGAGTTCAGGGTATGCACTTACTGGTTACGAATATTGTGCCAGAATCATGTGATTTAATTATTTCCGCTTTGCTTCCGAGCCAGTAGGTGCTCAACGTTCGCTAACGAATACTCTGGGCATGCAGAAAAACTGCTATACCATCGTCTCCCTAAGACAGCCAGATATAGGTCCCGAAACGCAAGAATGTTTCGTGAGAGTTAGGCGAATAGACGCTAAGCAATCCTTGTTCGTTAGCCGCAAGATATTGCCAGTCCCCCTCATCCATCATGAGTTCTTTGAAATCAACACCATCATGGCTTAGATAAATCATCTGCCGGTTATAGCTGGACGGGAACAGGCTGATTTCTGACAAGTGGAAGCAGTCGGCGACGTGTAGCTCGCTGTCGTGTCGTTTCCATTCATAGCCTTTATCTGAAGTCAGCAGATAACGGGAATAAAAGCACATTAGCGAATCATTCATCCGGGTTACCACAATATCGTTATAGAACTCCTTCTCACCATTCCAGGTGCAATTTCGCCAGCTTTTACCCGGTACATGATATTCAATAATAGATTCTGTGTCAGGGCGCTTCTTCACCGATAAATAATGCCAGTCATATTTGCTAAATGACAGTAAACAATTGATACCCGGCAGTGAAAAAAGACGTTGTATTTCAATCCCTTCGCTAAAACTCGGCGTATCTTCGTAACGACGCCATTTCGCATTGAGACTGTTGGTACAAAAAACAACCGGCTTATCGTAAGTCGATGTTTTCGTCGAATCGAAGAAAAAACCTTCTTCTTTATATTGATACTCTTTACGCTCCGTAAACCGCCATAACCAAAGGTCATTAAAATGAAAAAGATCTTCAGTCACTCTAAAATCCCAGGTATTCGGCACATCCGGAAACTGGCTTTGCTGCCAGGTCAGGGCATCAGTGGAATAATAGAATCCAGAATCGGAGTTGGAGAAAATCACCCAGATACCTTCCACAATGATGATTTTATTTATATAACGTATTTTCTCTACTGGATCCGGGTTAACCGTCTGCCAGCTCAGTCGATCCTCACTACGATAAAAACATTCATCATTATCAACGATTAGCCAAATTTGACCATCCGTCTTGATATGACGAATATTCTCTGGGTCGCAGGGAGGATTTTCGATATCCTGCCACTCGATCCGAAAGCAGTGTTCTTTGCCACCTTTCATCACCGTAACAGATTGCTTATCGAGTTTTTCCTGTTCTTTCTGCCGTAGCCACTCGATATGTTTCTGTTCTTTGATGCGAATGACTGAGCGATCAAACTCACCGCCGGCAAACAATTCAAGCTGTTCGGCAGCATCGGAACATGCGTTTGAAAAGGCCGTGAGTGAATCGTCAATTTGCGCCTGATATTTACTGATTTGATCATACCAGTCTTCATTTTCTGCAGAGTTATCAATCTCATAATCGGAATAACTGATTTGATTGTCATATTCAAACGTCGGCCCCCCCCAGCGAGAGGTGATACCATTGGCCTTATTCAAGGCTGAGGAATTTGACGAAAGGAACTCACGGGCCTTTTTACGTAAATCATTTACGTCAGAGAGACACGATTTTCTTCCCAGTGCAAAGGCAGAACCACCGACAGCGCCCCCCATTTTTCCCAAGAAGCTATCATCATCAAACGACCCAAGGAAGAAGCTGTAATCACCGAATTTCATCGTCACTTTCAGCATGTCATAGCTCAGCATAGTGCACGCAAGACTGGCGGTACTAAGCTGCTTTATCTCCTCCGAGAATTGATTTTTAAATCGCAACTCGCGATAGCGGAAAATATTAATCCATCCCTGCGTCAGTGAAGTCAGTTTCGCTGCGCTGGTGAGCAGTTTCGCTTCGTTATTTTCCTGAAGCAGCACCTGCATGTGAGGAAAAACGTCTTTAAACTGCGCCGGTTTCAGCGTGCTGAGTACGCGCATCACCTGTGGATTTTCAATCTTTTTGCCACAAAGCATCAGTAAGAAGAATACGTCAAAAAGCCAGGTGTAGCGCGCATTATCATCGGCTAGCAGTTCCAACATCGCCTGCTGATATTCCTGATATTTATAAGGACTATCGGCCAGACTCGTGATATCGCCCACTACGGCAGAACAACCAGCATATTCCCCAAGAAGCGCCAGAAACTCATGCCCCTGCCTAGTCAGCGAGGCAGTATTTTCAATACTCAGTGCGAGTAAAAGCAGATACAGAGATTTTTTCTCTTCGCTGTCTGTAGTGTCCAGAAAGCTGTGCTGATGAATATCCGGCAAAGCTGAAACCAGCGTCAACGTCTCTGCTGATTCATCCTGCGTATCCTCAAGTGCAGTGGCATTTAATCCATTAATATCCCGATAGATATCAATAGTTACCAGACTACCGCCAATCACTTCGCTAATCAGATCGCGGATGCTATAGATGGTTGATAATCCTGAGAATGCTTCACCAAACAGTCTGGATATCAGCTTCTCACGTGCTTCATCGCTGTTACACAACGCGTCATCATCAATTAGGGAAACGATCTTTTCATATTGTTCAGAAAGAAAATAGAGAGCGTTGAAGCCGATACCAGATATATTGATTTGAATAAAATGTGAGTCAATTTCATGTTCATCCACCGAAAGCTCGATGAGCGAACGGTATCGATCGATACTGATAATATCTATCTGGTCGATAAGCTCAATAATGAAATCAAGCAGGCGCACTTCTTCATCGCAGTTAACGCCTAATTTCTCGAGCGTCACGATCAGATAATTGATATCTGCCGTCACCAGTTCAGCATCCTGATGTCTGCGCATAAAATCATAGGCCAGGCTTAACACCAGAATATTATCTGGGTAGGATTTATAGCGACGTTTATTCGCTTCGATATCTAACGACCAGTTATTAAATCGGGTATTGTTTTCCACATGAACGAGTCGGCGGTTGATTTTATCAATTGCCTGCTCGAGAAAATCTCGCGTTTCAATTATATATTCATTCATGGTTCCCAAATTATTGCGAATGATGGCAATGCTCTGGGAATTGATCAGGTTTTGCTGCTGGAGTTGCATCAGATAATGCCAGGCTAACTTTTGCATCTGGATAGTATCTGATTGATTTAGCAGATCATTCTCATTATTTTTTCCGCTTAAAGCCCCCCGGAACCGTTTGAAAAAACCACTACTCGCCTGGTCTTGTAACCGATTCTGGCTACTGGAAATCAACTTTGAGGCATCCAATGCCAACTGTTGTGTAAGCGCCGCGTTCGCTTTGTGCTGCCTGACCAAATCATTGACAACTTTCTGTTCAGCCACTTCCAAAGGTTGATGGAAAATCTGTTGTTGCTGCTCGGCAGTCATTTCTCAGTTCCTTACAGATTATTAATTATATTTTTTAAGCGAAGACTTTGCGCTTCCATGGTTTTTATCTGGCTGGAAAAATTTTTTTCAGATAAATAAAGGCCCTTATGGAAGTCGGCGTAATAGATTTGTGATTGATGCAGATAGCTCAGCGCATCACGCATTACTAGTCCATTACTCACTACCAGTTCTGTATTGACGAGGGTAAGTTCGAAGTTTTTCTCGATGTGATTATCCAAAGCGATATTCATACCAAGGGTCGTGATCAAGCCGCCAATGAGGCTTCCTACCAGCATGCCAACCGGCCCGCCAGGCGCTCCCACTACCGCACCAATAGATGCACCAGCCACACCAGCCCCTGTCTGGAAGAGACCTTTACCTGTACGAGACTCTAGTTCCTGTACTGTAATTTTCCCGGCAGCAAACAGCACCACATTTTGTACAACATCCACAGCACAAACCGCGGCCCCCGCGATACCACCATTGGCGAGACTACGTTTAAAAACAGTACCTGCAAACAAACCGGGCAAGGAGCGTGCGGCGATGCTGACGCTCGCAGTGGCAACCCCGGCTTTCAGTGCGCTATCCCCGGCAGCAATGACGGTGTTTTGCAGGATCTGGACGGTGGCTTGTTCAACCGTGATTTCACCATTTTTAACCTGTCGCACATATTGGAATGTATTAATGCTACCCGCAATGACAGTGGTGATCACAGCCGCAGAACCCGCAGCGCGCACACTTTGTTGGATGGTCGCTTTGTTAAGATATCCGGCCTGCATTTTATCATGCAGATCTTTACCCGATTGTGTCCCCGCCCCGACGGTTTCCGCCTCACGTTTGCTAAGCGGCGCCGATTTAACCCCTTCAGCCTTAATGGAGGCGGCAGTTTTATCACGCACTTTTTCTGCCGAATCCGATACAACCGGGCGCTTTTGTTGGTTTTTAAGTATGGTACGTTGGGCTGAATCCTTGATCCCATCAATTTGATCGGCCGGGCCGATAAATACATCGCTGTGCTGATATTGATGAACACCATCTTTGGTGGAACGGAAGGCTTTTTGTGTCTCTTCGGCATTGCGGAAATATTTAAGCTGCGCCCCTACTAATTGCTCATCGCTCTTCATAACTACAATGTCATGAACCTGATGATTTTTCCCCAACGGGGTATTCTTAAACTGATCCGTAAAAGCGCGTACATCTTTATCTTTTAGAATGGCATCAAGGTTGAAGGATTCTGCATGCCAGGTTTCCGCAGCAAAACCGCCTTTTATCGCATTGTTTTGCGCTGTGGAAGAGATGGTTGACATAATATTGTTAGCCTGGTTTATTTCACCAACCATTCGTCCAATTTTTTCGGCAGCCTGCATTGGCCAGATTGGACAGAGGCTAATCGACTGCGTTACAGCTTTTTTGCGATCGTGCATCATGGTGCATCCTTAGACGTTATCCTGGAAAACATTATCGGTTACAAGGTCATTTTCTTGAGTAAGTTGGGCAATATACTGAGAAAGCTGTCCGACAAACGCATTAGCTTCAGTCACGGGCGATAGAATTCGTACGTTAGGCAACCAGAATCGTAGCGTAGAAAAGAGTTGTTCCCGATGTGCAATTAGCGTTGTGACAATTAATCTGCCATCCTGTGATTTGCTGATAATTTTTTGCTGTGGCAATATATTTCGTCGCTCAAAGTAGCAAGCAATATCGGGAAAGACTTCAACCATAACTTCCATTTTATTTATGCTAAACCAGGCGTCGTCCTCGCTATCAAGATAGTCATGAATATCGCTGTCTGGAGTGAACGTTGTTTTTTTGATATCCAGCCATTCAATCGCACTCACTCGAAAGGCTTTAACCATTAATTCAGCATCCGTTGCTGCCAGATACCATACTCCTTTTAAATTCATTAAACGGTACGGATAGAGAGTTCTGGATTTTCCTTTATAGTGAATAACGCAAACCAAATTTTCTTTTATGGCTTTGTCCAGGCTGGAAAAAGTGCTTTTTTGAAACTCAGAGCTCAATGCTTCTGGAGGAATTGGCAATATTTTAATGCGGTTATATTCAATTGCCGTGAGTATATTTCGTAACGAACCCTCCCCTGACAGCGGCAGTAATTCCCTCAGGCCCGTTTTTTCACTCAGACTATCTAACGTAGGAAGTTTGTCTTCTGCCTCATTTTGCATGCTGATACGATAGATCCCATCTTTAGAGCACGTGACAAACTCGCCCAGGCGATTTAGATCACGATAAATGGTTCTCTCCGTAACTTTAAAGCGACCAGCCAACTCACGACGCGAAACCGCACCTTCCTTAAACAGCTGCAATAAAATCAGCGCAATACGATTTGCCAAACGCTCATGCCGTGAAAAATTATCCATAATCAAATCTCGGTCAGAATTTGGACTTCATAGTACTCCAACAAACTGACAGGATGTGTCAGTCACCTCATAACTAACGACTATAAATCAAAATTATTTGTTAATCACGGAGTAGAAGGTTTAAAACTGAATCGCTCGGTCAGGTTGTTGAATGAGGAACGGCAGATTTGGCACAAGGCTGCTGCTGTAGTCATGTGATGGACGTCCTTCTCTCAACGCAAGTCCTGGCATACTTATGCCGAGTGTTCTTTTTTCCGAGGAACTACACCATGAACTCGATAAAAGTCATTAGTATCGACACCACATACTCCATTAATAGACTAGGTTAACAGCATCATTAGGGTAGTGGGTATTTTATGTGCAACCAGCTCCACTAGCAACGCGTGAGGACTAACCCTTTGGTCAACCATGACCCTGTTTATAGTGCAGGCATCGAGGTGTGAAATGTCCGCTATGGCACAAAGCAGACCGTCAGATTGCCGACTCCAACAATCCCCAAAATCAAAAAGCCCGCCCCGTCCCCCAAGCAGGCCCTTGTCCCTCCGCAATGTCTCAGCCTCTATCCCGCTCCGCAACCCACGCCATCAACGCCCCCAACAACGCCAGATCGACCAGCAACGCCAGCGCGAAACAGCTCCCTCTGGCGCCCGGTGCAGCGTAGGTTTGAATCAGCAAAGCGGCAACCCCCACGGCCACGATGGTCACCACCGTCGTCAGCCGGCACGCCACGGCGAACGCCGTTTTCTCCCCCACCGCCGTGCGGTAGGCTACGCCCTGCCCCAGGCCGCCGAGGGCGATGCCCGCCAGCAGAACCGGCCAGTCGTGGCCACCGAACAGCATCAGCAGCGTCAATAGCCATCCCGCCGCCGCCAGCAAAAAGCCGTAGCGGAGCATAGCCAGCGCAGGCCGGTTCCGCAGCGGCTGCCAGCGGGCCAGCGCGGCGCCACCGAGAAACGCCAGCGCCAATGCCGTCAGCAGCATCAGCGTTGCGCCGATGCCCAGCAGGCTTTCGGTCTTCAGCAGCAAGGCGCCCGCGGCCACCGGCACGCTGAGCGCCAAGGCGCTCGCCGCCGTTCCCGTGTGTTCCATGGCGCCTAAGGCGCCGTTGTTGATATAGAGGCTCATCGTTCACTCCCGACATGATGGAAATGATGAAATAAATTCACTTCCCTGTTCACATGTCAGTAGCCTATCTCTTGTATAATCGGTCAGACAAACTCATAGTTTTCAGCCTTAGATGAGAATAACTCAGCCATGAGAAAAACCCGTTTGCCGCCGCTGGGCGCGCTGCGCGCCTTCCACGCCGTGGCCGGCTGCCGCAGCTTCAAACTGGCCGCCGAGGCGCTGGGCGTCAGCGCGACGGCGGTCAGCCATCAGATCAAGCTGCTGGAATCGGTGTTGGAGTGCCGGGTGTGCGAGCGCAGCGCGCAGGGCGTCAGCCTGACCGAGACCGGCGAGATCCTGTATGCCGGCACCCAGCGCGCCTTTGCCGCGCTGGAGCAGTCCGTTGCCCAAATCACCCGCGCCCAGCAGCCGCCGGCGCTGACCGTCACCACCACCTCCAATTTTCTCACCCACTGGCTGGTGCCGCGCCTGGCGGATTTCAAGGCGGAGTTTCCCGCCATCGATCTTCGCCTGCACACCAGCGTCGAGCGGGTGGATCTCAACCAGCGCACCGTGGACGTCGCCATTCGCTACCGTGAAACGCCGGAAAGCGATCTGCACTGCACCCTGCTGCATGAGGACCGCTTTATCGTGGTGGCCAGCCCGGCGCTGGCGCTGGAGCGCAGCGAGGATTTGCAGCGGGTAACGCTGTTTCACGTGGCGCATCGGCAGGTGCCCGCCGACTCGCCGACCTGGGAAAACTGGCGGCGGCGCTACGGGCCGGAAGGGTTGAACGTGGAAGCCGGGCTGACCTTCAGCGATGAGACGCATGCGCTGCAGGCGGCGGTGGCCGGCCAGGGAGTGGTGATCGCCAGCCGGCTGCTGGCGCGCGATTTATTGCAGCGCGGCGTGCTGGCCGCGCCGTTCGAGACGGCGTTACCCGGCGCCAACTATTATCTGGTGGCCACCGAAGAAACCGCGCAGCGCCCCGATATCATTGCGCTGCGTGAGTGGCTGCTGCGGCAAATGGCGACGGGCTAACGGCTCTCGGGGGCGATTTCCCCCAGGCGGATCGCCACGCTGATCGCCTGCGCGGTGGTGGCGGCGCCAAGGCGCTGGCGAATGCGCCGCAGGTGGTTTTCCACCGTGCGTTCAGACAGGCCGAGCATCGCGGCGATATCCGCCTGCCGCCGGCCGATGGCGGTCCAGCTCAGCACCTCGCGCTCGCGCGCCGACAACCGCCCCTCTCCCTCGCCGGCCGCCGGTGCGAACAGCCGCCGCGCCGCCTGAAAGGCCGCCGAGCCTACGAGCGACAGCGCCAGCCGCACCGGCGGCGAGGCATCGATGCGCTCGCCCCCCAGGCTGACGGCGCCCTCCAAACCGGCCGGGCCAAATATCGGGATCTGCACGCCGTGCAGGCCCGCGCCGCGCGGCGTGCGCACAATCCGGTAGCGCTCGCCCTGCTCCGCCCAGGTTTTGGTCCAGAAAAACGGCTCGCTGACCCGCAGCATGTGCCGGGTCACCGGGCAGTGCCGCACGTAGGTCAACGCATCGACGGCCTCGCCGTCGCCGAACCAGTCGCCCTCGACCCAATAGATATGCTCGATCCCCGCCTCCGCCGCGGCGGAAGCGGAAAACAGCACAAAGCGATCGAAGCCGAACGGCGCGGCGAAGGCGCGAACCCGCCCCTGAATGGCGGACAGGGTTCGCTCGTGGTCCATCGCCAGCGCCGCCTGGAAAGCGCGCTGTGCGATCTCGTCGCTCATCGCGCGGCGACGTCGGCCAACAGCGTCTCCGCCGCCAGCTTGCCGAGGTTGTTGGAGGCCAGCGGGCTGTCGCCGGTCAGCAGGCGCCGATCTTTATGCACCTTGCCGGTGATGTCGGCGTTAACGATCTTCACGCCCCGCTCGCGCAGGCGTTCGCCCACCAGCCAGGGCATCGGGCCGGGGATGTAGCCGATGTCGATGTTGGCGCCGGTATCGAGCGAGTCCGGGAACACGCACATTTCATAACCGCGATAGAGGAAATCGTCTTTGCTCTCGCCGATGCCCGCCGCCAGCAGGCCCGCCGGCCCGTGGCACAGCGAGATCACGTAGCGATCGTTGTCGTGCGCCCAGTGCAGGGTCTTTTTCACCTCTTCGCTGAACGGGATATCATTGAGCACGCCGTGGCCGCCGGGGATGAAAACGCCGAGGTAGTTACCGCCGTCCAGATCCTTCACCACCTCCGTCAGCTTTTTCGGCTGCTTGAGTTGGCTGCGGTACTTCTCGTAGGTGGCCTTGACCGCGTCGTCTTCCTGCGGAAACGCCCACATCTCCAGCTTCACCGGATCGCCGGACGGCGTGGCGATGTCGATCTCGAAACCGGCCAGATCCAGGTGATGCATCGGCAACAGCATCTCGACCGGGTGGTTGCCGGTGGAGAAGAACTTGCCGTTTTGCATCAGCAGGTAGCGCTCCTGCGAGGCGATCATCAGCACCTTCCACTTGCCGCCGCGATAGGCGTTCGGGTAGCTGGCGCCCGCGAAGTCGGTTTTGGACGAGGTGTACTGGCTGAGGGAGTAAGGCGATGGGAAGAACGCGTTGTCTTCCGCCACATCCGGGGTGGGATTACGATCGTTGGACACTGAATCAGTCATGATTATCTCCATATTCACCGTTACGTTGCCCTTTCAGCTTAAATAACCGCCGGCGGGGCCGCAATGAGGGATATCCCTCAAGCAATCTTTGCAGCCGAAACTCAGGCGAGATTGCGCAGAGCGATAATAAAGGTTTCTTCGCCGGAGCCCTGGTGTTGATAGTGGCACTTTCTTACCGGCACCCGGAAATAGCGCTCCAGGATATCTTCCCGCAGCACAGCGCTTTTAACGCCAAACAACGACTGCCGTTTTGCCATCAGTAAACACTTGTCGGAGATGCGTTCGGCGTAATTGAGGAAATGCGTATTCAGCACGATCGTCATCTGCCGCTCTTTGGCGAGGCGCCACAGCATCTCAATCATTTTTGCCTGATTGTAAAAATCCAGGTTCGACTCCGGCTCATCAAGGATCATGACGTCAGGATCTGCCATCAGCGCCTTGGCGAAATAACACATCTGCAGTTCACCGCCGCTGATCCGATCGATGCTTTTCTGCGCCAACGGGCCGATTTCCAGGGATTGCAGCACCGCCTGCGCCCTGGTGAAATCGTGCTTTCCCGGCCGGGCAAACAGTCCGGCCTGACGAACGCAGCCGAAAGTGACAAACTCGAGTACGCCATAGGAAAAATGTGGCGCCTTCGCCTGCGGCACATAGGCCAGGCGCGCCTCTCGATTATCGACGCGGCCGATCTCGCACCAGCCGGCGCTGGGCCGACACAGGCCCGCAATATTTCTCAGCAACGTCGTTTTGCCGGCGCCGTTCGGGCCCAGCACGCTGAGGATCTCGCCGCGCTTAAGCTCGAAGCTGACGTTGTCGAAAATGGGCTCCCGCCCTTTGAAACCAAAGGATAGCCGGCTAGCGGTGATCATATCGATTGCCCATAATAAAAAGCGTGGCGAAAAGCGGCGCACCGATCAGCGCGGTCAGGATGCCGATCGGGATTTCTGCGTAGGTGGCGCCTCTGGCGATATTGTCTATCACCAGCAAAAACAACGCCCCGCTCAGCGCCGAGACCGGGATCAGTCGGCCGTGGTTATATCCCAGCACGCTTCGCACCAAATGGGGGATAACCAAGCCAACCCACCCCACCACGCCGGCCAAACTCACCGAGGCGGAAACCAGCAGAGAGGCGGCGATCAGCAATAGGATCTTCAGCCGCGACGGGTTCAGGCCGGCAATGCGCGCCTCGTCGTCCCCCAGCGAGAGAATGTTCATGTTCCACCTGAGCCGGTAGATAGTCAGGTAACACGCCGCAAACAGCGGGATCAGCCAATAGACCTGCGCTTTCGCCACCGAAGCGAAGCTGCCCATCAGCCAGAAGACAATGGCAGGCAAGGTATCCTGCGGATCGGCGACATATTTGATGGCCGAGACAAACGCGATAAACACCGATGCAGTAATCATGCCGGACAGGATCGTCGTCAGCGCATCCTGCCGGCGTTTCAGGCGGCAGATGCCAAGCACCAGCAACAAACTCACCACGCCGAAAAGAAACGACAGCAGGGAACTCAGGGCAAAAGGCAAACTCAATAAAATGCCCAGCGCAGCGCCAAAGGCGGAGGCGGAAGACGTGCCCAGCACGTCCGGGCTGGCTAACGCGTTTTTCAGCACCGCCTGAAAGGTCGCGCCGGCGACCGCCAACCCGCCGCCCACCAGCATCACCGCCACCACCCGCGGCGCACGCAGGTTAAAAATCACCGAATAGTGGGCCTGGTTTTCCCCCGGCATGTTCCCCTGCCATAAAATCTGCAGCACGTCATGGGCCGACAAGGCGTAACGGCCGGCAAACAGTGATGCGACGGCAACCACACACAAGGCTAAAAACAGCCCTACCATGATCGCCATATATTTTCCTCTGCCCGGCATCCCCAAGCTCCTCCAACCCACTAACGCAATTCAACCGTGGTGCTAGCGCTGTGCCAGCACCTCATCCAACAAACGGTCCGGGATCGCATAGGAGAACATCGTCTGATAATAGCGGCGCGTCTCCTCCCGCAGCGTCTTGTCGCTAATGTCTTCAGGGGCATAGCGGTTGATCATAAACAGCGGCAGCAGTGACGTTTCCGCCGACAGGCCCCCCCAGTTATGAATGCCCACCGGCGTCGAGAAAACCTTGCCGTTTTTTACCGCCCTGAGCGTCTCCCAGGCCTGGCCGGGGATCCCCCCGTGCAGCAGCGCTTTAGCGCTGCCGAAAACCACGAAAATCACATCCGGGTCCCAGGCCATGATCTGCTCCATCGAAACGTTGATGTACCTGCCGGCATCCCCTTTCACCGGCAAATCCCCGGCGACGTTGTCCATGCCGGCCATTTTCAGGTAGGTGTCGCCGTAGGTATGCGAGCCGCTCACCTTCAGCTGCCTGCCGTCGCTTTCTTCGAGATACAACGCCCTGACGTGCTGCGCGCGGATGGCTGCGGCATAGGGGCGGATCTGCTTCAGGGTCTTTTCCCAAGCGTCTTTGAATTTGTGCGTGCGCGGCAGGCCGAGCGTGTCGGCGAAGGTATTTTCCCAATACATCTGGGTGACCATCGGTTGGTACTTTGTCTTCCCGCCGGCATCCAGATCGACGGTCATCACACCCGCCCTTTCCAGCCGATCGTCCTGGCTTTTGCCGTAATAATAAATAATGTCGGGCCGTAGATTCATTAACGACTCCATGTTGACCCGGTAGTCCTTATTGATGAAGGCGGAGGTGATCCTGCCGATGTCAGGCTTCATGTCCTTCAACACATGCATATCGGCATGCATGAACGCCCAGGGCCCCACGCCGACGACGTGCCGGTAGGCCGCCTCGTTCGCCAGGATCACGCCGAAGGGGCAGTTGCCGGTGATGACGATCCGCTGATAGTGGCCAGGCAACTTTTGCACCGCTGCGCTCTGCGGCCGTTCGGCCGCCGCCGGCTGGCCGGCGGTGGCGCAAGGCGCCGTCGGCAAGGCGAATATTGCCAGCAGCGCGGTGGCGATAAATTTCACTGTGACGCACATGATGCCTCCTGTGCGCACGCTCGGCGGCGTGCGTCGATGGGCTGCTTTAGGCCGACGCGGCGATGCCGGCGGCCATGATGGTGATCCCGGCCACAAACACGATTGCCGTGGTGGCGACCGCGCCGCCGCCGACCAACGCGGCGGTTTTTCCTGTGGAAAGATCTTTTCGTTGCAGGAAAGAGAGTTGCGACAGAGGAATGACTTTTCCGCTGTCGGCAACCAGGTCTTTCGGTTCAACCTTCGCCACCGTCAACTCGCCGCCGCTGCCGTCCTTCAGACCATATTTCAACCGGTCGCCGGCATAGACCGGCGGCTGCAGCAGGTAATATTGGCTATTGAGCCCCGTCTCTTTTTGTTGCAACGCCACGTCGTGGTAGGTCGTGCAGCCGGCAAGGGAAAACGCCGCCATGCCGATAACCAACGGCACTAATGGGATAAATCGCATAGGAAACCTCGTGCTTCTATTTGCTGGTTTTTAACGTAACGGCGGACTTGAAGCGCATATAGCTCACGACCAGAGAAAGGAACGAGAATGCCGCCCCCGCCATTAAACTGATATTCGTTGCTTGCGCGCCCCGCATGTTGAAGAAAATCGCCACTAACGCCGAACCGACGATTTGCCCAATCAGCCGGGAACTGCCCAACAGGCCGCTGGCGATGCTGCTGTTTTCATGGGAGACCGACGTCATGATCAGCAGGTTGTTCGGTGATTGAAACAGGCCAAAACCGATGCCGCACAGCGCCACGCGCCATACGATCGCCCCATTCGACGGATCGCTCGGCAGATTGGCCATCAGCAGCATGCCTGCCAGCAGACAGGCAAGGCCCGAGAGGGCAACAAGATTGGGATCGTACTTCTTGGCCAAATCGCCGGAAATCAGCGAAGACGCCATGGTGGCCAGCGGCCAGGCGGTCAGCAACAGACCGATATCCACCACGTTTCTTTGCAGAACGTTGTGGAAATAGAAAGGCAGCGATACAAAAGCCAAAAGCTGGGTGCTGTAGGACAGCATCGACATCAGCAAAGACAATGACAGCGTCGGGTTATGCAGCATCGCGATCGGGATCAGCGCGGCGTCGGCCTTTCTTTTTTGATTGATGTACAGCAACCCGGCCAGCCCGGCGAATACCGCAAAGCTCAGCGCCGCCGCCGGCAGATGGTGAGTGGTCATGCTCATGGTGCTGAGCGAGAAAGCGATAAACAGCACAAACACCAACAGGGCGCCCCCGCTGTCGAACCCAACGCTGCGCCGCTCGCGGGGGGCCAGGAAGATCAGGCTCAGCAACAGCGACAGGCAGGCGATGGGAACATTGATGGTAAACAGCCAGTTCCAGCTCGTTTGAGAAAGTATCGCCGAGGCAATGGATGGCCCGGCGGCGGCGGAAACCGACACCACCATCACGTTTATGCCCAGGCCGCGCCCAAGCAGCCTTGCCGGGTATATCTCCTTGATCAGCGCCGCATTGACGCTGAGCACCGCCGCCGCGCCGAAGCCCTGTATCACCCTGAATGCCGTCAGCATCTCCAGCGTCGTGGACAGCGCGCAGCCCAGGGATGAAAAAGCGAACAGCACCACCCCGGCCATAAAGATTTTTTTATTGCCCACCGCGCGGCCCAGCGCCGCGAAGGGCATCAAAGAGGCGACGACGGCAAACTGGTAGGCATTAATAATCATGATGGAGGCCGATTCGGAAACGCCGAAATCTTTGGCGATCACCGGCAGCGCCACGTTGGCGATGGTACTGTCGAGCATGGCGATGACCGTGCTTAACGAGACGGCGAGAACGGCGAATATATTTAATGTCTCTTTTTCCTGGTGTTTAAAAGTCATGTTAACGCTCCAAAAACGTGAGTGGCTTCATGCCGGCGGCAAAGACCCCGTTTTTTATCCGTTTTAATAATTACGTTATAACATATCAATTAAAGAGGAGAATAAATCTCATTTGAAATATTAGATTAAATAGTGTGTCAAAATAAGAATTAACAAATACAAAACAAATTAATAGCAATACTAATATTCAATAAACAAAATAAATTCAGTATAAAAAACCAGTGAATTTAAGGAATGACATTAAAAGTAACAGCCGCTAACAGACAACCCCGCCGGTGCGTGAAATTGTTATGTTATAACAAAAACACCCTTTCCTTTTATGCTGGTTAACCTTATGGCTAAGACGGACCTTTTGAACACCCGGTTATCTCGCCGCAGAATGATGTTGGCAGGGCTGGCGGCCCTGGCGCTGAACGGCGCCGCTTCCCCGCTGGCTCACGCCCACGGCCTGCCGCGCCCCAAACCTCAGGGGGCGCGAAAAAGATTCCTGGTCATGTTGGATCCCGGTCATGGCGGCATCGACTCCGGTGCCATTGGCCACACCGGTTCGCTGGAAAAACATGTCGTTCTGGCGATCGCCAAAAATGTGCGTGCACAGCTCGATCGACACGGCATCGATGCCCGCCTGACGCGCGACAGCGACGTTTTTATTCCGCTTTACGATCGGGTGGAGATCGCGCATCGGCACGGTGCGGATCTTTTCATGTCCATCCACGCCGACGGTTTTACCTGCCCCAGCGCCTGCGGCGCTTCGGTCTTTGCGCTTTCCAATAAAGGCGCCAGCAGCGCGATGGCGAAATACTTATCGAACAGTGAAAACGCGGCGGACGATCTCGCCGGCCCTAACGTCATCAAGAAAGACCGCTATTTGCAGAAGATACTGTTTGATTTGGAGCAGACGGAAACGATCAAAGAAAGCCTGACGCTGGGCTCGCACCTGATTCAACATATTGCGCCCATTCATCATCTGCATGCCAAAAATACCGAACAGGCGGCCTTCGTGGTCTTAAAATCCCCGTATATTCCTTCCGTGTTGGTGGAAACCTCTTTCATCACCAACCCTGAGGAAGAAAGGCTGCTCGGCACCCCCGCATTCCGAAATAAAATTGCCACGGCGATCGCTCAGGGGATCGTCAGCTACTTTAAACGCGAAACGCACGCTTAAGCTTCGCCGAGGCGGCAAGCTCACGGGCTTGCCGCGCACAGGGATGGTGTCATCATGATAAAATGCAATCCGCGTTATTTTTCGGCGGGCATGCTTTTCCCCCTGCTGGCCCTATTACCACGCGGCGCCTTCGCCGTGTCGTTGACGGGGTCGCAGCAAAACAGCCTGAATTTCTACGGCACGATTATCGCCAGACGCTACAGCGGCCAAAACGCGCGCGACGACGGCGACCGCAGCTACCTCTATTTCGGCCTGATAGGCAAAAAAAAGATCGCGCCGCGCTGGCGGGCCTACGCCCACTGGGAATATACCGTCAGCTTCGCCGACGCGACTCGCAACAGCACCCGACTCGCCTATATTGGGGTGCAAAACGCAACCTTCGGCAGCCTCGATATCGGCCGCAATTGGGGCGTGCTCTATGATGTGACCGCCCTGACCGATCGCTCTCCGCTGTTTAGAGAGATGGCCTACAACTACATCGACAATTTTATGCGCGGCCGGGCGCGTAACCTGCTCACTTACCGCCGCCCCTTCAGCCTGTTTCAGCGGCGCGCCGCACTCGCGTTGCAATATCAGTTCAAAGACGGCGACGACCGGCAAACGCCGGGCAAACAAAACGGCAACGGATTCGGCCTCTCCTTCCGTTATGCGCTGACGCCGACGCTCAGCCTCATCGCCGCCGCCTCGGCGTCTCAAACCACGCAGCGGCAACAACGCGCCGCCGGCTATCGCCGGCGCATCGATACGCTGGCCGAAGGGGTTCTCTATGCGTCGAAAAAAATCTATCTTGCGGCCGTGTTCACCCAAAGCGACAACGCCATCAGCCCGCAACAAACCGCTAACCGCGGTTCGGCGTCAAGTTATGAAGCGCTCGCCAAATATCGGCTGACGGACCACATCCAACCCAACATCGGCTATACCCGTTTGATACAGACCCGGGCAGGCCGGAACATGGACTTATTGAACTATGAGGAGCTGGGGGTCACCTGGTTGCTCAACAGCAATATGCAGGTGTTTATTAACTATGAATTCAATAACCTTTCGCAGCACACGCCCGGCGTCGATGCGTCGGACAAGCTCGATATGGGCATCAGCTATCATTGGTGATCCGCTCTCCCGCAGCCAATAAAAAGCCCCGCCCGGTGAAGGGCGAGGCTCGCGACGCGTTGAGTCTTTAGCTGTTCACGAACGCCAGCAGATCGGCGTTGACCTGATCGGCATGGGTGGTCGGGATGCCGTGCGGCGCGCCCTTATAGGTATTGAGCGTGCCGTTCTGCACCAGCTTGGCCGACAGCACGCCGGAGTCCTGATAAGGCACCACTTGATCGTCGTCGCCGTGGATCACCAGCACCGGAATGGCAATCTTCTTGAGATCTTCGGTGAAATCGGTCTGCGAGAAGGCGACGATGCCGTCGTAGTGTGCCTTGGCGCCACCCATCATGCCCTGGCGCCACCAGTTCCAGATAATCGCCTCCGACGGTTTGGCGCCCGGGCGGTTATAACCGTAGAACGGGCCGGCGGGCACGTCGTAATAGAACTGCGCCCGGTTGGCGGCCAGCTGCGCCTGGAAATCATCGAACACCGCTTTGGGGGTGCCCTGCGGATTGGCGTCGGTTTTTACCATCAGCGGCGGCACCGCACTGATCAACACCGCTTTGGACACCTTGTCCTCGCCGTGGCGCACGATATAGCGCACCACCTCACCGCCGCCCGTCGAGTGGCCCACGTGCATCGCACCCTGTACGCCGAGGTGTTTTACCACCGCGGCGACGTCATCGGCGTAGTGGTCCATGTCGTGCCCTTCCCACACCTGGCTGGAGCGGCCGTGGCCGCGGCGATCGTGCGCGACGACCCGGAACCCTTTGTTCACGAAGAACAGCATCTGGGCATCCCAGTCATCGCTGGACAGCGGCCAGCCGTGGTGAAAATAGATAACCTTGCCGTTTTTGGGGCCCCAATCCTTGTAGAAAATCTCGACGCCATCGCTGGTCGTTACGTAACCCATGTCGTTTCTCCCATTTACACTTTGGTTAAAAAAGAAGGTTTATACTGCGCGCGGCGCCGGGATCTCTGGCTCCCTCATCCCGGTTGGCCGACGATCTTGCGTTGATCGTTTAACGAGTATAGGTTTAAAGTTCACTTTAAGGTCAAACACGATTCGGCAAACCGCATTCCCGCTTTCACTCGGCATCAGGAGAATTCAAGTGCAGGGAGATGACATCCTCATGACGATGGAGCAACGGCTTGCCGCCCAACGTCATGCCTTCCTGCGCGACGGCGCACCGACGATCGCTCAGCGCAAGGCCGCCCTGCGCCGCCTGCGGAGCGCCATTTTGGCCCAGCGCGGCGCGCTGACGGCGGCCGTCAGCGCAGACTTCGGCCACCGTTCGCCTTACGAAACCGACATCCTGGAGATTCTGGTCACCGTTCAGGCGATCGATTACCTGCTGCGCAATCTGAAACGCTTTATGCAGCCGGAGCGCCGCCACGTCGCCCTGCCGTACCAGGCCGGGCGCGCCTACGTGCAGTATCAACCCAAGGGCGTGATTGGCGTCATGGCGCCGTGGAACTATCCCTTCTCGTTGACCTTCATCCCGCTGGCCACCGCCCTGGCCGCCGGCAACCGCGTGATGTTGAAACCTTCGGAGCTCACGCCGCACACCAGCCAGCTTATCGAAACGATGCTGGCGGCGCTGTTTCCCGCCGATGAGGTCGCCGTGGTGACCGGCGGGCCGGACGTCGGGGCCGGGTTCAGTGAGCTGGCGTTCGATCACCTGGTGTTCACCGGCAGCACGGCGATCGGCCGTAAGGTCATGCAGGCGGCCGGTAAAAATCTGGTGCCCTTGACGCTCGAGCTGGGTGGCAAAAGCCCCGCAGTGGTGGCGCCCGGCGCGGTTAACGCCAGAACCGTTAACAGCCTGGCGTTCGGCAAGCTGTCGAACGCGGGCCAAACCTGCATCGCACCCGATTACCTGCTGATCCATCAGGACGATGTGGAAAACTTCATCGCGCTCTACGACGCGGCGGTCAAAGCGTTTTACCCCGACGGGCCGACGAGCCATGACTACGGCGCCATCATCAACGACAGGCACTACCACCGTTTGCAGGATCTGCTCACCGACGCCCAGGCGCGGGGCGCGCGGATCGTTCCGGTGGGCCACCGCCCGGACTCGGCGGTGGAACGGCCGAAAACCCTCGCCCCCACGCTGATCGTCGGCGCCCCCGACGACAGCCGGATCATGCAAGAGGAGATCTTCGGGCCGCTGCTGCCGGTGCGCACCTACACCGCCTTTGATGAAACGATCGACGTTATCAACGCCGGGCCGCGCCCGCTGGCGCTGTACTACTTTGGCCCAGGCGGCACGCTGCAGGACAGGCTGCTGGCACGCACCACCTCCGGCAACGTCAGCGTCAACGCCACCCTGCTGCACTTTGCCCAGGACGATCTGCCGTTCGGCGGCATCGGCCCCAGCGGCATGGGGGCCTGTCACGGCATCGAAGGATTCCGGGCGCTGAGCCATGCCAAGGGCGTCTTTATCCAAAGCCGCTGGCGCTTCACCGATCTGCTGCGCGCGCCGTTCGGCAGGCTGGCAGACGCGGTGCTCAAGGTGATGCTGCGGCGCCGATAGAGCGCCGCGCTGACTATCAATAACACAGCCATGAATCGCCGCAAGCTATCACAGTATTCAATCATTCCTATTTTATCTCTCCGCCGCCGCTGACTAAGCTTAGCCATGAGTCGCCCTTTGCCCGTTAGCGGCCGGGGCGATGTGATTCCATTGAGTTCAGTTATTTAGCGCAACACCGGACGCAGGCCTTACCCGCATGCCTTGTTAACCGCTCCACGCCCGGCGGCTGGAGCACCCTTACGGAAGCAGAGAGCGCATTATGACAACTGAAAGCAAATGCCCGTTTTCGGGCGGCAAGCAGCCCGCACCGCAGAACGGCCCCACCAATCAGGATTGGTGGCCCAATCAGCTCAGCCTGAAACCGCTGCATCAGCACTCCCCCCTGTCCGATCCGATGGATAAAGACTTCAACTACGCCGACGCCTTCAACAGTCTCGATCTGGCGGCGGTCAAACAGGATCTGCACGCCCTGATGACCGACTCGCAGGAATGGTGGCCGGCGGACTTCGGCCACTACGGCGGCCTGTTCATCCGCATGGCCTGGCACAGCGCCGGCACCTACCGCATCGGTGACGGCCGCGGCGGCGCGGGCGAAGGCCAGCAGCGCTTCGCCCCGCTCAACAGCTGGCCGGACAACGTCAGCCTCGACAAGGCGCGCCGCCTGCTGTGGCCGATCAAACAGAAATACGGCCGCAACATCTCCTGGGCCGACCTGATTATCCTGACCGGCAACGTGGCGCTGGAATCGATGGGCTTCAAAACCTTCGGCTACGCAGGCGGCCGTGCCGACACCTGGGAGCCGGACGACGTCTACTGGGGCTCGGAGAAGATCTGGCTGGAGCTGAGCGGCGGGCCAAACAGCCGCTACTCGGGCGACCGCGACCTGGAGAACCCGCTGGCGGCGGTGCAGATGGGCCTGATCTACGTCAACCCGGAAGGCCCGGACGGCAACCCCGATCCGGTGGCCGCCGCGCGCGACATCCGTGAAACCTTCGCCCGCATGGCGATGAACGACGAAGAAACCGTGGCGCTGATCGCCGGCGGCCACACCTTCGGCAAGACCCACGGCGCCGGCCCGGCGTCTCACGTCGGCGCCGATCCGGAAGCGGCCGGGCTGGAGTCGCAGGGCCTCGGCTGGCACAGCACCTTCGGCACCGGCGTCGGCAAAGACGCCATCACCAGCGGCCTGGAAGTCACCTGGACCACCACCCCAACCCAGTGGAACCACGATTTCTTCCGCCACCTGTTCGAATACGAATGGGAACTGAGCCAAAGCCCGGCCGGCGCGCACCAGTGGGTGGCGAAAGACATCGGTGAAACCATTCCCGACGCCTTCGATCCGAACAAGAAACGCCGCCCGACCATGCTGACCACCGACCTTTCGCTGCGCTTCGATCCGGCCTACGAGAAGATTTCGCGCCGCTTCTATGAGCATCCGGAAGAGTTGGCCGACGCCTTCGCCCGCGCCTGGTTCAAGCTGACCCACCGCGATATGGGGCCGCGCCCTCGCTACCTCGGCCCGGAAGTGCCGCAGGAAGAGCTGATTTGGCAGGATCCGATCCCGGCGGTCGATCATCCGCTGATCGACGAGCAGGACATCGCCGCGCTGAAAAACGCCGTGCTGGCTTCCGGTCTGCCGGTATCGGCACTGGTCTCCACCGCCTGGGCTTCCGCTTCGAGCTTCCGCGGTTCCGACAAACGCGGCGGCGCCAACGGTGCGCGCATTCGCCTGGCGCCGCAAAAAGACTGGGCGGTCAACCAACCTGCGCAGCTCGCCGCGACGCTGGCCAAGCTGGAGAGCATCCAACGCGCCTTCAATGATGCGCAGGCCGGCGGCAAGCGCGTCTCGCTGGCGGATCTGATCGTGCTGGCCGGCGCGGCGGGCGTGGAACAGGCGGCGAAGAACGCCGGTTTGGCCCTGACGGTGCCGTTCGCGCCGGGCCGCATGGACGCTTCGCAGGAGCAGACCGACGTGGACTCCTTCGAGGCGATGGAGCCGCTCGCCGACGGTTTCCGCAACTTCCTGAAGGGCAAATACCGCGTGCCGGCCGAGACGCTGCTGGTCGACAAGGCGCAGCTGCTGACCCTGACCGCGCCGGAAATGACGGTGCTGGTCGGCGGGCTGCGGGTACTCGGTGCCAACGTCGGCGGCACGCCGCACGGCGTATTCACCCAGCGGCCGCAGGCGCTGACCAACGACTTCTTCGTCAACCTGCTCGACATGGGCACCACCTGGCACCCGGTGGGTGAGGACGGCCTGTTCGAAGGGCGCGATCGCCGCAGCGGCGCGGTCAAATGGACCGGCACCCGCGTCGATCTGGTGTTCGGTTCACACGCGCAGCTGCGCGCGCTGGCCGAAGTCTACGGCAGCGCCGACGCGCAGGAGAAGTTCGCCCACGACTTCGTCGCCGCCTGGAACAAAGTGATGAACCTCGATCGTTTCGATCTGGCGTAAATATCCCCCAACGGCCTGCTTCGGCAGGCCGTTTTTCCTCCCGAGATCAACACCGCCTCCGCTCAACGCCGGCCTTAGCACGCGCCGTTATATTTTATTTTCCGCTTATTCGTATTTACTCAACAAGTCATATAAAAATTTGATGGGCGACAATTCTTTTAATGCTGTATTTATATTTAGACGGCAATGAAGACCGTAAACTCAGCTGGCTAATGCGATATATCCCATCCAGGAGAACACCGTTATGGATTATCCTCGATTCGCCTCAGCGCGCGGCGAGGCGGGCCTTATGACCCTCGCCGTTCCTTAGCGACAGCGGGCTTAGCCGGCAAAGGCACCCCACCGTTTTTATGCCAATAAAAAGAGAGGTTCTGCACCTGCGCGATATTCGCTTAGGCGCCAGAATTTCGCCCTTATTTAATGTTTCACGACGCGCATTGCGTTTTTAGTTTTTATTTTTCAGCCGACGGGAAAGCTCATAGGAAATCACGCTTCACTCAGGAAAATAACCGCTACCTGGAGGTCATCATGCAACATATTATCGGTATTTCTTCTCGTAGGCTGAGGATATCAGCCCTTGCGCTGCTGCTCCCTGCCGTATCATGGGCGGCCGATACGGCGTCTCTTGCCGTGGGGCCGCAATATGACACCACCCATGTCTACGTCGAACGCGGAAAAATGGATGCCTTTGTCGACAGCATCCTGAAAACCTTCGGCGGCACCAGCACCGAACGCGTGCTGGTCAACGTCACGCCCACGCCGAGCGAAACCTACTCCCAGCTGATACTGACGCCGGCCGGCAGCTTCTCGGTGTTCGATTTCAAAACGCCGATCCCACACCCGTTCGGCACCGAGCGCAACGGTTTTCTGGTCAGGGATATGGACGCCGCCATCCGCCAGGCCAGAGCCGCCGGCGCCGATGTGCAGGTTGCGCCTTTCGACGATCCGATTGGCCGCGACGCGGTGATCCAGTGGCCCGGCGGCGTCAACATGCAGCTCTATTGGCACACCAAGGCGCCCAACTACAAGCCGCTGCTGAGCGTGCCGGAAAACCGCCTGTATCTCTCCGCCTACCGCGTCGACGATTTCCTGAAAAGCTACCAGGCGTTCTCGCACGCCACGGTGGTGAGCGACGAACAGGTCAGCGATACGGCGATCGGCCGCAGCAACAACGGCAAGATCCGCCAGATCGAACTGGACTCGCGCTTCGGCAAAACGCGCATTTTCGTCACCGACGGGCATCTGCCTTATCCGTTCGGCCATGAGCGCACCGGCTATGGCGTCGACGATCTGCCGGCCACGCTGGCCAAAGCGACGGCCAGCGGCGCGCAGGTGCTGTGGCGTTCGACGGCGGCGGAGCGCCGCGCCTCGGCGCTGGTGCGTTTCCCCGGCGGCTACATCGCCGAAATTCACCAGACGGCTAAATAAACCCAAGGCGCGCTGCGGCGCGCTTTTTTCTTCGGATATCCATAATGAAACGCACGCTTCCCGCACTGTTGCTGTTCTCCACGCTCCCCGCCCTGGCGGCGGAACCCGCCGCTTCCCCCTGGAAAAACATCCCGTTGGGCGATGCGGCCACCCTGTCTTTCGACGGTTCACTGCGCGAGCGCTATGAATGGACGGATCAACGCGATCTGAGCGGCGGACGCGACGACACCTTCATGCAGCGCCTGCTGCTTGGCGCGCGCCTCGACTATGGCGACGACTTTGGCGCCTATCTCCAGTTGGGATCGTCACTGGCCACGCCGCGCGATCGCGGGCGCAAACCGACCGACGAAGATCATGCCTATCTCGGCCAGGGCTATGTGGACTTAAAACTGCCCACCGCCTATGGCCTCGGCACCCTGCGGGCCGGCCGCCAGGAGATTGCGCTGGGTTCGCTGCACCTGATGGGCACCCGCGACGGCCCCAACGTGCGTCGTTCTTTCGACGCCATCCGCGCCAGCTGGGCCAAGGATAAGAACCGCCTCGACGCCTTTATCGGCCACCCCGTCACCCTCAAAGCCGGCAGTTTCGACGACGATACCGACAACAGCCAAAAGGTGTGGGGGCTGTACGGCACCACGCCGCTGGCAGCGCTGGCGTCCTCGCTCGATCTCTACACCTTCGGCTTTGAGGATAACGACGCCCACTACGCGCAGCTCAGCGGGCAAGAACGGCGCTATACCGTCGGCGCGCGCATTTTCGGCGCGGCGCAGGGGTTCGACTGGGATAATGAAGCCGCCTGGCAGTTCGGCAGCGCAGAACAGCGCGACATCCGCGCCTGGTCGGCGTCGGCGCACGCCGGGTATAGGATGAGCGACTGGCGCTGGCAGCCGCGCTTTGGCGGCAAGATTGGCATCGCCAGCGGCGATAAAAACGGTCACAATGGGCAGCTCAATACCTTTAACGCCATGTACCCCAAGCTGCCCTACCTGACCGAAAACGGGCTGGTGGCGCCGGCTAACCTGATCGCCATTCATCCTTCGGTCACGATTACGCCGTGGCAAACCCTGGCCATCGACTTCAGTTGGGACGCGTTGTGGCGGCAACGCCGCGAGGATGCCTTCTACCTCGGGCCGATGCGCCCGGTGAAGGGCAGCGCGCAGGGCTCGCGCTTTATCGGCAATCAGTATCAGGTCGAAACCATCTGGACGCCGCGCAGCGATCTCCAGTTCAAGGTGGCCTATGTCTACTTCGACGTCGGCCACAGCCTGCAGCAACATGCCGGGCTGAAAAACATGAACTTCGTCCTGGCGCAGGGCACCTACAGTTTTTAATTATCAGGCAAGTTAATCGGTGTACGCGAGCGCCCTTAATAATCCCTTACTCAATTAATGACGTTCGCCGGCGTGTAGCCGCCTATATGCATTGCAGCGATGGCGGCTACTCGCCGCCATTTACAGATGAAAATTAATGAAAAGCAAAAAGATAAATCAGTTACGTAAACTCCACGAGCCAATTACAGAGTAATATTAAATAAAGATTTAATTCCACCTGGTTATTTAAGTACGCCTTTTACACATATCTTATGTAAAAGATTCATATAAGAATAACTCATTAATAAAATAATTATGCCTATACTGCTTTCAGCCAACCATTGCGCGCCATTAATTCCTCACCGTGATTAATGATAAGGACATATTCCGCTTGAGTGCGATATTCAAGCCAGACAAGGAGGCAAGCCAATGATAACCCACTAATTACCCCTATTTTCAAACCTGTGTACGAGCATATAGAGCGTTAGGTGCAATATTGTCAACGTCCAAAGGAGTTTGATATGTCATTAGCTACCGATAAAATCTCAGATTATTTAACCGATTATGAAAGAGGCGATCGCGAGGGAAGCAGCAAGCCTTCATACGCCACAGAGGAGGTTTCAGATCTGTTGCTGAGGAGCCATTATTCCGCCAATGGCAAAGGCGTGACTGACCATGCGGCAACAATAACCTACTCTTTCCCCGTGTATACCGACAGCGATAAGCCAGGATCCGCACAGCTTACCGCCGCCCAACAGGCCCAAACCAAGCTTTCATTGCAGTCCTGGTCAGACGTGGCCAATATCACCTTCACCGAGGTCAAAGGCACCGATGCCAAAAGTGCTGATATAAAGTTTGGTTTTTATAAGGCGGCCAGCGGAGGCAATTACACCTCCTATGAAAGTACGCAAAACGACCTGAAAAGCACCATCTGGATCAGCGGCAACAAAGGCTACGACGCTTCGAATCCGCAGACCAATAACTATGCCAGGGATACGCTGACCCACGAAATAGGGCATGCGCTCGGGCTCTCCCACCCCGGAAACTATGATGCCTCCAACGCGACCTACCCCACCTACACCAACTCGGCGAAATATTATGAGGACGACCATCAATATTCTTTGATGAGCTATTTTAGTGAACAAAACACCGGCGCCGACTATAAAGGCGTATGGCCCTCGGGGCCGCAGCTGGATGATATTACCGCCATTCAGAAGCTGTACGGCGCGAACACCACCACGCGCACCGGTGATACCACCTATGGTTTCAACTCGAATACGGATCGAGACTTTTTGAGCGTTAAGGCGTCCACGGACAAAATCGTGGCGGCTATCTGGGATGCCGGCGGCAACGACACGCTGGATTTTTCAGGCTACAGCCAAGATCAGCGCATCAACATTAACGAAGGCTCATTCTCAGATGTGGGCGGATTGAAGGCGAATATCGCCATCGCCTATGGCGCGCAGATTGAAAATATCATCGGCGGCAGCGGCGCCGATATCTTAGTGGGCAACGCACTGAACAATACGCTCAAAGGCGGCGCAGGCAACGATATCATTTACGGTGCCGACGGCGCCGATCAGCTCTGGGGCAATGCAGGCGCCGACACCTTCGTCTTCAGCGCAGCCGACGACAGCCAGGCCGCCGCGCCGGACTGGATCCGTGATTTCCAAACGGCGGTGGATAAAATCGATCTGTCGTGGCTCAACCAGACGGTTAAGGCCGAGGGGGGCGAGTTGCACTTCGTCGATAATTTAAGCGGCTCGCTGTATGAAGCGGCGCTGAATTATGACTCGCAGCAGAATGTCACCGATCTGGCGATCAATCTCTCCGGCCATAACCAGCCTGATTTCCTGGTTAAAATCGTTGGGCAGGTCGACGCCTCCGCCGATATTCTCGTCTAGCCAAGACAAACCCGCAGTCCGGCGCGAACGCCGGACTGTTTATTTCTTTTCAGGCCTGCCGCTGGCGTTTTTTGCGCAGTTCCCACATCCATCGCCAAAGCAGTAAATGGGTGTGGGGAGCAACGGAACAACAAACACACTTAAGCAGTCAATTTAAATGACCATTGATCTATAAATTAATAAGTTATCACGTCATCGCCAGAAATCATCCGTTCTACTTTCTTGTCTCATCCACCACACAACAAACGATTGTCATTATCATTTGATATTTATTCTTGATGCTCACAAACCACTGTTCATGCATACAGATTTCGTACTTTTTTTAACCATCTTCACCTTAAATGCGCAGCGTCGTTAACTGTCTTGAAGGCGTTACCATGCGCCATTTCCATGGCAGGAACTTATTAATAAACTGAGGAATTATCATGGCTGAACAAAAGAAAAATGCCCAGGTACAGAGTGGCGTCAACGACGACATCACCGAACTTAAATCACTCACAACCCTTCGCAAACGGGTCATCAGCGACGATGAAATCGTCTCAAAATCTGCCAACGGCTTTCGACTGGCCAACGGCAACACCGGCGTGATGTTGCGTAACGATGGCAAAGATTTTTATGCCCTGACCACACCAAACGGGCAGGCCCAGGACGGGCAGTGGAACACGCTGCGCCCCTTCTCGTTCAATCTGGTTTCCGGTCGGGTGGCTCTGCGCAACGGCGTAGATATCTCCGGCGGGGCGATGGTGTCGCATAATGCCGGCATCTCCACCGCGACCACCGGTCCAGCCCCACTTATTAATGGGCAGGTCTATGATGCGGCTGCCGTACATACCGACTTCACCAGCGGTAACGTCACTACGGCCATGTTGATGGGGTCACGCGTGGTCGCCGGCAAAGAGGATTATGGCCTGCTCTCTTACCGCGACTGGCAGGGAAACTGGAATGAACTCCGGGTCAAACCCAATGCCGAGCTGTCTGTTGGACAACTGACCAAGCGCAACGCTCACGGCTGGTTCACTGCAAGCCCGCCTGAGAATGTCGATAAATCGCAGGAATCCCTTACCAACGGGCTTTATTTACCTAATCCAGGTAATAAACACGTAAAAATTTATCACCACGACCATGTGAAGTACAACGAGCTGGTCATTAACGTGAGTGACGGCAATAAAAATAGCTGGTTCGTTTTCAAAGAAGACGGCTATGCCGTCACCGGCGGCGGGTGGAACATCAGCTCTGACGTCCGTATGAAAACGGAAATAACCCCAATCGACGGCGCCCTGGACAAGCTGGCCAACATCGGCGGCTACACCTACCTCAAACAGGGCGTGCCGGAAGCCGGCGTGATTGCACAAGAAGTGGAAGAAATTCTCCCCCAATCCGTGACCCAGACCGAGCTGAAACTCAATGACGGCAGCGTGCTGAAAGACGCCCGCAGCATCAATATCAACGGCGTAGTCGCGTTGCTGGTTGAAGCGCTTAAGGAAGAATGCTCACTGCGCGAAGCAGAACGAGAGGCTTTTGAAAGACGACTGGTTGCCTTGGAAAAAGGCATTGAGCGCGCCTGATTAACAATATTGGGGGGGTAGCACTGAATACCTCTCAGCGCCTTTACAGGCGAGTACCACGCTTACAACACGATGACGGAAAGGAACTCAATTATGAATGGATTTAATTACGGTGATGGTAAAGGAAGGGAGCGTCAAGGCGGTGTAAATGCAGAAGCTGCTTCCCGGTTCAATAATGTCTGCGTTATTCGCAGCTCGGCAGCGCGTCGATTACATCGTTCTATTTGAAGAGGGATCGGATTATGACACGATATGAAGATACAACGCAGTATGAACGCGATGTAATGACTTCAATGGGATACAAGTGGAATGGACATGGGTGGCAACGAGGGTTTGACTTATCAGATAGCAATATGGTTGTAGAAGCATGGGTTGGCGAGGGTTTACCTGATAGACAGAAGGAATTGAGTAATATTACCCATATCTGGGATCAAAAAATTTCCGATATTAATAAACCGATAAGTGCTTTTGATCCTGAAGATGATGATATCACGCCATTCAGTAATGAAGCAAAAGAGAGTTACCGTGAGGATTCAGATGCAGCCATTCAGTTTGCAGCTAATAAAGCAAATGAAATTGACAACCAAATTAAAGAAATTCAAAAGGATATTGACGCATTAAGCAAGAAAGCTGAAAGTAGTCAACTGACTGAGTTCGAGAAAGCAAACCTAAAAGTAATTATTAGCAAGTTAAAGGTAAGTAAAGAGCGCCTTACCATACTTCGAAATGAAGCTAATAAACGAAAAGTACATCAGGAATATTTAAAGCTGAATAATGAAGACTGGTTCTTCTCTAGAGAAAAGCCCACCTCCTGGGTTAGGGAGCAGCAATCATTAAACAGAAAGGAAATGGGTAAAAAACTGGAAGAAGAGAAGAGAATACAATCAGAAATTGACACAGCCAAACAAAATATTGAACATTTAGAAAGTGAACAGCGTGAGAAGGAAGAGGAGGTCTGCAAAGCTGAGGAAGCCCGTAAGGCAGAGGAAGCCCGTAAGGCAGAGGAAGCCCGTCGAGCCGAAGAGGCCCGCAAAGCTGAAGAAGCCCGCAAAGCCGAAGAGGCCCGCAAAGCTGAGGCTGTACGGAAAGCGCTGTTCGCCAAAGCCGGCGTACTGGACGCCCCGGTCTATACACCCGGCATGATAAAAGCGGCCAATGCCGCGATGGCCACGGCCGGGGTCATGGTGCTCAACCGCGCGGGCGGTATGGTACAATTATCGACATGGATCAACAGCGTGATGACCAGCGCCAGTGAGCTGGCCGGCTGGGTATCCGGTGGAGTGTGGCGCGGCGCCGTCGAAGTTTCCCGGGTTGCCACGCTCAGTGCGGTAGCTCCGGCAGTCGGCGCCTTCGTTGTCGGATTCTGGCCGGGGAAAGCCGGTGAAAGTCAGAGCGATATTGATAAATTGCTGGGTCGTGATTTGACACAGATGTTTACCGTTCCGGCCAGCCTGGTTGCCGCAGGGAAAACACCGATTCAGCCGGAAATGACCACGGTCGATTTGCCGGTGCGCGGGTTTATTCGCCGGGGGAATAACGGTCAGCAAGAGGTAATACTGGTCAAAACAGGAACGGGCGGCGTCTCCGCTACCGTGCCGGTGTATCGGCCGGTTCGCGATGAAAAAACCGGTCTGGACCGGATCACCTTGCCGGCGGTGGCCGGTGCGCCGGGGCGAACCATTTTGATAAACCCGGGCGCTGCCCCGTCGGGGCCGTGGCATACCGGCAATCCTGCGCCTGCAGCGCCGGTAACGCCGGTGCATACCGGTACGGAGATAAAGCAGGCCGACAGTATCGTCACGACGACGTTCCCTGCAGATGACATGCCACTGCAGGATTTTATCTACTGGCAGCCTGATGCAACGGGGACCGGCGTTGAGCCTGTCTATGTCATGCTAAGTCGGCCTTATGGCGAAACCAACGCTAAAGGGCAATACAGTGGTCGCGACTACAACACGGACAAGGCCGGTGGCCCGATTCAGAATCTGGACTGGAAAACCGCCACCATTGACCGTGCCGGCGTGGACAAGGTGAAGCTGCATACCCAGCGGTTTGCTGAATCTGATGCCAACAAGGTAATGATCAACCGCCTGGATAAAATCCTGAGGGGCGAAATGCAGCCCACCGATACCGACAAGCGTTTTTACACCCATGAAATCAGGGAGTTGGAACGATATAGGAATCTTGGGATTAAGGATGGCATAATCCCCGATAACCAAGGTGAGGTATGGAATAATACGCATACTGCCACCCTAGAAGACTATAAAATAAATGAACGAAATGAACCTTTGTATACTCCTGAAGCAATTAATGCAGCAGAAGAGCAAGCTAAGAGGGAAGAACTATGATTGATTTTAAGTCTATGATTGAAAAAGAAAGTGTATACGATGTAGTGTCTTTCTTCGCTGGTTCGACAAAAGGGATCGGTTATCCGCAGTTGGATAATTTCTTTGTTCGTTACCGATTTGATGTTGTTGGAAATGGAGAACTATTGAAAGTTTTTGAAGAGATGCGCAGTAATGGGATTGTCGAATGGGGAGAAAAAATGCTTGTTAAAAAAGGTCCAAACTGGAAAGAACCCGCATTCGTAACCGAGAAAAAATACGGTATTGAGTAATTACCAGTGCCTTCCATAAGTGCGTTTTAAGCAGCGTCCAACAAACGAGAGTTTGTTGGACGTTTTCGTTGATGGCTAATTCCACGCCAGATTGGTTTTCAGTCGAGCCCAGGGTCAGAAAACGACGGTTTTGGCTCCGTTGCTCCCCCCAAATCGCGCATACGAGGTCACACCGCCTCCAGCTCCGCCGCCAGGGTGGCGACCAGCTCCGCGGCCGGCATCGGCCGCGCCAGGCCCACGCCCTGCCCGGACCACAGCGACATAAACTCTTCGCGCCCGGCCTTGGCCGCCGCCTGGCGGATATCGCCGGTGAGCGCGTTCTGCACCGGATAAGGCAGGATCTGCGCCTCTTCCGCGCGCATCTGGCGCATGAAATCATTGACGATGCCGCGCGCCGGGCGGCCGCTGAAGGCGCGCGTCAGGCGCGTGCTGTCATCGCCGGCGTTGCGCAGCGCCACCCGCCAGGCATCGGCGATGCCCGACTCCGGGCTGCACAGGAACGCGGTGCCCAGCTGCGCCGCCTGCGCGCCCAGCAAGCGCGCCGCCGCGATGCCGCGCCCGTTCATGATGCCGCCCGCGGCGATCACCGGGATCTTCACCGCCGCCGCCACCTGCGGCAGCAGGGCCATCAGGCCGACGCAGGATTGCTCGATGTCGCCGAGGAAGGTCGGGCGGTGGCCGCCCGCCTCCGCGCCCGAGACGCAAACGAAGTCGGCGCCCGCCTCTTCCCAGGCGCGGGCTTCCGCCACCGTGGTGGCGGTGCCGATCACCCGCGAGCCGGCCTTCTTGAACTGCGTGACCGCGGCGCGCGGCAGCACGCCGAAGGTGAAGCTGGCCACCGGCGGCGCCGCCTCCAGCAAGGCCGCGATCTGGTCGCGGTTGTTTTCGGCAAATTGGGTGGGGATCGGCGGCTCGCTCAGCCCCAGCGCTTCGCGGAATGGCCGCAGCAGGTGCTGGGCGCGCTTCAGCTCGGCAAGATCCGGGTGCTGCTCATCGAGCAGAAACAGATTGATGTTGAACGGCGCGGCGGTCTGCGCGCGGATCTGCTGCACGCGTTCGAGGATCACCGCCGGTGAAAACAGCGCCGCCGCGCACGAGCCCAGCGCCCCGGCGTTGCTCACCGCCACCGCCAACGCCGGCGGCGACGCGCCGTTCATCGGCCCCTGAACGATCGGATAGCGCAGCCCAAGCTCGCGGGCAAAAGCAGAAGGTGCCGTCATCAATGTGTCTCCCTGTGCTGACTACATTCGTCTTACGGCGGCCGCGCCGCCGAACCGACCAAAAGCATAGCACCTTCTCACCGCCTGGCCGTGCAGTTAATGCTTCACCTGATGCCGGTCGAGCGACAGGAAGTGATGCACCACCGGTTTCTCCGGCCCGATGTGGAAGCGCAACGCCTCCTGCTGCAGATCGGCGTCGGCGTGCGACACCCGCTGGTGCTGCCGCAGGTGCTCCGCCCAGGACTCCACCAGGAACCACTCCATGATGCATTCCGGATCGCCGGTGTGCTCGGTAATGCCCCAGGCGTAAGCGCCGTCGCGGCGACGCGCCCGCTCCAGCATCAGCAGCGTGCGCAGGAACTGCGGCCGATCCTGTTCGCGGATGCGGTATTCCACCTGAATCATCACCGGGCCGCGATCGTTCTCAACCGGCGTGTTGACCAGCGGCTCCGGCCAATGGTTCGACGGCTGCAGATCGGCCTCGCCGGTCGGCAAACGCAGGCGGTGGAACAGCAGCCCCGCCGCCAACAGGCCGACGCCGCCGACCAGCAGCGTGGCGGCCACGCCCAGCTCCTGCGCCACCAGCCCCCACAGCAGACTGCCTGCCGCCATCGCGCCGTTGAAGACCATCAGGTAGATGGCCAGGCCGCGGCCGCGCACCCAGTTGGGCAGCACGCCCTGCGCCGCGCCGTTGAGCGTGGTCAGCGCAATGATCCAGCCGGCGCCCAGCACCAGCAGCAGCACCACCGCCAGCCACTGCGGCGGCGCCAGCGATAGGGCCGCCATCACCACGGCGGTGAGCACCGCCGCCAGCAGCACCAGCCCGTCGGCGTTGAGCCGCTGGCGCAGGCGCGGCAGCGCGATCGCCCCGAGGATCGCCCCGGCGCCTACCGCCCCCAGCAGAACGCCGTAAAAACCGGCGCTGCCGCCCAGCATGCGGCGCGCCACCAGCGGCAGCAGCGCCCAGACCGAGCTGGAAAAGGCGAAAAACACCGCTGCCCGCAGCAGCACCACGTGCAGCTCACGGCTGGAACGGGCATAGCGCAGCCCGGCGCGGAAAGCGCCGAAGAAGTGTTCCGACAGGCCGCTGTCCTCGGCCTTCGGCCGCTTCCACCACAGCAGCGCCGCGATCACCAGCACATAGCTCATCACGTCCGCGCCGTAGGCCGCGCCGGCGCCGAAGCTGGCCAGCAGCAGGCCACCGGCCGCCGGGCCGATGGAGCGAGCGATGTTAATGCCGAGCGAGTTCAGCGCCACGGCGTTTTTCAGCTCGGTGCGCGGCACCAGCTCCGGCACGATCGCCTGCCAGGTCGGCCCCATCAGCGCCGCGCCGATGCCGCCGACAAAGGTCAGCGCCAGCAGGTATTCCACCGTCAACGCACCGGTTTGCGACAGCAGCAACAGGCTGCCGCTGACGCAGGCCAGCAGAATTTGCACGAAGATCAGAAAGCGCCGTCGATCGAGGATGTCCGACAGTACTCCGGCCGGGATCGCCAGCAGGAACACCGGCAGCGTGGCGGCGGTCTGCATCAGCGCCACCGCCGAAGGGTTGCTCGACAGATCGGTGATCAGCCACGAGCTGGCGACGTCGCGCATAAAACTGCCGACGTTGCCGAGCACCGTGGCGCCCCACAGCACCGCAAATAAGGGGATTTTCAGCGGCGCGAAGCCGCCCGCCGCCGCCTTGTTGTCCGCCTGTTCAGCCATCCGTTCGCTCCTTCAAATCGTTAAATGCCACCAGCAACAGCGCGCCGGCCAGCCCAAGGTGTTCAAAAAATCCGTTCATCATCTGGCCGCGTTCCGCCCCGTCGAACTGCCAGAACGGATTGGCCATCAGCGTCGCCATCAGGGTAAAACCGGCCAGCGCCAACGCGCCGAGCCAGCGATAAAAGCCGCTCAGGATCAGCGCCGACGCCGCCAGTTCCAGCAGCGTCACCAGCACGGCGAACAGCGCCGCCGGCTGCAGGCCGAAGTGGGTCATCTCGGCAACCGCGCCTTCGACGTTCAGCGCCTTGACCAACCCGCCCTGGATGTAGGCGGCGCAAATGGCGAGCAGCAGCAGCCAGCGCACCGCGGGCGCGTGCAGCCGCTGCGCGCAGCGGGCGGCGATAGCAGTCAGGTTCATCGCGCCCCCTTAGAACGGCGAATTCTGGATAAAGGCCAGCAGATCGGCGTTGAAGCGATCGGGATCGACCTGCGCCAAGCCGTGAGCGCCGTCGGCGTATACGTTCAGCTCCGCCTGTTGCATAAGCTTAGCGGCTTTCAGCGCCGAGGCGCCGATCGGCACGATCCGATCGGCGTCGCCATGCACCAGCAGCGTCGGCCTGTCGATCGCCAGCAGATCGGCGGTGAAGTCCACTTCGGAGAACGCGCTCACGCCGTCGTACTGCCCTTTCATGCCGCCCTGCATGCCCATCAGCCAGAAGTGGTCGATCAGCCCCGCATTGCTCTCCACCTCGTCGCAGTGGAGACCGTAGAACGGCACCGCCAGATCTTTGAAGAACTGCGAGCGGTTGCCCGCCACGCCGCTGCGAATGCCGTCGAAGGCCGCCATCGGTGCGCCTTCCGGGTTGACCGGCGTTTGCAGCATCAGCGGCGGCACGGCGCCCACCAGCACCACCTTCGCCACCCGATCGCTGCCGTGGCGGCCGATGTAGCGCGCCACTTCGCCGCCGCCGATGGCGTGGCCGACCAAGATCAGATCGCGCAGATCCAGCGTTTCGATCAGCAGAGCCAGATCGTCGGCGTATTGGTTGATGTCGTTGCCGTGCCAGGTCTGATCCGAACGGCCGTGGCCGCGGCGATCGTGGGCGATCACCCGGAATCCGCTCTGGCCGAAAAACAGCAGCTGGTTGTCCCAGGCATCGGCAGACAGCGGCCAACCGTGGGAGAACAGGATCGGCTGGCCGCGGCCCCAATCCTTATAGAAAATGCGCGCGCCATCGGGCGCGGTGAGGATGCTCATGACGTGTTCCCCGCTCGGTATTGAATTGGATTTTGTACCGGGTAACAGTACGGCAGGCGCAAAGGCAGTGATAACGGAATAATTTTCGCATGATCGCGAGTTTTTTTGCTGAAGAGGCCGGCGTCGCCGCCGGCGCAAAACGTCAGATGTTTTCCAGATCGATACCGCGCGTTTTCGGGCCGAACAGCCCGATCACCAGCATCACGATCAGCATGCTGGCGACGATAAACGCGATCACCCCCAGCGAGCCGCCGTACTGCAGGATAATGCCGATGATGATGCTGCTGAACACCGTCGACAGCCGGCTGAAGGAGTAGCAGAAACCGACGGCGCGGGCGCGAATATGGGTCGGGAAGATTTCGGATTGATACGAGTGGTAGCTGTAGGTCAGCCAGGCGTTGGACCAGGTGATGAAGAAGCCGCACAGGATCAGCCACAGCGGGTTGTTCTGCAGCGCGAACAGCGAGCCGAAGACCACCGTCACCAGGCAAGACAACACGATCTGCCACTTATTCTCCATCTTGTCGGCGTAGAAGCTGCACAGCAGCGAGCCCAGCGGGTAGGCCAGCGTGATGAAGAAAGCGTACAGCAGGCTGTGGGTGACCGATGCGCCCTTGCCCGACAGCAGCGCCGGCAGCCAGTTGCCGAAGCCGAAGAAGCCGATGGCCTGAAAGAAATTCATCACCACCAGCATCAGCGTGCGATCGCGATACTGCGGCGCCCAAATGTCGCGAAAGCGGCCGCGCAGCGGCGCCCCCTCGGCATCGTCCACCGGGCGCGACGGAAAGTCCACGGCCGTCACGCCGCAGCGCCGTTCCATATCCCGCATCACCTGCCGGGCCTGCGCATAGCGCCGCTGCTGCACCAGCCAGCGCGGCGACTCCGGTAGCCCCTTGCGCACCAGCCAGATCACCAACGAGGCCAGCGAGCCGGCGATCACCACGTAGCGCCAGCCGCTCAGGCCCCAAATCGTCTGCGGCACCAGCCACCAGGACATCAGCGCCACCGCCGGCACCGACAGGAACTGCACGAAGAACGCGAAGGCGAAAGCCCGGGTGCGCAGATGCGCAGGCACCCACTCCGTCAGATAGGTGTCGATGGTCACCAGCTCGATGCCGAGCCCGACGCCCACCAGAAAGCGCAGAAAGATCACCCACTCCGCCTGCTGTTGAAACGCCAGCAGCAGCGAGAAGGCGCCATACCAGATCAGGGCGAACATAAAGGTGGCGCGGCGGCCGAAGCGATCGGCGTACGGGCTCAGCAGGCTGGCGCCGACGAACAGGCCAAGAAAGGTGGCGGAGGCGAAGGCCGCCTGGTCCGATACGCCGAAGACGCCCTGCGCGCCGGTGTGGAAAATGCCGTCGGCGATAAGGCCGGTGCTGATATAACCGGTCTGGAACAGATCGTAGAGTTCGAAAAAGCCGCCCAGCGACAGCAGAATAATAAAGCGCCACAGGCCGGCCGACGCGGGCAAGGCGTCGATTCTGGCCGCCAAATCCCGCGCATGGATCGGCGACGCCGCTACAGAGTCACTCACTATTAACCTCGCATTAACATTTTTGATGACTTTCTATGCTAGCGAAGCGGCGTCGGAGTTAAATTTTTAATTAGCAGACTATGAAAAAAAGTTAAGCATAAAACGCTGCAGCAGCCTGTTTTATAGCAGGAAAATGCAACGCGGGATGCCGCAGCGGCATCCCGAATCGGTGGCTTAACGGCTGGGGTGCTGCTGCAGCCGTTCGCTGCGGTAGAAGCTCAGCAGGCACCAGCCGAGGGCGATCAGCGCCAGCGGCGCGGCGACGAAGCCGATGTTGCCCATGCCCAGATGCAGGCTTACCTGGTTGCCCAGCAGCGCGCCGCTGCCGATGCCGAAGTTGTACAGGCCGGAGAAGATCGCCATCGCCACGTCGGTGGCGTCCGGCGCCAGGCTCAGCACTTTGGCCTGCATCGACAGGCCGATGGCCATGATCGCCATGCCCCAGAAGATGCACAGCACCGTCAGGTGGCTTTCACTGCCGGCGGCCGGCAACAGCAGCAGCAGGCTCAAGGCCAGCAGCGTGATGGCGCCGATAAAGAAGCCGGAAGGAAAACGCTCGCTGTAGCGGCTGAACAGCAGGCTGCCGACGATGCCGGCGGCGCCGAACAGCAGCAGCATCAGCGTGGTGAAGTTCTCCGACAGCCCGGCCACGGTCTGGATAAACGGCTCGATGTAGCTGTAGGCGGTGAAGTGCGCCGTCACCACGATGACGGTCAGCATGTACAGCGCCAGCAGCGCCGGGCGTTTGAACAGCAGCGGCACGCTGGCCAGCGAACCGGAGTGCTCGCTTTTCAGCACCGGCAGCAGGCGCCACAGCAGCACCAGCGCCAGGGTGGCGCACACCGCGATGCCGATAAAGGTCATGCGCCAGCCGAGCAGCTGCCCCACCACCCGCCCGAGCGGCAGCCCGAGCACCATCGCCAGCGCGGTGCCGCCCGCCAGCAGGCTCAGCGCCTGGGCTTTCTTGCCCGGCGGCGCCACGCGGATCGCCAGCGAGGCGGTGATCGACCAGAACACCGAGTGCGCCAGCGCCACGCCGGCGCGCGAAATGACCAGCGTGGTGAAGTTCCAGGCCACGGCGGTCAGCACGTGGCTGGCGATAAACAGCATGAACACGCCGATCAGCAGCTTGCGGCGCTCGATTTTGCTGGTCAGCAGCATGCACGCCAATGAGGCGGCGGCGACGATCCAGGCGTAGATGGTGATGATCAGGCCGACCTGTTCGGTTTGCATCGAGAAGCTGGCGGCGATGTCGCTCAACAGACCGACCGGAATAAATTCGGTGGTGTTGAAGATAAAGGCCGAGACGGCGAGGATAACCACGCGCAACCAGGCGGTTGAGCGCGAAACGGGAGCATGTTCCATGGTAAACAAAATCCGGACAGGTGCGGGCAAGTAGCGATATTTTAACCAACCGGCCCGCTAAATGCGATACGCGTCACACTTTAATTGTGTGGTTTTTTTCGCCGCATTTCGACACATTCGCAGACACACGGTTGCACAAATGCTGTGCTAATCTATTGAAGCGTACCAATTTTTCCTGCCGCTCTTCCCCTCCGGCCGCCGCAGACGACGCGCCGCGCCGAAGAACCGCGCGCAGTGTCCATTTGGCGTTTTCTGAGGCGAGGTCATTATGTCCGCGATTTATGATTGGTCCGTGCTCGCATTGCGCAATGTTTACGATCGCCGCATTCAGGGCAAGCCGGTGCTCGACAGCGCCGCGCTGTTCCCCGACGCCGAACGTTTCACCGCCCAGTGGCGGCAGATCCGCGAAGAGGCGCTGACCGTCGCCCACGATCTGCACAATATTCCCCGCTTTCACGAGATCATGATCCAGCAGGCGTCGATTTCCGCCAACGACGCGCGCGACTGGCGCATGTTCATCATGAAGGCCTACGGCCAGCCGATCGCCCGCAACCTGGCGCGCTGCCCGACGCTGGCGGCGTTAATCGCTTCGTCCCCGGACGTGCTGTCCGCCTCACTCTCCTTCCTGGCGCCCGGCAAGCAGGTGCCGCCCCACCGCGGACCGTTTCGCGGCATTCTGCGCGGCTATCTGGTGCTGGACATGCCCAAACGCGCCGACGGCGCGCCGGCGGCGGTGCTGAAAGTGGACGGCCGCGAATACCGGCTGCACGAGGGGGAGTTCATGCTGTGGGACGACACCTTCGAACACGAAGTGTGGAACGACAGCCCGCAGGTGCGCACCGTGCTGCTGCTGGACATCCGCCGCCGCGACATGCCCGGCGGGCTGCGGCTGCTCTCCAGCGCCATCATCGCCCTGGTGCGGCTGAACGTGCGCTGGATGCAGCGCCAGTTCTGACTGCGGCGCTCAGGCGCTTAACCGTCCTGAGAGGTCGGGCATTGCTGCGCCAGCCACTGCTCGGTGGTGGTGGTGGCTATGCCCTGGCGCGCATTGAAGGTTTTCGCCTTATCCCAGGCCACGCCGTCGGGCCGGGCGAAAGCCAGCCGGTATTTGGCGCCGACGTCACGCGGATGGTTCCGCACCTCCTCCTGCAGCCGCTCTTTGTCCAACAGGACTCTGTTGACCTCTACGCCCCAGTGCGCCTGCATGACATCGGCAAGCTCGCGGTAGGTCAGCGTGTCCCCGGCGATATAGACCACCTGGTTGCGAAACGCGGGCCGATGGAAAAAAATCGCGGCCGTCAGCCGGCCAATGTCCTCGGGGGTGGTCAGCGTCACCGCGTAGCCCCAGTCGCCCAGCGCGCGCACCGTTTTGGTTGCCGCATCCACCACGCCAAAACCCGAGTCAAACAGGTAGCTGGTGAAAATACCCGTGGAAACAATCACCCACTCCGTCGCCTTCTGCGCACGCAGCAGATGGCGCACTTCGAGCTGTTCATCCCACACCTGTTGCCCGCTGCCTGTGCCGACAACATCGTAGTCCACGCCGAACTGCCACGGGAAGTAACGCGCCACGCCCGCCTGCAAAACGGCCCAGGTGATCTTTATCTGCGTGCCCGCCCCGCCGACAAAGCCGCTGCAGTTGATCACCGCGTCAAAGCAACGCAGCAGCGCGCTCAGCTCATCCACGCTGTTTTGCTGCAGATCGCCTTCCACTACAGCGATACCGAGCCGCGCCAGCGCATCCCGCCGCGCCCGATGCGGGCCGGTGACGGCGCGAGCGGCCTCCGGCCGGAGGAGCACGCTGATTTTTAAAGCGTGGTGTAACCGGGCCTGCCGGCTCATCGCGCGCAATACCGGCAGCCCCAGTTCACCGGCGCCGAGTATGAGCACGGTATTGATGGATGGATTTGTGGATTTCATTCTTGCCTCCTGTCTTGACACTGCGTCATCCTGACAGCTGACAAAAACGGGTTCAATTAGGTACACGCGTGATACTGGAGATGAATATGACGAGCGTTCGGGAAGCGCTGTTGCAATTTTCGCAGGCGTTCTGTGAAGAATTGAGCGACGACGATGAAGGGTTGAAGCGTGAGGTCCTCGCGCATGCGGGCAACCGTTGGTCGCTGGGGGTATTGCATATCCTGGGCACCCACGGGCCGCTGCGCCACGGCGAAATAGGCCGCCAATTAGCGGGCGTGACGCAGAGAATGCTGACGCGGACGCTGCGCCATCTCGAGCGGGACGGGTTGATATCGCGCTGCGATTATCAGGAAAAGCTGCCCCGCGTGGTTTACACCATCACCGACGCTGGGGAAGAGATGCTGCTCAACATGCTGCCGCTCTGGTCGTGGATTATCGCCTCCGCCGATGCCTTCAGGGCGGCCCGCTCGCACTACGATGATCAAGAACGTCACGCCACCGAGAGATGACTGCGGTCCTCCCTGCCCAAAGGGCGGCGTTCAGCCGCCACCCAGATAGGCCTTTCTCACCTCCGGATCGTTCAACAGCTCCTGGCCGCTGCCGGTGAGGCGGATCTGGCCGTTGACCATCACATAACCGCGATCGGACAGCTTCAGCGCGTGGTTGGCGTTCTGCTCCACCAGAAACAGCGTCATGCCGCTGCGGGTCAGCTCGCGCAGCACGCCGAAGATCTGCCGCACCACGATCGGCGCCAGCCCCAGACTCGGCTCGTCCAACAGCAGCAGCTTCGGCCGGCTCATCAGCGCGCGGGCAATCGCCAACATCTGCTGCTCGCCGCCGGACAGGGTCATCGCTCGCTGGTTGCGCCGTTCCTTGAGGCGCGGAAACAGCTCGAACATGCGCTGCAGATCCTCCGCCAGATAGCGGTTGCCGACGGTGATGGTGCCCATCAGCAGGTTCTCCTCCACGCTCATGTCCGGAAAGATGCGCCGCCCTTCCGGCGCTTGCGCGATGCCGCCGGCCGCCACGTAGTGCGTGGAGCGGCGGCTGATGTCCTCGCCGCCAAACAGGATCTGCCCGCCGGCGATGCGCGGCTGGCCGAAGATCGACATCAACAGCGTGGACTTGCCCGCGCCGTTGGCGCCGATCAGCGCCACCGTCTCCCCGGCGTTGACCTGCAGCGACACCTTGCGCAGCGCCTGGATCGGCCCGTAAAACACGTCCACTTCGCGAAATTCCAGCATCGCTTCGCTCATCCCGCCAGCTCCTCTTCGTCCGCGCCCAGGTAGGCGGCGATCACCGCCTCGTTGTGCTGGATCTCCTGCGGCGTGCCGCGGGCGATCACGTCGCCGTGATCGAGCACGATCACCCGATCGGAGATCTCCATCACCATGCCCATGTCATGCTCGATCAGCAGCACCGTGATGCCGTGATGCTGGCGCAGGAAACGGATGATGCGGCTCAGCGTGGCCGTTTCCACCGGGTTCAGCCCGGCGGCCGGTTCGTCGAGACAGATCATCTCCGGCGCAGTGCACATGGCGCGCGCGATCTCCAGCCGCCGCTGCTGGCCGTAGGACATCTCCCCAGCCAGCCGGTTGGCGCAGTCCACCAGATCCACCACCTCCAGCCAGTAGAAGGCGTGATCCAGCGCGGCGCTCTCCGCCCGGCGGTAGCCCGGCGTATTCAGCACCCCGGCGATCAGGTTGCGGTTGCTCTGCATGTGCTGCGCCACCAGCAGGTTCTCCACCACCGACATTTCGCGGAACAGGCGGATATTCTGGAAAGTGCGCGCCAGCCCGGCGCGGTTGACCAGGTGGGTGCCGCCGAACATCTTGTAATAGAGACGCGAGCCAAGCCGCTTCGGGCGTATCCAGTCGCCGGCGCGGAACTTCTGCCCCAGCACCTGGATCACGTCGGTCGGCCGCTTGTGGGTATTGAGCAGGATCGCGCCGCCGCTGGCGCGGTAAAAGCCGGTCAGGCAGTTGAATACCGTGGTCTTGCCGGCGCCGTTGGGGCCAATCAGGGCGGTGATGGAGCCGCGCTCCACCTCCAGATTGACGTCGTTCAGCGCCTTGATGCCGCCAAAGCGCATCATCAGGTGCTCCACCCGCAAAATGGCGTCGCTCATGGCGCCACCCCCTTGCGCTCGGCGAAGCTGGCGCGGCTGATGCGCACCAGCCCGCGCGGCCGCCAGATCATCATCGCCACCATCAGCACGCCGAACAGCAGCACCCGGTATTCGGCGAAGCTGCGCAGCAGCTCCGGCGCCACCGTCAGCACGAAGGCCGCCAGCACCACGCCGAGGGTGGAGCCCATGCCGCCCAGCACCACGATCGCCAGGATCAGCGCCGACTCGAAGAAGGTGAACGAGGTCGGGTTGACGAAGCCCTGATAGGTGGCGAAAAACACCCCCGCCAGCCCGGCGGTGGAGGCGCCCAGCATAAAGGCCGACAGCTTCACCAGCACGTGATTGAGCCCGAGAGAGCGGCAGGCGATCTCATCCTCGCGCAGCGCCTCCCAGGCGCGGCCGATCGGCATGCGCGTCAGCCGGTGCTTGATGTACAGCACCAGCAGCACCACCAAAAACAGCACCGCGTAGATGAAAATGAACTTGAGGTTGGGGTTGTAATCGATGCCGAGAAACTCGTGGATCGGCACCCCGCCGTCTTTGGCGCGCCGGCCGAACTCCAGGCCGAACACCGTCGGCGCCGGCACCGAGACGCCGTTCGGCCCGCCGGTGAGCGACATCCAGTTGTTCAGCACCAGCCGGATGATCTCCCCAAACCCCAGCGTGACGATCGCCAGGTAGTCGCCGTGCATGCGCAGCACCGGAAAGCCCAGCAGCGCGCCGGCCAGCGCCGCCATCAGCGCCCCCAGCGGCAGCATCGCCCAGAAGCCCAGCCCGAGGTACTGATAGCCCAGCGCCAGCCCGTAGGCGCCGATGGCGTAAAACGCCACGTATCCCAGATCGAGCAGCCCCGCCAGCCCGACCACGATATTCAGCCCCAGGCCGAGCAGCACGTAGATCAGGCCGAGGATCGCCACCGTCAGCAGGTATTTGGTGGCGACGAACGGGAACAGCAGCGCGATCGCCGCCATCAGCGGCAGGAGCCAGCGCAGGTTGGATTTATAGCCCAGCGGCCGCACGTAAACGCCGTCGTTGCCGCCGTCGAAGCGCGCCAGCACCCTGCGCCCCGGCGCGGTTTGCAGGAACAGGCTCAGCAGCAGCCGCCCGGCCATCACCGCGACGATAATCCACACCAGCCGGTGCGGTTCGAAGTTAAAGCTGTAGCCGTTCAGCACGATGCCGACGATCGGCCCGAACACGATCAGGGCGATCAGCCCGGCCAAGACGGCGTCCAGCAGGCTGCGTTTAACGTCCAGCCCGCCGTGGATCACGGATTGCGACATGGCGTTCTCCTTAAACCTTGGCGATCAGCGGCCGGCCAAGCAGGCCCTGCGGACGGAAGATCAGGATCGCCACCAGCAACCCGAAGGAGAACACGTCCTTGTAATCCGAGTTCACCATGCCGGCGAACTGCGCCTCCGCCACCCCGAGCAGCAATCCGCCCAGCATGGCACCCGGTAGCGAGCCGATGCCGCCCAGCACCGCGGCGGTGAAGGCCTTGATGCCGATGATAAAGCCGACGTAAAAATCGAAGGTGCCGTAGTTCATGGTGATCAGCACCCCGGCCAGCCCGGCCATGGCGGCGCCGATCACAAACACCAGCGAGATCACCCGATCGGTATTGATGCCGAGAATCGAAGCCATTTTGCGATCCTGCTGGGTGGCGCGGCAGATGCGCCCCAGACGGGTGCGCTGAATGATGTAAGTGAGGATCGCCATGCCGAGCAGCGACGCCACCAGAATAAACACTTTGGTGTAGGTGATTTGCACCACGCCGCCGTCGAACTCCAGGCGGAACACGCCGCTCAGCAGCGTTGGGATGCCCTGCTGGCGCGGCCCTTGGCTTATCTGCGCGTAGTTTTGCAGGATTAACGACATGCCGATGGCGGAGATCAGCGGCGCCAGGCGGGTGGAGTTGCGCAGCGGCTTGTAGGCGATGCGCTCGATCACCCAGCCGTACACCCCGGTGATGACGATGGTGAACACCAGCGTGCCGAGGATCAGCAGCGGGAACGAGTGCAGCCCGAAGAACGACAGCAACGCCAAACCGATGGCGCACAGGTAGGCGGAGATCATGTACACCTCGCCGTGGGCGAAGTTGATCATGCCGATGATGCCGTAAACCATGGTGTAGCCGATGGCGATCAGGCCATACACCGCACCGAGGGTCAGGCCGTTGATCAGCTGTTGCAGAAAGAATACATCCATAATGAGCAGTCTCGCCTGGTAAGGCCGCCAACGCAGTCCGACGCGGCCCAAAGGTCATCGCGGAACGGGCTCGCCAGAGCGGCGAGCCCGTCGGTCATAGGGTTACAACTTCAAGGTTCGGCCGTTTACAGCTGGTGATATTTGCCCTTGTCATCCCATTGGTAGACCACGTAGTCCGAGACCTTCAGGTCGCCCTTCTGGTCCCAGGCCTTCTTGCCCATCACGGTATCCACATCGTGCGACTTCAGCCATTCGGCGGCCTTGGCGCTGTCTTTGCCGCCGGTGGCGTTGAAGGCGGCGGCGATCGCCTGGATCGAGGCGTAGGAGTAGAGGGTGTACCCTTCCGGCTCAAAGCCGCTGGCGCGGAACTTGGCGATCACCGCTTTGCCTTCCGGGATCTGACGCGGATCGTTGCCGAAGGTCATCAGCACGCCGTTGGTGTACTGCGGCCCGCCGGCGGCGGTCACCAGTTCTTCGGTCACCACGCAGTCGCCGGAGAAGAACTTGGCGGTCACGCCCTGCTCGCGCATCTGGCGCACCAGCGGCCCAGCTTCCGGATGGCAGCCGCCGAAGTAGACCACGTCCGGCTTGACCGAGGCGATCTTGGTCACCAGCGCGTTGAAGTCTTTCTCGCCGCGCGACAGCCCCTCATACAGCACTTCCTTAACCCCGCGCTTGTTCATCGCCGCCTTCGCCGCGTCCGCCAGCCCCTGGCCATAGGTGTCTTTATCGTGGATCACCGCGATGCGCTTGGCCTTCAGGGTGTCCAGCATGTAGTTGGTGGCGATCACGCCCTGCTGATCGTCGCGCCCGCACATGCGGAACATGGTCTTCATGCCGCGCTCGGTGATCTGCGGGTTGGTAGAGCCGGGGGTGATGGCGATGATGCCGGCCTCGTCATACACCTCGGAGGCGGGCATGGTGGAAGAGGAGCAGAAGTGGCCGACCACCGCCGAGACCTTTTCCTGATCCACCAGCCGGTTGGCGACCGCGACCGCCTGTTTCGGTTCGCAGGCGTCATCCCCCTGCACCAGCTTGATTTTTTCCCCTTTGATGCCGCCGGCGGCGTTGATGTCCGCCGCCGCCTGCGAAGCCCCGCGCCAATACTGATCGCCATAGGTGGCGTTCGGCCCAGAGAACGGCCCGGCGACGCCGATGACGATATCGGCCTGCGCGGAAAACGCCGTACCTAAACAACCGATGAGCAAAGCAGCGAGCGGACTTTTTATCAATTTCGATGACATTGTTATCTTCCTCAGCACTGTTGTAGCGAAACGCCCGGGGGCGCGGATCAGTCACTTTATGTGTAGACGGGGAAAATAATTTTCTTGAGAGCGCAGTCGCATTCCCCAAAAATGGGTAAGCAAAAATCCAGCCATTGTGACGACGAATACATATTATTTGCTTATTCATCCTACATATCAGTTGCGGCGCGGCGTTTGACGGGGTTAACGGGGGATAAGCCGTACGGCTAAGAGGGAAGGTGCAGGATAGCGAGAGTGACCCTGCACCATCGCCGTGCAACGGCTTGTGCAAACGACGTCAAAACGATTTGGGATGCAAAAATCAGCGCATAGCGATGGAAAATGCCGAAAAACAGCGCAAGATGCTCATTCCCTCAGCAAACGCGCTTTTTTTGCAGTTTAGCGCTTTGACAAACCCCAGGCGCCCCGCTATTATTCGCCCCGTTCCAACAATTCCTCTGTAGTTCAGTCGGTAGAACGGCGGACTGTTAATCCGTATGTCACTGGTTCGAGTCCAGTCAGAGGAGCCATATTTAGAAAAGCCCGCTCAGGGAGACCCGAGCGGGCTTTTTGCTTTAACGCTAAATGCGTCGACAGGCAACGTTACTCTTTGGCTATCGGCGCGGCATTTTCATCAATTTTTACCTTACCCTGAATATCAGCAATCTTCCTCTCCAGATCCGCCACCTGCGCTTTGCTGTGCAGCAAGGTATAGGTCAGATCAAACTGCGCACTGGCGCCAGGCTGCAATTGCTTAACGCGTTTTTGTTCGCGCTCGATGGTGACCGGGTAGGCATAGCTGGTGCCCGGCTCAATCCCCGTCACATATCCCTGTTTTAACGTATCGGTATTCTTCCACAGCGTCAGGACGGGCAATTGGCGGGTATCGAACTGAATCGCCACCCCTTTGTCGCCCGCGTGATTGACCAGCGCCGCCAGTGTCTGATGATTCGGATCCGATAATGGCTTGATGTTAAAGACCATTTCATCGAACCCTTTGGTGGGGCCGGCATAGGTTCCCCAGGTCTTCAACCCGGCTTTGGCATAGTCGTTAAACGGGCTGATGCTGGCCATCGGCGCCAGGAAGCGGGCGCCATTTTCCAGAATCGGCGCGCCGAAATTGCTGTGGTAGATAATCTGGTAGTCGTGGGGATAATCCGCCCGGTTGGTTAACACATCATGCAGGCTGAAACTGTTGCTGCCGGGTACGTAGCGCAGTTCGGTCAGGGTTTGCAGATCGGCTTTTTTGAATGTGCTCTCTTTGATCAGGCCGCGAATACGAATTTCATACGGCGCCGTATCCGCTACCTCAACCTCAACCAGTGAGGCCGGCGTATTGCCCGCTTTACCGTGCAAGGTGTAAATTTGCCCTCCTTCGGTCACCGGATGACCGGTCCACTCATAGCCGCAGCGCACCATCATCTCATTGAAACCTTCCAGCCAGCCGAGCCCATTGCGGCTTTCCAGGTTGATAAAGGCGGGGTTGACCACCTCTTTGACCGGAGAATCCCACCCCATTTTCGCGCCAAATCCTTCCGCCCGCAGGAGGTTCATGCCGCGCGTGGGACTCAGCGTAATGGTCAGGCCATCCTCGCTGCGGATAATCACGACTTTGCTGCCTTCCTGCTTGCCGCCGTGCAACACTTTCTGCTCAATGCTGAACGTTTTATCCTTAACCTTCAGCGCCTCACTCGAAATCTTCCAGTTTCCTTTCTCCAGGCCATCTTCAGCGCTGGTCAGCACCCAACTCTGCGCCGCCGCCTGCCCTGAAATCAGAGCCGAAAACACCGCCATAACCCACGTTTTCTTCATTTCCCTTCCCCTTTAGCTGAATCGATTTTTTATTCACGAGAAAAATCTACTGTTAAGCAGGTTAAAGAAATGTGATGAACTTCACCGGGTGAATATTTGAATAAATAGTGCGATAGAAATACGAATTTGTTCGCAGTTTTAATGAAACACGTTGAGTTATTGCACATTAAATGAGCGATTAGTCAACATAAGTCGTATCGTTTCAGCTTTGAGCAGGGGAGGATTTATCGCGAAGGTACGGCGGGTGGCTTGTTAACGCTATCTGGCTCAAACGGCAGCGCCCATACAGCCAGCACGCCTTGAGCCTCTTTGCTTTCACGGCTGCCTCCTGATATCGGAGGCGCCATATTGCGAACAGCCCGCTCAGGGAAACCCAAGCGGGATTTTTGCCGTTAGCGCTTACAGCACAAATTCGTAGTGAGAGCCGTCCGGCAGTTCAACATCCAGGCGCAGCTTGCCGCCGGCCGCCTCAACATAGCGTTTTAGCGAAGACAGTTTCAGATCGCGGCCCGGTTTTTCCATCACGGCAACGGTCGGTTGCCGGATACCCAGCGCCTGCGCCATTTCAACCTGCGTTTTCTGCACCTTCTCGCGCAGCTCGGCAAGGTGGATGTTCAGCATGATGTCAGCCGCCAGCGCTTGCGCTTTGGCCACGACCTCGGGCTTTTCATCCGCAATAAGCTGTTCCAGCGTTCTGCCCATCGCGTCACTCCTTCTCGTTTAATGTGTTCAGCCAGTTCGTGAATTCCCGATCGGCAGCCTGAATCATCTGATCGTAAAAACGTTTTTCATTACCGGCTTTATTGCCCGCGCAAAGTACAATGCCGATACGGTACGGATCGAAGGCGAAGAACGCCCGCAACGGTTCGCCACGGCTCTGAATGCGCAGCTCTTTCATATTGCTGTAACGCGAACCTTTAACCGTATCGGCATAGGGTCTGGGCAGCCCCGGCCCCTTTTCCCGCAGGATCATCAATGTGGCAAGCACGCCAGCCCGATCGGCATCGTGGAGTGAGCTAAACCAGTTATCAAACGCATCCGTTGTTTTAATTTCCCACACGGGACCTCCCTGCAAATATAGATCAACAACTATATAGATGTAAAGCTATAGCAGAGAGGCGTCAGAATGGCATGCAAAAGCATTCGTGGTTACTGCAAGGCTGAACTTACATCCGGACATTTTGCAAACGCAGTGCGAGACATTCACCTTTTTACGAGCGGTAACGGACAATCGGTCAGAGGCACCGGGCGTTTCCCCGCCGCCCCTTTATGAACCCTGTCACAAAATGCGCATAACGTTTTCGGCGCTCTGCGCAGCGGGCGGTGAGCGATAAGTTTGTTAACGCCACGTTACATCGGGTTAGGCAACATTGTTAACGGCGATTGATGCGCCAAACGCATCGCGCCATGCGTTTATTGCGCTTATTTAGTTTATTTTCCTGAGCGAGTCTTCAGCAACAGGCGCGGCGTCAGGCGCCCATAACAAACTGGAGATAAAGATGCATTCCTCTACCTCACCCATGACCACCCGGGCCAAAGCCGGCGCGATCCTGCGCGTCACCTCCGGCAACTTTCTGGAACAGTTCGACTTCTTTCTGTTCGGCTTTTACGCTACCTACATCGCACACACCTTTTTCCCGGCCAGCAGCGAATTTGCCTCGCTGATGATGACCTTCGCGGTATTCGGCGCCGGTTTTCTGATGCGCCCCATTGGCGCCATCGTGCTTGGCGCCTACATCGATAAAGTCGGCCGCCGCAAAGGACTGATCGTCACCCTGTCGATCATGGCCGCGGGCACCTTCCTGATCGTATTGATCCCCTCTTACCAGAGCATCGGGCTTTGGGCGCCGCTGCTGGTGCTGTGCGGGCGCCTGCTGCAAGGCTTCTCGGCGGGTGCGGAGCTGGGCGGCGTGTCCGTCTATCTGGCCGAAATCGCCACGCCGGGCCGTAAGGGCTTCTACACCAGCTGGCAGTCCGGCAGCCAGCAGGTGGCGATCATGGTGGCGGCGGCAATGGGCTTCGCGCTCAATGCGGCGCTGGAAGAAAGCGCCATTCGCGAATGGGGCTGGCGCCTGCCTTTCCTGTTCGGCTGCCTGATTGTTCCCTTCATCTTCTTGCTGCGCCGCAAGCTGGAAGAGACGCAGGAATTTACCGCCCGCCGTCACCACCTGGCGATGCGCGACGTGTTTAAAACCCTGCTGAAAAACTGGCCGGTGGTGATGGCCGGCATGCTGATGGTCGCCATGACCACCACCGCGTTTTACCTGATCACCGTGTATGCGCCGACCTTCGGCAAAAAGGTGCTGTTGCTCAGCGCCTCCGACAGCTTGCTGGTCACTTTACTGGTCGCGATTTCCAACTTCATCTGGCTGCCCATCGGCGGTGCGCTGTCGGATCGCTTCGGCCGCAAACCGGTGCTGGTCGCCATGACGCTGCTGACGCTGGCCACCGCCTACCCGGCGCTGAGCCTGCTCGCCGCCGCCCCCAGCTTCAGCATGATGCTGGCCGTGCTGCTGTGGCTGTCCTTCATTTACGGCCTCTACAACGGCGCCATGATCCCGGCCTTAACCGAGATCATGCCAACGGAAGTGCGGGTGGCCGGGTTCTCGCTGGCCTACAGCCTGGCGACGGCGGTGTTCGGCGGCTTTACGCCGGTGATCTCCACCGCGTTGATCGAATACACCGGCGATAAGGCTTCACCGGGCTACTGGATGAGCTTCGCCGCGCTGTGCGCCTTGCTGGCGACGCTGTATCTGTATCGCCGCATCGCCATGCCGCTGCAAACCGCACGCTAACGCGCCATCGCCATAAGGAATCATGCCATGCAAAAACTCACTCGTTCGATCCTCGCCGCGCTGGTGTGCGCCTCCTTCAGCACCGCGGCGCTGGCCAAAGACGTGACCGTGATGATCTCCGGCGGCTTCAAGGCCGCGCTGGAGAAACTGGCCCCGGAATATGAAGCCCAAAGCGGCGACAAAATCATTCTGGTGTCCGGCCCTTCCATGGGGAAAACGCCGCAGGCGATCCCCGCGCGGCTGGCGCGCGGAGAGCAAGCCGATGTGGTGATCATGGTGGGCGACGCGCTGACCCAACTGGACAAAGGCGGCTGGATCCAGCCGGGTTCGCGCGTGGAGCTGGCCGATTCGCCGATCGGCATGGTGGTGAAACAGGGCGCGCCCAAGCCGGCGATAAAAACGGATGCCGAGCTGCGTAATGCCTTGCTGCAAGCCGACTCTTTCGTCTATTCCGACAGCGCCAGCGGCCGCTACATCAGCGGCCAACTGTTCAAAAAGCTGGGCATCGAGGAACAGGTGAAAGGAAAAGCGCACATGGTTGAGCGCATTCCGGTGGCCTCTGAAGTGGCGCAGGGGAAATACGCGTTGGGCTTCCAGCAGGTCAGCGAATTGCTGCCCGTGGCGGGCGTCACCTTTATCGGCGAACTGCCGGAAAACGTGCAGTACATCACCCGCTTCGCCGGCGCGGTAACGGCCAAGGCGGAACATCGCCGCGAAGGCAAAGCGCTGCTGGAGTTCCTCGCCTCCTCTCAGGCACAGCCGACCATTCGCGCGACCGGCATGCGAAGCGTGCCGGCGCAGCAGCCGGTCAGGCAGAGTGATACCGTTCAGTAATCAGCTTTTCCAGCTCGGCGGCGACGAAAGACTGCATGCGGCCGCCGCGCCGGATCAGGCCCACGGTGCGTTTCACCACCGGCTCGACCAGCGGCACAGACGTCAACACCGAATGCTCTGAAGCGGGCATCGACATGGCGGGCACGGCGGCAATGCCGATGCCCGCCTCAACCATGCCCAGCATGGTCGTCACATGGCGAGTTTCGCACACGCTGGGGCGCTCCGGCACGAGGTGTTCCAGGCGCTGATCGAGCAGATTGCGATTGCCGGAGGTTTTATCCAGCGACACGTAATCCTGCTGATAAAATTCCCGCCAGGTGAGGCTCTTTTTAGCGGCGAGCGGATGGTCGCGCCGGCAAGCGGCCACGTAAACGTCCCCCACCAACGGCACAAATTCAAGGTTAGGCTGCAGCCGCCCGGCAAAGCAGATGCCGAAGTCAGCCTGGCCGCCGGTGACCGCCTCAATCACATTGCCCGCGCTGCCGTCGATCAGCTTAACGCGCACGCGCGGATAGCGAAGCCGGAAACGGCGTATCACGTCGGGCATGAAATAGTAGGCCGCCGACGGCACCGTGGCGACGGTGACCAGCCCGGTACGCTCCTGGCTGACCTTATCGATATCGGCCAACACCGCTTCGACATTCATCAGCAGCTGATCTGAACGCTCGGCAAACGCCTGCCCGTACAGCGTCAGCGTCACGCGCCGGGTGGTGCGATCGAACAGTTTGCTGCCCAGCGCGTTTTCCAGCTTCTCAATCCTGCGGCTCAGGGCCGACTGCGACAGGCAGATGGATTCTGCTGCCAGCCGAAAATTGCCGTACTCCACCAGCGCGCGGAAGGCATAAAGATCGTTGAGATCAAAATTCACGGGCATAGCGGCCGACTCTCCTTGCTGAACGCAAAACAACGATGATAACCGCTTATAGCGCCACGGCAACCGGCCTGGCAATTGAGCCACCCAAGCCCTTATCGCCCCAGCAGCACCATTCCCCAAATAATGATAGTCATCACCACCGCCACCAGCTGCGCAGCGCCGCCCAGATCTTTAGCGCGTTTGGATAACGGATGTAATTCCAGCGAAATGCGATCGACCACGGTTTCAATCGCCGTATTAAGCAGCTCAACCACCAATAGCAGAAAACTGCAGGCGATTAATAACAGCCGTTCTATATTTGTAATATCTAAACCAAATGTAACAACCAGTAAAATGGCGTTAATAACCAATAATTGGCGAAACGCATCTTCGGTAAGCACGGCGTCAATAAATCCGGCCCAGGAATTCCTTATGCTGTAGGTTAATCGACTTATTCCTTTTTTCTTTTCCACAGGCATGCAATCAGCTCTCGTCAATACTGCCACAATCACTCGCGAATAAATCACGCGGCGTGAATTTATCTCGAGTTTATTAATTAAAGGCCTTAACCGTTCTCTTCCCGGAGGCGATGCATGCACTCACGCGCCGTCACCCTGCCCCTGAAACGGCACCGCCCGAAAATGCCCCGGCGCGGTTATTATTCTGAGAACGTGAAAAGGCAATGCGTTATCAGCCGGTTAAAGCGTTTTCTCGTATAAGCGGTAGCGCTTGTAGGGAACCGCGCCGATGCGTTCTAAAATCGTCCGCATGCCGGTATTGGTTTCCAGGATCCACGACATTTCCAGCGCGTCGATATTGCGCTTGGCGAAAGGCTCGCGCAGCGCCTCAATCAGCAGCAGCGCAATAATCGGCCCGATGCGGCTGAATTGATATTCCTGGCGCACGCCCATCAACGGCACGCGCGCGGTGCGCACGCCGCTGACTTTCAGCCGCCACAAGAGCTTCGCCCAGCCGAACGGCAATAACCGCCCCTGCAGATCGGCAATCGCTTCGTTGATGTTCGGCAGACCGACGATAAAGGCGCAGGGGGCGCCATCCACCTCGGCGATATGGATCATATCGTCGGGCACCAGGAACTTCAGCTGATCCCCCATGGTGGCGAACTCGTGCTCGGTGAACGGGACAAACCCCCAGTTATGCTGCCATCCGGAGTTGAACACCTCGCGCAGCACCTGCATCTCCTCGCGAAAGCGCTTGCGGTTGAGGCGGCGAACGGTCACCTTTTTGCGCACCTGCTCCATCATCCGGGTTAACGACGGCGAAAAATGCAGGTCGGTTCTTTTCATCCAATAGGCAAGCAAATCAATCCCTTCGCTGTAGCCCTGCTGCGCTATTTGCGCCGCATAGTAGGGCTTCGCGTGCGTCATCAGGGCGGAAGGCGGCGTATCGAACCCTTCGACCAACAGGCCGCTTTCCTGATTGATATTGAGGCTGAACGGCCCGGTGATTTTGCGCGCGCCTTTCGACCTCAGCCACTCCTCCGCCACCGTGAATAAGGTGCTGAAAACAGCGGGATCGTCAACGGCGTCAATCATGCCGAAGTGGCCAGTATCCTCGCCATGCAGCTCCCGGTGCAGAGCATCGATTTGCGCCGTGATGCGCCCAACGACTTTGCCCTGCCTTTTGGCCACCCATGCCTGCCATTCAATATGGTCGGTGCCGGGATTCTTCTTTGACAGGTGCTCTTCGCGCTCTACATGCAGCGGCTCAATCCAGTTCGGATCATCGCGAAACAGTTGCGAGGGGAAAGCAATAAATTCTTTAAGTTCGCGTTTACTCAGAACTTTCTCAACACGGATCATAAATAGCCTTACGTTTTAATAAAATAATTAAATAAGCGCGCGACAACGCCTTTAGCATTTTTTATGCTGTTCTCATTTATTGGATTGTGTATTGCCTCCGGTTCAATGATAAGAAAAACCGAATATTACCCCCTGTGAATCAGCGCATTATTGCGCCCGACATTCACCCTGTGATGTCCGTAATTGATAAAAAAGGAAACAGAAAGCGGCGCAGCCAGGCTACGCTAATAGTGCTATTTTATTATTTCGTGCTGTTACGGCAAAAGAAACTCGCCGCTTTTAGTGTACCGACTTTAATCAGGAGGTGTGCCGCCATCTTTACCACTTAATGCTCTTTTTAAGATTAGCCTTAAATGAATCGTTCACTTTTGGATTTCTTGCGGCATACTGTTTAGGAAGTGTTTAAGTTCCAAGATAGCCATGCATGAGGTCATAACCTATGAGCCGACAGTTATTTCCTGCCCGAAAGAGACAGGCTAAAGAACGGCGCTGCCCGGATATTACAATAGCCTTTCGTATATCGCCAGGGTGCCGCTCAAGGCTGATAACACGGGCTACTCACGCTCTGCCCGGTTAATAACCGGCGTGCCCTCAAGCACGGCAATATACGCTGTTCGCGGAATGAAGATGGTTGAATAACAAACTTATTCAAAACCTATTCATAGTAAAACATCAATTACCTCGCCAAGAGCGATTTCTCTCTTTTGGTGATTTTTAATCTATGGCTAAGTTTGTCTATGTCTGAAACAAGTTCCGTTCATTCTCTTCCCATGCGCTATGCGGACTTCCCCACCTTAGTGGACGCGTTGGATTACGCGGCGCTGGGCAATACGGGAATGAATTTTTACGACCGTCGCAATCAACTCGTGACCGTTCTCGAATATCGCACGCTGCAGCAAAAAGCGATCTCGGGCGCGCGGCGTTTATTGTCCCTGAAACTCAAGAAAGGCGATCGCGTGGCGCTTATCGCCGAAACCAGCGCGGGATTCGTCGAAGCCTTTTTCGCTTGCCAGTACGCCGGCCTGGTGGCGGTGCCGTTGGCGATCCCGATGGGCGTGGGCCAGCGCGACTCCTACACCGCCAAACTGAAAGGGCTGATCGCCAGCTGCAACCCCGCGGCGATCGTCAGCAGCGAAGAGTGGACGCCGCTGATCGCCTCAGCCACGGAAAACACCTCGGCGCTGCACATCCTCAGCGATGCGGATTTTAACGCCTTGCCGGAGCCGGAAATCGCGTTGCCCGCACCTTCGCCCGACGACATCGCCTATCTCCAATACACCTCGGGCAGCACCCGCTTTCCGCGCGGCGTGATCATTACCCAGCGGGCGGCGATGGCGAACCTGAACGCGATCAGTCGCGACGGGATCAAGCTGCGCGCGGGCGACCGCTGCGTTTCGTGGCTGCCCTTCTATCACGATATGGGCCTGGTCGGTTTCCTGCTGACGCCGGTGGCGACCCAGCTGTCCGTCGATTACCTGCGCACGCAAGATTTCGCCATGCGCCCGATGCAATGGCTGAAACTGATCGCCAAAAATCGCGGCACGGTGTCCGTCGCCCCGCCGTTCGGCTACGATCTGTGCCTGCGCCGCAGCAACGCCAAAGAGCTGGCCGATCTGGATCTTTCCAGCTGGCGGGTCGCGGGCGTGGGCGCCGAGCCGATCCCGGCCGAGCTGCTCGGCCAGTTCGGCGAACACTTCAGCAGCATCAACTTCGACAGCAAAGCCTTCATGCCGTGCTACGGCCTGGCCGAGAACACCCTGGCGGTGAGTTTTTCCGATCCCTGCTCCGGCCCGCAAACCAACGCGGTCGACCGCGATATTTTGGAGTACGAGGGTAAAGCGGTCGCGCCCGGCAAGAAAACCCGCGCCGTCTCGACCTTCGTCAACTGCGGCCGAGCGCTGCCCGGCCACCGCATCGAGATCCGCAGCGAAACCGGGCAACCGCTGCCGGAACGCCAGGTCGGCCATATCACGATCTCCGGCCCCAGCCTGATGAACGGCTATTTCTGCGACGACGAGTCCCAGCAGCAAATTCAGGTGACCGGCTGGATGGATACCGGCGATCTGGGCTACCTGCTGGACGGCTATCTGTACGTCACCGGCCGCAAGAAGGATTTGATCATCATTCGCGGCCGCAATATCTGGCCGCAGGATATCGAGTACGTCGCGGAATCCGAACCGGAAATCCGTTCCGGCGATGCGATCGCCTTCGTAACCGAAGAGCACGACGAAGCGGCCAGGATCATTTTGCAAATCCAGTGCCGAGTCAGCTCGGAAGAACGCCGGGAGCAAATCGTGCGTTCGCTGAGCGCCCGCATTCAAAGCGAGTTCGGCATCGCGGTGGACATCGAGCTGCTGCCGCCGCACAGCATTCCCCGCACGTCGTCGGGCAAACCCGCGCGCGCGGAGGCCAAAAAACGCTGGCTGAGCGCCTCGCTCTACCCGCACATGCCGCAGCTGGCCGGTTTCGCGCAATGAGCGGCACGGTGGCAGTGACGGGCGCGACCGGTTTTATCGGCCGGCACATCGTCCAGGAACTGCTGGCGCAAGGGTTTAACGTGCGCGCCCTGACGCGGCACGCGGGAAAAGCCGCCACCGATAACCTGCAGTGGATCCCCGGCGCGCTGGAGGATCGGCCCTCGCTCACCGAGCTGGTGCGCGGCGCGGAGTGCGTCGTGCACTGTGCGGGCCAGGTGCGCGGGCATGCGGAAGCGGTGTTCACCCGCTGCAACGTCACCGGCAGCCTGAACCTGATGCAGGCGGCCAAACAGAACGGCCGCTGCCGTCGCTTCTTGTTCATGTCGTCGCTGGCGGCCCGCCATCCGGCGCTGTCCTGGTACGCCCATTCAAAACAGGCCGCCGAGCAGCAACTCATCGCCGCCAGCGGCGAGATCGCGCTGGGGATTTTCCGCCCAACGGCGGTTTACGGGCCCGGCGATAAAGAGCTGAAACCGCTGTTCAACGGCCTGCTGCGCGGCGTGCTGCCCCGGCTGGGCGCGCCTGACGCCAGGCTCTCTTTTCTGCACGTGAGCGATTTGGCCAAGGCGGTCAGCCAATGGGTGCAGGCCGAACCCGCGCAGCCGAATATTTACGAACTGTGCGACGGCGTGGCCGAAGGCTATAACTGGCTGCGCCTGCGGGACATCGGCGCCGCCGTGCGGCACGGGCCGGTGCGCCTGGTGGGCATTCCGCTGCCGCTGCTGAAAGCCCTGGCGGATATCAGCGTGGTGTGGAACCGCCTGGTCAAACAAGAGCCGATGCTGACGCGCAGCAAAATACGCGAATTAACCCATCACGACTGGTCCGCCAGTAATCACGCGCTGTCGCAACAGATTAATTGGTTTCCACAGGTAAGTTTGGAGCGCGCGCTGCGCGAAGGGCTGTTTTAATTATTCCAAATAGAGGTGTTTCAACGTTCTTATGCTAAATCGCGATGCTGTAATGGATTATATCCTGACGTGTTTGCAAGGTATCGTCGAAGGCGGAGTGGAAATAAAACCTGATAGCGATCTCGTCAATGATCTTGGCCTGGAATCCATCAGAGTCCTGGATCTGCTGATGATGCTGGAAGATGAATTAGATATCTCCATTCCTATCAATATATTGCTTGATGTCAGAACGCCTGAGCAACTGCTTGACGCGCTGCGCCCTTATCTGGAGAAAAACCATGGGACTGTATGATAAGTTTGCGCGCCTCGCCAATGACCGCGAACAATTTCAAACGTCCGGTCTGAATCCGTTCGGCACCTGCATCGACGAAGTCTATTCCGCCACCCAGGGCCGCATCGGCGATCAAAAGATTGTCCTCGCCGGCACCAATAATTACCTTGGCCTGACGTTCGATGCGCAGGCGATCGCCGCCGGCCAAACGGCCCTGGCCGCGCTCGGCACCGGCACCACCGGCTCGCGCATGGCGAACGGCAGCTACGGATCGCACCTGACGCTGGAGCGGGAGCTGGCGGAATTCTTCGATCGCCCGAGCGCCATCGTGTTCTCCACCGGCTACACCGCCAACCTGGGCGTCATCAGCACGCTGGCAGGGCCAGGCGCCGTGGTATTGATCGACGCGGACAGCCACGCAAGCATTTACGACGCCTGCGCCCTCGGCGGCGCGGAGATTATTCGCTTCCGCCACAATGACGCCGCCGATCTGGAGCGCCGCATGGTGCGCCTGGGCGAGCGTGCGCGCGAGGCGATCATTATCGTGGAAGGCATCTACAGCATGCTGGGCGACGTCGCCCCGCTGGTGGAAATCGTCGACATCAAGCGTCGGCTCGGCGGGTATCTGCTGGTCGACGAAGCGCACTCCTTCGGCGTGATGGGCGAGCACGGCCGCGGCCTGGCCGAAGCGCTGGGCGTCGAGCAAGACGTGGATATCATCCTGGGCACCTTCAGCAAAAGCCTGGCTTCGATCGGCGGTTTCGCCGTCGGCGGCAAGGGGATGGACGTGCTGCGCTACAGCAGCCGGCCGTATATCTTTACCGCGTCGCCGTCGCCGTCGAGCATCGCGTCGGTGCGCACGGCGCTGCAAAAAATCGCGCGCCATCCCGAACTGCGGGAAAAGCTGTGGAGCAACGCGCACCGCCTGTACCACGGCCTCGCCGAGCTGGGGTATACCCTGGGGCCGCGCATCAGCCCGGTGGTGCCGGTGATGATCGGTTCGAAGGAAGAAGGGCTGCGTTTCTGGCGCGAGCTGATCGCCCACGGCGTGTATGTAAACCTGGTGCTGCCACCGGCCGCGCCGGCGGGCGTTACCCTGCTGCGCTGCAGCGTCAATGCCGCGCACAGCGATGAAGAGATCGACACCATCGTGCGCGCCTTTGCGGCGCTGAAAAAATAAAGCCTTCCCTCTCGGCCGCGGCGGCGGTGCCGAAAATGGCATCGCCGCCCTGCCGAACCGATGCGCGCCTCAGTGCGCAGCCGTTGATACTTCATCAGCGGAATAGCGATAACCCTGCGCCGCCATAAATTCCGCGATGGCTTTTTCCGCCGCCGAAAGCACCTCCTCGATCGGCCGATCGGCATCGAGATCCACGATGTCGGCGCCTTCGAACGTCAATAACGGCGTGACGGCGATCTTCTTCTCCAGCGCCGCTTTGCGGTGATCGGGTTTGCGCGCGCAGGCCACCGCCAGACTGACATTCAGCTTGAGCACCAGATCCGGTTTTTGCCCCGCCATCCATTGGAACGCCGCCCGCTCGCGCGCCGCCAGCCAACGGACGAAACGGCTCCCTTCAACGTCGACGGGAAAAACCGTGCCGTCGTAAGCGCCGGGGATCTGCGCCTGCGGAAAACGGTCGGTCAACACGATGAACCCTTGCCGCCGATACGCCAGCATGCGGCGAAACCGCAGCAGCCGCCGCCCCACGAAAGCGATGATCACCGCCGACGGCAGCAGGCCAATGCGGGATTTTTTCGTTTTGACTTTTTTGGTATTGCTCTCGATAGCCTTGCCCACCGAGCGCCCGAGCAGCGGCAACTTCGCCGCCGCGCGGCCGACGTTGCCCGCCTGTTTGCCCAGATGCACCTGCACCGCCGGGCCATAATGTTTCATATACTCGATCAGATGTTCACAAACGGTGGACTTACCCGATCCGTCGCTGCCGATAACCGCAATCAGCGGCGGAAATTTTGCACTCATAATAAGACTCTCTTTCAATACACCAGAAACGGCGTGCCATATTTGAAGCGAACTACCGCTTATCATTGCCATGGTGGCCGCGTGGAAAAAATTTTCCGTAACGCGACGCCAAAAAAGCACAAAACATTAAGCGAAAATTGAAAAGCCCTGCTCTTTTTTCGCCGTTAGCCCGGCCGGAAATTAACATAAAAAGCGAAACAGGCCCACGCACCAGCAATTAGCACAAAATAACAAGAACGAACGCTATAAATATCAATTCAAATAACGAACAGGAATAGCAATCTCATTATTTTATCGCGGCAAAGCACAATAAATATCTTGAACCCAAGGCGTATTGGAATACAATAGTTTTTTTCGCATTGGATCAATTATTGTGAGTCAGCAGATAAGACCTTCATCTGATCGCTCGCCCGTGCGCGTAATAGCGATAACCGGCTGTGACGGCTCGGGAAAATCCACGTTAGCCGCCCGCCTGGTCAACGCCTTATCGGCACAAGAACCTGCCGAACTGCTTTATCTCGGCCAGTCTTCCGGGCGCATCGGCGAATGGATCAGTTCGCTGCCGATTATTGGCGCCCCTTTCGGGCGTTATTTATTGAAGAAGTCGGAGCGCGTGCATGAGCGCCCTTCCACGCCGCCGGATAATGCCACGGCGCTGGTGATTTTTTTACTTTCCTATTGGCGCGTTTATAAATTCCGTCGCATGCTGAAGAAAAGCCGCAGCGGCGCATTGCTGATCACCGATCGTTATCCGCAGGCCGAAGTGGCGGGGTTTCGTTTCGATGGCCCACAGCTGGCGAAAACCGCCGGCGGCAATCGCTGGATCCGCTGGCTGAGAAAGCGCGAACAAAACCTCTACCAATGGATGGCGTCTTATCAGCCCTTATTATTAATTCGGCTGGATATTGACGAACAAACGGCCTATTCACGCAAACCCGATCACTCGCTGGCGGCGTTGCGCGAAAAGATCGCCGTCATCCCGCACCTGACGTTTAACGGCGCTAACATATTGGATTTAGACGGCCGCGAACCGGCCAACCGTATTTTCGACGAGTCTCTGCGCGCCGTTAAAATATCGCTGAGGACCGCCAATGCCTAGCCGCCAAATAACCTTTTCGTACCGAAACAGATGAAAAAAAATAAACTCACCGCCGAACAGAATACCTCTTCCGCCTGCATCACCGGGCTGATTGCCGTGGTGGGCAGCGACGGCACCGGCAAGTCCACGCTGACCGCCGATCTGGTCAAGAACCTGCAGCAACATCGCCCCACGGAGCGGCGCTATTTGGGGCTGATCTCTGGCGAAGACGGCGACAAAATCAAGAAGTTGCCGTTCATCGGCGTGTGGCTGGAACGGCGCCTGGCGGCCAAATCCGATAAAACCCAGCGCATGAGCAACAGGCCGCCGGCGCTGTGGGCGGCGCTGATCATGTACGGCTTTTCGCTGTGGCGCGCCTCCAACCTGCGCAAGGTGCGGCGGCTGGCGCAGAGCGGCGTGCTGGTGATCAGCGATCGCTACCCGCAGGCGGAAATTTCAGGTTTTTACTACGACGGGCCCGGCATCGGCGTGGAACGCGCAAAAGGCTGGCTATTGAGCCGCCTGGCGGCGCGCGAACGCCGTTTATATCAACGCATGGCCGTCTATCGGCCTGAGCTGATCATTCGCCTCGATATCGACGTCGATACGGCGTTTTCCCGCAAGCCCGATCACAGCTATGAAGAGCTGGAGGACAAGATTTCCGCCATGGTACGCCTGCAGTACAACGGCGCGCGCATCATCGAGCTGGACGCCAGAGCGCCTTACGACGAGGTGCTGAGCAACGCGCTCAACGCCATTTCCGCCGTGGTGAACCCCGCGAAGCGCCCACAGAGCGACATCGGGCAACCCGGCGAAAACGCCGGCGAAGAAACTCAGGTTTATTAAACGCATACAGGGCAAGCGCATGACAGCGAAACACAAGATGCAGCAAAACAACGATAACGGCTGGTTTGGGTTATGAAACGGTGGTTTTCCGATGGTGCGTTTCGCTCCATTTTACGTAATGCCGCCTATTTAGGCTCCGGCAGCGTGGCCAGCGCGCTGCTCGGCCTGCTGGCGCTCTCCTGCGCCGGTAAAGGCATGTCGCCTGAAATGTTCGGCGTGCTGGTGGTGATCCAGGCCTATACCAAAGCGGTCAGCGATTTCATCAAATTCCAGACCTGGCAGTTTGTGGTGCAATTCGGCACCCCGGCGCTGGAGCATCAAAACACCGGGCGCTTCCGCGACGTCGTCGCCTTCTCCTTCGGGCTGGATATCGCCAGCGGCGTCATCGCCGTGCTGGGCGGCATGATCATGCTGCCTTTCTTGTCTCACGCCCTGGGGCTGGACAGCGAAAGCTTCTGGCTCGCCATGCTGTACTGCACCCTGATCCCGTCGATGACCTCGTCCACGCCGACCGGCGTGCTGCGCGCCTTCAACCGCTTCGATCTCATCGCCATTCAGCAGGCGATCAAGCCGTTCCTGCAGGCGGTGGGCAGCGTCATCTCCTATTATTTCGATCTGGGATTCCCCGGCTTTATCGTCACCTGGTACGCCTCTAACCTGATCGGCGGCACGCTGTTCTGGTGGTTCACCGCGCGCGAGCTGCGCCGCCGCGATATCCACGGCGCGCTGAGGCCACGGCTGTTCAATGTCGCGCGCCGCATCGAGGGCGCCTGGAACTTCGTCTGGACCACCAACATCGCCCACACCATCTGGGCCGCACGCAACTCCTGCACCACCGTGCTGGTGGGCGTGGTGCTCGGGCCAGCCGCCGCCGGGCTGTTCAAGATCGCCATGACCTTCTTCGATGCGACGGGCACCCCGGCCAAGCTGCTGGAGAAAAGCTTCTATCCGGAGATCATGCGCCTGGATCCGCGCACCAAGACCCCGTGGCTGCTGGGCCTGCGCTCCTCGCTGCTGGCCGGCGGCATCGGTCTCGCCGTCGCGGTGTTGATGCTGCTGGTGGGTAAACCGCTCATTTCCGCGGTGTTCGGGCAGCAATACCTGGAAGCCTATGACCTGATTCAAATCATGCTGGGTGCGATCATCGTCTCCATGATGGGCTTCCCGCAGGAATCCTTACTGTTTATGGCAGGCAAGCAGCGCGCTTTCCTGATCGCGCAGGCGACGGCCTCGGCGGCCTACATTGCGCTGCTGGTGTCGATGGCGTATGCCTTCGGCGTGCAGGGCGCCGCCTTCGCTTATTTACTGGGGCAATGTTTAGACGTTCTGTTATCCCTGATACCGACGATCGGCGCCTACCGCAATCGCTTTATGTTGGGGCTGAATGCGCCCAAAGAGAGTAATCAATGACCGCTACCGATAATTGGAAGAAGTTCTCCGCCGAAACCACCCAGGCGCTGTTTGTCGCGGTGGAAGAAGACGACCTGGTTGAGGCGAATATCAGCCTGCCGCAGCAGATCGATCTGGAATGCTCCCCCGAGAGCATCCGGGACAACTACGCGCTGTGCCTGCAGTTTTGGGAAGACGGCTTTTCCCGCCGCGAGCTGCTGCAACTGGTGAACGGTTTCCTGCAAGATCCGCAGTTGGCGGCGCCCACCCGCATGCGCTACAAATATATCCGCGCCCGCTACAAGCACCTGCGCTTCGCCCAGCAGCTGTACGGCGCGCCCCACCGCGCCAACCGCCTGTTCCACACCACCACCGTGGTGCTCGGCCATTTTCAGGACGCGTTTCGCAACGGCAACCAGAAGAACCTGACGCTGTACGGCAACCTGCTGCGGCTGCTGCTCAGCAAGCCGGTGTGGTCATATGTGCGCTATGCGCTGCGCCACACCCGGCTGGAAAGCGCACAGGGCTTTATCACCTACCGCCAGGAGCAAATGCGCCAGCTGCAGACGCTGATCGCCAGCCCGGCGCTGACCGGGCACCAGTTCCACAACGTGCGCAAAATCGTCAGCCGCCAGGTGTCGTTTTACGACACGCTGAGATCGATCGACCCCGACAACCGCGAGGCCCGGCAGATCTCGCGCTTCCTGGCGGCGATTAACGGCCTGATGGGCGACCGGCACGACGTGATGGTGGCGGACAAACTGGCCGGCGGCGATATCTACGATCGGCCGGCGATCCTGGATATCGACATTCGCCAGCGCCTGGAGCTGCTGCTGGCGCGCTTTCCGCTGTCCTTTTCCCCGCCGGCCGTCGCGGCGGGCAGATAAGCGCGTTGCAAGGAGCCATGATGACGTTGCGTCGCTTGCTGATCTTCACGCTGCTGCTGTCGCCGCTGGCGGCATCCGCGCATAACTTCGTGCAGGGCCGGCCGGTGGCGCCGATCGCCATCGCCGATCGCGGCGAACTGCTGCTGCGCAACGGCGATTTCAGCTACCGGCCGTGGAACAGCGCAAAACTGGCGGGCAAAGTGCGGGTGATCCAATACATCGCCGGGCGCACCTCCGCCAAGAAGAAGAACTCGCTGCTGATCAACGCCGTCAAGGACGCGAACCTGCCGGGCGATCGCTTCCAGCCGACCACCATCGTCAACACCGACGACGCGATCCCGGGCTCCGGCTTTTTCGTGCGCGGCAAGATCGAGAAAAACAAGCGGAATTACCCCTGGGCGCAGTTCATCGTCGACAGCGACGGGCTGGGGCGCATGGCCTGGCGGCTGCCAGAGGAGAGCTCCACCATCGTGGTGCTGGACCAGGCCGGGCGCGTGCAGTGGGCGAAGGACGGCGCACTCACCCCGCAGGAAGTTGACCAGGTGATTGCCCTGCTGCGCGCGCTGATCGCGCGGGAGACGCCATGAAGCGCACGCCGCCGGGAGCCGATGACGCATGTCTTTGATTGAACGCTACATCACGGTTGAGATCCGCCGCCTGGTGATGATGATCGCCGGGTTTCTGATCTTTATGTTCGCCAGCTACTCCGCCCAGCGCTACCTGACCGACGCCGCCAACGGCACGCTGGCGCTGCGGGTGGTGGCCGACGTGGTGTTCTATAAGTCGCTGATCGCGCTGGAGATGATATTGCCCGTCGCGCTGTATGTCTCGGTGGCGGTGGCGCTGAGCCAGCTGTACAGCGATGCGGAAATCACCGCCATGCTGGCCGCCGGCGCCAGCCCGCTGCGGCTGTACAAGGCGGTGCTGATACTGGCCGTGCCGCTGGCGATAGCGGTCACGCTGCTGTCGCTGTATGGCAGGCCCTGGGCGTACGCCAATATTTATCAGCTGCAGCAAGAGTCGCAGTCGGTGCTGGACGTGAGCCACCTGCAGGCCGACAAATTCAACGTTAGCGGCAACGGCCGCATGATCCTCGCCAATCACGTCGACAAAACGGCCAACCACCTGACGGATGCCCTGATTTATGTGCGCGGCGGCCATCACACCAACCTGTACCGCGCGCAGTCGGTGGAGGTGCTCGACGCCTCCCCCGCCAGCCCCGCCGTGCGGCTGAAAACCGGCACCGCCTATGTGCTGGATCGCCAGGGCACCGACGACAACGGGCAGAACTACGACAACTTCGACATCGCGCTCAAACCGTTCGTACCCAGCGCCGAGAGCCGGCACAAATCGGCCTCGCCGGCGGAGCTGGCGCGCTCCGCCGATCCGGGTGACGCCGCCGAACTACAATGGCGCGAAAGCCGCGGGCTGACCACCGTGCTGATGGTGCTGTTGGCGATCCCCTTTAGCCGCATCAAGCCGCGGCAGGGGCGCTACGCCGCGCTGCTGCCCCTGACGGTGCTGTTTACCGCGATTTTCTATGGCGGCAACATTTGCCGCACGCTGGTGGCCAACGGCTCTCTGCCGACGATCCCCGGCGTTTGGCTGGTGCCGCTGGCGATGGCTGCCGGCATCGCCCTGCTGCTGGCGCGCGACTTATCCCTGCTGCGGAAACCCTCCCGATGACTATTTTTAGCCGTTACCTGATCCGCAACGTGTTCATCGGCTTCGCCGCCGCGGCCGGGCTGCTCATCCCGCTGTTCACCACCTTTACGCTGATCAACGAGCTGGAGGACGTGACCCCGGGCGGCTACCGCTGGCAGCAGGCGCTGCTGGTGACCATGCTGACCCTGCCGCGCAGCCTGGTCGATCTGGGGCCGTTTATCGCGCTGCTCGGCGGCATCGTCGGGCTGGGGCAGCTATCTAAAACCCTGGAGCTGACCGCGATCCGCGCCGCCGGGATGTCGATATTCCGCATCGCGCTGGTGATGCTCGCCGCCGGGCTGCTGATGAACCTGTCGCTCGGCGCCCTCGATGAATGGGCGGCCTCGCCGCTGCAGCAACGCGCGCTGCAGATGAAGAACAACGCCCTGGCGCAGTCGAACGCTAACGACGTCACCGTGAACCCGCTGTGGGCGCGGCGCGGCAATGAGTTTGTGACGGTCAAAACCGTCGATGAGAACGACCAGCCCCACGGCATTGAGATCTTCCGTTATCAGGCCAACCGCGCGCTGGAATCTTACATTTACGCCGACAGCGCCAGCACCGCCGCCGACGGCAGCTGGCTGCTGCACAACGTGATGCAGAAAAGCTGGCAAGGCAGAAAAGAGACGATTGAGCGGCATAGCAGCCTGCCGTGGCGCTCGCTGTTCGCCGTGCCGAGCCTGAAAGAGCTGACCCTGCCGGCCGGCAGCTTCTCGCTCCAACAGCTGGAGCGCTATATCGATTACCTGCAGGGCTCGGGGCAGCCCAGCACCGAATACCGCCTGGCGCTGTGGAAAAAACTCGGCCAGCCCCTGCTGGTGCTGGCGATGATTTTGCTGGCCATCCCGTTTACCTTTACCGCCCCGCGCGCCCCCGGCATGGGCAGCCGGTTAGCGCTTGGCGTCATCATCGGGCTGCTGACCTACATCGCTTACCAGATCGTTCTCAACCTGGGGTTGCTGTTCGCCCTCAACGCGCCCTTCACCGCCCTCGTCCCGCCGCTGCTGATTTTGGCGCTGGCGTTGGTGCTGGTTTATCGGTTTGATCGGCGGGGTTAAAAACCCGCAGCAGCCTTTGGAAAACAAGAACTTTCCGGTTAACCTTTGGCCGGCTTTACAAATTGGCCTGAGCCGTTATCATCCCTTATCTGGTGTCCTATGCGCCGTTAGCTATCGCTGACTGCCGTTCGATAACATGCCCCTCAGGGCTCCATCGAGTGCAAGGAGTGCGAGCGCCCGCCTGAACAGGCCAAGACGCAGCAAGCAAAGGAAGAGACACACTATGTTTTCCCGTTTGAAACTGCTGTATATCGCCGATGATATTATTTCACCTGATGAATTCCCCCGTATAGTCAGCCCTTCCAGCGCCTGTCACAGCCTTTCATACATGCCGGACAATGACATTCTGTCGCTTTTTTCTGGTTTTCGCGGTGGCGAACGGATCCGCCGTGAAGTCGGCGTTACGCAAAACGGAATAAGCTCTAACCTGCGCGCAAGAGTGCAGAGCGACCTGATGAGCGGCGTTGTCGTAGCGGTTGAAACCCGGCCCGGCGTGTTGGCGACGATGGGGCCATTTTACGCCGACATCGACGGCTACCTGATACCGCAGGGAAGACAAGAGCCCAACTACCCGGTGGACAAGATAGTGAAGCGGTACGAAGAGGCCGTGAAGTCTTATGGCGGCCGCCGGGCGCGCCCGTCCGTCTTCCCCGCACAAGTCACGCGGGCCAAACCGGCCCTTGGCCCGGATATCCCGGCGCAAGGTGGAAGAGCCTCACAGTCGGTCGTGTCTGGCCCCTTGACCAAAGCGCAACGCTGGCAGGAGCGAAAATACCTCATTGGCCGCGGGCAACGGAGTATCTACCCGGACGCCCGAATCGCCTCGGAACGCCTGGCGGCAAACAATGTCGCCGTCGAGAAGGCAAAGCTGGCGGAGAATATCTACAAGACCACGAATCCGCTAAAGGATACACCCGGCGTTCCCGAGGGCTGGAAAGATATCAGTAACGATAATGCGGCCCTGAGTAAAATTGGGCTAAACAGAAATATGCTCTTCGACAGAGATGAATCGCCGGATTTTTTGGCAAGGGTATATCAACCTGACAACAGTATTTTTGGTAAAGAGATGAATCCGACGGTCGTGTTCAGAGGATCAAGAGCGCCAGAGTTCCCGGAGGGAATCGGCAGCGCCGCCAAAAAGGCCCTTAAGGGCGATTTGTCAGGAATTAAAAATGTGAATGACTGGATAAATAATGGTGCTCAGGGGATGGGGGCGAACTCAGATTATTATAAGCAGGCGGTTAAAATAGGATTACAAGTAAAGAACTCCTCCGGCGTCGATATTTCTGGTCATTCATTGGGCGGGGGAATGGCCTCAGCAGCATCAATGACCAGTGGAAAACCCGCCTGGACGTTTAATGCAGTCGGGCTCAACAGCGGAACAATTAGAAAATACGGAGGGGAGGCTCTTGGTTCAGCCAAGAACATACAGGCCTATCGAGTGGAAGGAGAACTGTTAACCACGTTACAGGAGGTTAATAACGAAAGTGATTATGAGCTTATAAAAAATGCCCTGCCCGATGCTTTGCAAAAACCCTGGGGCACAGCATTGCCTTTCACCTTGAAAGAGTGGTCATCACTGGCGATACCTGATGCCGCCGGCATACCACACACTCTTGCCGGTGGGACAGGAACCTTGCTCGATAAACACGGTATAGACCAGACAATAAAGTTGATTGAAGACCAGAAAGACGATGATATCGCCACTATCAGGGGGAGAATATGAGCAAGTTGATAATGGCCATGGCGTTACTGTTTACTGTTTTCATGATGCAAGGATGCAAAAAAAATATGGAATATGAGCCGCAGGATTTTTTTGAAGGCCGTCAACTGGAAGTCGCACAGCTGATTTATGATGGCGATGAAGTGAAACTGAAAGAAAAGCTTCCTTCAATAAACAAGCAAGAACTGAATCGACCAGTGAAAGCAGACATGACCCTGCTGTTTTGGTCGGTGCTAAACGCGATCTATGATAAAAATACGCCGGAAAGGCTGAAAATAATAACCGACCTGGTAAAAAGTGGCGCAGACCCGCTGCAACCCAGACCAGAGGGCGGGAGCAGCCCAGCGGAATTCGTCATGAAAGCCGACAAGGGGATTTGGGTCAAAGCCATGCTCGACGGCGGTTTACCGCCAAACGCAAAAGATAAGGTATTCAATGAGCCCATTATATTCCAAACAATCAAAGCCAAAAACCCTGAAACATTAAAGGTGATGCTGGATTATGGCGCGGATATAAACATCAGAGACTCCTTGCAACAAACCTTATTAATGGATGCTTTTTTTAGCTCAGCCTTTGAGCATATGACCTTACTGCTCAATCGGGGTGCGAATCCTAACCCGGTAAATATAAACAATCTTTCGCTGTTAACAGCAGTGAATCGGCAAATAAAAGACAGCCAAGATGGCTCAGAATACAATGTACAGTGTAAGAAAATACTCGAGCTCATGCTTTTGAAAGGAGCAAAGGAAACACAGTAATTTCATCAACGCAGATCTGACAGCTGCCGATTTTTTATACCTGGGCTGTCAGATTGCATCTGGTTTTCGATAAACACGCTATAGACCACACAATAAAACTGATTGAAGAGACGAGGATGTCACCATTCTCAGGGGAAAACATGAGCAAATCGATAATGACAATAGCGCTGCTGTTTACTGTCCTCATGGTGCAAGGATGCAACAAAAGCATGGAATATGAGCCACAGGATTTTTTTGAAGGCCTGCAGCTGGACATCGCACAGCTGATTTATGATGGCGATGAGGTGAAACTGAAAGAGAAGCTTCCTTCTATAAGCAAGGAAGAACTAAATCGACCGGTTAAGGCGGACATGACCCTGCTGTTTTGGTCGGTGCTAAACGCAATCTACGATAAAAATACGCCGAAAAGACTGAGGATTATTACTGACTTGGTTAAAGCAGGTGCAGACCCATTGCAACCCAGACCGGAAGGGGGAAGCAGTCCAGCTGAGTTTGTCCTGCAGGGCGATAAAGACGTCTGGATAAAAGCAATGTTGGATGGCGGGTTACCACCGAATTCTAGAGATAAAGTTCATAACGAGCCAATTATATTCGAAGCATTAGACGCGAAAAACCCTGAAACATTAAAGGTGATGCTGAATTATGGCGCAGACATAAATACAAGAGACTCATTGGGAAACACCTTGTTAATAAGCTCATTGGATTCTCATTCGTTTGATCATACGATTCTTTTGTTAGAGAGAGGTGCGGATAGTAAAATCAAAGGGAAGTTTGGTTGGACTATGGGCAATCAGCTTCAGCGCTTTATAGATAGAGGCGTAGGAGATGCCGAGGATAAAGAGAAAATTGACAAGATAAAAGAGTTATTAATTAAAAAGGGTGGTGACTGGCCTCCACTACCTGTAGAGAATTGATACTCCCCTACCCTACGGCATGGATAGGTCGACGTCGAAGACATGAAATATGCCGCTCAGGGGCGGAGGAATGGCAACCGCCCCTGCTTGCCCAGCCGACGTTAACGCAATTCCTTCGCTATGGCACTAAACATCAGCGATGCCTCCAGTGGTTGCGCGCTGAAGGACGGCTCCGCTTGCGGCCAGGTAGACCACTGGACGATCACCAGATTCTCTGCCTGATTAACCATAATCATCTGGCCGAAGATCCCCAGCGCCCACAGGGAATGCTTCAGGGATGCCTGCGGAGTAGGCTCAACGTTGGTCGCATTCACCGGCACTTCGTTGTTCCACCACTGGAAGCCGTAAATCCCGTCAGGATGGGCCGCCGACACCGAGCCAGCCACCCGCGTCCAGTTGGACGACTGGGCTACCCAATCTTCCGGCAAGATCTGTTTGCCGTCCGGCAACCTCCCGTTATGCAGGATGAACTCGCCGAAGCGCCCCCAGTCTTCCAGCGTGGCGTTGAACCCGTGCGCACCCACGTCATGCTGGCCTTTGGCGTAGGCATGCCACACGCCGTCGCTCGCCATGCCGTAGGGCTGCCAGATGCTTTGCTGCAGATAGGCCGCCAGCGGCATGCCGGTGGCGCGCTCCAGCACGTCGCCCAGCAGCCACGCGCCGCCGGAGGAGTAAGACCAGTTCTGCCCGGCCGGATGCGCACGCTGCAAACCGGCCACCAGCTTGCGCACGCAGGCGTAGGTACCGGGCCTGGCTTCACACTCGGTCAGCTGCGCGAAGTCCGATTTCGGGTTGGTGTAATCCTCATTCCACGCCACGCCGGAGGTGTGGGTGATCAGCTGCCTGAGGGTCACGCCGTCCCACGCGGTGCCTTTCAGATCGGGTTCGTATTGCGTGATGAGATCGTCGAGCGAGTGGATCTTGCCCTGTTTAATCGCCACGCCCACCAGCGTGGCGACCACCGATTTGCCTACCGAGCGCGACGTCCACAGGGTGGCGTCGGTATTGCCCTGCCCCAGGTATTTCCAGGCGATTTTGCCGTCCTTCAATACCAGCATGCCGCTGACGTTCTGGCGCTGCAGGTAATCCTGCAGGCTGTAGGTTTTGCCATTCACCCGATAACTGGCGTCGGTTAACGGTTTAGCGGCAGTAAGCAGCGGCGTGGCATTGCCGTGGTGAAACACATCCCCCGCATAGTTGCGGTAGTCGTTACGAAAACCGACCACCCGATCGCTCTGGCTCCAGGTGAGCATCTTGTGCGTGTCCGGCAATTGCGCATCGAAAGGTGCGGGACAGGCGCTGAGTTCGGTGCCCGCACAGGCGGCCAGCGCGGCGGGCGCCAACAGGCCGCTGCAGAGACTGAGGACAACGCCCGCCAGCAGGCTGCGGTTAAACACTTTGCTTTTCATATTTTTTCTCGCTTAGCTCAGGAAGGCGTTCAGCTTAAAAAAACGCGGCCTATAATAAAAAACGCCTGATGGGGGAAAATCCCCCGAAAAATCGACGGGGGAACCGCGTGCCGAGCCTGATTTATTCCTTTGCCCAACTGGAAGCCTTCACCGCCGTGGCCGAGCATGGCAGCCTGGCGAAAGCCGCGCTCAAGCTGGGCAAAGACCGCACGACGCTGCGCGATTTGATTGATTTTCTCGAGGATGGCTTGGGCTATGCGCTGTTCCTGCGCGAGGGGCGCAGCCTGCACCTGACGCCAGAAGGCGAACAGCTGCAACGCCAGGCGCACCTGCTGATGCGCCAGGTAAAAGCGTTTGAGGCATTTGCCAAAGACGTGCCGAAGAGCGCGGCGCAGGAAATCTCGCTGGTCTACGATCCCTTTACACCCCGCGCGCTGTTGCAAGCGCTGATTGCCGCCATGGCCCAACGCAACACGCGGCTGAGTCTGATTAACGCCTCACGCGACGAAGCGGAAAGGCTGCTGGCAAGCGGCCAGGCCGATCTGGGGATCTGTCAGGCGCGCCACCGCAGCGTGGGCGACGCCATGGAGTGGCGCGCCTTAGGGGCGATAGAGATGGATTTTTACGCGTCTAAAGCGCTTTTCCCCGGCGCGGAACAACCGCTTTCGCTGCTGGAGCTCTCGCTCACGCCGCAGGTGATCATGCATCCGGACTCTGACGAACCGGTGGCGCGCCGCCTGCAAATTTCCGGGCATACCATTTTCACCAACGAGCTGGAAATGCTGCGCGCCCTGCTTGAACAAGGCTGCGGCTGGGGATTCTTGCCGACGCATATGCATGCCGAACAGTGGAAAAACGTCAACACGCTGCGCACCCAAGTAGGCAGCCAGGGGATCAGCCAAACCATGGTGACCATCTGGAAACCGGGCAATGACCGGCGGGCGTTGATTGATGAGACGTTGGGGTTGTTGCCGGGATTGTGGCGGGGAGCTGAGGGGTGAAAAGTCGCTGTTAGATTAGCGGTGTTGTTATCGGTGGTCGATCGTGGGAAGCATCGCCTGCGTTGTTGGTCCGTTTGCTCTTAAGCGGGGATTGTTGTTTCCCTCAATGCGCCCCTCACCGCCTTTAATTCAGCGCTACTAGTGCTAGTTTATTGCTTTGATAGGCGGCATTTGAGGGGCGAATTTGAGCGAGAGCAGACATTTTCCTTTGTTGTGGTCAGCTAAAACTGTATCTCGCCCTGAGGCAGGACATCAAACCTCATACCATTGTTGCTATAAATCTTCCATTACAAAGAAAATTATTGGATAATCGCTTTTATTGATATGACTGTTTGATTTTTGGTAGTTAATAGCTAAAAACAGAAAGAAATGAACGATGACAAAAGAGAATTTATATAAATTACTATATGATATTTGGAGCGAATCTAATCGCGTTTATTTTTCTGGCCTAGGGGTTATTATATGTAATAACCCTGACGGTCTTCCCATCACGAGCCTTAGAAATGTAGCCCCCATACAGAATGATTCCACACTGGGATTATTAGCAAGAATTTCCAATAAAAATAGCGAATATCACGATGGTTTTCACATCTTAAATGAAGCAGGAAATGTTACTTATATCGCACAATATTTCTCACCACCAATCATAGAGAACATCAGCTTTGACAGGTCAAGATTCATCGGGGGACGTTTTGTTGCTGCTCTTTATGGTTCTTGTATCAATGAGATTAAACTTACAGGGATTGTAAGCGAAGGGGATCGTCTTTCTATATTTGAGGCTGGCAAGGAAGTTTATTATGAGGAGTTGCAATGATAAACCTTCTCCCAATAGGGAAAATAATATCAATAATTGCCGTTATCTATGCGACTGCCTGCTGTTTGATTTTATGGGGCGTATATGATGAAAACACAACTTTAGTGACAGCCCTATCAGTTGCATCTGGAGGTTCGTTTCTTCTTAATACTATTTTAATATCAATTTTTTTCTTTGGGTGGCGAAAGCTATGGCAATGGTTCCCTAAACTAAATGACCTACTATTCCCTGATTTGAACGGAACCTGGGATATGGTTATTCATTGGGAATGGAAAGATAAAAAAGGCATATCCCACGCACAAGCAACTATAAGGCAAAATTTTCTTAGAATTGGAATGGATGTCGAAGCTGACGACTCCGATTCTCAGACGTTGGTGGCTAAACCCAAAAAGGATACCGAAACGGGGCGAGCAGCACTCTACTACGTTTTTTTAACAACCCCCAAGCATAAAGCAGGTTTTGCTGCGCAAGATCCTTACAGAGGCACAGCGATTCTCAAGCTAAACCTTAATGGTAAAGAAGTGCTAAATGGAAACTACTTCACAAGTCGTAAAACAGTAGGTCATTACGAGCTGACACGCATTGACTGATCGCTAGCCAACGGTTGACGTCCCCTGACTGGGAACCAATATCCTTAGAAAGTTATCATAGATAATGATCGAAGTCTAAACACTGCTTTTGTATAAACTGATTGATTAGTCATCGAAATTCTTTCCTTATAAACTTGAAGAGAGATAAATATACAAGACCAGGAAATGAAAGTGTGAACTTATTTGCTTTAGCCAAAACCACACTGCTTAACTGATAAATAGTAACAATCATATCAAACATTAATCAGGCACGAGTATTTAAAATACTCGTGGCCATGGTTAGATTATTAGTCCGGCACCACTACTCTGTTTTTCTATTTCACAGCACACCCAGACTACAGATTAGAGTTCACAACAATGTCCGCTCTTGGCCGAACTAACTGTGCAGAAGGCTCACTGTGAGCAAACAGCGGACGTTTGCAGTTGTTAACATGAACTAATACTTTGTTGGTTTGCTGTATCCTGATTGATGTTTGCATTTATTTTCTTGATTGCAGACCAATACATATCTTCGAAGTTATGGCCTATTACTTCAATTGTAATAACTTTGACACTGAATGCTTCAAGCAACCCTTTCTTCTCATCACTAATATAATGGGTGTAAAAATAGATTTTGTTATTTATTGTTGCTTCAGATAAAAATCGGGCTCGTTTATTTAGCAACCACCAGATGTCAGTCTCGCTGTAGTCTAATGAAAAACCGAGAATGTGGATATTGCTTGAGAAAAATAGATCAACCCAGGACGTATGACAAAATGAAGCATCCTTTAGTTTGTCTAACATGGGTTTAACAGTAACATCATCACCACTTATCTTATGTGAGTACGTACCTTTAACATATGCATCGATTTTGCTCACTGAACCACAATAATGATCTAATCCAAGCATGATGGATTTAGGGTTATCTATTTCACCGTGTATATTCCAGAGAAATTTTGTATCGTTCTCTGACTCGTACATCCTCTTTCTTCTCAGACTATAGATGTCTTCTGAACTGAGCTTTATCGGCGAAATGTTAAGTGCCTTTTCGAAAGCGTAATCATAGTTGGTAGTAAGATAATGCTCAATGGGTAATGATGCTAACTCTTCAAGAACCTCATTTGGTCCTTGCTCTCGCAGCCCGTTAGCTATAACATTTTTTATTTCAAGCTCATCTTTTTTTTCGCTTCTATCTGGCACGTGTTTATCCAGAAATATTCGTTCATACACCATAGTGTTTGGCAGCTGCCCGCTTTCGAATTTGTTGATACCTTTTATATTATCCAGCAAATCATCCCAGGTGACGTGATTTTCAGAAAGTCTATTTATTCCATTACCAAAAAAAAGAGTGTTTTTCATATTTACCATCTTATTTTAGCCAGTTAACTATGTTATTAAATTCTATATTTTAAAAAATCATGATCCACAATCATTATTTTTCATTAGTAGCGTGAAGAGATCAAGTGCTCGTTCGTAATTAATTTTATGTTTCCCGTGTGGTGTCGCCTCGATGAACATCCGCATCTCTTGGGGAGAGAACGAAAAATCATTAGGCAGTTTAAGCACCCTTTTTACTATTCCGTCCGCTGAATTACACTGGTCACAAATTAGTGTTTCAGGAAACCGAGACACGCCTAAACACCTGTAATCAGTAGAATGGTCATGGTGTTTGTGTAATGCTGCAACCCAATCCATAAAAGCGGCCGGTGTATTCGGGAATCTGAGGGTCCATCTCATGATCTGAAATTTGCTGCGTCCACACCCCGGGCAGATCCAGTTGTCTCCCGTTGTTTTCCATAGTCTATGATAATGGAGTCCAGTGTGGTTCCGATAATCTTCGAATGTAGGCGTTTTGTTCTTCATTATTTCACTGGCTCTCCACTTTTACAGCACTTCTGCGGTTAGGTTGTCATTCAGGATGGCTGGAACATTGTTGTAATCTGTAACACATGTGAACACAGATATGACTACTCTAGAGCTGTCCTAAATCATCATCCAATGTGGCTATACGTTGGATTATATCGTACAAAACGGACCTCTCCATCACCCGGTGAAAACCACAAGAACATAAATAGCGGGTCTTTCCGGACGAGGATTTGTCAGAGGTCAATAATTCGCTTCACACTAGCCAGGGGAAATTTTCATACTGAAAGCACATAGGATACCGCAAAGGCTTTTCTGCAGGTTTCACTGCGAAAAGAATAATCACCCATCAAAATTATTGCACCTATATTAGGCATGCTTACAAAGGCAGCCCCCCTTTCATTTTTCCACCATACCTACTTAAGAAGTATGGAATTAATAATTATCACAATCGCAGATAGATGGCTATAGATCCGTTTCATTCACTGTGCAACTGACTTATTTCAATTGATTAATACAGTGTGCATGTTAGCAACGTCCGCTCCTGGCAGATACTAGCCTTCTCCCATAAAACACGCCTTAAAAAATTTTCCTGCAACAAAATTCAATCATGCGGAATAATTAAATAAAAAACTAATCAACAAACTTTATTATTGAATGCCTTTACATTTTGTAATTCCCACCCCCACTCCAAACACCCTACCCTCCCCCCCTAGCACCGCCCTCGCCCTTTCCCTACAATAAGGGATCTGTTGAGGCATAACGCAAGGAAAGACGGTGTCGAAAGCCAATCCCAATGCCACTATCGTGGATATCGCCCGCCGCGCCAGGGTGACCAATATCACCGTTTCCCGCGCCTTCAATAAACCCGAGCTGGTCAAGCCGGAAACCCGCGAGCGCATTCACGCCATCGCCAAAGAGCTGAACTATGTGCCCAACGCCTTCGCGCAGGGGCTGAAAAGCAGCAGCAGCCAGATTATCGGCATCGTCACCAGCAGCATGTACAACCCGTTCTATTCCGGCCTGATCAAGACCGTGTCGCGCATTGCGCGTCAGCAGGGCTACCAGATCATGCTGTTCGACACCGACGGCAGCGAAGAGGCGGAAATGCGCGCCATTCAGGCGCTGTTCGGCTACAAGGCGCGCGGCATTCTGCTGTCGGCGGTGCGCGACGACAAGCGCTACCGCCCCGCCTATCTCGAGCTGGCGGAGGTGTACGGCGTGCCGCTGATCCTGATCGACCGCGACCTTTACGATCAGCAACTGAGCGGCGTGTTCCTCGATAACCGCGAGATTGGCGTGCTGGCCGGGCGCTATCTGGCGGAGCAGCCGGAGCAGAAGCTTTTGATTATCGGCGGCCCGGCGGATTCGGAGATCACCTTAACGCGCACCGCCGGCATCGTCGCGGCCTTGCAGGGCAGCGGCCGTGAGATTCACATCATCAACGGCGACTATGATTTCACCTCGCAAGAGAGCGAGGTGCGCGCCTATCTGGCGCAGCCGGAGAACCGCCCGGATTACATCATCGGCCTGAACGGCATCATCACGCTGGGCGCCATCGCCATCTGCCACGAGATGGGGCTTTATGAGCAGGTGAAGTTCTTCTCGATAGACGAGCCGCCGCGCGCCGGCGCTTACGGCCTGCACATTCCGGGGGTGTATCACGATACGCAGAAACTGGGGGAGATCGCCGCGGAGCTGCTGTTCAGCGCCATTAACAGCCCGCGCGGCGAGTTGCCGGTGCGCAGAGAATTCTTCACCGGCTCGCTGTTGAATCGCTGACGGGCGCTATTGCCCGTAGTAGGCGTGTTTGCCGTGCTTGCGCAAGAAATGTTTGTCCAATAGCTCCGGCTGCATCGGGGCAATGGCCGGCGCCAGCTGGCGCGTCGCCATCGCCATGATCGCCACCTCTTCCAGTACCACCGCGTTGTGCACCGCATCCGCCGCGTTCTTGCCCCAGGCGAACGGGCCGTGGGAATAGACCAGCACTCCCGGCACCTGCTGCGGATCGCGCCCCGCCTGCTTGAAGGTCTCGATAATCACCTTGCCGGTTTCCCCCTCGTAATCGCCGGCGATCTCCGCCTCGCTCATCGGCCGGGTGCAGGGAATGTCGCCGTAAAAGTAGTCGGCGTGGGTGGTGCCCAGCGCCGGGATCGGCTGCCCGGCCTGCGCCCAGATGGTGGCGTTGCGGCTGTGGGTGTGCACCACGCCGCCGATATCGGCGAAGGCGCGGTACAGCGCCAGGTGGGTGGCGGTGTCGGACGAGGGCTTGCGGTGCCCTTCGCGCACCTTGCCCTCCAGATCCACCACCACCAAATCCTCCAGCGTCATCGCCTCGTAGGCGATGCCCGAGGGCTTGATCACCACCAGCCCGCTCTGGCGATCGATCGCCGAGACGTTGCCCCAGGTAAAGGTCACCAGCCCGTATGCCGGCAGGCTGAGGTTGGCGGCCAGCACCTGCCGCTTGAGTTCGTTCAGCATGCGATGCCTCCATCAATCATCTGTTGTTCGATCCAGGCCTTGGCCTGGGCGATGCGTTGCTTATCCTGCCCATCTTCACGCGCCCACATCTCCAGCAGGTAGGGGCCGCGATAGCCGAGCGCATTGAGCACGGCAAAGGCGTGGGCGAAATCCACGCAGCCCTCGCCGAACGGCACGTCGCGGAACTGCCCGGCGCTGCCCGGCCCCACCGCCACGGTGTCTTTGAGGTGCACGGCGGTGATGCTGCCGATGCCCAGCGCCAGCTCGGCGGCGACGTCGTTGCCCCAGGCGCTGAGGTTGCCGAGATCGGGATACACCGTGAACCACGGGCTGTTGACGTGGCGGGCGATGTCGCGCCATTTGCTGATGCTGTTGATGAACGGCGTGTCCATCACCTCCACCGACAGCATCACCTGCGCCCTGGCGGCCTGCGCCGCCGCCCACTGCATGCCCTCGATAAAACGCTCGCGGCTGTGGCGATCGGCCGGTTCGTAATAGACGTCGTAGCCCGCCAGCTGGATGTTGCGGATGCCGAGATCCGTCGCCAGTTCCAGCGCCTTGCTCATCAGCACCCGCGCCCGTTCGCGGGTGGCGGCGTCGGCGCTGCCGAACGGATCGCGCCGGTGCGCCGACAGGCACAGGCTCGGTACCGTCACCCCGCTGTCGAGCCGCGCTTGGATAAACGCCAGCCGCTGGCGGCGATCCCAGTCCAGCCGCTGCTGGCGCGCCGGCTGCTCGTCGATCGACATCTCCACAAATTCAAAGCCCAGCTCGGCGGCGGTGGCCAGCCGCTGCGGCCAGCTCAGATCGGCGGGCAGCGCTTTTTCATACAGCCCCAGACAGGCGGCGTTAGTCGTTTGCATCAGTCACCTCACTCAAAGCCTGAGCGACCGCCAGATAGCGCGCCTGCTGGGCGCGCAGGCGCCGATGGGCGGCGGTCGCGGGATAATAACAGCGCAGCTTGGGCGGCGCGGCGGCGATCGCCTCGGCGAACCCGGCGTACTCCCCGGCGCCGACGGCGGCGCACAGGGCGGCGGCGCGGCAGCCGCTCTGGCGCGTTTCCACCACCTCAAGCGGCAGGTTGCCGGCGTCGGCGTACATCTGCATCCAGACCTCGGACTGCGTCGGCCCGCCGGTCATGCGCACCCGCTCGATGCGCGGGTTCAGCTGCACCATGCGCTCCTGATGGATCAGGTGCGAGAACACGATGCCCTGGTAGATCGCCTGCACCACGTCCGCCATCTCGTGGTGGGCGCTCAGGCCGATCAGCCCGCCCGGCGTGTTGCCGCCGAGGTTGGAGCCGTACAGATAAGGCAGGAACAGCAGCCCGCTGGGCTGCTCGCGGCGCTCGGCCACCCAGGCATTGAACTGGGCGTAGCGCTGCCGATCGTCGGCGCAGAACTGGCGCAGGAACCAGGCCAAATTGCCTGCCGAGGTCGGGCTGCCTTCGTGCACGAAATAGCGGCCGTCGATGCAGTAGCGCCCCCAGGCGTAGGGGTAATCGGCGCGAATGATGCGCTCGGTTACGCAGGTGGCGATCGACCAGGTGCCCGCCACCGCGCTGAGCGTGCGATCGTCGGCCACGCCGGAGCTGAGCGCCGCGCCCACCACGTCGAACAGGCCGCCGTACACTGCGGTGCCTGCCCGCAGGCCGCATTGCGCCGCCGCCGCGGCCGTCACCCGCCCGGCCAGCTGCGCCGAGCCGATCACCGGCGCGGTTTTCTCCTGCGCCTCTTCGATGCCGAAGGCCGCCATCAGCGCCGGATCGTAAGCGCCGCTGTGCTGGTTAAACAGGTTGCTGCCGGAGATGTTGGTCACCTCGGCCGCCGCCTCGCCGGTGAGGCGAAAGCGCAGGTAGTCGTGCGCCATCAGGATGCGATCGACGGCGGCGTACTGCGCCGGTTGCTCATGCTTCAGCCAGCGCAGCAGCAGCGCCGGGTGGCTGGGCCACAGCGGCTGCAGGCTGCGCGGGTAGGTCTGCGCGTCCACGCCGGCGCGGCGCAGCTCAGCCGCCGTGGCCGCCGCCCGGTTGTCCGAAGAGAGGATGCCGTTGCCAACCGGCTTGCCGTGGCGGTCGATGGCGTACAGCCCTTTGCCGTGCGCCGAAAAGCTGACGCCGCGCACCTGCCCGGCATCCAGCCCCGCCGCGTGCAGCGTCTGGCGGATCGCCGCGCAAACGTCATCCCACAGCGCGTCCATATTGCGTTCGCTGAAGCCCGGCTGGGCGGCAATCGCCGCGCCGTCGCGCTCGGCGACTGCCAGCTCTTCGCCGCTTGCCCGGTACAGCCCGGCCTTGATCACCGTGCCGCCGACGTCTATGCCAAGAAAGACTGCCATCGCGCCCCCTATTTGCGCCGCACGGAGCTGAGGTAGATGGCGGCCAGAATGATGCCGCCCTTCACCACGTTCTGGATATACGGCGACACGTTCATCAGATTGAGGCCGTTGTTGAGCACCCCGAGCATCATCGCCCCCACCAGCGTGCCGACGATGGCGCCGCGCCCGCCGGAGATCGCCGCCCCGCCCAGCACCACCGCGGCGATGGCGTCCAGCTCGAAGCCTTCGCCGGCGTTGGGCTGCCCGCTCATCAGGCGCGAGGTCAGCACCAGCCCGGCCAGCGCGGCGGTCAGGCCGCTGATCACGTACACCAGCATCTTGTAGCGCGGCACGCGGATGCCGCTCAGCCGCGCCGCCTCTTCGTTGCCGCCCATCGCATAGACGTAGCGGCCGAACGGCAGTTGGTTGAGCATCAGCCAGGCCAGCACGTACACGCCGAGCATGATCAGGATCGGCACCTGGATGCCCAGCACCGTGCCGCGGCCGAAGAAGGAGAAGACGTCGGGCAGGCCGGAGATCGGGTAACCGCCGGTATAGAGCAGCGCCAGGCCGCGGGCGATGCCCATCGACGCCAGGGTGACGATGATCGGCGGCATGCGCAGATAGGCGATGCAGGCGCCGTTGGCCAGGCCGAACAGCGCGCCGACCGCCAGCGCCGCCACCATCGCCAGCGGGATCGGCACCGCCGCCAGCATCAGCCCGGCGGCGACCGAACCGGCCAGCGCCATCACCGGCCCCACCGAGAGATCGATGCCGCCGGTCAGGATGGCGCAGGTCATGCCCACCGCGATGATGGCATTGATAGACACCTGGCGCGCCACGTTGGTCAGGTTGTTGACGCTGAGGAAGCTGTCGTTCAGCAGGCTCATCAATACGAACAGGACAGCGAAGCCGATAAACGGCAAGACCGCCGGGTGATGCAGCAGTTTTTCCCAGCGCTTGCCGAGGCTGGGGCCGGCGGCGCGGCGCGCCACGGCGGGTTGTTCAATTCCGATCATAAGGCACTCCCGGTCGCGTGAAGCATAATGTGGTTGGATTCGATGTCGTCGCCGGTCAGCTCGGCGACGATGTGGCCGCCGCGAAACACCAGCACGCGGTCGCACACGCCGATGATCTCCGGCAGTTCGGAGGAAATCATGATGATGGAGATGCCCTGCTGGGTCAGTTGCTGCATCAGTTGGTAGATCTCGGCCTTGGCGCCCACGTCGATGCCGCGCGTCGGTTCGTCGAAGATCAGGATGTTGCAGTCGTTGTTGAGCCAGCGGGCGATCACCACCTTCTGCTGGTTGCCGCCGCTCAGGGTGCTGACGGCGGTCTCGGCGTCCGGGGTTTTCACCCCCACGGCGCGGATCAGCCGCTGCACCACGTCGCGATCCTGGCGGGCGCTGACGAAGATCTTGCCGCGCCGGTGGTGCCGGTTGAGGGTGATGTTCTGCGCCACCGAGAACGGCAGCACCAGGCCCTCGGTTTTGCGGCTCTCCGGCAGCAGGCCGATGCCCTGCGCCAGCGCCTGCGCCGGGGAGCGCAGCGCCGCCGGTTGGCCGCCGAGGCTAACGCGTTTGCGGTGGCAGCGGCTGGCGCCGATCAGCGCCGAGACGGTCTCGGTGCGCCCGGAGCCCACCAGCCCGGCGAAGCCGAGGATCTCGCCCTTGTGCAGGTGGAAGCGGTCGGTCGCGCCGTGCTTCTCGCGCTGGATCTCCGCCTCCAGCAGCACCGTCGCGGTATCGACCGGGTGCTGTTTCACCGGGAAGGCGTTCTCGATTTTGCGCCCGACCATCAGCCGCACCAGCTCTTCCACGTTGGTGTCGCCGGTGGCCAGCGTTTCGATGTAGGCGCCGTCGCGCAGCACGGTGATGCGATCGCAGATGGTGAAGATCTCGTCCAGGTGGTGCGAGATAAACACCATGCCGACGCCCAGCAGCCGCAGATCGTTCATCACGCTGAACAGGTGCTCGGCCTCGCCCGGCGTCAACGTGGCGGTCGGTTCGTCCAGCACCAGCACCCGCGCCTCCAGCGACAGCGCTTTGGCGATCTCAACGAACTGCTGCTGCGCCACGCTCAGTTGCTCCACCGGGCAATCGAGATCGATAGCCACCGTCAGCCGCTTGAAGATCGCCTCGGCCTTGCGCCGCATCGCCCGCCGATCCAGCAGGCCCCAGCGGTTCCTGATCTCCCGGTTGAGGAAGATGTTGTCGATGGCGCTCATGTAGGGAATCAACGAGAATTCCTGAAAAATAATGCCGACGCCGGCCTCGATCGCCTGGCGATAGTTGTTAAAGCGGCGCTGCTCGCCGTCGATAAAAATATCGCCCTCGTCCGGCTGATAGATGCCGCACATGATTTTCACCAGCGTCGATTTGCCGGCGCCGTTTTCGCCCAGCAGGGCGTGCACTTCGCCGCGTTGAATGGCCAGATCGATGCCGTCCAGCGCCTTCACGCCGGGAAAGCTCTTCTTTATTCGCTTCAGTTCCAGTAAAGGTGTCACCGCATTGCCCTCCGCGCCGAACGCCCCGCCGCAGCGGGGCGAACCTGGCCGCTGTTACCAGCTAAAGCCGGCCGCATTGCTGCGGTCGATCAGCTTCACTTTGACCGGCACGGTTTTCGGCACCGTGGCGCCCCAGTAGCGGGCCAGCGCAATGCCGAGCGCGATGCGCAGCTGGTCGCGCGGGAACTGCGCCGAGGTGGCGATAAACGGCGAGTTCGGCTTGAGGATCTCTTTGATGGCTTCCGGCTGGCCGTCTACACTTACCAGCTTGACCTTGGCGCCGTTGCTTTCGATCGCCGCCAGGGCGCCGAGCGCGCCGACGTCGTTGACGCTGAAGATGCCCGCCAGATCCGGCGCCGACTGCAGCATGTTTTCGGTCACGGTCAGCGCGGTGTCACGTTCCTGCTTGCCGTTTTGCTTGGTGACGATCTTGATGTCGGGGTATTTCTTCATCGCCGCTTCAAAGCCGCGCACGCGCTCCAGGATCGGCACCACCGGGATGCCGTCGAGGATCGCCACCTTGCCTTTGCCGCCCAGCGCTTTCGCCAGGTACTCGCCCGCCTGGAAGCCGGCGTCGTAGTTCTCCGAGCCGACGAACGAGTCCAGCGGCCCTTCCGCCTGCGCGTCGATCGCCACCACCACCGCGCCGGCCTTATGGGCGGAGATCACCGCCGACTGCACCCCCACCGAATCGGTCGGGTTGATCAGCAGAATGTCTACCTTCTTCTGCAGCATGTCTTCCACGTCGCCGATCTGCTTGGCGACGTCATGGCGCGCATCGGCCACGTACACCTTGGCGCCGATATCCGCCGCCGCCTGATCCAGCGCCTGTTTCATGGTGACGAAGTAGTCGTTGTTCATCTCCTGGAACGACATACCGATAGTGATTTGCTTGGCCAGTGCCCCATGGCTGGCCGCCAACATTCCACCGGCGACGATAAAAGGCAGGGTCTTTTTGAATAATGAAAACATAGCCAATTCTCCTGTAGGGAAGCTTCTTGTTGTGGTTATCAGAGCAACAGCATGTCTTTACGTTTGGCCGACCGGCCGGCCCCCCATTGCGAGCGGGCCGGCGGTCGTGACTGCAACAGCGGTACAGCGGGAGGGTCAGGGAACCAGGATCACCTTGATGGAGTCGGTCGAGTCCGCCAGGGCGAAGGCTTTGTCCCAGTCGTTCAATGCATAGCTGTGGGTAACCACGCCATTGGAGGTCACCAGCCCGCGCTCGAACAGATCGATGGCGATTTCGTAGCTGTAGGGCGCCAGGTGCGCGCCGCGAATGTCCAGCTCTTTGCGATCGCCGATGATCGACCAATCGACGGTGGTTTCCTTGCCGAACACGCTGAACTCCACGAAGCGGCCCAGCTTGCGGATCATCTGCAGCCCCTGGGTGACGCCGATCGGCGCGCCGGTGGCCTCGATGTAGACGTCGCAGCCGTAGCCGCCGGTCAGCGATTTGACGATCTGGTCGGCGTCTTCCTTCAGCGGGTTGATCACCACGTCGGCGCCGAACTCCTTCGCCAGCGCCAGCCGCTCGTCGATGGCGTCGATCACGATCAGTTTCTTCGGCGTCTTCAGGCGCGCCACCTGCACCATGCACAGCCCGAGCGGCCCGGCGCCGGCCAGCACCACCACGTCGTCCAGCTGGATGTCGCCGCGCGCCACGGTGTGGATGGCGCAGGCCATCGGTTCAATCAATACCGCGTCTTCATGGCTCAGGCTTTCCGGGATCTTGTGCACGATGGCGTTCTCGGAAAAGCGCATGTACTCCGCCATGCCGCCCTCCGCCACGTCTTTTTGGAAACCGTAAATGTTATGCGTCTCACACATCCAGTAACTGCCGGATTTGCAGTAGCGGCACTCCCAGCACGGCACGATCTGCTCGGCGATCACCCGCTCGCCGAGCTGGTATTTGCCTTCCGCGCCCTCGCCCAGCGCGGCGATGCGGCCGTAGAACTCGTGCCCCGGCACCACCGGCGGTTTGACCCACGGGTTTTCCCCCCAAAACATCTGCGCGCCGTTCTTGCACTTGCAGTCGCCGGCGCAGATGCCGCAGCCTTCCACCTTGATCACCAGCTCGCGCGCCTTCGGCAACGGCGTGGGCACCTGTTCGAAACGATAGTCCTGCGGGCCGTGGCAAACGACCGCGCGCATTTTTTCCGGCAACTGGCTCATCTCTTCCTCCAATACACTTGTTAAACGCTTGAATTTTCTTAATGTTGACGTTGTCATTTTTATCCAACAAAAAACAACAAACGTTATAAAGTGATAAATTTCAATTGATTAATCATCAAAAACCCACGAAAACCAAAAATGACAACGTGAACATAGAGAAACATATAACCAAAGCTGCAAAAATAATTATTTGAGCGAAATCACATATCGTTAACATTGCGGCTAAAAATGCTACAAATGCGGATCGCGATCCCATTTACGGGATCGTCGATCCGGGGGGATCCGCTAAATCAGCAGACGCACGCGATCGTAGATCTGGCGATCTTCCGGCCGCGACGATCGCGCCTGCTGGCGCAGGGTGCGCACCAGCGTGTCGATAAACGCATGGGCGGCGGCGCTCAGAATGCTGTTGCGCCGAGTGACGATATTCAGCTGCACCGGCCGGCAGCTCTCCCGCAGCGCCAGCGGCTGCAGGCGAGAGGCGAACTGCGGCAGCGCGGCAATCGGCTGCGGACAGCAGGTACACATTTCGGCGAACTCCACCAGCGCCTGCAGCATGCCGAACGAATGCGCCTGGATAATGCGCTGGCGCGGCAGGCGCACGCCGTGGCGGAGAAACACCTCGTCGAACAGCGCATCGAAACTTTCCGGGGTATAGCTCATCACCCAATCCTGCTCCAGCAGCTGATGCAGCGAGGTGCTGTGCGCCAGCGGGTGGCCGCGCCGCACCATGTACGCCGTTTCATACTCCAGCAGCGGCTCGCAGTGGAACTCCTGCGGCGCCGACGACGCCGGCAGCGGCGTGATGGCGAAATCCATCGTGCCCTCGCGCAGCTGCGACTGGGCGTTGGCCATCAGGCTTTCCGACAGTTCCAGCCGCACCGCCGGCATCTTGCTGCGAAACGCCATCACCGCCGACGGCAGCACCGTCAGCATCAGCCAGGGGGTGAACGCCGCCTTGACCAGATCCGCCGCGCGCCCGCGCAGCGCCGCCATTTCGCCCTGCGCCTGCTCCAGCTGGTTCAGCACCAGCCGGGCGTGCGCCAGCAAGGTTTTGCCGTAGGGGGTAAAGCCCAGCCCGGTCGGCGTGCGGATCAGCAGCGGCAGCGCCTGTTCCTGCTCCAGTTCGCGCAGCGCGCGGGTCACCGCCGCCTGCGACAGCCCCAGATGCCGCGCCGCCGCGCGAATGCTGCCGCTGTCGGCGCTGGCCACCAGCGCCTGCAGTTGGTGCAGTTTCATGTTCACCTCCTGACAATCATAGGTTGTCAGCATAACTGAACGGCGGCTACCCGGCAAAAACGGAGTTTGCTAGTCTCGATGCCTACCCCTCTGCCCCATTCCCCGCCCGTTGGCCGGGACCCTTTGCCGGAGACCGTGATGAGACCTTCACTCGTACTGCCTGAGATCGCCGCCGTTCATGATGAGATGGTCGCGCTTCGCCGCCACATTCACGCCCACCCGGAGCTGGGATTTAAGGAGTTCGCGACGTCAGATCTGGTGGCGCAGCGGCTGGAGGAGTGGGGTTACCGCGTCACGCGCGGCGTAGGACAAACCGGCGTTGTCGCCACATTGCAGCGCGGGCCGGGAAAATCGCTCGGCATCCGCGCCGACATGGACGCCCTGCCGATCGCCGAAACCACCGGCTTGCCGCACGCCAGCACCCATGCCGGGGTGATGCACGCCTGCGGCCACGACGGGCACACCGCCATGCTGCTGGCGGCGGCGCGCTGTCTGGCGCGGCAGCCGAACTTCAGCGGCACGCTGCACCTGATCTTTCAGCCGGCGGAAGAAGGCGGCGGCGGCGCCAGAGTGATGATTGAAGACGGCCTGTTTGAGCGCTTCCCCTGCGACGCGGTGTTCGCCATGCACAACGTGCCCGGCTTCCCCACCGGCCACCTGGGCTTCGCCAGCGGCCCCTTGATGTGCTCGGCCGATACGGTGCACATCACCCTGCACGGCCACGGCGGCCACGGCGCGGTGCCGCAAAGCACCGTCGATCCGGTGGTGGCCTGCGCGGCCATCGTCATGAGCCTGCAAACCATCGTGGCGCGCAATATCGATCCGCAGGAAACGGCGATCGTCACCGTGGGGGCGATGCAGGCCGGCCAGGCCGCCAACGTAATCCCGGCGACCGCCACCCTGACGCTCAGCGTGCGCGCGCTGACGGCGGCGGTGCGCGCACGGCTGGAACAGCGCATCACCGAGCTGGTCACGGCGCAGGCCGCCAGCTTCGGCGCCCGCGCGGAGATCGACTACCGGCACGGCTACCCGGTACTGGTGAACCACCCGGCAGAAACCGAACTGGCGCGCGCGGTGGCGCTGGACTGGGCCGGAGAGAGCCAGGTTATCCCCACGCTGCGGCCGTTTACCGCCAGCGAAGATTTCGCCTTTATGCTGGAGAAGTGCCCAGGCAGCTACATCTCGATCGGCAACGGCCCCGCCACGCCGGGCAATTCCCTGCACAACCCCGGCTATGACTTCAATGACGACAACCTGTCGGTAGGCGCCACCTACTGGGTCAAATTGGTCGAGCGCTTTTTGGCTCGCCCCACTGTTTAATCGCCAACGCTGAGGAAATGACATGAAAATCATCAAAGGGCTGTTGTTGTTGCTGCCGCTGGCCGCGAGCTTTCCCGCGCTGAGCGGCGAATTCAGCGGCAAGGTGATCAAGCTGGGCATCGATCCCACCTTTCCGCCGCTGGAATATAAAAACCCGCAGGGCAAGCTGACCGGCTTCGGCGTCGATATCGCCCAGGCGCTGTGCGACCAGATGCAGGCCAAATGCGTGTGGGTGGAAAGCAGCTGGGACGGCATGATCCCCGGCCTGCAGGCGAAGAAATTCGATGCCATCGCCTCGTCGATGACCATCACACCGCAGCGCCAGCAGCAGATCGCCTTCTCCAGCAAAGTCTCCAACGCCCCGGCGCGGTTGGTGGCGCATAAGGGCAGCAACCTGCAGCCTACCGCCGCCTCGCTGAAGGGCAAATCGGTCGGCGTGCAGCAAGGCTCCAGCCAGGAGGCCTATGCCAACGCGCTGTGGCGCCCGGCCGGCGTTAACGTGGTCGCCTACCAAAGCCAGCAGGAGGTGAACGAAGATCTGGCCAACGGCCGGCTGGATGCGTCGCTGCTGGCCAGCGTCAGCGCCAGCGAGTTCTTCAAAACGCCCGGCGGCAAAGATTTCGCCTTTATCGGCGCCGAACTGAACGACAGCAAATACTTCGGCGTCGGCGACGGCATCGGAGTGCGCAAAGAGGATACCGCGCTGCTGAACGCCTTCAACACCGCGCTGCAGGCGATCCGCGCCAACGGCACTTACAAGAAAATCAACGACAAGTATTTCGACTTCGACATGTACGGCGCGGAGCAGTAACAAGCGTTCCCCGGCGGTCACCTGCAGATCCTGCAGGATGGGGAGGCGCCTTCGGCCGCCGGGGAACGCCCCAATGGAAACGGCAGTGTCGGCAAGAACGGAAAATCAGGCGGGATAAGGATGCGAGCCAGGCAGGACGCCCGGCCCGCTAAAGCGGGTTACTTCACTTCGCCCATCGCTTTCAGCTTTTTGGACAGCTCGCGGCGTTCTTTGGACAGATCGGCATTTTTGATGATGTAGTCATCAACGCGATCTTCGTAGTCGCTGCGCATGTTGGCGATGATGCCCTGAATGTCTTCGATGCTCATGCCGGGCTTGATGTACTCACTCAGGTTGTCGAGCAGCAGCACGCGCTTTTGGTTATCACGAATTTTCTTTTCGTTGTCGACGATCTCGCGTTGCAGTTTGTTTTTGCGGCGGAACATACGCACAAACTCCAGCACGTCCTGGAAACTCGGCTTATTTGCATTATCCATCTTTATACCCTTGCTTTAGTAATACACAGATTCATTTGCTTACGGCCACATGGCACCAAGATACAGGTTTGTGGCGGTCCGGCACAACAGTGATTGCCTTATCTTACCCACTTTGCCCCGGCGGCCAAAACCCAAAGCGCCGCCTTCATGATCTGACCCCTTATTCGCGCCCGGCGGCGGTGCAGACCAGGAGCAGATCCCCCAGCTCTTCCAGTTGCTGCGCCAGCTCCATGCTGAGCCAGACATAGCCGTAAATCGGCGCTTCGCCGTGCTGGCCGAGGCTGACCTCCTGCATCAACGTTTTCAGCTCGCCGGCGATCTCCGCCAACTGCCCCGCCGCCGCCTGTCGCTGTTCCTGCGGCCCTTCGCGCATCAGCACCGCCAGCGATTCCAGCGAGCTCAGCGTCAGCAGCTGGGTGCTGCGCAGCGTGCGGGCGTTCAACATGATGAAGTGCGTTTCACGCGAGGCCCAGTAGGCGTCGGCCATCAGCTCCAGCGTGCATACCAGATTGCGGCTGAGGGTTTGCACCGCCTCGAACACCGCTTTGGGGATGTGGGTTTCCTTACTGGCGGGCACGATCAGGCTGCGCAGCTTCACCACCTGATTCAACAGATCCTTGAGCTGCGGCTCCAGCCGCGGCCGCTCGATAACGTTCGGCGAAAAATACGCGCCATAGAGGCGGGCGGCGGTTTGCAGGCAGTCCGCCATTTGCATGCGCCACAGAATATAGGCGCGCTGTGGGTAGATGCTGGTGAACAGCAGCGCCAGCAGCGAGCCGAAGATCACATCGCCGCTGCGCCACAGCGCGGTGTGCATGTCGCCGGCGCCCGCGCCGCACACCACCGCCAGCGTGATCCCCACCAGCAGCGCCATATACGGCCGCTTGCCGAGCGTCAGGTAACCGCAGACGAACATCACCACGCCGCACCAGGCCAGCATCAGCGGCAGCGAATAGAGTTCCAGATACAGGGCGATCAGGCCGGAAGCGGCGCCGAACACCGTGCCGGCAATGCGTTGCAGCGCCCGCTGCAGCACGTTACCCCAAAATGAGATCGGCCCCATCACCACCACCAGGGTGATCAGCGGCCAGGTGCCTTCAGGCACCGCCAGCAAGCGGATCAGCAGAAAGGTCAGGATAAACGCCAACCCAATGCGCACGCCGTGAACGATGCGATAGTGCCGATAGGTCAGCAATTCAAGGGAAGAGATTTTTCGATCGAGGCGCACGATGCCTCCGATAAAGACCAGCCAGGCCGCTATTTTAGCGGAGGAAACCCGGCAAGGAAAAGGCGAATGAGGCGTCCCCCATTCGCGGTCAGGCTCAGGCGGCGTACTTGTCGACCAGCGCGCGCAGAGCGGCGGCGGTTTCGACATCCATCACGCCGTCATACTTCTGCTGGCGGAAGTGCAGCTGGAACGCGCGCACCAGCTGACGATAGCCTTCTGCGGTATTGGCCGCCGAGGTATCGTAGCCGTATTGGGCGAACAGTTTCAGCAGCTCGGCCTGCGCCGGCAGGCCCTGGCGGCAGTATTCCTGCTGGCGCTGCTGCTTGGTCGCTTCGTCATACCAGGCGCCGACGCCGGCCTGATACAGCTGCTGCCACGGGAACTGCGGGCCCGGATCGCTCTTGCGGCCCGGCGCGATGTCGGAGTGCGCCACCACGTTCACCGGCGAGATGTCCGGGTAACGCTGCAGGATGTTCTGCGCCAGCTGGGTGACCGCCTCGATCTGCTGGGGATTGAACGGCGGGAAGGTGATGTTTCCACCGTCGCCGCTCGCCAGGTTGACGATCTCGATGCCGATCGAGGTGTCGTTGATATTGCTGCGGGTGCCCCACTGGCTGGCGCCGGCATGCCAGGCGCGCTCGTTCTCATCCACCAGGTTGAAAATGCGCACGCCGCTGAAGCCGGCGGCCTGATAGGTGGCTTCGGTCGGATCCGGCACCAGATAGTGTGCGCTGACCGATTTTCCGGTCAACGACTTCACCGAGTCGGCGAAGTTTTGCGCCGTGTAGTGCAGCACCAGAAAACGCACGCGGTGGCCGAAGCTGGCGACCGATCGGTAGCTATTGTAATCAATCTTGTACATCGTAAAGTCCCTCTCTCGCTTGATTTCACTGAGCGGCCCCTCATCATGACAGGCCGCCCCGCACAGGTGAACCTTTGGCTCACCCTTTTTGTTTTAGCTAATTGCTAAATTATGCGCAAGCGTTTTTTAGCAAAACCGTTATTTACCTTTTTGCTAAAGAGTGCGATCATGGCACGATGGAAACTAAAGAAATCAGGCGCAACAATCTGCGCGAATTGATGGCCCGCTACGCCCGGCAAGGCGTCAACCAGAATGAATTCGCCACGCTGGTTGAGTCTTCCGCGCCGACGCTGAGCCAAATCATCGGGGAAAAATCCTCCCGCAATCTTGGCGACAATCTGGCCAGGCGGATCGAGGCCCGGCTGAATTTGCCCAAGGGCTGGTTCGACGTGTTTCACGAAAAGCAGCTGGTACGCCCGTTTGACAACGTGGCAGCGGAGTCGGACTTCCAGCCCGCCCGTTTGAAACCGGTGGTATGGGAAGATACCGAACAAGACAAGGAAGAGTTTGTGGAGATCCCGCTGCTGGATATCGATTTTTCCGCCGGCGACGGCTGCTACGAAATCGTCGATCGCGAGGAGTTTTCGCTGATCTTCCGCCGTTACTATCTGCACAAGATGGGGGTGGCGGTCAACGCCGCGCGCATTATCCGCATCTCCGGCTCCAGCATGGAGCCCCGTCTGCAGGACGGCGACGTGGTCGGCATCAACACCGACGATACGCGCATCCGCGAAGGCAAGACCTACGCCATCCGCCACGGCAATTTGCTGCGGGTGAAGGTGCTGATCGAGCAGCCGGACGGCGGCGTCGTCATCCGCTCCCTCAACCGGGAAGAGTACCAGGACGAGCATCTCAGCTATCAGCAGCGCAAGGAGCAACTGGTGGTGCTCGGCCGCGTCTTCTGGTCCTCTTCGTCCTGGTAGCGGAGCAACCTCGGGCGCCCAGTGCGCCCGGCGGTTATTTGAAGTCCACCACCATCTGCTGCTGGATAGACAGCCCGCGGGTCGACTGCACGCAGCCGGCGATATAGTCGGTAAAGCGCGGCGGCTTCGGCATGCCCAGCTTGAGGATCTTTTCGTTGCTGAAACGCACGTTGAGCATGGCGAACGATCCGTACAGGCGCATCGCCTTGAGCATCAGCCGCTCGTTGCACGGGCCGAAAATGTCTTTCAGCTGGCGGCGCATTTTCACCAGCGCGTCATAGGTCACCTGCGCATACTCATCGCCCACCGGCGCCTTTTCCAGCGCCGCCGCCATGGCGCGGTCGATTTCGGCAAAGCTGACGCTGCTCTCCTCACCGGCGGAGATGTGATAAATGTCGTTCTCCAGCGTTTCGCTGTTCATCAGCATCACCAGCGCATCCGCGCAGTAGTCCGCCGGGATCACGTCGATATTGTCCTGCAGCGAGCACATGAATTTGCGCAGCATCAGCGCCATGCCGAACACCCAGAAAATGCTGCTGGAAGGCTGGCAGCCCAGGCGGGTGTGGCCCACCACGATCGACGGACGAGCGATGGTCAGCGGCAGTTGCGGGCAGCGCTGGCGCATCAGCTGTTCGATGGTGGATTTGGAACGGGTGTATTCCACCAGATGCTCGGCGTCTTCCTCAAACTCGCCGCTCTCCGCCACCAGCGAACCCGGCTCCGGCGAACAGGACATGGCGGTACCGACGTGCAGGAAACGTTTTAATCCCGGCACCTGCGCCATTCTTTCGGCAAAGGCCAGAGTGCCTTCTACGTTTACCTTCCAAATGAGCGGGTTATTACCAAATGAAGCAACGGCCGCGCAGTTAATAACGTGCGTGACTTTGTTAATACGTGCGTCAGTTAAAAAGTCGGCCGGCTCGGAAAGGTCGCCCAACAATATATTTTCTATCGTAATTTTAGACAGCAGGCTCGCGTCGATATTAAATTTTTCCATATTCGCGCGAATACGGGCCAGCCCTTGTTGCGCATCGTCGGCGCGCACCAGCAAAAGATAATTAACAGACTGATTTTCAATCAATAATTTCTCGAGAACCGCACCACCCAAAAAGCCGGTAGCGCCGGTCAACAGTAGCGTTTTCATAATTGTCATCCACATTGGTATTGAATGTGGGAGATTGTATCCGCGGGAATTTAAACAAATATTAAATAGAATTGCGGCGCCAGAAATCACTTCTCTTAATATTATCTTAAGGAATCTTTTGATACATCCAATGTGGATTTAGTAACAAAAGAATCTCATCTATTTTATGATTAATCTCTGCCGTTTAAATACCATTGATGTAGCGCCTGATTTAATTTAGCGGTCAATGTTATTTCTCTTATCGTCCGTGGAGGACTTATGACCTATAACCAAAAAATCTGGTTGGGGGTTTTGCTGCTGTGCGCCCTGTTTTGGGGGGCGGTGATAAGCGGCGCCTGTTCGCTGTATAACCGGGCGGATCGCTTCCAGGCTCACCACCCGGAGAGCGAGCTCGCCGCTCGCCACAGCCAGCTCCCTTGCACGCAACCCAGCTCACAGGCATCAAGCGCCCCCCGGAATGGGTAGGGACAAGACCCGCTAACGATCCTATTATGCCCTAAGGTTAACAGGGAGATAACGATGGCTCGAAAGCTGGATAGCTTACCGCAGGCACAACGCGAAAAAATAGAAACCGATTTGCTGGCCATCAGCGTGATCTACAATGAGCGCTACGGCATCGCCTCGACCCAGGCGGAAACGGAACGACAGATCCCCGACCACCTGCTCCCCTACTTTCATCAACGGCTGGATTACTATCGCCGTGCGTAATTGCGCGCATTTCGCTAACCGTCGCTTGGCATCGCTCCCTACGCCGTTACAATAGGAGCATATTGTATCCGCCACTGAAGAGACGCGATTTTGAGCAGCAAGGCAACGGCCACATTTTATATTCACGATTACAAAACAACCAAATCAATGAATTGATTTTATTGATTTTTTATTTTAATAAATTCCATGTGGTACGCAATTTTGTACACACCATTTTCTTCAATTCACCTCACGAAACCGGTTATTGCTTGACGTACACGAGTTCATCGAACAATATAACTGTATATGCATACAGTTATTCAGAGGTGCGGATGTTCGTAGAGCTGATTTTTGACCAACGTAATGTTAAAGGTTTGCCTGACGCGGCAGAGATAATCAAAGCAGAACTGAGAAGGCGGGTACATCGGGTGTTCCCTGATGCAGAGGTGAAAGTAAAGCCGATGCAAACGAACGGACTCATTAGCGACGCTAACAAAAGCGACAGAGAAAAGTTAAATCGGCTTCTTGAAGATATGTTTGAAGAGTCAGAACAATGGCTCATAAGTGACACCTATGGGTAGCATTACACTCGCCGGGCGACAGATTTTCGTTCTCAATGAGAATGACAGATACCCAGAGCCACAGCAAAACAGCCCGCCTTTTTTCGCAATCCGTGAAGATGAAGAGGGCCAGCACTGGCTTTATGTTTTACATAAGGGAGGCTGGCCGCTTGTATCAGATGTGCCGTTTCAGACTCAAGGTAAAGCCGTTGATGCGGCCATAGCTTTTAATTTTGATGTGTTTTACAAGTGATAGGTGCTGCCCCTGCCGATGTTCAACCGTCCGAACAATACGAGGCCAGCAACGGGGCAGCAGATTTTAGATAGGGTCAACGTTCACATTTTCAAGGGCGGCAGTTTCCTCGAGTGCTTCCGGTGCTTCTTCAGCCTCGCTCACAGGCATTTCCAGGCGAAGATCTATCCAGCGTCCTTCCGGGATATCCATCGGTTCACCAGCCACAATAGCGGCTGTGTCGATGTCAAAGCGGCGCTTGCTGACCTTCACATAGATTGTGCCATCCTTGCCGGTGTTAGCTGAGACAAAGCATAGGCGGTTGCCGTTCACGTCCTGCGGCACTTCGATATTCCAGCCCTCCTCCGCAAAACCTAATGCGCCAGTAACTTTGTAAACGCCGACTGAAACGCGCTCAGCTGATACCCCAACAGCCTCGCCATTCACGGCTACGTGTCCGGACAACATGAAACCGTCTAGATAGTCATCCGCCATTTTTTCAGGCTCACCGCAAAGTCTTGCGATCGGGGAAGCCTTTTTGATGAACCCGTTAGCATCAACGGTCGTATTGCTTGAAGTCCACAATGACGACCAAACAACTTTTGATGGGGCTGCTATTGTAGAATTACCAACCCACGCTTGGTTTGTCACTGACACGGCAAAATAAGTGCTCGACGGCCCACCATCAACGGGTAAAACCATTACGCCGCCAGCCGCGCCGCCAGGCCTGTTAGCTGTCGCAGTGGTATACCGACGAATGCATGACTTGTTATCTGTAGAAAAAATATCAGCTGTATGAATCGGGGCTGATGCAAAACCTGCTGCGATAACGGCTTTGCTATTTTCGGCTGCACTCTGCTCGCTGACTTTTGCCGCTGCTGCTGATGCTGCTGATTTGTCGGCGGACAAAGCTGCCTCTGCACGCAGGCGATCGACGGTTTGCACAATCTCAGGCGTAATGTCATCTTCACCAGGGCGGCGCAGGAAATCATTGAGCGTGCCGGGCAGTGAATCAACATAAACATCTATCGTTCCTACTCGCTCCGGCTGTGCACCATAAACCGACACAATGACTTCATAGGCTCCTGGCTCAACATTTAGCAAATACCGACCCGTATCATCGGTGACAGATTGCGACTTCGCTAAATTCAACACCGTGGAAGAAGTTTTCATCGATCGCATAGTAATCGTTACGCCAGAACGAGAATCGCCGTAAGGTCCCTTTAGTACGCCGCTGATTAATACCATTATTTATTTCTCCATAGGTTTAGGAATATACCACTCAGGCTCGCTATCACCTGAAATGCTAATCGCTGTGCCAATTATCTTTAAATAATCTTCCTTGCTTATTTGGTATGTATCACTTGGAACATCACCGAGTTCGTCAATGAATAGCGCTCTCGTCGATGGCTGATAGAAGAATTTCATTTAATATCCCTCCGCTGAAAAATTAAAATAGGGATACCACCCCGTAACAGGTGTTGTGATTGAAACTGTTATTGCATCTCTTGAGGCACCGCCCCCGTTCTTATCCCGTGTGCATGCAATAAATGCCGGTGTTCCCGCTGCTTGTTGGTCGCCGCGCGGAGATACCAGAGTTGCAACACATGACACGACGGCATTTGGAAAAGCTGCGGGCAGGCTAAACGAATAGAAATGCGTGTACCAGGTAACGCCGCCTATGTTCTGCGAGTTATATGCGCCAACCGGTTGTTGCGCACCGATAATGCCTTCCTGCTTTACAATACTTCCGCCGATCGACGTTAATATGGCATCGCCAATTCTTGTTATTTTAACACCGAGATTATTACAGGCATCCAGTTGAGTTTTAGCACCCGTCCCGCCCTGACTCAGACTCAAGGGCGTTTTAAGTCCTTTGATGGATGTAATATCACTATTGTCACCATTTGCTGCCTTGTTATCTAGCGCGGTTTTATCTGCTTTTTTATCAACTTCTGTTTTATCCGCCTTCAAATTCAATTCAGATATGAAGCTGTTCCATGCAGGGCCGGTAAACGTGCTGCCGTCAGGTAACGTCACAGTAATGTTTCCGGTGCCGCTGAATACCTGCTGCCAGTTGTTTTTATCGAGATTCAGTCCGCGCAGGGCTTTCGCCGTCTCTGCGGCCAACTGAGCGGTGATGGTGTTCATCGCCTCGCGCGGTACGGCATACCATGCTGCGCCCGCCTGCGTTGGGCCGTCATAGGTTTTAATCAGCGTCGCCTGTGTGGCGCTATCAACAGTTTTCACCGGTAACGTATAGGTGACGCCGCCGACAACGCTCACGATGAAATCACCGGCTTTCAGCTCGGTATTGAATGCCGTCCCCGTACCTTTCACTACGGCGGAGTTGTTCGTTAGGGTAAGAGTGCCTGCGGGCATGATGCTCTCCTAAATCGTTGCATAAAAAAACCGGCTCAGTGGCCGGTTGTTAGAAATAATGGTCTGCGTTAATCACCATGAGCGGCATCTGTGACGAGTACCATCGGTTTGACGTATTCCACTGGGTCTGTATTTTTCTCCCTGATTCAGAGCGCCAGAATTGGACGGCGCTGCCGTTAAACCGATAGCCGCAGCTGTAATAGTTATAAACCCCGCCGCTACCTTGAGAGTCACCACGCATAAACGCATTAACGGCAAGGGGGATCATTGGCCTGGCTATCCCTGTATCGATTAAATCTTCGGGGTTCCTGCCGACATTAACCGAACGACCATCCCAAACTAACGGCTCTGTATCGCTGGTGAATGTGTTATTACCGGCAGCGTTCTTTATCACCATTCCGTAGCCGCTTGGCGTCGGTGGGTAATAACCGCTGTTCATAATGACCACTTTCACATTGGCTGTGGTTAACACTGCTTCACCGGAACCATTATCACGCGATACCGTTAATTCGTTATATTGCACAGCATGGTAAATAGAAACGCCGGGGTCATCGCACCGTACAAAGACAACCTTGGTGTTATCGTTTTGAACGACTGGCAATGTCCATTTGCCGTTAATCGTCACTTCCCCTTTCCACGCAACAAAGCCCAGCCTGGACGAACTGTTAATGCTCATCCAGTCCACCGAGTTTTGAATCATTATTCCATACGTGCCGGAAACTGATTGCGGCGGTTGAACCTGGTATATGCTGAACTCGGTAAAGAACGCCTGCTGATTTGCATTGGTAAAATCAACAATTATCCTACCCCCATCGGTTCGCCATCCAGTAACCCCGCCGTAAGACGGGGGATTTGTCTGGCTGCCGAATATATACCCGGTCTGACCAACCAGAAAAACCGGGTTCCCAGCGACGTAATCAGGCGGAGTATAAATCTTTTGTTTATTGCCATCCGCCCAGGGTTCTTTATCGTTGGCTAACAGTGAAATGCTATTAACCGCCGCCAGCTCTTTGCCATTCATCCACAGGCCATACGCCACGTTACAACCTCCCCATTCTCACCCGCAGATTACCGCCAGCGTCATAAACATTAATCTGGTCGCCGCGTATCTCCATGCGTCCGTTGCCGTCGCCGCCGTTAATCTGGATTTGTCCAGCCCCTGCGCCGCTTTTATCCATCCGCCAGCCTCTGGTTGCGCTGAAATTGTCGGACTGAATAAAGCCGCTGATTTTGGCGTTTGTGATTGCCGCATCCGCAATTTTCGCCGACGTGATAGAGGCGTTCTGAATGAAAGCGTCGCTTATAAACACCTGGCCGTTAATCACAGCAAACGGCGAGTATTGCGTGTCGCCGCTGCCACTCATCAACACGAACTGATTGGCGTTGAACCCGATACGGGTGATGACGGGTTTGCCGGTTTCTGCCAGCACGGCGATCGACATGCCCGCGTTGTAGAACACGCCGTTAACCCTCACACCGGCTTTCAGCGTGTGGATTGCCGTTGCGCCGTCGGCATCGACTGTTGCCGTCAGCTTGTCCTCAAGTACCGCTGTTACGTCATCAATTTGCGCCTGCACCTGCGTAGACAGTTCGGCCATCGCACGATCGACTTCTGCTATTGTGGTTTTCACCACCAGAATATCAGCCCGCACCGTGCCGTATTGCGCCCACTGGTGCTCAACCGTCGCGTTGTTGGCCAACGCATTCTGGATGATGGCCTCAATGTTTGTGTCAATGTCGCCAGTGAGGCGGTCGCCGTCCTTGTCGGTCAGGAAGCCATCTCCGATGCTCTCCAGGTAGTCACCGGCGTTAGCGTTCGACTGCCCCTTAATCCAGCCAGTCCAGTCGCCCTGGTTGCCGGTTCGGTCTTGCAGACGAGCGCGGAACCAGAACTCCTGCCCCGCCTTCAACCCGGTCATGGTGTGGGTGTGCAGCGGGTACGGGATATCGGCCAGCAACATCGCGTTATTCCCGGCGGCGTTATCTGCATACTGAATTTCGGTTTTCAGCGTGTCCGCGGCCCCGTCAGGGAATCCCCAATCGAGCTGAATACCCCAGAGCAAAGGCGATGCCTTGAAGCCAACCGGCACCGGCGGCTTGCCTTCTTTCCCCTTCAGGTAAGTTTCCATCGACGTCGCCCAGACGGACGATATATCGCTGGCGTTGATAGCCCGCACGCGCACCAGGTAGCGCCCAGCGTAAATGCCTGGCACCTCGAATCCCAACGCAGATGTGCGCGGCACCGATACCCAGTTACCATTATCTTTCCGCCATTCCGCCTCATAGGCAATCGCATTATCCACTGCCCCCCAGGCGGCGCGCAGGGTGGTAATCGCGATACCCTGGCTCACCGAGGAGTAGCTGTCGATGGTGATGTTTTTCGGCGGGGCTTGCACGCCAGGAGGAATAATCGATATCGGGCGATCGTCGATGCGCGCGCCGGTATCGATGCGGGCGTACTTGTTCGGGTCATGCTCGGTAGCATTAATCGTAAAGGTGTTATCGCCATTATCGGCAATACCCACCACACGGTAGAGCTGAACAGCCAGATCATCAGCGTCGATAGACCAGGCAGACTCCGGCACGGGTATCTCGCTATAGGCCGTGGTAACGGTCACCACTCGATCATTCACCGCCTGCACGGTGCGCGCCTGCGCCCGGCCGGAAGGCAGGTTAACGATCAGGCGGTCGCCAACTTTAGCACCCGGCTTTCTGTCCAGTGTTAACTTGCGACCGTCCACCGCACTGATACGCCCACCGATCACCCGACCGGCAACCATCTGATCGGCCACGCCGACGATATGCCCCGGCATGGGGATCATGCCATCGAGGCCAACAGAGAAAGTAACCGTGCGGTCTTTGCTGTTGGTCAGCAATGCCCAGCGGCCCCGGCGGTTTGCCTCGCTCTGGCGGGTACAACCGATCGCCGTCAGCTCGGTTTGGTTCACGTCGTACCGGCGCACCAGGTCGCTATCAAATACGGCCTCTATCGCATCGGCATAGTGGTTCGCCGGATCAGACCAACTGACCATTGCGGTGCTGTAGCGGGTGCGCTCGCTGGCAGACGAATAGGTAAACTTGCCGTCGATAACGTTGGCACGGGTATAGGTGAAGTCCATATCGCGCGGCATATCCGCCAGGGCGACCATTTGGTTTTGTCCCCAATAGGTCATGCCACGGAAGATACCGGCCAGATCGCTCAGCACCGTCCAGGCATCCTCGCGGGATTGAATGTAAACGTTGCAGGTAAAGCGTGGCTCCATGCCATCACCGCCGCGACCATCTGGCACCAGTTGATCGCAATACTGCGCGATGCGGTACAGTTCAGACTCGGATACCTGGGTTGAGTCGATGCGATCACCCAGGCCAAAACGGTCAGCTAGAATAATGTCGTAGAATACCCAGGCCGGATTGTCGCTGTAGGCCCACTTAAAGCCCCCCGTCCAAACGCCGGTATAGCTGCGTGTCTCCGGGTCATAGTTGTCAGGCACGCGGATAACTCGCCCACGCGGCGCGCAACTGATCTTCGGGATGTTGGGGAACTGCTTCGAGTCGAATTCCACGTAAAGCAGCGCCGTGTTCGGGTAGCGCAACTTGGCGTCGATAATTTCCGTCAACGCCTCGATGTTCATACGATCGGCGATCCGGGCGCTGTTGGCGTTAGGCGTCAACCGACGAACGCGCACCTGCCAGCCCGTAGTGGCTTTCGGTAAGTTGATGCGGTGAGAACGCTCATACAGCGAGGTGGTTTTGTCGTCGATTGCTGCCGTTAACATTTCCTGATAGCTTCCGCCATCGGTGGCCACATCAATGGCGTATTCGATGCGGTAGCCGTTAACATCGCCGTTGTCTTCTTGCTTTTGCAGCATCGGCCAGCCAAAGCGCAGACGCACAGCGGAAAGTTGCAGGTTCGAGACAGACCGAACCCACGGCGTGCCGCTTTTCAGTTCTGTGCCGACGGTGATCTCGTTTTCGACAGCAGGAATACCCTGAATATAATCCTGTGCCTGCGTACCTGGGCGAAACTCCCAGCGGAAGCCGGGGAAATTTTCAGAGCCATCGGCATTAAGTGCAGGGGTGCCGTCAGCAAAAATGTTTGTGCCATCCAGCCCACCGGCAAACTCGCCCTCACCCAAGGCAAATAACATCTTCGCTCTTGCGATCGACTGAATGCTGTCCGGCGATTCTACCGGCGTGTGGCCGCCACCACCGCCGCCTTTGCGGCCTTTTATCGTTACATTGTCCATATTGCACCAATGAAAAAAGCCGCGATAAGCGGCGTAGTGAATACACTGATCAAATATCAGGATTTACGGATAAGATTAAGGCACTATCTTGTAGTGACTCAGCCCGCCCATGTAGAGGCATGGACGTTTGAAATCAGAGGAATGGCTGATTAACTCTGGATTAAGGAATCACATGACTTTAGAAAAAGGAAAAGGCACTAACGAGGCCGAGCTAATCGCCCATATAGTTATTCTTGAGGGTATTATTTCAGTTTTACCAAAAGAAAAGGCTGAGAGCGTAAAAACTCACGCCATCAACCATCTCAATCACAGAATCGAACTTGAGTCCGCAAAAGAATCACCCAGTACATTAGTTATTGATATACTTGAAAGTGCGAAATCAAAAGCCATCAACTTATTCCCAAAAGGCTAATAAAAATTAGGAGCTCGATAGCACATTATTGAGAATATCATCAATATTATCGATGCTTCCTGAAATTGGCATAAAGAAGATTTTTCCTGCGGCCTTATCCTGGGCCGCCTTTTTAACATCAGGAGTTTCTTTTTTCAACTTCTCAGATTTTTGATGTAATACCATAACTTTCTCCCGCCTCTCGACTTACTGTTGATCTTCAGTGTAAATACCAGCAGAGATAATAGCTCCGCCTATCTCGCGTGTGCCATACAGCACACCAACAGGATTACCCTGTGCCGTTGTGTTCACCGGGCCACCAAAGGCATAGCTCGGTTTGTTGTCCTGGTCTTGGCGCATACGTAGCCCGCCCATTTGCGGAGAGAGCATTTGGACAATACCGCCAAGAGCTAACGAAGCACCGACCAAAGAAGCTGAACCCCACGCTCCAGCACTGGCAAACCCTGCCCCCATTCCAATAGCAGCGCCTCCTGTAAAATATGCAGCGGTAGCAACCAGTGCTACACCCAATATTGTTTGAAATAGCCCTGCTCTCTTGCTTCCAATTATCATCGGGACAATATGAATATCATCATCTCCTTTGGTTAATTCCAATTCATCTTTGCTCACATTCCGTTTTCCAACAAAGATAGAAAAAGTCAACCCGCGCTTATGTGCTTCAAGCAAATAGCGCTCAAACCCTGGGAGCAGATTTTTCATTGCATCAATTGCTTTAGGAACAGTAAGGGCCCGGTACTTAAACTCTCTACCAAAAAGTTTAACCATCGGCCCATGGAATTTAACCGTTCTCACTGAGACATTAATAAAAGCCATATTCACCCCATAAAAAAAACCCGCAAGTTAGCGGGTTAGTCACATGCTAATGGCATTAAAGACATGAATCAATATCTGAAATCACATCGCTCTTTCTGTTTGAAATCTTACCCCACGGAGTTTCCGCAGCTTCACCTCTATAAATAATCTTGCGCTGCGCTCCTTGATCTATAATATCAATATATCCACTACCATTAATTAACGCTAAAGACACCCCACCATCTTTTGCTGGTTTTTGCGTCGTTTCAATGCGCATACCGTTGAATGTTCTCGTATCTGATTTTTCTGCAATGCAGACAGATAAATCCTTTACATCCTTTTTAGATGTAAACTCGGCGGTAACTGCTTTTGTTAACTCTGGACTTGCACAGCTGGTAAGTACCAGCACTGTTAAAGGTAAAAATAATTTCTTCATCAGTATTCCCTCTGTTTTTTTTAACATCGTAACAGAGAAGCTACATCATTTCGCTATGCCGAAGTACCTTCACAGTTCGCTCTTTCCAATAACCACCGTAAGGCACCCGCTGGCTGAGCATGCCGTACATGTGGTGTAACAGCATACCGTCTTCGAGCAGAATACCGGCATGGTTCGCCACCGGCGCGGAAACTTGCATAATCACCATGTCTCCCGGCATCGGTGGGCCGTCGAACTCGCGAAAGCCGCAGTCGTGCCAGTTGTCCATGTAGAGATTTTCGCCCCGCTCCCACCACGGATAATCAACGCGGTAATCCTGGAGCGCTATGCCGTGCTCCTGCCGGAAATAGCTCATAATCAGCCCCCAGCAGTCAGTATGCCCCAGCACGAACTGCCGACCAATTAGCGGCAATTCCCCACGCGGCATGATCGTTCGCAAGTCACCCTCAGGCCAGCTTGCAATCACCCAGGGCAACTCCATCGCGTCACACTGCGCCTTGTCCAGTTCGCTCGGCTGCGTGGTGGCATCCGGGTGGCTGTGCACAATCATTGTGATCGTCCCCCACTCGGCAGCGGTCACATAATCCTCTGGCGACAGGTGAAACTGTTCGGTGGGGTTGTCCGCCAGGTTGCGGCACGGGAAATAGCGCTCCACGCGGGATTTCTGCGCCACGAGGCCGCAACACTCGCGCGGATACTCAGCCTCGGCATGCGCCATAATGGCCGCTATGGTTTTATCTTTCATAACTCTACCTACTGCTTAATCAGCGCTGCGCCTGGGAAGCCGCCGAACGGTAAAGGCTCAGTCTCACCAAAACGTTTTTGGCAATCACTCAGCAGCCCACCGCACCGATCTTTACTTGGGTCATCCACCGGATTTCCCTTGTCGTCAAAGTATCGCGTGCCTGCGTAATCGCAGCCCTTGCCGGTACGATACCATCCACGCGAACACCAGGTGCACAGACTGTGGATTTGGCGGGTCGGGATACGCAATCCCCGCAGGTCTGCCGGGCTGGATAGTTCGAACTCCACCGCTTCATCGCTTTCCGTCGCTTTGCGATCGATGTAGAACACCTGTAGCTTTTCCTGCACCGGGTCAGCCGTTGGGTTCCCTTCTGGAAAATTTCGGGCATCAAGGTAATGCACCAGCGTATCGTGGATCAGCACCTTGGCCTGTGCCATATCTTCAAACTGAAGGCAAAGCGCAGTGATCAGGCCGTTGATATTGGCAACCGTCAATTTCGGCTCCGTGCTTTGGCTGTCGGAGGATATTTCCAGCCCCTCAACGGAAAACGGCCACGGCCCGTACTCCTTGCCCTGCCACCAGATCGATTTTGCGGGTAGTTTCGTTTCGTCCCCGCCAGCAGCGGCAAGTTCCTCCGGCGTATAGGGGAGAGTGTCGCTGTGAAAACGCAGAATATCAGCACCGAACTTCGTACCGTCCACTTCAACAAGGCGAACGCGGTTGCCCGGCTCCAACTTCTGCAGGTCTGTATTCAGCATGATTAATCTCGGTTAAACGTGGAAGGCCTCGGTAAACGTGGCCGTCAGTGAATAGTTATCGCCGCCCATTGCGACAGGCTTATAGCCCTCGCAGCGATAGAGGCCGGGAACGTTGGTCGGAGGTGTCCATTGGAATGACTTCACCCCTTGATGATCTTCAAGAAAGGCGATAATCAGCGTGATGTAGTTGTATTTGCCGATAAAGGTCAAATCCCATGAGCGAATGATCGGGTTGATGCCATCACCGGAAACCTGCATATAACCATCGCCGAACTGCGCTTTCCTGATACGAAACCGGGTATCACCGGCGGCATTGACGCGCGCCGGATAGTTGAATGTCTGAATGGCCATTACATCCCCTTGATTGCTTTCCAGATAGGCTGGCCGGGCTTCAGGTTCCGGTTGATGACCTTCTGGCTTTCCTGCGCGGCGATGTTGCCCATCTGCTTGCCAAACTCTTCCCAGCCCTGATCGGCCTGAGTATTCACATTGCCGCCGCCTTCAATGGTGATGTAGACGTTCGGCACAGCAGCAGCCTGCTGTGGCATACCAATAGCCCGCACACCTAGCGAACCGTCCGCCCCACGCTTGAGCGGCATGATCGCCTCTGGGCCAGCCTCGCCCATCAGGCCAGCACCCTTGGCGAACGCAAACATGGTGGGATTGCTGACTATCTGCCCGCTGTATGCACTCAGTGACGGCGACGAATAAACGCCGCCTTTGGCGTTGGCGAACATCGGTACTTGCCCTGGGTCATTGCCGGAGGGTGCGAAGAAGTTCATTCCGGCTTTCAGTGCGTTGAACATCGCCATCTTGATCATCATGCTGGCGAGATCGGTCAGGACAGACTTGGCGAAGTCGTTAAAACTGGCTTTGCCTGTGGTGACAAAGTTGGCCAACATACCGGTCATGCCGTCAAATGTTCGGGTGGTAGCGTCTTTCACCTGCCCATAAACGTTACCGGCATTGGCAGACCAATCCATCATTCCCTTTTTCAGCCCTGCGGTGTAATCGCCCTCGATAGCTGCTTTTTCCTGCGCAGCATTGCGGACAATATCAAGTTGCCTCTGCTGCTCACTGGCGAGAATGGCCGTCTGTTGCATGTACTGCTCGGACGTTTTGTCCGTCACTTCCTTGTCCAGCTGCAAGCGGTGTTGCTGGAACGACTGCCGGATTTGCTGCTCAGCCACCATCTGATCGTAGGCGTCAGTGGACATGGTCATCTGAGCATTTCGGTTGGCATACTCCTGCTGTTTCGCGGCCGTTTCCATCACCAGGCTACGGGTTTGTTCCAACAGTTTTTTGCCAATCTCCCTTTCTCGGTTTGCCTTTTCCAGCGCCACATTCTCGGTTAATTGCGCCCTGATCTGGTCTTGCATGGACAACAGGCTTTTTTGACCGGCGGTCAGCTTCTTACCCTGAAGCCCTGCAATCTCCTGATCGAAGGCCACCAGCTTTTTCTGCGATTCTGTCAGTTTGTCGGAATCTTGCACCTGAGCACGCAACACTGAAGATTGTTGCTGCAACTGTTGCAGGCGTCTTACGCCTTCACTATCGCTATACGCAGCCCCTTTGGACTTTTCGCCGTATTGCTTGTTAATGCCCTTCAACGCCTGCGCATATTCGTCTGCCGTCAGCTTTCCGGCCTTAAACTGAGCCGCTACAATCCCCGTTAGACGGGCCTGTTCCTTTTTAGGATCAGCCCCCGCCTTAATCGCAGCGGAGACTTCATTCTGTAGCTTTAACTCTTTACGTGCGGCTTCCTGTTCCTGTTGCCGCCGCTTGTACAGCTCTTCGTTGGTTTTCTTCACCTCGATAGCGGTATCGTTGCTGATATCCAGCTTAACGCCCTGTGCCAGTGCCTGCGCCTGGCCGGTTTTCATGTGTGCCTGACCGATGATATCGAACGCGGACGCCACTTCATTTTTCAGCGACTTCCAGATAGACGCCAAGCCGCTGACGCTGTTCTCCTGCTCGGTGATTTTGGCTTTCACATCATCAAGGTATTTCTGCTGAAGTAACGCCGTCGCTTCACTGGTTTTGCCCTGCCTGGACAATGTGGCGATATGATCGATAAACGTGGTGTTGAGCTGAACGCCCTGATTGGTCAACGCCTCCATTGCCTTTAGAGGTTCACCACTCAGGCTTGATAGCGTCGAAACAAGATCATCGGATGACATACCCAGCTCGTTCATCCGTGTGCCGGTTTCAGCGATGTCCGACAGCATATTGCCACCGAATCCTGCGCCGGCGGCGCTGGTGACAGCCTTAACCGCATTCTCTGTGCCGCCGAGCGTCATCGTCAGCATGCGCAGATCATTCACCGTAATAATGGCCTGAAGCCCTGACTTTTGAAGCGCTGCGGTATATGCCTTGGTCTCTGCCTCCCCTTTTTGGAACGCGGTATACAATGCCGTAGCACCGGCAACCGCCGCCATGATGCTTAAGCCTACCGGGCCACCCAGCAGCGCCAACGCACTTTTCATCAGGTTGGTGCTTACCGCTGCCGCGCGCGCCGTAAAGGAAACTTCCTTGTTGGCCACACTGATTTGGTTCAGGGAAGAAATCAGGTTAGTTTTGCCCTGGGCTTCGGCAATATCTGCCGCCAGTACCGCTTTCGATGCCTGCGCCATTTTTTCCTTGGCGCTGACCTCGGCGAGATCAGCCTCGCGCACCTTGCGGTGAATGTCGGCATACTCTTTCTGGTAGCTGACCGAAAGACCGTAGAGCTGGTTTTCCTGATTTTTGGCCGCGTAGAAGCGCGCCATTTCCTGCGCCTGCTCGCGGGAGGCTTGCGCCTGTTCACGGGTACGCTTAGCCGCGTCAAACTGCGCCTGGGCCTGCTGGCGTGCAGATCGCGCCTGTTCAATCTGGCCCTGCGCCGCCTTGTTAAACTCAAGGGCAGCAGCCTTCGCCGCTTCGCGTTGGGCTTCCCAGCCGCTGGTCAGTCCCTTAAAGCCGATGAAAGTGCGATCGAGCGTCGGGATTAACGTATTGGCCAGCGTGCTGACCGCAATGTTACTCCCACCGGCTAGGCCGCTGATCACACTTCGCAGCCCTTCGAAGCCGCCCTGGCTGGCGCTGAGCGCACCACTCAACGAGTTAAGCTGACCACCCGTGCGCTTCGCCTGATTGCCTATCTGGGTCAGCGCTTCGGTGGTTTTCTGGCTTTCCTGCTGCGCCTTGCCGGTAAAGTTTTTTGACGCGGTTTCTGCCGTTCTGAATGAATCGACAATTTGAGATTTAAAACTGGCGGAATTCAGGTGCAGCGCTACCGCCAGAGTAGCTACATCGGCCATTACATGAGCGCTCGCATAACGGCAGCACACTGTTCATCAACATCAGATGCGACAGGGGCTGACAGATTGACAGGGGGCGGGTTAGCAGTATCGGACGTTGCCTTATCCACCAGCGAATAGAACGCCTCCCAGTGCTGGATAATGGAGGCCGGGAGGGCTGCAATTTTTCTGACGTCAGGCTCACCGAAGCGATCGGCCAACTGATAGATCAGCCATAGCCACGGTGAGTGGGTCAGTTTTTTTCGGCTTCCTCCAGCGTGCCGTAGCTGTGGCTCTGGATAGCGCGGATTGCATCAAATAACGCCGCGTTATCATGAGCGGCCAGCAGTTCTGCCGGTGAAGGCAAATCAGACGCAGGTACTGATTTACCCTGCTCGTCAACCAGTGCAGAGAGGATCAACTGAGCGCCCAGCAGTGTTGCTGCCTTTTGGTCACTCTCTGCCTGTGCCTTTCCTAGCCCTTCATCGTAATCCATCAGTTCACCGGCGGTCAGGCGGCGGATATGCACCGGCACGCCAAACAGCGTGTGCGGCACCGCTGTATTGGTGGGTTGAAGCAGCGCGGTCTTGAGGTTGATTTTCTTCTGGGTCATGCCATTTCCTTATTTAATAGTTACGGTTGCGGTAGCGCTGTTGATGGTGTCTGACCGCTCGGCAGACAACACCACGCGATAAGCGCCAGCATCCGCCGCCACAACAGAGTTTTTGGTGTAGGTGGCAGCAGTGGCGCCGCTGATATCAGTGCCATTTTTCTGCCATTGGTATTTAACGGGCTTGCCGTTACTGGAGGTAGCCGCAACAGTCAGGGACAAATTGCCCCCGACTGCCAGATCAGCGCTCTTCGGCTGGGTAGTCACGCTGATCACACCTTTGGGGCTACAGCTCCCCAGGTGTTGCTGTTCTGCTTGCCTTGCACCGTGATCTGAATGACTTCACTCGCCGGAGCGGTGATTTCGTTCATCTTCCAGCCAGACAGCGAAAGGATCGATGTAGAGGTGCGACCGTTCGGCAGCTCAACATAGAACTGAACGGTTTCACGGTTGTCCGCTGCGGTCAGGAACGCCGCAAAATCGGTATTGGATGGATCGTCGATAAACCCGATCGACTTCTCCGCGCCTTCCGGCAGGTCGGAGATAAATTGCTTTGTGGTGTCGATAAGGGTCGTGCAATCGACAAAACTGCCGGTCTGCCCCATCTCGCCCACAGCCTTACAGTTAACCAGCGCCTTCATGGCCGTCGGTGCTGCGCCGACAGCGCCCCACTTAACAACCGTGCCAGCCGGAAGCATGGCGTACTCTGGCGACGTTTTATCAGCCATAATTTCCCTCACTTAATGATTGTGGCAGCGGTCGCTACCGGTTTTCGATGCCGTAGCGGAGTTCTGCCGCCAGGATGCGTAATACGCGGGTTTTGTTGTAATCGAGTGCCGGGCGGATAAACGGTGCGGCAACCTGCTTAACCGTGCCGAATTCCTGCGCCAGCGCCTTCATATGATGCTTCTTGCTCGGGCCTACCTTGAATGTCATTACCGTCAAATAACGAGGATCGTTCATGCGGCTCGTGCTGCGGATTTTTATGTCGTCCCGCATGTGCGGACCGGTGCTGCTCTCATCAAAACCGGCATGCTGTTTCATGTCTTCCAGCACCGGCTCCAGCGCCGCTCGCCCGGCATCTCGCAATACCTTAACCGCTTCATCTCCCATCGCCTTTAGCTGGCGCTCCAGAGAATCAAGGCCCGTAACGTTTATGCTGATCATGTGGCGTCCTCCGGGTAACAGATGACGTAATCACGCACCAGCCGGTACTGAACGCTGTTGTTGGTGAGGGTGGTTGCTCCCTGTTGCATCGTGCCGCGTGTCACTGTCTGAACGGGCCAGCGCCCAATCTGCCCGTGCTGAATGCTCTCCCAGGCGGCGCAAATAGCCTTATCCAGTTCAATGAGGCGCGCGTAATCGCCGATGACATAAAGCGCGACCTGAAAGCGCCCCTGAATCAGTGCCGTGCTGGCTAGCCCGGTATCAACTTTCGGGTTGCTGACCTTCTGATACGTCACGCCTTCCTGTTCCGGGTCAGGCAATAGCAGCGGGTATGCTGGCAGACTCGTTAGCGCCTCAAGTGACGCTTTGATTTCATACTCGATCATGACGAATATCAGCCTCCGCCGTAATTAACAGCCGGTCTCGCTGCGAACGGTCAGGCGCACGAACGGTAAAGGTTCGCTGTTGAAAGACCACCTGCCAATCAACGGTAATTTCGTCCCGTGGCCGCAGCGTGAACAGCATGGTCTCCACCACCTGCCCCTGTTCACCCGTGCGAATTTTTCGGTTGGAGATCGGCTCCGCATCCGCCCAGACCTCGGCGACAAATTCAAAGGATTTGACCGGTGCGCCGGTCTGCTCATCACGAACCGTAACGGGGCGAAGAAGCTTGATGCGAAACTCCAGCGAACCTGCGCGTAATGATTTCATAAGCCGTAAATCCGATAGGGTTGAAGTAAAGACTCAACAGCCAGCGGCAATTTTGATGCCGACGCGCCAACAATCGCGGCCTCACGGTTCGCGTACCAATGCCCGATACAAAGCAGCATAGCCGTGCGTACATCATCATCCAGCAGCAGGTGATCTTCGTCGGCATCGTATCCGGGGTCGGATTCGCTGGCGTAAAGGGTGCGGCGGGTATACATCTCAACATGCTTTTTCGCCGCACCGATGTAGACGCCGATTAGGGTGTCATCCGCACTGAAATCAGGTTCCAGGCGGCAATGCTCTTTCACCAATTCCAGCTTTAGCATGGCTCACCTTACTTTTTGCTTTTCTTGACTGGCTCTGGCTGCTCTGGCTGCTCTGGCTGCTCTGGCTGCTCTGGCTGCTCTGCAGGATTGCCATCACTCACCTGCTCGGCATAGCCTTTTTTGATCAGCTCGCGCCCGTGAAGCTCCTGCGTTTCGAACAACTCGCCGTCATTCACCACCCGGCTACCGAACAAGATCGGTACAAGTGCTTTAACTTTCATGGGTGTCTCCTTGAAAGCGGCCCGAAGGCCGCTATGCGGTGCGGATAATTAACCGCCGGTTGGTGGGGTTGGCACGGTGAAGGCCCCGGTAACAAACGCTTCAGGTCGTTTGACCGCCAGCGCCACACGCTCTTCGCAACGAATCGAGATCATGTTCTTCTCGAAGTCGTCGGCGTTCTCGGTACTGATCACAACGTTTGCCTCTTCACGGTCAAAGAGCTGTGCACCCGCGCTGAAAGCACCGGTCAGGAATTTACCCAGGAACGCCGAAGACTCCGTCGCGACAACAGGCAAGCCCCAGAGAGTCGGGCCGGTTAGCGCGGCTGGATTGGCGAGGATATAACGCCCCAGCGTATCCTTGATCAGCTCAATCTTGGCCCAGTCGATGAAGTGCAACACATGGCCGGTGGCAGGGAAACGTGCCAGTTGTGCCTGCAACATTGCTAAGCGCAGATCGTCAATGCCGTTTTGCATAGCGACTTCAAACGCCGCCTTATACTTCGACGCCTGCGGCATGATGCCCTCCAGGTGTGCGCCAGTGCCGTCACCGAACAGAATTTCCTGCTCTTCGACATACTTCAGGCCGTAACGCATTTCTGCATCAACGGTCGATTGCAGCTGCGGAAAGTCATCCAAAATCTGCTTGGAGGCTTTGAACAGATGCGCCAACGTGCGAACCGGCGTGATTTTTTCAGCAAACTGGATATCGCTGTACGGCTTAGGCGTGTTTTCAGGCACGGCAGCAGCCTTGTTGGTGAAGCCGGTTTGTTGCACCCAATAAATCGTGTTGGAGCCGGTGGTGCCTGGTGCGATCAAGTCGCGAATAAACAGGCGTTGTTTCGGCGCGGTATCGATACCCGGCAGGCGTTGTGGGGCCACAATCTGCCCAGGAACATCGGTAGAGATCAGCGTCGCGTTAACCGGAATGCTCAGCCGTTGTGAGGCCTGAATACCGGATGCAAAGTCTTTCAGCGCTTCCGCAGAAATCACCTGCTGCCCGACCGATTGAACCACTTCAGCCGCGCGGTTCAATGGCATTTGCGCCACGTGCTGCTCCAGCTCACCCAGCGCGGCCTTCAGCGTTTTCTCTGCTGCCTTCATGGCGTTCAGTTCGGTCGCCATTTTATCTACGGCGTCCTTAGTCTCTGCGGACAACTCGCCTGATTTTTTCGCCTCTTTCAGGGCGTCCTCTGCCTTGGCGTTAAATTTGCTGGTTGCATCTTCGATAGATGCGGTGACTTTTTTCAGAATCTCATTAACTTCAGACATAATTTCTCCAAATAATTAGCACGCCGCGCACAGCCCGCTTAATGCGGCGTTCAGCTTGGCAAGGATTTCAGGGGATGGTTCGGTAGCGCTCGGCGTACCCGTAGGATCGGTAACAGCGCTCGGCGTGCTACCTGTTAAGGCTTTCAAAAGTTTTCGGCGTTCTGACCGAGGGGTATTAGCCTTGGCCAGTATGGAATCCAGCTTGCGCAATGCTGCCGCCGGTGAGTCTTCATCACTGCTTACCGCATCGGATGACAACAGGCTATCGGCCAGCCCTTTCTCGATGGCATCACTGCCGCCGATGTAGCTTTCGCCGTCCATCAACTGCTTGACTGTGTCGCTATCGAGTCCGGAGCGGGCGGAGTAAATATCCGCCATTGCGTTATCGAAAGGTTCGAGGTACTCCACCATTGCAGCAAAGTCATGACGATTACCGATCGCCACCACCCAGCAGTTATGGATCATCAGGAAAGCACCGCGGCCAATTTGAATCTCGTCACCGGCCATCGCAATGATTGAGGCTGCGCTTGCAGCCAGCCCCAACACTTTTACGGTTACTTTGCCCTGGTACTCTCGCAGCAGGTTGTAAATCGCCAGCCCCTCAAACATGTCCCCGCCCGGCGAGTTAATGTTTACGGTAACGTCAGCGCCATTCATTGAGCGCAGCGCACCGGCGATCCGTTTCGCTGTAACGCCTTCGCCCCAGTAATCCTGGCCGATAACGTCGAACACCGAGATAGAATTGTCGTCAGAGGCAGCGGCCTTTAGACCGCCATTCCATCTTTCGAGCGCCGAAGGCAGCGGCTCACAGGTAACGCCCGCGCAGGGACGCCCCGCCGGTGCGACCGGAAGTCGTTTTTTTGTCATGGGGGATTGCTCCTACGCCGCTTTTTTCAGCGGTGACTGGTCTTCAGGAATATCGGGGAAAAGATAATTATGCAGCTGGGTGATATTGGCAGCCTGAGCGCCGAGGTTATTTTGTTTCAAGTCCTCAAGCGGGGTCAGGTTAAGCTGCACGGTATAGATTTCACCGCCAGGAATCGGCGGCAGGTTTTCAAGTCGGCGAACGTCGTTGCGACTCATCCAGCCATTCTGCAGAGCGGTGGTGTAGTACGCCGCGCGGCCAACACTGTCGGCACGCAACAAACCTTCCACCGAGAACTCAGCAAAGTAATCTTCATCGCTATCGAGCAGGCAACGTGAGATTTCTTGCTCGATGTTCACCAGCAGTGGGCGTAACGTGTTGGTCAGGAAAATCAGGTTCATCCCTTCAACACTCGATGCCCAGCTACTCTGCTTCGTCACATGCCCCACCATGAAAGGCGGCACCCGGAACCAGCGACAGATTTCCTCAATGCTAAAGGCTCGGCTCTCCAGCATCTGCGCGTCTTCAGGATTCATCGTGACATTCTGGTACGATAAATCCCCCTCCAGCACCATCATTTTACCGGCGTTTTTTGAACCGGCGAACGCGGCTAAGTATTGACGCAGACGCTCTCGCTGCTCTTTATTCAGCGCAACTTTCGAACTGATGTATCCTGACGTTTGCAGGCCGTTTTCAAAGATTTTTGCCGCCGACTCATCAACGGCCATTGCCGCCCCAAACACGTCACGGCCCGAACTCAGCGGCATCATGCCGCAGACACCATCCAGACCAAAGCCGCGAATGTGCATCATCCGGTCTACCGGTATCACGCGCTTTTTGCCGTCTTCGGTGTAGGTGTACTGCAACTGCCCGGTATCCAGACGTTTAACCACCATGTTTTGAGGCAACAGCGGATTAAGCGCCACCAGCTTTCTGCCAATCATTTTTTTCTCAATGAAGGCGTTTCCCCGCAAACAGATGCTGGCCACCACCATCAACATGAACCTGGACGGCGTCATTTCGAGGTTAGGACGGCGGCACAACACCTGGTATGCCGGGTGATCCTGCGCCAGCTTACGAGAACCATCCGCCTCACGACGATAGACTTTCATCGGTAAAGTGGAAACCGATTCGCTGAGTAACCGAATGCACGCCCATACAGCGGAGAGCTGCATAGCCTTGTCAGCAGTGACCACCTTGCCGCTGCTGCTGGTGCCGAACCATTCTTGCCAGAATGTCCCGGTAGTGAGACTGATAGGAACACCCAGCCAATTTAAAAGGGCGCTTTTAACGCGCCCAGGTTGCTTGTTTTTGCCCATCAGATACCTACCATGATCGGATCATCGAAAAAGCCATCAATATCGCCGTCATCCTCAACAACGCCGTCAGCAGCACCGACGGCCATCGCCAGCCCTACTACGCCATCTATGCGGCCATTACTGCGCCGTTTGCTGAATACCCGGTTACCGCTTTTATCTTCTTCAATAACCGCGTTGGCCGCGTTCCAGCGCAGACAAGGATTAAACAGGATTGTGATTTCTTTCTCGGTGATGAGTTGCTCGAGCAGCTCGATTGAATGCGGCATCCACAAGCCCGACTCCGCCGATTTGCCGAAGCCTTGCCCATGAGGAACCAACGGAACGGTCACCCCTTCATCCAGCAATTCAGGCTCGAGATAATCCATGTGATAACGGTCGAAAGCGATCGACCGAATATCAAAGAGTGCCGCCAGCTCGGCGATTCGTTTAGAAACGAAGCCGTAATCGATAGCGCTGCCCTTTGGCGCGTGCAGGTACTTTTCACGCACCCAGGAATCATACGGAACGCGGTCATTTCTGGCCCTGTCGTGCAGCGTGTCGCGCGGCGTCCAAAACTCCACCAGCGCCGTCTTAATGCGCGGGAAATATAGCCCCAGCGCTGTCAGGTCGCGCTTGCCGGACAAGTCCAGACCGCCAAAACACTCTTCCCCTTTAAGGCTCTCGATATCGAAGGTTTTTTCACATGCCATCCAGATATCGCCACCGATCCACGGGTTTTCAGCATCTACCCATTCACAGAAGTTAAGGCGTCTGACCAGGCTTTCTTTCGAAGGCATGCCCCGCGCATCTTCCACCTGCTCGCGTAAATATTCAGGTTGGAACGTATGCCCCATTGAGGGGTTGGCTTTTGCCCAGCAGGACTCATCCTTGAAAGGATCGTCACCCTCATCCAAAGAGCAGATGAACGCAAAGAAGGCATCGTTAACTTTCTGACCGGCGGCGAGTTGTTTGCCGTACTGGTGGTACTCGTAGCAAACGCTGGTTTTATCGTGACCGCTGTTTGTGATCATGAAGATTAGCGCTTGCCTGCGGCCTTTTGTCCCGGCGCGCATCATCTCAACCACTTTGTTATCTTTGTGCTCATGCACCTCATCAATGAGGCAACAGTGAGGACGCGGCCCTGATTGCCCATCATCAGAACTGATCGGACGGAAGAAAGAACCCGTTTGCAAAAATGCCAGGTTCCATTCTTTACCGGCGCCGCCGGAGGGATCGATACGTTGGGCCAGCGCCGGAGACTGATTCACCATCGCCACCGCATCGCGAAACAAGATCATCGCCTGGTCTTTTTTCGTGGCTGCTGCATAAACTTCAGCACGCGGTTCTTTGTCCGCTACGAGGCAGTAGAGGCCAATCCCCGCGGATAATGGCGACTTGCCGGAACCTTTGCCTGATTCGATATATGCCGTTCTGAATCGACGCGTGCCGTTTGCTTTTTTCCAGCCAAACAGTGAACCAACAACAAATGCCTGCCATCCAAGAAGGACGAAAGGCGCACCTTCATGTTCGCCGCCGTTCAACTTCAGCACCTTGGCAAAGAAGTCAACCACGCGGCCAACAGCATCAACATCCCAATACAGCCCCCGGCTTTCACCTTCGGCTAAATCATTAAGGTGACGTTTGCAGGCGTTTCGGATATCAGGCCCGGCAATAATTCGCCCTTCGGTAACGTCCATCGCATATTGCGTGGCTGGATCAGGTGCCGAAGAATTCGGCGAGCGGGTCTTCTTCTTTCTCTCCACCATTTACTTTCACCTTTGATCTGGCGGCAGGCGTCAGACCAAACTCCACCAAATAACTTTTGAATCGGCGATCGGCGTCTGCCAGCATGGCAACCGCTGGGTTAGCCTTAATCAAAAAGCCCCCCTCCGTTTGGACTGTATAAGTTCGCCCCTCGTCGGCGATCGTGTTGCGCAGTTGCAATATGTCGGCGTAAATATCGCAGAGCCGCTCAAGCGCAAAAGTATCGGCAACGGTCAGAACGCCCATGCCGTCCAGCAGCACAGTCATTTTTCCCCAGGCCGTTTTCCCCCAGTCCGTCAGGTGCGAAGGTGGGCTGGGAATTTCTCTCGCCGGTTGCGGCTCTTTATCATTAAGTTTACGTTTGCCCGGATTGCCGGTGACCACCTTGAGGTGGGACGGTTTCGGGCGTCGTCCTGCCATCGGAACCTCCCAGAAAAAAACTTTTCATTTCGCGGTTGTGCGCACAAATGACTAGCGGCGGTCTTTAAGGGCGAGAGGGGTGAACTCTTACCCCGCCCCTCCCCACCGCGTTCAAACGCCGCTGTCAGCGGTTCCAGTGCGACGCAGGGTCGAGCGGCAGGCCGTCGGGCGAGCACCCTATTACCTTGCCGGTCTTCTCCATACGTTGCTTTGTGGAGTCGTGGTGTGGCTTACATAATCCCTGCCAGTTCTTGCGGCTCCAGAACAGATGCTGAGCCTTCTTCATATCCTCGGGAGTCTTCGCTTCTTTCATGCGGTGCGGCACGATGTGATCCACCACCGTTGCTGGTTCGATGCGCCCCATCTGCTGACACATGGCACACAGAGGATTCTCCCGAAGGAACACAAGCCGTTCGGCCTGCCATTTGCTGCCATAGGGTTTCTTGTTGCTCATGTTCAATCCCAAAATAAAAAGCCACCAGCAAATGCGGGTGGCTCATGTGGTTTGAAAGATATTATTAATTCATATCTTTCAGATGCTGAATAACCATTTCAAGATTAACTCTGTCAGGGCCATCTGAATAATATGCGTTCGGCTTAGGCTTATTAGCATCAAATAGGCTTTGAATGTTTAAATCAGAATCTATCACCCTGAATGATGAATCGCTGATATCTAACCTATAGGCAATAATCCTGCAAGTCCCCTCCGGCACTTTGTTGTAATAATCAAGGGTTCGGCTTGTGCTATATATTTCATACTTAACAAGCAAGCCGCCTTTTCCTGTTACTAATAAAGTATGTATCAGATGTTCCATTAAAGACCCTCCATATTTTGAAGGGCTAATATAGCATTATCGGCGGCGCTCAGTGAATGCCACCTGTAATGCTATTTGTCCAGTTTCTCAAATGCGTCTCTAATTTCGTCAAATTCTACTTCGCGATCTGAAGCATAAGCGTACTCGCCACGCTCACCGTTAATTAGAGCCTTGCGAATCGGCAAATCTGCACGTTGGCCATCGGGATATTCAAGTCTTAGTGAAGGCAAATGCACTCCAACCTGAATTAAATATGGGGCATCACCATTGAAGAAAACGATAACCTTTCTCATGGAAACTCCGTTAAGGATCATATAAGAAAACCAACCTATCATAGCAAAATGGGCTGATCCTTCATGGTTTTTTAGGGGGAGGCGGCGGTGGAGCTGGACGCTTTACCTTATCCCCTGGTTTGTACGGCGGTGGTGTTGGGGCTTTTCTTCCCATAATCACCCTCAGCAATCCGCGTCCGGCCGGGCCACCGCGCGGCAGGCCCACATGCAGGCTTCCTGCATCTTGGTGCGGGCGATAGCCAGACAGCGCAGTGCCTCACTGCGATCGCTCTCTTCCGGGGAGCCAGCTTCTACCGTCTCCAGGGAAAGGTGCGTGCGTTCGATATCGAGTTGTTCGCAAAAATTACGGCTAATGTCTTTCAGATCGTTCATTTGCGCGATGTCGTCGGCGGTCAACGTGCGGTATCCCTTCACGGTGCTGCCATCTTGCGGTTTAGCTTCGTTCATTTAGAATTTCCTGCTGGTTCGTTGGATATAACCCCGGCGAAGCAGTTGAACACCACGCGAGGATTCAGTGTATTTATTCTGTCAAAGGCACTCTGTGAATGCCTTTTGCAGAATTTTATAAATTACGCCAACTGCAGAACGCCGTGTTCTTCCGACTCAGAGTAGGCGATCAGGCCGCTGTACTCCGGCACATGCTCACCATTATCAGCTTCGAATGCTTCAATGGCTCCATGCGTAATGGTGTAAGACGGCTGACCGTCTTCAGCAGCGAACCGCGCCAGTTCTTTAATCTGATCTTGAGTCAGCACAATCTTGCTGACCTCCATTTCTTCCATACGGCGGCGCTTCTCTTCGAAATAGCGCTTACGGCGCTCGTAAAACTGCTTGCTCATTGCTCTCTCCCGGCGCTCTGCGCCCACTTGATTAACGCCTCCATGCGTGAGGCGCACACCTTCATTTCGCCTTGTTTGGCGTGCAGCGCTGTCACTGCATCACCGAACGTTGTGCCGGTAAACGGCGCGTCATCGCACTGTTGCAACAGCACCGCTGGCGGCAGGACGTAAATCATCTGCGTGCTCTGCGGCTTTGGGCTGTCCGCGCAGGATGTCGAGAGCAGCACCAGGCAGAGGCTTATTGCTACAGCCGCTCGCGTCCAGAGCCTCGCGCAACGCTTTGTTTTCTGCATCAGCCTTTCCTCTCAGTTTCCGCTCTTTTTCCAACTGGGCGGTGCTCGCTTGCCTGTCAGCGTCGGAAGCCTGTTTCATCGCCACCAGCGCCGCGTCTTTGGTGTCCAGCTTTTCTACCAGCGCGCCGTTGTCCCTTTTGGATTTATCCAGGTCATCGCGCAGAGAAAGCGTGTAGAGCACCAGCACTGCGGCCAGCAGCGCCACCAGCAGAGGCCACGCTTTGATAATTACATCCCACCACCAGCGCCAGCTCATAACAGCACCTTGCAAGCACGCTCGAAGCGTTCGCGTCTGTCTTGCAGGCCTTTTGTCCCGCCGTTAATGCGCCGCGTGGTCAACTCAACATCACCAGCATTGCGACCACAGTCGTTAGCTTTCCAGTACCAGCCAGCCGAACGCATGCCGTTCAGGTCTTCTTCCAGCAGTTCTGGATGACCAACCAGGTCAAGTTTCAGCGCCGGGCCGCACGCCATGTAGTTTTTCAGGCCGGTCGTTTGCATTGGCCCGCGTCCGCGATATTTCCAACCATCACCGCTGGCGCTGTTACCCATTCGTCCGCCGTAGACCAGATTGGCAATAGCTTCCTGCTTGGCTGGCTGCTGAGCTGTACGCCCCAACATCCGGCATTGATAGTCAGTCAGCCGCTTGGCTTTCGATTTGGGGCCGAATGTCGCGATCAAGCCATCAACGCTGTAGTTGAATGATTCGACCTTGGCCGTAAAGCCGTTCGACTCATGACCGATTTGAGCGATAAACATCGCCTGCTCTAACGGCTTGTTGATGCCAAATTCTGCAAACGTTACGAGCAGGTGCGGATACCAGCGCGCGGCTAACCCGGCGCTGATACCTGCCGCCCGTTGAAAGTCGTTTTGTGTCATAGGTCTATCTCAAGAAAGGTTTAGCCAGGTGCATGACATTCCCGCGTGCCGCCAGCACCGTGACGCAAAACGCGATATTGATGAATGTCTCCGACCAATCTGCGCAAACGTACTCACCGGTCAGGATGCGGATTGGTACGGACGCCGCCGCGATAATGAGGAAGTAAGCCGCCCATGCGGCTAATGGCCGATGAGTGCCACCAGCCCTGCGAAATGTCATCAGACGCAACGCGATAGCCGTGCAGGCCACCGCATTCACAATCAAGATAATTTCACTGGCCATCACCACTACCTCCCCGCAGCCGCTTAAACCACTGCACCGGATTTTCCGACTGCTTGCTGATGTACATGAAGATGCGAACCGCCACAGCAGCAGCAACTACAGCACCCAGCGGCCTTTCAGCGTGAATAGCATCCGGGGTCAGGTAGTTGATGGCGTCAGTGACGAACCCAGCCGCCAGCGTGCCAATCATGAACGATGCCAGGAACGACGCCAGACGATGCCAGATTGAAAGATCAGCTGCCGACAGGACATAAATCACAGCACCAGCGAAAGCCCCGATGATTACGCCCGTATCTGCTCCCGCCACCAGCCCAGCAATAGTGATACCGCCAATCATGTAAGTCCCTGCGGCGGTACTGGTTACCGGTTCGGACATGAGTTATCTCCTGTGTTAGCTCAGCCGATGCCGGGCGTTAGATGCAAAAAGCCCCAGCAGATGCCGAGGCCATTCAGTTTTCCGGGAATATCTCCCGTTGTGTTTGTTCGAACCGTTCAGCCTCCAGCTCTACACCCAGACCGATACGGCCCAGCTTGATAGCTGCCTTGATGGTTGAGCCAGAACCCATGAAGAAGTCGGCCACCACGTCACCGGGGCGGCTACTGGCGTTGATGATGTGCTCCATCATTTCGGCGGGCTTTTCGCATGGGTGCTTGCCAGGGTAGAAGGCCACCGGCGGATAGTGCCAAACGTCAGTGTAGGGAACCGCTGCCGTTACCGTGAATGGGCGGCGGAGCGATCGGTATTCCTGGCACAACTCCAGATATTCGCGGTTCAGCGTCCGGTATTCCCGCACCAGCTCATGATGGGGCCGATTCAATCCACCAGCCTGCTGCCGCTCTTTTGCGATGCGGTCGAATAACGCCTGAAGCGCCTGATACTGCTTTTCGCTTGGCAATTGCCATTGGCTCTCTGAGAACCAGTGGCTGCACATCTGCGTTTTTGTTGCCGCGTTGATTTCCTTCGCTGACACGCCGAGGGATAGCCGGGCCGTTCTGAAATAATCAATCAGCGGCTTAAAGACGTTTTGCTTCAGCTCTCCACACTTCGCGGCGAAGCCGTCTACCTTCGGTTGTAGAGGCCCGGCATAGTGACCGGCGAAAATGATCCGCTCAGTCGATGGGAAGAAAGCCCGTAGCCCTTCTTTGTGCTGTCGCTTCCAAGCCCCCGAGGGTTTAGCCCACACGATATGGCTCAGTACGTCGAAACGTTGGCGCACCAGCATCTCAGTATCGGACGCCAACCGGCTACCGCAGAACATGTAAAGGCTACCGTTAGGTTTCAGCACCCTCCAGAATTCCACCAGCAACGCATCCAGCCAGGCGAGATACTCGGCCTCGTTCTTCCACTGGTTATCCCAATCGCAAGATTTAACCCGGAAGTAAGGCGGGTCGGTTGCAATCAGGTCTACGGAGTTGTCCGGCAGGGTTTTGATAAACGCTGTTGTGTCAGCGTTGATAAGACGTGTTTCTGAAATCATAAGCGCCCTTAGTTGATACGCTCGTCCTGCTGTTCGCAGCACGGGCAAAGGTTCGCTTGTGACCATTGACATGAGCACCTGGCGGACGGGGTGTTACCCCACCCTCTCCGCCGCCCACTTCACAAACATTAAAGCGAAACTCCATTCACCTATTCAGCTCATTGAATGGGGTTTTGATTTAATTATTATCAAATACCTATTGCATAATTGAGATCCTGATTAAGTACACTCAGCCTAGGCTAGTGATATATTTATTTGCGGAATTACCACATAGTAACCCAATGAAATAATTATCAAGGATATATTATGCATTTAACTATCGACCAATTAGTTAGAATTGCAAGTGCAGGTGGTGGTTTGAAAGTAGACGCAAAACTGAAAACTGTTGACCAGTTGGTTCGTATAGCAAGCGCTGCTTCAAACCACAAAGCACTACTCGAAATTATCAATACTACCTTTCTCACTGTTGACCAAAAAGTACGGATAGCGAGTGCAGGTAAAGGATCGGTATTTTTTAGTGACCCCTCATAATTAATAGCATTCAAGGCCCATTACTAATACATGGGCCTCATAGTTCAATTAAAGCATTCCTATCAAAACGAGACTTTCCTGATAACGACCTTCTTCCATAAAAAAACCCGCTCGAGGCGGGTCATTTTGTTGCATCGCTTGATGGTACAGCTTCGCGAAAGCATACCTGTATTATGCAGTTTCTTTGGCTATTTTCAAGCTGTTTTTGCATTTTTCTTCATTTTCGATGCAGATGGCCGCACGAACGGCGATGAACACCGCAGAATTGAATATTTCAATGCACCAGCGCACGCGGTCATCCACCTGATCACGTGTCAGCCAGGGGGCGTAATGATTTTGCATGTAGCGCCCCAGCACCGAGACCGTATTGTTCCGGCCCGTGTAGAACAGCTTGCCGATGATGTAGACCGGGTTATCGTGCTTCATCGACGCCAGCACCGCTTTTTCCATGAAGTCGCATTCCTCGCCAGCGTCAGCAGCCACCAGCATCGACTCAAGCGAGCGGTGCGGCCATAGAATTGTGGTTGCCTTCTTCAACTGCTCCTCCCCGCGATACCCAAGTTTGCGTAGGTCGCCCAGCACCTTCACAATTCGCGCCGCGCTTTCGTCGTCCCACTGCTCAGGCATGATTTGCCCCCATAGACCGCTGCCGCCGCTGCACTTCAACTTCCCGTCGGTGTTGCCGCCGTACATATCGCCCCAGGCATTTAACAGGCTTGTAATCCACAATGTTTGCAGCCGGGTCAGGCGCTGGTACTTGCCCAGGTACTTCTTGCGAGGAACACCGGCAACAGTCGCCCATGCGTTGTGTTTGATTTCTCGTTTCTGTTTTGGGGTCATCATGCTGCCTTCTCCTGCTTCAATGCCTTGCGTTTGGCTTTATACGTGTCGCGGATGCGCTCATAGTCACTGCGGCCCAGCTTGCCGACTTTCGGCGGTGGCCCCATTAACCGGTCAAACCGTGCCTGGCCTATCTTGGCTATCAGGTTAGGGCGGTACTCGCTCAGGTTCGCGGATTTGAAGTTGTTACAGACCGAGCACTGTTTGTGGCAGTTATCTTCATCAAAGCGCAGCTCCGGATGGCTCCCGACGGTTCGGTAATGCCCGGCGTGATATTGGCCGGTGTGGTAGCGTCCACAGCTGATGCATGGCTCGTCGGCATCGCGCTCGCGGATGTAGGCGTTAAATTCGGTCTGCGCCTGGTTGATGAAGTAGCGCAGCGGCTTAACTGCCAGCTTGCGAATTTTCAGCTTGTCCTTACGTTCCCTTTCCTCAAGACGCTTACGTGCGTCACGCTGGTATGCGATAGCGCAGAGCGGGCCACAGACCTTTTGCAGGTACTTCACCGGCGTGAACGTTTCACCGCATTGGGCGCACTTTTTCGCCTTGTATTGCTTCGGCTTAGTTGGTTTTTTCATTGTTTTCCTCGCGGTGGAATACCCACTCGTAGACCTCTGAGCCGTTAAGCAGCAGATCGTTAAAGTCGCCGGATTTCGGCCAGCGCACTGAGACTTGTTGCAGATCGTTCTTTGCCAGCAGATTGGCGCGGGCGCACTCAAACGCCGCAGCGTGGCCGGATGCGTTCTTGTCTGCGTCAGCAAAGATGATCAGGCGTTGCACTCCACGCGGTACGCGGAACTTCTTCATGAACGTGGTGTTCAGCGTCGCCCAGGTGTTGCATTGCGTGATTTGATGGCAGGACAGCGCGGTTTCTATGCCTTCGGCGATGCCCAGCGTGGTGGACGGCGGGAACATGCGGATAGCGACCGAGCTGGCGTGCTCCAGATAGCTGTCCTCCTGTAGCTTCATCATCTTTTTCGGCGCGCCAGCTACGGTGGCTTTCTTATCGCCGTCAAGGAGGGTGCGGTGCAGGTAGCACAGTTCGCCTTTGTCATCCGTTGCCAGAGCATAGATGGATTGGTATTCGCCACCCGCTGCGCGTTGCCGGTCGCAGTAGCGGACGTTGTCCTGTGGCAGACTGGTGATGCCGCGCAGCTTCAGGTAACGGTCTGCGCCGGTGCCTTTCAGGCTGGTCAGCGATGCAAACTTGCAGCTCACGCGCTGGCGTTGCGAGGCTATGCCAGATGAAGGGCCACCAGCTTGATAACCCTCCTCCGGCGAGTAGACGCGGCCAATCAGCTTATCGACCTCTGCTGCCAGCGTTTTAAAGTCCTTGCCGGTTGCCCCGGTCAGCAGCGCCCAACCGTCACCCGCGCCGCATGCGCAGATGTAAGAGCCGGTGCCGTTCTTGTCGTCGCAACGATATTTGCCCTTGCGGCCACAAAGCGGGCATTCACCCTTAAAATGTTTTTTCCCTGTTACCGGGGGGAGGCCGTAAAACTCGAATATTTTCGGCCAATGGCCGATAGCTGCCTGTTTGGTATTCATGCGGCTTTCCCTTCGTTTTGCTTAGATTTTGCGTAGGCGATCTGCGTTGATTTGATGAAGTTGCTCACCACCGGCGTGATGGCCATCGGTGCGTGATACAGCCCTTGCGGCCATACCCCGAATTTTTTGCGGTAGACATGCGAGCACCAGCCATCACTTACCGGTTTGCCCTGGGCGGCGCGCATGCGTTGGTAGTAGATGATTTGACTCCACCAGGCTTGTTTCACTTCTTTGGTGACAACCTCCTTGGCTTGCTTCACTTTTTTCAGGCCGCGTGACTTATCGGTTTCAACGTCCTCACCGGCGATCGGCTTGAAGCCACATTTCGGGCAGATGTAGACGCCGACCGGCTTCACGTAGTGGCATTGGGTGCATTCTTTCGGCAGGCGCTCAGGCTGGTCTGTCTTAACAACGCGCGCTGGTGTTTTCTCCATCCCGTCAGAACTGGCAGGCAGGTAGTCATATTCGATATCGTCGGGATAACCGAGCTTATGCACGGTGCCGGTGTGATCAAAGATGAGGCAGTGGTCTTTACCAGGCGCATCACGCAGACCACGGCCAATAATCTGAATCCAACGCATTTCCGATTTGGTCGGACGCGCGAAGATGATGCAGCGGACATCACTATCAAAACCGGCCACCAGCACGCCGACGTTGATGATGATCTTCGTTATGCCCTGCTCGAAGCGACGGATCGTCATCTGGCGGTCTTCGTGTGGCGTCGCCGCCGTCATCACTTCAACGGTCACGCCAGCCTTGCTGAATTCAACGGTCACGTAATTTGCGTGGGCCACGTTGACGCAAAAACAGATGGTCGGGCGATCTTCCCCGTTCTCCAGCCAGTTCTTAACGATATCGCCCACCAGCGTCGGGTCGCTCATTACCTCTGCAGATTGCGTTTCGTTGTAGTCGCGGCCATAGCCCGCCTGCTCTGACGTCTTAACGTCGCTCAGGTCTGGGTGCGATGGGGCGTAAAATTCGTATTTACTCAGCGCGCCGATAGCGATCAGCTCTTTCATCGTCGTCGGCTTGATCAGCTTCTGGTAATACGTCCCCAGCCAGGCCGAGAACGGGGTACCGGACAACCCGATCACTTTCACGCCTTTAGCGGTCAGCTCGTCGATGAACTCCAGCATTTTTTTGCGCTTCAGGTGGGCTTCGTCGATGATCAGCAGATCAATGTTGTCGGGGAAGTCGCGGCGGATCAGCGTATCGGCTGACGCGATTTGAATAAGGCGGCTCGGGTCATAGGCCGGATGATCGCGCCAGATGTAGCCGATTTCCTCGGCTGGCAACCCGTACTCAATAAAACGCGTTGCGGTCTGGTCGAGTAGGACGGTGTACGGGGCCACAAACATTATGCGCATGTTGCGGCTGATGAACCCGCTGGCGATCAGCGCCGCGATTGCGGTTTTGCCGAACCCGACCGGGGCGTACATCATGAACGAGGCGTATTGCTTCCACGCCGCGCGCAGCATGTTCAGTGCAACTATCTGTTTTTCGCGTGGCTGGATTGTAAGCGTCATCGTTATCTCCTCGTTTAATCGTCTAGCCGTCTAAATGTCCGTTTGGCGTTTTTAAACACTCGATCCCTTAAAGATCTTCTCTCTGGTAAAGCCCGTTCCTTCCCCCACACCCCAACCCGATCACCCCCCTTTCCCCCCTCTTACCCTTCCCCTCTCCCCCGTTTAAAAAAACACCGGCTAAAAAATTCATGCCGCTACCCTGTTTTGCCCCACCAGCGGTGGCGCGGTTGTCATGCCCTGGCTTGCCCGTGAATACCGCTCGACGTACAGCCGCAGGCGCGTGTTAGCCGCTTTGCGGCCTGCGTTCTCCTGCCGGTAAGAAATCTCCTCGGCGTCGAACGCTGTGCGGTAAGCCTCCTCGTAGGCGTGCGCAATCTTCCCGCGCTGCCCGTGCGGTAACTTACCGAGCTGGTCTTGAATCCATGCGGCATCCTCGCGGCAATACACCGCAGGCATGGCGGTTCGAACAAACGATGCAGGCTGCATACGCTTACCCTCCGGTTATGAAATACAGCAGTCCCTACGGCATAGGAGCGCGCCACTTCGCTGTGTGGATTGGGGTTACTTCCGCCGGGCAGAACACGCTATAGAGCAACAGGATGTGCTCCTGGAACGTCGCGATCAGGCGGTAGGTATTGGCGTCCAGCGCTTTACGCTCAGCGGCGTCTATCTCGCCGTCTTCGGTAAATTTGCGGACAAGTTCGGAGTGCTTGCCGATGTACTCAATCGCTTCCATCAGCTTGGCGTTGATGTCGTCTCGATCGATGTCTTCAACTTCGGGCAGACGCACGTTCACGCTGCGAGACTGGCGGGATACAGCGTCGGCAAAGTGGGTATTGCCACCAGCCTGCTGTAAAACCATGAGCCAGCCGATCGGGAAAATTTGGTTGCTGTTTGGGCGAAGACGGTTAAACAGCGCGTCTTCCGTAACCCCCAGCCACTGTGCAGCCTCAGCATAGCCACCAGGCAGACCAGTGATAATTTTGCGGGCGACACTGACCACCCATTCAGGCTGTTTTTCTGCCTGCCAGTCCGGCGCTTTTTGCTGTGACACAGTTGTACTCCTCGGGCTGTGGTTACTTTTAACTGATGGACTTGATAGTGTTTATCTCAGCTACCGAAGACGCGTTAAGAGGCTTTTTTATGGCTGGGGAAAGGACGTATCTCCTCCCCTTTAACGCTTCCATCTTCATGAATGGTCACGAAAATATCGCGACCACTGCGAATGGCTTTACTGATTGCACATTGGATTACACCAAAGTCACTGGCTGTTTTTGCCTGGCCATGAATCTTGGCGTAATCGGCTAATGTCATCCGACACATGGGTACGCTCCGTTTGGTTACCATGGCGAAAGAATACTTTGAGTATTCATTACTGTCAATATGGTGGGTATTTTTAGTTTTAATAGTGATGGTATTAGAATGGAGGCTATGGAACCCAAAAAGAGCCTGACGACAGAACAGCTGGAAGACGCCGCGCGTCTCAAAGCTCTGTATGAGTCGAAAAAGAAATCACTTGGCGTCACGCAGTACACGATTGCTGACGAATTGGGGATTACACAAGGCGCAGTCGGCCACTACCTTAACGGAAGAAATGCTCTAAATCTTCCCGTAGCGGCTGCATTTGCAAAGATTCTCCAGGTATCGATCGGCGATTTCAGCCCTACAATTGAGAGCGAAGCCCAGAAGATGCTGGCGCATGAGACCTCAAACGTTAAATTTATTGGGCCTTATAAAAAAGGCAGGGAGTATCCGCTGATTAGTTGGGTGCAAGCAGGAGCCTGGGCGGAAGCAATGGAACCCTACACCATCGATGAAATCGATGAATGGTTCGAATCTGACGCAAAAGTTTTCGGTAAGGCGTTCTGGCTACGTGTCGATGGCGACTCTATGACCGCGCCAACAGGGATCAGTATCCCTGAAGGGACATTAGTCCTAATAGATACAGGTCGTGAGGCCGTCAACGGTAGCCTTGTTATAGCCAAGATGGTTGACGCCAATGAAGCCACATTCAAAAAACTCATCATCGACGGCGGTCAAAAATACCTCAAAGGCCTGAACCCAGCGTGGCCAATGAAAGAGATCAACGGCAACTGTAAGATTATTGGAGTTGCCATCCAAACCATGATGCGATTGGTTTAACCAAAGCCCGGCGCAATGCTGGGCTTTTTCTTACCCCTCTTAGTTCCGTCCTCAAGCAAACCTAGCCTTCTAAAAAATAAATACCCAAGAGATTCATTTAGATAACCTAAAACCGCATAAAATAAATACCCAATGTATTTACATAAATGAATACCTTGAGTATTCTTACCCCATCAACCCGAAACGCCACCAGCAAAACACCGCCGCAAACGTTACGGGAACGGCAGGAAGCCAACAGGCAACACGCCCAGGGGTGAGCGATGCAATCACTCCCCGGCCCCGAGAGGGATCGACCGGTAACGTTCTTTAAGGAAATAGTGGATTTACCCTGCCGCTGCCAGTTTGGGGCGGTAGGCATAAAACCACTACCAACTAACCAAGGGGTTAAAAATGGAACATAGAGAGATCAAAATTGTTGCTGAAGGGATTTCTAACGAGGATGTGCTCAAATGGATGCAAAAGAAAGTGAGTGCGTCAAGAAATCTGCAAGTAGCGCTTGCAGAGCGTAAGAACTTGCAGCAAGCGCTTGTTGAGGTGGAAAAGAAAATAACGCTACTTACCAACGAGGCGTCTGTGGAAGTTTGTCAATCAAGTTAGGCTCCCATTCTTCATCAAGAATCGTGGGATAAACCTGTTTAGTGCTCCGTGCTCCAAAGTAGGCAATCATTTTTTGTGCAGGCTCATATTCAGCAATCGCGCGTATCTCCTCTTGGAGTGCAAGAATTGCGTCCTGGAGTGAGAGATTACGAATCTCACTTAACGGCCACTTGTATTTTTGAAGAAGTAGATGCTCAAGTGCAGCGCGTCCTTTTAATGGGCTTCCTATCGTTGCATAGGTATTCCGATGCTTTTCTAAAACGCACTCGAAAGTAAATATAAGCGCAGCTCGATTTTGCACTTGCGCATAATCTGGCTGCTGAATAGTTCCAGTCAAAGCCACGCCTCTTGCTTCGCCGACTTTTTGTAAGACGAGATGGTAAAAGTCTTCACTGATTACCGTCATTTTTATTCCCTTCTTGGCTGTGTGAGAACTCCCAAGATACCACTGCCGCCTGAGGTGGTGAAGTGACCAGGCACACATTAAAAAGCCCCGGCTGCAGACGCCAATCTTTGCCGGGGCCTGACCAGTAGAACGGAGATTCAACATGATCAACCACAATGCTAACACAATCGTTGTAGACGGTATGCGCGTTGTCCCATCCGTGCAGGCCGTTCGCCTCACCTTCTTTGCCCGCCTGCGCAAAATCCTCTGCCAGAAAGGCCACCCGCTCTAAATCTTTGCTGTGTGTAGTCTTTGGCGGCCAGACCGAACTTCAACCAATAAGGGGTGAAGATAATGTTCATAGGCTGGTCGCCCTTTTTCATAGAGAGAAGAATTCAGGCATCCATTTAATCGTGGAGGGCGTCACCCGGCCCGAGTTCTTCTCTGTATGTGACGAGGAGAAATAGTATGTCTGAAAGCAAATGCACTCCCTTTAGCCAGCAGCTGGCTTATATCAACAAAGGCACCTTAGACCAGGAGCTTACCGAAGCGCTGGCCGAGGTTATTAAAATGGTTCGCGAAACCGGCAAGAAAGGCGCTGTTACTTTGACGCTGAATTGCCAGATGTTGAACAGCCGCGACGAAAACACGATGAAAATCACCCCGAACGTCAAGAAATCCATTCCTGAACTGGATCGGGCTGACACCATTATGTTCTCAACCGCCGATGGCGATTTAATGCGTGATGATCCATCTCAAGTGCAAATGGATTTGAAAGTCATTGATACAGCCCCCGCCGCAGCGCCTATTAAGCTGCAAGCCCACGGCTAATTAATTTAGCCAGCAACGTTAATATTAATTAAGGAAAATAGCATGCAAGAACTTGCAAGCCTCGCTAATGGCTCTGTACGCGAAATTCAGGAATTGGCACTGACCGCGTTCACGCCGAAAACTGATATCCCGGTAGCAGTGGTTCCTGACAACCATGAAGTAAAAACGCTCGAGCATTTTCAGCTTCAACCTTCGCTGATTCGTCAGGCAGTACGTCTTATTTCGGTGTCCTCGCTGATCGCCTACGTTCAAAAGTTCGCTGATCCGCGTACTGCAATCTTCGCCGACAAATCTGAAACCCGCATTGAGGCCGTGCTGGATTACCACTCTGCGGCAAACTCACCAGAGTGGGCAAAGCATCGCGCTGTGTACGACTGCCCCTATTCCGATGAATGGCAGGAGTGGGCATCCCGTGACAAGCGTCCCATGAATCAGACCGATTTTGCAGAGTTCCTGGAAAACCACATCCAAGATATCGCGCCGGTCAGTGATAACTATAAAGGCCCATCCGGTACAGAACTGCTCGAAATGGTGCTGGCTTTCCAAGAGACGCGTAAAGCTGAGTTCAAGTCTGTGCGTCGCCTGCAGGACGGTACGTTCCAGATGTCCTACAGCGATGAAAAGGATGGCTCTGGTAATACTTCCCTGCCTGAAAAAATCAGTCTGGCTATCGCACCATTCCACAACGGCGCGCCTTACCAGGTTGAGGCCCGTATCCGCTACCGCCTGAAAGACGGCGGCTTAGCTCTTTGGTACGAACTTATCGAACCGAAAAAAATCGTTGAGCACGCTTTTACTGAGATCGTCGTAGACCTGGAAAACCAGCTCGAAAACATCCCGGTTTATGAAGGCTCAATTAAATAAAGTGCAGTCTTATGCGCCACCGTGTGTGGCGCATAGTGAAGCATTTTCACCCCCTCAATATGGAAGATAATTATGGCAACTTTAAGTCAGCGTTATTCTGCAAAAGAAAGCATCGGTTCAGATATCACTACCCGCAAAACGTTTCTGGTTCCACTCAGTGAAATTTATGCCGAAGATGGCTATAACGTTCGCGAATTAAATCAGGCGCACGTTGAAGAGTTTAGGGATGCGTTTATTGCGGGGGAATATATACCACCGCTGGCAGTTGAAGTGACTGAGCAAGGCGTGAAGGTTATCGACGGTCACCACCGCTTCCACGGTGCGCTGTTGGCAAGTGAAGCCGGGCATGAGGTGGCGCGTCTTGAGTGTAAGGATTTTGTGGGTACTGAGGCCGATAAAATCGCCTTCATGGTCACCAGTTCGCAAGGTCTGGCACTTACCCCTATCGAACGTGGCGCGGCCTACCAACGGCTGGTAAATCAAGGGTGGACTAACGCGGAGATCGCAAAGAAAGTTAAGCGCTCCGAGTCCGATATCCTCCAGCACCTGCAATTGCAGGAATGCAGCCCCTACATCAAGAGCCTGGTGCGCGCTGGTTCCATTAACTATGCCCTGGCTATTCAAATTAACCGCGAGCATGGCGTATATGCCGACCGTGAAGCCGCGCGCTTAATGAAAAAGGCCGAAGAGTCCGGCAAGAAAAAAATCACTAAGAGCGTCGCCCAGCCACAATTCAACGCTACCCGCGCCCGCCGACTCTGTGAACTGCTCTATGATGCTGCGCCAATGGTTCGTGAAGAGGGTGACGTCCTACTGCTCCTTCCTGGAACCCGAGAAGAAATCAACACCATTCTCAACGAATACCGCCAGCAACATCCCCAGGTTGCGAGTGGTGAAGATCAATGAGCATCAACCTGAACAATGCGCCTTTGTGGATTACTGCGAAGGCGCTGGAGAAATTAAAACAGTTCCACGCCGGTCGATTATTCCCCAAAAGAACCTATGGCAAAAAATATCTTACCTTTCGTGTAAATAAACGCTGGCGCTTACTTTCAAAAGACGACGGCCATAACTGGCTGTTACTTACCCACAATGATTACAACTGCGTAATCGACAAATAGTATATTCATGGGTTTCAAAGTCTGGTAATGATTTAAATACCCAATGGCGCAACCACTGGACATCCCCCCATCTTTCCTATACTGTCCACAGAGTATTTTTATAGGTGAGACATTATGATACTGGATTATTTAAAAGATCATTTAGATCTAGTTGTTGCTACGATTTCCTGTGTTGCTGCTATAGCTTCAGCCCTGGCAGCCTTCGCAAGTAGGAACACTGCAGAAAAAGCATTACAATTTCAAAGCAGGATGGGTCTTTACGAGACTTTAAAATCCTGTGCGGAAAGAGCCAATGGGTATGCTAAAGGTAAAAATGGTGCTGATTGGGATTTTAATGATGCTGCTAACATTGTTAGGAGTATGAATCTTGCAATGAAGACCATCCATGAGCACACCCAACATGACAACGAAAGGGAAATTAATGAATTTAAGCGATTCTTTCTAAACCAATTGAACATGGAGCTATTTAAGGAAGTAAATTACGGAGTTGGCCCTGATGCATTATTTCATAATGCTGTAGAGTCTAGCGTAGATTCAGAGATTTATAACCAATGGATTGATGTGATTAACTTCTTTAATCTAATGATTGCTACAGATGCTGACCTTGCAGATTGAAGCAAGATAATTTTTCCATGCACACTTCGAAAGCTTCATTGTCATATAACAACCCTCGCTCAAAGGTATTTTTACGAAGTGGGATATTGAAGCCGAAAGCCATGACGAGCGAGGTAAGCTAGCTGCATGATCATCTGCGCGAATATCTCTATAAGCGGCTGATACACTATCGTGATAGTAAGGAAAATTATATCTAGCAGAGGATGGAAAGTAATGGCGAAGGTGATTTTTAGTAACACCGGAATTGAAGAAGAACATCAGATTGACTTTGAGGTTCGTGCGGGACAAGCAATAACGCTTATTCGTGATGGTGTGAGTAAAAAATACATTGTCGATATTGTCTCTGGGCCTATTTATGAAAGCAAATGTCATCCCACCCTTATTAGAGTCAGAGAAACGTAAAGTTCACTCATGATTATACGACCGCCTACGGGCGGTTTTTTATTACCTGGAGAATAGTTGATGAACCACCTAATGCTTGACCTTGAAACGTTGGGTAAGAAGCCCAGCGCCCCTATCTTGACTATCGGCGCTGTGCTTTTTAACCCGCACAGCGGCGAGCTTGGCGAGCAGTTCTACACCGCCGTAGACCTGCAAAGCGTTATGGCCGGTAAGGCGACACCTGACGCCGATACGATTATTTGGTGGATGAAGCAAAGCAGCGAAGCTCGCGCGGCTATCTGTGTTGACGGTGCGCCCTCATTGCTGTCTGCGTTATATGACCTGAATAAGTTTATCCGGGCCAATGTCGCCAATCCTCGTAGCCTGCGCGTGTGGGGGAACGGAGCTGTATTCGATAACGTGATCCTGCGTGAGTCTTACCAGCGTGAATGCGTTCCGTTGCCGTGGGAGTGGTACAACGACAGGGACGTGCGCACTATCGTTGAGCTTGGCCGCGTAGTTGGCTTTGATCCCAAGCGTGATATGCCGTTTGACGGCGAGCGCCACAACGCATTAGCCGATGCTATCCATCAGGCGAAGTATGTTTCCGCAATTTATCAGCGCCTATTCTCAGCAGCAGAATAATCCACCAGCATTCCCGAGGTAACTATGCAAGATATCAACCTGATCCCTGAAAAGGAGGTCATGGCGAAGCTTGGCATTTCGTCACGATCGACCATGTACACCTACCAGAACAAACACTGTTTCCCTAAGCCTGTTCGCACTCACCCAAAAGCATATTTAGAGAGTGCGGTTAATCAGTGGATATTGAATGGCGGCATCAACCAGAAAGTTTCTTAACATGCCAGAAAAGCTTATCGGCATGTATCTCATACCCTTCCTTTTGCCCTTCTATCCAGTCGTGTTTGTTGTAGACGGCCATCACCCCACCCAGCTCATGCCCCAGCATTCTTTCCGTAATGTGTGGGGCTACCCCTTCCTCTGAAAGGCGTGTCACCAACGTCCGCCGGAAATCGTGCGCACGCCAATACCCTATATCCAAACCTTCCCGAATGCGTTTTATGTAACGATTGGCCGCAGAGATCGTTAGAGGTTCCGTGATCAGATTCCCTGGGAAAAGAACCTTGTCATACGTCAGCATTGCCTTTTCCAGCAACGGCTCAATTTGCTTGAAGATCGGACGCCGGATTTCCTTTCCTGTTTTGCTGTGCTCTTTTGGTACAGTCCAGAGCATTTCCCTCAGATCAAACTCATGCCGTTCAGATAACCTCAACTCGGACAGCCGCGCTCCCCAGAGCATGAGCATTTGGTGCAAAAGCTTATTTGAAGTGGACGCCCTGCTGCGCTCTATGGCGATCCAAATTTCTGCCAGCTCAAAGTAAGTTAGAATTCTATCCCCGGTTTCAGAACGGCTCCCTACGTCACGAGGCTCAACCTTCATTACTGAGCAATCGGGTATAAAATGCCGACGGATACACCACCCCATCGCTGATCTCAACTGGACAAGTAGTTGCCGCGCCCGCCTGCTGTTTTCCCTTTCCTCTTGAGTAAACAAATCAACCCATTGCTTAATGGTAATCTCTGCTACTGGACGCCCTTCAAAAGCATCACTTAAACGTTTAATGACAGTCGATTTATACAGCTCTCTACTGTTCTCACGAAGCGAGACATCAACGTAGTTTTCCTTCCAATAATTCAAACAGTCCTTCACCGTTGCCGTGTTGCCGATATCTCCGCTTTTATCAAAATATTGGCGCGGGTCTATCCCTCGGTCATAGAGGGTGCGCAACTCTGATGTGATTGCACGAGCCTCTTTCAAAGCGACGGCAGGATACCTGCCAATCCCTAAACGTTGGGCTTTGCCATGCCACCGGTATCGAAACTGAAAGTTGATCACCCCTTTGGGCGAAATGCGGGCGCTAAGCCCATCGGCATCGGACACTTCAGGACTTCCCGAATATGGTTTACCATGTAGTGAGCGCAGTTTTGTATCGCTGAGAGCCATAATAATTTTTTGTACGCAGTTGATTTAAGGTTATGTACCAAACCTGTACACAATAGCACATGGACGAAGGCAAACAAGTGAATACAGTCTTATGCAAGAATGGACAAACAAGGCAGTTAACGCGCTAAAAAATACTTTTAAATCGGTACGTTAAACAACATACGCGGACAAACCCCGACAGTGAAAGACAACGATAGACAGAACACCTTTTACATTCACGATTACGAAACCTTCGGCAAAAGCCCGTCGCTGGACCGCCCGGCGCAGTTTGCCGGCGTGCGCACCGATATGGATTTCAACATTATCGAAGAGCCGCTGGTCATCTACTGCGCCCCGGCCGACGACTACCTGCCGGAACCCGAGGCGGTGATGATCACCGGCATCACGCCGCAGGTGGCGCGAGCCAAAGGCGTTAACGAAGCCGAATTCACCCGCCAAATCCACCAGGCTTTCAGCGTGGCCGGCACCTGCATTCTCGGTTACAACAACATCCGTTTCGATGACGAAGTGAGCCGCAATATCTTCTATCGCAACTTCTACGATCCCTATGCCTACAGCTGGCAAAACGGCAACTCGCGCTGGGATCTGCTGGATGTGATGCGCGCCTGCTACGCCCTGCGCCCGGACGGCATCGTCTGGCCGGAAAACGAAGACGGCTTCCCCAGCTTCCGCCTGGAGCATCTCACGCGCGCCAACGGCGTCGAGCACACGCAGGCTCACGACGCAATGTCGGACGTTTACGCCACCATCGCCATGGCCAAGCTGGTCAAGCAGGCGCAGCCGCGGCTGTTCGATTTCCTGTTGCAGCACCGCAACAAGCACAAGCTGAACGCCCTGATCGACGTCGCCGAAATGACGCCGCTGGTGCACGTCTCCGGCATGTTCGGCGCGGCGCGCGGCAACACCAGCTGGGTGTCGCCGTTGGCCTGGCACCCGGACAACAAAAACGCGGTGATCATGTGCGATCTCGCCGGCGATATGACGCCGCTGCTGACGCTGAGCGCCGAGCAGCTGCGTGAACGGCTGTACACCCGCCGCGACGATCTGGCGCCGGATCACGCGCCGGTGCCGATCAAGCTGGTGCACATCAACAAATGCCCGGTGCTGGCGCCGGCCAAAACCCTGCTGCCGGAGAACGCCGAGCGGCTGGGCATCGATCGCCAGGCCTGCCTGCAGAACCTGCAACTGCTGAAACAGCACCCGGAAGTGCGCGAGAAAGTGGTGGCGCTGTTCGCCGAAGCCGAGCCGTTCAAAGGCTCCGACGACGTCGACGCCCGGCTGTATGACGGCTTCTTCAGCGACGCCGACAAGGCGGCGATGAGGATTATCCAGCAGACCAAGCCGCAGAACCTGCCGGCGCTGGATCTGGCCTTCAGCGACGGCCGCATGAAAGAGCTGCTGTTCCGCTTCCGCGCGCGCAACTACCCGAATACGCTGGACGATGCCGAACAGCGCCGCTGGCTGCAGCACCGCCAGGAAGCGCTGAGCGCGGAGCGCGTGCAGAGTTACCTGCTGCAGCTCGAATCGCTGTATAACCTGCACGAAGGCGACAAAGAGAAAACCGCCCTGCTGAAAGCGCTGTTTGATTACGGCAAAGAGTTGGTGGGGTAAACCCGCAGCAAGCAAAAAAGGAAAAGGCCGCGAATGCGGCCTTTTTTGTGGCTGAGGAGACGGCTCGCGCTTAGGCGGCGTCTTCGCTCGCTTGCGGCACCGGCAGACGGAAGCTGCGGGTGACGAAGGCCAGGTAGATCAGACCGATGGCCGCCCAGACCAGGCCCAGCGTCATCGAGCTGGCTTCCAGGTTGATCCACAGCGCGCCGACGGTCAATGCGCCCAGCACCGGCAGGATCAGGTAGTTGAACGTGTCTTTCACGGTGCGGTTCATCTTGTCGCGAATATAGAACTGCGAGATCACCGACAGGTTGACGAAGGTGAAGGCCACCAGCGCACCAAAGTTGATCAGCGCGGTCGCGGTCACCAGGTCAAACGACACGGCGGACAGCGCGATGGCGCCAACCAGCAGCACGTTCAGCGCCGGGGTACGCCACTTCGGATGTACATAGCCGAAGAAACGAGTCGGGAACACGCCGTCGCGGCCCATCACGTACATCAGACGCGAAACGCCCGCGTGCGCCGCCATGCCTGACGCCAATACCGTCACGCAGGAGAACACCAGGATCACCGACTGGAAGAATTTGCCCGCCACGTACAGCATGATTTCAGGCTGCGACGCGTCAGGATCCTTGAAGCGCGAGATGTCCGGGAAGTACAGCTGCACGAAGTAAGACACCACGATAAAGATGATGCCGCCGATCAGCGCCGTCAGGAAGATGGCTTTCGGGATCACTTTTTCCGCGTCTTTGGTCTCTTCAGACAGCGAGCTGATGCCGTCGAAGCCCAGGAACGAGAAGCACAGGATGGTCGCGCCGGTAATCATCGGCACCACGTGAGCGTTATCAGACCAGAATGGGCGGCTGCTGACCAGCGTACCGGCGCCTTCGCCGTGGTAAACGCCGTTGATCACCAGGCCGAGGAACACGATCATGATCGCCACCTGCACCACCACGATGATGGAGTTCAGGTTAGCCACCAGCTTGATGCCGCGCAGGTTGAAAATCGTCATCAAGCCGACCAGCACCGCCACGAAAATCCAGGACGGAACGCCCGGGAAGATCGCTTCCAGGTAAATCTTGGCCAGCAAAATGTTGATCATCGGCATGAACAGGTAGTCCAGCAGCGATGACCAGCCCACCATAAAGCCGACGTGCGGGCTGATGGCTTTCTGGGCGTAAGTGTAGGCGGAACCGGCGGAAGGAAACTTCTTCACCAGTTTGCCGTAGCTCAGGGCGGTAAACAGGATCGCCAGCAGAGCGAAGGCGTACGCGGTCGCGACGTGACCATCGGTCAGGCCGGATACGATGCCGAAGGTATCGAAGATGGTCATTGGCTGCAGATAAGCCAGGCCCATCATCACTACCGGAACCAAAGTCAGGGTTTTACGCAGCTGAGTGCGCTGAGCCGGAGCGGCGTTGAGGGTGTTATCGGACATTGTTCAGCCCCCCCTTACCTTGAGCCTTGCGGATGGCGGACACGCCAAGACTTAAGGTTGCGGGGAAACTTCGCAACGAGCGACTTAATTCTAAAAGAAGGGGATTGTAAGCTGGATAACGGGTCGAGGTAACCTCGGCTGCTCCATAGTCGCTGCGGCCACAGCGGAAACCGGCGGGCACCGGTGCTAAAGTGAAAAATTGCCCCATCTTTCTAATCCTCATGAGTCACGACCATAAAGTTTTGTTTGATCGTGCACGAAACTATTTATCTATCCGGATCGGTGTCCGGCCTCGCTTGGTGTATGAAACGCTACGTTGGTAAAACTTAATGCAAAAAAAATAACCGACGCGTTAAAACGTCGGCTATCTGCATTTGAGATATTTTGCACCAGAATGCCTCCGGATGACAAGATCCGGAAGCCCTCAAATACAAATTCTTTTTGTCGATCGAACGGAAAACCGGCCCGGCAGGCGAATTAATCCACTACCGGCAGGCCGGTCGGCCGCACATACCTCTTACTTTATACGCCCATTCAGGCATTTTTCAACATCCAGTCAATCTCGGTTTCCGTCACCCGCCGCTCGAACTGCAGCAGTTCGTCGGTCTTGCAGGCGTGATAAACCTGGGTGAAACGCTCGCCCAGATAGTGGGTCAGCGCGTGCTGATGTTCAAACTCGTATAGCGCGTCGCTCTGGCGGATCGGCAGCGGCAGCCCCTCCTGCTCCAGCCCGTTGCCGGTCACCGGCTCAGGCAGCGGCAGCGTGTTGTCCAGCCCGTACAGCATGCCGGCCAGGATCGCCGCCATCACCAGATATGGATTGGCGTCGGCGCCGGCCACGCGATACTCCACCCGATGGTTCTCCGGTTCGCCGCAGGGAATGCGCAGCGCCACGGTGCGGTTGTTGTGGCCCCAGGCGGCCTGGATCGGCACATACATCCCAGGCTGGAAACGCCGGTAGGCGTTGACGTTCGGCGCCAGCAGCGCCATCGACGCCGGCATCAGGGTGATCATCCCGGCCAGCGCCTGTTTCAGCAGTGGCGAATCCTCGCCTTCGTCGTCGGCGAACAGGTTGTTGCCCGCGCCGTCCTGCATGCTGACATGCACGTGCATGCCGCTGCCGGCATGATCCTCGTAGGGCTTGGCCATAAAGGTGGCGTGCATGTCGTGATTCTCGGCCACCAGCCGCACCAGCCGTTTCAGCGCCAGCGCGTGGTCGCAGGCCAGCAAGATATCGTCGGTATGACGCAGGTTGACCTCGAACTGCCCCGGCGACGCCTCCGCCACCGCGCCGTCCGCCGGCAGCCCCTGCAGCTTCGCCAGCGCGTCGATGTCGTTCAGCACCTCGGCGAAATGGTTCAGGTTATCGACGGAGTACACCTGGCTTTGGGTGTTGCGCTCCTGGGTGCCGGGCGCGCACGGCGGCTGCAGATCGCCCTCCGCGTCGCGCTGCCGATCGATGAGATAAAACTCCAGCTCTACCGCTGCCACCGGGAACAAGCCGCGCTGTCGCAGCGCCTGCCACACGCGGTTCAACACATTGCGGGGTTCAACGTCAAAGGGAGTGCCATCTTCATCCAGCATGGTCAGCAGCACCTGGCCGATATGCTGCGGATCGGCGGCCGACGGCGTCAGCGAGCCGGGTACCGGCAGGCAAATGCGGTCCGGCTCGCCGAGCTCTTGCCCAAGGCCGGTCTCCTCCACCACGTTGCCGAGGATGTCCATGGCGAACACCGACGCGGGGAAGTAGCTGCCTTTTTCCAGTTTTTTCAACCCTGAGACGGGTATGCGTTTGCCGCGGAAGGAACCATTGAGATCGGTGAGAAGGATATCGACATACTGCGTGGCGGGATGGCGTTCCAAATAATGAGCAACCTCATTTTGGAACGCGCTACTTCGCCTCTCTTCATGATGCTGTGCAAAATGTTCAACTGCTGCGCTATTGGTTTGCATACGTCACCCGCCATTATGCTCTTAAGGCGCGTTGGCGCCCGTCCGCCGTTCGATTCAACACATGATTGGATTTCTCGCCAGGCTGCGCCGCTGCCGGGCGCTCAAAATAACATCCACACCATGAAACATAGTCTTAACAGAATAGGTTTGCAAATGTTACAATCCTGTTTGATTATTCGCCGCCGGCTGCTAAATTGATAAAATATTGACCGAAAAGGCCTTGCCGCCATTTTTACGTCAACTATTTCGTCCAACGCACCGAGAGTGAACATGGGCAATATATTTTCCAAACCTGCCCTAACTACCGATATCATGCAACATCGTTATCGCCCAGACAGGCGCCCGATAGCGATATTCATGTCTGCCTGTCGCCCCTACCAGAAGGAAGTACCGCTATGAGCGAAGCCAGCTTGGCACCGGGCAAACGCCTGTCGCAGATCCGTCAGCAATTGGGTTTGTCGCAGCGCCGGGTCGCCGAACTGTCCGGGTTAACCCACAGTGCGATCAGCACCATCGAACAGGACAAGGTCAGCCCGGCCATCAGCACGCTGCAAAAGCTGCTGAAGGTGTATGGCCTGTCGCTGTCTGAATTCTTTGCCGAACCGGAAGCCGTCGACGAGCCGCGCGTGGTGATCGACGCCGAGGATCTAATTGAGATCGGCAGCCAGGGGGTGTCGATGAAGCTGGTGCACAACGGCAGCCCGACGCGTAACCTGGCGATGATGCTGGAAACCTACCAGCCCGGCACCACCACCGGTGAAAAGATCAAGCACCAGGGCGAAGAGATCGGCACCCTGCTGGAGGGCGAGATCGTGCTGACCATCAACGGCCAGAGCTACTGCCTGACCGCCGGCCAGAGTTACGCCATCAACACCGGCATTCCGCACAGCTTCAGCAATACCTCGGCGCGCATCTGCCGCATCGTCAGCGCACACACCCCCACCACCTTCTGAGCGCTTCTCGCACCGGCGCAGCCTGACGCGGGTTGCGCCCCTACCCGCCAACGCGTTTTCCACCGCCGTTATGCCATTTTGTTGGTTGCCAACGGCGTAATCTGTGTTACAACAGAGCATAACAGCCATCTAAACATCTAAACGGCCTTAATACCCTATGTCAACCGCAACGCCTTCACGCCTCGAGATGCGCAATATCTCGATCGCCTTCGCCGGCTTCAATGCGCTGCAGGACGTGGACTTCACGCTGCAGGGCGGCTCAATCCACGCGCTGGTCGGCGCCAACGGCGCGGGCAAGTCGACGCTGATGGCGATCCTCTCCGGCGCCCACGATCATTATCGCGGCGAGATCCTGATCGACGGCCAGGCGGTGGCGATCCACTCCCCGCTGCAGGCGCGCCGCCACGGCATTCACGTGGTGCAGCAAGAGGTCGACGTCGCGCTGATCCCCACGCTGTCGGTGGCGGAAAACATCATGCTGGACTGGCTGAACGAACCGGGCCACTGGCTGAACTGGGCGGAACTGCACCGCCGCGCCGCGCAGCTGCTGCAGCAATGGGCGCTGCCGCTCAACCCGCGCAGGCGGCTGGCGGACTGCACGCTGGCGGAAAAACAGCAGGTGCTGCTGGCGCGCGCGCTGTCGCACCGCTGCCGTTTTCTGGTGCTCGACGAACCGACCGCCCCGCTCGACCGCGCCGAGAGCGAGCGCCTGTTTAACGTGGTGCGCCGCCTGCAATCCGAAGGCATCGGCATCGTATTTATTTCCCACCGCATCCACGAACTGAGCGACATTTGCGATCGGCTGACGGTGCTGCGCGACGGCCGTCGCGTCAGCGAAGACGCCATGCGCGGGCTGAGCGGCGAACAGATCGTCGAGAAGATGCTCGGCCATCGGCTGGACGATATTTTCCCGCCGCCGCGCCCGCCGCACGCCGAGCGAACGCTGCTGCAGGTGCAAGGCTTGCGCGATCGCCACAAGCTGCGCGACGTTTCGCTGCGGCTGCATGAGGGCGAAATTCTCGGCATCGCCGGGCTGGCGGGAGCCGGCAAAACCGAGCTGTGCAAAGCGCTGTTCGGCGCCAGCGCCGTGCAGCTTGAGCGCGGCGAACTGCGCGGGCAGCCCTGGGCGCCGCGTGCGCCGCATCTCTCGGTCGAACAGGGGCTGGCGCTGGTGCCGGAGGAACGCCGCAAAGAAGGCATTTTCATCGATGAGGCGATCCCGATGAACCTGAGCGTCAGCGCCGACGACAGCTTCTCGCGCTGGAGCCTGTTCAGCCGGCGACAAGAGCTGCGCTGGGCGCGCGAGATCATGCAGCGCCTGAACATTCGCGCCTCGGGCCCGCAACAGCGGCTGGCGCGCCTGTCCGGCGGCAATCAACAAAAAGTGGCGATCGGCAAATGGCTGCGCGGCGACGCCGAGGTGCTGATCTTCGATGAACCGACCAAGGGCGTGGACATCAAGGCCAAGCAGGAGCTGTTCAGCCTGATCGACGGCCTGGCGCGCGCCGGCAAGGGCGTGGTTTACGCCTCCGGCGAGTTCGCCGAACTGGTTGGCCTGTGCGATCGCATCTGCGTGCTGTGGGACGGCCGCATCGTGGCGGAGTTGAACGCCGCCGACATCGACGAAGAAACCTTATTGCTCTATTCCACCGGAGGAACCCCTGCGTGAGTAAAGAATTAGCCCTGCGGCCTGCGCTGCCCTGGCGCCAACAGCTGTTCGATTTCCTCTACAAATGGGGCATGCTGCTGACCGTGGTGGCGCTGATTGCCCTGTTCGGCCTGGCGTCGGACAACTTCCTCGATGCCAACAACATCATCAATATCCTGCGTTCGATCGCCATCGTGACGGTGATCGCCATCGGCGTCTCTATCTCGCTGTCGGTCGGCGGTTTCGATCTGTCGGTCGGCTCGACCGCCTCGCTGGCCAACGCGCTGGTAATTTCGCTGTTCGTCTGGCACGGGTTCGGCACCACCGGCGCCATCGTGGTAACGCTGCTGCTGTGCACGCTGGTCGGCCTGTTCAACGCCCTACTGATCGTGGTGTTTAGAATTCCCGATATGCTGGCGACGCTGGCCAGCCTGTTCGTGATCCAGGGCGTGGCGATGACCTACAGCTACGGCGGATCCATCACCCAAAACATGGTGCTGCCGAATGGCGACATGGCGGAAGGCCTGATCCCGGAGGTGTTTTCCGCCCTCGGCCAGGTGCCGGTGATCGTGCTGATCATGCTGGCGGTCACCGTGGCGGTGCAGCTGTTCCTGTCGTTGACCAAGCATGGCCGCCGCATGTATGCCATCGGCGGCAACCCCGAGGCGGCGCGCCTTTCGGGCATCCGCACCGTGCGTTACAGGGTTGCCGCTTATGTCATTTCCTCTTGGCTGGCGGCGCTTGGCGGCATCTTGCTGGCGTCACGTATCGGCTCTTCGCAGGTCAACGCCGGCGGCGGCTATCTGATGGACGCGGTGGCGGCGGCCTATATCGGCTTCTCGCTGGCCGGGGCCGGCAAACCTAATGCGCTCGGCACTCTGATCGGCGCGGTGATCCTCGGCGTGCTGCAAAACGGGCTGGTGATGCTGTCGGTGCCCTACTACGCCATGGACATTATCAAAGGCCTGGTGCTGGCGCTGGCGCTGGCCATCACCTACATCCAAAAACGCTGATCCTCCCCGGCGCACGCCCGCTGCGCCGCTTTTCCCTTTAATTCATCCGGTTAACCTTTCCCGCCAGCAAAACCAGCATACAAATGATATGGATTATCATTAGCGTTTACATTCAGAAAAAAATCCTTACAATAGCCTCACGCAACGTTGACGAAGCTAAGCATTTCTCAGCGAAAGACGAACAATTTCATTAGAAATTCAATTGGTTAATTACTTTCACTTCAATCCAGGAAAGGTTTACCTCATGGAAACGCCACGTTACAGCAAGCTCGCCGCTCTGGTGATCGCCTCACTCAGCGCCACCGCCGCGCTGGCCGCGCCGCAGGACGACACCCAGGACACCATGGTCGTCACCGCCTCCGGCTTCCAGCAAAAAATTCAGGACTCCGCCGCTTCCATCTCGGTGATCCCGCGCCAGCAGATCGAAGACAAGGCCTATCGCGACGTGACCGACGCGCTGAAAGACGTGCCGGGCGTGGTGATCACCGGCGGCGCCAGCAGCAGTGACATCAGCATCCGCGGCATGTCCTCCAAGTACACCCTGATCCTGGTGGACGGCAAACGCGTCGACACCCGCGGCACCCGTCCGAACAGCGACAACGCCGGCATCGAACAGGGCTGGCTGCCGCCGATGGAAGCCATCGAGCGCATCGAAGTGGTGCGCGGGCCGATGTCTTCGCTGTACGGTTCTGACGCCATGGGCGGCGTGATCAACGTCATCACTCGCAAGACCTCCCGCACCGAGTGGAAAGGCTCGCTGCACGGCGACGCCACCATTCAGGAAAACCGCGATTCCGGCGATCTGTTCCAGACCAACGCCTACGCCTCCGGCCCGCTGGTTGAAGGGCTGCTCGGCCTGCGGGTCAACGGCCTGCTGTCGCGCCGCGCGGAAGATAAAATCGTCAACGGTTACAACGAACAGCGCATGCGCAGCGGCACCGCGGTGTTCACCCTGACGCCGGACGAGAAAAACGAATTCGACTTCGAAATCGGCCGTTCGCTGCAGGATCGCAACAGCACGCCGGGCAAATCGGTGGTGGCGGAGCGCTGCAGCAAAGGCAAATGCTCGCCGACGTCCCGCAGCGAAAGCCTGTATACGCGCACCAACTACTCGCTGACCCACAACGGCTATTATGACTTCGGCAACTCCACCAGCTACGTGCAGCGCGAAGAAACCGGTAACCCGGGCCGTAACATGAAGGCCTACAACACCATCTTCAACACCCAGAACCAGTTCGAGCTGGGTTCCCATATGCTGAACCTCGGCGGCCAATACCGCTATGAAAAACTGGGCGACGGCGGCAACCAGCTTGAATCGGCTCAAGGTCTCAGCAAGCTGACGCGCTGGAGCTGGGCATTGTTCGCTGAAGACGAATGGGCGCTGACCAACGACTTCAGCCTGACCAGCGGCATCCGCATGGATCAGGATGAAAACTTCGGCAGCCACTGGACCCCGCGCATGTACGGCGTCTGGCACCTGACCGAACAGTGGACGCTGAAAGGCGGCGTCTCCGCCGGTTACAAATCGCCGGATCTGCGCCAATCCTCCCCTAACTGGGGGCAGGTCACCGGCGGCGGCGTGCGTAAAGGCATCATCGTCGGTAACCCGGATTTGCAGCCAGAGAAGAGCCTGAGCGAAGAAATCGGCCTGATGTGGGATAGCCTGAAAGGCGTTAACGCCGGCGTGACGGTCTTCAACACCGACTTTAAAGACAAAATCACCGAAGTGCGCCGCTGCGAAGACACGCCGGATTGCACCATCGGCGGCACGTCCTACGACTTTATCAGCGATCGCGTCAACGTCGACAAAGCCAATATGCGCGGCGTAGAAGCCACCTTCGGCTGGCAGATCAACAAAGACTGGAAGTGGAACACCAACTACACCTACACCGCTTCCGAACAGAAGAGCGGCGAGTTCCAGGGCAAGGCGCTCAACCAGATGCCGAAGCACATGCTGAACACCGTGCTGGACTGGCGCGCCACGCAGGACCTCAGCCTGTGGTCGCGCGTTAACTTCCGCAGCCGCACCTCTGACTACCTGAGCCGCACCTCGATGGCCAAGAGCACGCCGTCCTACACCTTCGTCGATGCGGGCCTGAGCTACCAGGCGGCGAAAAACCTGCAGCTGACCGGCGGGGTCTACAACATCCTCGACAAGACCGTGGATTACGACCACTACAACACCACGCTGGACGGCCGCCGTTACACCGTCGGCATGACCTATAACTTCTGATGCCCCCGGGCGCGCGCTGCGCGCCCTTTTCATTCCATCACCGTGAGGAAGCCCCATGAGATTACGCCGCTCCCCCCTGATGATCGCCCTGCTGGCAGCGATGGCGCTGGCGGGTTGCCACAGCAAAACCGCTACGCCGGTAGCCGCAACCCCGGCCACCGTCAACGTCCAGCACCTGAACGGCAGCACCGAGGTGAAAAAGCACCCGCAGCGCATCGTGGTGCTGGATTACGCCTCGCTGGAAACGCTGCAGCTGCTGGGCGTCGAGCCGCTGGCGCTGCCCGGCAACCGCAAGAACTTGCCGGATAGCCTGAAGCGCTATCAGGACGACAAATACCTCAATGCCGGCACCCTGTTCGAGCCGGATATGGCCGTGCTGCGCGCCGCCAAGCCGGATCTGATCCTGATCGCCGGCCGGGCGTCCAAAGCCTATGATGAGCTGAACGCGCTGGCGCCGACGCTGAACATGTCCGTCGATCCGCAGGATCAGCTGGGCAGCCTGAAACAGCGCACGCTGCAGCTGGGCGAGCTGTTCGATAAGCAGCAGCAGGCGCAGGCGGCGGTCGATAAGCTGGATGCGCAGATCGCGGCGGTCAAACCACAGGCCGCTCAGGCCGGGCGCGGGCTGGTGGTGCTGTTCTCCGGCGGCAAGATCAGCGCCTACGCCCCCAAGAGCCGTTTCAGCTTCGTCTATGACGCCCTCGGCTTCGCGTCTGCGCTGCAGTCCGACGAAAAAGACGTGCGCGGCAACAAGCTGACGCCTGAGCAGGTGGCCAAACTGAATCCGGACTGGCTGTTCGTCATCGACAGAGACGCCGCGACCGGGCGGCCGAACGCGGTGGCGCCGCAGAAGATCCTCACCGGCACCGCGCTGAAGAAAACCACGGCGGTGAAAAAAGGCCAGGTGGTTTACCTGCCGGCGGCCGAGGTGTATCTGTCCGGCGGCATCGTCACCGCCCAGCACGTCGTCGAACGCGTGAGCGAGGCGCTGAACCACGCAGCACGATAAAGAAAGCCCGGCGATGCCGGGCTTTTTCTTGGATTAAATCGTCGGCTGGTTCACCAGACCGTCTATCAGCACCTGCGGCGTGCCCTGCGAACAGCGCTCGATACGCCCGCGCACGCCGTAGACTCGCGCCAGGCTCTGCGGCGTAATCACCTGATCCGGCGCGCCGTCGGCGATCAGATCGCCATCCTGCAGCATCAGCACGTGGTCGCCGTGGCGCAGCGCGATGTTGATGTCGTGCACCACCACCACCGTCACGATGTTGCGCTTGCGGGTTTCGCGGCGCACCAAATCCATCACGTGGAATTGATAGTTGAGATCGAGCGCGCTCAGCGGTTCATCCAGCAGCAGCAGCGAGGGCTGACGGATCAGCGACTGCGCCAACCCCACCAGCTGTTTCTGGCCGCCGGACAGCTGATCGAGATAGCTCAGCGCCAGGTGGGCGATGCCCAACTGCTCCAGCAAAGCCATCACCTCCGCTTCGCTGCTGGCGTTGCTGCGGCCGCCCGAGGCGCGCTGCGCCACGATGATCGACTCCAGCACGTGCAGATGCACCCCGGCGGGCAGCGACTGCGGCAAATACACCACTTTCTCCGCCCGACGGGCGAACGGCATCTGCATCAGATCGCCGTCGTCCAGCCACAGCTTGCCCTGCGCCGGGTTCAGCCCGGCCAGCGAGCGCAGCAGCGTCGATTTGCCGCTGCCGTTCGGCCCCAGCAGCACGGTGATTTGCCCGCGCGGCAGCATCGGCACCGAGAGATCGTCGATCACCTGGCGCTTCGGGTAGCCCGCCGAGAAGTGTTCTATTCGCAGGCCCTGGCTCATACGTTCCCCCGGTGGCGCAGAATAATGCTCAGGAAGAACGGCACCCCGACCAGCGACGTGACGATGCCCACCGGAATGATCACCCCGGGCACCAGATTTTTCGACGCCACCGAGGCCATCGACAGCACCAGCGCGCCAATCAGCGCGCTGGCCGGCAGATAGAAACGGTGATCTTCGCCGAAGATCATGCGGGCGATGTGCGGCGCCACCAGGCCGATAAAGCCGATCGGCCCGACGAACGCCACCGCCAGCGCCGAAAGGATACTGATGCGCAGCAGCGTGGTCAGCCGCAGACGGCGCACGTCGATGCCGAAGCTCACCGCCCGGTCTTCACCCAGGCGCAGCGCGGTCAGTTTCCACGAGCTCATCATCGACAGCGGCAGCAGCACGGCGAACACGCCGAACAGAATGCCCAGCTTGTCCCACGAGGCGCGCGCCAGGCTGCCCATGGTCCAGAACACCAGCCCCTGCAGCGTGTCCTCGCTGGCGATGAACTGCATCATCGACACCAGCGCGTTGAAGGTAAACACCAGCGCGATGCCGAACAGCACCACGCCGGAGGTGGCGACCCGCGTCCAGCGCGTGATGCCGTCGAGCATCAGCGCGGCGAACAGCGCGAAGATAAAGGCGTTGGCGGAGATGAACCACTGATCGGGAATGCCCGGAATGCCGATGCCGAGCACGATCGCCAGCGCGGCGCCAAAGGCCGCGGCGGAAGACACGCCGAGGGTAAAGGGGCTGGCCAGCGGGTTATTCAGGATGGTCTGCATTTCCGCCCCGGCCAGGCCGAGCGCAAACCCCACCACCACCGCCATCAGCGCGTAAGGCAAGCGGATGTCCCAGACGATCACCCGCGTGCCGGCATCGGCCGCCGCGGGGTCAAGCAGCGTTTGCCATAAAGACGACAGCGACAGCCCGGACGGCCCCATGGTGAAATCCAGCAGCAGCGACCCCAGGATCGCCAGTGCCAACACGCCCATCATCAACAGGCGATGGCGAAGAATATGCTGATAACGCCCCATCACGCCGGCGTTGGGTTGCCCCTTGGCGTCAGTCATGGGATCGGTGGATACGCTCATTCGTTAAGATACCTGTTACAACCATCATGACAGCGGCGCGAAAGCGTCCACCGTAAACCGGAAAGCGCGCGGCGACAGCCTGCGCGCAGCCGTCAACAATAAAGCAAACGATAATACTTATCAATCATATCAATAGGTGAAAACGGCGTTATCGAAATGTAATAAATTGTTTTTCCACGCCATTCTTCAATCCATCGCGTTTACCCCCGCTGCGGCCAGCAGGTTCATTATTCTGAAAGTTATTCCTGATCCGACCAGACTCTGACAAATAACGAAAAAACCACATAGAATCCAAAATCACAGCACCGAGCGTGCAAAAAACTTCAGGCCGCCGCAAGAGCGACCTTATTGACGAGGCTGTAATGAGAAGTCCATCTCCGGCGGTAACGCCCAAACGCCCGGCGCTGCTGAACTGGCTGTTGCACAGCCCGCTGCACGCCGATGACGAGCCGTTTAAACGCCAGCTGCGGCTCACGCTGACGCCCTCTCCTCTCACTCCCTGGCTGAATGCCGTGGGGCCGGCGGCGCTGTTGGTGGGGTACGCCTGGCTGAACCAGCGACTGGTCGGTATCGTTCTGCTGCTCCTGTTGCTGCTGCTGACCGCCGGGCGCGCCTGGCTGGCGCAGAGGCGCCAACCCGCCTGGCCGGACGCCATGCTGGTGACGGTGTTGCTGTGGATGCTGCTAGTCGGCGCCAGCGCCGCGCTGGCGATGCTGTCGGGCCGCTTTGTGCTGATCCTGTTCGCCGGTCTGACGATCACCGCTCTGGCCTGCTGGCTGATGCAGCGCCATGCCGCCGCGCCGCGTTTCGCGCTGCTTGAGGTGATCGCGCTGACGCTGCCCTACCTGCTGGCGGCGCCGCTGTCGCGCGTGCAAAACCTGTTCGTCCTGGCGGATCTCACGCCGCTGTGGCTGGTGCTGGCCCATGGCATGATCGCGCGCTACCACCGCCAGCGGGTACAGCACGTCACGCTGGCTTGGGAGAAGCAGCAGGCGTCCCACCGCGATCGCCTGACCGGCTTCCTCAACCGCGCGGGCGGCGAGGCGGTGATGCGCAACATCTGCCGCCCTGGTACGACACAGCCAATCTCTCACCTGTTCATTCTTGAATTCGGCCCGCTGGCGGCGCTTTACCAAAGCCACGGCGTGCAGATCGGCGACGACGTGCTGCGCACCGTCGGCGAGCGCCTCAAGACGCTGATCCGCCCCAGCGACTACGTCTGCCGCTACACCGGCGGCCTGTTTTTGATACTGGTGCACGATCTGCCCTACGGCGCGGAAAGCGAGTTCCTGGCGCGCATTGTGCCGCCGCTGGAAGCGCCCTACGATTTTGGCGCGTTCGGCGAGGTGAACATGCAACTCAACGCCGGCATTTTGGCGCTGACGCAGGATTATGCGACGGTGGAAGATTTGATGAGTTCGGCGCAGCAGGCACTGGCGGAAGCCAAAGGCGGGAAAAAGTAAAACCACACGCGGCGGGAGCTCCCGCCGCGTGTCACTCACCGAAGATTACTTCACGTCCATCTTCGGGAATTCCATTTCGCTGTACTTCACGACGCGGGTGCCGCGCGACAGCTTGTAACCGAACCAAATCAGCAGGAACAGCGGAATGCCGATGTAGGTGGCGGTCACGCCGTACCAGTCGATCTTGTCTTGCAGGAAGGCCTGGTAGTTCTGGCCCAGGGTAATGATCAGGCACAGCACGAAGGCGAAGATCGGCCCCAGCGGGAAGAACCCGGAACGGTATGGCAAGTCGTTCAGATCGCGCCCCTGCAGCATGTAACCGCGACGGAAACGGTAGTGGCTGATGGCGATGCCCAACCAGGCGATGAAACCGGTCATGCCCGAGGTATTCAGCAGCCACAGGTAAACCGACTGGTTGCCGAACATCGAGGTCAGGAAGCACAGCCCGGCCACCACGCAGGTCGCATACAGCGCGTTGCGCGGCACGCCGCCTTTCGACAGCTTGGCGAAGATGCGCGGCGCCTTGCCTTCCGACGCCAGGGTGTACAGCATGCGGGTAGAGGCGTACATGCCCGAGTTACCGGCGGACAGCACCGCCGTCAGGATCACCGCGTTCATCACCGCCGCCGCCGACAGCAGGCCGGCATGCTGGAACACCAGGGTGAACGGGCTGACGCTGATGTCTTTCACGTCATTGCGCAGCAGGCTCGGATCGGTGTACGGAATGATCAGGCTGATGATCAGAATGGCGAAGATATAGAACAGCAGAATACGCCAGAACACCTGACGCACCGCGCGCGGGATGTTTTTACCCGGGTTCTCCGATTCGCCGGCCGCGATGCCGATGAGCTCGGTGCCCTGGAACGAGAAGCCGACGATCATCGCCACGCCAATCATCGCCGAGAAGCCGCCGGCGAACGGCGCGTCCCCTATCGTCCAGTTCTGCCAGCCGGCGTGCTCGCCGCCTTTCAGAATGCCGACGATCATCAGCACGCCGACGGCGATGAAGATAATCACGGTGCTGACCTTGATCAGCGCGAACCAGTATTCCGCCTCGCCGAACCCTTTCACCGAAATGTAGTTCAGCAGGAACATCAGGCCGAGGAACAGCGCGCTCCAGATCCAGCCGGGGGTGTCCGGGAACCAGTAGCTCATCACCAATTGCGAAGCCACCAGGTCAACGGCGATGGTCACCGCCCAGTTGTACCAGTAGTTCCAGCCCAGCGCGAAGCCGAAGCCTTCTTCCACGTATTTGGCGCCGTAGGTGGAGAATGAACCGGAAACCGGCATAAAGGCCGCCAGTTCGCCCAGGCTGGTCATCAGGAAGTACACCATCAAACCGATCAGAGCGTAAGACAACAGCGCCCCGCCGGGGCCTGCCTGAGAAACCGTGGCGCCCGAGGCGACAAACAGGCCGGTGCCGATGGAGCCGCCGATGGCGATCATGGTCAAATGCCGGGCTTTCAGTTCGCGGCGCAATCCGGGTGCTTGCTGCCCCGATGTTTTTATATCCTGCTGAGCCATTCGTACCCTATCTGCTCTTTGAAAAAATGAGGGCGGATTGTAACAAATACCCGCCGGTGAACTAGCAACATTGCACTGATATAAGATAGCTTCATAATTCAGAGGCAATTATTAGCCGCGGCCCTTATGGCCTTACTTACTCTCATTAATGTGAGCGCGCGCAGGTTTTTATGCTTTCTTCGGCCTGCGCGGCAGCAGAGGGCGTGACGCGCTGTCGATTACAGCGCGCAATAGCTGAGAAAACGCTGCAAGGCGTTGGAAATGTGCTTTTGCCGATGGCGGATCAGGTACAGGGTGCGCCGCAGCGGCGGCAGCGGCACCGGCAGTTCCACCAGCGCGCCGCTGGCCAGCTGTTCCGCCACCACCCGCCGCGACAGGCAACTGATGCCGATGCCGTGCCGCACCGCGTGCTTGATCGCCTCCGAGTTGCCGAGCTCCATCACCAGCTGGAAATGCGGCAGGTGCGCCAACAGCAGATGATCCAGCACCTCACGGGTGCCCGAACCGCGCTCGCGCAGGATCCAAGGGGCATTGGCCAGCGCCTCCAGCGTTGGCGGCTGACGGGTCAGCGGGTTGTCCGGCGCGGCGAACACCACCAGCTCGTCCTCCAGCCACGGCTGCGTCACCAGCTCCGGCATATGGCAAGGCCCTTCGATCAACCCCAGATCGACGCGGAAATCCGCCACCGCCACGATCACGTCCTGGCTATTGCCGACGTTCAGCTCCAGCGGCGTGGCCGGAAAATCCCGGCGGTAACGGGCGATCATCTCCGGCAGCATGTAGTTGCCGATGGTGCTGCTGGCGGCGATGCGCAGCGCCCCGCCGTCATGGCGAAACAGCTGCTCGATCTCCCCCGCCTGCTCCAGCAGCGCCAGCGCCTTGGGATACAGCAACCGGCCGTGCTCGTTGATCACCAGCCGTTTGCCGACGCGATCGAACAGCTGCACGCCCAGCTGCCCCTCCAGATCCGCCAGCGCCGCGCTGACCGCCGACTGCGACAGCGCCAGCACCACCGAGGCCTGAGTGGTCGAACCGCTTTTCAGCACTTCGGTGAAGACTTCCAGTTGACGCAACGTGATATGCATAGCCGTCCCGGTAATGAAAAAGGGTTCTGCCAGAGAACCGCAAAATGATGTCAACATGCTGTGGAGAGCCCAGCGAGGCCACCCCGTTTACGGCCAATTCGGCGCGCTACTTACCCAAGGCGACCAGCTGCGCCGCCGCAGCCAGCGCCGCCTCGCGCGGCGTGCCGGCTTCGTCCCGCTGTATCAATTGCAGCATCGCCACGAGATGGTCGCGGTCGATCGCCTTGTTTTCTTCAATCAACCGCCGCACCGCGCGGCCCACTTCCCGGTCTATCTGCTCTCTGCGTTGATCGTCGGTATCCATCGCCTGCTCCTGTTCAGTTGGAAAGTTGACGGCGGTTCGCCGCTCCTCCTCACCCTAGCCGCAATGCGGCTGTATGCCAATGCCTGACGCCATACCACTTATTCAGATAGGTTATAAATATATAATCAATTTCTCTTTTATTCAGCCCAAACGTACTCTTGGCAGCAAGAAACAGACTGAAGGACTGACTTTTATGGCGACTGATACCACTCATACTTACCCCGAGCGACGCTTTCCGCTGTTCGGCCTGCCGCGGCTGGTGCCGGGGCTGGCGCTGACCGGCGCGCTCACCGCGCTGGCCGTCTGGGCCGGCGACATTCCCTGGGTGGCGGAGCTGGGCCTGGGGGCGCTGACGCTGGCGATCCTGTTCGGCATTCTGGTGGGCAACACGCTGTATCCCCGCTGGCAAACCGTTTGTCACGGCGGCGTACAGCTGGCTAAACAACGCCTGCTGCGTCTGGGCATTATCCTGTACGGCTTCCGCCTGACCTTTCAGCAGATCGCCGACGTGGGCGCCAGCGGCATCATCATCGATGCGCTGACCCTGACCACCACCTTCCTGCTGGCCTGCTGGCTCGGCAAGAAAGTGTTCGGCATCGACAGCCAGACCGCGATGCTGATCGGCGCCGGCAGCAGCATTTGCGGCGCGGCGGCGGTGATGGCCACCGAGCCGGTGCTGAAGGCCGACTCCAGTAAAGTAGCGGTGGCGGTCTCGACCGTGGTGGTGTTCGGCACCCTGGCGATCTTCGCCTACCCGTGGCTGTATCAGCTGAACGAACACTTCCAGTGGCTGCCGTTCAGCCAGGAAACCTTCGGCATCTATGCCGGCTCCACCATCCACGAAGTGGCTCAGGTGGTTGCGGCCGGGCACGCCATCGGGCCTGACGCCGAAAATGCGGCGGTGATCGCCAAGATGATCCGCGTGATGATGCTGGCGCCGTTCCTGCTGCTGCTGTCGGGCTACATCAGCCGCGGCGGCGCAGGCAAGGCGGAAAAATCCGCGATTACCATTCCGTGGTTCGCCGTGCTGTTTATCGCCGTCGCCGGGCTGAACTCCTTCAACCTGCTGCCGGCCATGCTGGTGCAGCACCTGATCACCGCCGACACCTGGATGCTGGCGATGGCGATGGCGGCGCTGGGATTGACCACCCACATCAGCGCCGTGCGCCAGGCCGGGATGAAACCGATTCTGTTGGCCACGCTGCTGTTCGTCTGGCTGCTGGTCGGCGGCGGCGCGATAAACCAACTGGTGCAACACTGGCTCTAATCACTCCCTTCTGCCCCTTCTGCGGCTCGCTTCGGCGGGCCGCATTTATTCCGCCCGCCATCAATGCCATAATGTCACCGATAACACAGGAGAATGAAGATGAAGTTTGTCGGTGCACATGTCAGCGCGTCAGGCGGCGTGGATCAGGCGGTTATCCGCGCGCACGAATTGGAGGCGACCGCGTTCGCCCTGTTCACCAAAAATCAGCGTCAATGGAAGGCCGCGCCGCTGGCCGCCGACGTGATCGATAAGTTCAAGAGCGCCTGCGCCCAGTACGGCTTCGGGCCGGGGCAGATCCTGCCGCACGACAGCTACCTGATCAACCTGGGCCACCCGGTGGCCGACGCGTTGGAAAAATCGCGCGAGGCGTTCATCGACGAGCTGCAGCGCTGCGAACAGCTGGGGCTGACGCTGCTGAACTTCCACCCTGGCAGCCACCTGCTGCAAATCGATGAAGACAAGTGCCTGGCGCGCATCGCCGAATCGATCAACATCGCGCTGGATAAAACCGCCGGCGTGACGGCCGTGATCGAAAACACCGCCGGTCAGGGCAGCAACCTGGGCTTCAAATTCGAGCACCTGGCGGCGATCATCGACGGCGTGGAAGACAAAAGCCGCGTCGGCGTTTGCATCGACACCTGCCACGCCTTCGCCGCCGGGTACGATCTGCGTACCGAAGAAGACTGCGAACACACCTTCAAACAGCTCGGCGACATCGTCGGCTTCAACTACCTGCGCGGCATGCACCTGAACGACGCCAAGAGCGAGTTCAACAGCCGCGTAGACCGCCACCACAGCCTGGGGGAAGGCAACATCGGCAAAACGGTGTTCAGCTACATCATGCGCGATCCGCGCTTCGACAATATCCCGCTGATTCTGGAAACGGTAAACCCGGATATCTGGGCGGAAGAGATCGCCTGGCTGAAAGCGCAGCAGTAACGCGGCGCCAAAACGAAAAAACCGGAGCCTGGGCTCCGGTTTTTTTATGGCTGGACGCCGTTACGCCACGCTGGCCGCCGGCACTTCAGCACGTTTCAGCAGGGCGTAAGCCACGCCCGCCAGCAGCGTACCGGCGGCGATCGCCACCAGGTACAGCAACACCGGCGAAATTGCGCCCGGGATCAGCAGCACGAACAGCCCGCCGTGCGGTGCCATCAACTTGGCGCCGAACGCCATCGACAGCGCGCCGGTCAGCGCCCCGCCGGCAATGCAGCACGGCAGCACGCGCATCGGGTCGCGGGCGGCGAACGGAATCGCCCCTTCGGTGATGAAGCACAGCCCCAGCACCAGCGCTGCCTTGCCGCCTTCCTGTTCGGATTCCGGGAACTTGCGGCGCGCCAGCAGCGTCGCCAGCCCCATCGCCAGCGGCGGCACCATGCCCGCCGCCATGATCGCCGCCATCGGCGCATACACCGAGGAGCTGAGCAGCGCCACGCCGAAGGCGTAGGCCGCTTTGTTCACCGGGCCGCCCATGTCGGTACACATCATGCCGCCGAGGATCGCCCCCAGCAGCACGGCGTTGGCGGTGCCCAACGATTGCAGCCAATGGGTCAGGCCTTCCATGATTTTCGCCACCGGCGTGCCAACCACGTAAATCATGATAAGACCGGTGATCAGACTGGCCACCAGCGGAATGATCAAGATGGGCTTCAGCGCTTCCATACTCTGCGGCAGGCGCAGCTTGCTGCTGATCGCCTTGGCGACGTAACCCGCCAGGAAACCGGCGATGATGCCGCCGAGGAACCCGGCGCCGGTGCTCACCGCCAGCATGCCGCCGATCAGGCCCGGCGTCAGGCCAGGGCGATCCGCGATGGAGAAGGCGATGAAACCGGCCAATACCGGCACCATCAGCGCAAAGGCGGAGCCGCCGCCGATCTGCATCAGCGCCGCCGCCAACGTGCCTTTGACTTCAAACGCCTTGATGCCGAACACGAACGACAGCGCGATGCACAGGCCACCGGCCACCACCATCGGCAGCATGTAGGACACGCCGGTCAGCAGGTGACGATACGGGCCGTTGCCCTCTTTCTTTTTACCCGCCGGCGCCGCGCTACCGCGCTGCTGCGGCTGAAACACCTCGGCCTCGGCCAGCGCCTTGTCCAGCTCCTGGGCAGTTTTCTTCAGCGCCAGGCCGGTGGAAGTGCGGTACATCGGCTTACCGGCGAATTTATCCAGGTCCACCTCAATATCCGCCGCGACGATCACCAGATCCGCCGCCGCCACCTCTTCCGGGGTGATGGCGTTGCCGGCGCCGACGGAGCCGCGCGTTTCCACCTTCACCCACCAGCCGCGTTTCTTCGCTTCGCTTTCAATGGCTTCGGCCGCCATAAAGGTATGCGCCACGCCGGTTGGGCAGGCGGTAATCGCCACGATGCGTTTTTGCCCGGCGGCTTTCACCGGCGCCGCCTGCGGCGCCTGATAGGTTTCAGCTTCGGCCTTGGCGCGCGCCAGAAAAGCGTCCGGTTCACGCACCGCCTGTTCTACGTCGCCCACATACACCAATTTGCCGTTCAGCCCGGCGTCAGCCGGGGCCGACTGCCCCGCCACCGCCACCAGTTCGGCGTCCTGCAGCGACTCGACCAGCGTCAGGCCGGTTTTGGCCGCGGCGGCCTCCAGCATGCGTTTCGCCAGGTGGCCACGGGCCTGCCCCAGCGAACTGTCTACCATCAGCAGCGTTTTCATTCTGCCTCCTGCTATTGATTGAAAGGTTTCAGATCGACGCGCGCCATCATCGCGGCCAACTGGGGACGATCGGTCACGCCGACGTTGCTCTGGCTGACCGCCAGCGCCGCTACCGCCGTGGCCAGACGCAAGGTGTGTTCGCTGGATTCGCGCATCAGCAGGCCGTAAATCAGGCCGCCGACCATCGAATCACCGGCGCCCACGGTGCTGACCACCTCACAGGACGGCGGTTTGGCGATCCAGGCGCCAGAGGCGTTAACCCACAGCGCGCCTTCCGCGCCGAGGGAGATCACCACGTGGGCGATGCCCTGCTCGCGCAGCGCATGTGCGGCCTCGACCACGTCCGCCAGCGCCGGCAGCGGGCGGCCGGCCCAGATCTCCAGCTCGCGGCGGTTCGGTTTCACCAGCCACGGCGAGGCCTTCAGCCCGGCGACCAGCGCTTCGCGGCTGCTGTCGAAAATGATGCACGGGCATTTGGCGCGCAGCTGGGTCATCCAGTCGGTAAAGGCATCGGGATCGACGCCGGCCGGCAGGCTGCCGCTCACCGCCACCATGTCAAACTGGCCCAGCCAGCTCAGCGAGTCGCTGACGAAGCGATCCCAGTCCTGCGGCGTCACTTCAAAACCGGAGAAATTGAAATCAGTGACTTCGCCGTCTTTTTCCGTCAGCTTGACGTTGATGCGGGTGCGGCCCGGCACCACCTGGAAGCGGTTGGCGATCCCCAGATCGCTGAACAGCAGTTGGAAACCGTCCTGATTGTCTTTGCCCAGGAAGCCGCCGACGGTGACGTCGATGCCCAAATCCTTCAACACCTTGGCGACGTTGATGCCCTTACCGGCGGCGTGCAGGCCGGCGGTTTTTACCCGGTTGACTTCCCCGCGTTCGATCTGCGGGCAAAACCCCACCAGATCGTACGCAGGGTTCAGGGTGATCGTTGCTACTCTTCTGCTCATGCTGCGCCCTCGCCCAGTCCTTCATTAATCGCTTCGCCGATCGCCTTCAGCGCGGCTTCAGCATCTTCTCCATTGGCGGTAAAGCGCAGGTGATGCCCTTTTTTCACGCCCAGCGCCACCACCTTCATCAGGCTGCGCCCGTTGGCCGGCTTGCCGCTGCCGTCCAGGTTGGTGACGGTGATGTCACTGTTGAAACTTTTGATCACGTTGACCAGCGCCGTGCCCGGCCGTGCGTGCAGCCCGTGCTCGTTGCGGATCACGAACTCGGCGCTCAGCACGCTGCTCTCCTCGGCCACTTCGCTGGTCAGCAGCGCCAGCACCCCGGCGGCATCCGCCTTCAGCAGGCGTTCAGCTTTGTTGGCCAGCAGCAGATCGCTGAGGTAGTTGAGCACCGCCAGCGGCTGCGCGTCGGCGACCGACACCGTCAGCAGCAGCGCCACCGGCTCGCCGTCTTCCACGAAAGCCTGCACCGGGCGGCTGACGGTGGCCGCGCTGGCCAGGTTGCCTTCGACGCTGTCGCTCAGCCAGATGCCCTGCCCCAGGTTCAGCGGCTTGCGGGTAATGGCATCGCTGACGAACTGCGCGTTGACCGCGCCGGCCTTTTGCAGCCGGCCGGCGTTCAGCGCCTGCAGCGTCATCAGGCTGTCGGCCGCGACGTCGAGCGCAATCAGCGAAACGTCGAACTGGAATTCGGCGCTCTGCTGCTCGCCCATCAGCAGGCTGCGCAGCTCTTCCGTGGAGGTGGTTTTCGCCAGCCGCTCCGCCACGCCGTCATCACTCAGCACGTGAGTAAGCTGGCGCAGCAGCGCCAAATGCTCGTCGGAACGGGCGGCGATGCCGATCGCCACATGGGCGGTCTGGCCTTCGCCCCAGGCGATGCCCTGCGGGAACTGGAACACCTGCACGCCGGTTTTCAGCACCAGATCGCGGGTATCGGTGGTGCCGTGCGGAATGGCGATGCCGTTGCCCAGATAGGTGGACGTCTGCAGTTCGCGCTGCAGCATGCCGTCCACGTAACCGGCGCTGACGCAGCCGGCTTCGGTCAGGGCGGCGGCCACCTGGCGGATGGCCTCCTGCTTATCGGCGGCAACGGCGCCCAGATGAATGTCTTGCGGTGACAACTGGAACATGATTCTCCTCTCCTGCTGAATTGAATCGTTTCAGCTTTATTGAGAAAAAGGAGCGTTACCCGCTCGCCACAAGCGGCCGGATAACGCTGAAACGTTTCAAGGAGTGTGTGAGCAGCGCAAGGCGAAAGCAAGCTTTCTCCCTTTTGCCATTGCAGATTTTTGAGCTTACGCACACTTTCGCCGGCGCATTGGTCAGCGCCGGGGCAAAATGACATACTGTGCTGAAACTTTGCTGACGGAGAAAAGCATGAACGTAGTGACCGGCATCGGGGTGATCATCGTCAACCCACAGGGCGAGATTTTGTTGGGCAAGCGCTGCGGTTCCCACGCGCCCTTTTGGTCGATCCCCGGTGGGCATCTGGAGGCCGGTGAAACCTTCGAGCAGTGCGCCCGGCGCGAAATCGCCGAAGAGACCGGGCTGCTCATCGATCCGCCACGCTTCGTGGGCGTCAGCAACAATCTGCAAACCTGGCGCGCCGAAGGCAAACACACGGTGTCTGTCTGCCTGCAGGTGGATCACCCCGGCGGCAGCGCCGAGTTGAAAGAACCCGAAAAGTGCGCCGAGTGGCGCTGGTGCGCGCCCGACGCCCTGCCGGAACCGCATTTCGAAGCCAGCCGCACCGCCATCCGGCTATGGCTGAGCGGCCAGCCCTATTTGCCCACGGCCTGAGCCATAGCGAACGCGTCCTGCGTTCGCTTCCCCTGCCGCTCGATCCCATCGCTATATACACCAGAATATAACGCTATTTTTTGCGATATATGCCCTTTTTTTGACTACGGATAACCCTATGGGGTTAACCCTCTTCTATATTACCCCTGCAATCGACGTGGCATTCTGACCTCCGGTCGGCGGCCTTTTGGCAAGATTTTATTTTAAATTCATAATTATAAGCGGGTTTACCATGAGCAAAAAACTGACTGGCTTTGAAAAAAAGCGCCGGTGGGGATGGCTATGGCTTTTGCTGCTGGGGATTATCCTCGGCGCGGCGCTGTTGGCCGGGACCGCCACCGTATTCCATAAAACCAGCGATACCGCCTTCTGCGTTTCCTGCCACACCATGCAACAGCCGCTGGCCGAATATCAGGGCAGCGTTCACTTCCAAAACACCAAGGGCATCCGCGCCGAGTGCGCCGACTGCCACGTGCCGCACCAGCCGATCGATTACCTGTGGACCAAAATCCGCGCGGTGAAAGACATTTACGGCGAAATGGTCGGCACCATCGATACGCCGGAAAAATACGAAGCGCACAAGCTGGCGATGGCGCAGTCGGTCTGGAAGACGCTGAAAGAGAACGACTCAGCCACCTGCCGTTCCTGCCACAGCTACGACGCCATGGACATCACCGCCCAGCGCCCTGAGGCGCGCCTGCAGCACCCGGTGGCGATCAAACAGGGCGAGACCTGCATCGATTGCCATAAGGGCGTGGCCCACATCTTGCCGGACATGAGCGGCGAAACCCAGGCCGGCGCCGCCGAGCTGGCGAAGGCCGCGGCGTTGACCGCTCCGGACGCCACCACCCTCTACACCATCGCCACCGAACCGTTCTTCCTCAGCGCGGACGACAGCCATAACGCCGGCAACCTGATGCCTTCCACCGAAGTGCAGGTGGTGAAGCAGGATGGCGACAAGGTGCTGGCCACCGTGAGCGGCTGGCAGCAGGACGGCGTCAGCGAAGTGTTCTACGCTGCGCAGGGCAAACGCATCCTCAGCGTGCTGCTGGGTGAAGACGCGCGCCAACAGCTGAAGACCGCCTCCACCCAGACCGATGCGGAAACCGGCCTGGTCTGGCATCAGGTTTCTCTGCAGGTGTGGCTGCCGCGTAAACAGTTGATTGACGATCAGCAAAAAATCTGGCGCTACGCCGCGGACATGATGTCGGCCAACTGCACCGGCTGCCACGGGCTGACCGCGCTCGATCGCTTCAACGCCAACCAATGGATTGGCGTCATCAAAGGCATGGCGCCGCGCACCTCGCTGACGCAGGAACAGCTGCGCGTGCTGACGCAATACGTACAAAAACACGCCAGCGACATGCCACCTGCCGCACCGGCCAAGCTTTAAGGGAGAAGCGCAATGAGCAACCAACAACCGTTAACCATGAGCCGCCGCCGCTTCCTGACCGGAGCCGCCGCTCTGGCCGCCGCCCCGCTGCTGGCGGGCTTATGGCCCAAAGCGGCGCTGGCGCAGGCCATCAGCGAAGCGCTGCCGCAGTTCATCGCCTTGCGTCAGGCGCAGAAAGGCATTCTGACCGGCGCCCACTGGGGCGCGTTCGAGGCCATCGTGCAAGACGGCAAGATGGTGGGCGTGCAGCCGGTGCAGGACGATCCGTATCCGAATGAGCTGATCGCCATGGCGCCTTATCAGGTGCACGCCGAGAACCGCATCAAATACCCGATGGTGCGTAAAAGCTGGCTGGAGGGCGGCCCCGGCAGCCGCACCGAGCTGCGCGGCCGCGACGAGTGGGTGCGCGTCAGCTGGGACAAAGCGACCGAGCTGGTGTGCAATGAAATCACTCGCCTGCAAAAAGATCACGGGCCGCAGTCGATCTACGCCGGTTCCTACGGCTGGAAAAGCGTCGGCATGCTGCACAACAGCCGCACGCTGCTGCAACGCCTGATGAACCTGACCGGCGGTTTCCTCGGCTACGCCGGCGACTACTCCACCGGCGCGGCGCAGGTGATCATGTCGCACGTGGTCGGTTCGATGGAGGTCTACGAACAGCAGACCGCCTGGCCGAACGTGATCGAGAACAGCGAGCTGGTGATCCTGTGGGGCTGCAACCCGATGGTCACGCTGAAAAACAGCTGGAACGTGCCGGATCACGTCGGCCAGACCGGCTTCGAGGCGCTGAAGAAGAAAGGCACCCGGGTGATCAGCATCGATCCGGTGCACAGCGACAGCGCCAAGTTCGTCAATGCGCAGTGGATCGCCCCGCGCCCTTATACCGACGGCGCCATGCTGATCGGCATCGCCCACACGCTGCTGACCGAGAAGCTGCATAACCCGGACTTCCTGAAAACCTACACCGTCGGCTTCGACAAGTTCCAGGCCTACCTGCTGGGCGAGAGCGACGGCGTGGCGAAAACCGCCGAATGGGCGGCCGACATCAGCGGCGTCGATGCCGACACGCTGCGCCAACTGGCGCGCGAGATGGCGAAACACCGCACCATGATCATGGGCGGCTGGGGCATTCAGCGCCAGCACCACGGCGAACAGCAGCACTGGCTGCTGGTGACGGTGGCGGCGATGCTCGGCCAGATCGGCCTGCCGGGCGGCGGCTTCGGCTTCAGCTACCACTATTCCTCCGGCGGCAGCCCGACCGCCAAAGGCGGCATCATCGCCGGCATCTCCGCCGGCAACGCGCCGAAGAACTCGCCGGCGCCGATCCCGGTGGCGCGCATCGCCGAATGCCTGAGCAACCCGGGCAAAACCATCGACTTCAACGGCGCCAAGGTCACCTACCCCGAGGTGAAAATGGTATATGTGGCGGGCGGTAACACCTTCCACCAGCATCAGGACACCAATAACCTGGTCAAAGCCTGGCAGCGGCCGGACACCATCGTGGTCAACGAGCCTTACTGGACCGCCACCGCCAAGCATGCCGACATCGTGCTGCCGGCCACCACCAGCTACGAGCGCAACGATCTGGAAATGGGCGGCGACTATTCGCAGCTCTACGTGTTCCCGATGCATCAATGCGTGCCGCCGCAGCACGAGTCGCGCAGCGACTTCGACATCTTCTCGGCGATGGCGGCCAGGCTGGGCGTGCAGGAAGCCTTTACCGAGGGCAAGGATGAAACCCAGTGGCTGAAAGGCATGTACGACGACATGAAAAACCAGGCGCGCGCCGCCCGGGTGGCGCTGCCGCCGTTCGACATGTTCTGGCAATCCAACAACTACGTGCGCTTCCCGGTGCCGGAGGCCAACAAGCAGTGGGTGCGCTTTGCCGATTATCGCGACAACCCGCTGCTGAACCCGCTGGGCACGCCGTCGGGCAAGATCGAGATCTACTCCGACGCCATCGCCAAAATGCATTACGAGGATTGCCCCGGCATCCCGACCTGGATGCCGCCGCACGAGTGGTATCGCGGGCCGGAAGCGGCCAAGTATCCGCTGTCGCTCAATACCGCGCACCCGACCAACCGGCTGCACTCTCAGCTCGACAACACGCCGCTGCGCGAGAAATACGCGGTAGCGGATCGTGAAGCGATCCTGATCCATCCGCAGGACGCGCAGCCGCGCGGCATCAGCGGCGGCGATCTGGTGCGTGCGTTCAACGATCGCGGCCAGATCCTGGTGGGGGCGGTGGTCAGCGAAGACGTGCGGCCGGGCGTGGTGCGCATCAGCGAAGGCGCCTGGTTCGATCCGGCCGATCCGGCGCAGCCCGGCTCGCTGTGCAAGAACGGCAACGTCAACTGCCTGACCTTCGACATCGGCTCTTCCAGCCTGGCGCAGGGTAACTGCGGGCAGATGGCGCAGCTGCAGATCGAGAAGTATCGGGGGCCGGTATTGAAAAATACCGCGCACGTGGTGCCGCAAGGCGCCTGATCCCGCGATAACCCGCGATAAACTGGGGCGCGCAACGCGCCCCTTTTTTCTCGTCGCCGCGCGACATATCCGCTTACCCTTCGCCGCAAGGGAGCGGTTTGCGTTTCATTTCAACGGGCGTATGATGCGCGCGACCTCCCTTTTTCGACGAATTATCAACCGCCATGCCGACTTCATCCGCAGTAACGCGACGCGCGCCCGATCTCACTTCGCTGGCCTTTTTGGCGGTGGCGTTCCTGACCGGCATCGCCGGCGCGTTGCAAACCCCGACGCTGAGCCTGTTTCTGGAAACCGAGGTCAAGGTACGACCGGCGCTGGTCGGGCTGTTCTTTACCGGCAGCGCGGTGATCGGCATTCTGGTCAGCCAGTTTCTCGCCGGCCGTTCGGATAAACAAGGCGACCGCAAATCACTGATCTTCCTCTGCTGCATGCTGGGTGCGCTGGGGTTCACGCTGTTCGCCTGGAGCCGCAACTATTACCTGCTGCTGCTCGTCGGCGTGCTGCTCACCAGCTTCGGCTCCACCGCCAATCCGCAGATGTTTGCGCTGGCGCGCGAGCATGCCGATCGCACCGGACGCGAGGCGGTGATGTTCACCTCCATCATGCGCGCCCAGGTTTCCCTTGCCTGGGTCATTGGCCCGCCGATCGCCTTCGCGCTGGCGCTGGGCTTCGGCTTTAAGGTCATGTATCTGGCGGGCGCGGCGGCCTTTGTGCTGTGCGGCCTGCTGGTGTGGAAGCGGCTGCCTTCGATGCCGAAAACCGCGGCGACGAACGCGCCCCTGGCCGCACCGCGGCAGCATCGCCGCGATTCGCTGCTGCTGTTCGTCGCCTGCACCCTGATGTGGACCGCCAACAGCATGTACCTGATCAACATGCCGCTGTATGTGGTGCACGAGCTGCGGCTGCCGGAGCGGCTGGCCGGGATATTGATGGGTGCCGCCGCCGGGCTGGAGATCCCCATCATGCTGCTCGCCGGCATGGTGGCGAAACGCTGCGGCAAGCGTTGTTTGATGCGCGGGGCGGTGGTCGCCGGCGTGCTGTTCTATTGCGGCCTGCTGTTTATCACCGGCAGTTGGCCGCTGATTGCCCTGCAGCTGCTGAATGCGGCGTTTATCGGCGTGCTGGCGGGCATCGGCATGCTCTACTTTCAGGATTTGATGCCCGGTCAGGCCGGCACGGCCACCACGCTGTTCACCAACACCATTCGGGTAGGCTGGGTCATCGCCGGCGCCATCGCCGGTGCGGTGGCGGAAATCTGGAATTACCATGCGGTGTTTTACGCCGCGCTGGCGATGGCGGCAGGCGCAACGCTGTGTCTGTGGACGTTGAGGGAAGCTTAAGGCGCAGTGTCCGCTTCCAGCCTGGCGAGATAAATCAGCGCCTGATCGCGGTGATCGTGGCACATGTCGCGGCTCGGCTGCAGGCTGCCGCACACCTTCGGCCGCAGCGGCGAATGAAACAGGCCACAGCGCAGCCGTTCATCCAGATGAATGCAGCGGGTATTGGCGGGCTTGCCGTTCGGCATGCCGGGGATCGGGCTGGATATTGACGGCGCGATACAGCAGGCGCCGCAGTCGCTGCGACAGTCCATCAGCGCTACTCCTGGTGGGCTGGGGAAAAGAAGCGCGACAATAGCAGCCGCGCGCGGCGGCCGCCAGCAGAATCCCTGCGCCCCCGGCGATCTTTACACTCATCGCCCTGCGCCGGCCGGCTGCATCCTTTGGCGAATAAACGCCCAACAAACCTTGATTTAAAGACAAAAACGCGTGAAACGTGCAATTACCACGCTTTACATGCGCCATGCGCCCATGTACCATTGAGCTAGTACAAAAGAACCCATCCCCCAGGAGCACGCATGTCTACGGACACCATCCAGAAGCTGGCCCGCCCTTCCGTCCTCGGCGGCGCGATGATCATTGCCGGAACCGCCGTTGGCGCCGGCATGTTTTCCATTCCGATCGTCACTTCCGGTGTCTGGTTCAGCGGCTCCGTCGCGCTGCTGGTATATACCTGGGCCTGCATGTTACTTTCCGGCCTGATGATCCTCGAAGCCACGCTGCACTACCCGAGCGGCGCCAGCTTCAACACCATGGTCAAGGATCTGCTGGGCAAAGGCTGGAACGCCGTGAACGGCCTGTCGGTGGCGTTCGTGCTGTACATCCTGACCTATGCCTATATCTCCGCCGGCGGCTCGATCATCGCCCACACGCTGGAGGGCATCGTCGGCGTCGGCCAGACCACCGCCGGCCTGGTGTTCGCGCTGGTCGTGGCGTTTATCGTCTGGCTCTCCACCCGCGCGGTCGACCGCCTGAGCACCATTTTGATCGGCGGTATGGTGATCACCTTCGTGATGTCGGTGGGCGACATGTTCACCCACGTACAGCCCGCGGTGCTGTTCAACACCGGCGATGACCAGGCCAGCTATCTGCCTTACGCCCTGGCGGCGCTGCCTTACCTGCTGACCTCGTTCGGCTACCACGGCAACATTCCCGGGCTGGTGAAGTATTACCATAAGGACAGCGGCTCCGTGGTGCGCAGCCTGGTGTACGGCACCCTGCTGGCATTGGCTATCTACATCCTGTGGCAGTACGTGATCCAGGGCAATATCGCGCGCGACGCCTTTAAGCAAGTGATCGCCGAGGGCGGCAACATCGGCAGCCTGCTCAAGCAAATGGGCAACGTCTCCAGCAGCCAGACCGTCAGCCAACTGCTGAACGCCTTCTCCTATATGGCGCTGGCCAGCTCGTTCCTCGGCGTGTCGCTAGGCCTGTTCGACTACCTGGCAGACTTCTGCAAGTTCAAGGACGACGCCGTCGGACGCAGCAAGACCGCGCTGGTGACCTTTGTGCCGCCGACCCTGGCCGCGCTGCTGTTCCCGAACGGTTTCCTGTACGCCATCGGTTTCGCCGGGCTGGCGGCCACCGTCTGGGCGGTGATCGTGCCGGCGCTGATGGCGCGCGCCAGCCGCCGCCACCACCCGCAGGCCGGTTACCGTGCACCGGGCGGCAACGGCGTGATCCTGTTCGTTATCCTGTTCGGCCTGATCAACGCCGCCGCGCATATTCTTTCGCTGTTCGGCCTGCTGCCGGTCTTCCGCTAATCCCCGACGGGAGGGCGATCGCCCTCCCTTTCCCGCACTGTTTTTACGCCGGGCTATTGCCTGAAATCGGCGGCGCGAGTACCTTGTCGCAACTTCTCTAATACTCTTCATTGCGGATGAATTGAAATGGCAAGAGCTAACGAAATTAAGCGCGGCATGGCGATCAGCTACAACGGCAAGCTGCTGCTGGTAAAAGATATCGACGTGCAGAGCCCGAGCGCCCGCGGCGCCAGCACCCTGTACAAAATGCGCTTCTCCGACGTGCGCACCGGCCTGAAAGTGGAAGAACGCTTCAAGGGCGACGATATCCTGGACACCATTTCCCTGTCGCGCCGCAAGGTGAACTTCTCCTATATCGACGGCGAAGAATACGTGTTCATGGATGACGAAGACTACACCCCGTACATCTTCAAGAAAGACCAGATCGAAGACGAGCTGCTGTTCATTCCGGAAGGCGGCCTGCCGGGCATGCAGGTGCTGACGCTGGACGGCCAGGTGCTGGCGCTGGAGCTGCCGCAGACCGTGGATATGGAAATCGTCGAGACCGCGCCGGGCATCAAAGGCGCTTCCGCCAGCGCCCGCAACAAACCGGCCACCATGGCGACCGGCCTGGTGATCCACGTGCCGGAATACCTCAGCGCCGGCGACAAAATTCGCATTCATATCGCCGAACGCCGCTACATGAGCCGCGCCGACTAGTCGCGCCAGCGGGGCCGGAACGCGGCCCCGTTTCATTTTCCGCTACGGCAACTCCGGGAAAAAACGCCGCTTGAGCGCCAGCTCGACGCCGCGCAGCTCCGCCAGCCCTTTCAACCGCCCGATGGCCGAATAGCCCGGATTGGTTTTCTTTTTCAAGTCGTCCAGCATCTGATGCCCATGATCGGGGCGCATCGGGATCGGCCGCCGATCGCCCGCCCGCTGCCGACGCAACTCTTCGGTCAGGATCGCTTCGATCACCGCCACCATGTCCACATCGCCCTGCAGGTGCGCCCCTTCGTGGAAGCTTTTCGGGTTCTCCTCGCGGCAGGTGGCGCGCAGGTGGGTAAAGTGAATGCGATCGCCAAAGGTTTCAATCATCCGCACCAGATCGTTGTCGGCGCGCACGCCGTAGGAACCGGTGCATAGGGTGAAGCCGTTATAGATGCTGTCGACGGTCTGCTTCAGCCACTGCATGTCTTCAATCGTGGAGACGATGCGCGGCAGGCCGAGGATCGGCCGCGGCGGATCGTCGGGGTGCACCGCCAGCCGGATGCCGACCTCTTCCGCCACCGGCACGATGGCGCGCAGAAAGACCGCCATGTTCTCGCGCAGCCGCGCCTTGTCGATGCCATCGTACTCCGCCAACCGGCGGCGGAACTGTTCCAGCGTGTAGCCCTCTTCCGCCCCCGGCAGCCCGGCGATGATGTTGCCGGTCAGCCGGTTTTTTTCCTCCTCGCTCATGGCGGCGAAATAGGCCGCCGCCTGACTGCGCTCTTGCGGCGTATAATCGGCCTCGGCGCCGGCGCGCTGCAGGATATGCAGCTCGAACGCGGCGAAGGCGATCTGATCGAAGCGCAGCGCTTTGGAACCGTCCGGCAGCGGATAGGCCAGATCGGTGCGCGTCCAGTCGAGGATCGGCATGAAGTTGTAGCAGACGGTGTCGATGCCGCAGGCCGCCAGGTTGCGCAGCGACTGTTGATAATTGGCGATGTACCGCCGCCAGTCGCCGCTGTGGGTTTTGATCTCCTCATGCACCGGCACGCTCTCCACCACCGACCACATCAGCCCCTTTTCCGCCAACAGCGCCTGTCGCGCGCGGATCTCATCGATCGGCCAGACGTCGCCGTTCGCGATATGATGCAGCGCCGTCACCACCCCGGTCGCCCCGGCCTGACGCACGTCATCCAAAGAGACCGGATCGTTCGGGCCATACCAACGCCATGTTTGTTCCATGTTTTGTCCTTATGCCTGTCTCGCACCGCGATGCTGTTATACCAGTTTAATTTAGATGTCAGCTACCTTTAACTTACTCTTTCGCCCTGCGCTGTCAAAACCGAACCCGTCATTGGTTGATCCACTTCACGATTCTGGCTTATTTTGGACTGACCAATTCCTTTAGCTGGCCGACATCCTTACACTGGTCGCAGTTTTTTATCGCCGGCGCCACCCTGCCGATGTGGCAGAAAACTGGTCTGCTAACTTGGCGCAACTGGCCCGCCAGCTGTCTTACATGCTTTGGAGATGAGATGAAAACGATCGCCAACACCCCATTGCCGGGCGCCGTCCGGCAGCCGGGCTATGACCGCCGGGCTCTGCGCAGCCGCATCGTGCACCTTGGCTTCGGCGCGTTCCACCGCGCGCATCAGGCGCTGCTGACCGATCGGGTGCTGAACGCCCACGGCGGCGACTGGGGCATCTGCGAGATCAGCCTGTCCGGCGGCGTGCCGCTGTTTGAGGCGCTGCGGCAACAGGATCATCTGTACAGCGTGCTGGAGAAAGGCGCGGACGGCCATCAGGCCATCGTGATCGGCGCGGTGCATGAGAGCCTGCACCGCAAGCTGGAGGGCATCGCCGCGGTGCTGGAGAAACTGGCCGAGCCGCAGGTGGCGATCGTCTCGATGACCATCACCGAAAAAGGCTACTGCATCGAGCCCGGCAGCGGGCGATTGGATCGGCAGCATCCGGGGATCGTCGCCGATCTGGTGTGGCCGCATCAGCCGCAGACCGTGCCCGGCATTTTGGTGGAGGCGCTGCGGCTGCGGCGCGAACGCGGCCTGCCCGCCTTCTCCCTGCTCTCCTGCGACAATATTCCGGAGAACGGCCACGTGCTGCGCCGGGCGGTGCTCGATCTGGCGCAGGCGCGGGATCCGTCGCTCGCCGATTGGATCGCCACCGCCGCCACCTTCCCCTGCACCATGGTGGATCGCATCGTGCCGGCCGCCACGCCGGCCACGCTGGATGAGATTGCCGCCGCGCTGGGCGGCGTGCGCGACGACTGCGCCATCGCCTGCGAGCCCTTTATTCAATGGGTGGTGGAAGACAACTTCGCCGCCGGACGCCCGGCGTGGGAGCTGGCCGGCGCCCAGCTGGTCAGCGATGTGCTGCCGTTTGAGCACATGAAACTGCGCATGCTGAACGGCAGCCACTCGTTCCTGGCTTACCTCGGCTACCTGGGTGGCTACCGCTATATCAACGAGTGCATGGCGGATGAACACTACCGTCGCGCCGCCCTGCGGTTGATGCTGGACGAACAGGCGCCCACCCTGAGCGTTACCGGCATCAGTCTGACCGACTACGCCGCACAGCTTATCGCGCGCTTCAGCAACCCGGCGCTGCAACACCTCACCTGGCAGATCGCCATGGACGGTTCGCAGAAGCTGCCGCAGCGCCTGCTTGACGCGGTGCGCTGGCATCTGCGGCACGGCGGCGACTATAGCGGGCTGGCGCTGGGCGTGGCGGGCTGGATGCGTTACGTCGGCGGCGTCGATGACGCCGGTCAGCCGATCGACATTCGCGATCCGCTGGCAGACGCGCTGCAACAGACTATTGCCGCTACGCCGGACGATCGGCGGCGCGTAACGGCGCTGCTGGCGCTGAAATCGGTGTTCGGCGAATCGCTGGCAACGCATGCGGCGTTTGCCGACGCGGTGACGCAAGCCTATTTGTCGCTGCGCGATCGCGGTGCGCGTGAAACGGTGAAGGAGTGGGTGCTGCGGTGAGAAGCCTGCAGGGCCGAGAATAACCATGCCGGCGTAACGTTACGCCGGCATGGCGGAACGACTTAACGATAAACGACCGTCATAACAGCGAGTTTCTTCTGTTGGTCTACCCACTTCATTTCGGTTGTGCCTAGATTTAGCGGAAGTTCTTTGCGTGTAGTATCAAAACCTGACAACGCTTGCTGGGCCTGATAACGCTGGCCGTTGCGGTAACATTGCGTATTCGCCTTAGAATCTGCAATATTGACCGTGCAAGGACTTTCAACGATAGAACCGACGAAGCGAATTACCCCGCCGGCCACTCCTGCATGACTCACTGCCGTCCATGAAAACAACATTCCTACGATCAAAAATAACCGAAAGGTATTCATGGCAACCTCATTTTTAGTTAAGCCAATTTAACCATAGAGGATCTTGTTAGGAATAATCGCAAGGAAAGGGACGAGATTTGATCGTTAATCGCGTCATTAACAATGTAAAAACAAGCTACTAACAAAAGTTAACCGCATCTAATACAGGGTTTTATCTAAGAACTTTCTTGTTATGAACGGTGGATTTTGTCGGTTGAAAAGCGCATGGTGACGTGCAAAATTTGCGAGATAGAGCACAAATTAAATCGCGGCGGTTTCACCGATAAGGCTGCGTAACTCATTTATTAAGCAGGTTAATTTTTGCTCCAGGAATTATTAATGACCAAAACCAATTTGATTACCGGTTTCCTCGGCAGCGGTAAAACCACCACTATCCGCCATTTGCTGGCTCATAAGCCCGAACATGAGCGCTGGGCGGTATTGGTCAATGAATTCGGCGAGATCGGCATCGACGGCGCGCTGCTGGCAGACAGCGGCGCGGTGCTCAAAGAGATCCCCGGTGGCTGCATGTGCTGCGTCAACGGCCTGCCGATGCAGGTGGGCTTGAATATGCTGTTACAGCAGGCCAAACCGGATCGGCTGCTGATCGAGCCGACCGGGCTCGGGCATCCGAAACAAATTCTGTCGCTGCTGACCCAGGAGAGCTATGCCGGCTGGATCGATCTGCAGGCCACCCTGTGCCTGCTGGATGCCCGCCAGCTCAGCCAGCCCCGCTACCGCGACAACGAAAACTTCCGCGATCAGCTGGCCGCGGCCGACGTTATTTTGGCCAGCAAAAGCGATACCTATCAGCCGGAAGACAGGCGGGCGCTGGAGGCCTGGAGGGCGCAAGATCCGCTGCGGCGGCCCTGTTATGCCATCGCGCAAGGCGAAGCGGATGTCGCGCTGTTGTCACTTCCGCGCACGAATCGTACAGAATTGCCGGACGCGCAGCATCATCATGGTCAGGCGAAAACGCAGGGGCTGGCGGCGCTGCGGCTGCCGGAGCACGCCCGCTGGCGGCGAGCGTTGAACGAGGGGCAAGGCTTCACCAGCTGCGGCTGGATTTTTGACGGCGACACCCAATTCGACACCGTCGGCTTTATGGAATGGGTGCGACTCGCGCCGGTAGAACGCGCCAAAGGCGCGGTGCGCATCCCCGAAGGCACATTGCTGATCAATCGTCAGGGACAGGATCTCAACATCGAAACCCGCCCGGTCGCGCCGCTCGACAGCCGAATTGAGCTTATCCACAGCGAAAATGCCGATTGGAACGCCCTGCAATCCGCCTTGTTTAAGATTCGTTTAAGTTAGACCCCGTACCGTTGCCCCCCGGTTGCCGCAGGGCGGCCGGGTTTTATTTCGTTTTCATTTTGCCAACAGGTTATGTCATGACACGCCGCAATTTACCCCTCATTATCCTCTTCAACTTACTGGGCGTTGCGCTGTTCCTGTCCTGGTTCCTGCCGGCCAATCACGGCGGCTGGTTTACCCTGGACTCGGCGATCTTTTTCTTCTTTAACCGCCATCTGGCCACCGACCCGGCGTTTTTGCACCTGGTCGCCATCACCAACAACCGCGCGTTTGACGTGATTTCGCTGCTCGCCATGGGCCTGCTGTATTTGTACTTCTACCTGAAGCAGGACGCCGCCGGCCGCCGCCGCCTGGTGATCACCGGCGTGGTGATGCTGCTGACCGCCGTGGTGCTGAACCAGCTTGGCCACCTGCTGCCGGTGAAGCATCCGAGCCCCACCCTGACCTTCGACAATATCTATCGCGTCAGCGAGCTGACCGGCATCCCCACCAAGGACGCTTCCAGCGACAGCTTCCCCGGCGACCACGGCATGATGCTGATTATTTTTTCCTGCTTTATGCTGCGCTATTTCGGCCGCCGCGCCTTCGCCGTCGCCCTGCTGATTACGCTGCTCTTCTCATTGCCACGCGTGATGATTGGCGCCCACTGGTTTACCGATATCGCCGTCGGCTCGCTGTCAGTGGTGCTGGTTGGCGCCAGCTGGGTGCTGATGACGCCTTGCAGCGACTGGATCGTCGATCGGTTGAATCGCCTGTTGCCCGGCAAGCATCGCCCCGGCCAACCATAACTTGCGTCTATGACTCATGCCGGGAGGCGCTCGCCTTCCGGCCTTAATCCCTTCGCTGAGCGCAAAATATCGTCACCGCCCGTTAACGCTTTTGCAACCTGATTTCACGCCAGATTCATACATCGGACAATTGGCGTTTTTTATATGAAGATTTACATTATGTTACATCACAAATTCATATAAAAAAGACGGGAAAAAGGCTCGCAATCCCCTATTTGTTCCGGTAATCTCAGATGCGTTTGTGCCTGGTTTAAGTCGAATCAGTATGGAATCCGATAAAAATGTGCGTTCTCGCACGTTTTCAACGGTAACTGGTTGTCGATGCAACAGGTGCGGACTAGGCTCGTTTCGTTTGGCATTTTTCAGGTAGCGACTTTCGTCGTTAAGGACTTCAAGGGAAAACAACAACAATGGTCAAATCTCAACCGTTTCTGAGATATTTTTTGCGGGTAGTCCCTGCAATTGCCGCTGCGGTTATGCTCTCCGCATGCAGCTCGACTCACACTTCGAACTTGAATAACGCACAAACTGAGATGCGTGCAGTTAATGACAAAGACGGTCTTTTACTGCAAGCCTCTCAGGATGAATTCGAAGCGATGGTCCGCAACGTTGACGTCAAGTCAAAGATTATGGATCAGTACGCGGACTGGAAAGGCGTTCGCTACCGTTTAGGCGGTGACAGCAAGCGCGGCATCGATTGCTCGGCGTTTGTTCAACGCACCTTCCGCGAACAGTTCGGCATGGATTTACCGCGTTCTACCTATGAACAGGAAGATCTCGGCAAGAAAATCCAGCGCACCAAGCTGCGCGTCGGCGATTTGGTGCTGTTCCGCGCAGGTTCCACCGGGCGCCATGTCGGCATCTATTTAGGCAACGATCAGTTCGTTCACGCCTCCACCAGCAGTGGGGTCATGATTTCCAAGCTGACCGATAACTATTGGAATAAACGTTATCGAGAAGCGCGCCGGGTGTTGACCAACGGTTAACGGCGCAATGCCTTGAAGATCCTGAATACCAAACGAGCGATAAGCGCCGCCTACGGGCGGCGTTTTTTTTGGTTGTCTAACAGATATCATCAAGATTGCTCCCTGCCTTATCGCCATCTTTCTCCGCTTAACGCTGCCGCACGCCATTATTTTGATAAACTGTTGGCAGGAAATCGCGCCATCGAGGAAAAACTCGCCTATTATCGTCAGATGACGGCAACGGCGCCCCGGCGTTATTTAAAATGTTTCCGCTTAAAATAGGCGCATTATATTTCTGTCGGCGACGCCGCATATTTAAACAACGCCGCCGGTTGGTACGGGATAAAAAGGCAAAAATGAAAAAAAAGCCGTTGGCACAATCCATTAAATGGCTGCGCGACACCCCTGACGCCCTGTTGCAGAGGACTCGGTTATGGGCTTGAAAAGAGCTTTTGCCCGCAGCGTATCTCACCGACAGCGTAGCCTGGCTAAAAGCGGCGTCGCCGCTCTGGTATTTTTTACGCTCTTCACCGCGGTCACGCTTTCTTTGATTAACCACCAGCGCACGCAATATCAACATAAGGTCGAAGCGCGCACGCAAAAGTTCACGCTGGGTTATATCTCGCACCTGAAGACGGTGATGCAGCAAATGATGCCGCTGCTGGCCAAGCCTTGCCTCTCAAGCCAGTCGGACATTACCTACCAGGCGGCCTTTACCAGCGGCGTGCGCACCTTCCTGTTGGTGAAAGACGGCTACGCCTATTGCTCTTCCGCCACCGGCGACATGATGTTGCCGATGAAAAATCTCTACCAGGATATCGACTGGAATCTGCCCCTGGATCTCAAGCTGCAGCAGGGCACGCCGATCGTGCCGAACAAACCGGCGGTTGCAGTTTGGCTGCGGCATCCCGACGAAAAGGCCACCGGCATCCTCGCTACGCTAGACATCGATCTGATGCCCTATCTGCTGTTCACCTCGCACGACGAACAGGCGCCGGGCATCGCCATCGTGATGGGCAACCGCGCGCTGACCACCTTCAGCCCGAACCTGATGCCGGTCGATCAGTTGCCGAAGGGCAAGGCGGATAAACTGACGCTGCCCAATCTGCCGCTGACCATCCTGTTCTACAACGAGAAACTGACCCCCAACGACATTCGCCTGACGCTGCTGGGCAGCCTGGTGCTGTCATTGATGATCGGCGTACTCTGCTATTACATGCTGCTGCTGCGGCAAAGCCCGGAACGCGCACTGCTGCGCGGCATCAAGCGCAACGAGTTCTTTATCGAATACCAGCCGGTGTTCCATACCGACAGCAACAGCATCGGCGGGCTGGAAGCGCTGATCCGCTGGCAGCATCCGATCGAAGGCCGCATCCCGCCCGACGTCTTTATCCCCTACGCCGAAAGCAACGGGCTGATCGTGCCGCTCACCCGCCACCTGTTCAGGCTGATCGCCGAAGATGCGCCGCAGCTCGCCAAAGCGCTGCCGCGGGGAGGCAAGGTCGGGCTCAACATCTCCCCCGCCCACCTGAGCGCGCCGTCGTTCCACCAGGACGTGTATGAACTGTTGACGCAGCTGCCGGGCGATTACTTTACGCTGGTGTTTGAAATCACCGAGCGCGGCATGGTGGAAGAAGAGAGTGCGCTGGCGGAGTTTGACTGGCTGCACAAACAGGGCATCGAGATCGCGGTGGACGATTTTGGCACCGGGCACAGCGCGTTGATCTATCTTGAGCGCTTCACCATGGATTACCTGAAGATCGATCGTGGCTTCGTCAACACCATCGGCCAGGACACGGTCACCGCGCCGGTGCTGGATGCGGTGATCTCGTTGGCGAAAAAGCTGAAAATGCTGACGGTGGCCGAGGGCGTGGAAACCGCCGAGCAGATGCAGTTCCTGCAAGAACACGGCGTTAACTTCATGCAGGGCTACTACTTCAGCAAGCCGCTGAGCATCGACAATTTCGTCGCTTACTGCAATGCTCATCAGGTCTTTGATTATCAGGCAAATAAATAGTTAGTCTTTAAGCATCTTTACCCTGCGCCCGCCCGAAGAATGTTATGCTGGGCGCAGGTTGTACTTTATCCCACAGCAGGAGCTTACCGTCTGATGTCCGTGCGCATTTTCGCTGCTCTGGTGCTCTCGGCACTGAGTTTCGGTCTGCGGGCCGAAGCCCTCAACGAAAGCTACGCTTTCGCCCTTCTCGGTGAACCGAAATACGCCACCGACTTCAGCCATTTCGACTACGTCAACCCGGCGGCACCCAAAGGCGGCGACGTGCGGCTGGCGGCCATCGGCACCTACGACAACTTCAACCGCTTCGCTACCCGCGGCGTGCCCGGCGAACGTACGATGGAGCTGTACGATACGCTGTTCACCAACTCCGACGACGAACCCGGCAGCTATTATCCGCTGATTGCCGAATCGGCCCGTTTCCCGGCCGACATGCGCTGGATGGAGTTGGATATCAACGCCCGCGCCCGCTTCCAGGACGGCAGCCCGATCACCGCCGCCGATGTGGCCTTTACCTTCAATAAATTCATGACCGAAGGCGTACCGCAGTTTCGCTCCTATTACAAAGGCGTCATGGTCAAGGCCATTTCCCGGCTGACGGTGCGCATCGAGCTGCCTAAAGCCAACCGTGAGCAAATCCTCAGCCTGCTCAGCCTGCGCGTATTGCCGGAAAGCTTCTGGAAAAACCATAAGCTCAACGAACCGCTCAGCACCCCGCCGCTCGCCAGCGGCCCGTATAAAATCGCCGATTACCGCCTCGGCCAGTACATCACCTACCAGCGAGTGCGCGACTACTGGGCCGCCAACCTGCCGGTGAACCGCGGCCGCTACAACTTCGACAGCATTCGCTACGATTATTACCTGGACGATAAAGTATCGCTGGAAGCCTTCAAGGCCGGCGCTTACGATTTCCGCATCGAGCCGTCGCCCAAAAGCTGGGCCACCCAGTATCAGGGCGGCAACTTCGCGCGCAACTACATCATCAAGCAGGATGAGACCAATCAGGCGGCGCAGAATACCCGCTGGCTGGCGTTCAACCTGCAAAAACCGCTGTTCGCCGATCGTCGGGTACGGGAAGCGATCGGCCTGGCTTTCGACTTCAACTGGATGAACAAGGCGCTGTATTACAACGCCTATCAGCGCGCCGACAGCTATTTCCAAAACACCGCCTACGCCGCCCGCGGCTACCCGGACGCCGCCGAACTGGCCTTGCTGGCGCCGCTCAAAGGCCAGATACCGCCGGAGGTGTTTACCAGCATCTACCAGCCGCCCTCCTCCGACGGCAGCGGCAACGATCGGCAAAACCTGCTGAAGGCGACCCAATTGCTGAAAGAAGCCGGTTGGGTGGTCAAAAATCAAAAGCTGGTCAACGCCAAAACCGGCCAGCCGTTCACCTTCGAACTGATGCTGCTGAGCGGCAGCAACTTCCAGTACGTATTACCCTTCCGCCACAACCTGCAGCGGCTGGGCATCGAGATGCAAATTCGCGAAATTGACGCCTCGCAGTACACCCGTCGCATGCGTGAACGCGATTTCGACATGATGTCGACCGTATATATGGCGATGCCGTTCCCCAGCGCCGATCTGCAAATCCTGTGGGATTCGCAGTACATCGATTCCAGCTACAACACGGCCGGCGTCAAAGATCCGGCGGTCGACAGCCTGGTGAGGCAAATCGCCGCCCATCAGGGCGACGAAAAGGCCCTGTTGCCGCTCGGCCGCGCGCTGGATCGGGTGCTGACCTGGAACAACTACATGCTGCCGATGTGGTACTCCAACCACGATCGCTACGCCTATTGGGACAAGTTCTCCACGCCGTCGATCCGCCCGGCCTATGCGATCGGCTTCGATAACTGGTGGTACGACGTCAACAAGGCGGCGCGTTTACCGGCTCAACGGCAATAAGGAGTCGGAATGGCGGCCTATCTGATACGCAGACTGTTACTGGTGATCCCCACGCTGTGGGCGATCATCACCATCAACTTTTTTATCGTGCAAATTGCCCCCGGCGGCCCGGTCGATCAGGCCATCGCTGCCATTGAGCTGGGGCACGGCAGCGGTTTTGGCAGCGGCGGCGTCAGCGAAGGCCTGGGCCATGCCCGGGCAGGCATGGCGGCTGGCGACAGCCAATACCGCGGTTCGCGCGGTCTGGATCCGGAGGTGATCGCCGAGATCACCCAACGTTACGGCTTCGATAAACCGCTGCACGAGCGCTACTTCACCATGCTGTGGAACTATATGCGCTTCGACTTCGGCAACAGCCTGTTTCGCGGCGCTTCGGTGATGCAGCTGATCGGCCAAAGTCTGCCGGTCTCCATCACGCTGGGCCTTTGGAGCACGCTGATCATCTACCTGGTGTCGATCCCGCTCGGCATCCGCAAGGCCGTCCACAACGGCAGCGCGTTCGATACCTGGAGCAGCACGCTGATCATCATCGGCTACGCCATTCCGGCTTTCCTGTTCGCCATCCTGATGATTGTGCTGTTCGCCGGCGGCAGCTACCTCGACTGGTTCCCGCTGCGCGGCCTGGTCTCCAGCAACTTCGACACCCTCTCGTGGCCGGCGAAGATCACCGACTACCTGTGGCACATCACGTTGCCGGTGCTGGCGACGGTGATCGGCGGCTTCGCCACCCTGACCATGCTGACCAAAAACTCGTTCCTCGACGAGATCCGCAAGCAGTACGTCACCACCGCCCGCGCCAAGGGGCTGGATGAGAAAAAGATCCTGTACCGCCACGTATTCCGCAACGCCATGCTGCTGGTGATCGCCGGTTTTCCGGCCACCTTTATCAGCATGTTCTTCACCGGCTCGCTGCTGATTGAGGTGATGTTCTCGCTCAACGGCCTGGGGCTGCTGGGCTACGACGCCACGCTGCAGCGCGACTATCCGGTGATGTTCGGCACGCTGTATATCTTCACCCTGATCGGCCTGCTGTTGAATATCCTCAGCGATATCACCTACACCCTGGTCGATCCGCGCATTGACTTCGAGGCCCGCCAATGAGCCGCCTTAGCCCGATCAACCAGGCGCGCTGGGCGCGCTTTCGCCGCAACCGCCGCGGCTACTGGTCGCTGTGGATCTTTTTGGTGCTGTTCACCCTGAGCCTGGCCGCCGATCTGATCGCCAATGACAAACCGCTATTGGTGCGTTATGAAGGCCGGCTGTACCTGCCGTTTATGATTAGCTACAGCGAAACCGCCTTCGGCGGCGAACTGAATACCGAAGCCGACTATCAGGATCCGTTCGTGCAGCGGCAGATCGAACGGCACGGCTGGGCGGTGTGGGCGCCGATCCGCTTCAGCTACGACACCATCAACTTCGCCACCGAAGTGCCCTTCCCCTCGCCGCCTTCGCGTCACAACCTGCTGGGCACCGACAGCAACGGCGGCGACGTGCTGGCCCGGGTGCTGTACGGTTTTCGCATCTCGATGCTGTTCGGCCTGGCGCTGACGCTGTTTTCCAGCCTGATCGGCGTGTGCGTCGGCGCGACGCAAGGGTATTACGGCGGGCGTTTCGATCTGTGGGGGCAGCGCTTTATCGAAGTGTGGTCGGGCATGCCGACGCTGTTTCTGATCATTCTGCTGTCGAGCATAGTCCAGCCCAATTTCTGGTGGCTGCTCGGCATCACCATCCTGTTCGGCTGGATGAGCCTGGTGGGTGTGGTGCGCGCCGAATTCCTGCGCACCCGCAATTTTGACTACATCCGCGCCGCGCGCGCCATGGGCGTGCCGGATCGCGTTATCATGTCCCGCCATATGCTGCCCAACGCCATGGTGGCGACGCTGACCTTCCTGCCGTTTATCCTGTGTGGCTCGATCACCACCCTGACGTCGCTCGATTTCCTCGGTTTCGGTCTGCCGATCGGTTCGCCGTCGCTCGGTGAATTGCTGCTGCAAGGCAAAAACAATCTGCAGGCGCCGTGGCTCGGCATCACCGCCTTCCTGGTCTTGGCGGTGCTGCTGTCGTTATTAATCTTTATCGGCGAAGCGGTGCGCGACGCCTTTGACCCCAGCAAGGCGCATTGATATGGCCACTCCTTTGCTCGCTATTCAGGATCTCAGCATCGCCTTCCGCCAGGGCGACACCGTCACGCCGGTGGTCAACGAACTCTCGCTGCAAATCGCGCCGGCGGAAACGCTGGCGCTGGTAGGGGAATCCGGCTCCGGCAAAAGCGTCACCGCCCTGTCGATACTGCGCCTGCTGCCCGCGCCGCCGGTGGTTTACCCTGCCGGCGACATTCTGTTCAACGGCGACTCGTTGCTGCATGCGCCGGAAACGGCGCTGCGCAAGGTGCGCGGCAATCAGATCGCGATGATCTTTCAGGAACCGATGGTGTCGCTTAACCCGCTGCACACCATCGAGAAACAGCTGGCGGAAGTGCTGATGCTGCACCGCGGCCTGCGGCGCGATGCCGCGCGCGCGGAGATCGTCGAGTGCCTGGAGCGCGTCGGCATCCGCCAGGCCAAAAGCCGGCTGCAGGACTATCCGCATCAGCTGTCCGGCGGCGAACGCCAGCGGGTGATGATCGCCATGGCGGTGTTGACCCGACCGAAACTGCTGATCGCCGACGAACCCACCACCGCGCTCGACGTCACTATCCAGGCGCAGATCCTGACGCTGCTGCAAGAATTGAAACGAGAGATGGACATGGGGCTGCTGTTCATCACCCATAACCTGAATATCGTGCGCCGCCTGGCGGACAACGTGGCGGTGATGCGCCAGGGGCGCTGCGTGGAGCAAAACGCCCGCGCGCGGCTGTTCAGCCGGCCGCAGCATCCTTACACGCAGCAGCTGCTGGCCGCCGAAGACGTCGGTGAACCGCTGCCGTTGCCTGCCGCGGCCAACGGGCGCCCCGGCGACGAGCGGCCGCTGCTCAAGGTGGAGAACCTGCAGGTGCGCTTCCCCATTCGCCGCGGCCTGCTGCGCCGCACGGTGGATTATCACTATGCATTGAAATCATTGAGTTTCGAGCTGCGGGCCGGGGAAAGCGTGGGGCTGGTGGGGGAATCCGGCTCGGGCAAAAGCACCACCGGGCTGGCGCTGCTGCGCCTGTTGGCCTCGCAGGGCGCCATCTGGTTCGACGGCGAACCGCTGCACCCGCTCACGATGAAGCAGATGCTGCCCTACCGCAGCCGGATGCAAATCGTCTTTCAGGATCCCTATTCCGCCCTGAACCCGCGCCTGAACGTGCAGCAGATCATCGCCGAGGGGCTGGAAGTGCACCAGCAGCTTAGCGCCGAGCAGCGGGAACAGCGCGTGATCGAGGTGTTGCAGGAGGTCGGCCTGGATCCGCAGCTGCGCCACCGCTATCCCACCGAGTTTTCCGGCGGCCAGCGCCAGCGTATCGCCATCGCGCGCGCGCTGATCCTGCAGCCGCAGCTGCTGATCCTCGACGAGCCGACCTCTTCGCTGGATAAATCGGTGCAGGCGCAGATCCTGGCGCTGCTGAAATCGCTGCAGCAACGCCACCGGCTGGCTTATCTGTTCATCAGCCATGACCTGCAGGTGGTGCGTTCGCTATGCCACCAGGTCATCGTGCTGCGACAGGGAGAAGTGGTTGAACAGGGAGACTGTCGGGCGATTTTCGCGGCGCCCGCCGCCGACTATACCCGTCAACTGCTGCAGTTAGCGGATTAGCGGCGAATTCAGAAAGGGTATTGCGCGCTGAGCGGTTCGGCGATCGCGGCGCCGACGTTTTTCAGGCGGCACATGGTGGCGCTCTCGTCGCTGCGCTGCACGAACAGGCAAGGTTCTCCTTCCCATTCGACAATCGCGCAGTCGACCTGAATCTCCTGCAGCGACAGATTGAGCTGTTGCATTACCTGCCAGGCCTCGGCCCCTTCATGGCTGAGCAACTTCAGCCCAATCAGGTTGTTATCTTCGTCTATTCCGTTAAACGGAATCGGTTCGACCTTCACGCCGGTGAAACCGGATAGCCAACGATAACTTTGCGGCAAGCGATGCACTACCGAAAGTTGGATACTCTCCACATGAAATCCCTAGTTTGAAAAGGTGAAACACTTTTACCTGACAGGGTTACTAAGTTATAGCCGTTGACTCCCGACTCTGCCGCGCACAAATGTTATTTAAATGTAAATTTTGCCGCAAACCATTAACCTGACCCCGTGCTTGCCGATGCCGCGCCATTTTTTGGCGCGCCGTGCGGTGTTATTTCACGGCATTTTGCGACTCAGCTCGCATTTTTGCGTTATATGTAACCCTTTCCCGCAGCGATCTCAACTCTTTTTTCTTGCAATGCGACTACTTTTCCGTCGCCATATTTTTACATTGAAGAAACATTTCACCCGCCACGTTAGCGCAGCCTCTCCTGCTAATGCCTTGATTTACATCAACCCTAATACAAACCACTCGCGCGGCGCAGCCGACAGAACGCCGCGCCTCCCGGGGAATATCGGGCGGCACGATGGCGGAGTTTTTTAACAAAAAGCACACAGATGGGAAATGACCGATTAATTAGCAGGCATATATTTAGCAACAAATTATTCATTGCCGGTTGCACCCTGAAATGGCAGGGCGCAACCCCATGACGCTGCGGGGCGAAACGCCCCGAGTCGGGAGAACGTCAGGCTGCGCGATCGCGCGGCCGGCTGGCGTAAACGTAGAACAGCACCGCCACGATGCTGCACAGCGCCATCGAGGTGACCATTGGCCAGGCGCTTTTGCCCGGCGCCATCGACAGCACCGCCCCCACCAGCGCGCCGATGCTGAAGCGCAACGTGCCGGCCAGGGAAGACGCGGTGCCCGCCATATGCGGAAAATCATCCAGGATCACCGCCATGGCGTTGGAGGAAATCATCGCGATGCACCCCAGGTAGACCGCTACGCCGATCACCAGCGCCCAGAAGCCCAGGCCGACGGCGCTTACCGCCAGCAGCCACAGCCCCATCGCCAGCTGCACCAGCAGCCCCAGCTTGAACATCTTGACCGCGCCGAACCGCCGCACGTTGCGGCTGTTGATCAGCGTCGTCAGGAACAGGAAGACGATGTTCAGCGCAAAATAGTAGCCGAAGTGCTGCGGCGAAACGTGGTTCAGTTCGATGTAGACGAACGGCCCGGCGCTGAGGAACGAGAACATGCCCGCAAACGAGAAGGCGCTGGCCAACATGTAGCTCAGCACCCGCTTGTGGCGGAACAGCGAACCGAAGTTGCCCAGCGTGGTGCGCAGGTGGAACCGCTGACGCCGCTCTTTCGGCAGCGTCTCCTTGATGAACAAGGCCACCAGCAGTGAACCGATCAGCGCCGCGGCACCCATGGTCCAGAAGATGGCGTGCCAGCTGAACCACAGCAGCAGCGCACCGCCGATCATTGGCGCCAGCAGCGGCGCGATGGTCATCACTAGAATGACGAACGACATCATGCGCGAGAACTCATCCTTGGTGAACATGTCGCGCATCAGGGCGTTAATCACCACGCTGGCGGCGGCGGCGGCCAGACCGTGCAGGAAACGCAGCCCGATCAGCTGATCGATAGACTGCGCCATGGCGCAGGCGCAGCCGGCGATGGCAAAGATCAGCGTTCCCCACAGGATCACCGGCTTGCGGCCGATGCTGTCCGACATCGGCCCATAGAACAGCTGCCCGAAGGCAAAGCCGAGCATATAGGCGCTGAGCGTCATCTGCACGCTGCCGGACTCGACGCCAAACTGGGCGGCGATCACCGGCATACTGGGCAGGTACATGTCGATCGCCAACGGCATCAACATGGACAACAGGCCCAGAATGAAAATCAAACCGAGATGAGAGGTTCGGTTCTGTTGCACGTTCCACGACTCCTTAATCGGCCGCAATCAATGATCGGTTATCAGTCCTGCAGGTGCGGCGCGCCCACGCTAGCGATCTCTTCTTCGGTCAGTGGGCGGTATTCGCCCGGCGCCAGATCGTCATCCAGCACGATGGCGCCGATGCGCTCACGGTGCAACTCGATCACCCGGTTGCCGACGGCGGCGAACATCCGCTTCACCTGGTGGTAGCGCCCTTCGCTGATGGTCAGGCGCACCACGCGCTCGTCGACCTGCTCCAACGTCGCCGGCCGCGTCAGATCTTTCTCGTTGTGCAGTTGCACCCCTTCGGCGAAACGCTGCGCGGTGTCTTCCGCCAACGGGTGCTCCAGCGTGACCAAATAGGTTTTCTCGCAGTGGTGGCGCGGCGACGTGACGCGGTGCGACCACTGGCCGTCGTCGGTCATCAGCACCAGCCCGGTGGTGTCGATATCCAACCGCCCGGCGGCGTGCAGCTTGTACGCGACCGGCTCATCGAGGAAATACAGCACCGTCGGATGATCGGGATCGTCGGTGGAGCAGACGTAGCCCTGCGGTTTGTTGAGCATGAAATAGCGCGGGCCGTTCTGCTGCTGCAGCGGATTGCCGTCGAACGCCACTTCTTGCTCCGGGGTCAGTTTGATCGCCCCGCTCTTCACCACCTCACCGTCAACGGTGACACGTTTAGCCCGAAGTTCGCGCGCGACCAGCGCACGGCTGATGCCTAACTGCTGAGATAAAAACTTGTCCAATCGCATGGGATCTGCTTTGCCTGTCGTTGTTATGATCGCATTGATCGTATTGCCAAAATATGACGCCCGCCGTTGCACCGGGTGCAAATGGCAGGTTCAGGGGGGAAATCGCGTGGGGGAACAGCGATTGCTGTCACACGAGTATAGCGGCACAACGCGTTGCCCGACAGGGGTAATTTTCACGCTTCTCGCACCGCGCGCGCACAGAAGGCATAATAATGGAAATTTTTCGGCCGCCCGGGGCGTAAAATGTCACGCTTTCTGTGGGAACAGAGGTGACAAAACCGCTTCCCGGCGGCCCATTCCAACCTACGGCGTTCATTTATGGCCTTTACCCTACGCCCCTACCAACTGGAAGCGGTCGAAGCCACCATCAATCATTTCCGGCGGCACCCCGAACCGGCGCTGATCGTGCTGCCGACCGGTGCCGGCAAAAGCCTGGTGATCGCCGAACTGGCGAAGCGCGCCCGCGGGCGGGTGCTGGTGCTGGCGCACGTCAAGGAACTGGTGGCGCAAAACCACGCCAAATACTGCGCCTACGGCCTGGAAGCGGACATCTTCGCCGCCGGCCTGCAACAAAAAGAGAGCGCCGGCAAGGTGGTGTTCGGCAGCGTGCAGTCGGTGGCGCGCAACCTGCCGCTGTTCGACGGCGCCTTTTCGCTGCTGATCGTCGATGAATGCCACCGCATCAGCGACGACGACGACAGCCAGTACCAGCAAATCATCCAGCATTTGCAGAAAACCAACCCGCAGCTGCGGCTGCTGGGGCTGACCGCCACGCCCTATCGCCTGGGCAAGGGCTGGATTTACCAGTATCACTACCACGGCTTCACCCGCGGCGACGGCGCCAGCCTGTTTCGCGACTGCATCTACGAGCTGCCGCTGCGCTACATGATTAAGAACGGCTTCCTGGTGCCGCCTGAGCGGCTGGACATGCCGATCGTGCAGTACGATTTCAGCCGGCTGGAGGCCAGAAGCAATGGCCTGTTCAGCGAAGCGGATCTGAACCGTGAGCTGAAGCGGCAAAACCGCGTCACGCCGCATATCATCAGCCAGATTGTAGAGTACGCCCAAGATCGTAAAGGGGTGATGATCTTCGCCGCCACCGTCGAGCACGCCCGCGAGATCCACGGCCTGCTGCCGAACGGCGAGGCCGCGCTGGTCAGCGCCGAAACGCCGCCCGCCGAGCGCGATGCGCTGATCGAGGCGTTCAAACAGCAGCAGCTGCGCTATCTGGTCAACGTAGCGGTATTGACCACCGGTTTCGACGCGCCGCACGTCGATCTGATCGCTATTCTGCGCCCGACCGAGTCCGTCAGCCTGTATCAGCAGATCGTCGGCCGCGGTCTGCGGCTGGCGCCCGGCAAGGAGGATTGCCTGATCCTCGACTACGCCGGCAACCCGCACGATCTGTTCACGCCGGAGGTCGGCGTCAGCAAGCCGCACGGCGACAGCCAGCCGGTGCAGGTGTTCTGCCCGGCCTGCGGCTTCGCCAACCTGTTCTGGGGCAAGTGCACCGAGAATGGCGACATCATCGAGCACTACGGCCGCCGCTGTCAGGGCTGGCTGGAAGACGACGACGGCCACCGCGAACAGTGCGATTACCGCTTCCGGTTCAAGAGCTGCCCGCACTGCGGCGCGGAGAACGACATCGCCGCGCGCCGCTGCCATCAGTGCCAGGAGGTGCTGGTCGATCCCGATGACATGCTGAAGGCGGCGCTGAAGCTGAAAGACGCGCTGGTGCTACGCTGCGGCGGCATGGAATTGCAGAGCGGCCGCGACGACAAGGGCGAATGGCTGAAGGCCACCTATTACGACGAGGACGGCACCAGCACCAGCGAGCGTTTCCGCCTGCAAACGCCGGCGCAGCGCAAAGCGTTCGAAATGCTGTTCCTGCGCCCGCACCAGCGCGCGCCGGGCGTGCCGTTCGCCTGGCACACCGCCGCCGACGTGCTGGCGCAACAGCAGGCGCTGCGCCATCCGGATTTCGTGGTGGCGCGCAAGCGCGGGCAGTTTTGGCAGGTGCGCGAGAAAGTGTTCGATTATCAAGGCCGTTTCCGCCGCGCCAATCAGTTGGCCTGAGCGAACGGCCCTCAATCTGGGCAGGTTTTCGTTGCCCTGCAGGCGGCTTTCCGTTAAAATGCCGCGCGCTTTACCTGGGCCTGCCCAGCGTTAAAGCGGAATTCCGAACTTGCTACTTGGGTCGCCTGTAGCAGGGTAAATTTTCTTTTAAGAGAAAAAACAATGTTCACTATCAATGCAGAAGTACGTAAAGACCAGGGTAAAGGTGCGAGCCGCCGCCTGCGTGCAGCAAACAAATTCCCAGCTATCGTTTACGGTGGCAAAGAAGCTGCAGTTTCCATCGAATTGGACCATGATTCTGTCAAGAACATGGAAGCTAAACCAGAATTCTACAGCGAAGCAGTAACTCTGGTTATCGACGGTAAAGAAACCAAAGTTAAGGTTCAGGCTGTACAGCGTCACCCGTTCAAGCCAAAACTGGCTCACATCGACTTCGTTCGCGTTTAATCGCTACGTTTTCGAACCTTTCGGGACGCCGAAATAAAGAACGCCGCAATTGCGGCGTTTTTTATTGTCTGCGATTCGGCGCGCTTACTTGCCGCTGCCGGTCCGGCGCTGCAGCTGATCGCGCAGATTCGGCGGCGTGCCTCTGATGGTCAGGGTGTCGGTGGCCGCATCCCAGAAAATGCGCTCGCCCAGCAGCATGGCGTCGAAGTTCAGGCTGATACCGCCGCCGCTGCCGGCGAATTTGGTTAGTTGGCGCAGCGTGCCGCGATCCGCCGGGAAGCTTTCTTCCAGCTCATACCCTTGCTCGCTGGAGAACTGCATGAAGTCTTTCTCGCCGACCGGCGACAGCTCCTGCGACAGCGCCTGCAGCTCAATCTCTTCGCCCGCCTGCAGCTGTTCGTTGCAGTAGCTGTACACCTGCTGGCGCACTGACTGGCGCTCGTTCTTGTCCAGCTGCGCATCGGCGCAGTAGTCGTCCACCGCCTGCAGCAGCCCACGATTTTGCGCCTTGGCGTCCAACCCTTCGGATGCCGCCAGGAAATCCATGAAGAAGTCGGCGACCTTGCGGCCCACGCGCCCACGCAGGAAGGTCAGGTAGCGGGTCGATTCCGGGTTGGTTTCCCATTCGGTCAGATCGATGCGCGCGACGATATCGGCGTTGTTGATGTCCAGATAGTGCGTGGTGTTGATATCCAGCTCTTCGTTAACGCGCATGCTGTTACGGCTGTTCAGCACCGCGATCAGCAGATACTCCACCGCCAGATAACGGTATTGGCCAAACAGCACCACGCCGCCTTCGGCGAACGGATACTTCGCCAGTTCGTCGCGCAGGCGGCCAGTCGCCGCGCGGCTGAAGGCCAGAAAGTCCTTATCGTCCTTGCGGCAGGTGCGCAGCGCTTCCGCCAGCTCGCTGCCTTCGTTGAACAGGCCCAAGGCCTTGCTCTTGGCGCTATAGACGCGATGCAGTTCCGTCATCATTTCTTCCACCGCCGCGTTGGTGGGAAGCAAGGAATCGCGCAGCACCACGTCCAGCGTTTGCTCGTCGCGTTTCACCAACTGGTGCAGAGCGATCTGGTCGATATCCAGACTCATGGTAAATCCTCCTGTTCTTTAGGCGCGTATTCAAACACTGAAGGCCCCGCCCTGCAATACTAAAAACCACGGCAAACCGGAAAGGCGCTGCAAGGGGCAGCCCCGGCGCGGGCGAACAATTTCCCGAATGACAGGAAGTGATAAAAGAGCGGAAAATCACTGCCCTATACGGTAAGATAGGGCACTTTGCAGATTACTAAGCGCAATTTTATGCCACAATCATCCCGTTACAGTGACGAACACGTTGAACAACTGCTCTCAGAGCTGGTCAATGTTCTGGAAAAACACCATACCCCCACCGATCTTTCCCTGATGGTGCTGGGCAATATGGTCACTAATTTGATCAACACCAGCGTTGCCCCCGCGCAGCGGAAAACCCTGGCGAGATCGTTCGCGGAAGCCCTGCAGGCTTCTGTCCGTGAAGATAAAGCACATTAATATTGACTTATGGTGACAAACCGTCAGCGTTATCGTGAAAAAGTCTCCCAGATGATCAGCTGGGGGCACTGGTTCGCCTTATTCAACATTTTGCTCGCCCTTGGGCTGGGCAGCCGTTACCTGTTTGTCACCGACTGGCCCGCATCCCTGCTGGGCCGGGTTTATGCCTTTGTCAGCCTGCTGGGGCATTTCAGCTTTATCGTGTTCGCCGGCTATTTGCTGGTGATCTTCCCGCTCACCTTCGTGGTGATGTCGCAGCGGCTGCTGCGATTTATTTCCGCCGCGCTGGCCACCATCGGGCTCACGCTGTTGCTGGTCGACAGCGAAGTGTTCTCCCATTTCCACCTGCACCTCAATCCGGTGGTGTGGGATCTGGTGGTCAACCCGGACCAAAGCGAGCTTTCGCGCGACTGGCAACTGATGTTCATCTGCGTGCCGGCGATCTTCCTGGTGGAGATGCTGTTCGCCACCTGGAGCTGGCAGAAGCTGCGCAGCCTGAACCGCCGCCGCTTCGGCAAACCGCTGGCGGCGCTGTTTATCAGCGCCTTTTTCGCGTCGCACCTGATTTACATCTGGGCCGACGCCAACTTCTATCGCCCGATCACCATGCAGCGAGCCAACCTGCCGCTCTCGTACCCGATGACCGCGCGCAAGTTCCTCGAAAAACACGGCCTGCTCGACCAGCAAGAGTATGAGCGCCGCCTGATGCAACAGGGCAACCCGGAAGCGGTGGCGGTAGAGTATCCGCTCAGCGATCTCAGCTACGGCGATAAAGGCAGCGGCTATAACCTGCTGATGATCGTGGTGGACGGCATTCGCGCCAAAGACGTGGCGCAGGATATGCCGGCGCTGACGCGCTTCGCCCAGGAAAACGTGCGTTTCAGCGATCATTACAGTTCGGGCAACCATGCCGATACCGGGCTGTTCGGCCTGTTCTACGGCATTTCCCCGACCTATCTGGACAGCGTGCTCGCCGGCCGCAAGCCGTCGGCGCTGATCGCTGCGCTCGGCGATCGGGGCTACCAGCTGGGGCTGTTCTCCTCCGATGGCTTCAACGCCAGCCTGTACCGTCAGGCGCTGTTGACCGACTTCTCGCTGCCGACGCCGGCGCCGCAAAGCGACGCGCAAACCACGCAGCAATGGCAGCGTTGGCTGGCGGATCAGGGTAGCAAAGAGCCGTGGTTCTCCTATATCAGCTTCAGCGGCGCCGAGGCTGTCGAAGGCGACAAAACCCCGGCGCCGGCCGACTTTATTCGGCGCTATCGCACCGGCGCGCAAGACGTGGACGCCCAGATAGCCCAGGTGCTGGACACCCTGAAACAGCGTGGCCTGCTGGATAAAACCGTGGTGGTGATCACCGCCGAGCACGGCGTCGAGTTCAACGACAGCGGCAAAGGCCAATGGGGCGCCGGCACCGGCTTCAACCAGGCGCAGCTGCAGGTGCCGTTGGTGATCCACTGGCCGGGCACCCCGGCGCAGACCATCAGCAAGCTGACCGGCCATAACGACGTGATGCGCACCCTGATGCAACGATTGCTGCACGTGAAGACCGCGCCGAAAGACTATTCGCAGGGCGAAGATCTGTTCACCGCCCAGCGCCGCAACGACTGGATCGCTACCGGCGATGGCAATCAGCTGGTGATCATCACGCCGACGCAGACGCTGATGCTGGACAACAGCGGCAACTATCGCGTCTACGATCAGAACGGCGATGAAATAAAAGACGAGAAACCGCAGCTTGCTCTGCTGTTGCAGGTGCTGACCGATGTAAAACGCTTTATCGCCAACTAACTGCTTAAAACTAAAGCAATCAAGTGGCGAGGCGCTTGCATTAACATCGGGAATCGGTAGTATGATTTTTCATAGCGTCGGCATGTAGCGCAGCCTGGTAGCGCACCGTCATGGGGTGTCGGGGGTCGGAGGTTCGAATCCTCTCATGCCGACCAAATTTAAGAAAACCTGCTGTTACAGCAGGTTTTTTTTCGTCTGCATATTGAGAGGATTAGGCCGCACCGGTTTGGCCCATGCGCTAGCGGAGGCCCGGGCAAGGCCTCTCTCTCAGCGCGGCTGCAGGCAGTTTTCTTCTTTCCAGCCATACAGCCATTCCATTCCGCGATAAAATTCCGCCTGAGATTTGCCTTTCCATAACAGATTACGCACCTGGCGCTCAACGCCTGCGGCGTGATAAACACGGCCCATCTCACGGGTTGACCAGACGATGCGCGCCGTGCGTGGAATACGTACCGACTCGTACAGAGCAAGCGCTTTTGCCGCATCCCCTCCATGCTCTTCCAGCGCTTTACCCAGCGTTACCGCATCCTCCAGCGCCATGCAGGCTCCCTGCGCCATATACTGTGCCACCGGGTGTGCTGCATCTCCCACCAGCGTGATACGGTCGTTGCCCCATTTCTCCACCGGCTCACGATCGGCGGTTGACCAGCGGCGCCACGAGGTCGGCTTATCCAGCATTTGACGCGGACGCGGGTGAATACCGGAAAAATAGGAGAGCACCTCCTCTTTACTGCCGTCCTTCACCCCCCACTCCTCCTGCTGACGGCTATGGAACGTCACCACCAGGTTATATTGCTTCCCCCCGCGCAGCGGGTAGTGCACCAGATGGCAGTGCGGCCCCGCCCACAGCACCGGCGCGTTAATGCGTAAATCCTCCGGCATCTCATCGCAATCAATCACGGCGCGGTAAACCACATGTCCGGTCACCCGCGGCGCATCCTCCAGTAGGTACTGGCGCACAACCGATCTCACGCCGTCACAGCCGATCAGAATATCCGCCGTCCAGCGATTGCCCTGCTCATCAAATACCGTCACATCATCCGTCGTTTGGCTGATACTCACCACCTGCGTTGAGGTACGGTATTCCACATCCGGATGGGTTAATACCGCTTCCCAGACGGATGCGTGGATATCCACCCGATGGATAACCGCATAGGGACCGCCAAAGTGATCGCGAAATGCCTGCCCGGTCTCAATATGCACTACCTCCTGGGCGTTTACCGCGTCCATCAGGGTTATGTGATCGGTAAAGACGGCGCGCTCGCGTGCAACGTCGCCCACACCCAGGCTATCCAGCGCGGAAAAGGCGTTGGGTCCGAGCTGAATGCCCGCCCCAATCTCACCAATCTCGTGCGCCTTTTCCAGCAACATCACTTTAATCCCCTGGCGAGCCAACGAGAGCGCAGTCGCTGCACCGCCAATGCCTCCACCCACGATAATTGCGCGCATCACTTTAGCCATTGTTTTCCTCCTTTCGGGATCAGGCTGAGATTTTGTCTTGTTGGTTTTCTGGCGCCGCGGCGATGAATGCCGGGAGCCGAGTACAGGCGTCGTAAACCGCTTTACAGCGCGGGTACCCGCTCAGATCGCACCCCATCCGCAGGGCATTCGCCCACTGAGGGATCAGGCAGCAGTCCGCCAACGTCGGGGTATCACCAACGCAGAAGGGGCCTGGCGGCCTCTGGAGCAACAACTGTTCTACGGCGCTCAGTCCTTGGCGGATCCAGTGCGCATACCAGCGTTTTTTCTCTTCGTCACTCACCTTCAATTCTTCACTCAGGTAGCGTAAAACCCGCAGGTTATTTACCGGGTGAATATCGCAGGCGATGACATAGACGATTTCCAGTATCCGGCTGCGCGCCGGATCGGCCGTCGGTAACAACGGCAACTGAGGAAAATGGCGATCCAGCCAGTCGGTAATCGCCAGCGACTGGCTGAGAAACTCACCGTCGTCCGTGAGCAGCGTCGGCACCAGCCCGACCGGGTTCATTCGCCGATAAGCCAGCTCATTCTGTTGCCCAATGCGGATATTGACGCCCACCGTCTGGTAATGGATGCCTTTCAGCGCCAGCGCAATGCGCACGCGGTAGGACGCTGAGCTATTAAAGAAACTGTACAGCTTCATCATTCACCTCTGAATCAGCCTCAGATAATCTTCACGGCGATAGGGGTTAGCCCTTCTACATTGCCGGTAATCACATCGCCTTTCACCACCGCGCCCACCCCTTCCGGCGTTCCGGTAAAAATCAGATCGCCGGGCTGCAGCTCAAAAAAGCCGGACAGATAGCTGATGGTTTCATTCACCGACCAGATCAGATGACGGATGTCGCTGCGCTGGCGATCGCTGCCGTTGACCTGCAGCCAGATAGGTGCGCTACTCACGTCTGCGCTGTCGCCGGCTTTATGCAATGGCGCGATGGGCGCAGAAAGATCGAATGACTTGCCGATTTCCCATGGGCGCCCCATCTGACGCATGTCCATCTGCCGATCGCGGCGGGTCATGTCCAGGCCCGTAGCATATCCCCAGATGTATTCATGCGCCTTGTCCAGTGGAATATCACTCCCCCGTTTACCAATTGCCACCACCAGTTCGATTTCGTAGTGATAGTTGTCGGTTTGCGACGGATACGGCAACGCCAGCGTTTCGTCGGCCGCCACCGGCACCACCGCATCGGCAGGCTTGCAGAAGAAGAACGGTGGCTCACGATCCGGGTCAAAGCCCATTTCGCGGGCATGCGCGGCATAGTTGCGCCCGACGCAGTAAACACGGCGCACGGGAAACTGCTTATCACTCCCCACGACAGGAACAGTCACGGGGGCTTGCGGTGAAAATACGTATTGCGTCATTTTGTCTCTCCCAAATTAATAACGTGCTTCACGGAACAGTCCCAGGGCTTCCTGAACCGGTCGGTCCGAAAAACTGAATAACACGGTGTCTTCGTCCGCCTGAAACGACACATCGAACCAGGTCGGCGCCACAAAGATATCTTTTGCCAAAAAGTGAATGGTTTCGTTGCCGATGCTGACCTGGCCGCGCCCTTCCACCACGTGGTAAATGGTGCTGTCCGTGGTGCGCGCCTTCCGTGAGGAAAAGCCTTTCGGCAGCAGTTGCAGGAAGGCGCCCATCGAGGGCATGGGATAGCCGCCGGTCACCGGGTTGGCGTAGCGCATCTTGTAGCCATCCCACTCGTCGACTTCCCCCAAGCGGGTGAGGTCGTGCAGCGCTTCCCGACTGCGATCGTAGCGGTAGTTGAAAATAGGCGACGAGTTGCCTTTCTGATGGCGCAACGGCAGCATATTGGCCGCATAGCGAGGTAAATAATCCCCCTCCTGGCGCGTCACGGGCTGCTGTTCTTGCGGATAGTCCTCCGCGAAACCGCAACCCAGCAAGTTCACCAGCGGCAGATCCAGCCCATCCAGCCATACCACCGCCTCCTCGCCGGGATTACCGTGATCGTGCCAGCACCACTGCGGCGTCAAAATGAAGTCGCCTTCATGCATTTGCGTACGTTCACCGTCAACGGCGGTAAATGCCCCTTTCCCTTCGACGATAAAACGCAATGCCGACTGATTATGGCGATGGCTCGGCGCGACTTCACCCGGCATGATCAACTGCAATCCGGCATACAACGTCGGGGTGATGGAGGACTGTCCGCGCAGCATCGGGTTTTCCAGCACCAGCACGCGGCGAACCGCCTCTTTGGCGCCAATCAACTCGCCGCTGGCCAGAAGATGTGGGCGAATCTCCTGATAGTTCCAGTAAGCCGGAGCGCAGTTTGCATTCGGCGTTTGCGGCACCAAATGGTGCAGTGACTCCCACAATGGGGTCAGATTCTGCGCGGAAATATGCCGGTAGAACTGCTGACGGCTGGGGTTAACATCCTGATTGCGTTCAGGCATAGGGATTCTCCTTTTCATTCACGACGCTGCGCGAGGCAACGTATCAGGGGCTGGGGCCGGCTGGCGAACAACAGCCGTCAGCAGAATTAACATCACCGTACTGAACGCCGCCGGCACGGCAATAATGAAAAATAGCGTTTCGAATGAGAAATTCATCGCCATCATCACGCCGCCGGCAAGCGAGCCGACAATCGCGCCGCAGCGGCCAATGGCATTGGACCAGCTGACGCCGGTCGCCCGGCTTTGTGTCGGATAGAGCGTGGCGGTCAAGGCATTCAGCCCAACCTGCGAACCGCTGATGCCGATGCCGGTGCCGAAGATGGCCAGCGCCATCAGCCACAGGCCGTTCTCGCTCAGGCCAATCATGACGATACACACGGCGCCCAGGGCGTAGCTCGCCGCCAAAACCCGGAAGGGATTGTATTTATCCATCAACACCCCCAGCCCCAGCGCCCCCAGCGTTCCGCCCATCTGGAAAGCGGCGGTCACCCAAGAGGCGTGCTGCAGATCTATACCGCGATGGTTAAGCAGCGTCGGCATCCAACTGGAGAGCAGATAGATAATCAACAGGCTCATAAAAAAAACCACCCAGAGCATGAGAGTAATGCGCAGCTGGCGGCCTGCAAACAGCGGGCTGATGCTCCCTTTGGCCACCGCAGCGGCTTCGTTGAGGTAAAAATGAGTCTCTTCATCGCACTCTCGGGTGATGGCGCTGACCGTTTTGGCAATCACCTTGTGCGGCAGTTGGCGACGGACCTGCCAGCGAGGGGATTCCGGCAGGGCAAACAGCAGCACCACAAAGAGCATCAACGGCAAAACGCCACCGAGCACCAAAATGCCTTGCCACCCCATCACCGGCACCAGTTGGGCGCTGACGATCCCGCCCAGGGCCGAACCGAGCGTGAAACCGCAGAACATCAGCGTGACCAGCGCGCCACGGCGGCGAGCAGGCAGATATTCAGAGGTCATCGTGATGGTGTTCGGCATCGCGCCCCCCAACCCCAGGCCGGTGAGAAAACGCAAAACGATCAGCGTTGGCAGATCGGGGGAGAAGGCCGAAATCAGGCTCAGCGCACCAAACAGCGCCACGCAAAGTTCAATGACGCGCTTGCGGCCAAAGCGGTCAGAGAGCGGGCCGCAAAGCAATGCGCCCGCCGTCAACCCCAACAGCCCCGCGCCAAACAGCGGCGCCAGTTCGCCGGCGGTCAGTTGCCACTGGGTGCGGATGTCAGGTGCGATGAAACCAATGGCGGCGGTGTCAAAACCATCCAGCATCACCACTAAAAAGCAGCAGATGATAACGCGCCACTGCGTCTTACCGATGGGAGCAGCGTCGATCAGTGCTTGTAAATCACGCCGTTGAGTCATAGTGAGCGCCTCGGTGCAGGTAGGTAGATGTCTGTCTTGTTTTATATATGTTATGAATTTGTATTCTTAGCGATAAAATGTACAATGGCTTTTCAGACAGAGACATAACCTGAGAGTTATAACAAATGGCGAACTGGGCGCAGAAAATGAAACTGCACCATCTGCAAATGTTGGTGGCGTTGGGTGAACAGGGAAATCTGACCCACGTTGCCCGGATGATGAACATCTCCCAACCTGCTCTGTCAAAATGGTTATCGCAGCTCGAAGATGAGATTGGGATCACACTGTTTGAGCGGCATAGCAAAGGGCTGCGCCCTTCCGAAGGGGGGAAACTGCTGCTTCAGCATGCGCAGCGTTTGATCAATGACCTGGAACGTTCGCAGTCTGAAATCGCCCGCTTTAAACAAGGCGGGCTAGTGGGAAGCCTGAAAATCGGCTGCTCACCGGTCGCCACCGACTGCGTTTCACAGGCCATATTGAGCCTACTGCAGGAAATGCCGACGCTTCATCTCAATATTGAGGAAAAAGTAATGACCCCGCTGCTGCACGATCTGATCGCGGGCGCGGTGGACGTCGTCGTGGGCCGCGTTGGCGGGCGGGCGCTGCAACTGCCGCTCAACTATCAAGTGCTCTACACCGAACCGGTGTGTTTTGTTGCCCGCCCTCACCACCCGCTGGCAAAATCCACCACCCTCACCTGGCACGATCTCACCCACTGGCGCTGGATTGTCTGGCCGACCGGCACACCCATCCGCCTCAGCATTGATAATGCGCTGGCAGATAACGGCGTGATGCTGCCTGAAAACACGGTTGAATCGGCATCAATGAACGTCAGTACCAACCTACTGCAAAGCAGCGATATGATCTCCATTCTTTCTCTACGGCTGGCGCAGCATTATGCCAGTCAGGGGCAGTTGGCGATCCTGAATCTGCCGAAGATTGAGCAAAAAGGCAGTGTGGGCGTCTTCTGGCGCAACAGCGAGCCGCCTTTTGCCGCACTGAGCCGCTTTTTGCAGCTGCTTACGCAGGCTTAAAACCCCCGCGCCGTAAACCTGCTGTTACAGCAGGTTTTTTTTCGTCTGCCGTTTACGCGGAAAGCTTGACGATGGTCGCTGGAATCCCCTGGCGCACTGCCGCACCGGTCACCCAGTCCAGCCAGGTGTTCGGCACTTCGCGCGTCGGATCGGCAAACCCCAGATCGTTGAGATTGATGCCGGCGGCAATGCGCTTATCCATCGCCAGCGGCTCGCCGTCCAGGTAGTGCTGGCTGGCGCCCATCTCCCGGTGGCCGTAGCCGTGTTCCACCGCGATCACGCCGGGCATCACCCCCGCCAGCAGACTGATCTGCGCCTCCCGACTGCCGCCCGGGGTGCTGATGCTCACCCAATCACCGTGTTGAATGCCGAAACGCGCCCCGTCCGCCGGGTTCAGCGCCACCAGGTTCACCGGCTTCACGTCGTGCAGGCGCCGGATCACCGCGGTGGAGCTGCTCATCACATTGGATTTGAAGGACATCAGCCGCAGCGGCCACTGCCGCTCAGGGTAGAGTTCTTCCACCGCACGGCCGTCAGACAAACGCGCCGGGTAGCAGGTTGGGCAGCCGCTGAAACGCTCGCCGGTAATCGCATGCCGGTGCTTCGCCACTTCCGCATTCCAGATCTGCAGCGGCTTCTCCCAGCGGTTGCCCACGCTGCCGTCGCGGCGGCCGCTGTCATGACCGGCGAAGCGGCCGCCGCGGCTGTAGATAAACGCCACGCGGCCGATCTCATCGGCGCGCAGCGTCTGCGCAAGCTGCGGCAACAAGCGATCGACGCCGCTCAGCGCCAGCTCTTCCTCCCTCACGGCCGGCACCGGCGCCTTGCCGGCAAACGCCACGTTGGCGGCGGCGCGCAGATAATAATCCTCGGCGCAGTTGAGCGGCAGCAGCCCGCCCCGGCCGTCGCCGATAGCGCGATCGCCGAACCCCGGCAGCGCCAGGCGTTTGGCGACGGCGATGCAAAACGCCTCCATGGAGATCGGCTGCCCTTGCGCCGTTTTCGCGGTCGCCGGCGTCACTATCGGCCAGCGCGCAGTGGTGGCCTTGCTGGCGACGCCGCCCCAGGGGGCGCTGAATCCCCAGCTCTCAAAGTTATGGGTGTCCGGGACGATATAGTCGGCCAATGCCGTCGTTTCGTTGATAAACGCATCGATGGCGATAAACAGCGGCAAACGCGCCGGATCTTTCAGCCGCTCTTCCGCCACGCCGCGCAACCCGGCGATACCGTACAGGGGGTTGGTCATGTTCGAGATCCAGGCTTTCAGCCCGTACGGATATCCCGCCAGCGCCGACGTCAGCAACTCGGTCAACTGCCCGGCGACGAACGGATACCAGGGCGCCCTGGCCGGCCAGGGCGAAACGCCCGCCGCCACTTTTTCGCGGTATTCGTCGGAGGTTTCATAGGCGGCCTTGCTGCGCGCGATATTCAACCCCTTCGGTTTTACCAGGCCGGGAAACTCGACCAGGTTATAGCGCGGCCCCTCGGCGAAACCGTTGAATTTGCCGCCGCCGACGAACACCCCGCCCGCCAGGCTCAGGTTACCGATCAACACATTGAGCATCATCACCGACCAGGTATTGTAAAACCCGTTCGCCGCCATCATCCCGCCATGGGCGATCACCGCCGCCTTGCGCCCGTGGGCGGTAAAGGCCTCGGCCAGCGCCGCGATGCGCGCCACCGGTACGCCACATTCCCGGCTGTAGGCTTCCGGCGACAGCTTGTCGGCCGCCTCTTTCAGACACTGAAAGCCGCTCTTCACCGCCACCTGCGCGCCGTCGTGCAGCGTCACCGTGCGGGTTACCCACAGCTCGGCGCTGTCGCACGTCTCGGCCGCCACCAGTTCCCCCGCGCCGTTGACCACCAGCGGCGACGCCGACTCGGCGCCGTTCAGATGGGCCAGCGTCAGATGCTGCCCCGCCAACGGGTGCTCGCTCTCGGCGATCACCAGATGCGTGGCGTTGGTCCAACTCTTCTCGCCGGCGCGTTGCATAGCGGCCTCCGACGGGATGGCGAGATAACCGGCCTGATAACGCCGATTGTCGAGGATCCAACGGATCATCGCCATCGCCAGCGCCGAGTCGGTGCCCGGCAATATCGGGATCCAATGGCCATGATCGTCCGCCAGCGTGGTGGTCAACGGCAGCGCCGGCGCCACTACCGCGTAGCGGAATTCGCTGCGCAATCTGGCGCTGGCCAACTGCCGGGCCTGCCGCTTGAACGGGTTGCCGGACTGCGCCGGCGAGGTGCCCATAAACAGCGCGAATTCGACCTGTTCCCAGTCCGGTTTCACGTGCGGATTCTTGTCCAGATCGTTCATCAACGCGCCGGAACCGGCGCGGTAGGCCAGCCCGCAGTAAGCGCCGTGCGCGCCGAAATTTTTGCTGCCGAAGCTGTTCTGGGCGAAGCGCCGCAGGAAGCTGTCGCGCCCGTCATCACCGGCGTTGGTCACCAGCAGCTGGTTGGCTTTCGGCCCCAGCCCCGGCTGTCGGGCATCGATCGGCGTTTCCAGATCGCGGATCGCCCGCAGGCCGTCCACATGCCCCTCGCCGAACAGATCGCCGCCCTCCACCACTTCGGCGATCAACTGCTCGAAGCTGATGCGCTGCCACTTGCCCTCGCCGCGTTTGCCGACGCGTTTCATCGGCTCCAGCACGCGCAGCGGGCTGTAAAGCCCCTCCAGCAGCGTAGCGCCCCGCGCGCAGGCGGTGGAACGCGCGTCGAGGCCGCTCTCCCCGCCCAGCTGCGCAAACGCGTCCTGCAGCGGCAACGCAGAGTCGAGGTGCCGCTCCTGAGACAGCGGATGATACGGGTTACCGGCGATACGCAATACCCGATCGGTCTGCCTGTCCACCCGCACCCGCACGCCGCATTGCGTCCAGCAACCGAAGCACTGGGTCATCGAGATGGCCTGCTGCGGATTGCCTTGCCATTCCGGCACTGCCCGCCCTTCGGGCTGCAGAGAGTTGCCGTTGATGCGATCCAGAGCCACGCGCCCTGAGGTGCCGTGAATCAAGCCGTCGATCGCCCGTTTGGCGACCTCGCGATAGCTCAGGCCGAAAGCGGACAGCCCGCCGAAGGCCAGGCCCACTTTCAACCACTGACGCCGGGTGAGTTTAGCCATGTTGTTTTCTCCGCAGTAAAAACGCCTGTGCTTCACGCACCATGATCATTAACGCCAGCCACAGCCCGAAGGTGCCGACGATCGCCAGCAAGCCATCGGTACCAAGCGGCAGGCTATAGGGGGAATAAGACGCGTTGTATTTCGGGATGGTCTGCACCTCAATCAACAGCGTCCAGCGCATCAGCCAGCTCAGCCCCAGCGCGCAGGCCACCAGCAGCGGCGCGCCGCCGCGCGGCAAACGTCGATAGGCCGCCCAGGCGGCCCACGCCAGCGCCAGCCCCCACAGCGCGATCCAGCCGGCAGCATACTGGCGCGCCGTCGCCTGCGTCTGCAGCCAGTGGCGTACCGCCGCGCCGGATAGCGTATCGCCGCACACCCACAGCAGGATCGCCCCGCCGAGCGGCAGCAGCGTCAGCAGCATCCCGCGCGCCAGCGGCGCCTGCAGGCCGGGCCGTTTGCGCATCGCCAACAGCAACAGAGCCAAGAGCGCCTGCAGCGCGCTGAGGAACATCACGATCGGAAATGCGTAGCTGAACCAGATTGGGCGGGCGCGCACGACGGAAACCTCGCGCCCGGTGTACAACAGCAGGCCGATAGCCACCAGCGCGCAGGCGGGCGCGATCCCACGCAACAGCGCAACCGGTCTGCCCGTCAGCCGTGTAAATTCAATCGCGATAAACCACAGGCCGATCAGCAAGGTAAACAACGGCAAGAACAGCGCGCCCCACGGCATCCACGACCAGGGCGTCGGGTAGGCGTAAAAATGCCAGAAACGGGCGGTTTGATGCAGATCGGCGGTCAACGCCAGCGGCGCGGTGATGGCGCACGTCAGCCCGATAAACAGCGCCGCGCGCTCCAAATGTGCGGCGTTGTCTCCACCGCGCCAGCGCCACACGCAGGCCAGCAGCGCGGCGCAGGCGGCAATGCCGATAAAGAAGAAATATTGCACGGCCCACGGCAGCCAGCTCACCGCCTGCGGCTGGCTCAAAACCTCTGCGATCATCAGTTGGCGGCTCATCGTCCCTCTCCCCATAAGGCGACCTGCGCCCGCCCCGGCAGCGGCGTGACGAAGGCATCATCCAGCCCCAGATAAAACACGTGGGGCGCGGTTTGGTTCTCCGGCTTGAGGACTTTGATCTCGGCCTCGTGACGCCGCAGCAGCTTGCTCAGCGTGCTGTGCGGATCGCGCATATCGCCGATGATCCGCGCCCCGCCCACGCACGACTCCACGCATGCCGGCAGCAATCCCGCCTCCAGCCGGTGTACGCAGAAGGTGCATTTGTCCGCCGTTTGGGTGGCGTGATTGATAAAACGGGCATCGTACGGGCAGGCCTGCACGCAATAGGCGCAACCCACGCAGCGTTTGTTGTCGACCACCACGATCCCGTCCTCGCGCTGGAAGGTGGCCTGCACCGGGCACACCGGTACGCAGGGCGGGTTGTCGCAGTGGTTGCACAGCCTGGGCAGCAGCACGTTGGTCGCCACCGCTTCGCCTTCGAGACTGACCTGGTACTGGTTTACCGTGGTGCGGAACTCGCCGTGCGGCGTCTGGTTTTCAATGGCACAACTGACGGTACAGGCCTGGCACCCAACGCAGCGCCGCAGATCGATCAGCATCGCGTAGCGGCGGCTGGCATCCCCCTCGCGCCGCGTCGGCGCTAACGTCAGCCCGGCCTCCGCCACGGGGATCAGCGAAGCCCCCGCCGTCAACACGCCCAGCCGCTGCAAAAACTGCCGTTTACCGAAATCCATGCGCCTCTCCCACGCCCTGGGCATCACCCCGATCACGCTATTGATGCCCGTTAGATGAATAAACAATGTCGATGATTTACAGTGTAAAAATGACATTGGGCTCAGCTCTATTGTGGTTAACCACATACCGAACCCAACGTTGATCTAAAACAAGTGGCGGCAGGCAAATTGCCCATCAGGAGGGGCCGTGAGGGTCGTGTTATTACTGCTGTTCAGTCTCGGCTGGGGGATGGCGGCACAGGCGGGCGAGTGGTCGGTCGGCGTGCTGGCGATGCGCGGCGATGCGGCGACCGAGCGTGACTGGCAGCCGCTGATCGACAGGCTCAACGGCAGCGTCGGCGGAGAACGCTTCCGCCTGCGGCCGCTCGATCTGGCGCAGATGCGCGAAGCGGTCAATCGGGGCAGCGTGCAGTTCGTGGTCACTAATCCGGCGCAGTTTGTGCAGCTGAACAGCCACTATCATCTGCGCTGGCTGGCGTCGTTGCGCGCCGCCAACGGCGATCGGGCAACGGGCAACATCATCGGCAGCGTGATTCTGGTGCGGCGCGACAGCGGCATTACGACGCCGCAGGCGCTGATGGGCAAAACGGTGGGCGCCATCGATCCGCAGGCCTTCGGCGGCTATCTGACCGGCTATAAGGCGCTCAGCGACGCCGGCATACGGCCCGAGCGCGATTTTCACCTGCGCTTTACCGGTTTCCCTGCCGACGCCCTGCTCTATCTGTTGCGCGAGCGCGCCATTCAGGCCGCCATCGTCCCGGTCTGCCTGCTGGAGAAAATGGGCAAGGAAGGCCTGATCAACCCGGCGGATTTTCGCCCGCTGCTGCAACAGGCCACGTCGGCTCCCTGCGTCACCAGCACGCCGCTTTATCCCAACTGGTCGTTCGCCGCCCTGCCCGGCCTGGATAACTCACTGGTGGATGCGGTGGCGAGAGCCTTGCTGACCGCACCGCCCCAGTCTCCCTTCCTGTGGGGCGCACCGGCCTCGACCAGCGAGGTGGAAGCGCTGCTGCGCGCCGTCAATCAGCACCCGGAACAGCGGCGGCTATGGCTGGATATCAAGAGCTGGCTGATCCAGCATCAGACGGCCGTCGGCCTGTCGCTGGCGCTGCTGGCGCTGCTGATCGTCAACCATATCTGGATCGCGCTGCTGGTACGCCGGCGCGGGCGGCAGCTGCTCCGCGCCGACGAGCAACTGCGGCGGCAGGAACGGGCGCTGGAAAACGCCAGGCAGCTGAACGTGCTGGGGGAGATGGCCTCCGGCTTCGCGCACGAGCTCAACCAGCCGCTGGCGGCCATTCGCCACTATGCGCAGGGGTGCCTGATCCAACTGCGCAACACGGACGCCGGGCATCCGCTGCTGGGGCCGCTGGAAAATATCGACCGGCAGGCGCAGCGCGGCGGCGAGACGATTCATAACCTGCGCCAGTGGGTGCAGCCCACCGCGGAGGCGATAGACCAAACGCGCTGGCGACCCACCGCGATAAGCGAAACCGCCGAGCGGGTGTGGACGCTGCTGCGCCTGACGCAGCGCTATCCCGACCTGACGTTGTTCAATAACGTGGCGCCTTCGCTGACGCTAACCCTGCCGCCGGCGCTGCTGGAACAGTTGCTGGCGAACCTGCTGCTGAATGCGGCGCAGGCCGGGGCCAATGCCGTCTGGCTTTCCGCCGCCAAGAGCGAACGGGCGATGGAGTTGCATCTGCAGGACAACGCGGGCGGCATGACAACGGCCGGGCTGGAACAGGCTTTTCGCCCCTTCAACACCACCAAGGCCGGCGGCATGGGGCTGGGGTTAGCCATTTGCCGGCGCCTTGCCCGCTATGGCGGCGGCGAAATCCGCCTGGCTAACCGCCCGGCTCCCGACAGCCGCAACGGGCTGTGCGTAACGCTGCATTTCATATTGGATAACGAGGAAAACCATGTCGCTAATTTATCTGGTGGATGATGACGTCGCCGTCACCGACGCCTGCCATTTTTTGCTGACCAGCCTCGGCCACGGCGTGCAATGCTGGAATGACAGCGCCGATTTTCTGGCGCAGGCGGACCTGTTTCAAACCGGGATCGTCTTGCTGGACATGCGGATGCCGAAGCTCGATGGTCACCAGGTTTACGGGGAGCTGCGCCGCCGCGGCAGCACGCTGGCGGTGGTGTTCCTGTCCGGCCATGGCGACGTGCCGATGGCGGTGGAGCAGATGAAGTACGGCGCAGTGGACTTCCTGCAAAAACCGATCGCCGCTGAACCGCTGATCGCCGCCCTCGAACGGGCGCAGCAGGTCTCCGCCGAGGCCTGGCAACGCCATGAAACTTGCGGCCGCTACCGCACGCTCACGCCGAAAGAACGCGACATTGCGCAGCTGGTGGTGCGGGGCATGATGAACAGGGAAATGGCTGAGCGGTTGAATATCGCCCTGCGCACCGTGGAGGTTCACCGGGCAAAAGTGATGGAGAAAATGCAGGCCGCCAGCCTGGCGGAATTGGTGATTCAGCTGCAGGATTTACCGCACGCCGCGCAAGAATGAACGCATCATGCAAAATTCCGCGCCCCCTCTTGCCAACCGGCCTTCCTCAGGCCAGAATACTGTACATTAAGTCAGTACTTACAGGTGAGTCATGTTTGTAGAATTGGTGTACGACAAACGCAACGTCGCTGGGTTACCCAACGCCGCCGAGATTATTCGCAACGAGCTGGAAAAACGCGTGCATGCGCTGTTCCCGGAAGCTGACGTGCGCGTGAAGCCGATGCAGGCCAACGGCCTGAACTCCGACGCCAGCAAAAGCGATCGTGAGAAGCTGAACCGAATGTTGGAAGAGATGTTCGAAGAAGCGGATCAGTGGCTGGTCACGGATATTTGAACCCTATCTGATAGCCGGCTCGTCCACCGGCTATATTTCTGCCAGAATAAGCCACATCCCCCCCCAATCCCTCAGTGATAAATGCCCTAGGTTCCAAGCTCCGTGCGGCTGATAAAACCCCGGCTATAGGTTAATACCTATACTGTTTGTTCCTGCGGAAGTGTAAAGCTCATAACAAAAAGCCCCAGCATTGCTGCTGGGGCCTCTGTCATGGTGCCGGCTACCGGAATCGAACTGGTGACCTACTGATTACAAGTCAGTTGCTCTACCTACTGAGCTAAGCCGGCTGAATTTGGCGGAAGGACAGAGATTCGAACTCTGGGAGCTGTTACACTCGACGGTTTTCAAGACCGTTGCCTTAAACCACTCGGCCATCCTTCCAATGGGCGCTGATATTAGCGATACCGTTATGAAATGTCTATCGTTTTGATGCAAAAAAATGGCATGGGCGGCGCAGTTGCCTAAACTTCAGGCCTTAAACGCTTAAAAAATGAAAAGCCCCGCGCAAGCGAGGCTTTTTTGGTCGGCCAAAACGCGATTATTTCGGCTGAGAATCGTAGTCTGAACAGGTTTGATAGCCCTTGTTCATGACATGGCCCGTGTCGTTGTAGCTGACAAAGTACGTCTGCACCTTGCCGTCGCGCGGCGCCACCGCATAGGTGTCGCAGGTGCCCTGCGCATGGATCAGCGTGGCGGACGTCGACGGCGGACCGGCGATAGCCCGCACCTGCTGCTTGGTCATCCCTACTTTGACATCGCTGACCACCGGCTCATTGACATAACTGGCTGCGCGATCATAGGTGGTGCAACCGGCAAGAATGGAAAATACCGCCGCGGTGCCGACGGCCAAAACCAACTTCTTCGTCATAGCTTGTCCTCTTGGAGTGCATTTGTTGTTCCCTAAGTCTAGAAGCGGGAAGGCTTTTCTACAAATTCCCCTTTGTCGATCGGTGCGCTTTTGCACTCAAGAGGCCATCGCCGGCGCGCCAGCAGATTCAAAAACCGAAATCGCTCAGCGCTGGAATATCGTCCGGGCGCCGGCCGAGCGGCCAATGAAAACGCCGATCCTGTTCGAGAATCGGCATGTCGTTGATGCAGGCATGACGGTTGATCATCAGCCCCTCCTGATTGAACTCCCAGTTTTCATTGCCGAAGCTGCGATACCAGTTGCCGGAATCGTCGCGCCATTCATAGGCGAAACGCACCGCGATGCGCGCGCCGTCAAACGCCCACAGCTCCTTAATCAGCCGATACTCCAGTTCTTTCGCCCATTTGCGTTGCAAAAAGCCGACCACCGCCGCGCGGCCGTCGACAAACTCCGCGCGGTTACGCCAGTGGGTATCGAGGGAATACACCTGCGATACGCGTTCGGGATCGCGACTGTTCCAGGCATCCTCCGCCAGCCGCACCTTCTCGATGGCGGATTCGCGGGTAAAAGGCGGCAATGGGGGTTTAATGCTCATGTTCATCTCCTGAGTGAAGGCATGTAGACAACTCTGTCTACACCTTTACGCTAGCGCAAGTAGACAGAGTTGTCTACAATCACTCGAAAATAGCCCCGGAGAAAATGATGACCGCCGATCTCAACGCCTTGCCCGCCCGCCAGCGCATCCTGCTGACGGCGCACGATCTGTTTTATCAGGAGGGGATCCGCGCCACCGGTATCGATCGCATCATCAAGGACTCGGGCGTGACCAAAGTGACCTTCTACCGCCACTTTCCCAGCAAGAACGATTTGATTACGGCGTTTTTGACCTATCGCCATCAGCAGTGGCTCAGCTGGTTCAGCACATCACTGGCCCGCCATGTGGCGCAGACCGGCGGGTTGCTGCCGGCGCTGGCGCCCTGCCTGGCGGAATGGTTCGACGATCCGCGCTTTCGCGGCTGCGCGTTTATCAATACTGCGGTGGAGATAGCCGATCTGCTGCCGGAAAGCCTGCACATCGCCGGCCGGCATAAGCGGCAGATGGCGGATGAACTGGCGCGCCACCTGCCCGCCGGGCCGCAGCGGGAACAGCGGGCGGCAATGCTGGCGATGCTGATCGACGGCGCCATCGTCAGAGTGCAGATAGAGCGGCAACCGCAGGCCGCGCTGCAGGTGCTGAATGCCGCGTTGGACATGTTGGCGCAAGGCGGGTTCGATCAGTAATTGGCCCAGATGCCCGGCGTCACCAGCTCCAGCAGGTGGGCGTCGGGATCGCGAAAATAAATGCTCTCCCCGCCGTGTTCCCAACGCATTCGCCCCTCAATCTCCACGCCGTTGGCCACCAGATGCCGTTCCCAGTGCGGCAGTTGCTCTTTCGCCACCGCCAGCCCGATATGCGCCGGCCCCACGCCATCGTGCGCGGGAATAAACCCGGTCGGATACTGCGCCCCGCGCAGCGAACCGCCCTCGATAAACAGCAACAGTACGCTCCGATCGCCGACGTTATAGGCGCGAAACCGTTCATTGGCGACCATTGCCGGCAGCTTCAGCACCTGCCGGTAAAAAGCGTCCGCGCGTTCAATGTCGCTGACGTACAGCACCGTTTCGATCACCTTATCGATCTTGAGTTCCATATCACCTCCGTTCTGTTTGCTGTACTGACAGCGTAGGCCGAGCGGAGGCGATCCGAAGCGCTTCCCATGCCGACAACGGATCAATCCGTGCTTTTTACCGGCAAAAAAAACGCGGCCCGAAGGCCGCGCTGTGTCATTCACACGCTGGTGCTTAGAACTGGTAAACCAGGCCCACGGCAACCACGTTGTCGGTGTTGATGCCGGCAGCGTCGGTGAAATCGTTGTTGTCCACCAGGTTGATTTTGTAATCAACATAGGTAGACATGTTTTTGTTGAAGAAGTAGGTCGCACCCAGGTCGACGAATTTGACCAGATCTTGATCGCCGTAGTCCTTGCCGTTGCCGGCGCGGCCCAGGTCTTTACCTTTGGTCTGGTTATAGCCCACGAACGGACGCAGACCGAAGTCGAACTGGTAGTGCGCGTAGGCTTCGAAGCTCTGCGCCTTGTTGGCGTAGCCATAAACGCTGCTGTCGGAACTGCCGAAACGCGCCGCGTTGTAGGACTGGGTGAACATCACCGCCAGGTAAACGTCGTTGGCGTCATATTTCAGACCGCCGGAGTAACCTTCCGCCTTGTCGCCGCGGCCCATAATATTGCGGTACGCGCCGGCGCCGTTCTGCTCGCTGGTGCGGCGAGAGTTGAAGAAGGCGCCCGCGGCGCTGATGCCGTAGCCCATGTCATAGCTCATGGACATACCGTAGCCTTCGCCGTTTTGGCCCAGGACGTCACGACCGTTGTTGGTCTCTTCGCCGTTGCCGTTTTTACCCTGGTACTGCAGGGCGAAGTTCAGGCCGTCAACCAGACCGAAGAAGTCGTTGTTACGGTAGGTCGCCAGGCCGCTGGAACGCTGGAACATGAACTGGTCGGCGCCGTAGGTCATACCGTCGAACTCAGGCTGCAAGTCGGTATACGCCGCGACGTCATACAGCACGCCGGTGTTACGGCCGTAGTCGAAGGAACCATAGTCGCCGAATTTCAGACCGGCGAAGCCGTAACGGGTGAAGTTCTTGTTGTCCTGGTTTTCAGCGTGGTTCAGGTTCGCCTGATATTCCCACTGGCCGTACCCGGTCAGCTGATCGCTGATTTGCGTTTCGCCGCGCAGGCCAAAACGCATATAAGACTGATCGCCGTCCACGCCGTTGTTGCTGGAGAAATAGTGAAGACCGTCGACTTTACCGTACAAATCCAGTTTATTACCGTCTTTGTTGTAGATTTCCGCCGCGCCTGCTGTGCCTGCAATCAGCAGTGCGGGTACCATCAGAGAGAGTACTCGAAGTTTCATCGTTATTATCCTCGTTAATTATGTCGAGCTACGGCCACTGCCCTTTTCGAGCATTATTAGCACGACTGTGCATTACCATTCTGGTAACAAGGGTTATATTAATCCAGAAAGAAAATGATACCAAGTATCCGATAGTGTTTCAGTGTAATTAATAAAGGTTTCAAAATGTAAATACGCGCGAACTTTCACAAAACCTTACAGACAAACAAAATAAAGCACTTAAAGACAAAGAATAGATTAATTGATAAAAAATCATGTAGTTATACATATCTTTAAGAAAAAAAAGCCAACCATACAATTGAGACGGGCAATAAGCACATTGTGCCAAAACTCTCCCCACACGCAGCCGCTATAATCACTTCGCTATCATCATTATTTTCATTATTACCTTCATTATCGGAAGATAATTTCTGCATTCCTTTTAACCGGCTTCTGGCCGGTTTTTTATTTCCCTCCATACTCCCCTCACAATTTCGACTCGCACAAATAGCAAGCAAATAAATAACCCAATGATATAGTTTCACTAATTTACCGCCGCACTAATTGCTAATCTTTTCCCTTATTTTAGCCTACAAATTGAGCTTGCTTTTCATTTCGTGCTTTATCTTGCCGATTATTTCCCGCCGCAGGCACAATTAGCCGCAGAGTTTCAGTTCTGGTAATCTGAAAAAAGCGCACCTTCAGCGAGTAAAATTCATGATGCCCTTTCAACCCGACGTGCTGTGGCGGCGGCTGCAAAGTTCCCCCTTCCGCGCTCGCTTTCGTTTAAATGCCAAAGACCAGGCTTATCTCGAGGGCAAGGGATTGCCCCTTATCCTCAGCCATGCCCGCGATTTTATCGATCGCCGCCTGGCCGCCGCCCACCCTAAAAACGACGGCAAGCAAACGCCGATGCGTGGCCACCCGGTGTTCGTCGCCCAGCACGCCACCGCCACCTGCTGCCGCGGCTGCCTGGAAAAGTGGCACGGCATACCGCAGGGCGTCACACTGGACGAGCGGCAAAAGGACTATATTGTCCAGGCTATCGCGCTGTGGCTGGTGCGCAGGGGCGGCGCCAGGGATGTGTCAGGCACGAATATTTTCGACCCGGATCGCGGATTGTGATAAAAACTGTCAGTAACTTTCACCATTCTTTTGACCCAAGATCCTGACGCTTACATGACAGCCACCTTGTGCAATGAACAGCAAACGCCCGGCGTTCCTCAACAGATCGCCACCCGTCTGGCCTTTTTCGTCGCCGGTCTCGGCATGGCCGCCTGGGCGCCGTTGGTCCCCTTCGCCAAAGCGCGCATCGGCATCGACGACGGCTCGCTCGGCCTGTTGCTGCTCTGTATCGGCGCCGGCTCCATGCTGGCGATGCCGCTGACCGGTTTCCTGACCGGCAAATTGGGCTGCCGCTCGGTGATCTTGATGGCGGGGCTGGGATTGTGCATCGATCTGCCGCTGCTGGCGCTGATGGACTCTCTCGGCGGCATGGCCGTGGCGCTGCTGCTGTTCGGTGCGGCGATCGGCATGATCGACGTAGCGATGAACGTTCAGGCGGTGATCGTCGAACGCGCCAGCGGCAAGGCGATGATGTCCGGCTTTCACGGTTTCTTCAGCATCGGCGGCATTGCCGGTGCCGGCGGCGTCAGCGCGCTGTTGTGGCTGGGACTGACGCCGCTGCAATCCACCCTGCTTACCGTATTGGCGGTGATAGTGCTGCTGGCGCTCGCCAGCCGCCATCTGCTGCGTGAGAGCGGCGCCGACGACGGCGGGCCGATGTTCGTCTTGCCGCGCGGCTGGGTGATGTTCATCGGCATTCTTTGCTTCATCATGTTCCTGGCGGAAGGATCGATGCTCGACTGGAGCGCGCTGTTCCTCACCACATTGCGCGGCGTCGAACACAGCCAGGCCGGTCTGGGCTATGCGCTGTTTTCCATCACCATGACGCTCGGTCGCCTCAATGGCGATCGGGTGGTGAATTCGCTGGGCCGCTACCGGGTGTTGCTGCTGGGCAGCCTGTGCGCCGCTCTCGGCCTGAGTCTGGCCATCGCCTTCAATCACGCCACCGTGTCGCTGGTCGGTTTCATGCTGGTCGGCCTGGGCGCCTCGAACGTGGTGCCGATCCTGTTCAGCGCTGCAGGCAACCAGCGCGACATGCCGGCCAATTTGGCGATCGCCTCCGTCACCACCGTCGGCTATGCCGGTATTCTGGCCGGCCCGGCGCTGATCGGCTTCATCGCTCAGTTTTCCAGCCTGACGGTGGCTTTCGCCTGCGTAGCCGCTCTGCTGTTGGCGGTGACCGCCAGCGCCAGGGCCGTCACTCGCTGATTCAGGAATGCGCAGCCACTATGCAAAATAAACAATTGACCATCAGCTCCAGCAACATTACCCGCTGCTTCCTGCTGTTTATCGTGCTGCTGACGATCGGCATCGGCCTGTATGGCTACAACTACACCAACGCCTGGCTGGCGGAAAAGAAGTACGCGCTGAACAGCATTGCCGGTTCGCTACAAAAGCGCATCGATACCTACCGCTATATGACCTATCAGGTCTATGACAAATTCGGCAATGCGCCGGCGCAGAATGTCGATCCCGGTTTGCAGGAAACCCGCCTGCGGCCCGACGTCTATTATATCGAGAAACCGCACAAGAAAACCGACGCGGTGATCTTCGGCAGCCATGACGAGAGCACGCTGGCGATGATCGCCAACATCTCGGATTACCTGGACACCCGCTGGGGCGCCAAGACCGAAAACTACGCCATGTATTACCTCAATGGTCAGGACAACAGCCTCAGCCTGATCACCACCCAGCCGCTCAAAGAGCTGGCTTCGCGCTTTCGGGAAAGCTACCTGACCACCTCGGCGGACGAACGCCGCGCCGAGATGCTGCAGCAGGCCAATATGCTCGACGAGCGCGAGAGCTTTTCCGATCTGCGCAAGCAGCGCTTCCAGAACGCCTATTCGTTCTCGATTCGCACCACTTTCAATCAGCCAGGGCATCTGGCGACGGTGATCGCCTTCGACTTGCCGATCAACGACATCATTCCGGCCAATCTGGCCCGCGCCAATTTCCTGCTGCAGCCGGACGATGTTGATCTCGACGACAGCACCATCCCGGCGGAAACCGTCCTCGGCACCCATGCGACGATGAGCGGCGGCTGGGTGGAGTTCAGCGCCGCCCTGCCCAATGCGCCGCTGAAGGTGGTGTATCGCGTTTCGGCCATCAATCTGGCCATCGACCTGCTGCGCAACAACATCTGGCTGATCGCGGTCAACTTGCTGCTGCTGGCGCTGTCGATGCTGAGCATCTACTTTATCCGCCGCCAGTACATTCGCCCGAGCGAAAACATGGCGGTGGAACTGGAGGCCGAGCGCGCGCTGAATCAGGAAATCGTCTCCAGCCTGCCTTCCGGCCTGCTGGTCTACAGCTTCGCCAACAATGCGGTGATCGCCAGCAATAAAATCGCCGAGCACCTGTTGCCGCACCTCAGTCTGCAAAAGATCGCCCATATGGCCGAACAGCATCACGGGGTGATCCAGGCGACGGTCAACAACGAGGTGTATGAAATCCGCATCTTCCGCAGCCAGCTGTCGCCGGACACCTACCTGTTCCTGATGCACGATCAGGATAAAGAGGTGATGGTGAACAAGCGGCTGCAGCAGGCACGGCGCGAATACGACAAAAACGTTCAGGCGCGCAAGCTGATGCTGCACAACCTGGGCATTGAGCTGAATCAGCCGGTACGCCAGATGCACGATCTGGTCGATCGTCTGCACGGCCGGCCGGATGAGGAACAGCAGCAGGCGCTGCTGGGCCAGCTGACGGCGGCGTCGGCTTCGGTGCTGGAATTGATCGATAACATCACCCTGCTGACCCGACTGGAAACCCAGGACTGGCAACCCTCGCGCGAGCCGTTTAGCCCGACGGCGATGATCGACGAGTTGCTGTTGGAGGCCCTGCCCGCCCTTAATCAGAAGGGGCTGGCGCTGTTCAAGCATTTCCAGCTGGACGTCGAGCAGAACTATATCGGCGACGCCAACGCGCTGCGCAAGGTGATCTCGCTGCTGGTGCATTACGCCATTATCACCACCGCCTGCGGCAAGATTTCCCTGGTTGTCGACCATGAGCCCGAGCACCCGGATCGCCTGATTTTCCAAATCAACGACACCGGCTCCGGCATCTCCAACGAAGAGATCAGCAACCTCAACTATCCGTTCCTCAGCCAGACGCTGGTGGACCGCTTCAACCACGGTTCCGGCCTCACCTTCTTCCTGTGCAATCAGCTGTGCAAGAAGCTTAACGGCCAGTTGGACATTCGCAGCAAGGTGGATATCGGCACTCGCTACACCATTCGCGTCGCCATGGAGATGGAGAAAAAAGAGCCGCAGGAGCAGGAAAAACTGCTCGACGGCGTCACCGCCCTGCTGGACGTCACGTCGGATGAAGTGCGCGGCATCGTGACCCGTCTGCTGCAGGCCTACGGCGCCGACTGCCTCGTCGCCGACGATCGCGCGGTCAATCGCGATTATGACGTGCTGCTGACCGATAACCCGCAGCGAGCCGATGATTACACCCTGCTGCTGGCGACCGATGAGCCGGGTTGGCAAGCGCTGGATAAACGCTACATTCGGGTGAACTACAACCTGAACGGCGCATTAATCGACGCCGTGCTGATACTGATCGAACAGCAAATGGCCGCGCTGGAACAGGAAGAAAGCCCGCTTTCATTGAGTTCAGAAGATATCCAACTCTATGAAAAACAATTGAAATCAAGTGATTACTATGGGCTGTTTGTCGATACAGTACCCGACGATGTCAAAAAACTGTATACTGAGGCGGGCAGCAGTGATTTCAATGCGCTGTCACAAACCGCACATCGCCTGAAAGGCGTGTTTGCCATGTTAAATCTGCTTCCCGGCAAGCAGCTGTGCGAATCGTTAGAACAGCGCATCGCAGAAGGTGATGCGCCCGAGATCGAGAATAACATCAGTCAGATTGATTTTTTCGTCAGCAGACTGCTGAAGCAAGGTAGCCAACAACATGAATAACCTGAACGTAATTATTGCTGATGACCATCCTATCGTACTGTTTGGCATCCGGAAGTCACTTGAGCAAATTGAATGGGTGAATGTCGTTGGGGAGTTCGAAGACTCAACCGCACTGATCAACAATCTGTCCAAGCTGGACGCCAACGTGCTGATCACCGATCTGTCGATGCCGGGTGACAAGTATGGCGACGGCATCACGCTGATTAAGTACATCAAGCGTCACTATCCGCAGTTGTCGATCATCGTGCTGACCATGAACAACAACCCGGCGATCCTGAGCGCGGTATTGGATCTGGATATCGAAGGCATCGTGCTGAAACAAGGCGCGCCTACCGATCTGCCGAAGGCGCTGGCCGCCCTGCAGAAAGGCAAGAAGTTCACGCCGGAAAGCGTCTCTAAACTGCTGGAGAAGATCAGCGCCAGCGGCTATGGCGACAAACGCCTGTCGCCGAAAGAGAGCGAAGTGCTGCGCCTTTTCGCCGAAGGTTTCCTGGTGACCGAGATCGCCAAGAAGCTCAACCGCAGTATCAAAACCATCAGCAGCCAGAAGAAATCGGCGATGATGAAGCTGGGCGTCGAGAACGACATCGCCCTGCTCAACTACCTCTCCTCCGTCAGCATGACGCCGTTGGACAAAGACTAAAGCCTGACTCACGGCAGGTTAACGCCAAACAGGCACGGCATTCGCCGTGCCTGTTTGCTTTTCAAGCCTCGCTGCGGCTGTAGCGCACCTGCTGGCTGTAGTAAGCCAACGTCTGTTCCAGCGTCTCCAGCGTGACCGGTTTCGACAGGCAATTATCCATACCCGCCTCGAGGCAACGCTGCTTCTCTTCCGCCAGCGCGTTCGCCGTCACGCCAATCACCGGCGCGCTGAACTGCATCTGCCGCAGCGCCTGCGTCAGACGATAACCGTCCATATTCGGCATATTGACGTCGGTCAGCACAATATCGACGCGATGCTGTTTCAGCACGCCGAGCGCGTCGACGCCGTCGTTGGCGGTCACCACCTGATATCCCAGCGATCCCAGCTGATCGGACAACAGGCGACGGTTGATCGGATGATCGTCGACCACCAGCAGATGAATATCGCCGTTGTCCGCCGCGCTGGCCTTGGCGGGCACCGGCAGCTGCACCAGCGCCTCTGCCGCGCCGCTGCCGACGCCGAACAACCGGTTGAGCAAGGTCAGCGTTTCACGCGGCGTGGAGGTGCTGTGCATCCAATAGCCCGGCCGGGTTTCCTGTGATGGGCCAATATGCTCGGTGGAGAATTGGATCTGAGCCAGCAGCGGCGCATCCAGCATCAGCGGATGATCGCTGAGCAGCACCTCTCCCGCGGCGGTCTCCTGCCCGTCATAGCGCTGGATATCGGCGCCGTAGCCGCCCAGGATCGCCATCAGGTAGCTTTCCAGCCGCTGATTGCGGATATCCAGCCACAGCCGACGCCCCTGCCAGGTATCGCTGGCCTGCGGGATCGGGAACTGGGCGTTAAACAATGGAATGCGAATGCTGAACAAGCTGCCCAGGCCCGGCTCGGACTCGACGGAGACGTCGCCGTCCATCAGGTTGACCAATTTCTCGCAGATCGCCAATCCCAGGCCGGTGCCCTGGAAATGACGCTGCACGCCGGTCCCCACCTGGAAGAACGGATCGAACAGGCGCGAAATCTCCTTCTCCGGGATGCCGACGCCGGTATCGCGCACGCTGAACTCCAGGTAGCTGCCGCGGGTGCAGACCTGCAGCACGATACAGCCGGTATCGGTGAACTTGATGGCGTTGTTCACCAGGTTGGAGAGCACCTGCTGCAGCCGCACCGGATCGCCGAAGATGCGCTCCGGCACGTTCTGTTCGATAAAGCAGTACAGCCCCAGACGTTTCTTGACCACCAGCGGCAAATAGTTGCCGGCGATATGGGTGATCACCTCCAGACAGGAGAACTCGCGCGGTTCAATCTTCAACTGCTCGGACTCGATTTTGGAGAAATCGAGAATGTCGCTGATGATTTTCAGCAGCAGGCCGGAAGAGTTGTTCATCGCATTGACCAGCCGATCGACCCCTTGCGGCAACGCCTTGGTTTGCAGCAGATCAAGGTTGCCGATAATGCCGTACAGCGGCGTGCGCAGCTCATGGCTGACTGTGGCCAGGAACATCGATTTCGACTGGCTGGCCTGCTCCGCCGCCGCCGCCATCTCCTGCAGCGACTCTTCCATCTTCACGCGCGCGCTGACGTCCACCAACACGCAAATCGCCACCTCTTCGTTACGGTAGCGCGAATGGACAAAGCTGATCTGCAGGTTGTTGTTGTTGCTGGTCATCACATCGACGAAATTCGCCTGCTGTTCGCAAATGATGCGCGTTATGCGATCGCGATCTTCGTGGGTCAACAGGTTGATGTAGTTGTGCGCCAGTTCGTTACTCAGGATATTGGTGCCGTCGCTGATGCGCAGGATACAGATGCCCACCGGCGCCGAAGCGACGATCTTGCGGTTGAACTGCTCGTGCTCTTCCAGGCGAAACGCGTTGTCCTCCGCCGGCAGGAACATCTTGCGCTCAAACAGCCACGCCAGCGTGAACAGCACGATGGCCGACAACAGGTTCAGCAACAGCGCGTTGAGGATCAGCATTTTGAAGCGTTCCACCACGCTTTTCACCGGCAGCGCATAGACGATGCTCAGCGAAGAAGGCGGCAGCGCTTTCTTCAGGATCAGGTCGCGGTAATTGTCGACATAGCCGAAGTAGGCATGCTCTTCGGGGTAGCTGTTGAGCGCAGCGGCATAGCGTTCGCCATCCGCCAGGCGCAGCACCGGCTCGTTGTTCTCATCCAGCAGCGTGACGCCGATCGGCAGGTTGCCGGCGGTAACGAAATCTTCCAGCCGAACGGTTTGCTCGATGCCCAGCAACGCCTCCAGTTTGTTGCCAATATAGAGAGGCGTCAGCACGTACAGATAACCGACGTCCGGCCGCTGCGCGCTGGGGCTGATCCAATACAGGTTGTTGTCTTTGTCGAGATTCTTGGCGTTGCGGTATTTCAGAATCCGCTCGTGCAGCAACTTCAGCATGTTTTCCCGATTGGCGCTCGCGTTGCCGCCGCCGAATTCCGCCATACACAGGCTGTCGCCGCCGATGAAGAACACCCGGTTGAGATCGTAGGCCGCCACGAAGTTCTCTTTCCAATACTGGATCAGGCCGCTCAGCGAATCGAGCGAACTGCGATAGGTGGTGCTCAGCGCGCAGTTGGACTCCGGGTACAGCGGAAAGAATTGCGGCGGGCTGCCCTTGCCGGGGATCACGCCGCTGAACATGTCCAGGCCGCTGACCGAACCGTTGAGGCGATTTTCCGCCATATACTTGATGTCGCGAATGATGTCAGCGGAGTGACGGATGTAGCCCTGCGCCTGGTCGAAGTTGAGGTTGTACTCCTGCCGGATGTCCGATTCTTTCTGATGCAGGATATTCAGAATATAAAAGGTGGTGAGCAGCGCACCCAACGACCACAGCAAAATCGCCAGTACCCGGAACAGATAGCGGGATATCTTCAGCGTAGTTCGAAAAGAGGCTAAGTATTTCAATCGGATACCATACGAAAGTCAGTGGCGGCGCACGCTGTCGCCGGCGCGGCGGCCGGCGGCTCGGTGCGCCAATTAAACCATATAACTGAAAAAGGGCCTAGCATCGCTGCCAGACCCTTTTGTCTCAGTGCATCATGGTGCCGGCATGCCGACGCCCTTTGCTTTAAACGTTGTCGTCATCCATCGGCTCAGCCGCGTCGTCGCCATCGTCCAGCGGCGTGGTGTCTTCTTCCACCGCTTCCGCGCCCGGCTCCAGGCTGTCCAGCTCTTCGTCTTCCACCGGCTCGGCCACGCGCTGCAGACCGACGACGTTTTCGTCTTCCGCCGTGCGGATCAGCGTCACGCCCTGGGTGTTACGGCCCACCACGCTGACTTCCGAAACGCGGGTACGCACCAGCGTGCCGGCATCGGTGATCATCATGATCTGGTCGCTGGTTTCCACCTGCACGGCGCCGACCACCTGGCCATTACGCTCGCTCACCTTGATGGAGATAACCCCCTGGGTGGCGCGTGACTTGGTCGGATATTCGGTCACGGCGGTACGTTTACCGAAGCCGTTTTGCGTGACGGTCAGGATGTCGCCTTCGCCGCGCGGCACAATCAGCGAGATCACGCTGTCGCCTTCGCCGAGGTTGATGCCGCGCACGCCGGTCGCGGTACGGCCCATCGAACGCACCTGCGTTTCCGGGAAGCGCACCACTTTACCGTTGGCGGAGAACAGCATCACTTCGTTGCTGCCGTCGGTCAGATCGACACCGATCAGCTCGTCGCCCTCGTTGAGGTTGACGGCGATGATGCCGGCGCTGCGTGGGCGGCTGAACTCGGTCAGCGCGGTTTTCTTCACGGTACCGCTGGCGGTGGCCATGAACACGTGGCGCCCTTCTTCATACTCGCGCACCGGCAGAATGGCGGTGATACGCTCATCGGCTTCCAGCGGCAGCAGGTTGACGATTGGGCGACCGCGCGCGCCGCGGCTGGCTTCAGGCAGTTGGTACACCTTCATCCAGTACAGGCGGCCACGGCTGGAGAAGCACAGGATCGTATCGTGGGTGTTGGCCACCAGCAGACGATCGATAAAGTCTTCTTCTTTGATACGCGCTGCAGACTTGCCTTTGCCGCCGCGGCGCTGCGCTTCATAGTCGGACAGCGGCTGATACTTCACGTAGCCCTGGTGAGACAGGGTCACCACCACGTCTTCCTGATTGATCAGATCTTCGATGTTGATGTCGGAAGTATTGGCGGTGATCTCGGTGCGGCGGCCGTCGTTGTACAGCTCTTTGACTGCCACCAGCTCTTCGCGGATCACTTCCATCAGGCGCTCTGGGCTTTCCAGGATAAAGATCAGCTCGGCGATGAAGTTGAGCAGCTCTTTATATTCGTCCAGCAGCTTCTCGTGCTCCAGGCCGGTCAGTTTCTGCAGGCGCAGATCCAGAATCGCCTGAGCCTGCTGCTCGGTCAGGTAGTATTTGCCGTCGCGGATGCCGAACTCCGGCTCCAGCCACTCAGGGCGGGCGGCGTCGTCACCGGCGCGTTCCAGCATGGCGCTGACGTTGCCCAGATCCCACGGCTGCGCCACCAGCGCGACTTTCGCTTCGGCCGGGGTCGGCGCACGGCGAATCAGCTCGATGATCGGATCGATGTTGGCCAGTGCGATAGCCAGCGCTTCCAGGATATGGGCGCGGTCGCGGGCCTTGCGCAGTTCGAAGATGGTGCGGCGGGTAACCACTTCGCGGCGGTGACGCACGAAGGCTTCGAGGATGTCTTTCAGGTTCAGCAGCTTAGGCTGGCCCTGATGCAGCGCGACCATGTTGATGCCGAAAGTGACCTGCAGTTGCGTCAGCGCATACAGGTTGTTCAGCACCACTTCGCCGACCGCGTCGCGTTTGACTTCGATCACGATGCGCATGCCGTCTTTATCGGACTCGTCGCGCAGCGCGCTGATGCCTTCCACGCGCTTTTCTTTCACCAGCTCGGCGATCTTCTCGATCAGACGCGCCTTGTTCACCTGATACGGGATCTCGTGAACGATGATGGTTTCGCGCCCGGTCTTGGCGTCGGCTTCCACTTCCGCGCGCGCGCGCAGGTAGACTTTGCCGCGCCCGGTGCGGTAGGCCTCTTCAATGCCGCGACGGCCGTTGATGATCGCCGCCGTCGGGAAGTCCGGCCCCGGGATGTGTTCCATCAGCCCTTCGATGCTGATGTTTTCATCGTCGATATAGGCCAGGCAGCCGTTGACGACTTCCGCCAGGTTGTGCGGCGGGATATTGGTGGCCATGCCCACGGCGATGCCCGACGAACCGTTGACCAGCAGGTTCGGGATCTTGGTCGGCATGACGGCCGGGATCTGCTCGGTGCCATCATAGTTAGGCACGAAGTCGACGGTTTCTTTTTCCAGATCCGCCAACAGTTCGTGAGCAATCTTGGACATGCGCACTTCGGTATAACGCATCGCCGCGGCGGAGTCGCCGTCGACGGAGCCGAAGTTACCCTGACCGTCCACCAGCATGTAGCGCAGTGAAAACGGCTGAGCCATACGCACGATAGTGTCGTAAACCGCGCTGTCACCGTGCGGGTGATATTTACCGATCACGTCCCCGACGACACGGGCCGATTTCTTGTATGGTTTATTCCAGTCGTTACCCAATACGCTCATCGCGTACAGAACGCGGCGGTGAACCGGCTTCAGTCCATCACGAACATCTGGCAGCGCACGTCCGACAATAACGGACATCGCATAGTCCAGATACGAGTTTTTCAACTCGTCTTCGATGTTTACCGGTGTGATTTCTCTGGCAAGGTCGCTCATGGAGCTGCTATCCCTCTACTAATGATTCATCTGCCCGCTGCCATAGTGGCAAAGGTGTAAAACTATATCACAAAGCACGCTTTACGGGAAAATAACCGCCGCTGTTTCACGGAAATTGTGCAGATAAGTGCGCTAAAAACGCATCGGCGCAGACGATGCCGCGCCGGAACATGTATAATCCGCGCAACGAGAACAAGGAGCCAGACAAGCCCATGAACGCAGAATCATCCAGCCGAGTGCAAAACGTTGACCACCAGGAAATCGCCAAGTTCGAGGCCGTCGCCTCCCGCTGGTGGGATCTGGAAGGCGAGTTCAAACCGCTGCACCGCATCAACCCGCTGCGCCTGAACTACATCATGCAACGCGCCGGCGGCATTTTTGACAAGCAGGTGCTCGACGTGGGCTGCGGCGGCGGCATTCTGGCGGAAAGCATGGCGCGCGAAGGCGCCAAGGTGACCGGGCTGGACATGGGCGCGGAGCCGCTGCAGGTCGCGCGGCTGCACGCGCTGGAAAGCGGCATGGACGTCACCTATGTGCAGGAGACGGTGGAAAGCCACGCTCAGGCCAACCCGCAACGCTACGACGTGGTCACCTGCATGGAGATGCTGGAGCACGTGCCGGATCCGGCCTCGGTGGTGCGCGCCTGCGCCCAGCTGGTGAAACCGGGCGGCCACGTGTTCTTCTCCACCATCAACCGCAACACCAAAGCCTGGCTGATGGCGGTGATCGGCGCGGAGTACGTGCTGAAGATGGTGCCGCAGGGCACCCACGATCATAAGAAGTTCATTCGCCCTTCCGAACTGATCGGCTGGGTCGACGGCACGCCGCTGCGCGAAAAGCACATGATCGGCCTGCATTACAACCCGATCACCGATCATTTCAAGCTTGGGCGCAACGTTGACGTGAATTACATGGTGCACACCCAGCACGAAGGTTAAGCGCTGTAAACCGCGCCGGCCCTGCATTACCGGGGGGCGGCGCCGTTGGCGTATTCGGAAAAATACCTAATTTCCGCGATTTCGCTCAAAATACCCGTTGTAAACAGTTTTTTAGAATATTAAATCAGATCAATATGCCGTTTTTTTCTAACGTTTAATAAAGCGCCAAACGATCGATTTTTTCAGTTTTTCAGTAAAATCTGATCGCGCTTATTGACAAGCTTGTCGCGCCAGTCACGGCGCGCACTGCGAACGGCAAGTTACATTTCACCCCCAAGTTATCCACAAATTAGGCCGGTTTTGTTCACTTGCAAACGCCGTTTTTTCTCACTATCTTGTTACCTCACCGACATACAACCCCTATATATAGTGTTTACATACTGAGCAGAGCGACTACACTTCTGCTTAGGGGCACCATACGGACAGGTAAAACACCACATGAACCAAAGTCTGCTTGTAACTAAACGCGATGGCCGTAAAGAGCGCATCAATCTCGACAAAATCCACCGGGTCATCGATTGGGCCGCAGAGGGATTACACAACGTCTCGGTTTCTCAAGTAGAGTTGCGTTCACACATTCAGTTTTATGACGGCATCAAAACCGCCGACATTCACGAAACCATCATCAAAGCCGCAGCCGATCTGATCTCCCGCGATGCGCCGGACTATCAGTACCTGGCCGCTCGCCTGGCGATCTTCCACCTGCGTAAAAAGGCTTATGGCCAGTTCGAGCCGCCGAAGCTGCACGCTCACGTGACGCGCATGGTCGAGATGGGCAAATACGATAAGCATCTGCTGGAAGACTACAGCGCTGAAGAGTTCGAGCAGATGGATTCCTTTATCGATCACTGGCGCGACATGAACTTCTCTTATGCCGCCGTCAAGCAGCTGGAAGGCAAGTATCTGGTGCAGAACCGCGTCAGCGGCGAGATCTACGAAAGCGCCCAGTTCCTGTACATGCTGGTGTCCGCTTGCCTGTTCTCCAACTACCCGCGTGAAACCCGTCTGGACTACGTCAAACGTTTCTACGACGCGATTTCCACCTTCAAGATTTCGCTGCCTACGCCGATCATGTCCGGCGTGCGCACCCCAACCCGCCAGTTCAGCTCCTGCGTGCTGATCGAGTGCGGCGACAGCCTGGATTCCATCAACGCCACCTCCAGCGCCATTGTGAAATACGTTTCGCAGCGCGCCGGCATCGGCATCAACGCCGGCCGCATCCGCGCGCTGGGCAGCCCGATCCGTGGCGGTGAAGCCTTCCATACCGGCTGTATTCCGTTCTACAAACACTTCCAGACCGCCGTCAAATCCTGCTCGCAGGGCGGCGTGCGCGGTGGCGCGGCAACGCTGTTCTACCCGATGTGGCACCTGGAAGTGGAAAGCCTGCTGGTGTTGAAAAACAACCGCGGCGTTGAAGGCAACCGCGTGCGTCACATGGACTACGGCGTGCAGCTGAACCGCCTGATGTACCAGCGTCTGATCAAGGGCGAAGACATCACCCTGTTCAGCCCGTCCGACGTGCCGGGGCTGTACGACGCGTTCTTCGCCGATCAGGACGAATTCGAACGCCTGTACACCCAGTACGAGAAAGACGACAGCATTCGCCAGAAGCGCGTGAAAGCGGTTGAGCTGTTCTCGCTGATGATGCAAGAGCGCGCCTCTACCGGCCGCATCTACATCCAGAACGTCGACCACTGCAACACCCACAGCCCGTTCGATCCGCAGATCGCGCCGGTGCGTCAGTCCAACCTGTGCCTGGAAATCGCCCTGCCGACCAAGCCGCTGGAAGACGTCAACGACGAAAACGGCGAGATTGCGCTGTGCACCCTGTCCGCCTTCAACCTGGGCGCGATCGACAGCCTGGACGATCTGGAAGAGCTGGCGACCCTGGCGGTGCGCTCGCTCGACGCCCTGCTGGATTACCAGGATTATCCGATCAAGGCCGCGCACCGTGGCGCGATGGGCCGCCGCACCCTGGGCATCGGCGTTATCAACTTCGCCTATTACCTGGCGAAGAACGGCGTGCGCTACTCCGACGGCAGCGCCAACAACCTGACGCACAAAACGTTCGAAGCCATTCAGTACTACCTGCTGAAAGCCTCCAACCGCCTGGCTCAGGAACAAGGCGCTTGCCCGTGGTTCAAAGAGACCACTTATTCGCAGGGTATCCTGCCGATCGACACTTACAAGAAAGACCTGGATGCGGTCTGCAGCGAGCCGCTGCACTACGACTGGGAAACCCTGCGTAAAGAGATCCAGGAAACCGGCCTGCGCAACTCGACCCTGTCTGCGCTGATGCCATCGGAAACCTCTTCGCAGATTTCAAACGCCACCAACGGCATCGAGCCGCCGCGCGGCCACATCAGCATCAAGGCGTCGAAAGACGGCATCCTGCGCCAGGTAGTGCCGGAGTATGAGCGTCTGAAAGACAACTACGAGCTGCTGTGGGAAATGCCAAGCAACGACGGCTATCTGCAGCTGGTGGGGCTGATGCAGAAATTCATCGACCAGTCGATTTCGGCCAACACCAACTACGATCCGACCCGCTTCCCGGGCGGCAAGGTGCCGATGAAGCAGCTGTTGAAAGACCTGCTCACCACCTACAAGTTCGGCGTGAAAACGCTGTACTACCAAAACACCCGCGACGGTGCGGAAGACGCCCAGGAAGATTTGCAGCCTGCCAAGGCCGGCGATGACGACTGCGAAAGCGGCGCCTGCAAGATCTAAAGTTTGACCTAGCGGGCCGGAATTTTCCGGCCCCTTCATTTAGCCACGTTACGATGGATTCAGGCTTATGGCTTACACCACTTTTTCTCAGACCAAAAACGACCAGCTGCAAGAGCCGATGTTCTTCGGCCAGTCGGTAAACGTTGCGCGTTTCGACCAGCAAAAGCATGAAATCTTCGAAAAGCTGATCGAAAAACAGCTCTCCTTCTTCTGGCGCCCGGAAGAAGTTGACGTCTCCCGCGATCGCATCGATTACCAGGCGCTGCCGGAGCACGAGAAGCATATCTTCATCAGCAACCTGAAGTATCAGACGCTGCTGGATTCCATCCAGGGCCGCAGCCCGAACGTCGCTCTGCTGCCGCTGATCTCGATCCCTGAGCTGGAAACCTGGGTGGAAACCTGGTCGTTCTCCGAGACCATCCACTCCCGTTCCTACACTCACATTATCCGCAACATCGTCAACGATCCGGCGCTGGTGTTCGACGACATCGTCACCAACGAAGAGATCAAGAAGCGCGCGAAAGACATCTCCGGCTACTACGACGATCTGATCGAGATGACCAGCTACTATCACCTGCTGGGTGAAGGCACCCACCAGGTGAACGGTAAAACCGTCACCGTCAATCTGCGCGCGCTGAAGAAACAGCTGTACCTGTGCCTGATGAGCGTGAACGCGCTGGAAGCGATCCGCTTCTACGTCAGCTTCGCCTGCTCCTTCGCGTTCGCCGAGCGCGAACTGATGGAAGGCAACGCCAAAATCATCAAGCTGATCGCCCGCGACGAAGCGCTGCACCTGACCGGCACCCAGCACATGCTGAACCTGATGCGTTCCGGCGCCGACGATCCGGAAATGGCGGAGATCGCCGAGGAATGCCAACAGCAGTGCTACGATCTGTTCGTGCTGGCTGCCCAGCAGGAAAAAGAGTGGGCGGAATACCTGTTCCGCGACGGCTCGATGATCGGCCTGAACAAAGACATCCTGTGCCAGTATGTGGAGTACATCACCAATATCCGCATGCAGGCGGTCGGCCTCGGTCTGCCGTTCGAAACCCGCTCCAACCCGATCCCGTGGATCAACGCCTGGCTGGTGTCCGACAACGTGCAGGTGGCGCCGCAGGAAGTGGAAGTGAGCTCCTACCTGGTTGGCCAGATCGACTCGGAGATCAACGCCGACGACCTGAGCGACTTCGAACTGTAAGCGATGGCGACGCCAATCGTAACGCTGCGCGCCGCTGGCACACAGCTCTCCTGCCCCAACAGTGAAAGCTGCCTGCTCGACGTGCTGGAACTGCACGACGTGCAGGTGGAGTACCAATGCCGCTCCGGCTATTGCGGCGCCTGCCGCCTGAAGCTGGTGAAAGGCGAAGTGGCCTACCGCCAACAGCCGCTGGCGTTTATCAACGCCGGCGAGATCCTGCCCTGCTGCTGTATGCCGCTGACGGATATCGAGCTGGAAATGTAAAGTCGGGTGCCGGAAACCGCACCTGGAGACCAGAAGGCGGGGTTGCCCCCGCCCTATGATTACCGCTTCACCTCACACGCCAACCTGATCAGGATTGTGATATTTTCCTGGTAGATTTTCAGCTCGCACAGCGAGTCTCTTATCATCCAGATAAATAACAAAACCGTAATACATACAACGGTTAGCGAGTGAAACACATGCCTTAAGCGCATGCTTGCCTCCTTGCTGTGAAGGGGCTACCATACCGGTGTCTAGGCGGTATGTGCAGCCCCATTCTGATTGAGAGTCAGTCTGGGGCTTTCATCTATCCGCCTTGTCACACAATGCCCAAGACGAACAGTCTCAAGCACCCGCCAAAAGAGTAACAGCATTCCCTCGCCGCGAATATCCCCTATAACATTATGATTAATCAGGGATATATAACTATCCTCAAAGTATTCCGCTTAGCGCCCCTTTCCTGCCGATGCGGAAAAATAACGCGCCGGAGAATCGCCAAAGGCTTTGCGAAACATGGCGATAAAATTACTCGGCGAGGCATATCCCAGCGTTTCCGCGATCTGCAGCACGGTTTCGCCGCGCAGGCACTCAGGAACTACGGTACAGAACTGCAAACGCGGGGCGCGGCGGCGATACGCCTTTCACGCCTGGCGTCCGAACGGCTGCAGCAAAACCGTGACGCCGGCAACTCGGCGCCATGACCGTCACTCGATAATTTCCACCACCTCCAGCCAGGCGTTTTTACCGCACGCCTGGCCCCCATTCAGCCAGCGGCGCAGCATATCCAGCGCCAGCATCGCCACCGACTCCTGACGCAGCCGCAGGCCGTGGCGCGACGCACGATAACGCACGGTCTGGCCAATGCCGCCGCGCGGTGTGTGCAGCGCAATGCTCACCTGCTCGTCGCACATGGCGCTGACCGCCAACGCCAACGGCGCGCCGGTCAATTCCGCCAGCGAGCGGGCGCGCGCCAGCGTCGTTTCCAGCGTTTCGATACAGTGCGCCGGCAGCAGCTCTCCCCCTGCCAGCGGCGCCCCTTCGCTCTGCAGCTGCAGATTGATCAACCCGCCGCTGAACTGTTCGCTCAACGCCAGCTTCAGCCCTTGCTGATTCAGGCGCTGCGTCAGCGTCGCCGGCAACCCGATAGTGCCTTCAAAAATGCAGTTGTCCCCCGCCACCTCGCGCACGCGCCGCCAGGCCTGATCCATTTCCACACGCCGGCTTTCCGGCCCGGTCAGCTTCAGCTCGATGATCGGGCTGGAGGAACGGTAACCCAGCACCACATCCGGCGGCAGCGGCATACCGTCCAGCTCGGCGGCCAAATCGCTCTCGGAGGTGCCGAAGGTGGTCAGGCGCAGGCACAGCGGCGGCGCCGGCAAGGTGAAGCGCTGGCGCAAACGCGGCATGATCTGCTGTTCGACCATCACTTTGAATTCCGACGGCACGCCGGGGGTGAAGAACATCTGACATCGGTTCAGCTGCAGCGCGAACCCGCAGGCGGTGCCCACCGGGTTATCCAGCATTTCCGCATTGGCCGGGATCTGCGCCTGCTTGCGGTTGGAAGGGGCCATCGGCCGCCCGCGCTCGGCGAAATAGGCTTCCATGCGCGCCAGCCAGTCGGCCCGTTCAACCAGCTCTACGCCGCAGGCTTTGGCGGCGGCCAGCGCGCTGAGATCGTCGCTGGTCGGCCCCAGGCCGCCGTTGACGATCAGCACATCGGCGATATGGCTTCGTTCCTGCAGGATCTCGATCAACGCAGAGAGGCTGTCCCCGACCGTTTCCCGCCCGCTCATCGGCACCCCCTGCTGGAACAGGTAGTCCGCCAGCCAGGCGGCGTTGGTATCAATAATTTGCCCGTGCAGCACCTCATCGCCGGTGCTGAGCATCTCCACCCTTAACATTGATCTCTCCCACATTTTTTGGTCATTCCACTATAGAAGCCCGTAAATAACTTTTCACTAGCCGCCTGCGGATAATTTCAGCCATGGGCCCGTTCCTCATGTGCCATGCAGCTCGCCGCAATGTAAACATTAATGTACATCGTGCGTAACGTCGGTTTGACACAAATTAGGGCTTCCACTATCCTGCCATCCTCATAAATCGTTACCTATAATTTTCAAAATCTTTCGGCTGGTAGAGAAAAAACGTGAAGAATCGCACTCTTGGCAGTGTTTTTATCGTGGCGGGTACCACCATTGGCGCCGGGATGCTGGCGATGCCGCTGGCGGCGGCCGGCGTCGGCTTCGGCGTCACGCTGGCCTTACTGGTCGGGCTGTGGCTGTTGATGTGTTACACCGCGCTGCTGCTGGTAGAGGTTTACCAGCATGAGCAGGCGGATACCGGTCTGGGCACCCTCGCCAAACGTTATCTCGGCGGCGGCGGCCAGTGGCTGACCAGCTTTAGCATGATGTTCCTGATGTACGCCCTCACCGCCGCCTACATCAGCGGCGCCGGCGAACTGCTCGCCACCAGCATCAGCCAGTGGACGTCGCAGGACTTCCCGGTGTCGCTCGGCGTTCTGCTGTTCACCCTGGTGGCCGGCGGCGTGGTATGCATCGGCACCCACTCGGTCGATTTGTTCAACCGCATCCTGTTCAGCGCCAAAGTGGTATTTCTGGTGGTGATGCTAGGCCTGATGTTGCCGAATATCCACCAAACCAACCTGATGACGCTGCCGCTGGAGCAAGGCCTGGCGCTGTCGGCTATTCCGGTGATCTTCACCTCTTTCGGCTTCCACGGCAGCGTGCCGAGCATCGTCAACTATATGGGCGGCAACATTCGCAAACTGCGCTGGGTGTTTATCATCGGCAGCGCTATCCCGCTGATGGCCTACATCTTCTGGCAGCTGGCAACGCTGGGCAGCATCAGCTCCGACACCTTCGTCGGCATTCTGGCGCAGCAGGCCGGGCTGAACGGTCTGTTGCAGGCGGTGCGCGACGCGGTGGCTTCGCCGCACGTTGAACTGGCGGTGCACCTGTTCGCCGATCTGGCGCTGGCGACCTCGTTCCTCGGCGTCGCGCTCGGGCTGTTCGATTTCCTGGCCGATCTGTTCAAGCGGCAAGACAACGTGCGTGGCCGCCTGCAAACCGGTGCCATCACCTTCCTGCCGCCGCTGGCCTTTGCACTGTTTTATCCGCGCGGCTTCGTGCTGGCGTTGGGATTCGCCGCCATCGCTCTGTCGGTGCTGGCCCTGCTGTTGCCTTCACTGCTGGTATGGAAAACGCGCCAAAAACATCAGGCACAGTATCGCGTCTGGGGCGGTACGCCGGCGCTGGCGTTGGTGTTTGTCTGCGGGGTGACGGTGATCGCCATTCAACTGGGCATCGCCAGCGGCATGCTGCCGGCGGTGGGGTAAACCAGGCAGAAAAGATAAAGGGGCCTGAAGGCCCCTTTTTCACAGCGTCAGAAGCTCAGACCCACGCCGACGTAAGGGCCATCGGCCAGCGTGTTGTCGCGACGCCCGTCTTTGCCTTCCATTTGCATGTAACGGTAGCCCACGTCCACGCTCAGCGGACGGAACTTCCAGCGCAGGCCGCCGCTGGCTTCGTTATAGGCTTTCACGCCGCTGGTGAAGGATTCAGGGGCAAAGTACCCTTCGCCGTGCAGGCTGAAGTAACGGTTGATCTCCCACTCCAGGCCGCCGCCCAGCGCCACCGCCCCGCCGCTCTTCCCATCTTTCGGGCTGAGGTACAGCGCTTTGGCACCCACGGTCGCCGTCAACGGCCCCAGCGGCACGCCGAAGTTCAGCCCCAGGCTGCCGACGTTACCGTCGTGGTCGCTGCGCGCCCAGTTGCCGGTCAGGCCCAGACCAGAAGAGCCGGTGCTCATGCCAACGCCCAGGTTGGTGTAGTGCTGCCCGGCTTCGCCCGACACGCTGATGGCGTTCGCCGCGCCGGTCACCAACAGCAATCCTGCCGCGCACGCGACCCAAGTCTTTTTCATCATCTTTCCCTCTGGTTTGTCATCCGTACCGAATGATCGAATCAACGCATAATAATAACGTCACGAGTCTATACCAAAGCGCAATGAGTATTTAAGGGATAAAAGCGAAAAAATTCTTCAATAATCAAATAAATGTAAATATTTGCAAACAACATTCTATATTCGTCAAGGCAATGCCAACGATAACCGAGACCTATTTGCCGCCGCTCGGCAATAGAGCTACAACTAGTAGTGGCTTTGACCAAGGTCAGGGGAAGAAGCCCCGCCAAAGGACTATGCTGATGAACGCTTAAACCGCCCGAGTCTTTACTTAACTGCACTACGATAAGGAGCAAGTGATGAGCAAGAAAGGACTGACCACCGCAGCCGGCGCCCCGGTTGTCGATAACAATAACGTGATCACCGCAGGCAAACGCGGCCCGATGCTATTGCAGGACGTGTGGTTCCTGGAAAAATTGGCCCACTTCGACCGTGAAGTCATCCCCGAGCGCCGCATGCACGCCAAGGGATCCGGCGCTTACGGCACCTTTACCGTCACCCACGACATCACCCGCTACACCCGCGCCAAGATCTTCTCCGAGGTCGGCAAACAGACCGACATGTTCATCCGCTTCTCCACCGTCGCCGGTGAACGCGGCGCCGCCGACGCCGAACGCGACATTCGCGGCTTCGCCATGAAGTTCTATACCGAAGAAGGCAACTGGGATTTGGTGGGTAACGATACGCCGGTGTTCTACCTGCGCGATCCGCTGAAATTCCCCGATCTCAACCACGTGGTGAAACGCGATCCGCATACCAACCTGCGCAACCCCGTCTACAAGTGGGACTTCTTCTCCCACCTGCCGGAGTCGCTGCACCAGCTGACCATTGACTTCAGCGATCGCGGCATTCCGAAATCCTATCGCCACATGCACGGCTTCGGCAGCCACACCTTCAGCTTTATCAATGCCGCCAACGAGCGTTTCTGGGTGAAATTCCACTTCCGCTGCCAGCAAGGCATTGAAAACCTGATGGATGACGAAGCGGAAGCGATCATCGCCAAGGATCGCGAAAGCTCACAGCGCGATCTGTTCGACGCGATCAAACGCGGCGACTTCCCGCGCTGGAAGCTGCAAATTCAGATCATGCCGGAACACGAAGCCTCGCAGACGCCATACAACCCGTTCGATCTGACCAAGGTGTGGCCGCACGGCGACTATCCGTTGATCGACGTCGGCTATTTCGAGCTGAACCGCAACCCCGACAACTATTTCTCCGAGGTTGAGCAGGTGGCGATGAACCCCGCCAACGTGGTGCCGGGCATCAGTTTCTCGCCGGATAAAATGCTGCAGGGCCGTCTGTTCTCCTATGGCGATGCGCACCGCTATCGCCTGGGCGTCAACCACCACCAGATCCCGGTGAACGGTGCCAAATGCCCGTTCCACAACTACCATCGCGACGGCGCGATGCGCGTGGACGGCAACAGCGGCAACGGCGCCACCTACGAACCAAACAGCTTCGGCCTGTTCCAGGAGCAGCCGGACTTCAGCGAGCCGCCGCTGAGCATTGAGGGCGCGGCCGACCACTGGAACCATCGTGAAGACGACGATTACTACAGCCAGCCACGCGCGCTGTTCAACCTGCTGAGCGCCGAAGAGCACCAACGCATGTTCACCCGCATCGCCGGCGAACTGTCGCAGGTGCCGGAGCAAATCCAGCGCCGTCAGGTCGAGCTGTTCACCAAGGTGCACCCGGACTACGGCGCCGGCGTCGCCAAGGCGCTGGGGCTGAAATAACCCCCTGCCGTCATCCACTCAGCCGCCCTTTCGGGCGGCTTTTTTATGCCTGAGAGAGGCGCTGCGCCACCCATTGCTGCAACTGGCGGCGCGAAATCTTGATGCCGCCGTTTTTCAGCTCGTCAGGCAGCGGGAGCAGCGCCGCCGGGCGTTGGAAATTGGCCAGCTTGTCCTGCGACCAGGCGAGCAACGCCGCCAGCGACAGCGACGGATCGCCGTCGATTACCGCCACCGGCCGCTGGCCGAACTCGACGTCCGCCGCCGGCACCACAAACGCCTGCGAGATCTGCGGGTGCGCCGCCAACACGCGTTCGATATCCTCCGGCTGCACCCCTTCGCCGCCGCTGAAAAACAGGTTGTCCAGCCGGCCCAAAATGCGCAGTTCCCCCTCGGCCATCGCGCCGCGATCGCGGGTCGCGAACCAGCCCTGTGCATCCGCCAGCGGCTGCAGCTGGCCATGACGCCAGTAGCCGAGCGCCAGGCTGTCGGCGCGGATCCAGACCTCTTCGTCCACCAGTTTTACCTCGCGGCCGCTGAGCGGCAGGCCGACGCCCGGCCGCGCATCGGCGCGCTTGGCGCACACCGTGGAGGCCAGTTCGGTCAGCCCATAGCCGCACCAGCAGTGGATCCCCGCCGCTTCCGCCCGTTCGGTCAGTTCCACCGGGATCATCGCGCCGCCGAGCAGCACCGCCTTCAGCGTCATGCCCGCCAGCGGTTGCGCCAACAGCCGCCACAGCTGGGTCGGCACCAACGAGGCATGCGTGCATCCCGCCAACGCCTCGTTCAGCGGGTGCATCTCGCGCACCGCCAACCGGGCGCCCGCCGCCAGCCAGCGCCAGACAATGCCCTGTCCGGAGACGTGAAACAGCGGCAATGACAGCAGCCAGCAATCCTCGCGCTGAAACGCCATCAGCCCCAACACCCCGGCGGCGCTGGCCAGATGATTGGCGTAGCTGTGCGCCGCCGCTTTCGGCAGGCCGCTGGAGCCCGAGGTCAGCGTCAGCGTCGCCAGACGTTGCGCATCCCACATCGGCAGGTTCGGCCAGCGCGGCTCGGTCGAGGGCGGCGTCAATCGAATCACCTCTTCCGGCAGCGCCGGCAACGGATCCGGGCCGAAGGCAAAGGTGATGTCCAATTCGGGTAACAGCTGTGCCAGCAGCGGCGTCGGCAAGGCAGGATTGAGCGGCAACAGGCGCGCGCCGCATTGCAGCAGCGCCAGATAGGCCAACAGCAGCGGGTAGCTGTTTTTACCGCACAGCGCCACGCCGCAGCCCGGCTCCACGCCCTGGTGCTGGAAGTCCGCCGCCAGCTCATCCACCTGGCCTTGCAACGCCAGCCAGCTCAGCGGCTGTTCGCCGAGCAGCAACGCCGTCGCCTGCGGCTGAAGGCGTGCCCAGTGTCGCCACGGCCAATCGCTTAACGGCGCCATAGGCACTCCAGCGCCGAAATATCCAGCAGCGGCAATGCGCTGCCCGGCCAAGGCCGCAGCACCTGCGCCTGCATCAGCCCCAGCGTATCCAGCCCCGGCACGGTGTCCGGCGTCAGCCAGCGGGCGATGCGCGCCAGCTGGGTTAACCCCAGGCTGGACTCGATGCTGGAGCTGATCACCGCCGTCAGCCCCGCCGCGTGCGCCTGCGCCACCAGCGCCTGGCAGCGCGCCAGGCTGCCGACCAGCGTCGGCTTGATCACGATGGCTGCCACGCCCGGCTCGGCCTGGACTACAAAGTCCGCCTCGCGCACGCTCTCATCCCAGGCGATGGCGATGCCGGTCGCCCGGGCGAAATCGCGCGATTCATCACGGGTCTTGCAGGGCTCTTCCAAAAAGGCAATGCGATCGCGCCACGCCGGGTTGACATATTTGGCGAAGCCGTCGGCTTTGGCGCGGGTCCAGCTGCGGTTGGCGTCCAGCCGCAGCCGCAGATCCGGCAGCGCCTCCAGCAGCACGTTGACGATCATGCCGTCGCGCACCGCCTCATACAGCCCCACCTTCACCTTGGCGACTTTCTCGCCCGGCAAGGCGCTCAATGTCTCGAACAGCTCATCCGGATCGCCGGTACACAGCGGCGCCTTGCGGAAATCCGCCTGCGTCGGCAAGCGCTGCTCCAGCTCGGCCTGCGCGCAGCTGAGCCCAAAGGCCACCGAAGGCAGCGCGCTGTCATCCGGTTCGTTGCCCGCCAACCAGGCCTGCAGCCAGTCCAACGCGGCCTGTTCGGCCTGCGCCAGCGTTTCCCGGCTGAATTCCGGCAGCGGCGCGATCTCGCCCCAGCCTTCACGCTCGCCCTGACGCAGCTGCACCACCCATCCGTCACGCGTTTTCAACCGCTGATTGCGCAGCACCACGCCCGCCTCCATCGGCAGGCTGTAACGGTAAAGCGCCGCGCTGCGGTTTAGCCCGCTCATTACGGATTACGCTTGAATTTGCTGAAGTCCGGCTGACGCTTCTCGTTGAACGCGTTGCGCCCTTCCTGCCCTTCGTCGGTCATGTAGAACAGCATGGTGGCGTTGCCCGCCAGCTCCTGCAAACCGGCCTGGCCGTCGCAGTCGGCGTTCAGCGCCGCCTTCAGGCAGCGCAGCGCCATCGGGCTGTTCTGCAGCATTTCGCGGCACCAGCGCACCGTCTCTTTTTCCAGATCGGCCAGCGGCACCACGGTATTGACCAGCCCCATGTCCAGCGCGGCGGCGGCATCGTACTGGCGGCACAGGAACCAGATTTCGCGCGCCTTCTTCTGGCCGACGATGCGTGCCATGTAAGACGCGCCCCAACCGCCGTCGAACGAGCCCACTTTCGGGCCGGTCTGGCCGAAGATGGCGTTATCCGCCGCGATGGTCAGATCGCACATCATGTGCAGCACGTGACCGCCGCCGATCGAATAACCGGCCACCATCGCCACCACCGGTTTCGGGCAGGTGCGGATCTGGCGCTGGAAGTCCAGCACGTTGAGGTGATGCACGCCGCTGTCGTCGCGATAGCCGCCGTAATCGCCGCGCACTTTCTGATCGCCACCGGAGCAGAAGGCCTTATCGCCGGCGCCGGTCAGAATAATGACGCCAATGCCGTCGTCGTAACGGGCGTTGGCCAGCGCGTCGATCATCTCTTTAACCGTTTGCGGGCGAAACGCGTTGCGCACCTGCGGCCGGTTAATGGTGATTTTGGCGATGCCGTCGGCGGACTTGTGATACAGAATGTCTTCGAAATCGCCGGTGCAATCCTGCCAGGCGATGGCGGCATACAGCTGTTCTTCATTCGGATAAAGCATGTTCGGTTCCTTTAACCAGGGTTAACGAGAAAGGTCTGCAGCTCGGCGACGAAATCCTGCGGATTGGCCAAGTGCGCGTTGTGCCCGGCCTGCGGCACGATGCGCAACGGCAACCCGGCGTCGCGCGCCAGCCGTTGAAATTTGGGGTCGTTCTCACCGCACAGCACCCGCAGCGGCACGGTCAGTTGGCGCAGCTGCGGCGCCAGATAGGGCTGCCGCCCGAGCGACGTGGCTTCGAGCATGTCGGCGATCGCCGGGCCGCTGTTGACCGAGCGCGCGGCGATCAGCGCCTGGCGGTGCACATGGCTGAGCTCTTTGAACACCGGTTGCTGATACCAGTCCGCCAGGACCTCGGCGATCGGCTCACTGCGAAAACGCGCCGCCCACAGCGCATCCTGTTCGCAGCGCTGGCGGCGCTGTTCTTCGTCCTCCAGCCCCGGGTTGCCGCCCTCGACGATCACCCCCTGCAGGCCGGCATGGCGGCCGTGGCAGGCGTGATACATGGCGATGCGCCCGCCGAGCGAGTAGCCCACCAGCCAATAGCGTTCGATATTGCGCAGCTGCAGCGCGGCGGCGATCTGCGCGCTGATGTCGTCGAAGCCGCGGCAGCTCACCGCCACGGAATCGCCGTGGCCGGGCAGATCGATGGCCAGCGACGGCCATTCCGGGCTGCACGCGGCGATCACCCGCCATTCATTGTTGTTGCCAAGCAGGCCATGCAGCCACACCAGCCACGGGCGGCCCGCCTCGCCCTGTTGCAAAATTCGCGTCGCCAGCATCATTGCACCGCCATCTGTTGCACCAGGTATTGCAGGCTTTCGGCCCCCGCGCTCGGCGGCACCTGCAGTTCGATAAGCGTGGCGCCGCCGCGCCGCCAGCCTTGTTCAACCGCCTGTTGCAGCTGGTTCCAGTTCTCCGGCCGCGCGTAACCCAGCTGGAACATCGCCGCCGCGTGGCTGAACTCGACGTTCTGCGGCATGCAGTAAAAGCGCTGACGATCCTCTTCCGGCGTCGGCAGCAGCGAGAAAACTTGGCCGCCGTTGTTGTTGACGACGATCAGCACCGTCGGCGCCGAGCTCTGGCGCAGCAGCGCCAGCGCATTGAGGTCATACAGAGCGGAAAGATCGCCCACCACCGCCAACGTCGGTCTGGCGGTGGCGCGCTGCACGCCGGCAGCGGTGGAGATCAGGCCGTCGATGCCGCTGGCACCGCGGTTGCTGAATACCGGGTAGGCAACGGGCAATGGCGTTAGCGCGTCGATGAGCCGCACTACCAGGCTGTTGCCGAGAAACAGCTGGCCGTTCTCCGGCAGCAGCTCCGGCAGGCGGTGCGCCAGCTGCGCTTCGCCAAAGCTATCGTGCAGATGCGTGGATGCCGCCGTCAGCGCTTTATCCGCCAGCACGGCCAGCACGGCGGCCCAAGGCTGGCGCGGCTGCGCCGGGTGCTGCGCCAACCACTGAGCCACGCCGGCACGCAGGCGCCGCCCCCGGTGCTGGGCCGGATCGAGCCGCCCCGGCAGCTCGTCGATGATCCAATACTCTTCAGGCCGGCACTGCGCCTGCCACTGCAGCAGGCGTTTGCCGGTCAGGCTGCCGCCGAACTGCACCACCAGTTGCGCATCTTGCAGTACGCGCTGCGCCTGCGGGTGAGCGAGCCACAAATCGGCGCAGGGCAGCGGTTGCCCGGTCTGCGACAGCACGTCGCCGATCAGCGGCCAGCCCAGCGTTGCGGCCCATTCGGCCACCTGCGCGCCCTCTTGCGCGCTCATGCGCCCGGCCAACACCACGCCGCGCTTTTGCCGCCAGAAGAACCAGTCCGGCTGCGGCAATGGCGCCGCATGCGTCTCGCTTTCCTGCAGCCACGGGCGATCGCTCTGCCACCAGTCGCCCAGCGCGGCGGACCAGTCGGCATAGTGACGTTCGTCGCCGCCGTACAGCGGCTCGGCGAACGGGCAGTTGATGTGCAAAGCGCCGTGCTGCAGGCGCGCCATCGCGCTGTCGACGCTGGAGGCCAGCCACGCGGCCGGAATATCCGGCGTAGGACGCGGCAGATCGATCGCCAGCGTCGGGTGGCTGCTGTAGAGGCCGTTTTGACGGATCGCCTGATTGGCGCCGCAGTCGATCAACTCCGGCGGCCGATCGGCGGTGAGAAACACCAGCCGCTCACCGGTCAGGCCGGCTTCAATCAACGCGGGATAAAGGTTGGCCGCCGCGGTGCCGGACGTGACGATCACCGCCACCGGCTCACGCGCCGCCTTCGCCAGCCCAAGCGCCAGATGGCCGAGCCCGCGCTCGTCAAAATGGGTATGACAGATAAACGATCGGTTAGCCGCGGCGGCCAGCGTCAGCGGCGTGGAGCGCGATCCCGGAGCGATACAAACATGCCGTACCCCATGGCGGGCCAGCGCCTCGAGCAGCACAGCCGCCCACCGGCGATTAAAAACACTTGTCGACATAGTTCGCTCACAAGTCAGTTAGCAGAGATCGTCTCCGGCGCAGCCGACGGACGCTGCGCCTGTAGTTACGCTCTGTATTATATGAGGTGTTATTTTCACGGCTTTTGCGCCAGCGCAAGAACGCCGTATATCCCTGGGCGTTTACACCAGATAATTATTTGATTTAGAACAAAAAACAAACAATAAAAACACAAATACTTTACACTTGCGGCGGCGCCGGCTCAATCCGTCCATACAAAAATAAGGGGAATAGAGGCACTCCGACGGCGGCTAGCGGGAAGTATAGGCGGGATAAGGGAAAGCCAGCGGGGAAACGGCGGGATGAACGTACCGCCGCGGAAAACATGGGGCGGCCTGCGCCGCCCCGATGGGTGATTTATTTGCGGGCCAGCAGCAGCCCCAGCACCAGCCCTACGGTGGCGCCGATGCCTACGCTGTGCCAGGGTTTATCCCGCACGTAGTCGTCGGTGCGGTGTACCGCTTCTTTGGCGCGCGCATAGTAGGATTCGCCGGTGTTCGCCCAGCGCGCCTTAACCTCACTCAGCGCCTGCTCGGCGTGCGACTTGATGTCGATGTAGGCCTGATCCGCGCGATCGCCGGTGTATTGCAGCACTTCCTCCAGCGTCTCGGTCAGCATTCTCAGATCGTCATCCAGCGTAGTTTGCTCAGCATCCGTATGTCTTGCCATAGTGAGATCTCCGTGGTTGAAAAATTAAGCGTTCCTACACTATAGACAAGGATCGCCGCCTGCGGCCATCGGACTTTTACCCTAAAACACCAATTGCACCTTGGCGGCCTGGCGCTTATCGCCGGCAAACTCCAGCGCCTGCGCCAGTTGCCCGCTGGCGAACTCCGCCGACAGCAACGGCAGCGGATCGACCACGTCGTCGGCCAGCCACGCCACCGCCAGCGCAAACTCCGCCACGAAGCGGAAGGATCCGAGCAGGTTCAACTCCTTGGCGATCAACAACATCAGCGGAAAATCGGGGAAGCTGGCGCCCATGCCCACCTGCACCACGGTGCCTTTGGCGCGGGTGATCTCCAGGCAGCGCTGCAGCGACTGCGGATGCCCCGCCACTTCGAAGGCGACGTCGAAATATCCTTTGTCCTGCTGATAACCGCTAACATCGTCGTCCGCGGCATGCAGGCACCGATCGGCCCCCATTTGCCTGGCGATCGCCAGGCAGCGCGGGCTGAGATCGGCACAGACAATTTCGGCGGCGCCCAGCGCTTTCAGCGCCGCCACCAGCAGGCAGCCGATCGGGCCGACGCCGGACACGAAGATCTTTTTCCCCGTCACGTCGCCGGGCTGCTTCGCCGCGTGGATCGCCACCGCCAGCGGTTCAGCGAACACCATCACCCTGTCGTCGCGATCGGCGCCGTAAGGAATGCACTGCGCGCTGTCCACCACTTTGTATTGGGTAAAGGCCCCGTCGACGTGCGGAAAATACATCGCGCTACCGAAAAAGCGCATCTCGACGCATTGATTGCTTTGCTGCGCCAGACAGTATTTGCACTGCCCGCAGGGTTTGCTGGGATTGAGCGCCACCTTCTGCCCGACCGGCAGCTGCGGCGAATCGCTGGCGACCACCTCGCCGATCACCTCATGGCCCAGCACCATCGGCTGGCGCACCTGAAAATTGCCGACCCTGCCTTCCTGAAAGTAATGCAGATCCGAGCCGCAGATGCCGCCGCGGCTGATTTTCACCAGCGTTCCCTGCCCCCGGTAATCCACTTCTTGCGCAATCACCGCCACGTCGCGTTTGCCATTGACCACGCAGGACTGAGTTTGAATTTTCATCTCAACACTCCACGAAAAAAGGTTACACCGCCGCCGACATGCCGCCATCGACAAACAGCAGTTGCCCGTTGACGAAGGTAGAGGCGTCGGCGGCCAGGAACACCGCCGCGCCGATCAGCTCCTGCGGATCGCCCCAGCGTGCGGCGGGCGTGCGTTGGGTCAGCCAGGCGGTGAAGGCCGGATCGTCGGCCAGCGCCTGTGTCATCTCGGTTTTGAAGTAGCCGGGGGCGATGCCGTTGACCTGAATGTTGTAGCGCGCCAACTCCACGCACATGCCGCGCGTCAGCATTTTCACCGCGCCCTTGGAGGCCGCATAAGGGGTGATGGTGTCCCGCCCCAGCTCGCTTTGCATCGAGCCGATGTTGACTATCTTGCCGCGCCGGCGCGGCACCATATAACGCGCCACGGTTTGCGACACGATGAAAACCGCCTTCTGGTTGACGGCGATGATGTCGTCCCAGTCTTGCTCCGGAAACTCGGTGAACGGGTGGCGGCGCTGGATGCCGGCGTTGTTGATCAAGACGTCTATCGCGCCGATATCCGCTTCGATACGATCGATGGCGGCATGCACCGCCTGGGAATCGGTGACGTCGAACGCCGCCGCATCGGCGCGCAAGCCCTCTTCGCGCAGGCGATCGGCGGCGTGTCGGGCATGTTCGTCGGTGGTGGCGTTGACCAGAATATGCGCGCCTTGCTGCGCCAGGCCGCGCGCCAGCAGAAAACCGATGCCGCGCGAGGCGCCGGTGATCAAGACAATTTTATTATCCAGTGAAAACAGGTTGTTCATGGTGATTCCCGGCCATCAGGCCTCCAATCAGACAGGCCTCTATCTCAGCCGATTGTTACCGGTAAAAACGTGATGGAAATCACTGAACATCATGTTACGAAACCCTGTTACCCTTAACGTGATCTCACGCAGGCAGCAAGCGGGCAAAAAGCAGTTATCCAATTGAAAAATAGCTATTTTCAATAGGATCGCATTCATTGTTATCGCCAAATCGATTTGTTAACATACCGCTATCCACCCTTGCCGCGCCGCCCGTGAAGGCCAACGAATGAAACACCCTCGCGTTACGCTACAGGACATCGCACAATTGGCCGGCGTGACCAAAATGACCGTCAGCCGCTTCCTGCGCACGCCGGAAAAAGTGGCGGCCGACACCGCCGAACGCATTGCGCAGGTCATGCGGGAGCTGAACGTCACAGATACCGATACCACACAGGCCGGCAGAAAACCGCGCATCGGCGTACTGATCCCCTCCTTCAACAACCAGATCTTCGCCGACCTGCTGGCCGGCATCGAATCCGTTACCCAAGCGCGGGGTTACCAAACGCTGGTGGTGAACTACGATTACAGCCCGCAGCGGGAAGAAGAGCAGATCGCACAGCTGTTGAGCTACCCGATCGCCGGGCTGATCCTCACCGACTCTGCGCATACCTTGCGCGCAGAGACCTACCTCGGCGCCGCCAAAATCCCCCTCGCGCAGGTGATGGATCTCGACGCGCCGCCGGGGCGGATTGCGGTGGGGTTTGATAATGAACAGGCGGGGTATGACATGACCGAAGCACTGCTCGCCAGCGGCAAACGGCATATCGTTTACTTTGGCGCCATGTCGGACGCCCGCGACAATAAACGCTATCGGGGGTACTGCCGCGCCATGGCGGCCCAGGGGCAAACACCGCGCCAGATCACGCCGCATCGGGTCTCTTCGGTTTCGATCGGCGCCGACATGCTGGCGATGGCGCGCGAACGCTACCCGCAGTTGGACGGTATCCTGTGCACCAACGACGATCTGGCGGTGGGCGTGTTGCAGGCCTGCCTGCGTCTCGGCGTGCGCGTGCCGCAGGAGATTGCGCTATCGGGTTTTCACGGCCTGGATATTGGCCAGGCGACCACGCCGGGCATCGCCAGCGTGATCACGCCGCGCTTTGACATGGGGAAAACCGCCGCTGAAATGCTGCTGCTGCGGATCGCGGGCGAACCCTGCGCCGAGCGCCACGATCTGCACTACCGCCTCTCACTTGGCGGCACCGTTTGAGCCGGCATTCGGGCTGACCGGCTGTGCGGCACGGGCTTTTTCGCTGCGCGCCGCCCACCACAGCCCGCTGTTTTTCATCGCATAGCCGAATAGCAGGCCCACCAGCAAAGAGAGCGTCACCAGCGGCCAGTCGCCGCCGCCGGCGAAGGTCGCACAGGCGCCGATAAAGGTGCCGGGCACGAACCCCAGCCACTGCTGTTTGGCCTGTATGCACATCAAGAACGCCACGACGCCGGTCAGCAGATACCCCAGCAGCTCCCACTGCGGCGCCAGTTCGCTGCCGTGGATGATCGCCATTGCCCAGAAGACGCCGCTGCAGCAGGTCAACGCGCCGATCAACAGCCCTTTCAGCCCGCCCTGCGGGCAGGCGAAATACGCCGTGCAGCCGAGAAAACCGGCCCAACCGATCAGCCCCAGGCTGACGGCAACCCAGCCCCACACGCCGGAGAGGATCCCGGTAGTAACGGCAATGGCGAAAAGAACGTTCATAAAGTGACCCGCGGCAAAAAGAAAGCGCGCAGTTTACCCGAAAGCCGGTTATTTCATGTGATTAAAATCACAATATAAATGCAATTAAAGAATGATTAATTAAATAAAAGAGACATACATCACAAAATTATTAACGTGGGAACCCTACACGTACCGTCATCCATGCCAACAACAGGCATACCGTGGTGCTGCTCAGGAATAGCAGATGGGTTGCCTGCTGCAGATCGACACGGTCGACCACGATCCCCAGCAAGATCGGCACCCAGTTGGCGATATAAGCGATAACGTAAAACAGTGAAAGCAAACGCGCATGGCTGGCCGGCGGCGAAATCAGGTTTACCAGGGTCGCGCTGCCGACGAAAATGGCGCCGTAAGCATAGCCGGCCACCACCAGGCCCGCAGCCGCCAGCCACAGTGAATGCCATTGGATCGCCGCAGCGAATACCACCGCCGCCAGCACCTGCGCCAGGCAACCGAACAACAGCGAATGACGGGCGTTAAGGCGGCGGCTCAGGATCTGGCTAATACCGGCGATCAACAGATACACCGCAATCGCATAGCCAAAGACGCCCCGCTGGTGCATGCCTAACAGCGTTTCCGCCACGCTGGGGCCAATAGCCAAAATGCTGGCGGCCAGGGCCCAACAGATAAACAGCGCCCCGGCACACACAAAGAATTTACCGCCGGTGGCGCGCAGGCCATCGAGCAGCGTGCTTTTTTCTGTCGCCGTCGGCGCAGCGCGGGTCGGCGCCGCGACCACGCCACGCGGCCACGAGAACATCACGCCCAACGCCGCCACGGCGGCAATGATCATGATGAAAACGAACGGCAGCGTCGTGGGATGAAAACCGGTCTGCAAAGCGATGCCGCTGAAGATCGGGCCCAGCGCCAACCCTGTGGTAAAGGACAACGTGGCGATCAGCGCGGCGTTTTTACCGCCGTCTTGTGGCCCAAAACGCACCAGGGCGATGTTTGCCGCCCCGGTCAATGCCCCGGTGCCCACCCCGGCCAGCAGTCGCGCCATGAGCATCATGACAAAGGTATCCGCCAGCGCAAACAGCAGCGCACCGCTCAACACCACCAGCAATGCCGGCACGATCACGCTGCGCAAATCCTTCACTTTGCCGGCCAGATTGCCGACGCCGAACAAAGAGATCAGTACGCCGGCGGCGTAGGCACCGTAAACAACGGTCAGGCTGACGGAACTCAGCGCAAACTGCTGCTGATACAGCGGATAAAGCGGCGTCGGCGCACTGCTGTTCAGCAATGCCGACATCAAAGCCAGCGCCAGGAACAATAAAATGGTCCTGCGCGGCGCCTGAGCATTTTGCGGCGCCGCGATCTGGCTGGCGGTATTTTCTGACATGTTTAAACTCCCAAAGTCGGCAGACGGCGGCCTGCCATCGACATCTTTCTCACCCGGCGGGCCGGGAACGGCGCTTATCATAGCGTTACGGCGACGGGCGAAGTATCGTCAAGAATGAATCACCCTGATGCATTCTTGCATCACCGGAGAAATAACCGCCGATGTGCAGGCCGCTAGCCGTCTTTCTCTCCCCCAGGGCAGAGCAACGCTTTATGATATAACCCGTTATCATTCGTCCGGCCCGGCCTGTTTCCTACGGCGCCGACAAATCTGCAGAGAGGAAATGGCATGATAAATTGGGACGACGCGCGCTTCTTTTTGGCCGTCGCGCGCTGCGGCACGCTACGCAAAGCCGCCAGCCAGCTGCATGTCGATCAGGCGACCGTCGGTCGACGGCTGTCCGCTTTCGAGGATGCGCTCGGCTCCAAGCTGTTTATCCGCACGCCGAAATCCTTCGCCCTCAGCCCGCTGGGGGAGCAAATGCTGGCGGACGTGATGAAGATGGAAAATGCGGTGCAGGCGATCAACCGCAAAGCCGCCAGCGGTGACGAAAGCCTGAGCGGCAACGTGCGCATCGCCACCACCGATACCCTGGCCGAAGCCTTCGTGATGCCGGCGCTGCAAGATCTGCGGGAACGCTACCCCGCCATCACCGTCACGCTGTTGACGGCGGTCAACATCGCCGATATTTCTTACCACGGCGCGGATCTGGCGATCCGTGGCGCCCGCCCCGATGACGATGAGCTGATCATCAAACGCTTAGCCACCATCGAAATGGGTCTGTACGCCAGCCCACACTATCTGGCACGGCGCGGCATGCCGCTCAGGGGCGAGCAGCTGCGCGGCCACGATCTGCTGATGTTCCCGCGCGATCTGGTGCCGCGCCACTGGAACAATTTCTGCGGCGAGGCCCTGCACGAGCCCAACGTGGTGCTGCAATGCAATTCGCAGCTGCTGCTGCGTTCCGCCACCCGCAGCGGGCTGGGCATCGGCCTGCTCTCCGCGTTTTTGGCGGACAAAGACCCGGAGCTGGTGCGCCTGTTGCCGGAGAACAAAGACTGGGTGGATATCTGGCTGGTGCTGCATCCCGATTTGCAACGCGCCGCCCGCGTGCGCGCGGTGGTGCAGGCGCTGGAAACCTCGTTTAACGTCCATTACGGCTGAGTGCCGTTTCCACATAAAAAAAGGTCGCCGAAGCGACCTTTTTACCGTCTGAAGCGTTATCAGAACGTCGGCTGCGCCATCTGCACCAGCGAAATCAGCGGCTGCGGATAGACGCCCAGCAGCAGCACCAGCGCGGCGGAGATCAGCACCACGACGCCACCGGCGGTCAACGCCCAGTTGTTCGGGGTATCGCGCTGCAGCGATTCCGGCGCGCTGAGGAACAGGCTGACGGTCACGCGCAGGTAGTAGTACAGGCCGATGGCGCTGCCTACCACAACCGCGCCGGTCAGCCACCACAGATGCGCGCTGACGCCCATCGCGATCACGAAGAACTTGCCGATAAAGCCCAGCGTCATCGGGATACCGGCCAGCGACAGCATCATCACCGTCATCACCGCGGACAAGATTGGCTTATGCCAGAACAGACCGCGATAAGAGAACAGTGAATCCGCATCCGGGCCGCGGTACGGGCTGGACATCAGGCTGACCACGCCGAAGGCGCCCAGGCTGCTGAACAGGTAACCGGCCAGGTAAACGCCGGCGGTTTCCAGCGACAGCTGGTGGGTTTGCACCGCAATCAGCGCTACCAGCAGGTAGCCCAGGTGAGCGATCGACGAGTAGCCCAGCAGACGCTTGATGTTGGTCTGGCTGATGGCCATCAGGTTACCGAACAAGATAGAGCAGAACGCGATGATCGACAGCACCATGCGCAGCGCTTCGTTGTCGGCGGCCGGGGCATACAGGAACAGACGCATCACGACCGCGAAGATCGCGATCTTGCTGGCGGTCGCCAGGAAGGTCGAGACCGGCGCAGGCGCGCCCTGATACACGTCCGGCGTCCACAGTTGGAACGGCACCAGCGACAGCTTGAAGCCCAGACCGACGATCATCATGCCCATACCGGCCAGGATCAGCGGCTGGTGCATCATGTTTTCCTGCAGGCTCTTGCCGAGGCCGGCCAGCGACAGATCGCCGGATTCGGCATACAGCAGCGCCATGCCGAACAGCAGGAACGACGACGCGGCGGCGGACAGCAGCATGTACTTGATGGCGGCTTCCAGCGGGCGCTTCTGGCGGTAGGCGTAGCCCACCAGGCCGAACAGCGGCAGCGAGATCAGCTCGATACCGATGAACAGCGAAGCCAGATGGTTGGCGCTCGCCAGCAGGATGCCGCCCATGGCGGCGATCAGCACCAGCAGGTAGAACTCTTCGCGGTTATCCGGATAGCCGACCAGCCACGGATAGGCGAAGGTGCAGGTCGCCAGGCTCGCCAGCAGCACCAGCCCGGTGTAGAACATCGAGTAACCGTCAACCCGCAGCAGCGGGGTGACGTCCATTGGGCCTGCCTGGCCGACAAAGTACAGCGAAAGCAGCGCCAGGTTGAGACCGATCACGGTCAGGGTGGCGTTGATAAAGTGGTCGCGTCGCCACGCAATGCCTAGCATCACAACCACCACCGTCAATCCGACGATCAACAGCGGCAGCAGTGCGATCAGTTGTTGAGGAGTTATTGTCATGGCGAATTACGGCCTTGTTGTTGAAATTGCTGAAACTGACGAACCAAACCAGTGTTGCACGTTGCTCATCGCCGCGTTGGAAGTATCCAGAATCGGCTGCGGGTAAACCCCCAGCAGAACCAGCAACACCACCAGCAGCAGAATGATGAACAGTTCGCGCGCGGTCATGCCCTGCAGCGGCTGGTCGGATTTAGGCGCACCGTAGTAAGCGCGCTGCATCATGATCAGCGAGTAAACCGAAGCGAACACCAGACCGAAGGTAGAAATCACGGTGATCACCGGCACCACCTGGTAGCTGCCGAACAGAATCATGAATTCGCCGACGAAGTTACCGGTACCCGGCATCCCCAGCGTAGCCACGGCGAAGAACAGCGACAGCGCAGGGATGAACTTGATACGCCCCCACAGGCCGCCCATCTGACGCATGTCGCGGGTATGCAGGCGCTCATACAGCTGGCCGCAGATGATAAACATACCGGCGGCGGACAGGCCGTGCGCGATCATCTGGATCACCGCGCCCTGATAAGCCAACTGGCTGCCGGTGTAGATGGCGATCAGCACGAAGCCCATGTGCGAGACCGAGGTGTAGGCGATCAGACGCTTGATGTCGGTCTGCGCGAACGCCATCCAGGCGCCGTAGAAGATGCCGATCACGCCCAGCCACATGGCGATTGGCGCAAACTCGTGCGAAGCCTCAGGGAACAGCGGCAGGCTGAAACGCAGCAGGCCGTAGGCCGCGGTTTTCAGCAAGATGCCCGCCAGATCGACGGAACCTGCGGTCGGCGCCTGGCTGTGCGCGTCCGGCAACCAGCCGTGCAGCGGCACTACCGGCATTTTCACCGCGAAGGCGATGAAGAAGCCCAACATCAACAGATATTGCACGTTGTGGGACATCGGCGTTTGCAGCAGGTCTTCGTAATCGAAGGTCCACACGCCGGTGGCGTTGTAGTGCACGAACACCAGGCCCAGGATCGCAATCAGCATCACCAGACCGCTGGCCTGGGTGTAGATGAAGAACTTGGTCGCCGCGGTGATGCGGGTTTTACCGTCCGACGCCTTGTGGCCCCACAGCGCGATCAGGAAGTACATCGGCACCAACATCATTTCCCAGAAGAAGAAGAACAGGAACATGTCGATGGCGAGGAACACGCCGATAACGCCGCCCAGGATCCACAGCAGGTTGAGGTGGAAGAAGCCCTGATACTTCTGGATTTCACGCCAGGAACAGAGGATCGCCAGCACGCCCAGCAGACCGGTCAACACCACCATCAGCAGCGACAGGCCGTCCAGCGCCAGGTGGATGGAGATGCCGAAGCGCGGGATCCACGGCAGCAGGAATTCGCTCTGCCACTGCGGAATGCCTTTCGGCGTGGTCAAGGTATAGCCGCCCTGCAGCCACAGCTGCAGAGAGAGCGCCAACGTCAGCCCCATTGCGATCAGCGCTATCCAGCGCGGCACCTTAGTACCGAAGCGCTCAAGCTGCCAGCACAGCAGACCGCCGATAAAGGGGATAAGAATTAGCCAAGGTAATAGCATGGCGTTTTGTGTCCCTTATACGAATAATTTCAAACTTTGTACGTAGCGCCTGCCCGGCGCTACGCCCGAAAAATGCGTCTGTTTAAATTATTCAATTAAACCAAAATCAACAGAGCCAATACGACCACTGCACCCACACCCATAGACGCTATATACCAACGCACCTGACCGTTCTCGCTCACCGTCAGACCGCGGTTCCCCCAGCGGGAGAAGACGGCCGGCAGGTTCATCAGCGAGTTCAGCGGATCGCGCTGCAGCAGCTTCGCAATGCCCAGGTACGGCTTGACGAACACTTTGTCATACAGCCAGTCGAAGCCCCAGGCATGGAACCACCAGGTCGAGAAGAAACGCCCCGGCGCGCTGTTGGCGATGCTGTTGACCAGGCTGCGTTTGCCCAGCCACAGCGCGGCCGCCAGCAGAATGCCGACGATAGCCACCACGCCGGAGGTGATTTCCAGCGTCAGCACGCTGCCGTGCGCCAGCTCGGTCGTCTCCGGCAGCACGCCCTGCAACGGCGGCACGATCATCGCGCCGACGAAGGTGGACAGCACCAGCAGAACCAGCAGCGGCAGGTGGTGAGTGATGCCTTTACCGGCATGCGCTTTGATTTTCTCTTCGCCGTGGAACACGATGAAAATCATACGGAAGGTGTACAGCGAGGTCATGAATGCGCCGACCAGGCCGGCCACCATCAGGTTGATGTGGCCGTTGGCCATCGCGCCCGCCAGGATCTCGTCCTTACTGAAGAAGCCGGCCGTGACCAGCGGCAACGCAGACAGCGCCGCGCCACCCACCAGGAAGCAGACGTACACCAGCGGGATGCTCTTGCGCAGGCCGCCCATCTTGAAGATGTTTTGCTCGTGGTGGCAAGCCAGGATCACCGAACCGGACGACAGGAACAGCAGCGCCTTGAAGAACGCGTGGGTCATCAGGTGGAAGATCGCCGCGTCCCATGCCTGCACGCCCAGCGCCAGGAACATGTAACCGATCTGGCTCATGGTGGAGTAAGCGAGCACGCGCTTGATGTCGGTCTGCACCAGCGCGGCGAAGCCGGCCAGCAGCAGGGTGACCGCACCGACGATGCCCACCAGGTGCAGCACTTCCGGCGCCATCAGGAACAGGCCGTGCGTACGGGCGATCAGATAGACGCCCGCGGTCACCATGGTCGCCGCGTGGATCAGTGCGGAAACCGGGGTTGGGCCCGCCATCGCGTCCGCCAACCAGGTTTGCAACGGCAGCTGCGCCGATTTACCGACCGCGCCGCCCAGCAGCATCAGGGTCGCCCAGGTGATGGCCGTATCGCCCACCGCCAGTTTCTGCGGTGCCAGGATCATCAGCTCGCGGATGTTCAGCGTGCCCAGCTCGTTGTAGAGGATGAACAGCGCGAACGCCAGGAACACGTCGCCCACGCGGGTCACGATGAAGGCTTTCATCGCCGCCGCGCCGTTGGCCGGATCTTTGTAGTAGAAGCCGATCAACAGGTAGCTGCACAGGCCCACGCCTTCCCAACCCAGATACATCAGCAGCAGGTTGTCCGCCAGCACCAAGACCACCATGCTGGCGATAAACAGGTTGGTGTAAGCGAAGAAGCGCGAATAGCCCTCTTCACCGCGCATGTACCAGGAGGCGAACATGTGGATGAAGAAGCCGACGCCGGTGACCACCGACAGCATGGTCAGCGACAGGCCGTCCAGCACCAGGGTCACACCGATATTGAAGTTGCCGACGGCCATCCAGGTCCACAGGCTTTGCTCGAACAGCTGCACGCCGGCGGCTTTCTGGGCGAAGAAATCCATCGCCACATACACCGTGACCAGCGCAGCCAGGCCGATAGAGCCCACGCCGACGGTGGCCGCCGTGTTCTCAGACCAACGACCGCGGGAAAATGCCAACAGCAGGAACCCGATCAGCGGTAGCAGAATTGTTAAATATAATAGGTTCATCCGCGCATCTCACTGACAGTATCAATATTCAGGGTATGACGACGACGGTAGAGCTGCAGCAGCAGCGCCAGGCCGATACTGGCCTCGGCTGCCGCCAGGCTGATCGCCAGGATGTACATCACCTGCCCGTCCGCCTGGCCCCAGTAGCTTCCCGCCACGATAAACGCCAACGCCGCGGCGTTGATCATCACTTCCAGGCTGATCAGCATAAACAGCAGGTTGCGGCGCACCAGCAGCCCGGTCAGCCCGAGCACAAACAGGATAGCCGCCAGGATCAGGCCGTGTTGAAGAGGGATCATGCTTGCTCCTCCGATTTTCTTCTCGCCATTTCGCCACTCGCCGGCGCGTTGCTCAGCACCTCGCCAGGCTTGTGCTCGCGGCCGATATGGAAGGCGACAACCAGACCCGCCAACAGCAGCATTGAAGCCAGCTCAACCGCCAATACGTAAGGCCCGAACAGGCTGATGCCCACCGCCTTCGCGTCGACCATCTCGCCGCTGATACCCTGGTCGGATACGCTGCGGATCGCGACGATCAATACCACCAGCAGCGCCAGCGACAACAGGCCAGGCCCGATCCACACCGTCGGCTTCATCCAGTCGCGCTCTTGCTGCTGCACGTTGCCGAGGTTCAGCATCATCACCACGAACACGAACAGCACCATGATGGCGCCCGCATAGACGATGATTTCCAACGCGGCGGCAAAGTAGGCGCCGAGCGAGAAGAAGACTGCCGAGATCGCCAATAACGAGACGATCAGATACAGCAGCGCATGCACAGGGTTGGTATGGGTGATCACGCGAATCGTCGCGGCCACCGCAATCAAACCTGCCAGGTAAAATGCAATTTCCATGCTTGCTGGCTCCTTAGGGCAACAGACCTTTGACGTCGATCGGTTTGGCTTCGTTTTCGGCTTCGCCTTTGGCTTTGCCGTCAATCGCCATACCGGCCATCCGGTAGAAGTTATATTCCGGATATTTACCCGGCCCCGAGATCAACAGATCTTCTTTTTCGTACACCAGATCCTGACGCTTGTACTCACCCAGTTCGAAATCCGGCGTCAGCTGGATAGCGGTAGTCGGGCAAGCCTCTTCGCACAGGCCACAGAAAATGCAGCGCGAGAAGTTGATGCGGAAGAACTCCGGATACCAACGGCCGTCTTTCTGCTCCGCTTTTTGCAGCGAGATACAGCCGACCGGGCAGGCAACCGCACACAGGTTACAGGCGACGCAGCGCTCTTCGCCGTCCGGATCGCGCGTCAGCACGATGCGGCCGCGGTAGCGCGGCGGCAGGTAAACCGGTTCTTCCGGATACATCTGGGTTTCGCGCTTGGCGAAGGCATGCATGCCAATCATCCAAATGCTGCGCACCTGGGTGCCGAAACCAACCACTAACTCTTTCAATGTCATGGTTTATTCACCCCTTATTGAGCGTTGTACAAAATGACCGCGGCGGTTGCCAGCAGGTTCAGCAGCGTCAGCGGCAGGCACACTTTCCAGCCGAAGGACATCACCTGGTCATAACGCGGACGCGGCAGCGCGGCACGGATCAGGATGAACATCATCATGAAGAAGGCCGTTTTCAACGCGAACCAGATGAATGGCGGCAGGAACGGACCCTGCCAGCCGCCGAAGAACAACGTCACAATCAGGGCGGACACGGTGACGATACCGATGTATTCCCCCACGAAGAACAGACCGAACTTCATGCCGGAATATTCGATGTGGTAACCGTCGGCCAGTTCCTGCTCGGCTTCCGGCTGGTCAAACGGGTGACGGTGACACACCGCCACGCCGGCGATCGCGAAGGTCACGAAGCCGAAGAACTGCGGAATGACGTTCCAGACGTGCGCCTGGGATTCAACGATGGCCTGCATGTTGAACGAATCCGCCTGCATCACCACGCCCATCAGCGACAGACCGATGAACACTTCGTAGCTCAGAGTTTGCGCGGAGGCGCGCATCGCGCCCAACAGCGAGTATTTGTTGTTGCTCGACCATCCGGCGAACAGCACGGCGTACACCGCCAGGCCGGCCATCATCAGGAAGAACAGAATACCGATGTTGAGATCGGACACCGCCCAGGTCGGGCTGACCGGCACGATGGCAAATGCCAGCAACAGGGAAGTAAAGGCGATCATCGGCGCCAGGGTGAAGATCACCCGGTCGGAGAATCTCGGCACCCAGTCTTCCTTGAAGAACATTTTGATCATGTCGGCGACCAGCTGCAGCGAGCCGCCCCAGCCTACGCGGTTCGGTCCGTAGCGGTTCTGGAACAGGCCGAGCAGGCGGCGTTCGCCAAAGCTCATGAATGCCCCGCACGCCACGACCACCAACAGGATCACGACCGCTTTAAGAATGGCGATCAGAATGTCGATCACCTCAGGGGTAAACCAGCTCATCGTGCCGCCTCCCGCAGATTGTCTACCTTAGCACCCACCAAGATCGGCGGGATCCCTGGCAAGCCGAGCGGCAAACCAACCTGGCCCTGGGTCAGGGTTTCACTCAGACGCACCGGCAGACGCAGGGTCTGGCCCGCACAGCTGAACTCCACCAGGCTGCCCGCGTTGACGCCAAGCGTCGCCGCGTCGGCCGGGTTGACCATCACGTAGGCTTCCGGCATGCGCTGCTGGATCACGTGAGAGCGCTGCGACATTTCGTCACTGCCGAACAGGTGGTAGTACGGCGCGACACGCCAGCCGTCGTTCGGATTGAACGCGGCAGGCACGCGGTGGAAGTAACCGAGGCTGCCCTCCCCCGCTTCGATCAGGCGCACGCCCGGATCGCCGTGGCGCAGTTTGCCGCCCACTTCGGCCTGGAACTTGTTCCATGCCTGCGGTGAGTTCCAGCCTGGCGCCCAGGCGAACGGGATCTGCTGACGATCAGCCAGCGGGCTGTTGTTCCCTTCCATCGAGAAGGCGAACATGGTGTCTTTATCCTGCGGCTGACGCGGCTCGTGCACGCTGATGTTGGCGCGCATGGCGGTACGGCCGCTGGAGCGGTGCGGCGAACGCGCCAGCTTCTGACCGCGAATGCGGAAAGTCGCGTCCGGCGCGGCGTCGACGATGCCCTGCAGCTGCGGCAACGCGGCGACGCAAGCGGCGATCACGTCATCGAGCTGGGTCCAGTCCACGTGGCGGCTGGTGTAGGTGGAGTGCAGCGAGTGCATCCAGCGCCAGCTTTCCAGCATCACGGTGAACTGATTCTTCTTGGCGTCGTCGTAGTAGGCCGGATCGTATACCTGGAAGAAGCGCTGCGCGCGGCCTTCCTGGTTGATCAGCGTACCGTCGCTCTCGGCGAAGCTGGCCGAGGAGAGGATCAGGTTGGCTTTGTCCATGATCGCGGTGCGCTGGTGGTCGGCGACGATCAGGTTATTAACCTTGGCCAGCGCCGCGTCCACCTGCGCCGCCGGCGCATGACGATAGAGATCGTTTTCCATCACGATGGCGGTATCGGCTGCGCCGCTCGCCAGCTGTTCCAGCGCCTGATCGAGCGAACCGCCGCCGATCATCGCCAGGCCCATGCTGTTGGCTGCGCCCGCCACGAAGGTGATGCCGACGTCGGAACCGCGGCCCTTCAACGCTTTGGCAATGTTGGCCGCCGCTTCGATGATGGCTTCGCTGCCGGCGTTGCTGCCGGTAATAATCAGCGGTTTGCGTGCGCCGGTCAGCGCCTGCACGATGATATCGACTTTCTTGTTCAGGCCTTCAGCCAGATCGTTCACCGCCGGCGCCGCGCTGTCCAGCGCGTGAGCGATGGCGAAACCGAAGCGCGCCTGCTCGTCTACCGGCGCGCGGTAGTTCCAGGCGGCGATGTCGTCCAGGCGGGTGTTGTCGACGTTGGTGGTGAACAGCGGGTACTTGGCGTGCTGACCGATGTTCTGCACCGCCGCGATCTGCCAGTCGGCCACGCGCTGCGCCGCCGCCATCGCGCGGGCTTTCCCCTTGACGGCCTGGCGCACGGACAGCGCGATGCGCGCGCCGGTTTGCGTCAGGTCTTCGCCCAGCACCAGCACCGCGTCGTAATCTTCGATCTCACGCAGCGCCGGCGTATGGACGCCGCCGTTTTTCAGCACGTTCAGCATCAGCGCCAGGCGTGATTGCTCCGCCTGAGCGATACCGGTGTAGTAGTTCTCGGCGCCGACCAGCTCGCGCAGTGCGAAGTTGCTTTCCAGGCTGGCGCGCGGGGAGCCGATGCCGATGGTTTTCTTCGCCTGACGCAGGATGTCCGCCGCGCCCTGCATCGCCTGCTCGGCGTTCAGGGTGATCCAGTCATCGCCGCGCAGCTGCTGCGGTTGACGCGGACGATCTTTCTGGTTGACGTAGCCGTAACCGAAGCGGCCGCGGTCGCACAGGAAGTAGTGGTTCACGCTGCCGTTGTAACGGTTTTCGATACGGCGCAGCTCGCCATAGCGCTCGCCCGGGCTGGTGTTACAGCCGATGCTGCACTGCTGGCAAATGCTCGGCGCGAACTGCATGTCCCATTTACGGTTGTAGCGCTCGGAGTGCGTTTTGTCGGTGAATACGCCGGTCGGGCACACTTCCACCAGGTTGCCGGAGAACTCGCTTTCCAGCGTGCCGCTTTCCGGGCGACCGAAGTAGACGTTGTCGTGCGCGCCGTACACGCCGAAGTCGGTGCCGTCCGCATAGTCTTTGTAGTAACGCACGCAGCGGTAGCAGGCGATGCAGCGGTTCATCTCGTGCGAGATAAACGGCCCCAGCTCCTGGTTGTTGTGGGTGCGCTTGGTGAAGCGGTAGCGGCGGAAGCTGTGGCCGGTCATTACCGTCATATCCTGCAGGTGACAGTTACCGCCTTCTTCACAGACCGGGCAATCGTGCGGGTGGTTGGTCATCAACCACTCGACCACGCTTTCACGGAACTGCTTCGCTTCGCCGTCATCGATGGAGATGAAGGTGCCATCGGATGCCGGGGTCATACAGGACATCACCAAACGGCCGCGCGTATCTTCCGCGTTTTGGTATTGCTTTACCGCACATTGGCGGCAAGCGCCGACGCTTCCCAGCGCCGGATGCCAGCAAAAGTAAGGAATATCAAGGCCGAGGGAGAGACAAGCCTGCAGCAGGTTGTCCGCTCCGTCTACCTCATACTCTTTGCCGTCTACATGAATCGTAGCCATAGTCAGCATGCTTCCAAGTGGCCTGCCTTGCGGCAGGCGTTAATCAAAAATTCTGGCCGTGTTCGGGCGAGTCGGCTTACCAGCGCTGCTTCAGCAGATTGTTCGGCTGAATGCCGCCAATCGCATGGGCGTTGCTGAAGTGCTGCACGGCGATGCCCGCCTCGAACTCTTCACGGAAATATTTAATCGCGCTTTGCAGTGGCTCTACGGCACCTGGCGCGTGGGCGCAGAAGGTTTTGCCCGGGCCGAGGGAACGGCACAGCTGTTCGAGGGTTTCGATATCCCCCGGCTGCCCTTCGCCGTTTTCCAACGCACGCAGGATCTTCACGCTCCACGGCAGGCCGTCGCGGCATGGCGTACACCAGCCGCAGGACTCGCGGGCGAAGAACTCTTCCAGGTTACGCACCAGCGGCACCATGCCGATCTCGTGGTCTACCGCCATCGCCAGCGCGGTGCCGAGACGGCTGCCGGCTTTGCCGATCGCACCGTATTCCATCGGCAGATCGAGGTGATCGGCGGTCAGGAAGTCGGTCCCCGCGCCGCCTGGCTGCCAGGCTTTGAAGCGCAGACCGTCGCGCATGCCGCCGGCGTAGTCTTCCAGGATCTCGCGCGCGGTGGTGCCGAACGGCAGCTCCCAAACGCCCGGATTTTTCACCCGGCCGGAGAAGCCCATCAGCTTGGTGCCTTTGTCCTCACTGCCGGAGATGCCGGTGTACCACTCCACGCCGTTCGCCAAAATGGCCGGTACGTTGCACAGCGTTTCGACGTTGTTGACGCAGGTCGGCTTGCCCCACACGCCGGCGCTGGCCGGGAATGGCGGCTTGGAGCGCGGGTTGGCGCGGCGGCCTTCCAGCGAGTTGATCAGCGCGGTTTCTTCGCCGCAGATGTAACGGCCGGCGCCGGTGTGCACGATCAGCTCGAAATCAAATCCGGTGCCGAGAATGTTTTTGCCCAGATAGCCGGCCTCGGTGGCTTCCGCGATGGCGCGACGCAGGTGCGCCGCCGCTTCGATGTACTCACCGCGCAGGAAGATGTACCCACGGTAGGCTTTCAGCGCGAACGCGGAGATCAGCATGCCTTCCACCAGCAGGTGCGGCAGCTGCTCCATCAGCAGGCGGTCTTTATAGGTGCCCGGCTCCATCTCATCGGCGTTACACAGCAGGTAACGGATGTTCATGGATTCGTCCTTCGGCATCAGGCTCCACTTCAAACCGGTGGAGAAGCCCGCGCCGCCGCGGCCCTTCAGCCCGGAGTCTTTCACCAGGTTGACGATCTCGTCCGGGGCCAGGCCTTTGAGGGCCTTTTCTGCGCCGGCATAGCCGTTTTTGCTGCGGTATTCGTCCAGCCACAGCGGCTGCTTGTCATCACGCAGCCGCCAGGTCAGCGGATGCGTTTCGGGAGTGCGTACAATGTGCTTGGTCATTGATACTGCTCCAGTAGCGTCTCGATATCTTCAGGCTTCAGCTGACTGTGAGTGTCGTCATCAATCATCATGGTCGGCCCTTTATCGCAGTTGCCCAGACAGCAGGTCGGCAGCAGCGTGAAGCGGCCATCAAAGGTGGTTTGACCCGGCTTGATGTTCAGCTTCTTCTCGATAGCGGCCTGAATGCCCTGGTAACCGGTGATGTGACAAACAACGCTGTCACAATAACGGATCACGTGACGTCCTACCGGCTGACGGAAAATCTGGCTGTAGAACGTGGCCACGCCTTCTACGTCGCTGGCGGGGATGCCCAGCACTTCCGCGATGGCGTAAATCGCACCGTCCGGAACCCAGCCGCGCTGCTTCTGCACAATTTTCAGTGCTTCGATGGAAGCGGCGCGCGGATCCTCGTAATGATGCTTTTCGTGCTCGATCGCATCACGTTCTTCCGCACTCAGTACAAATGCATCAACGCCGCTCTGAGGAGCGGCTGCGTTGATGGGCTCGAGCGCATCATTGACTGCGTGATTGTCTTTTTGAGAGTGCATAATTAGCGGTCCACATCTGACATAACAAAATCGATACTACCCAGATAGACGATCAGGTCGGAAACCAGGCTGCCACGGATGACCGATGGGATCTGCTGCAGGTGCGCAAAGCTCGGCGTACGTACCCGGGTGCGGTAGCTCATGGTGCTGCCGTCGCTGGTCAGGTAGTAGCTGTTGATCCCTTTGGTGGCTTCAATCATCTGGAATGATTCGTTGGCTGGCATCACCGGGCCCCAGGAAACCTGCAGGAAGTGGGTGATCAGCGTTTCAATGTGCTGCAGCGTGCGCTCTTTCGGCGGCGGCGTGGTCAGCGGGTGATCGGCCTTGAACGGGCCTTCCGGCATGTTGTTCAGGCACTGTTCGAGGATGCGCAGGCTCTGGCGCAGCTCTTCCACCTTCAGCATCACGCGGGTGTAGCAGTCGCTGGTGCCGTCGCCAACCGGCACTTCGAAGTCGAAGTTCTCGTAGCCGGAGTACGGACGCCATTTACGCACGTCGAACTCGACGCCAGTGGCGCGCAGGCCGGCGCCGGTCACGCCCCACTCCAGCGCTTCTTTGGCGTTGTAAGACGCTACGCCGATGGAACGGCCTTTCAGGATGCTGTTCTTCAGCGCCGCTTTCACGTAGGAGTCCAGACGCTTCGGCATCCAGTCGAGGAATTCACGCAGCAGGCGATCCCAGCCGCGCGGCAGATCGTGCGCGACGCCGCCGATGCGGAACCAGGCCGGGTGCATACGGAAACCGGTGATCGCTTCCACCAGATCGTAGATTTTCTGACGATCGGTAAAGGCGAAGAACACCGGGGTCATCGCGCCGACGTCCTGAATGAAGGTGGAGATGTACAGCAGGTGGCTGTTGATGCGGAACAGCTCGGACAGCATCACGCGGATGGTGTCGACACGCTCCGGCACCTTGATGCCGGCCAGCTTCTCGACCGCCAGCACGTAAGGCATTTCGTTCACGCAGCCGCCGAGGTACTCGATACGGTCGGTGTACGGAATGTAGCTGTGCCAGGATTGGCGCTCGCCCATCTTCTCGGCGCCGCGGTGGTGATAGCCGATATCCGGCACGCAGTCGACGATCTCTTCGCCGTCCAGTTGCAGAATGATGCGGAACGCACCGTGCGCGGACGGGTGGTTCGGGCCGAGGTTGAGGAACATGAAATCTTCGTTCTCGGTGCCGCGCTTCATGCCCCAGTCTTCCGGCTTGAAGGTCAGCGCTTCCATCTCCAGATCTTCTTTCTGCTTGGTCAGCACGAAAGGATCGAATTCGGTGGCGCGCGCCGGGTAGTCCTTGCGCAGCGGGTGCCCTTCCCAGGTCTGCGGCATCATGATGCGCGACAGGTGCGGGTGGCCGTCGAAGGTGATGCCGAACATTTCCCAGGTTTCGCGCTCGTACCAGTTGGCGTTCGGGAACACCTTGGTCGCCGTCGGCACGTGCAGGTCTTTTTCAGACAGCGCCACCTTCAGCATGATGTCGCGGTTGCGTTCGATGGAAATCAGATGGTAGAAAACGGAGAAATCCGCAGCGGGCAGGCCATCGCGGTGGGTGCGAAGACGTTCGTCCACGCCATGCAGATCGAACAGCATGACATACGGCTTCGGCTGTTTTCTCAGGAACGTCATTACTTCCAGCAACTGGTCAGGTTTAACCCATACCACGGGCATGCCGGTACGGGTGGCCTGAACAGTAAAGGCTTCCGGCCCAAAACGGTTGCGCAGTTCGCCGATCACCGGGTCGTCAAGGTGATCTCGGGTCTGCCAGGCAGGCAAGGCGTCGTGCGTCGTCAAATCTGTCATAATTTTTTTCACCACACTAAAGGGTTATTCGCCGCAAGTTTCACTTTTCGCTGTGTTAACCAATAGCGCACTAAGATGGACGTTAAATGAACGTCTTAAATCTCGTCAGGCGTCCGGAGGTTGGTCACCGCGATGCGCTCGCCGTGTTTACGCTCTCTTTCAGACTGCATATTGGCGCGGTAAACGCCCTGATCGCCGACAACCCACGACAGCGGGCGACGTTCTTTGCCGATGGATTCCTGCAGCAGCATCAGCGCTTGCATGTAGGCTTCCGGACGCGGCGGGCAGCCGGGAATGTACACGTCGACCGGCAGGAACTTGTCCACGCCCTGCACCACGGAATAGATGTCGTACATGCCGCCGGAGTTGGCGCAGGCGCCCATCGAGATCACCCATTTAGGTTCCAGCATCTGCTCGTACAGGCGTTGGATGACCGGGGCCATCTTGGTGAAACAGGTACCGGCCACCACCATCAGGTCAGCCTGACGCGGGGAGGCGCGCAGTACTTCCGCACCGAAACGCGCCACGTCGTGAACGGCGGTAAACGACGTCACCATCTCCACGTAACAGCACGAAAGGCCGAAGTTATACGGCCAAATAGAGTTTTTACGCCCCCAGTTCACCATGTCATGCAGCGCATGTTCGAGTTTACCCATGTAAACCGTGCGGTGGACCTGTTGTTCCAGGGGATCGGCGACGATCTCCTGTTTTTGCAGGGGATAACGGTCGTTCTCACCGTTCGGGTCTATGCGGGTGAGCGTATAGTCCATCTTAATGCCTCGCTGTTACTGCGGATGACTGTTGGTGTTAGTGATCGTGCTCGGTTTGCTGCGGCGTTGGGAACGCGCCGGAGTCCAATCCAACGCGCCGACGCGCACCAGATAAACCAGACCGGCCAATAGCACCAAAATGAAAATGGCGGCTTCGATAAAGCCTACCCAACCGCTCTCGCGAACCGAGACCGACCAGGCGTACAGGTATAAGGCTTCAACGTCGAAAATAACGAAGAACATGGCCACCAGGTAGAACTTGGCGGACAAGCGCATGCGCGCCGTGCCGACCGAGTCGATACCTGATTCAAACGGGGTGTGTTTGGCGCGCGCCCGGGCTCTCCCGCCCAAGAAGAACGCACCCAGCAGCATTAAGCCGCAAAGCCCGATAGCCACGACGAGAAATACGGCGAGCGCCCAGTGATGAGCGATAACTTCAGTGGTTGTTGACATACTCTATGCTTACTCATCAAAAGTGGCGTCGATCGCGCTGCTCTTGTCACCGGCAGTTAGTGCGCCACATCGATTTAAGGGAAGGATAAATAACCACACAAACAAACTGCCTTTACAGCGAGTTAGGCAGCGTTTTTCTGTGGGCTTTTTACTCCTTTCTATAACCTTTTGTCAACTTTGACAAAAGTATCTACACACTAGTTTACATACGTATCATTTGATTAACATTTGATGCGCCAGGGGCTGGCTAAATCGTGTCAGTTAATTTTTGTGTAGAAACAGATAGATATAAACCAACGTGCACATTTCAGTTTTACTATACCATTGTCTCAGGAATTCCCTGTTCTTCCACTCACTACCTAGGGGTATTTTTTTGATCCAGGACACGTTTTCAGCATAAATCCTCAAAAAAAGTGTGGCCCTTTAACAATTTTCCTCAAATTAAGCCGCAAAAACGGCCGCTATAAGCTAACAAAATAACCCTTCTATTACCATGCCTTTAACCCATTCAATCTTATTGCTCAAAAAACACACTCAACGTCTTAAACCCGGCCAAACTCTCTTTTCAGCAACGCTTAAAAGTTAATAAAATAGCCAACTCATAACAAAATCGTTATTAAACCCCTATAACAGTAAAAGTCCCCAAAAAAAGGGCAAAAAAAACCTCCGCCGAAGCAGAGGTTTTCATCAGATATCACGCCGCGGCGTTATTCTTCCTCGTCCACCAGGCTGGCGTCATCCTGATCGCCCTGGAGACCGGCCTCTGCGCCGTTGAAGCCATAGCTATCATTGCCGCCCTGCATTGCGCTGAAGATGGCCATCGCCAGCTCATTGCTGCACTGCGCGTTTTTGCACAGCGCATACTGGGTATCCGGCAGCGGCGGCAAACCTTCCACCGCCCCCAGCACCCGCAGGTCGGGGCTCATCATCTCGATCGGCCGCGCGGTCACGCCCAGGCCGGCCTTACAGGCCGCCCGCACCGCGGACAGCGTGGAGGCAACGTAGGCGATGCGCCACGGGATACCGGCTTCGTCCAGCTGCTTGATCGCCAGCGCGCGGAACGGGCTTGGCTCATCCATCACCACCAGCGGGATCGGTTCGCCGGCCTGATAGTGGTAATCGGCGGCGCAGTACCACAGCGTCGGCGATGTGCGCAGCACGATGTGCGGGTGCCCGGCCGGATCGGCCGTGGTCACCGCCAGATCGATCTCGCCCTCTTCCAGCAGATCGACCATCGTCGTGCTGCGCTTTACGCGCACGTCAATGGACAGCTTCGGATAGATGGCGGTCACGCGGTTCAGCAGGAAAGGCAGAATGGTATCGGCGGTGTCGTCGGAAGCGCCGATGGTCAGAACACCTTTAATATTATTGTACATCAGCGAGGTACAGGCTTCGTCGTTAAAGCGCAGGATCTTCCTGGCATAACCGAGAAGCTGAATACCATGCTCAGTCAGGAGTTTGTTGCGCCCATGGCGGGCAAACAGTTCTTTGCCGACCAGTTGCTCTAATCGCTGCATTTGTTGACTGACGGCTGATTGAGTACGGCATACGGCGACGGCCGCCGCCGCGAAGGTATTCAAATCAGCAACCGCAACAAAGGTTCTTAGCAGATCGAGGTCGAGATTAAGTATCGGACGATTTGCAGTTGTCATAGTGTATTCTTCACTTTTTTAAATTCTAATTTACGAACTACTACCCTGGTGTGTTTCTCAGACGCCGTTGAAAAGGACGGAGCCTGTTATGACAGTACCCCACTCATAAGTGGAGGGCAAAAAAATTACTTATGATTCGTTACCTCTATCGCTTTTTAAAATGCGATCTATCGATGGTGCTTATAGAACGCGGGGGGCTGAATATCGGTGGAAAGGGAAAACCCCCACCGAACCTGAGATTTTACTCATTCATACTGCCTAATTTCCACTCCATTCGTGCTACTGAGAACCCTTATCAACCGGCGACCAGACTGCATTACAGAGCAAAAAAGATAAATAATTAACGATATCGACTTCGTGTTACTACTCAATGAATTTAATAAATTCAATCAGTAAGATTTTTACTTTAAATAATAATCCTATAACCACATAAACAATGCTTAAGCTAAAATATAAAGTAAAGCTAATGTAAATATGCCATTTTCTTAGTGTGGTGCGCTAACCGACAACCCGCTATCAGACAACTCCGGTATTATCGTTCCTTTACAGTTTATTGAAGCCCATTCTCACTTTCGGCTTATCAGTTCACTGCTGTCGGCCGCGATCGCCGGCACGTCGCGTTTATCGATGCGGGATTTTACAGAACAAAACCCTAGTAAAATTATAGTTCATGAAATTATGAACCACAAAATAACTTTACCTTTGCTTATCATAACTAAAATCTCCCGTTACGACATGCATTTGCACCAAAGGCGTGCAAAACCCTTCAAAAGCAACTACGCCAGGAGTACATTGGGCGGGTTGCGGCGTCCCACGGTAGGAGCGCCCCTATCCCAGCAAAAGGCTCAACTTTTTATGTCCCCCATTGAGAAATCCAGCAAACTGGACAACGTCTGCTATGACATTCGCGGCCCGGTGCTTAAAGAAGCCAAACGTCTTGAAGAAGAAGGCAACAAAGTCCTGAAACTGAACATCGGCAACCCTGCCCCGTTCGGTTTCGACGCCCCTGACGAAATCCTGGTCGACGTGATCCGCAATCTGCCCACGGCGCAAGGCTATTCCGACTCCAAGGGCCTCTTCTCGGCGCGTAAAGCGATCATGCAGCACTATCAGGCGCGCAACATGCGTGACGTGACCGTTGAGGATATCTACATTGGCAACGGCGTCTCGGAACTGATCGTGCAATCCATGCAGGCGCTGCTCAACAGCGGCGACGAAATGCTGGTGCCGGCGCCGGACTACCCGCTGTGGACCGCCGCGGTATCGCTGTCCGGTGGCAAGGCCGTGCACTACCTGTGCGATGAGCAGGCCGGCTGGTTCCCGGATCTGGACGACATCATCAGCAAGATCACCCCGCGCACCCGCGGCATCGTGATCATCAACCCGAACAACCCGACCGGCGCGGTTTACAGCAAAGCGCTGCTGGAACAGATCGTCGAGATCGCCCGTCAACACAACCTGATCATCTTCGCCGACGAGATCTACGACAAGATCCTGTATGACGAAGCCGAGCACCATTCGATCGCCGCGCTGGCGCCGGATTTGCTGACCGTCACCTTCAACGGCCTGTCGAAAACCTACCGCGTGGCGGGCTTCCGCCAGGGCTGGATGGTGCTGAACGGGCCGAAGAAGCACGCCAAAGGCTATATCGAAGGGCTGGAGATGCTGGCTTCGATGCGCCTGTGCGCCAACGTGCCGATGCAGCACGCCATTCAGACCGCGCTGGGCGGTTATCAGAGCATCAGCGAGTTCATTCAGCCCGGTGGCCGCCTGTACGAACAGCGCAACCGCACCTGGGAGCTGCTCAACGACATCCCGGGCGTCTCTTGCGTGAAGCCGCAGGGCGCGCTGTACATGTTCCCACGCATCGACGCCAAGCGCTTCAACATCCACGACGACCAGAAGCTGGTGCTGGATCTGCTGCTGCAGGAAAAAGTGCTGCTGGTGCAGGGCACCGCGTTCAACTGGCCTTATCCGGATCACGTGCGCATCGTCACCCTGCCGCGCGTAGACGAGCTGGAAATGGCGGTCGGCAAGCTGGGCCGCTTCCTCGAAGGCTACCACCAGTAATCGCCTGGGGCGCAGCGCCTTGTTGCGCCCTTCTCTCACTGCCCGGTTGCAAAATTCGCCGTCACTGCTTCACAATGGGGCCCTCACTTGCCGTTAAAGAGAGCACCATGAGCCAGAGCCATTTCTTCGCCCATCTGTCCCGCCTGAAACTGATCAACCGCTGGCCGCTGATGCGCAACGTGCGTACCGAGAACGTTTCCGAACACAGTCTGCAGGTGGCTTTTGTCGCCCACGCGTTGGCGGTGATCAAAAACCGCAAATTCAACGGCAACCTCAACGCCGACCGCGTTGCGCTGCTGGCGATGTACCACGACGCCAGCGAAGTGATCACTGGCGACATGCCAACGCCGATCAAGTACTACAATCCGCAGATCGCCCACGAATACAAGAAGATCGAAAAGATCGCCCAGCAAAAGCTGCTGGACATGATCCCGGCGGAGCTGCGCAACGATTTCCGCACCATTCTCGATGAGCACTACTACAGCGAAGATGAAAAGCAGGTAGTGAAGCAGGCAGACGCACTGTGCGCCTACCTGAAATGCCTGGAGGAACTCTCTGCCGGCAACAACGAATTCACCCTAGCCAAGGCGCGGCTGGATAAAACCCTGGAACAGCGCCGCAGCCCGGAAATGGACTACTTCATGGACGTGTTCATCCCCAGCTTCAGCCTGTCATTGGACGAAATCAGCCTCGACAGCTCGCTGTAACCCCGCCGGCGCAGCCTCGCTGCGCCGTTAAAAGCCGTAGAGCCACGGCACCACAATCACGCTGACCGCCATCACCAGCAGGGTGAACGGCACGCCGAGACGCACGAAATCGCCGAACTTGTAATTGCCCGGCCCCAGCACCAGCGTGTTGACCGGTGAAGAAACCGGCGTCATAAAGGCGGCGGACGCGGCGATGGCGATAATCATCGCGAACGGGTATGGCGAAACGCCCATTTCGCGCGCGGCGGCGATGGCGATCGGCGCCATCAGCACCGCCGTCGCGGTGTTGGAAATAAACAGGCCGATGGTGGCGCACAAGACGAACAGGCACAGCAGCATCACGCGCGGCCCCGCGCCGCCGGCGACGTCCATCAGCCCGCTGACGATCAGATCCACCCCGCCGGTCTTTTGCAGCGCCTGCGCGAACGGCATCATGCCGACGATCAAAATGATGCTCGGCCAATGGATCGATTTATAGGCGCTCTCCATATCGATACAGCGGAACTTGCCCATCAGCAGACAGGCGATCAGCGCCGCGATAGGGTTGGGGATTTCGTCGGTCAGCATCATCGCCACCATCAGCGCCAGGCAAAACAGCGCGTGCGGCGCCTGCGTGATGGCCGGCGCCACTTCGTCCACCTCGGCCGGCAGGTTGAGCACGATAAAGTCGTGGGTTTTGGCCTGCAGCTGACGGATCGCCTTCCAGTCGCCGATCACCAGCAAGATGTCGCCCAGCTCCAGCGGCTCGTCCACCAGCTTGCCGCCCAGCGTCTCGCCGTGGCGGCGGATGCCCACCACGTTCAGATCGTAGCGGCTGCGGAACGCCGCTTCGCGCAGGCTTTTGCCCAGCAGCGCCGAGTCCGGGATCAGCGACACTTCGGCCATGCCGACGTTGCGCGACTGTTCCGAGAAGTAATCGCCGCGCAGCACCATCGGCTCCAGCCGCTGCTCGCCGCAGAATTCGCGCAGATCGACCTGGCTGTCCGACATGTCGATTAAAAGAACGTCGCCCTCGCGCAGCTCGGTGCTGCCGGAAGCGCTGACCATCACCCGCCGGAAGCGTTTCCAGCGCTCAATGCCCACCACGTTGGCGCCATAGCGCGCACGCAGGTGCAGTTCATCCAGCGAACGCCCGATCAGCGGCGAAGCGCTGCGGACAGCCAGCCGCCGCGCGCGGCCGGTCAGCTTGTAGTCGCGGATCAAATCGCGGAAGGTTCGGCGCTGCCAGTCATCGCCGGCTTTGCCCGTGTCACCGCTGCCCAGCCAACGCCGAGCGATCAGCATGTAACCGACGCCCAGCGCCAGCACCGCCAGACCGATGGGCGTCACGCTGAAGAAGCCGAAACCATGGATGCCTTCACGCACCAGTTCGCTGTTGACCACCATGTTGGGCGGCGTGGCCACCAGCGTCATCATGCCGCTGATGAGCCCGGCGAAGCTGAGCGGCATCATCAGCCGCCCCGGCGCAATCTTCATTCTCGCCGTCACGCTGAGCACCACCGGGATAAAGATCGCCACCACGCCGGTCGAGCTCATGAACGCGCCCAGCCCGGCGACCGTCACCATCAGCAGCATCAACATTTTGGTTTCGCTGCTGCCGGCCACTTTCACCAGCCAGTCGCCGACCTGATAGGCCACGCCGGTGCGCACCAGCCCTTCGCCGATCACGAACAGCGCGGCGATCAAAATCACGTTGGGATCGCTGAAACCGACCGTCGCCTCCTGCAGGCTGAGCGTGCCGCTCAGCACGAAGGCGATGATCACCAACAGCGCCACCACGTCCATACGCAGCTTGTTGGTGGTAAACAGCACGATGGCAATCAGCAGTAAACTCAGCACCCACAGTAATTCGCTGTTCAAAACGGCCTCATCCGGCAAATATCCAAGGGTCTAAAAAATAGCATAAAAAAACCCCGCCGAAGCGGGGTCTAATCAATTAGGGTGAAGATAATGCCGCTCAGGCCAGCCGGCGAACGATCGCGCCCTGCGCCGTTTTATCGACGGCGATCTGCGCCAGCGAATCCAGCCGCAGGTCGACCTGCTCCAGCTTCGGCGTATCCGCCGGCGCGTTGACCGCGATCACCTGGCAGCCCGCGGCCAGGCCGGAGAGAATGCCGGCCGGCGCGTCTTCAACCACCACGCACTCGTGCGGCGCCAGCCCCAAGCGCTCGGCGCCCAACAGATAGGCGTCGGGCTGCGGCTTGCCGTGTTTAACCTGCTCGGCGGTGATGAACACCTCCGGCTGCGGCAAACCGCCGGCCTGGCGGCGAGCGCCGGCCACCGGCACCGAACCGGAGGTGACGATCGCCCAAGGGATGCCGAGCGCGTTCAGGCGCTCCAGCAGCGCAATCGCGCCCGGCAGCGCGCGAACGCCGTCGGTATCCTGCGCTTCCACCTGCTCCAGCAACTCGAACTCGCGCTGAATTTCCGCTTCGCTTTCGCCCGGCATAAAGTGGCGCAGAGAAGTAATGGCCTGTTTACCGTGAATGAAGTCCAGCACCGCTTGCGGGTTGACACCGCGGCGTTCGGCCCAGTGCGTCCAGGCGCGCTCTACCGCCGGCAGCGAATCCACCAGGGTGCCATCAAGATCGAACAGAAAACCCTTACACTCCACAGAAAACCTCTTCTTAATCAAGCATTGATGATTTGCGCTATCTCAACGGCGCTCAAGTGATACTGGCGCGGACAGGCCAGCCAGATCGCCAGCATGCGCTGGTATTTTTCCCACATTTTGGTCTGGGCGTTGAAACCGTGGCTGCCGGAATCGAAGTGAGTATAGCGCCCCTCGGTGCTGACCAGGAAACGCACGTAGCTCAGGTAGCGCGCCTCGGTGGCGGCGTCGAAGCCGAGAAACGCCAGGCGGCGCTCGTCCAGATCCTGCTTCTCTTTCAGGTTGCCCCAGGAAACCTGCAGCGCATGGTGCATCTCCATCACGTTGATGATGGTGCGGCACACCTCTTCGCTCAGTTCGCCGAAGTCGCGATCCAGTTCGCGCATTTGCAAACCGAAGCCGCGTTCGACGATGGTTTGCAACCGGCGATAACGGTCGCCGTTGTCCGGATCGAGCAGGGTCATCATCTTGTACTGGTTCGACAGGATCAGCCGCTGGGCGTTGGTCATTTCCATCAGGATTTCCTCATTTCTGTGTGATGGCGGGAGCATCGCACAGCGCAAGAACGCAGGAAATCACAACTCGACCGTTCTTTGATTTAAACCGGGGTTATTGGCGCTTTGACGAGAAAGGCCGCACAACGCGGCCTTTTTTCATTTACAGATCGTCGAGGAAAGTTTTGTCCAGCTGCTTGAAAGCGCGCTTGAGCAGATCGGCCAACGTCTGATAGGTCGGCGTGCCTTCGAGCGGCGCCACCGCCTGCCCGGCTTCCGTCAGCTTGTTGCGCACCTCATGGAACCATTGCAGCAGCGTCGGCGGCAGCGGCGTGACCGAACGGCGCCCCAGCCACCACAGCCCCTGCATCGGCAGGCTGCAGGCGAACAGCGCGGTGGCAATCGCCGGGCCGAGCTGGCCGCCGAGCGCGATCTGCCAGGTCAGCGTGAAAATCGCCAACGGCGGCATGAAACGGATAGCGAAACGGGTGGCACGCGCAACGCGGTTCTCCGGAAAGACCGGTGCCAGACGTTTGTCCGACGGCCAGGTTTTCATATAATGCTGCCCGCGCTGGAAGACCTGAAACCAGCTTACGGAACCGGACGGTTTGCTCGTCATTGCGTACCTCAACGTCACGTAAAGAAACTAAAAGCGTGCTGCCAGAGACCATACTAAAAAATTTGAAGCTTTAAATTTATTTTGTGTTTACACCGGGCTATCGGTATCCTAAGCCGGCCTTGTGGCCGGTAGAAGATGACGCAAACTTTGTCAACTTTTAGCCCTATAAAAATCAAGATTATTTAAACCGCAGAGAAATCATCGGTTTTTCCATCATCCTGTGATTTGTGCACGTCACATGATGTTAATCATAAATGTCATCGGCACTATGCGCTACGCTTGTTGTCTGATTGACGATTAATTCACCACGTGTTTTCGATTTTCTTTTAACAACACGACTATTTAAGTAGGTACTTCCATGTCGAGTAAGCTAGTACTGGTTCTTAACTGCGGCAGTTCTTCTCTGAAATTCGCCATCATCGATGCCGTTAACGGCGACGAATTCCTCTCCGGTTTGGCCGAGTGTTTCCACCTGCCTGAAGCTCGCATCAAGTGGAAAATGGACGGCGCCAAACACGAAGCTGCCCTGGGGGCCGGCGCTGCACACAGCGAAGCGCTGAACTTCATCGTGAATACTATTCTGGCACAAAAACCAGAGCTTTCCGCGCAGCTGACCGCCATCGGCCACCGCATCGTGCACGGCGGCGAGAAGTTCACCGCTTCCGCCGTGATCAACGACGAAGTTCTGCAGGGTATCAAAGATTCCGTGCCGTTTGCACCACTGCACAACCCGGCTCACCTGATCGGCATCGCGGAAGCGCTGAAATCCTTCCCTAACCTGGCCGACAAGAACGTTGCCGTGTTCGATACCGCGTTCCACCAGACCATGCCGGAAGAATCTTACCTGTACGCCCTGCCGTACAGCCTGTACCGCGACCACGGCGTTCGCCGCTACGGCGCGCACGGCACCAGCCACTTCTACGTGACTCAGGAAGCCGCGAAGATGCTGAACAAGCCGGTGGAAGAAGTGAACGTGATCACTTGCCACCTGGGCAACGGCGGTTCCGTCACCGCAGTGCGCAACGGCCAGTGCGTTGACACCTCCATGGGCCTGACCCCGCTGGAAGGCCTGGTGATGGGCACCCGCAGCGGTGACATCGATCCGGCTATCATCTTCCACCTGCACGATTCTCTGGGCATGAGCGTTGACCAGATCAACAAGATGCTGACCAAAGAATCCGGCCTGCTGGGCCTGACCGAAGTCACCAGCGACTGCCGTTACGTTGAAGACAACTACGACAGCAAAGCCGACGCCAAACGCGCCATGGACGTGTTCTGCCACCGTCTGGCCAAATACGTCGGCGCATACAGCGCGCTGATGGAAGGCCGTCTGGACGCGGTGATCTTCACCGGCGGCATCGGCGAGAACGCTGGCATGGTGCGTGAGCTGACCCTGAACAAACTGGGCCTGCTGGGCTTCGAAATCGACCACGACCGCAACATGGCCGCTCGCTTCGGCAAATCCGGCGCCATCACCAAAGACGGCAGCCGCCTGGCGCTGGTGATCCCGACCAACGAAGAGTTGGTCATCGCGCAGGACGCATCCCGCCTGACCGCGTAATGCACTCAAAACACCGTCAGCCCAGGCTGACGGTGTTGTTTTAGCCTCATGTTAATCGTGAAGAGGACTATTCTGTGTCACGTACTATTATGTTGATCCCCACCGGCACCAGCGTCGGCCTGACCAGCGTCAGCCTGGGTGTCATCCGCTCCATGGAGCAAAAAGGCGTTCGTTTGAGCGTGTTCAAGCCTATCGCTCAACCGCGCACCGGCGACAACGCGCTCGACCAGACCACCACCATCATCCGCAGCAACTCCACCATCCCGGCGGCCGAACCGCTGCGCATGGACTACGTTGAGGGCCTGCTGAGCTCCAACCAGCAAGACGTGCTGATGGAAGAGATCGTGGCGCGTTACCACGAGAACACCAAAGACGCGGAAGTGGTGCTGATCGAAGGCCTGGTACCGACCCGCAAGCATCAGTTCGCCAACGCGCTGAACTACGAGATCGCCAAAACCCTGAACGCCGAGATCGTCTTCGTGCTGGCGCTGGGCAACGACTCCCCGGCGCAGTTGAAAGAGCGCATCGAACTGGCGCGCACCAGCTTCGGCGGCAGCAAGAACAAAAACATCACCGGCGTGATCATCAACAAGCTGAACGCACCGGTCGACGATCAGGGCCGCACCCGTCCTGACCTGTCCGAAATCTTCGACGACTCCACCAAAGCCAGCATCGCCCACGTCGATCCTGCGCAGCTGTTCGCCAACAGCCCGCTGCCGGTTCTGGGCTGCGTGCCGTGGAGCTTCGATCTGATCGCCACCCGCGCCATCGATATGGCTCGCCACCTGAAGGCCCGCGTGGTCAACGAAGGCGACATCATGACCCGCCGCGTGAAGTCCGTGACCTTCTGTGCGCGCAGCATCCCGCACATGCTGGAACACTTCCGCCCGGGCTCCCTGCTGGTGACCTCCGCAGACCGTCCTGACGTGCTGGTCTCCGCCTGCCTGGCGGCGATGAACGGCGTGGAAATCGGCGCCATCCTGCTGACCGGCGGCTACGCCATCGACGAGCCGATCAAGAAGCTGTGCGAACGCGCCTTCCAGACCGGCCTGCCGGTGTTCATGGTCGATACCAACACCTGGCAGACCTCGCTGAGCCTGCAGAGCTTCAACCTCGAAGTGCCGGCGGACGACCACCAGCGCATCGAGAAAGTGCAGAACTACGTGGCCAGCCACATCAACACCGAATGGATCGACTCGCTGACCGCCACCTCCGAGCGTTCACGCCGTCTGTCTCCACCGGCGTTCCGTTACGAGCTGACCGAGCTGGCGCGTAAAGCCGGCAAGCGCATCGTGCTGCCGGAAGGCGACGAGCCGCGCACCGTGAAAGCGGCGGCCATCTGCGCCGAACGCGGCATCGCGGAATGCGTGCTGCTCGGCAACCCGGAAGAAATCCAGCGCGTCGCGGCAGCGCAAGGCGTTGAGCTGGGCAAAGGCATCGAAATCGTCGATCCGGTCGCCGTGCGTGAAAACTACGTGCCGCGTCTGGTTGAGCTGCGCAAGAGCAAGGGCATGACCGAAGTGGTCGCGCGCGAGCAGCTGGAAGACAACGTGGTGCTCGGCACCCTGATGCTGGAACAAGGCGAAGTCGACGGTCTGGTCTCCGGCGCGGTTCACACCACCGCCAACACCATCCGCCCGCCGTTGCAGCTGATCAAAACCGCGCCGGGCAGCTCGCTGGTGTCCTCCGTGTTCTTCATGCTGCTGCCTGACCAGGTACTGGTCTACGGCGACTGCGCGATCAACCCGGATCCGACCGCCGAGCAGCTGTCTGAAATCGCCATCCAGTCTGCGGATTCCGCCGCCGCCTTCGGCATCGAGCCGCGCGTGGCGATGATCTCCTACTCCACCGGCAACTCCGGCGCGGGCAGCGACGTCGAGAAAGTGCGCGAAGCAACCCGTCTGGCGCAGGAAAAACGCCCGGATCTGATCATCGACGGCCCGCTGCAGTACGACGCCGCCATCATGGCCGACGTTGCCAAGTCCAAGGCGCCGAACTCACCGGTAGCCGGCCAGGCGACCGTGTTCATCTTCCCGGATCTGAACACCGGCAACACCACCTACAAAGCGGTACAGCGTTCCGCTGACCTGGTCTCCATCGGGCCGATGCTGCAAGGCATGCGCAAGCCGGTGAACGACCTGTCGCGCGGCGCACTGGTTGACGATATCGTCTACACCGTCGCGCTGACGGCGATCCAGTCTTCCCAGGCTGACGCTGCCGCCAAGGCCTGATACCCTTCGGGGTAGGTGATAAAAAAAACGCCGGTCATTGACCGGCGTTTTTCTTTTTATCCTCTCTAACGCGCCAGCAGCTGCCCGGCGGCCTCCAGAATATGCTCGGCGGTCAGGCCATACTCCTGTTGCAAGAACGCTTGGGTGCCCACCTGGCCGTAACGCTCCTTCACCCCCACGCGCCGCATCGGCGTCGGGCACTCTTCCGCCAGCACCTCCGCCACCGCCGATCCCAGCCCGTTATGAATGCTGTGGTTTTCACAGGTGACGATGCGCCCGGTCTTGGCCGCGTAAGTTTTGATCAGTTCACGGTCGATAGGCTTGAGGGTGAACATATCGATCACCGCCGCGCTGACGCCCTGCTGCGCCAGCCTCTGCGCCGCCTTCAGCGCCTCCGCCACCATGATGCCGTTGGCGATCAGCGTAATGTCGTCGCCGTCGCGCAGCAGGTTGCCCTTGCCGATGGTAAAGCGCGAGCCCTCCTGATAGATGCGCGTCGCCTGCTTGCGAATGGTGCGCACCCAGTAGAAGCCGCGCAGATCCATCAGCTGGCGCAGAATGTCGGCGAACATGGTGGCGTCGGTCACCTCCAGCACCACCGAATGCGCCAGCCCGCGCACGATGCCCATGTCCTCGAACGACATGTGGGTGCCGCCGTTGTGGCAGGCGCTCACCCCGGCGTCGGAGGCGATCACCTTGACGTTGTTGCGCTGATAATCCAGCGACATGAACAGCTGATCGAAACAGCGGCGGCTGGCGAAGGCGGTAAAGGTATGCACGAACGGCACCCGGCCGGTGAGCGACAGCCCGGCGGCGACGCCGATCACATTGGCCTCCATGATGCCGCAGTTGATCACGTGCTGCGGGTGATCCTTGTGTACGCCGTCCATCGCCATCGAGCTCATCAGATCCGCCTCCAGCGCGATGATCGGCGCGCCCGCCTCAATCTGCCGCCGCACCGCACCGGCGTAGACTTTGCGCATTTCGACGGCGTCGTTTTCCAACTGCGTCACTACGTTAAACATGGGCGGCCTCCAGTTCGGCGATGGCTTTTTCGATTTCCTGCTGCACGTCCGGCGTCAGGCGCAGGTGGTGTGAGTTCGACAGGTTTTCCAGATAGGCAACGCCCTGCCCCTTGATGCTGTCGAGCACGATCGCCAGCGGCCGCTGTTCGCCGCCGCGCGCCGGCGCCACCGCCGCCAGCAGCGCCGCGATATCGTCGCCCTTGATGGTCTGCACCTCAAAGCCGAAGGCGCGGAACTTGGCGGCCAGATCGAACGGTTGGATCACCTCGTCCAGCGCGCCGTCCAGCTGTTGCTTGTTGTAATCGATGAACAGCGTCAGGTTGTTCAGATTGTGGTGGGCGATAAACTGGAACGCTTCCCAGCACTGCCCTTCATTCAGTTCCCCATCGCCGAGGATGCTGAACACCCGATTGCGGCGCCCCGCCAGCCGATGGGACAACGCCATGCCGGCGGCGATCGACACGCCCTGCCCCAGCGAGCCGGTGGTGGCGTCCACGCCGCGCGTGCGCAGCCGGTCCGGATGGCTCGGCAGACGCGTGCCGTTCTGGTTGAGGGTCTTCAGCTCCGCCAGCGGGAAGTAGCCCTTGATCGCCAGCGTGCTGTACAGCGCCGGGCCGGCGTGTCCTTTCGACAGCACGAAGTCATCGCGCTCCGGCCAGTCCGGATCCGCCGGATCGATGCGCATCACGCTGCCATACAGCACCGCCAGCGTCTCCACCACCGACATGCAGCCGCCGTAGTGGCCGAAGCCCAGCCCGGTCAGCGCCTTCAGCGTTTCCAGGCGGATCGCGCGCGCCAGGGCATGCAGCTCTTCAATTTCCGTTTCGCTCGTTGTGTAGTTCATCAGTCTGCCCTCGTTATTTCTCGGCGCGGTCAGCGGCCGGCGCGCCTTTGCGTTTTCCCAGGAAGTTATGCGCCACCAGCAGCGCGAACACAGCGACGATCGCCAGCATGATCATCTCTTTCGACATAAAGCGCGCCATATTGCCCAGCAGGATGCCGATCGCGCCGAAGTCGGCGTCGGAGAAGGTGGTGTTGGCAAAGCCCAGCGCCCCCAGCACCGGCAGCAGCAATACCGGCAGGAAGGTGATCAGCAGCCCGTTGGCGAAGGCGCCCAGCATCGCGCCGCGCCGCCCGCCGGTGGCGTTGCCGAACACCCCGGCGGTAGCGCCGGTGAAGAAGTGCGGCACCACGCCGGGCAGGATCAGCACCATCTTCAGCTGCCCCAGCAGGAACAGCCCGGCCAATCCGCCAAGGAAGCTGAACAGGAAGCCGATCAGCACCGCGTTGGGGGCATAGGGATAGACCACCGGGCAATCCAGCGCCGGCCGCGCGTTAGGCACCAGCTTTTCCGAGAAGCCGGTGAACGCCGGCACGATTTCCGCCAGAATCAAGCGCACGCCCTGCAGGATGATGAACACCCCGGCGGCGAAGGTGATGGCCTGAATGATCGAATACACCAGGTAGTTCTGGCCGCCGCTGAGCTCGTTTTCCACATAGGCCCGCCCGGCGCAGATCGCCAGGATCAGGTAGATGACGATCATGGTCATCGAGATCGAAATGGAGCTGTCGCGCAGGAAGCTGAGGTTTTTCGGCAGGTTCATCTCTTCGGTCGAGCGCGAGTTTTTACCCACCTTCGAGCCGATCCAGCCGGACAGCACGTAGCCCAGGGTGCCGAAGTGGCCGAAGGCGATATCGTCGTTGCCGGTGATGCGGCGCATATAGCGCTGGGCGATCGCCGGGAAGAACGCCATCACCAACCCTAGGGTCAGCGCGCCGGTAAACACCAGTTGCACGCCCTCGAAGCCCGCCACCGTCAGGATGATGCCGATCATGCAGGCCATGTAGAAAGTGTGGTGGCCGGTCAGGAAGATGTATTTCAGCCGGGTGAAGCGTGCCACCACGATATTCGCCACCATGCCGAACGCCATGATCAGCGCGGTGGAAGCGCCGTATTTCTCCAGCGCGATGGAGACAATGGCTTCGTTATTCGGAATGATGCCCTGAATATTGAACGCATGTTCGAACATGCCGCCTAGCGGATTGAGCGACCCGACCAATACCGTGGCGCCGCCGCCTAAAACGATAAAGCCGAGAATGGTTTTTACCGTGCCTTTCACCACGTCGGAAAACGATTTCTTTTGCGCCAGCAAACCGATCAGCGCAATAAGCCCGACCAGTACCGAAGGCACCTTTAATATATCCACCACAAACTTAAGCGTTTCCTGGATAAACATATCCACCTCGCCAATCGTTTTATTCAGATGATTGAGTGGGCTTCGAAGTAAGCGCGCAGCTTGGCTTCCAGCTCATTAATGTCGATGATGTTGCTGATCACCACCAGCTGCTCGGCCGGTACGCTGGCGCTGGCGGCGATGTCTTTCGCCATCACGAACACGTCGGCGGCGCCGGGGGTGGCGGACGACAGATCGGAGTGTTCGACCTCGGCCTCCACGCCCATCTTTTTCAGCACCTTTTTAATGTTCATTTCCACCATAAAACTGCTGCCGAGACCGGAACCGCAGATCGCCATGATTTTCATAATATCCACCTGTTGAATTTAGCGTGTAGGGTAGCGCCGCCGGTCATATTCCCGGCGTTGTTAGCATTAATGGTATTCCTGGTGATTAAGCGTTAATAGCGGGCGATAATATCCTCGATTTGCCGTTTATCTTTGGCGTGAAATAACGCCGCCATGGCCTGATTGTCTGAAAATAATTCCGCCAGTTGCGAAATCAATTCGATGTGGCTGTCGCCGTCGGGCGCCGAAAACATCACCACCACCTGAACCGGATCGTTATCTGCGGAATGAAAGTTCACCCCCTGATGGATCTTCAACAGCGATAATCCCAACGCGTTGGCGCCCTCTTCGGGCCGGGCGTGCGGCATGGCGATGCCCGGTGCCAGGACGAAGTAAGGGCCGAGCTTCTCCTGCTGATGAAAGATGGCCGTCAGGTAATTCGGCGTAATCACGCCGTCTTGCAGCAGCGGCTGCGCGCTCAGCGTGACCGCCTGGCGCCAGTCCTCCACCCGTTCGCACAGCTGTATATGATCGGCGGTCAGCCACTCTTTCAGCACGTTACCCTCCTAAAGGTTGATGGTTTCGGCCGGTGATTAATGCACCGACGACGGTAAAACTTTAATCAACCCCTCCCGGCCACACAGTGATGGATGTCACAAAGATAGCGCTACCAAAGCGCTATCATGCAGATCTGTGATAGCGCTATCAAAACGCCGCGCCGCGGCATGGCGTTAACCACAATTTTTTCTCGCTCTTTCGGGTAACGGGGTAGAATGTGCCGCATACGGGGATCGTCGAAGCCGCGCCGTCGGCTTCCCGCCCTCACCATTTTTATGCGCCGCGCGCGCATTTCAGTCGGGATTAGGCATGTCGATCGGTAAAAAACGACGCAGCACGGGCAGGGTGACGTTGGCTGACGTAGCGCAGCTGGCGGGCGTCGGCACCATGACGGTGTCGCGCGCGCTGCGCACGCCGGAGCAGGTTTCAGACAAACTGCGCGAGAAGATTGAAGCCGCGGTAAGCGAACTGGGGTATCTGCCCAACCTGGCCGCCAGCTCGCTGGCGTCGGCCTCGTCCTACACCATCGCCATGGTGGTGCCCAGCCTGTCCGAATCCGGCTGCGCCGAGATGTTCGCCGGCCTGCAGAAAGTGCTGCAGCCGGCCGGCTATCACATCATGCTGGCGGAATCACAGCACCATCTGGAGCGCGAAGAGAAGCTGCTGGAGACCCTGCTCTCTTACAACCTGGCGGCGGCGGTGCTGCTCAGCGTCGAGCATTCGCAAAACGCCCGCAACGCGCTGATCGCCGCCAACATTCCGGTGGTGGAGATCGGCGCCGTGCGCGCCGATCCGATCGACATGAGCATCGGCATCGACTACGTGGCGGCCATGTATCAGCTGACGCAAACGGTGATCGCCAGCGGCTACCAGAACATCGGGCTGCTGTGCGCCAATCAGGAACAGTGGATTTTCCAACAGCACCTGCAGGGCTGGCACAAGGCGCTGCTGCGCAACCATATGTCGCCGCATCGGGTGATCAACGCCGCGCAGCCCGCCAGCTTCAGCACCGGCGCGCAGCAGCTGCCGGAATTCTTGCTGGCCTGGCCGGAGCTGGACGCGCTGGTGTGCGCCTCGGACGAACTGGCCGGCGGCGCGCTGTATGAATGCCAGCGGCGGCGCATCAAGGTGCCGGACAATCTGGCGGTGGTGGGCTTCGGCAACAGCGAATTCAGCCGGGTATGCCAGCCGCCGCTGACCACCATGACCATTCCGCATCGCGACATCGGCATTCAGGCCGGCCAGGCGCTGCTGGCGCGGCTGAACGAGCAGCCCTGGCAGCCGGCAGGCTCCCTGCCCGCCACGCTGTGCCGCCGCGACAGCTGCTGAATCCGCACCATAAAAAAAGCCGGTCGATGACCGGCTTTCTTACGCGTTGGCGTCTCAGTGGTTGTCGAGCGGCTTGCCGTAATCCTGTTCGTTGTTGCGCGTCAGCCACAGCGACAGCGCCTTCAGCGAATCCGGAGTAAACTCGTCGCAGCGCGCGGTGATCTCTTCCGGCGTCAGCCAGCACACCTCGGCCACTTCTTCTTCCTGCAGCGCGAACGGGCCGTGCGATACGCAGCTGAACAGCGCGCCCCACACCCGGCACTGCTCTTCTTCGAAGTAGAACAGACCGTGTTCGGCGAAAGGCACGCCGGCGATGCCCAGCTCTTCTTCCGCCTCGCGGCGCGCCGAGTCCAGCACGTTTTCACCGCTTTGCACCACGCCGCCCGCCGTCGCGTCCAGCCAGCCCGGGTAGAAGTCTTTGATCTCGGTGCGACGCTGCACCAGAATTTTTCCCATCCCATCATGCACCACAATATAGGTAGCACGATGACGCAGCCGCTCCGCCCGCATCTGTTGACGACTGGATTGCGCAATCACCTCGTTTTGCTCGTCGACGATATCAACCCATTCGGTATCTGCAGCCTGACCCTGTTCCGCCATCCTCTAAAACCTTCTATTTTGGCGCGATGCATCCCGCGCGCTGGTTAATCAATGAGTGCTTTTCAAAGATTTTTATTGTGTGTGTATAAATTAGTGCGTTTAGCGTGTTAACGCCACCTCCGCGACGACCTTGCCGTCGTCGAGCGTCAGCACGCGCAAAGTGCCCCGATCCAACATGCCGTAGCTGGCCGGAAAGCCCCCTTTGGGGATGCTGACCGAGCCCGGATTGAAGCAATAGATCTCACCCTGCCGCTCCGCCTGCGGCAGATGCGTATGGCCGTAAGCCAGGACGTCACCGCGGGATAACGGCGGCAGTGCCGAGGGATGATAAAGGTGACCGTGGGTCAAAAACAATCGTCTTTTTTGCAGTAAAACCTGTTGCCAGGGCGCCTCGATGGGAAACGTCAGCAGCATCTGGTCGACCTCGCTGTCGCAATTGCCGCGAACGGCGATGATCTTGTCGCTATAGCGATTCAATCGTTCGGCAACCTGAGCGGGCTGATACCCGGCCGGCAGCGCGTTGCGCGGGCCGTGATTCAACAAATCACCCAGAAGAATCAGCCAGTCGGCGCCGTTTTGTGCGAACAATTCCAGTACGCGTTCGGTAGCCGGCAGCGATCCGTGAATATCCGAGGCGAACATCAGCTTCATAACCTTGTCCTATAGAGGGAAATAAGCGCCATTTTACCGCGCCGGCGCCGTGCGGCAAACCGCCGCCCGCCCCGGTGGAGAATTGTGATCCAACCGCGCAGATAGCATCGGACGAATCCCACATAGCCTGCTATCCTTAGCTGCTATTGTTGGATCTCTGATATACCTTTGTGCGCGGCGAAGACCGCAGCAACGTGTAATGAATTACAGATCACCTTACCGCAGGAGGCAACATGATTGACCTGTATTACGCGCCTACTCCCAATGGTCACAAGATCACCTTGTTTTTGGAAGAGGTCGGCTTACCCTACCGTATCCATCGCGTAAACATCAGCGCCGGCGAGCAGTTCAAACCGGACTTTCTGAGCATTTCTCCCAACAACAAAATCCCGGCGATCGTCGATCAGCAACCGGTGGACGGCGGCGAGCCGATCAGCCTGTTCGAATCCGGTGAAATCCTGCTGTATCTGGCGGAGAAGACCGGCAAACTGCTGAGCAAGGGCCTGCGCGAACGCGCCGCCACCCTGCAGTGGCTGTTCTGGCAGGTGGCCGGGTTCGGGCCGATGCTCGGGCAGAATCACCACTTCAACCACTACGCGCCGCAGCCGGTGCCCTACGCCATCGAGCGTTATCATCTGGAGACCAAGCGGCTGTATGGCGTGCTGGAAGCCGAACTGCAAAAACACCCGTACCTCGGCGGCGACAACTACAGCATCGCCGATATCGCCACCTACCCGTGGGTGGTGTCGCATCCGCGCCAGCGCATCGATCTGGCGGATTACCCGGCGGTGCGCAACTGGTTCGAACGCATCAGCAACCGCCCGGCGACCGAGCGCGCCTATAAGCTGACCGAACAGGGCTAAGTGCCTCCCCGACTCCCCGTCGACCGGGGAGTCACATCGTCGCTGCGTTATCATTTCCCTACTTTCCGTGTATTCTGAACGCCAATAATCAGACCTATGGAGAATCTCTGATGTCTTTCAGTCAACCCGACGCCGTTATTCGCATTAAAAATCTGCGGCTGCGCACGTTCATCGGTATCAAGGAAGAGGAAATCAACAACCGACAGGACATTCTGATCAACGTGGTGATCCACTACCCGGCGGACAAGGCGCGCAACAGCGAAGACATCGCCGATGCGCTCAACTACCGCACCATCACCAAAGCGATCATCCGCCATGTGGAAGATAACCGTTTCGCGTTGCTGGAAAAATTAACGCAGGATGTGCTCGATATCGTAAAAGAACACGCCTGGGTGACCTATGCTGAAGTGGAGATAGATAAACTTCTGGCTCTGCGCTACGCCGATTCTGTCTCCATGACCATGAGCTATCGCAGGGGCTAACTCAGGGAGGTCGACCATGCGGATCCTGATCACCGGCGCAACGGGATTGATCGGCAGCAGCCTGACGGCCAGGCTGCTGGCGCTTTCTCACCATATTACGGTACTGACGCGAGACGAACGGCGGGCCCAGGCCCGGCTCGGCGACCAGCCGAGCTATTGGCGCACGCTGGACGACCGGCAGTCGCTGGATGACTTCGATGCGGTGATCAATCTGGCGGGCGAACCTATCGCCGACAAGCGCTGGAGCGCACAGCAGAAGCAGCGGCTGTGTCATAGCCGCTGGGATCTGACCGAACGCTTGGCGCAGCTGATCAAGGCCGGCAGCACGCCGCCCGGCGTGCTGATTTCCGGTTCCGCCGTTGGCTACTACGGCGATCAAGGGCAGGCGGTGGTCACCGAAGAGGAGCCGCCGCACGACGAATTCACCCACCAGCTGTGCCAACGCTGGGAAGCGCTGGCGCTGCAGGCGCAGAGCGACGCCACCCGCGTCTGCCTGCTGCGCACCGGCGTGGTGCTGGCGCCGCAGGGCGGCGCGCTGGCCAAAATGCTGCCGCCGTTCCGCTTCGGGCTGGGCGGCCCGATCGGCGACGGCCGCCAATACCTGCCGTGGATCCATCTCGACGACATGGTCAACGGCATTATTTATCTGCTGGATCACGCCACGCTCACCGGCCCGTTCAACATGGTCGCTCCCTACCCGGTGCATAACGAGCAGTTCGCCGCCCAATTGGCCAACGTGCTCGATCGCCCGGCGTTTCTGCGGGTGCCGGCGTTCGTCATGCGCTTGTTGATGGGGGAAGCGGCGGTGCTGGTGCTCGGCGGCCAGCGGGCAGTGCCGAAGCGGCTGGAGGAGGCCGGCTTCCACTTCCGCTATCTGGAGCTGGAGCAGGCACTGGATGACGTGATTAATCAGCGGGCCGAAGCCCGCTGATCTGAAGTTACTTCAACGCGCCGGACAGGAACTGCTGCAGGCGCGGGCTTTTGGGGTTGCCGAACAGCTCGGCCGGCGGCCCCTGTTCTTCAATCAACCCTTTATGCAGGAAGATCACGTGGTTGGAAACGTGGCGCGCAAACTCCATTTCGTGCGTCACCACCACCATGGTTTTCCCCTCCTCCGCCAGCTTCTGCATGATGCGCAGCACCTCGCCCACCAGCTCGGGATCCAGCGCCGACGTCGGTTCGTCGAACAGCAGCACTTCCGGCTCCATCGCCAACGCGCGCGCGATAGAAACGCGCTGCTGCTGGCCGCCCGACAGGTGCACCGGGTATTTGCCGCGCGCCCGCTCATCGATGCCCACCTTATCCAGATAGCGCACCGCGCGCTCGTGCGCGTCGGCCTTGCTCAGCCCCAGCACCTGCACCGGCGCCTCCATCACGTTCTCCAGCACCGTCATGTGGCTCCACAGGTTGAAATGCTGGAACACCATGGTCAGGCGAGTGCGCAGCAGCTGCAGCTGCTTCTTGTCGAACACCTTCAGCTGGCCGTCCTTGTCGCGCACCATGCGGATGTCTTCGTTGTTCAGGCTGATCGAGCCTTCGCTCGGCTTCTCGAGGAAGTTGATGCAGCGCAGAAAGGTGCTTTTGCCGGAGCCGGAGGAGCCGATGATGCTGATCACATCCCCGGCGTTGGCCGCCAGCGAGACGCCCTTCAGCACTTCGTGGTCGCCATAGCGTTTGTGCAGTTCCGTGACGGCTAATTTATTCTCAGACATGGTTTTTCTTCCCGTCATTTATCAGTGACTAACGTGTGCCATCCAGCGTTTTTCAGCCTTGCGGAACAGGCTGATTAACACGTAGGAGATGATCAGGTACAGCACCGCCGCGATGCCGAAAGCGTAAAACGGCTGATAGGTCGCGGCGTTGATGTCGCGCGCAATCTTCAGCAGATCCGGCACGGTGGCGGTAAACGCCAGCGCGGTGGAGTGCAGCATCAGGATCACTTCGTTGCTGTAGGCCGGCAGCGCGGTGCGCAGCGCCGATGGCAAAATGATGCAGCGATACATCTTGAAGCGCGAGAAACCGTAGGCGTTGGCGGCCTCGATCTCACCGTGCGGCACCGAGCGGATGGCCCCGGCGAAGATCTCGGTGGTATAGGCGCAGGTGTTGAGCGTCAGCGCCAGGATGGTGCAGTTGAGCCCGCTGCGGAAAAACGCATTGAGAAACTCGCTGCCGCGCACGATCTCGAGGCTGTACATGCCGGAGTAGAACACCAACAGCTGCACGTACAGCGGCGTGCCGCGAAACACGTAGGTATAGAGCCACACCGGGAAACGCACCCAGCGGATGGAAGAGACGCGCGCCACCGCCATCGGGATCGCCAGCAGCCCGCCCATCACCACCGAAGCGATCAGCAGCCACAGCGTTACCGCCACGCCGGTGAAGCGGTAGCCGTCGCTCCACAGCAGCGACTGCCAATACTGTTGCAAAATCTCGATCATAGCTCGGCCCTCTTGACGCCCAGTGAGTAACGCCGTTCAAGCCACAGCAGCACGCCGTTGGAAACGGTCGTGAAGATCAGGTACACCACGCCGGCCACGATGGCGAAGAAGAACGGCTGATAGGTGCCTTTCCCCGCCAGCTGCGTGGCTTTCACCACGTCGTTCAGGCCGAGGATCGACACCAGCGCCGTCGCCTTCAGGATCACCTGCCAGTTGTTGCCGATGCCCGGCAAGGCGAAACGCATCATCGCCGGGAACAGAATGCGCCGGAAGATCTGTGCGCCGCTGAAGCCGTAGGCCGTCGCCGCTTCGATCTGCCCTTTCGGCACCGCCAGATAGGCGCCGCGGAAGGTCTCGGTAAAATAAGCGCCGTAGATAAAGCCGAGGGTAATGATGCCGGCGCCGAGCGGATCGATATCGATCTGCGAGAAGCCCAGCAGCGTAGTGATATTGTTCAGCGCGATTTGCAGACCGTAAAAGATCAGCAGCATCAGCACCAGATCGGGCACGCCGCGGATCAGCGTGGTGTAAGCGCCGAACAGGCCGGAAATAAGGGGGTTGTGGGAGAGTTTGCCGCCGGCGCCGATCAACCCGATCACCACCGCCAACAATACGGAACTGAGGGCCAACTCCAGCGTCACCAGAGCCCCCTCGAAAATCAGTTGGGAATAGCCTTGCAGCATCTACTTCACCCTGTGGTCTAGGATCCGAACCATCGGGGCCGGCGCACCGGCCCCGCAGTCACAGCATGGAACGGTTAGCGGATTACCCGCCGTAGACGTCAAAGTCGAAGTACTTTTTCGCGTATTTATCGTAGGTGCCATCTTTGCGCATTTCGGCGAAGGCTTTGTCCAGCGCCGCTTTCAGCTCGGTATCGGCTTTGCGCAGCCCCATGCCGGTGCCGACGCCGAAGAATTTGTCATCCTTCACCGATTCGCCGGCGAACGCGTAGTCTTTGCCCGGCGGCTGTTTCAGGAAGCCGTCGCTGCCCGCCACTTCATCCTGGAAGGCGGCGTCGATGCGCCCGGACGCCAGATCGGCGTAGACCAGATCCTGGTTCTGGTAAGGCACCACGGTGACGCCCTTCGGCTGCCACATGGCGTTGGCGTAGGCTTCCTGGGTGGTGCCCTGCAGCACGCCCACGCTCTTGCCTTTCAGGGCGTCCACGGTAGGCAACAGCTTGGAGCCCTTCGGCGCGATCAGACGCGCGTTGGCGGCATACAGCTTGTCGGTAAAGGCGATTTCCTGCTGGCGTTTTTCAGTGATGGACAGCGAAGAGATGATGGCGTCGATTTTCTTCGCCTTGAGGGATGGGATCAGCGCGTCAAAGTCGCTCTCCACGAAGGTGCATTGGGTATTTATGCGTTTGCACAGCTCTTTGGCCAAATCGATATCGAAGCCGACCAGCTCGCCTTTGGCGTTTTTGGATTCAAACGGCGCATAAGTCGGATCGGTGCCGATCTTCAATGTCGATGGGATAGCGGCGAATGCGCTGTTTGCGGCCGCCAAAGCCAAGACTAAAGGAAGAACCTTAACCAGCTTTTTCATAAATTACCCTCAAATTGATTTTTTTGATGCCACTACGGGCATTACTTTTCCCCACCAAATCAATTTGCAGTAATCGTGCCACATTAGGTGCTACGGGCGGAGGGAACGGCTCCGGCCTTCACAATACTGTTTCCTGGGACGATAACCGCAAAATTAAATCGGCCGCTCGGGGCCGCGCCACTGGCAGCCGCGACAAGGCGGCGCCATGAAACAGTGAACGTGATGAAGTAGGATCATTATGGTGCATGCGTCGCCCTAATTCAGTGCGGTGTTGCACAAATGTACCAATTTGGGGATGAAAATGTTAACTAACGCCCTGCCAACGGGTGAACAGATCGGCAGGCAGTTCGATATCAAACTGATCGATCACCCGATTGACGGTCTGATCGATGATGTCTTCCACGCTTTTCGGCTGGTGATAAAACGCCGGCACCGGCGGCATGATCACCGCCCCCATCTCCGCCGCCTGGGTCATCAACCGCAGGTGACCCAAATGCAGCGGCGTTTCCCGCACGCACAGCACCAAACGGCGGCGCTCTTTGAGCACCACGTCGGCGGCGCGGGTCAGCAGCCCGTCGCTGTAGCTGTTGACGATGCCGGACAGCGTTTTGACTGAGCAAGGTAAAATCGCCATGCCCAGGGTTTTGAAGGAGCCGGAGGAAATGCCGGCGGCGATGTCGCGCGCATCGTGCACCACGTCGGCCAGCGCCTGCACTTCCCGCAGGCTGTACGGCGTTTCCAGCGCCAGCGTCTGTCTGGCCGCGTTGCTCATCACCAGATGGGTTTCCACCTCTGCGACGTCGCGCAAAACCTGTAACAGGCGCACGCCGTAGATGGCGCCGCTGGCGCCGGAAATGCCGATGATGAGTCGTTTCATGGAAAATGGCCTCTGCCGTAAAAAGTAAGATCAGGCAGACTTTGCCGCAATGGCGAGGGATAAGCAAGTCAGAGGAGCAAGGCGCACCGCCGCAGACGCGGCGATGCACCCTGATGGATCAACGCAGGCGGTTAGCCTTCGTTATGCAGTTCCAGATTTTCCGCTTCGGTTTGCACCCGCAGCGCCTTGGCGTCGTCGCTGCGCAGCGACTCCAGGTATTCCAGATAGCTTTGATCGACGTCTTTGGTCACGTAGATGCCGTTGAACACCGAGCATTCGAACTGGGTGATGTCCGGGTTCTCTTCGCGCACCGCTTCGATCAGATCGTCCAGATCCTGGAAGATCAGCCCGTCGGCGCCGATAATCTGGCGGATTTCATCCACTTCGCGCCCGTGGGCGATCAGTTCGTTGGCGCTCGGCATGTCGATGCCGTAAACGTTCGGGAAACGCACTTCCGGCGCGGCGGAAGCCAGGTACACCCGCTTGGCGCCCGCTTCGCGCGCCATCTCGACGATCTGTTCCGAGGTCGTGCCGCGCACGATGGAGTCATCCACCAGCAGCACGTTCTTGTCGCGGAACTCGGCGCGATTGGCGTTCAGCTTGCGGCGCACCGACTGACGACGCGCCTGCTGGCCCGGCATGATGAAGGTGCGGCCGACGTAGCGGTTCTTCACAAAGCCCTGGCGGTAGGGCTTCTCGAGAATGCGCGCGATCTCCAGCGCGATGTCGCAGGAGGTTTCCGGAATCGGGATCACCACGTCGATATCCAGATCTTCCCACTCACGGGCAATCTTCTCGCCCAGCTTCTGGCCCATGCGCACGCGGGCGCTGTAGACCGAGATCTTGTCCATAAAGGAGTCCGGGCGCGCGAAATAAACGTATTCGAACAGGCACGGGTTGGTTTTCGGGTTCTCTGCGCACTGGCGGGTGAACAGCTGGCCCTTGGTGGTGATATACACCGCTTCGCCCGGCGCCACGTCGCGCAGGAACTCAAAGCCCAGGGTATCCAACGCCACGCTTTCGGAAGCCACCATGTACTCGCTGCGGCCATCCTCCAGCGTGCGCTTGCCGATCACCAACGGGCGAATGCCGTTCGGATCGCGGAACGCCAGCAGACCGTGGCCGATGATCATCGCCACGCAGGCGTAAGCGCCGCGCAGTTGCTGATGCATGGCGGCGATCGCGGTAAAGATGTTGTCGGCCTCCAGCGGGTAGTGCGGGAAACGGTCCAGCTCGCTGGCCAGCACGTTCAGCAGGATTTCCGAGTCGGAGGTGGTGTTGACATGGCGGCGGCCGCTTTCGAACAGCTTTTGGCGCAGCTCATGGGCGTTGGTCAGGTTGCCATTGTGGGCCAGCGTAATGCCGAACGGCGAGTTGACGTAGAAAGGCTGGGCCTCAGAGGCGCTCGAGCTGCCGGCCGTCGGGTAACGCACATGGCCAATGCCCATGTTGCCCTGCAAGCGTTGCATATGGCGCGCCTCAAACACATCCTTCACCAGGCCGTTGGCTTTACGCAAACGGAACCCGTTGTGGGCGTCAATGGTGACGATGCCTGCGGCATCCTGGCCACGGTGCTGAAGCACCGTCAGCGCATCATAAATCGACTGGTTTACCGGCATGAAACCGGCGATACCGACAATACCGCACATGTTGTCTTTTCCTCATCAGCGCTACCGCCCCGGCAATTGGGTCGGCAAGAAACTCGACGTGCTCTGCAGGTAGTCAAAGAACCACCTGATGACGTAACTGAACTGGGGAATGAGCTGCGACTGTTTCCAGTCGGCACTCTGCGAAAAGCCGGTAAAGGTATCCAGGAAGAACAGGATCGCCGCGACGATCAATACTCCGCGCAGCGCGCCGAAGCAGATGCCCAGCACCCGATCGGTGCCCGACAACCCGGTTTTCTCTACCAGTGAGCTAATCACATAGTTAACAATAGCCCCTACGATCAAGGTCGCGATGAACAAAATCGCGATCGCGATGCCGTTTCGCACCAGTTCATCTTCAAAACGAGTGAAATAGACCGCAAGGTAAGAGTAGAAATGGCTGGCAACAAAAAACGCACATCCCCATGTCACAAGTGACAATGCTTCGCGAACAAACCCTCGGATCAGGCTCACCAGAGCCGAAAATCCAATTACCGCTATAATGACGTAATCAATCCAGACCATGAACTATTCCAATGATGAATCGCCCCTGCATCCAATTCGCGGCGAATTCTAACAGAAAAAGAAAACGTTTGCGTAGGGGATTTCCTACCACGTTACAAATAAAAAGCGGCGATCAAAAAATTCCCAATCGCCGCGCCTACATAGGTGATTTCGCCTGTAAAAGGCGCGGTTTTTCTCGCTTTCTCTCCACCACTCCTTAATTCAGGGGCGCATCGTGCTGCGCCCCTGCAGGGTTTAACGGCCGTACGGCTTCACCTGCCCGCTCAGCCCGCTGATCGAGTTCAGCGACGGCAGCGCCGCCTGCAGCTTCTGCCTGGAGGCGTCTGGGCCGACGTAGATGCGGGTGATCTGCCCCTGCACCGGCGTTGACGGCACGGTAAAGGCGCGATAGCCCGAGAGGCGCAGCGAGGCGACAATCTCGTTCGCCTTGGCGGCGTTCTTCAGCGCCCCGAGCTGCACGACATAGGCTTGCCCTGCCGGCGCTTTTTCTTCCGCCGGTTTCGGCTGCGGCGCCGGCTCAGGTTTCGGCGTCGGCTCCGGCTTCGGCACCGGCTTCACTTCCACCGGCTTCGGTTGCGGTGCCGGTTTCGGTTTCACTTCCACCGGTTTGGTTTCCACCGGTTTCGGCTTGGGCTGCGGCACCGGCTGAGGACGCGTCTCGACCGGCGGCGGCGCCACCTGCGTCGGCTGCTGAGCGCTCTGCCGCACCGCCTGTTGCGCCGCCGCTTCATTGGCCGCCTGCTGCTCGACCAGCGCGCCCGCCCCTTCCGGCGGCTGCGCCGGCAGCGGTTGCGTCACCGGCGGCAGCACGTCGTTCTCTTCGACATCGCCCGGTTTCGGCACCAACGGAATGGCCGCAAATTCATCCTCGTAATGCTTCTTTTTGCCGTCCAGCAGCCCTGGCAGGATGATCACCCCCAGCGCCACCAGAATCACGGTTCCGACCAGTCGGTTCTGAAATTTACTCGCCACTCACACTCCCCGCATCTCGTCTAACGCCGCCATCACCTGCGCCACGGTGTGGAACGATCCACAGACGATCACAATATCCTGTTTATCAGCATCCTGCATAGCCTGCCGCCAGGCAGTTTCGACATCATTAAAGCGGCGCGGTTCCTTCAGATGTTGCGCCAGCTGTTCGACGCTGGCGCCGCGCGGCCCTTCGAGCGGCGCGCAGTACCATTCATCCACCTGCTCGCTCAGGCAGGCCAGCGTGCCGGCGATATCCTTGTCCGACAGCATGCCCACCACCGCGCGCACCTTGCCGCCTTCGCGCGGCAGTTTGGCCAGACGCCCGGCCAGATAGCCGGCGGCGTGCGGGTTGTGCGCCACGTCGAGGATCAGCGTCGGCTCCCGCCGCACGATCTGGAAACGCCCCGGCAGCGTCGCCTGCTGCAGCCCGGTGAAGATCGCGCGTTCGTCGATTTCCAGCGGGGAGCAGTTCAGCGCCGCCAGCGCGGTAGCGGCGTTGGCCAGCGGCACATTCGGCGTCGGCAGATCGGTCAGCAGCGTGTCGCCGCCCTGCCACTGCCAGCGATCGCCCTGCTCGCTGAAGCTCCAGGCTTCGCCGCGGCGATACAGCGGCGCGCCCAGCGTTTCGGCAACCTGACGAATGCTGTCCGGCATGTCGGGTTCGCCCACCACCGCCGGCTTGCCGCTGCGGAAAATGCCGGCCTTCTCGCGACCGATGCTTTCGCGATCGTTGCCCAGCCAGTCGGTGTGATCGAGCGCGATGCTGGTAATCACCGCCACGCTCGGATCGACGATGTTGGTGGCGTCGAGACGCCCGCCCAGGCCCACTTCCAGGATCACCACGTCGAGCCGCGCCTGTTTGAACAGCTGCAGCGCCGACAGGGTGCCGAATTCGAAATAGGTCAGCGACGTTTCGCCGCGGCCGGCCTCAATGGCGGCGAACGAGCGGCTGTGCTCCGCTTCGCTCAGCTCTTCCCCCTGAATGCGCACGCGTTCGGTATAGCGCACCAGATGCGGCGAACTGTAGACGCCGACGCGCAGGCCGGCGGCCAGCAGAATGGCTTCGAGGGTGCGACAGGTGGTGCCTTTGCCGTTGGTGCCGGCAACGGTGAACACCGTGGGGGCGGGGGTCAGTAAATCCAGATGCGCCGCGACGCGCTGTACGCGCTCAAGGCCGAGTTCGATCGCCTGGCTGTGCAGACGTTCCAGATAATAAAGCCACGAGCTCAATGGCGACGTGGCTTGGGGAATTTGGTGGTTTTGCATGAGTCCCATCACTGAACTTGGGTTCATTAATCCATCAGGGCACCACCCTCACCGCGGTAAAGGCGATGCGCTTCGTGACTGCCGCCAGCCTGCAAACCGCAGCGAGATAGGCCACGGCCGGCAGGGAACGGGCATCAGCCGTCACTTAGCCACAAAGTGGCGGCTGAACCCGGGCGGGATCTGTCTTTGCCTCAGGCGTCGGCCTGCGGCTCCGGCTCAATGACCGGCGCGGCCTCATCGAAATGCGGCTGCGGCTGGTTGGTCAGCTTGGACAGAATGCTCGCCAACGTTTGGCGCATTTCCGGACGGCGAACGATCATGTCGATCGCGCCTTTTTCGATCAGGAACTCGCTGCGCTGGAAGCCCGGTGGCAGTTTCTCGCGCACGGTCTGCTCGATGACGCGCGGGCCGGCAAAGCCGATCAGCGCTTTCGGCTCGGCGATGTTGATGTCGCCCAGCATCGCCAGGCTGGCGGAAACGCCGCCCATGGTCGGGTCGGTCAGCACGGAGATGTACGGCAAGCCGCGCTCCTGCATCTTGGCCAACGCCGCGCTGGTCTTCGCCATCTGCATCAGCGACATCAGCGCTTCCTGCATGCGCGCGCCGCCGCTGGCGGAGAAGCACACCAGCGGACAGTTGTCCTCCAGCGCCTGCTCAACCGCACGCACGAAACGCGCGCCGACCACGGAAGACATCGAGCCGCCGATGAAGGCGAACTCGAAGGACGCAGCGACGATCGGCATGCCGTACAGCGTGCCCTTCATCACCACCAGCGCGTCTTTCTCGCCGGTCGCTTTCTGTGCGGCAACCAGACGATCTTTATAGCGCTTGGAATCCTTGAATTTCAGAACGTCCTTCGGCTCCAGATCGCTGCCCAGCTCCACTTCGCTGCCTTCGTCCAGCAGGGTATGCAGACGCGCGCGCGCGCCCATACGCATGTGGTGGTCGCACTTCGGACACACTTCCAGATTACGCTCCAGCTCGGCGCGGTAGAGGACCTGGCCGCAGCTGTCGCATTTGGTCCAGACCCCTTCAGGAATGCTCGCCTTACGGGTTTGTGTGATATTGCTCTTGTTAAGAATTCGTTCAATCCAGCTCATCGATGACCTTTCTGTTTGAACCTGGCACACGCCAGTCCGCTGTTCATGCTTTAACAATCCCCCTGAAAACACCCCAATGAAAAAATGCCCGTTCGCGGCGCGGCAAGCGCGGCGACTGAGGCATCGGCTTCAGGGTTGTTCGCAGGAACAGACCATAATGTCGCTCATTAAACCATATCGGCCCGACGCTGTGGACAAAAAACTGGTCGAACCGACAGGTTAAGCGATGTTTTTACTGTTTTTGCTGGCGGGCGGCCGCGCGCTTGTGGCGCCAAATTTCAATCACGCCCGGCAGAATCGAAACGATGATGATCCCGACGATCAACAGTTTCAGGTTCTCCTGCACCACCGGCAGATCGCCGAACAGGTAGCCAGCATAAGTGAAGAGCAGCACCCAAACCAGTGCGCCAATCACGTTGTAGGCGGCGAAGTGGCGATAGGACATATGCCCCATACCGGCGACGAACGGCGCAAAAGTACGCACGATCGGCACAAATCGCGCCAGAATAATCGTTTTTCCACCGTGCTTCTCATAAAACTGGTGCGTCTTGTCCAGGTAGCTGCGGCGGAAAATTTTCGAATTCGGGTTGCTGAACAGCTTCTCGCCGAACAACCGCCCGATAGTGTAGTTCACCGCATCGCCGAGGATCGCCGCCACCACCATCAACGCCACCATGGTGTGCACGTTCAGATCGTTGGTCGGCAACGCCGCCAGCGCGCCGGCGACAAACAGCAAAGAATCCCCCGGCAGGAACGGCGTCACCACCAGACCGGTTTCGCAAAACAGGATCAGGAACAGAATAGCGTAGACCCACATGCCGTATTGTGCGACCAGTTCGGCCAGGTGCACATCAATATGCAGAATGAAATCAATAATAAACTTGATGATGTCCATAAATTCTCTCATTGATACCGGGTGTTTCAATCACCCGGCAGAAGCACAAGGGAGCGACGCGTTCAGGCGTGCCGGCGTTTAATCGTCGGGCAAAAACAACGGCCCCATCGGCGGCCGCGGTAGACCAAAGTGGTCGGGATAATCCACGGCAACCAGATACAGCCCCTCGGCTCGCGCCGTCGCCGCCGCCAGATTGCGATCCTTCAGCGCCAGCAGCTCGGCCATCCAGTTCTCATCCTGATTGCCGCAGCCGATCTCCATCAGGCTGCCGACGATGTTGCGAACCATGTGATGCACAAAGGCATTCGCCTTGATATCTACCACAATATATTCGCCGTAGCGCGTAACCTTAACGTGTTTTACGCAGCGCCACGGGGTGCGCGACTGGCACTGCACCGCGCGAAACGAAGTGAAGTCGTTTTCGCCCAGCAGCGCCTGCGCCGCCCGATGCATGCGATCGGCGTCCAGCGGGTGATAAAAATGCGTCACTCCCTGTTGCAGCACCGCCGGCCGGTAGCGATGGTTGAAAATAATATAGCGGTAGCGGCGCGCGGTGGCGCTGAAGCGCGCGTGAAAATCGTCGGCGACGGGGCTCACCCAGCGCACCGCGATGTCCGGCGGCAGATGGGTGTTCACCCCCATCGTCCAGGCGGCGTCCTTGCGGCGCGCGGTGGTTTCGAAATGCACCACCTGCCCGGTGGCGTGCACTCCGGCGTCGGTGCGCCCGGCGCACAGCACGCTAATCGGCGCATCCGCCACCTTGCTCAACGCCTGCTCCAGGCGTTGCTGCACGCTGGCCACTTCTTGCTGCCGCTGCCAGCCGTAGTACCGGCTGCCGTCATATTCGATGCCCAGCGCGATCTTCAGCGTCGGCTGAGCGGGCGAGACCACCTCAGACATCAGTACATCTGCTCCTGCACCAGACGCTCGGCGGTTTCGACAGCCATCAACGCGCCGCCGAAGCGCACGTTGTCCGCCACCGTCCAGAACTGCAGCAGCTCGGGGATGCCGTAATCGTTACGCAGACAACCGATGCTGAGCGCATCGCTGCCGGAGGCGTCGGTGACCTGAGTCGGGTAATCGTCCTCTTCGCTCAGCTGAATGTCCTCGACCTCTTCCAGCTCGCTGCGCGCCTCTTCGGCGGACAGCGGGCGCAGCGCTTCCAGGTGCACCACCTGCGCGTGGCCGTAAAACACCGGCGACTGAACACAGCTCACCGAAATCGGCAGCCCTTCATCCTGCAGCACCTTGCGCACCTGATCGACGATCAGGCGTTCTTCGCGCACGCTGCCCTGCTCGTCGGCAATCAGCGGCAACAGGTTGAACGCCAGCTGCTTGCCGAAAACGCCTTCCTCCGCCGGGATGCCGTTCAGCAGGCGTGCGCTCTGGCCGGCCAAGTCGTCCACCGCCGCCTTGCCGCGCGACGATACCGACATCAGCGTGGTGACGTGCAAACGCGACAGCCCCGCCTGTTCGGTCAGCGGCTTGATCGCCGTCAGCAGCTGGCTGACCATGCTGTCGGCCACCGCCACAATATTGCGGTTGCGGTAATCCGCCAGCACCTGCGGGTTGACGCCCGGCACCACCAGCGGCACATCCGGCTCCATGGCGAACAGGCCGCTGGTGTCGATCACCAGGCAGCCCATGTTGCCGGCTTCTTCGGCATAGCGCGCGGAAGCGTCGCTGCCGGCGACGAAGAAGGCCAGCTGCGCCTGCGACCAGTCGAACTCTTCGGCGTTTTGCACCAAAAGAGACTTGCCGTTGAAGCGCACATTGGCGCCCGCGCTGCGTTCGCTTGCCAGAGGATAGAGCTCACCCACCGGGAACTGGCGATCCTGCAACAATTCCAGCAACGCTTCACCTACCGCGCCAGTGGCGCCGAGCAGCGCGATATTCCAGCCGTCAGACATCGGGTTTTCTCCAGAGTATTTCATTCATAAAAGCAGACGGGCAGTGCAGCCACCGCCCGATAATCTTTGCCGCTCACTGTAGCGGCGTTGGCTTAAGACAACCTTACGCGCTATGCCACGCTGAAGCCCAGCTTGCCGAGCAGCTCGGCGCTGGCGCTGTCATCGCATTGCACGGCCAGCGAAGACCACTCGCGGCGCTCCTGGTAGTGCTTGCGCAGGCGATCGAATTCGCCCGGTTGCCCGGCGACTTTGCGCAGCGGCGCATCATCGCGGCGCACATCATACACCAAGTGCATCAATCGTTTTAACCGCGCTTCATCCAGCGGCCCGTTGAGTCGGATCTGGCTGAACTCCGGCACCGGCAGCAGCGAGGCCAACGCCACCTGCTGCGGCTGCCCCAAATGGCGGCTGAACGCCTCGAACACCTGGGTGGTGCCGCGCGCCTTGCCTTCCAGCGTATACCCGGCGATGTGCGCAGTGCCGATATCCACCCGCGCCAGCAGCGGCAAGGAGAGATCCGGCTCCGGTTCCCACACGTCCAGCACCGTGCTCAGCTTTTTGCCTTTTTCCAGCGCCTGCAGCAGCGCGGCGTTATCCACCACCGGCCCGCGGCAGGCGTTGATCAGAATGCGGTTGTCCGGCAGCGCCGCCAACAGATCGGCGTCCGCCAGATGCAGCGAATGGTATCGGCCGGATTTATTCAGCGGCGTATGGAAGGTCAGCACGTCGGCCTCGGCCACCAGCTTCTCCAGCGGCCAGAATTCCCCGGCGTCGCCGCGATCGGCGCGCGGCGGATCGCACAGCAGCGTGCGCACGCCCAGCGCTTTGAGACGCGCGTCCAGGCGGGAACCGACGTTGCCCACGCCGACGATGCCGACGGTTTTATCCCGCAGGTGGAAGCCATCGCGTTCGGCCAGCAGCATCAAGGCAGAGAACACATACTCGACCACCGCAATGGCGTTGCAGCCCGGCGCGGCGGAAAAACCGATGCCCTGCCGTTGCAGCCAGGCGTCATCGACGTGATCGGTGCCGGCGGTGGCGGTGCCGACAAAGCCGATGCGGCTGCCGGCCAGCAAGGCTTCATTGACCTTGGTGACCGAACGCACCATCAGCGCATCGGCATCCGCCAGCGCCTCGCGCGGGATCGGGCGGCCCGGCACCGCCTGCACGTCGCCCAGGCGGCTGAACAGCTCGGCCGCGTACGGCATATTTTCATCAACCAGAATTTTCACTGCGTTCTCCGACGGTTTACGGCTATTTGTCTGCGAAATAGTGTGCCACTGAATCATGCACGGCGAAAGCGCTCAGGGGTGGTGCCGGCGATCTGCTGGAACATGACGATAAAGGCCGACGCGGAGCTGTAGCCGACGTCCAGCGCCACGTCCTGCACCGTCTTGCCCTGCTCGAGCAGCGACACGGCGTGCAAGAAACGCAGACGCTGGCGCCATTCGCTGAACGACATGCCCAGATCCTGCTGGCAGCGGCGCGACAGCGTACGCTCGGTGGTGTAGACCCGAGCCGCCCACGCCGCCAGCGAGGTGTTGTCCGCCGGGCAATGTTCCAACGCTTCCAGCACCGGCGCCAAAAACTTGTCGTCCGACGACGGCAGATAGGTTTGCTGGCGCGGCGACAGACGCAGCTGGTCGATCAGCACCTGGCACAGGCGCAAATCCTCCTCCGCCTGCGGAATGTACTGTTTGCGCGCATAGAAATCCTCGGCGATGGCGCGGAAGATTGGCGTCACGCTCACCAGGCAGGGATCGGCGGGCATGCCGGCGCACAGCGCCGGCGTGATGTCCACCATGCGGCACTGCGCCAGCCGTTGGTTGTAACAGGAGTGTTCGATGCCCGCCGGCGCCCACAGCACGAACTCCGGCGGCGCCAGAAAGCGCTGCCCGCCGATGCGCAGCACCATCACCCCGGCTTTAACCCACATCAACTGGCCCCAAGTGTGGCTGTGCGGCTGGAATTCGGTGCGCGCATTGAACTCCTCGCAGCGGAACTGCACCGGGTTGGGTGCCGGGATCAGCGACTCGGGGAAATGGCGGATTTCTGGCATGGTTTCGTCCCGTGATTTGTCTTGTTTACGCCAATTTTTGTCTGGATATCGCTATATATGATAAACCGGACACGCGTAGACTAGCCAGCATGTTGGACGTTATTGAGAATAATTATCATGAATATGCTCTTCCCGCTGTTGGCCGTGCTGATTTGGTCGATTAACGCCGTCGTCAGCAAACTCTCCGCCACCGCCATCGATCCGGCGGCCATTTCGCTCTACCGCTGGCTGCTGGCGCTGATTGCCCTGACGCCGTTCGTGCTGCCGGGCGTGCTGCGCAACTGGGCGCAGGTGCGCGCCAACTGGTGGAAGCTGATGATCCTCGGCCTGCTGGGCATGGTGCTGTATCAAAGCCTGGCCTATTACGCGGCGCACAGCGTCAGCGCGCTGTTTATGGGCATCATCGTGTCGCTGATCCCGCTGCTGACCATCCTGATCAGCATCGTGCTGCTGCGCATTGCACCGACCGTCGGCGTACTGCTCGGCAGCATACTCTCCTTCGGCGGTTTGATCTGGCTGGTCAGCGGCGGCCAGCCCGGCGTGCTGCTGCAGCACGGTATCGGCAAGGGGGAATTGATGATGCTGCTCGCCACCGCCTCTTACGCGCTGTATGGCGTGTTGACCAAACGCTGGGCCATCGCGCTGCCGAACTGGCAATCGCTGTACGTGCAGATCCTGTTCGGCGTGCTGCTGCTGCTGCCTAATTTCCTGATGGCGCAGGATGTCGGCTTGAACGGCCATAACCTGCCGCTGGTGCTGTTCGCCGGCATTCCGGCTTCGATCATCGCCCCGTTCCTGTGGATCCAGGGCGTGATGCGCCTGGGCGCCAACACCGCCTCGATCTTCATGAACCTGGCGCCGGTGTTTACCGCCGCTATCGCCGTGCTGTTCCTGCATGAGCAGCTGCACGGTTACCACCTGATCGGCGGCGGCATCACCCTGCTGGGCGTTATCCTGTCGCAGCGGCTGCGCACGCCGCTGACGCGTAAAGCCAAAGCCCCGGCGGCCAACGTCGAGTCCTGCAAAGAACAGGCTTAAGGCAGCAGCCTGAAGCGCACCCGCACCAACAGGCCGCCCAGCGCGGCGGAGCTCAGCAACTCCGGGCGGGTGCCGTGATAGGCGGTGATGTCCTTCACCAGCGCCAGCCCCAGGCCGGCGCCCGGCTGATCGCCCACGTTGTCCAGCCGGTGAAACGGCTGCAGCGCCAGCGCCTTATCCTGCAAGGCGATGCCGGGGCCGCTGTCTTCAATCTCCAGCACGCCTTCCCCCGCCGCCTTATCCTGAGTGAGGCGGGCGGTCACTATCCCCTGACGCGGCGTGTATTTCAGCGCATTGTCCAGCAGATTGGCGCACAGTTCGGCCAACAGCAGCGGCTCCCCCGCCACCTGACACGCCGCCTCGCCTTCGAAACCCAGATCGATCTGTTTGCTGCGCGCCTGCGGCAAGCGGGAAAAGCAGGCGTCGCGCAGCACCTGCGCCAGATTGACCGGCTGCAGCTGGCGCTCGGCCTGGTGCTCGCTGGCCTTCAGGCGTGAGAGGTGCAGCAGGCGATCGGTCAGCGCCACGGTATTATCCAGCGTCGCGCTCATCGCCTGCAGGCTTTCACGCCACTGCTGCGGCCGATCGCTGGCCAGCGCCACCCCGACCTGAGTCTTCAACACCGCCAGCGGCGTGCGCAGCTGGTGGGAGGCGTCGGCGCTGAAACGTTCCTGACGCGCCACCATCAGCCGCAGCCGTTCGATGTAACGATTGAACGCCACCAGCAGCGGCTGCATCTCCGACCACGGCAACACCCGCGGCAAGGGCGTCAGCTCGCCCGGATCGCGCCGCAGCATGATGCCGGAGAGTTTACGCATCGGTTTCAACACCCGCTTGAGCAGCGCGAACGCCAGGATCAGGGTCAACACCACCACCGTGCCCTGGCTCAACAGCGCCGCGATCATCATCTGCCGCGCCAGGTAACGGCGCGACTCCAGGGTTTCCGCCACCAAAATGGTCGCCATGCCGCTCACCCCCGACTCGTTGACCGGTTGAAACAGCGCCGCCACGCGGATCGGCCGGCCGAGGTATTCCGCATCGTAAAAATGCACCAGCGCCGGGTAGAGCGTGGAACGCGGGATATGGGGCGGCAGCGACGGCAAATCGTCATAGCCCGAAATGCTTTTCCCCTGCGGCGAAATCACCTCGTAATACAGCTGATCGTTCATGTTGCGCTCGAAGCTGTCGAGCACCACATAGGGCACATCGACCGCCAGCTTGCCTTCGCGCACCACCAGTCGCTCCGCCACGGTGCGCGCCGACGCCAGCAGCGTGCGATCGTAAGCCAGGGTGGCGGCGCTCATGGCGCTGAAATAGTGGGTGTAGATAGAGATGCCGCCCAACGCCAGCAACGGCAGGCCAAAAAACAGCAGCAGTTGATAGAACAGCGAACGCGGCGCGTTAAACCACCGCATTGCACAGCTCCAGGCTGTAGCCCAGGCCGCGCAGCGTGACGATCGCCACGTCGCTGCCCTGCAGCTTTTTCCGCAGGCGGTGTACGTAAAGCTCGATGCTCTCCGGGTTGGCTTCGTCGGACAGCGTGAACACCTGTTCGAACAGCTGTTGCTTGGCCACCGGACGGCCGCGCCGGTGCATCAGCGCGGTCAGCACCGCCAGTTCGCGCGGCGTCAGCGCCAGCGGCTTGCCCTCCAGCAGAAAATAGCCTTCGTCGTGATAGGTCAACGCGCCGTACTGCAACGCCGGCTGCGGGGCGCCGACGCTGCGGCGCAGCAGCGCCCGGATGCGCGCTTCCAGCTCGTCCAGTTCGAACGGCTTGGTGAGGTAATCGTCCGCCCCCAGATTCAGGCCTTTCACCCGGTCGGCCACGTCGGTGCGTGCCGTCAGCAGCAGCACCGGCAGATCCTGCCCGCGCTTGCGCAGGCGCGCCAACAAATCCAGGCCGTTCATACGCGGCAGCGCCACATCCAGCACCGCGAGCGCATAGCGTTCGTTGAGCAGCAGGTGATCCGCCGCCACGCCGTCCGGGGCGACGTCAACGGCAAAGCCGGCGCCGGTCAGCGCCTTTTGCAACCAGTGAGACAGCTCGGGGTGATCTTCAACCAATAACAGTCGCATGTTCCCATTCCATTGATTTACCTGAACAACCTGGCGCCGACACGGCGCCTGTTAACAGGCCGATAACAGAGAATGGCATGGAAAATAAGGGGATAAAAGAGCGCCGCGCCGCCAGTTTTGGGAGCTGGCACACAATTATGCGTATGGGGCGCGATCGCAGGGCGGTGTCAGATCAGCGGAATGGGGCTATCGGCAACGGCAATGTCCAGCACCGGGCGCAGTTTGTCGGCGGTAAACGGTGAAGAAACCAGCACGGAGCGGTTGTTGACGGCAAACACCAGATCGATGCCGGTCACGCAGGCGGTCATCTGGCAAGCATATTTTTCACCGTCGGCGTTGACGAAATGCAGCTCAAAAACGCCAACGTCGGCACGCAGTCGCTTTAAACGGCACTGCCCGGCTTTTCCCGTCATTTCAGCGTAAACCTCAGGCAACCGTTTAATCGCACCTACTTTGGCGCTGTCCCTGCCACCAAACAATTTCCCTAACGAAAACATATCACTGCGTCTCTATTCATTTCACCGATCGTGATTTTATCGCGAAAGCAGAACGGCAAACCTGATATTACGCAGGATTTTGCCCGGTTTTGCGCCCTGTTCTTGCCTGCTTTTCTATGGTAGCGCATCCGTTATTCGCCGGCGACAAGAGACCCTAATCACAGACTGGAAACTTTTCCGGCCACTGAAAGGTAAATGAAAGGTTGTTGTTTTAACAATCCTGCAACCGCACCCGGCGGGATTTCACAATCAGAACAATACCGAGGGCAAGTCACAATGAAAAAAATAATGACCCGTACCTTTACCGCCGCCGCCCTGCTGCTGGCAGCCAATCAGGCCTTTGCCGTGGAAGCGCCCAAACGCACCGAATGCATCGCGCCGGCCAAGCCCGGCGGCGGCTTCGATCTGACCTGCAAGCTGATTCAGGTGTCGCTGCAGGACACCAAGGCCATCGATAAACCGATGCGCGTCACCTATATGCCCGGCGGCGTCGGCGCGGTGGCCTACAACGCCATCGTCGCGCAGCGCCCGGCGGAGTTCGGCACCGTGGTGGCCTTCTCCGGCGGTTCGCTGCTCAATCTGGCCCAGGGCAAGTTCGGCCGCTACAACGTGGACGACGTGAAATGGCTGGCGGCGGTCGGTACCGACTACGGCATGATCGCGGTGCGCGCCGACTCGCCTTACAAAACCCTGAAAGACCTGATGGATGCCTTCCAAAAAGATCCCAACAGCGTGGTATTCGGCGCCGGCGCCTCCATCGGCAGCCAGGACTGGATGAAAACCGCGCTGCTGGCGCGCGAAGTCGGCGTGGATCCGCGCAAGATGCGCTACGTGGCGTTCGAAGGCGGCGGCGAGCCGGTCACCGCGCTGCTCGGCAACCATATCCAGGCGGTCTCCGGTGACCTGAGCGAGATGGTGCCTTACCTGCAGGGCGACAAGATCCGCGTCCTAGCGGTGTATGCCGAGCAACGTTTGCCGGGCCAACTGGCCGACATTCCGACCGCCAAAGAACAGGGATACAGCCTGGTGTGGCCGATTATTCGCGGCTTCTACGTCGGGCCGAAAGTCAGCGATGAAGAGTATCAGTGGTGGATCGACACCTTCCAGAAAATGATGGCGACCGACGAATTCAAGCAGCAGCGCGATCTGCGCGGCCTGTTCGAATTCAACATGACCGGCAAAGAGCTGGACGCCTACGTGAAGAATCAGGTTGCCCAATACCGTGAGCAGGCGAAAGTGTTCGGCCTGGCCAAATAACCGCAGGGGAAAACCATGAGCGATCGTATTTTTGCCGGCTTTTGGCTGCTGCTGTGTATCGGCGGGCTGTTCATCGGCTGGGGCATCCAAAGCGAATACAGCTATGAACCGCTGGGGCCGCGCCCGTTCCCGCTGGCGATCCTCAGCCTGATGGCGCTGTGCTCGGCCCTGCTGTTGCTGCGCCGCCCGCAGGCGGTGGAGTGGCCGCACAACAAGGTGCTGCAGCGGCTGCTGGTGCTGGTGATCACCCTGGTGCTGTATGCCTGGGGCTTTGAATGGCTGGGCTTCCCGCTGGCGACCGCGCTGCTGACGTTCAGCATCGGCCTGCTGTTTCAGGCCAGCCTGCCGGCGGCGGCGATCTCCGGCGTCATCATGGGCGCAGTGCTGTATTACGCCTTTGACCGCCTTCTTGATGTCACACTGCCGCTCGGCGCCTGGCTGAGCTAACGGGAGCGATGATGGATACCTGGATGTATTTGACCCAAGGGTTCGAAGTGGCGCTGGTGCCGCAGAACCTGATTATCGCCCTGATCGGCTGCTTCGTCGGCACCATCGTCGGCCTGCTGCCGGGCCTCGGGCCGATCAACGGCGTGGCGATCCTGCTGCCGCTGGCGTTTGCCCTCAAGCTGCCGGCCGAATCGGCGCTGATCCTGCTGGCGACGGTGTATATCGGCTGCGAATACGGCGGGCGCATCTCGTCGATTCTGCTCAACGTGCCGGGCGACGCGGCGGCGATCATGACCGCGCTGGACGGCTACCCGATGGCGCAGCAGGGGCGCGCCGGCGTGGCGCTGTCCATCTCGGCGGTCAGCTCGTTCGTTGGCTCGATGATCGCCATCGGCGGCATCATCCTGTTCGCGCCGCTGCTGGCCCGCTGGTCGCTGGCCTTCGGCCCTGCGGAGTATTTCGCCCTGATGGTGTTCGCCATCGCCTGCCTCGGCAGCATGATGAGCCAGAACCCGCTGAAATCGCTGCTGGCGGCGCTGATCGGCCTGGGGCTGGCGACGGTGGGCGTCGACGCCAATACCGGCGTTTACCGCTTTACCTTCGACAGCGTGCACCTCTCTGACGGCGTGCAGTTTATCGTGGTGGTGATCGGCCTGTTCTCGGTCAGCGAAATCCTGCTGATGCTGGAAAGCACCAGCGCCGGACAAAAGCTGGTGCGTAAAACCGGCCGGTTGCTGTTCAACCGCAAAGAGGCGGCGCAGTGCGCAGGCCCTACCCTGCGCTCGTCGGTGATCGGCTTCTTCGTCGGCATTCTGCCGGGCGCCGGCGCCACTATCGCCAGCGCGCTGACCTACATGACCGAGAAGAAAATCAGCGGCAACAGCGACACCTTCGGCAAGGGCGACATCCGCGGCGTAGCGGCGCCGGAAGCGGCCAACAACGCCTCTGCCTGCGGTTCGTTCATTCCGATGCTGACGCTGGGGGTGCCGGGTTCCGGCACCACGGCGGTGATGATGGGCGCGCTGACGCTGTACAACATCACCCCCGGCCCGGCGATGTTCACCGAACAGCCGGATATCGTCTGGGGGCTGATCGCCGCGCTGCTGATCGCCAACGTCATCCTGCTGATCATGAACCTGCCGCTGGTCGGCCTGTTCACCCGCATGCTGACCATCCCGCTGTGGTTCCTGGTGCCGGCGATCGCCGCGGTTTCGGCGGTGGGGGTTTATGCGGTGCACAGCACCACCTTCGACCTGCTGCTGATGGTCGGGTTGGGCGTGTTCGGCTACATCCTGCGGAAAATGCACTTCCCGATGTCGCCGCTGATTCTGGGCTTCGTGCTGGGTGAGATGCTGGAGCAGAATCTGCGTCGCGCGCTGTCGATCAGCAACGGCGAGTTCGGCATCCTGTGGAGCAGCAGCATCGCGCAAACGCTGCTGGTGCTGGCGGTCGCGGTACTGGCGCTGCCGCCGCTGCTGCGCCTGATGCGCAAACGCCGCCAATCGGCGATCGAGGCCAAGGCCGAGTAACGTGAAACGGGCGGGGAATCCCCGCCCGTTGCGTTTAACGGCGCAAGGCCGCAATTCCCCTTTCCAACGCATCGATATCGTCATCGGCGAGCAGGGGCTGAATCACCGTAAAGTCCGCCTCCGACAAGTCATAGAGGCGCAAGGCAAGCAACCGCGCGATGACTTCCGGCGCGAACCGCCAACGGATAAACCTCGCCGGATTACCGCCGACGATGGCATAAGGCTCAACATCGCCGGCCACCACGCTGCCGGCGGCGACGATCGCCCCCTCACCTATCGAGATTCCCGGCATCAGCATCGCCCGCATGCCGATCCAGCAACCGTCGCCCAGCCGGGTATCGCCTTTGGGGCGGTACGCCTGCTTGATGGTTGCCATAAACGGATACAGGCTCAGCCAGTCGATGCGATGGGTATGGTTGCCGCCCATCAGGATCACCGCTTCGGCCGCGATGCACACGTAATCGCCGATCAGCAGGCGGTCTATGTCGCCCAGCGGCTGCCATTGCCGGCTGACCGCGTCGCCGTGCAGATAGCGCACTACCGAGCGTTCGAAGCCGTTATCCCAGCAGTCGCTGTAGTAGCTGTGGGTGCCTTTGACGATAATATTCGGGTTGGTCACCGTCTGATGCAGCAGCTCGGTGTTGGACCAGTGTTTTTCGGACATGGCGTATTCTCTGGTTACGGGAATAAAAGCCACGGAACGGAATGTCTGTGGCCGTGTTGTCGTTCACTCAACACGGCCATTCAAGCGATAAGCGCTCGTTTCAATCTCGGGTTATTCATCATTACGGCCTCTCTTGCGAGGCGTAATGGTAGCCGATCACGCCTCGGCGGTCTTGCTTTTCAACAGCAGCACCCCGCCCATCACCAGCGCGCTGCCCAGCAGCTGCAGCTGATTCATGCTCTCCCCCAGCAGGAAATAGGCGATCACCGCGGTGAACACCAGCTCCAGCGACAGGATCAGGTTGGCCACCGCCAGCGGCAGCGTTTTCAGGCTGATATTGTACAGCCCGAAGCCCAGCAGCGTCGGCCCGGCGGCCAGCGCCAGCAGCAACAGCCAGCCGCTCCATTGAATGCCCTGCGCGCCGTGCGACAGGAACCACAGAGAGCCGGCCATGCCGTGGAACGCCGCCAGCGGGAACGCCGTCAGCGCCGCGTTGAACACCAATTGGTACAGCGCCGAAAAACCGAACACGTACAGGATGGTGTTCCACACCGGATAGCCGCGTTCGCTGGCCACCCGCCCGCCGAGGGTATACAGGGTATAGCCGATGCCCGACAGCATCCCCACCAGCAGCCCCAGCAGATCGAAGTGGCTGTTCCCCATACTGTCGCCGTTGCTGACCAGGAAGCAGCCGCCCAGGCTGATGGCGATCACCAGCAATTGGCGCAGCGTCAGGCGTTCGCTGTACATCACCCAGCCGAGGAACACGGTAAAACCGACCGAACAGTAGGTCAGAATGGTCGCCACCGATGCGCCGTTCAGCGCCACCGACAGCGTCCACAGGCTGTTGAACAGCGCCAGCAACAGCCCGTAAAGCGCGTAGAAAGCCACCTGTTTACGGCGCAGGCGCGCCCACTGCGGTTTCACCAGCAACAGCAGCGGCAACAGCACCAGCGCCACCAGCGCCGCGCGCCAGAACGCCAGCACGAAGGTCGGCAGGTGATAGTACTCGGTCAGCGCGCGGATGATGATGGCGGTAAAGGCCAGCAGCATGGCGCTGATAATGGCGATGACGTAACCCTGGCTGCTGCCCTGAAAAAGACGCGCGCCGGGCAGCGCCGGCCGGGCGGAAACGCCTGACGGTAATGACATGAGATCCTCGGAAAAATGGCGACATAAATGCTCAGGCGCACAGTGTAACGCGGCCATTTTTTCTCACTATAGCCACTTTGCGGCGTTGTCATGCAGGCCACTTTTCTGCGCTTGAAGCCCTGTTGGCATGGGGTATAGTAAAAACCTCTCTCCATAACCGGGCCAATTTCCCATGCACATCCCGTTGGATCGCGAGCAGGACGTTCCGCTCTATTTACAGATCGAAGAAGCGCTGCGGCGCGCCATTCTCACCGGCGTGTTTGTCGATGGCGACAAACTGCCCTCGACGCGCACGCTGGCGGCCGAACTGGCGGTCAGCCGTTTAACGGTGGATAACGCCTACGCCGAACTGGCGGCCAAGGGCTTTTTGCATCAGCGGCGCGGCAGCGGCGCCTATGTCGCGCATCCGCAGATGCAGGCACGCCCGGCCCGGCCGAGCAGCGATGCCCCTTTCCCGCTGGAAAGCTTCACCACCCTCACCTCGCGGCTGGACGGCTACGCCGACGCCCCGCTGCCGGAGGGGCTGATCAACTTCGCCGCCGGCGTCGGCAGCCCTAAGGTGTTTCCGCTGGAGGCGTTTCGCAAAGTGCTGCTGTCGGTGCTCAGCCGCCACGCGGAAGAGGCCTTCAGCTACGGCGAATACTGCGGCTACTACCCGCTGCGCGATACGCTGAGCCGCATTCTCAGCGCGCAGGGCATCCCCACGCAGGCGGAACAGGTGCTGATCACCAACGGCTCGCAGCACGCCATCAGCCTGGTGGTGCAAAGCCTGCTGGCGCCGGGCGATACGGCGATCGTCGAAGAGCCGACCTACGCCGAAGCGCTGGGCCTGCTGCGCCAGCACCGCGTCAATATCGTCACCGTACCGGGCGACCGACACGGCATGCGGGTGGATTTGCTGCCGGAATTGTTAGAACGCCACCGTCCCAAACTGATCTACACCATCCCCAATTTCCACAACCCGACCGGCCGCTGCCTGAGCGAGGCGCGTCGGCGACGCCTGCTGGCGATCGCTCAACAGGCCGGCGTGGTGATCCTGGAAGACGACTTCGTCGGCGATCTGCGTTATCAGGGCAAACAGCTGCCGTCGCTGCGCGCGCTGGCGCAGCCGGGCGCGGTGATCTACGTCAGCACCTTCTCCAAAATGCTGCTGCCCAGCATGCGCATCGGCTATCTGGTGGCGGACAGCGAACACTATCAGCGCTTCGCAAGGCTGAAGCACGTCGACAGCTTCACCAGTTCCAGCCTGATCCAGCGGGCGCTGGACGCTTTCGTCACCGTCGGCCGTTACGACAAGCAGCTGCGGCGCGCCGGGCGCGTCTACCGCCGCCATCTGGAGGTGATGATTGACGCCTTGCAACGGCGGCTGCCGTCGGGATGCCGCTTTGAAACGCCGCAGGGAGGCTTGTTTATCTGGCTGACGCTGCCGGCGTCGGTGACCACCGCCGAGCTGATGCCGGTCGCCTGGCGATACGGCGTGACCTTCGCGCGCGGCGAATGCTTTTATGCGCAGGAACATTTGGGCGCGCACGGCCTGCGGCTGAATTTCGCCGCCAACTCGCCGCCGCAGATTGAAGAAGGTATCGCCCGGCTATGCCGGGCGATTGAGGAGGTGATAACGGAGAAAAACGCCGGTTAGACGGCGGCCCACCACAGCCGCAGCTTCATCCCCCAGTAGCTGGTCCAGCCGGTGGTGCTCTGCACCACCTTGCCCTGCGAGACCACCACGAAGGTCGGCGTCACGCCAATCTGCCACTGCGCCGAGAGCGTACCGGCCGGATCGTTGACCACCGGCAGCGCCAGCCGTTTGCGCGCCAGCCATTGTTTCACCTGGGCATCGTCGCCCGAGCGCAGCGCGACGGTCAGCACGTTGCCGCCCGCCGCCTGCAAACGGGCGACGTCCGGCGTGGTGAAACGGCAGACGCCGCACCAGCTGGCCCAGAAGTAAACCAGCAGCGGCCGCTCATGGCTGAGCTGCGCCAACGACACACTCTCGCCATCCAGCGTGGTCAGGGTCTGGGCATCGAAGGCCGGCGGCGCCTGCGGCGCGTTCAGCCAATCCATCACCGTCACCACCGCCAGCGCGATCAGCGCCAACAGCAGCAACTCGCGCCCCCAGCGCTTGAGCTTAGCCATTGTTGGCCTTCGCCAGCTGCTGTTTCACCATCGCTTCCAGCTCTTCATAGGATACCGCCCCCGGCAGCATCCGATCGCCGATCAGCGTCGCCGGCGTCCCCTGCACGCCCAGTTGCTCCGCCAATTCCATGTTGGTGCGCAGCGTGGTCATGCTCTGTTCGCTGGGCGCCACCGCCTTGACGCCGGTTTTCTCTTGCGCGGCGGCGATGCTGGCGTTGTCGTGGAAGCCCTTTTTCGCCATCAGCCGCTGGTGCAGGGCCCAGAATTGATCCGGATGTTGCTGCCAGGTGGTGAGCGCCACGCGCGCCGAACTGACCGAGCTTTCGCCCTTGAACGGCAGCAGTTTCACCACCAGCGCCACGTCCGGGTATTGCTTGACGATCTTCTCCAGCATCGGATCGAAACGCTTGCAGTACGGGCAGTTATAGTCGGTAAAGGTCACCAGCGTCAGTTTGGGGTTGGCGGCGCCGAGGCGCGGGCTGGCCGGATCCTGATACAGCGTTTTGGCGTTCTGCTTGATAGCCTGGCTGATCTGCTGGCCGGCGGTTTGCTGCTGCCAGGCGTCCACCGCCTGCGCCAGAATGTCCGGGTTGGACACCAGCGTTTCGCGGATCATCTCTTTGATACGCGCCTCTTGTGCCGGAGTGAAAGGCTCGGCGGCCCACACCGGGGCGGCGATGATCATCAGTAAAATCAGTAGCTTTTTCATTGTTCGGTTCCTTTGGCATGGGAAAGGGTTTGCAGCACGGCGTCACGGGTCAACAGCGGGGATAACACCTCGCCCTCCGGGCTGCCGAGGCCATAGATTTGGTTGAAAGGCACGGCGACGCTGCCGCGCTTTTGCAGGAAGGCGCTGATGTCGGCCGATGGGCGGCTCCAGTCGCCGCGCAGCGCAACCACGTCGTCGGCGCTCAGCGCGCGCTGCACGTCATCGCGCAACAGCACATTGAATTTGTTGGCTTTACAGGTCACGCACCAGTCGGCGGTCACGTCGACGAACACCCGCTTATGCTGGGCCAGCGCTTCGGTAATCGCCTGTTCGCTCAGCGGTTGCCACTGCACCCGATCCTGCAACGGCTGGCGCCACAGGCCGGCGGTCAGCGATCCGGCCAGCAAGGCCACGCCCGCCAGCACTAACGTGCCGGCCGCCAGCTTGGCCGCCAACCGTGCGCCCTGTTGGCGCCACACCGCCAGCAGCAACGCCAGCAGCGCCAACGCCCCCAGCCACAGCGTGGCCTGCACGCCGATATGGTTGCTCAACAGGCTCAGCAGCCACAGCGACGACGCCAGCATCAACAGCCCCATCGCCAGCTTGACGGTATTCATCCAGCGGCCGGGGCGCGGCAAGCGCAGCGCCAGCGACGGCCAGGCGGCGATCAGCAGCCACGGCAGGCTCATGCCGATGCCGAGCGCGATGAACATGCCCCACAGCACCGGCAGCGACGCCGCCAGCGCGAAGGCCACCGCCGTGCCGAGAAACGGTGCCGAGCACGGCGTCGCCAACAGCGTGGCGAACGCGCCCTGCCAGAAATGGCCGCTCAGCCCCTGCCCGTTATGGGTGGCCAGCGACGTGTTTAGATCGGACGAGAGGCGCAGGTGGAACAGGCCAAACAGGTTGGCGCTGAACAGCAGCGTCACCAGCACCATAAAACCGATAAACCACGGATTCTGGAACTGAATGCCCCAGCCGAGCGCATGGTTGCCAAGCCGCAGCAGCGTCATCAACAGGGCCAGCGCCATAAACGAGGCGACGATACCCAGCGACGACGCCAGGAACTGCAAGCGCACGCTGCGCCGATCGCGATGCTCCACCTGCAGGATGGAGCCGAGCTTGATGCCCAGCACCGGCAGCACGCACGGCATCAGGTTGAGGATTAACCCGCCCGCCAGCGCCATCAATACCGCCTGCCACAGCGGGAACGCCGCACCGGCGGGCGCGGCCAACGGATCGCTAATCGGCAGCGTTATCTGCTGCGCCATGCCGCCGTCGTCGATCACCAGCGTCAGCGTTTTGCCGCGCAGATCCGGCGCCGCATCGCCCCAACCGTCGCTGACCGGCACCCGCGCCAACAGCTGAGCGCCGTCGGTCTCGACCTGCGGCTTGCCGAGATCGGCATCCGCCAGCGTATCGAAAAACAGCGCGGGCTGCTGCCAGCCGGCGGCGCGTTCGGCGGCAATCTGCAGCTCGCCGTTGCGGTAACCGGCCTTGACGCTCTCCGCTACCCCGGCGGCGATCGGCACCTGCCCCATCGCCTGCGCGAAGTCGTGGTTAAACTGCGGATCGTTCGGCGTCGTCAGATCCAGACTGAACGGGTAGTCGGTCAGAATGCAGACGTTGCTGCAGGTGGACAGCGTCAGGGTGCCCGCCAGCGGGCCGGATACCGGGCCTGATATCACGATCGGCAGCGTGACCCGATCGTGATAGCCCTGGGTGGAAATGCCGGCCACTTCGAAACGCTGCGGCGTCGGCCAGTGCCAGGTCGCCGGCGGCGGGTTGCCCTGCCAGACGATAGCCGGCGCGATACCGCCTTCGCCAGGGGAACGCCAGTAGGTTTTCCAGCCCTTTTGCAGCTCGACCGACAGCAGCAGGCGGGTCTCCCCCGGCTGTGACGTGTCGGCGCGCAGCCGCACCTTGGCATGATCGTTGGCCGGATTTTGCAGCCAGCCGCTGTCCGCCGCCTGCAAGGCAGGTAGCCACAGCATAAACAGGCAAGCACAGGCCAGCCTGATAATTTTCAACATGTTAATTCTCCATAAATGATTAAATCACCGCGAAAAACGGGCGATTAACTCATTCACGGAAGACGCATAATCGAAGGTGCACCCTGAGGGTGGGGGGTGAAATGGCGCGGGGAGGAGGAATGCGCAGGCGCGCGGCGATGGTCGGCGCCAACAGCGCCAGCAGCAGACCCAGCCCGAACAGCACGGTTTCGAACATCACCGGCGGCGCGGCCAGCAATGACTTGGCGCTCAGCTCACAGGGCGTCGGCTGCGCTTCGGCGGCGGTATCACCGGACTGAACGGCAGTGGCCGCCGGGATCCCCAGCGTTTGCTGCAGCGCATGCAGGCCCGCCATGCGCTGGGTCATGCACGTCAGCACCACCAGGCAAGCCAGGCATAAAAACCATTTTGCAATCCGCTGCCGTTTAACCATGCCATCCTCACGTTCGGGTCTGGGGCTATCTTAGCGGCGCGGGCGCGATTAGCAACGTTTTGTCGGTAAAGAAATGTCTGAGCGGCGGTATTGATGGCGGCGATTTACAGGTATCATAGTGGGTAAGCCTGCGCTTTTCGCCGGGTACGATGATGATTCTCTCCTCCAGGCATTCTGCGGGGATACATAGCGAAGGACTGGTGATATGCAACCTTTGAGTGGGCCGGGCACCCCAATCGCCGGCGAACGCCCTCCCTCCCCGGGCAAAACGGCGGCCACTGACGATCAACCCCTCTCTCCGGCGCAGCGCACGACGCTGGAAAAGCTGATCGTGAAAATCATGACGCTCAGCCCGGCAAAGGCGGCGGAGATCTGGGCGACTCTGCGTCACGATCTCGGCGCCGATAACGGCGGTGAACTGCTGGCGCGTCATTTTCAACCGGCGGAACAGCTGCTGCAAACGCGCCTGACGCAGGCGCAGCAAAACCATGCCGGGCGCCAGCTGTTGCAACAGCTGGCCGAATTGCTGCCGCAGGGCAACAATCGCCAGGCGGTCAGCGACTTTATTCGCCAGCAGTTCGGCCACACGGTACTGAGCCAGCTGAGCCCACCACAGCTGCAGCAGGTGCTGAATCTGTTGCAGACCGGCGGCCTGGCCATTCCCCAGCCGCAGCAAACCGCCACCAGCGATCGCCCGCTGCTGCCCGCAGAGCATCAAAGCCTGCAGCAGCAGGTCACCAAACTTAGCGCGGCCACCGGTGAAGCGCCGGCTAAAATCTGGCAAACGCTGTTTGATCTGGCGGGCGTGAAAACCAACGATCCGCTGCCGGCGCGCCACTTCCAGCTGTTAAACCAATTCTTGCAAGTAAAGGTGGCCCTCAGCCCGCAGAGCGCGCCGACGCTGAACAATCTGCTGGCGGCGCTCAAGCAGCCGGCGGACGAGCAAGAGCTGCAGCAGATGAACGACTATTGCCAGACGCGCTTCAACTGCGGCGCCAATGCGCCGCTGACGCATCCGCAAATGAGTGACGCCATTCATCAGCTGTTTGCCCGCCGCCTGGAGAAGGCCGGCCAGGCGCAGCCGATCGTCAGCCACCCCGTCGAGCCGCAGCCGCTGCTCAACCCGCTGATCGCCGCCCTGCCGCTGCCGCTGCAAAAAGCGCTCAGCAAGCCTGCCGCGGCGCTGATCCTGCTGCTGGTGGCGCTGGCGATCGTACTGGCGCTGGTGTTTTAACGCCTCAGGCGCAGCCGCAGTCCTCAGCCGCCGCCCGATCGCGCAGCGATCCCGGCTGTTCGCCGATGGCCAACGGATGGCCGTCGCGCAGCCAGAAATCCAGCCCGCCGATCAGCTCCTTCACCCTGAATCCCAGCTTCGCAAGCTTGTAGGCGCCTTTGGTGGAACCGTTGCAGCCGATGCCGTCGCAGTAGGTCACGTACACCTTTTGGCGATCCAGCTGCGCCGTGCCGGCTTCATCCATCAGGCGATGCGGCAAGCTGATCGCCCCGGGGATATGCCCGGCGGCGTACAGCGCCTCTGCGCGGGTGTCGATCACCACTATCCCGTCCACGCCGTTGCGCAGATCTTCCGCCACGTCCCAGGCATCCGCATAGCGGCTCAGCTTGGCCGCCAGGTAAGTCAGGCTCTCTTCCGGCACCGCCGGTGGAAAAGCCAGCACCAATGATTCTTTCGACATACCACTCACTCCCGTGCATCAAAACAGATGACAATAGTGCCTCATTTTGGTCTTATGATTGATACCCATTTTCCATAAATCATAAGGCCAATTATGCGGCACTCGCTGGTCACGCTGTTTCAGCAATCGCCCCACACCGCCGGCACGCTGCGCGATCGCCTGTGCGGCGCACTGCGGCAGGCCATCCATCAAGGGGCATTGAACGTTGGGCAACGCCTGCCTTCCAGCCGGGTGCTGGCCAGCGATCTGAGCCTCTCGCGAGTGACCGTCGAAGCGGCCTACGGTCAGTTGGAGGCGGAGGGATATCTGCAGCGCCGCGTCGGCCAGGGCACCTTTGTGGCGATTACCATCGCCAAATCGCCGCCGCCGGCAAGCGGCTCCGGCATGCCGCGCCTTTCGCAGCGCGGCCAACAGATCGTGCAAACCGGCGGCTGCCGCGATCCGCAGCAGCCACAGGCGTTCGCCGCCGGTTCGCCGGACCTGCGCGCGTTTCCGCTGGCCTTGTGGAAGCAGCTGACCGCACAGCGCCTGCGGCTACAGGGAGAAAGCCTGCTGCGCTACGGCGACCCGCAGGGCTATTTACCGCTGCGTGAGGCGATTGCCGCCCACGTCAACCAAACGCGCGGCGTGGTCTGCGATGCACGGCAGGTTATCGTGCTGACCAGTTCGCAGCAGGCGCTGCAGCTGATCGCCACGTTGCTGCTGGACAGCGGCGACAGCGTCTGGATGGAAGAGCCGGGTTACACCGGGGCAAGAAACGCCTTTATCAGCGCCGGCGCCGCCCTGACGCCGGTCGCGGTGGACGGCGACGGCCTGCGTGCTGAACCCTCCTTGCCCGACCCTCGTTTGATTTATCTGACCCCCTCACACCAATACCCGACCGGCGCCGCGCTCAGCCTGGCGCGCCGATTGGCGTTGCTGGCGCTGGCAGAGCGGCAACAGGCCTGGATCATCGAGGACGATTACGACAGCGAGTTTCATTACGACGGCCTGCCGATACCGGCGATGCAGGGCCTGGATCGCCGTGGCCGAGTGCTGTACCTTGGCACCTTCTCCAAGTCGCTGTTCCCTTCACTGCGGTTGGCGTATCTGATCGCCCCGCCCGCGCTGGTTGAAGCGTTCGTCACCGCGCGTACGGTGTATGACGGCCACAGCGCGCAGCTGATGCAGGCGGTCACCGCCGAATTCATCCACCAGGGGCACTTCGCCGCGCATATCCGCTACATGCGCCAGCTCTACCGCAGCCGGCGCGATGTGTTGCTGGCGGAAGTACGCGAAAAACTCGGCCACTTCGCCACGCCCGCTCCCGCCACCGGCGGCCTGCAGCTCAGCGTCTGGCTGCCGCCCGGCCAGGAGGCGGCGCTCAGCCGACAGGCGCGGCGGCTCGGCATCCTCACGCCCGGGCTGAAGGCGCAATACCAGACGGCGCAGGCGCAGCGCGACGGCTGGCTGCTGGGCTTTTCGGCCCTGACGCCGGGCGAGATCCGCAGCGCCGTCGAGCGGCTGGCACGGATCGCCGTGGCTTAGCGCGGCCCCAATGGAATGCCCCCCCGTTTATTGCTCGGTCAGGCGCATCTCCGCCACCAGCGGCAGGTGGTCGCTCACCGCCGGCCAATGCACGCCGTTCCAGTCGCCGCTGGCGTTCGGCACCGTCAGGCTGTCCAGATGCCAGCGCTGCGCGTTACCGGTGAAGATGTAATCCACCTTGATCTCGGCGTTTTCCGCCGGCCAACTGCGGCCATCCTGGCCGTTAGGCATGATGTCGTTCCAATAGCGGCTCAGCTCCAGCCAGGTCACGCTGCCCGGCACATCGTTCATATCGCCGAACAGCAGCTTGATGCCGCGCACTTCGATGGCGCGATCGTTCAGCTCCCGCACCTGATCCAGGCGCATCGTCGGATCTTCCTTGGTATCGAGGTGGGCGTTGAACAGCGTGATCGGCGCCGGGAACTCCGGCACGTCGACCTTGGCGCTGAAGGCGATGCGCTGTTCGCGCTGGCCGGACGGCAGCGGATAGATCACGGCATCGTGCAGCGGATACTTCGAGAGAAACGCCAGGCCATATTCGCCGCCGTCATGATCGATCGCCCGGCCGAACACCGCCTGCATGCCGGTCAGCTTCGCCAGCTCCGCCGCCTGATCGACCCGGCCGCTGCGGGCGGTGAGTTTATCCACCTCTTGCAGCGCCACCACGTCGACGTTCATCGCGCGAATTGCCTTGGCGATGGCGGTCATGTCGCTGACCTTGCCGGCGGCGATATTGAAGCTGGCGACGCGGATCTTCGGCGCCTGCTCCAGTTCATAGGTTTTATTTTTCAGGCCACCCAACGCGCTGGCCACTTCGCGGCTGTTGGCGTTGCTGTTGGCATGGCCGGCATCGGCAGAGGCCCAGGCGCTGTGAGAGATGCCCAGGGACAGTAAGGTGATAAGCAGAGCGTGACCGGTGTGCATGAATTCTCCTTGAGGGACAGATAAGTGTTATGTAGGCGCTTCCCGGCCCACAGCTAACACCGATTTTGCCGCAGAAACCTGCGACTATTTCCTAGTTGCACCGCTATTTTTCGTTTCTGCGCGATGCTTCGCATTCTAGCGGTTTACGCATTGCACCGTTGGACAAACGGCTGATTTCGTTTTAAAACCGGTAGATTGCCAACCGCGAGGAGTTCCGATGACCAGCCCGATTGCCGAACAGCTTACCGAACGTTTCTTCCGCTACCTGGCGGTCACCAGCCAGAGCAATGCCGCCGCAACCGCCCTGCCCAGCACGCCGGGGCAGCATGAAATGGCGCAGCTGCTGGCGGAAGAGCTGCGCCGGCTAGGCCTGGCCGACGTGCAGATAGACGACCACGCCACCGTCACCGCCCGCAAGCCCGGCACCCAGCCCGGCGCGCCGCGCATCGGCTTCATCACCCATATCGACACCGTGGACGTCGGCCTGTCGCCCGAGATTCGCCCGCAGCGCCTGCGCTTCACCGGCGAAGATGTATGCCTGAACGCCGAGCAAGACATCTGGCTGCGGGTCGCCGAACACCCGGAGATCCTGCCCTACCGCAACGAAGAGATCCTGTTCAGCGACGGCACCAGCGTGCTGGGCGCCGACAACAAGGCGGCGGTCACCGTGGTGATGACGCTGCTGGCCAACCTGGCCGCCGCCGATCGCCACGGCGATATCGTGGTGGCGTTCGTGCCGGATGAAGAGATCGGCCTGCGCGGCGCCAAGGCGCTGGATCTGCAGCGTTTCCCCGTCGATTTCGCCTACACCATCGACTGCTGCGAACTGGGTGAAGTGGTTTACGAGAATTTCAACGCGGCGGCGGCGGAAATCCGCATCGAGGGGGTGACCGCGCACCCGATGTCGGCGAAAAACGTGTTAATCAACCCAATACGCATCGCCAACGACATCATCAACCGCTTCGACGTGCAGGATACCCCGGAACACACCGACGGGCGCGAGGGCTATTTCTGGTTCACCGATCTGGCCGCCAACGCCAATCAGGCGACGCTGAAGGTGTCGATTCGCGACTTCGATAGCGCGGCGTTCGAGGCGCGCAAAGCCCGCCTTGAGGAGACGGTGCGCCAGGTGGCGGCCGGCTATCCGCGCGCCAACGTCAGCTGCAGCATCAGCGACATCTACAGCAACATCAGCAACGCCATCGTCGAAGATCGGCGCGCCATCGATCTGATCTTCGGCGCCCTTGCCGCCCACGGCATCCCGCCGAAGGTGATCCCGATGCGCGGCGGCACCGACGGCGCGGCGCTCTCGAGCCGCGGCATCCTGACGCCCAATTACTTCACCGGCGCGCATAACTTCCACTCGCGCTTCGAGTTTTTACCCGTCAGCGCCTTCGTGAAATCCTACCAGGTGACCCGCAGCATTTGCCTGCTGGCCGCCCGGCAGAGCGGTAATCAGAGTTAGCTCAATAGCCAGCCGACCAGCGCGGCCCACGCCAGCAGCGGCAGCGAGTAATAGTGGAAGCGCAACCAGATCTTGCGCTCCCCCGCCATGCGCAGCGCAATCAGGTTGGCGAGCGATCCGATCGCCAACCCGAAGCCGCCGGCATTGACCGCATAGGCCAGTTGCGTGCTGGAGGGCGCATAGTTGAGCAGCAAAATGGTGGCCGGCACGTTGCTGACGATCTGCGACAGCCCAACGCCCAACGCATACACCCCACCGTCGCTCAGCCCGGCGATGGCGGCAAACGCCGGCTGAAGCGGCGGCAGGCGGGTAAACAGGCCAACATCGATAAACATGGCGGCGAACACAAAAATCAGACTCCAGTCGATCTGCAACAGCACCCGGCGCGCCAGCAACAAAAAGCCGGCGAACACCGCCAGCAGCCCATACAGCGGCAGGCCGATATCCAGGCACAGCAGGAAGATCGCATACAGCCCCACGCAGCTCAGCAACAGCGGCCGTTGATAGGGGTAGCCCTCGGTATTCGGCGTTTTCACGATGTCGCGCGCCGGGAAGCTGAACCAGGTCAACGCCAGCAGGCTCAGCATCATCGCGGCGCCAAACGGCGCCATCTGGCCGATGAAGCCGAGGAAAGAAAGGCCGGAGCGGCTCCACAGCAGGATATTTTGCGGGTTGCCGATCGGCGTCAGCAGCGAACCGGCGTTCACCGCCAGCGCCTGAAAGATGATCAAACGGCCAACCGGCAGCGCCGACAGCTTTTTCAGCGTGATGGTGAGCGGAATGACGATAAACAGCGCCACGTCGTTGGTCAGAAACGACGACAGCAGCGCGGCGGAAAACACCAGGAACAGCGCCAGCCGCCGTTCGCTGTGCAACCGGTTGATAATCTTGCGGCCAACGAAGTCGAAGTAGCCGCTGACCTCGACGCCTTTGGTCAGCAGCATCAGCCCCAGCAGAGTAATGAGGGTGCGGACGTCGATGAAACCGCCCAGCGCCGCCAGCGGCTGCGGATCAAAGGCGAACATCGCTGCGCCGGCCAGCAACAGCACGTGCAGGAAACGGTCTTTGACAAAGGGGTGGATAAGCCGGGAAATGGCGGTTGAACTCATGGTGGCAGCTTGAAACCTCAGCGAAAAGCATGAGCGAGACGTTAGCTCAGGCGCGGCATCTACGCCAGCAAAATGCTATTTTACCTTTATCCGCTTTCCATTTGCCGCGCTTTACTTTATTTGTAGCGGCTTTCTCGTTTTCAAAGGACATGTTATGGCTTCCCTGTTCGCCAAAGGGGCGTTGCTCAGCGCCTTATGCGCCCTGCTCGCCGCCTGCGACGATGCCGCCTCCCGCCCGCAAATCGATATCGACGGCAAGACCATGGGCACCTTCTACAGCGTTAAAGTCAGCGGTGACGTCGCGATCGGCAAGCAAGAACTGCAGCGGCAGATCGACGCGGTGCTCGAACGGGCCAACGACGATATCTCCACCTACCGCGCCGACTCGGTGCTGTCGCAATTTAACCGCAGCGCCGGCCTCGAACCGCAGCCGATCCCGCGCGGCATGGCAGACATCGTGCTGATGGCCCAGCGCATCGGCCGCGATACCGGCGGCGCCATGGACATCACCGTCGGCCCACTGGTGAACCTGTGGGGGTTCGGCCCCGACAAGCACCCGGTCAAAGTGCCGGAACAGGCGCAGATCGACGCGGCGAAGCAGCGCACCGGCCTGCAGCACCTGAAGCTTATCAGCGACAATCGCGGGGAGTGGCTGCAAAAAGATCTGCCGGACATGTATGTCGATCTCTCGACTCTGGGCGAAGGCTACGGCGCCGATGAACTGGTGCGCCTGATGAACCGCAACGGCATTACCAACTACCTGGTATCGGTCGGCGGCGCGGTCTCTTCACGCGGCGTCAACGGCCAGGGCAAACCCTGGCGGGTGGCGATCCAAAAGCCGACCGACCGTGAAAATGCGGTGCAGGCGCTGGTGGATCTGCACGGTTACGGCATCAGCACCGCCGGCAGCTACCGCAACTACTTCGAACAAAACGGCCAGCGCTACTCCCATGTCATCGATCCGACCACCGGCAGGCCGATCAACCACCACCTGGTTTCCGCCACGGTGATCGCCCCCACCGCGCTCGAGGCCGACGGCTGGGATACCGGCCTGATGGTGCTGGGCACGGAGAAAGCGTTGAAACTTGCCGAAGAGAAAGGGCTGGCGGTCTACCTGATCAGCAAAACCGACGACGGTTTCAGCGCCGTGATGACGCCGCAGTTCAAGGCGTTTTTGGTGCAGTGAAATAAAAAAGCCCGGCGCGCGATGGCCGGGCTGGTTGCATGCGCCCGCAGGCGCTGCGCCGATCACTTGGTCAGCGCGATGATGCCGAGAGTCAGGCCGGCAACCGCCGCCGCGCCGCCGGCGATCGCACCCGCGGTTTCCCAGTTATCCTGAGTGGTGCCCTTCATGCAGGTGTTGGTGTGCACCAGGCGCCCCTGGTCATCGTAGACCGGCACGCAGGGAGAATCGGTGGCGCATCCGGCCAACACGGCCGACAGTAACCCAACCGCAATTAACTTTTTCATACTTCGTGCCTCAATGTTCGATCACTTTGGAAAACTACGCCGAGCGATAATCACGCTACCCGGCTATTGTATGCCCAACGCGTGTAATGGCGAGGTAATGATGTGTCAGGGGATGTGATTTGGGAAAACTCCGAGCGCCCGGCCGGCGGGCTTCGGCCAGTAAAAAGCCCGCGAAAACGCGGGCTTGATAGCGAGGTGAGACTCAGGCGGGATTATTTCGCCAGTTTGCGCATCACCAGGGTGGCGTTGGTGCCGCCGAAGCCGAAGCTGTTGGACATCACGGTGGTCAGCTCGCGCTGAGTCGGCTGAGTCACGATGTTCATGCCGGCCGCCTGCTCATCCAGAGTGTCGATGTTGATGCTCGGCGCGATAAAGCCGTGCTCCAGCATCAGCAGGCTGTAGATCGCTTCCTGCACGCCTGCGGCGCCCAGCGAGTGACCGGTCATCGCCTTGGTGGAGGAGATAGCCGGGGTATTGTCGCCGAACACTTCGCGAATCGCGCCCAGCTCTTTCACGTCGCCCACCGGCGTGGAGGTGCCGTGCACGTTGATGTAGTCGATCGGCGCATCCAGATCCTGCATCGCCATCTTCATGCAGCGCACCGCGCCTTCGCCCGATGGCGCTACCATGTCGGCGCCGTCAGACGTTGCGCCGTAGCCAACGATTTCCGCGTAGATGTGCGCACCGCGCGCCAGCGCGTGTTCCAGTTCTTCAACCACCACCATACCGCCGCCGCCGGCGATGACGAAACCGTCACGATCGGCGTCGTAAGTACGGGAGGCTTTTTCCGGCGTGTCGTTGTACTTGGTGGACAGCGCGCCCATCGCGTCGAACTCGCAGGCCATTTCCCAGCACAGCTCTTCGCCGCCGCCGGCGAACACGATGTCCTGTTTGCCCAGCTGGATTTGCTCAACCGCGTTACCGATGCAGTGTGCGGAGGTCGCGCAAGCGGAGCTGATGGAGTAGTTCACGCCGTGGATTTTGAACGGCGTCGCCAGGCAGGCGGAAACGCCGGAAGCCATAGCTTTGGTGACCACGTATGGGCCAACCGCTTTCAGGCCGCGCGGGCTGCGCATCGCATCGGCGCCGAACACCTGGAAGCGCGGAGAACCACCGCCGGAACCGGCGATCAGGCCCACGCGCGGGTTGTTTTGATACTCTTCTTCCTTCAGGCCGGAAGACGCGATCGCTTCTTGCATCGCCAGGAAAGCATAGATGGAAGCATCGCTCATGAAACGCACCGCCTTGCGGTCGATCAGGCCGGTCGTGTCGAGCTTAACTTGCCCCCATACGTGACTACGCATGCCGGAATCTTTCAGCTCCTGGGAGAAAGTGATCCCAGAACGTCCTTCCTGCAGGCTCGCCAGGACCTCCTGCTGGTTATTACCAATGCTGGAGACAACTCCCAGGCCAGTAATCACTGCACGTTTCATTCAATACCTCTTCCACTATTTACCTACGGGATTTTGCATCGCACTTTAGCGTACAGATGTAAGCCGAACAAGTCCGATCAGCGTTTTTCAGCTTTATTGTTGTCCAGTTTGCGCCAGGGCGCCAGCGCCGTTAGAATTCGCGGCATCCCTTGAATTTCGAGCTATTGACCGTGAACCACGCCCCCATCCAAACCGCAACGCTAACCTGGAACGAACAGGGTACACCTGTTTCGAAACAGTTTGATGACGTCTATTTTTCCAATCAGGATGGGCTGGAAGAAACCCGCTATGTCTTCCTGCACGGCAACCGGCTGCCGCAGCGTTTCGCCACTCACCCGCGCCCGCTGCTGGTGGTGGCGGAAACCGGCTTCGGCACCGGGCTCAATTTCCTTACGCTGTGGCAGGCCTTCGCGGGCTTCCGCCAGGCAGAGCCGGACGCCGCGCTGCAACGCCTGCACTTTATCAGCTTCGAGAAATTCCCCCTGCAGCAGGCCGATCTGGCGGCGGCGCATGCGCGCTGGCCGGAGCTGGCTCCCTATGCCGATGAGCTGCGCGCCCAATGGCCGCTGCCGCTGCCGGGCTGCCATCGCCTGCTGTTGGCCGAAGGCCGCATTACGCTCGATCTGTGGTTCGGCGACGTCAACGAACTGCTGCCGCAGTTCGACGCCAGCATGAATAACCAGGTCGACGCCTGGTTCCTCGACGGCTTCGCACCGGCCAAAAATCCCGACATGTGGACCGAGCAACTGTTCGCCGCCATGGCGCGTTTCGCCCGGCCGGAAGGCAGCTTCGCCACCTTTACCGCCGCCGGCTTCGTGCGCCGCGGCTTGCAGCAGGCCGGTTTTCAGGTCAACCGTTGCAAAGGCTTCGGCCAAAAGCGTGAGATGCTCGCCGGCTGTCTGCCGGCCGATGCGCAGCCCACGCCCCACCCGGCGCCCTGGTATCGGCGTCCGGCGGCGGACAACACCGCCGACATCGCTCTGATCGGCGGCGGCGTCGCCAGCGCGCTCACCGCGTTGGCCCTATTGCGGCGCGGCGCCACCGTCACGCTGTACTGCGCCGACGAGCAGCCGGCCGAGGGCGCATCCGGCAATCGTCAGGGGGCGATTTACCCCCTGCTGAACGGCAGCGGCGACGCGCTGGAGAGTTTCTTCAGCGCCGCGTTTCCTTTCGCCCGCCGCCAATACGATGCCCTGTTGCAACAAGGCGTCGCCTTTGATCACCAGTGGTGCGGCGTCAGCCAGCTGGCCTACGACGAAAAGAGCGGCGCCAAGATCGCCAATATGCTGAAAACCGACTGGCCGCAGGCCTTGGCGGCGGCAGCCGACCGCGAAACGCTCAGCGAACTGTGCGGCGTCGATACCGGCTTTGGCGGCATCACCTACCCGCTAGGCGGCTGGCTCTGCCCGGCCGAACTGACGCGCGGCGCTATCGCGCTGGCGCAGCGTCAGGGCTTGGTCTGCCAATACCGGCACGATGCACAGAGGCTGACGCAGGAAGAAAACGGCTGGCGCATCGATTTCGCCCACGGCGAAAGCCGCCGCCATGCGACGGTGATCCTGGCCAACGGCCACCGGTTGGCCGAGCTGGCGCCGACGCAAGCCCTGCCGCTGTATGCGGTGCGCGGGCAGGTGTCGCACATCCCAACCTCGCCGTCCCTCGGTCAACTGAAACAGGTGTTGTGCTACGACGGCTACCTGACGCCGGTCAACGCCAACAACGGCCAACACTGCATCGGCGCCAGCTACCAGCGCGGCGACACCGCCACCGACTACCGCGAGCAGGAGCAACAGGAAAACCGCGAGCGCCTGCTGCGCTGCCTGCCGGAGCAGGCCTGGCCGCAGCAGGTGGACGTCAGCGCTCATCAGGCGCGCTGCGGCGTGCGCAGCGCCACCCGCGATCATCTGCCGATGGTCGGCGCACTGCCGGACTATCAGGCCACGGTGACGCAGTATCAGGATTTGCAGCGGCGAAACCAGCGCGGCGAAACCGTCGCCGATGCGCCGGTCTATCCCGGCCTGTTCGCTATCGGCGGGTTGGGATCGCGCGGGCTGTGCTCGGCGCCGCTGGCAGCGGAAATTCTGGCGGCGCAGCTGTTCGGCGAACCGTTGCCGGGCGATACGCGCCTGCTGGCGGCGCTGAATCCAAATCGGATGTGGGTGCGGAAATTGCTGAAAGGGCGTGCGGTTTAATTCATGAATGAGGGGCGCGGCGGCGCGCCCCGGCATGGCGGTCAGGCGGCAGGGGTAGCGGCCTGATAAAGGTTTTCCCACATGCCGCGCACCAGGATCTGATCCGGCGGCGAGAGTTCCCCGGCGGCGATCGCTTTGTGCAGGCTCTCTTCCACCCGCGCTTTCAGCGCTTCGGCAGTGTGCTCGCCCTGCTCTTCCGCTTCGGCCACCGCCAGCGTCAAATGACCGCGCAGGTAGCCACCGGCAAACAGTTCATCATCGCTGGCGTGCTCTACCATGTCATCAATCAGCGCCAAAATGCGCGCTTCGAATTCTGCGATCATCAAATTTCCTCATTAAATAACGGGCTGTGGCGTCAGTTGAGATCTTCCGGATACGGAAAATGCTCGGCCGCCAACGGTGGCGTATTGTAGAACGATTGCAACGCCTGAATAAAGCGCGCAGGCCGTGTGGGTATTCCCTGCTCCAGCAGCGCCAATACCCGGTCGCGCACCTTGCGCTGGAACGCGATGCGATCCGGCTCGCAGTCGCCGTTCAGGTTGTCGCAGCTGACGTTAAACGGGAAACCGGCCGCCACGCAGAACATCCACTCCAGCGCCTGCGGTTTGATCTCCACCGCTTCGAATTCACTCTGGGTTTGCGCGTCGCGCCCGTCCGGGCAATACCAGTAACCGAAGTCCACCCGTTGGCGGCGCGCTTCGCCGGCGATGCACCAGTGCGAGATTTCGTGCAGGCCGCTGGCGTAGAAGCCGTGGGCGAATACGATGCGGTGATACGGCAATTCGTCGTCGGCCGGCAGGTAGATCGGCTCGTCGTCGCCCTTCACCAGGCGGGTGTTGTAGTCATCGCTGAAGCATTGATTGAAGATCTCGATCAGTTGCTCATAGTGATGACGGGTCTGTGTGTCTGACATAAAAACTCTATAACCACAAAAATAAAGAGGCCATTATACCCGATAAGACAGGGCGCGTAAGCAACGCCCTCTCTTCATCTTTAACCGTGCACCAGGGCGCTCAACCACTGCTGAATTTCCGCGCCGTGATTGTCGTACAGCAGCTTGAGGCTCATCACCAGCGAGACGATCACGATCATCGGCCGAATCAGCTTCTGCCCGCGGGTCAGCACCATGTGGGCGCCCAAACGCGCCCCCAGCACCTGCCCCACCAACATCACCAGACCGATGCTCCACACCACCTTGCCGCCGATGATGAACAGCGCCAACCCGCCGACGTTGGAGGTGAAGTTAAGCACCTTGGCGTGCGCCGTGGACTTGGCAAGGTTGAAGCCGCACAGCGTCACATAGGCCAGCGCGTAAAACGATCCGGCTCCGGGGCCGAAGAAGCCGTCGTAAAACCCGACGCAGCCGCCGGCCACCAGCCCGAACGGCAAGGCGCCGAGACGGCGTTGACGATCTTCCTCACCCAGCCGCGGCATCAGCAGGAAGTAGAGGCCGATGCCGATCACCAGCAGCGGCAACATCTGCCGCAGCAAATCGGCGCGCATATGCTGCACCAGAATGGCGCCGGCGATCGAACCGATCAGCGTCAGAAAGATCGTCAGCTTCTGGTCGTTGAGGTTCACCGCCCGCCGACGAATAAAGTACAGGCTGGCGGAGAAGGAACCGCCGACCGACTGCAGTTTGTTGGTCGCCAGCGCCTGCGCCGGGGGAACCCCCACCGCCAGCAGGGCCGGCACCGTCAGCAGCCCACCGCCGCCGGCGATGGAGTCGATAAACCCCGCCAGCAGCGCTACCGCAAACAACACCCCGAGCATCTCGGGGCCGATGACAAACCAGTCCATGTGTTATTCCGCTGAGAAATGGTGATCCAGCAATGCCTGACAGGTCGGCGGTAACGGCGGCGGCACCGGTTTACCCGGTTTGGCGTTCGGTTGATGCGGCACGAACCAGCTCGCCAGTTCGGCGCCGCAGCCGTCGCCCGGCGGCGGCGTATCCTGCTCTTTACATTCAAGGCTGCCCGCCGGGCAACGCAGGCGCACGTGCATGTGCGCGCGGTGACCGAACCACGGCCGCACCTTGTGCAACCAGGCGCGATCGGCGCCGGCATCCAGACACAGACGCTGTTTGATGGCCGGATTGACGAAGATGCGCGTCACGTCCGCATCCTGCGCCGCCAGCTTGATCAGCGACTCGATCTGCGGCTGCCATTGGCGCGCCACTACCTGCTTGCCGTCACTTGACACCAGATCGATAGGCTGCGGCTTCAGCAATTGCTGCGCGCTCCAGCGTTGGCGCGGCAGCTGCAGCCAGATGTCGACGTCGAGCCCCGACTGGTGGCTGGCGTGGCCGCTGCTGAAGCGCCCGCCGGCCGGCATCGCCATATCGCCGATCAGCACCGTGCCCAGCGCTTTCTGATTCGCCTGGCTGCTGAGGCGCTGAATGAACGCCAACAGATCCGGGTGGCCGAAATAACGGCGCTGGTCGGTACGCATCACCTGGTAGTTCGGTGAGTTCAGCGGCAACGGCTGGGCGCCGATGACGCAGCCGTTGGCGAAACCGCCCACCGCCTGCGGCGCGCCGGCCACCGGATGATCGATTTTCTGCCACGGCGTCAGCGCCATGGCGGAGGCGGAGGCCGTCAGGGCCACCAGGCCCAACATCCAGTTTTTCATGGCGATTACCAGCGCGGTACGTCGGAAACCACATCACCGTTTTGCGCACGCTGGCGCAGCAGGTGATCCATCAGCACGATCGCCATCATCGCTTCGGCGATCGGCACGGCGCGGATACCCACGCACGGATCGTGGCGGCCGCGGGTGACCATTTCCACCGCTTCGCCCTGGCGATTGATGGTGCGGCCCGGCACCATGATGCTGGAGGTCGGCTTCAGCGCCAGATGCGCCACCACCGGTTGGCCGCTGCTGATGCCGCCGAGAATGCCGCCGGCATGGTTGCTCTCGAAGCCTTCCGGGGTGATTTCATCGCGGTTTTCGCTGCCGCGCTTGGTCACCACGGCAAATCCGTCGCCGATCTCCACGCCTTTCACCGCGTTGATGCTCATCAGCGCGTGCGCCAGATCGGCGTCGAGGCGATCAAACACCGGCTCGCCCAGGCCAACCGGCACGTTTTTAGCAATCACGCTGACCTTGGCGCCGATGGAGTCGCCCTCTTTTTTCAGCGCGCGCATCAGTTCGTCCAGCGCTTCCAGCTTGTCCGGATCCGGGCAGAAGAACGGGTTCTGCTCAACCTGATCCCAATCTTTCAGCTCGCAGGTCACGTCGCCGATCTGCGCCAGATAGCCGCGCACCTGCACGCCGAACTTCTGCTGCAGGTATTTCTTGGCGATAGCGCCCGCCGCAACGCGCATGGCGGTTTCACGCGCCGAAGAGCGGCCGCCGCCGCGATAGTCGCGCAGGCCGTATTTCTGTTCGTAGGTGTAGTCGGCATGCCCCGGACGGAACACGTCTTTGATGGCGCTGTAGTCTTGCGAGCGCTGATCGGTGTTCTCAATGATCAAACCGATGCTGGTGCCGGTGGTCACGCCTTCGAATACGCCGGAGAGAATGCGCACCTGATCCGGTTCGCGGCGCTGGGTGGTGTAACGCGAGGTGCCCGGACGACGGCGGTCCAGATCGTGTTGCAAATCGGCTTCGGTGAGCGGAATGCCGGGCGGCACGCCGTCGACGATACAACCCAGTGCCACCCCGTGAGATTCACCGAAGGTGGTGACGCGGAAAATCTGCCCAATACTGTTTCCTGCCATCACGGCTCCTTACCGTTAGTCTTTTATCGTTATGAGGCCCGCCGTGCGGGCCTTGAAAATGCGGCTTAGCTGCGATAGAGGCTGAAGTGTTCCTTGCAATCCACCAGTTGCTGCTTGGTCAGCATGAACACGCCGTCACCGCCGTTTTCGAACTCCAGCCAGGTGAACGGAATATCCGGATATTGTTCCATCAGGTGTACCATGCTGTTGCCCACTTCACAAATCAGCACGCCGTCGTCGGTCAGATAGTCCGGCGCGCAGGCCAGGATGCGGCGCACCAGCTTCAGGCCGTCGCTGCCCGCCGCCAGGCCCAGCTCCGGCTCAAAGCGGAACTCCTGCGGCAGATCGGACATGTCTTCCGCATCGACGTACGGCGGGTTGGTGACGATCAGATCGTACTGGATCGCGGGAACGTCGCGGAACAGATCGGAACGGATCGGGATCACCTGGTGTTCGACGCCGTGCGCCTGAATGTTGCGCTCGGTCACCGCCAGCACCTCGCTGGAGATGTCCACCGCGTCCACTTCCGCTTCCGGGAAAGCGTAGCCGCAGGCGATGGCGATACAGCCGCTGCCGGTGCACATGTCGAGGATATGGCGTGGCGGGTGCGGGATCAGCGCGCTGAAGCGATCGTTGATCAGCTCGCCGATCGGCGAACGCGGCACCAGCACGCGCTCGTCGACGTAGAATTCCATGCCGCAGAACCAGGCCTTGTTGGTCAGGTAGGCGACCGGGATGCGCTCGTTGACGCGGCGGATCACGCGCTCAACGATGCGATGGCGCTCGCTGGAGGTCAGACGGGCGGTGTGCATGTCCTCCGGAATGTCCAACGGCAGGAACAGGCTTGGCAGCACCAATTGCACCGCTTCGTCCCACGGATTATCGGTTCCGTGACCATAATAGATATTGGCGGCGTTGAAGCGGCTTACCGTCCAGCGCAGCATATCTTGAATGGTGTGCAGTTCGTTCACTGCTTCGTCGACGAAAATTTTGTCCAATTTGCCCTCCGGCAGGCGCTGTGTTTCATGATTTAGCCGCATAGTTTGCCATGAAGCCCGCGACAAATCACGCTTGCCCCTCGCGCTTTTCACTCTGGCCCGAGTTTTGCGTCGACAGCGCTCATTCACAAGGTAAACTAGCGAAATAAACGATTTCCGGTGAATGAAGCATGAAGAACAAGCCCCCTCTGAGCCAAGACGAACAACAGCTCTTCAGAGAGTCGGTGGCGGGCGCGAAAAAGCTGCGCCAGGACACCATCGTCCACCGCCCGCCGAAGCCCAAGGTCAAACAGATTGCCCCGCAGCGGCTGCTGCAGGAGCAGGTCGATGCCAGCTATTATTTTTCAGATGAATACCAGCCGCAGTTGGAAGAAGAAGGCCCGACGCGCTACGTGCGCCCCGGCAGCAGCCCGTATGAGCTGAAGAAGCTGCGACGCGGCGATTACTCGCCGGAGCTGTTTCTCGATTTGCACGGCCTGACCCAGCTGCAGGCCAAGCAGGAACTGGGGGCGCTGATCGCCGCCTGCAAACGCGAACACGTGCACTGCGCCTGCGTGATGCACGGGCACGGCAAGCACATTCTCAAACAGCAAACGCCGCTGTGGCTGGCGCAGCATCCCGACGTGCTGGCGTTTCATCAGGCGCCGAAGGAATGGGGCGGCAACGCCGCCATCCTGCTGTTGGTGGAGCTGGCCGAGTAGCCCCCGCCGCAGAAACGACTCAGGGCGATGTCAGACATCGCCCTGAGTTTATTCCGCACCGCATCCGCGGTTCACACTTTGGCCATCACCTGCGACGGGCTGACCTGCCATTCAAACTTGCCGTAGCTGCCGTCCGCCGGCAGATCGACGTTGGCAATCGCCGAGGTCGCGAACATCGGCGGGCACTCGCCCGGGCACAGTTCGGCCACCAGATAGCCCACCAGCGGCAGGTGCGACACGATCAGCACCGAGCTCACCCCTTGCATCGCCAGGGCCTGCAGATAGCTGCCGACCTGTTCGGCGTTGCCGCCCGGCGTCAGCTCGGGCAGTACTTCTTCGCCCTCCGGCAGCGTCAAGGCTTCACGCACCGTCGCCAGCGTCTGTTCGGCCCGCAGATAGGGGCTGACCAGCACGCGTTCAATATCCACAGACTTGGTGTTCAACCAGGCCGCCATCTGACGGGACTCGTCGCGGCCGCATAGGGTAAGGGGCCTTACCGCATCGCTGGCTGCCTCGAGCGCCGCCTCTCCGTGACGCATAATCAAAACTTGCATATTGCACCGCTGTTGTTGACAAAGTAACGCTATACAGAAACGCCGTGCGTGCTGTACCGCCGAGTTTTACAACCCAAAGCCAAAGCTTTAAAACGATAACGCGCCGTCTCTTTATGGCGGCCGGGCATTTTGCCTGAAAGTTTGCCTAAAGAAAACGCTGTTTTTTACAGCAATCCTCCCCGGGCAAACCTCGATTGCTCACAGAACAATCAATTCAACGGGTTAAATTTTAACCTTTCCGCCATGAAATTTATTGATGGCGGTCAAGCTAACTTACCGCTGCCGCAGCCTCGCTGTACAGCCTCACCGGCTGACGCTGTCGCAAGGAGTGATGGCGATCACAACGCGACCCTGTTGCAACTATAGTGCAAATCGGGCCGCCCTGCGTTCAGCTCCCCAGCGGGTAAAAGCGCTCGCCCTGCTGCGCCATGCGCTGCAGGCGTTCGCACGGGGCGAAATGCTCGCCGTGCTGCTGACGCAGGTAGTCCAGCGTCTTCACCACTTTCTCGGCGCCAAGCTCGTCCATATAGCGGAACGGGCCGCCGAGGAACGGCGGGAAGCCGATGCCGAACACCGCGCCGATGTCGCCGTCGCGCGCGCTGCGGATCACGCCTTCGTCCAGGCAGCGTGCCGCTTCGTTCAGCATCATCATCACGCAGCGCTGAGCGACGCTCGCCGGCAGCATGTGCGCCTTCGGCGTGACGCCGAGCAGCGTATACAATGAGGTATCCGCACGTTTGCGCCGCTGCCGCTGCTGCCCTTCGCTCGGGTAGAGATAGAAACCGCGGCCGTTCTTGCGCCCTTTGCGCCCGTCTTTCAGCACCGCATCGAACGCGGCAGGCGCGGCGAAGCGCGGCCCCAGCGCCTCGACCAGCACGGGAATGATCTTGGTGCCGACGTCGATGCCCACTTCATCCAGCAGGGTGATCGGGCCGACCGGGAAACCGAAGTCCACCAGCGCCTTGTCCAGCGACTCAATCGGCTCGCCTTCCAGCAGGCAGCGCGCCGCTTCGTTGATGTACGGCGCCAGGATGCGGTTGACATAAAAACCGGCGCTGTCACCCACCACGATGGCGGTTTTACCCTGCTTGTGCGCCAGCGCCACGGTGGTGGCGATGGTCTCTTCGCTGGTGCCGGCATGCGGGATCACTTCCACCAGCGGCATCTTGTCCACCGGGCTGAAGTAGTGCAGGCCGATCACCTGCTGCGGCCGCTGGGCCTGTTCGGCGATGCGGCCGATAGGCAGCGAGGAAGTATTGGAGGCGAACACGGTATGCGGCGCGCAGTTGGCTTCTACCTCGGCCACCATCTGCTGCTTCAGCGCCAGATCTTCGAACACCGCCTCGACCACGATATCCACCTGTTCAAAGCCGGTGTAATCGGTAGAGCCGGAGATCAGCATCATCTGCTTTTGCCGTTCCGCCGGGCGCATGCGCTTGCGGCGCACCCGCTTGCCGAGCACGTCCCAGCTGTATTTCAGCGCATGGTTGATACCGGTTTCATTGATGTCTTTGATGCGAACCGGCAATCCGCCGCGGGTGGCGGTGACGCAGGCGATGCCGCCGCCCATCAGGCCGCCGCCGAGAATGCCGACGCGATGCAGGGCGTGCGGCTGGGCATTGCCGCCCCGCTCCTTTTTCAGCGCGGTGGAAGCGAAGAACAGGCTGCGCAGCGCCGCCGACTGCGGCGTCATCGCCAGCTCGCCAAAGGCGCGCGCTTCAGCCTCATAGCCGCTGGCGCTGCCGTGATCCAGCCCGGTGCGCACCACCTGAATGATGCGCTCCGCCGCCGGGTAGTTGCCGTGGGTTTTCGCCAACGTTTTCTTGCGCACGATGCTGAACAGCAGACTTCTGCCCAGCGGGCCGTTGAGCAGGCGATCCTGCCACGGCAGCTCGCGCTGATGCTTCCAGCCCTGCTTCACTCGCTCGATGGCAGTCTGCAACAGAATCGACTGCGGCACGGCGTCGTCCACCAACCCCATGCGCAGCGCCTGGCGGGCGCGAATGTGCTTGCCGGTCAGGATCATGTCCAGCGCCTTGGCGGCGCCGACCAGGCGCGGCAGGCGCTGCGTGCCGCCGGAGCCCGGCAGCAGGCCCAGCTGCACTTCCGGCAGCCCGAGCGCGGTTTTGTCATCCAATGAACAGACGCGGCCGTGGCAGGCCAGCGCCAGCTCCAGGCCGCCGCCCAGGCAGGCGCCGTGAATGGCCGCCACTACCGGCACCGGGAACGCGGCGATCTGCGCCAGCGTGCTCTGCCCTTTCCTGGCCAGCGTTTCCGCCTCTTTGGCGCTGGTGCAGGCGGCAATCATAGTGATGTCGGCGCCGGCGATAAACGAGTCCGGCTTGCCGGAAACGATCACCAGCCCTTCCAGCGCGGTATGCTGCTGCGCCCGGATCAGCACGTCGTTGACCTGTTCGACGAACTCGGCCTTGAGCGTGTTCACCTTGTCGCCCGGCACGTCGATGGTGATCACGCCGATGTTGTCGGGGCGAATCGTCAGCTGAAAGGCCGACGGTTTGGCGCGCTGTTCATGCAATGCGTTTTCGAAGCTCATCATTCCACCTCCACGATCATCGCGGCCCCTAACCCGCCGGCGGCGCAGGCGGTGGTCAGGCCCAGCCCGCCGCCGCGGCGTTTCAGCTCATGCAGCGTCTGGGTGATCATGCGTGCGCCGGTGGCGGCGAACGGGTGGCCATAGGCGATGGAACCGCCCAAGACGTTGAATTTGTCCATGTCCACCTCGCCGATCGCCTGGCTGCGGCCAAGCTTCTCACGGGCGAACTCTTCGCTGGCGAACATCTTCAGGTTGGCCAGCGTTTGCGCAGCGAAGGCTTCATGCATGTCGATGAGCGTCAGATCGGCCAGACCGATGCCGGCGCGATCCAGCGCCAGCGGCGTAGCGTAGGAAGGCCCCAGCAGCATGTCTTCCCACACGTCGATGGCGGCGAAGGCGAAGCTGCGCAAATAGCCCAGCGGCTGCAGCCCCAGCTCTTTGGCGCGCGATTCGCTCATCATCAGCACCGCCGCCGCGCCGTCGGTCAGCGGCGTGCTGTTGGCCGCGGTGACGCTGCCATGCTTGCGATCGAACGCCGGCTTCAGCTTGGCGTAGGAAGCCAGGCTGGAATCTTTACGGATGTTGTTGTCTTCAGAAAGCTGCGCGCGGTAAGGCGGCACATAGGCGGTCATCACCTCGTCGCGCAGCCACCCTTCCCGCCAGGCCTTGGCCGCCAGCTCGTGGGAACGGTGCGCCAGCGCATCCTGCGCTTCACGGGTGATGCCGTGGCTCTTCGCCATCTGCTCGGCGGTATCGCCCATGCGCAGGCCGGTGGAATACTCCGCCACCGCCGGCGGCACCGGCATCAGATCGCGGAATTTCAGCCGGCTGAACAGTTTGAGGCGCTGCGACAGCGTGCGCGCCTTGTTGACGTCCACCAGCGTGCGCGCCAGCGCCTTGCTGACGCCGATCGGCAAGACGGAAGAAGAATCCGCCCCGCCGGCGATGCCGATGCTGATGCTGCCGGCCATGATGCTCTCCGCCACGTTGGCGATCGCCTGGAAGCTGGTGGCGCAGGCGCGCGACACGCTGTAGGCGTCGGTATGGACGCTCATGCCGGTGCCGAGCACGATTTCACGCGCGATGTTCGGCGCCTCGGGCATTTGCACCACCTGGCCGAACACCAGTTGTTCGATAAGCGCCGGATCGATGCCGCTGCGCGCCAACAGCTCGCTCACCGCCGTTTTCCCTAAATCCACCGCCGGAATGCCGTGATAGGCAGTCGCCTGTTTGGCAAAGGGGGTACGCAGTCCATTCACAATCGCAATGCGGTCACCATGACGGGTCACCAACGGCAGTGCCTTACTCATAAATGCTCCTGAAGAAAATAACGTCAGCGCAATGGGCAGAAAGAGGTCTGACCTGATGAGGTCATTGTTAACCAAACGGTTACATTTGGCAAACCGGCAGAGATCAAAACTGCGAGCAGGCGCACTTTCTATCGGGGGCGGTGTGGGGAAAGGCAATCCCCGGCACGCGGCAGGCGGCGCCGGGGTAAAACGGGGATTAACGCAGGCCGAGCTGGAAGATCAGGGTTTCCGCCTGGCAGGCGAAGGTAAAATCGGCCTCCAACTGCACGCCGCCGTCAACCGGTTTAATGCTACTGCTGATGTCACAAGGGTCGGATTCTACCGCGCGCGCCTTTTCGCTCAGGGCGGCCAGCATCGCCTCCGCATCTTGTTGATTGCTGAACACCTGGCTGTAGGACGCGGTGCAATCGGTGTTATCCATCACGGTGCCGACATCCACACAGCAACACGCGGCGGTTTCCTGGGCGCTGCATTTATTAATTGCATCTGACATGATTGGTTCTCCTCAAAGGCCTCGGTTATCAGCCCAAATTGCCGTTTTACTCACCGGCACAAAGCCACAAAATTCTGCAGGTATTTTACGCTTCCGCGCCGGCAATCACTAGCACTTACTTTTACTGGGTGTTTTAAGTGATGGAAATCACAAATAAAAATGAGCGCCTGCTAAGGAATGGTAAGAATTTTGTTATTTACCGCTGGCTTTTTGTTAAGCAGATCTCTTTTTTGATATCAGGTTGGAAATATTTCAAAAACAAACTTGCAACATTTTCACAGGTCAGACCTATACTTCAGCCACTGGTCTGATTTGTCTGAACGATAACGGACCCTACAATCCCGCGCTCCTTGTTACCTCGTGTAACAATAGTTTAAATAATAAACACATAATGAGGTTTTGGTCATGAGCCAGAAAAACCTATTGACTAAATCAGCTCTCGCAGCTGCAGTGGCAATTATCTCTTCAAACGTGTCTGCCGCAGGATTCCAGCTGAATGAGTTCTCATCAGCTGGTTTAGGACGTTCGTATTCTGGCGAAGGCGCCATGGCGGATACGGCGGCCTCCGCAAGCCGCAACCCGGCGTTGCTGATGATGTATACCCGCCCGGAACTTTCTTTCGGCGCGGTCTTCATCGACCCGGACGTTGACATTACCGGTCAATCCCCTTCCGGCGCCAGTTTGGATTCGAAAAACATCGCGCCGACCGCCTGGGTGCCGAACCTGCATTATGTTCACCCGATTAACGATCAGTTCGCCGTAGGCGGCTCGGTCACCAGCAACTACGGTCTGGCGACAGAATTCAACGACGGCTATACCGCCGGCGCTTACGGCGGCAAGACCGATCTGACCACCCTCAACCTGAACCTCAGCGGCGCATATCGTCTGAATCAACACTTCAGCTTCGGTCTGGGCTTCGATGCGGTGTACGCCAAAGCCAAACTGGAACGTTACGCCGGTGAACTGCCGAAGCTCATCGCCGGTTCAGGCCAATTACCGCCGCAGCTAGCCGGCCCTGTTTCGCAGATCCCGGCAGATACCCAGATTTCGCACCTGAAAGGCGACGAATGGGGCTTCGGTTGGAACGCCGGTATTCTGTACGAAGTGGATGAAAACAACCGTTACGGCCTCACCTACCGCTCTGAAGTGAAAATCGACTTCGACGGCGACTACAAGAGCAGCCTGCCTTCAGCCTTCAACCCGCTGCTGGCCTCTCAAGGTCTTCCGTGGGGCACCAACGGCAACACCATTCCGGGTTCTCTGAGCCTGCACCTGCCGGAAATGTGGGAGCTGTCCGGTTACAACAAAGTGGCGCCGCAGTGGGCCATCCACTACAGCCTGGCCTACACCAGTTGGAGCCAGTTCCAGGAGCTGAGAGCCACCGGCAACAACGGCCAAACGCTGTTCGAGAAGCATGAAGGCTTCAAAGACGCTTACCGCATCGCGCTGGGTACCACCTACTTCTACGACGACAACTGGACCTTCCGTACCGGTATCGCCTTCGATGACAGCCCAGTGCGGCACAGAACCGTTCGATTTCCATTCCGGATCAGGACCGTTTCTGGCTGAGTGCCGGTACTACCTATGCGTTCAACAAAGACGCGTCGGTCGACGTCGGCGTTTCCTACATGCACGGCCAGAAAGTCACCATCAAAGAAGGCCCTTACACCTTCAACTCTGAAGGTAAAGCCTGGCTGTACGGCGCCAACTTCAACTACCGCTTCTAATCTCGCCTGAGATGGATGCCAAAGCGCCCCGCGGGGCGCTTTTTCTTTGCCTGCCGCGTGCTGCCGGCATAAAAAACCCGCCTGCCGGCGGGTTTTTCATTGGCGTGACGCCCGTGATTACTGCGAGTCGATCTCGTCCAGTTCGCCCTGAATCGCCTTGGCGTTCGGGTTCTCTTCCGGCTTGAGCGAGCCGCCGTTGGCGATGAAATCGTGGCGCTGGAAGTAAGCTTCGCGCACCATGATGTAAGGATCGGAGGAGTTGCGCAGCAGGCCGTCGGAATCCAGCAGCTGGGCGCGGGTTTCGATCCCCTCGACCACCCATTTGCCCGCCGACATCCAGAAGGTGAGGTAGCTCAGCATCGGATACAGCGTATCCGCAAAGTCGCCGCCGTCTTCACGCAGGGTGAAGCTGCCGTAGCCCGGCAGCATCACGTACGGGCCATAACCTACATCGTAATGCCCCAACGTGCTGCCGAAGCGGTTCGGCTCTTCGCGCGCCAGTTTCGGGTTGGCCATGCCGGCCACGTCGATCAGGCCGCCCATCCCGAGCAGGGTGTTCAGGAAGAAGCGGTTGAAGTGAATCATCCCGCGGTAAGGGTCGCCCTTGAGGAAGGCGTTGACCATGCTGGCCGGCTCTTCCAGGTTGGAGGTGAAGTTGCTGATTCCGTTACGCGCCGGCATCGGCACGTAGTCACGCCAGGCCACCGCGACCGGACGCAGGATATAGGGATCCAGGACGTTGTAGTTGAAGTCGAACATCGTCCGGTTGAATCCTTCCAGAGGATCGGAACGCCCTTGCGGATCGTTGTCTGGCGCGCTGGCACAGCCCACCAGTAATACCGTTGCGAATGCCACCCCAGTCAGGCGAAAGTTCATATTTTTCTCCATAAAAACACGTTCGGTCTTATTTTTCAGTGACCTGCTTGTTTATCTGAACGCTAACCTGCTCTTTACCGCTGAATGTCTGCAGCGAGCTTTCGCCGAACCAATCCCCCGGCTGCGGCGTGGCCAATCCGTCCTGTGAGAGGCGCACACGCACCTGCACCTGATGCTGCGCCGAGAGCAGACGCTCGGGCATCATGGCGTTGCCGTCATCCAGTGAGAAAGACAGCGGAAAACGGCTCAGCGGCAATTGTTTTACCGCCACCGGCACCGGGCTAACGCCGTCAGTGACCGAAATGACCAGCGTCCCCTGCGCCGGCAAGGCTTTCGCCGCCTGCGGTGACAGCGAAACGGTCACATTCAGTTTAACATTTTCTCCGCCTGCCTGGGCTTTTGCTTGTGCAATGCTGCGCTTTATCACTTCCGCGCGCGGATCGTTGGCCGGCAGCAGTTGCAGCATCACCTGCCAGGCACCGATCGCCTGCTTGAAATCGCCCTGTTCGAAGGCATTGAACGCCAACAGGCTCAGCACCCGCGGATCGCCGTGGTTTTCCGCGATCATGCGCCGCAGCAGCTGCGTCGCCTGCTTGTTATCCTCCGGATCGTTGGAGCGCGTCAAGACCTCGGCATAGCCGAGCCGCACTTCCAGACTATTCGGATCCAATTGATAAGCATGGGCAAACGCCTGCGTGGCGGTGGTGGCGTTGTTCAACGCCATGCCGACGCGCCCCAGCATCATCCAGTCGTTGATGTTGCGATCGTCCTGCTGCAGCGCGGTGCGCAGCCCCAGCCCGAGGCGGGCGATCTCTTCCATGCTCAGCGGTTTGGCGCGCTCATTGGCGACGCGCTCGCGCAATTCCGGCATTTGCGCCTGCACCAGACGCCAGTCCAGCACCTGCGCCAATCCGCCGGTTTTCAGATAAAAGCCAACGGTCACCGCCAGCAATAACAGCACGCCCGGCACCAGCGCCCAACGATTGATCGGTTTCGCCTGCGCCGCTTGCTCGGCCGGGATGTCGTTCAACAGGTTCTGTTGCAGCTCTTTCACCAGCTCCGGGCGCTCGGCCACCACGCCCTGCTGCTCGTCCTGCTCCAGCTCGCTGAGACGATCCTGATAAAAAGCCTTGTTCAACGCATCGCGCGTGGCGGCGCTCTGCTTGCCGTGGCGCATTGCCGGCACCACCAGCAGCGCGACGGCGCCGGCCAGCAACACGCAAATAATCAGCCAAAAAGCCATTAGGGTTTCTTCCTGTCAGTCTCTTGCAACAGCGCCGCCAGGCGCTGCCGTTCCCGTTCGGAGAATGCATCGTCCACCGCCGCGCCAGGCCGGCGCCGGGCGCGCAGGATCACCACCGCCCCGCCGATCAGCACGAACAGCAGCGGGCCGATCCACAAGATCAACGTCGCCGGCGTTACCGGCGGCTCGTAGGTGACGAAATTGCCGTAGCGCGCCACCATGTAATCAATGATCTGCTGCTTGCTTTGCCCCTGCATCATCAGCTCGTACACCTTAGTGCGCATGTCGGCGGCGATGATGGCGTTGGAATCGGCAATGCTGTTGTTTTGACATTTCGGGCAGCGCAGCTGTTCGGTCAACTCGCGATACTGCTGCTCCTGCTCGACGGAGTTGAAGCGATAGGTATCGATCGCCGCGGCGGCGCTCCAGCTCAGCAGCGCGGCGCACAGCAGGACAATCAGCCTCATGCCTCACCCCCGTACTTTTTATACAGCGGCAGCACTTCCTGCTGCCAGACGCGCTCATTCATGTCGCCGGCGTGGCGATAGCGAATAATCCCTTGGCCGTCGATAAGGAAGGTCTCCGGCGCGCCGTAGACCCCGAGATCCAACCCCAGCATACCGTCGCCGTCGTACAGGCTGAGGGCATAGGGATTGCCGAGGGAATTCAGCCAGGTCACCGCCTTGGCGCGATCGTCTTTGTAGTTCAGGCCAACCACCCGCACGCCGCGCGCCGCCAGCGTGTTGAGATACTGGTGTTCCGCGCGGCAGGTCGGGCACCAGGTGGCCCAGACGTTGAGCAATATCGGCTTGCCGTCGCGCAGCACCGCCTGATCGTAGGTTTTGCCGGGCTGATCCAGCGATTCCAGCCTGAAGGTCGGCACCGGTTTGCCGATCAGCGCCGATTCCAGCATGGTCGGATCTTCGCCGCCGGCGTTGCGCGTCAGCTGCACCATCAGCGCCGCCACCAGCAGCAGGAAGAGTACCAACGGGATAAACAGCAGCTTGCGCTTCATGGTTGCGTCTCCAGCTTGCCTTCGCGCTTGAGTTTTTTGCTCATGCGGTAACGCGGGTCAAGGATGCACAGCAGGCCGCCGATCGCCATAAAGACGCCGCCGAACCAGATCCAGCGCACAAAGGGTTTGTAATACAGGCGCACCGCCCAGGAACCGTCCTCCAGCTCTTCGCCCAGCGCCGCATACAGATCGCGGCTGAAACCGCCGTCGATCGCCGCCTCGGTCATCATGCTGCGCGCCACGCTGTAGTAGCGTTTCTCCGCGCGCAGCGTCGCCTCCGGCTTGCCGTTGCGCGTGACGTCGATGATGCCGACGCCGCCGCTGTAGTTCGGGCCGCGAATGTCGTGCACGTCGCGGAACACGAAGTGATAGTTGTGGATATCCACGCTGTCGCCGGCCTTCATCCGCACGTCACGCTCCACGCTGTAGTTCTGGCTGAAGGCGATGCCGATCACCGTCACCGCCACGCCGAGGTGGCCGAGCACCATGCCCCAGTGGCTGCGGGACAGCTGCCGCAGGCCGCGCCAGAAACCGTGACGGTGGGTGGCACGCTCATGCAGTTCCATCAGCGTCAGGATGATCACCCACAGCGCCATGATCAGGCCCACCACCGTCATGCCGGCGATGCTGTCCTGCAGCAGCCACGGCAGCAGAATCGACAGCGCCAGCGTCGCCAACAGCGCCACGCCGAGGCGGCGCCACAGCTTGCTCGGCTCATCGCGGCGCCAACGCACTAGCGGGCCGATGCCCAACAGCAGCGCCAACGGCGCCATCAGCCAGGTGAACATGGTGTTGAAGAACGGCTCGCCGATCGAAATGCTGCCCAGCCCCAGCTGTTTGTGCACCAGCGGCAGCAGCGTGCCCAACAGCACCACCAGCATGGCGGCGATCAGCAGCACGTTGTTGCCCAGCAGGAAGGTCTCGCGCGAGAAGGTCTCGTGCTGCACCCGGCTGCGCACCTGGCCGCCCTTGACCGCGTACAGCAGCAGCGAACCGCCGATCACGATCACCAGATAGGCGAGGATAAACATGCCGCGCGCCGGATCGGAAGCGAAGGAGTGCACCGACACCAGCACGCCGGAACGCACCAGGAAGGTGCCCAGCAGGCACAGCGAAAAGGCGGTGATCGCCAGCAGCACCGTCCAGGCTTTGAACGTGCCGCGTTTTTCGGTCACCGCCAGCGAATGCATCAGCGCAGTGCCGGCCAACCACGGCATAAAGGAGGCGTTTTCCACCGGATCCCAGAACCACCAGCCGCCCCAGCCCAGCTCATAGTAGGCCCAGGCCGATCCGAGCACGATGCCCAGCGTGAGGAACACCCAGGCGGCTGTGGTCCACGGGCGCGACCAGCGCGCCCAGGCGGTGTCAAGCCGGCCAGCCATCAGCGAGGCGATGGCGAACGCGAAGGCGACCGAGAAGCCGACATAGCCCATATACAGCAGCGGCGGGTGGAAGATCAGGCCGATATCCTGCAGCAGCGGGTTGAGATCGCTGCCGTCGATCGGGAAGTTCGGCAGCGTGCGGGTGAACGGATTGGAGGTCATGATGATGAACAGCAGGAAACCGGCGGTGATCATCCCCATCACCGACAGCACCCGCGCCACCGCATCCTGCGGCATCGCCCGGCTGCACAACGCCACCGCCAGCGACCAGCAGCTAAGCAGCAGCACCCACAGCAGCAGCGAACCTTCATGCGCCCCCCAGGTGGCGGCGATGCGGTAATACACCGGCAGTTGGGTATTGGAGTTGGTGGCCACGTAGGCGACGGTAAAATCGTTGACCACGAAGGCGTGCACCAGGCACAGGAACGCCAGCGCTATCGCGGCGAACATGCCGTAGGTCAGCGGCCGGGCCACCGCCATCATGCGGCTGTCCTGCCGCGCCGCGCCCCACTGCGGGTAAATGCTCAGCAGCAGCGCGATCGCCAGCGCCAGGCACAGCAGAAAACTGCCCAGTTCCGGCATCATGACTTGGCGCCCTCCGCCTGCGGCGCGTTATACGCTTCCGCCGGGCCTTTGTGGTTCTCTTTCATCGCGTCGGCCACTTCCGGCGGGGTGTATTTCTCGTCGTGTTTGGCCAGCACTTCGCGCGCGTTGACCACGTTGCCCTCACCCAGCACCCCCTGCGCCACCACGCCCTGCCCTTCGCGGAACAGGTCCGGCAGAATGCCGGTGTAGGTCACGCCGATCGCGCCGCGCGCGTCGTAAATCTTGAAGCTGACCTGCAGCGTATTGGGATCGCGTTTCACCGAGCCCGGCATCACCATGCCGCCGATGCGCAGCCGCTGGCCGACCTCGGGCTTCTCATGATTCTCGCCCTTGCCCTGCAAAATTTCACCCGGGGTATAGAACAGATCGATATTGGAGCGCAGCGCGTACAGCATCAGGGTCGCGGTCAGCGCGATGCCGATCAGCACAACGATCGCCAGATAAAGGCGGCTTTTACGACGTGGATTCACAATGATTTCTCCCGCGGTGCGGCGGATTTTTGTTTTGATTGTTGCGCATGGCGAATGCGCCGCTCGCGCGCCTGACGGCGGCCGATCTCGGCGAGCAGCTGGCGCCGTTGCCAGACGGTGTGCGCCACCAGCCCCAACAGCGAAATCAGCGTGGCGGCGACCGCCAGCCAGACATAGAAGGCGTAACCGCCCATGGCGAAAAACGCCGACCAGGAATCGAATGCGGCATTCATGACTGACGCTCCTTATTCACCAGCCCGGCGACCCACGGGCGCTGGCGTTCCTGGAACAGGATCAGATTGCGCAGGCGCATCAGCGTCAGCGTGACGAACAGCAGCAGGTAGCCGAGGATCGCCCAGCGCAGCGGGGTGCGCATGCTGGGCGCGATGGACTGCTGCATGTTGGTCGAGCCCTGATGCAGCGTATTCCACCATTCGACCGAAAAATGGATGATCGGGATATTCACCACGCCCACCAGCACCAGAATCCCGGCGGCGCGGCCCGCCAGACGGCGGTCTTCAAAGGCGTTGTACAGCGCGATGACGCCCATATAAAGGAACAGCAGCACCAGCTCGGAGGTCAGACGCGCATCCCACACCCACCAGGTGCCCCACATCGGCTTGCCCCAGGCGGAGCCGGTCACCAGCGCGATAAAGGTGAACACCGCGCCGATCGGCGCCATCGCCGCCACCACGGTATCGGACATTTTCATCTGCCACACCAGGCCGATAAACGCCGCCACCGCCATCGAGGCGTAGATGCCCATCGACCACATGGCCGCCGGCACGTGAATATAAATGATGCGGAAGCTGTCGCCCTGCTGATAATCCTTCGGCGCGAAACCAAAGCCCCATGCCCAGCCAAGCAGCAGGCAAGCCGCCGCCGCCAGCCCCAGCCAGGGGACAAAGCGGCCGCAGACGTGATACAGCCGTTCAGGCCGCGCCAGTTGATGTAACCATTTCCACATTGTCGTCAGTGCTCACGGTAATTTTTATGCGTCGGCCGCCCCGAGCGATCGAAACGGCGAAAATCTTCTGCGGGGTACGCTCTTCTCGGCCTTGCCCCGTCTGTTCATTCAATACGTTAGCTAGTGCACGCTCACTCGCAGCGCCGCCGCGGTGGCAAACGGTGCCAATGTCACGCTGCCCGCCAGCATCGCGCCCAGTATCGCCAGGTAACCGTCGATCGGCATGCCCATCGAAGCGGCGTCGATCGCCCCGGTGGCGAAGATCAGCACCGGAATATACAGCGGCAGCACCAGCAGGCTGAGCAGCACGCCCCCTTTGCGCAGGCCGACCGTCAACCCCACGCCGATAGCGCCGATCAGGCTCAGCGTCGGCGTGCCGAGCAGCAGCGTCCCCGCCACCGCCAGCCAGGTCTGCATATCGAGCGACAGCAGTAGCGCCACCAGCGGCGACAGGATCAGCAGCGGCAGCCCCGTCACGACCCAGTGAGCACACACTTTGCCCAGCACCGTCATCGGCAGCGGCGTCGGCAGCAGCAACAGCTGCTCCAGCGAGCCATCGAGGAAATCATCGCGAAACAGCCGCTCCAGCGACAGCAGCGAAGCCAGCAGCGCCGCCACCCACACGATGCCCGGCGCAATGCGCGCCAGCAGCTGCGGCTCCGGGCCAATCCCCAACGGGAACAGCGTGATCACTATCAGGAAAAACCACAGCGGGTTGACGATCTCCGAGCCTTTACGGCAGGCGATCTTCAGTTCGCGGCGCACCAGGGTCAAAAACATCACAAACTCCCCGCGTCGAGTTCCGCCAAACGAACTTTGCCCACCGTTTGGCCGACGCCGGCCAAATCCTGATGGGTGGTCAACAATACCATGCCGCCCCGCTGCGCATGTTGTTCAAAAAGGCTAATCAACTCGGCCACGCCCTGTTTGTCGATCGCCGTCAGCGGTTCATCGAGGATCCACAGCGGCGCCGCGCTGAGCCACAGCCGCGCCAGCGCCACGCGCCGCTGCTGCCCGGCGGAAAGCTGCGCCACCGGCAGATCTTCGTAACCCACCAGCCCCACCTGCTCCAGCGCGCGCCAGATGGCCTGATGCTCGGCCGCGCCGCGCACCGCCTGATAAAACTGCAGATTTTCGAAGGGCGTCAATACGGCTTTGATGCCGGGCTGATGGCCGATAAACAGCAAATCTTGCTGGTAATTCGCGCGATCGCGCAGCGTGTTGCGCCCGCGCCAGCACACCTCGCCGCCGTCCGGCCGCGCCAGGCCGGCGAGAATGCGCAGTAAACTGGTCTTGCCCGCGCCGTTCGGCCCTTCTACCTGAATGATATCGCCCGGCTGAACTGAAAAGCTTAGCTCGCTAAACAGGATGCGCTCATCGCGCACGCAACTCAGACTTTTGGCTTCCAGCATCGGGGAACTCATATTTTTCTTTGGGATAGCGAATCATAGCATAAGCCTTTCCCCGCACGCAGCCCGCGGCGGGCGCGCCGACGGGCCAATATGGCGAGCAGGATCAAGAATGCGTGGAAAAAATCGGCGGATTTTAACTCTTGTTACCTTTTTCTGTATTTCGCCGCATTTAACTACGCTTAATGACGTGAACTCACCCTTATGAAGCAGGAGCGACAGCATGAACGAACAGCGACGCCAGGAGCACGAGCCGGATGAGACGATGCAGGTAGAGAGCAAAGAACAGGAACAGGGCAAGCGCGAAATCGAAGTCAGGGAAGAAAATCTGCCGTCGCGCGCGGCGGCGGTGCATGAACAGATCCGGATGGAAGGCGAAAAAGAGCTGGAGCGCGACTGGCTGGCATTGCTGTGGTCGGCGATCGCCGCCGGGCTGTCGATGGGCGCCTCGCTGGCGGCAAAGGGTATTTTCCACGCCCGCCTGCCGGACGATCCCAGCCGCTTTTTCATCGAGAACCTCGGCTACACCTTCGGTTTCATCATTGTCATCATGGCGCGCCAGCAGCTGTTTACCGAAAATACCGTCACGGCGGTATTGCCAATCATGCATAAACCCACGCCGCGCAACCTGCTGATCCTGCTGCGCCTGTGGGGCGTGGTGCTGCTCGGCAACCTGATCGGCACCGGGCTGGCGGCGCTGGCGTTTACCCATATGCCGCTGTTCGACGCCGAGACGCGCGGCGCCTTCATCAGCCTGGGCGAAGAGGTGATGCGCCATACGCCGGGAGAAATGTTCGCCAACGGCATCCTGGCCGGCTGGATCATCGCCACCATGGTGTGGATGTTCCCGGCCGCCGGCGCGGCGAAAATCTGGGTGATCGTACTGATGACCTACCTGGTGGCGATTTGCGATCTGACCCATATCGTGGTCGGCTCTGTCGAGATCCTCTATCTGGCGTTCAACGGCGCGATTGAATGGCAAGAATTCATTTACCCGTTCGCCCTGCCGACGCTGGCGGGCAACATCATCGGCGGCACCTTTATCTTTGCGCTGATAAGCCACGCGCAGATCCGCAACGATTTGAGCGCCAAAAATCGGGCGGCGCGCCTGCAAGAGGAAAAACGGCGCCACGGCGGGGAAAAACCGTGATCGCCGTCGGTTAGCCGAGGAAATTTCGGCATGAACTGGCGAGGTATTGAGCAAACGCGCCGCTAAGCGCTTATTCTGCGGGTAAAAAAAGGTATAATGCCCCGGCAGCTTCGGTTGCCGGCCCGCAGCGTCCCCGTAGTTAAACGGATATAACAAGCCCCTCCTAAGGGCTAGTTACTGGTTCGATTCCAGTCGGGGACGCCATTCTTTCTTATCCAGCCATTCCCCATCATCTGCACCCGCAATTCCCCTTTTCCCCCGTTCAGAGCCGGTTTCCCCCGAGCGTTATGATTGGCATTAATTAAAAAACTTAATATCCGTCGGAGTAGAAACCGTCGTCGCCTGCCCTCTGGCCTGCAACTCGCCCTTCTCATCATCGAAATCGAACAACATAACGGTATTGGTAAACACATTCGTCACATAGAAATGGTTACCGCCGGCATCGAAAGCGAGCGCACGCGGTTCAATACCGCCGGCCTCATAGCGCGTCGGTGCGCCCGGCAGCCCATCCTCGCCAATTTTTAATACCAGCAGGTGGTTATCGGCACCGCGATTGGTGGCAATAAGATATCTGCCGCTCGGGCTGAGGATTATTGCCCCACCGCTTTTCGCCTCCGCTGAATCCTGCCCGCCGTTCAGTTTCACCTTCCCTTGCCGCGTCAATCGATGGTCGCTGACGGCAAACACCTCGATTTCACTCGCCATTTCAGTGATGACGTAGGCGTATTCCCCTTCTGGCGAGAACGCCATGTGCCGTGGGCCGGCGCCGGGTGCGAAGGCGACATCGCGCGAAGCATCCGCCTGCAACGGCTGCGCGTTGTCCGAGCGATAGCGGTAGGCGCGCAGCTTATCCCCGCCGAGATCCGCCGCGTACAGGTATTGGCCATCGCGGCTGAAGGTGGTGGAGTGCGCATGGCCCCCTTCCTGGCGCCCCTGCACGACGCCGGAGCCGGGCGTGAACGGAAAATGCTGCACTCGTTCCCCCAGTTTGCCGTCGCCGCCAATCGGTAATACCGTCACCCCCGCGCCGCCTTTGGCGACGGAGTAGTTGGCGACAAATAGAAACTTGCCATCCGGGCTGAGGGTGGCATGCGTCGGCTGCCGGCCCGCGCTGCTCACCGTATTCAGCACCCGCACGGCGCCGTCTTTGTCTATCGCCAAGGCAGTGACCGTTCCCGCGTTCTCCTCATTGGTGACATAGGCGAAACGGCCATCGCGAGATTTTACGATCCATGACGGGCTTTTCATTTTAATCACGTCGAGCAGCGTTAATGTGCCGTCGCCATTAACCGCCAGACGATAGAGGCCTTCACTGGGGTGCGCCGGTTTCTGCACCGCAGGCGCATCCGGAATATGGGTCCAGGTGCCGACTAACGCTATTTGCTGATGCTCCCGATTATTTGCCATCGCATTTCCTGAAAACATGAAAAGAGTTAATGCCAACGCGAATTGAATGGCCTGTCTGGCTAAACCGGCCACGCTCGCTCCGCCAGACACAGACAATGTCAAAGGTAGCATACGGCGCGCATAATGACGCTTATTCATCGAATCGGTGGATTTCTCTATACTCATGATGTTTCCTTTTCTCAACGCTACGCTACAGGAATAAGTATATCGACATTGACGACGCGACTGTGTAAATTCTCATGTCTATATAGTTCGATAAAAAAACTTTCTCTCACCTTGACATTGATAGCCGGCAGATAGGCGTCATAGATATCTGCAAAAAAATCAATGTACTCAGACAACTCCCCCATAAAGGGGATGACAATATATTTCCCTCTGGGTATGTAGAAATTGAAGACAGAATGAAAAACCTCTTGCTCCTTACCGTTTGAATGCCATTTTCCCGCTCTGTTGTTTTCCGCACGATAAGCCTTCCCATGCTTGCTTAACCATTTCTCATTAGTCTGCGTAATGTCACCGGCATCTCTGTATTTCCTTATGGAATGGAAGATCAATGCCTTGTACTGCTTTAACAGCTCGATATCATCCGGCATGACCGTGTGATAAAAATAGGGTTTCTTGTCAGTGCCATACGGTGGGATCTGGGTGGAAAAATCCCATCCCCGGCTGTTCCTAAAGCTGTTGGGCGTTTCGCCAAAGAAACGTTTAAACGCCCGCGTGTAACATTGCTGAGAGGCAAAGCCCGATGCCAAGGCGACATCCAATATGTTCCCTTGATGTTGTTTAAGCAAGACTGCGGATCGGCTCAGCTTTCTGTTTCTGATATAAGTCCCTAACGTAATGCCAAAATAATGTTTAAACAGCCGCTGTAAATGCCATTTAGAGTAACCCGAGATAATAGACACTTTCTCAACGGAAAGTCCCTCTATAATATTCTTCTCCATATACTCTAACACCTGTAAAAGAATATCTTTTCGATAGTCCATGCGCGCTCCTTGCTTTTATAAAAATCGTGTCCTTTTCATTAAAATCGTTAACCAACCAAATCAAGTCATTAAGATTAATCCTAAAAAAAATCACCCTGACAACGCCATTTTTACGGCATGGGAAAAGTCATCATATAAATAACTGAAAATGATCATGTTATATAAATACGCTTACGAAAAACACGCGAATAAAAAATGCGCCACGCAAAGTGCATCCATTAAAGATGCATTTGCCCCGCCGTGGCAAATCACACTTTATGTTAATTGTTTTATCTTAAAGTGTTTTTTTGTATCCCAATTGCATGACCAAATAGGAATTTCATCATTGCAAATTAAAATGCATTTTATAATCAGGCTGACTGATAAAACTTATTGAGGCTAATAAATAAAAGCATGAGCAGCGTTTGAAAAGAAGATAGGGACAGGCTCATTTTCTGAACATCGGGCCAGAAAATCACAGATCGTAATAGGGAGCTTCTTTTATCTTTTTTCCTGCGCTGAGAAGAACCGATGTTTTAACACATCTTGCTCGATGCCCTATTTTACCCTCCACGCCAATTGGGGCGCTACTTTGCCCACCGTGAACCACCGGCCCTCCAACGTAAAAGCCTCGTGCCGACTCGCACCGTGCGTTGTTGCCAGAATAGCCTGATTGCCCAGTAAAAAGCCCAGCCTATAAGGCCGGGCCTTTCATTAACGACCTGATTAATCAGCCAGGTTGTCGATCTCTGCGGATCTGTGCTTGCGCAACAGATACAGCAGCAAAGATACCCGCCGCTCGGTGCGTTCCGGGGTATCCGGCGGCAGGTTGTAGCGCAGGGTGTAGCGCTCGTTATTCTCGTTGCAAAAGTCGATGACGAGCACGGGAGCAGAGGCCCCCGCTACTTTTCGATAATTCAGCGAGATGCACGACAGGTTTTTTTTCATCTCAACTTACCGCGACAGTGCGGCGGGTTGATTCGGCAATCCGCCCCACACCGGCGCTCAGCGCGGCGCCCAACAGCAGCATCAACAGCGAACCCCAAGCGGCGCGCGACAGCTGTTTGGCCGCTTCGTCGGCCGCTTCACGCGCTTTCTGCTCGGCCTCGGCCTTGAGTTTTTCCACTTTCTGCACCGCCTGCTGGTAAGCCTGAGCATAGTTATCGACGATTTGGCTCGCTTCATCGCGGCTTTTGCCGGTGCGCGCCGCAACGATATTCACCAGCGCATCCTTGTCGGCGGCGCTCAACGTCGGCTCACCGGACTGCTTGACGCGGTCGAACCACTGCTTGAGCTCGGAGGCGGCCTGCGCCGGATCGGCAGCCGCGTCCATGGCCGATTGCTTGCCGTCGGCGGTCGCCCTATCGGCCTTCTGTTCCAACCGAGCCGGATCCAGTTCCGGCTTGCCGGTCTGCTTGAGCGTGGCGTTCAACTGGTTTTCCAGGCTTCCCCAGTCAAGGCTGATGCCCTTTTTATCCAGCTGTTGCTTGAGGCCTTCGCCCACGTTTGGCGCCGCCGCCGCCAGGCCGCTGCCCGCCAGCGAAAGCCCTTTGCCCACCGCGCTGCCCGCCAGCCCCACCACGCCACTCGCCAATGAAACCACCAGCCAGGTGGTCAGCAAGGTGGTGATCGCCCAGCTCAGCAGGCCATGCAAGCCGCCGCGGTTCGGTGCGGTGCGGCCGGCGACGAACGCGCCTGCGGCCAGCGACGCCAGCGTTGAAACCAGCAGCCAGATCCCGGTGCCGGTGCCAAAGCCGCTCAGCGGGTTACCCTTTTGCATCATATCCACGGCCTGGGCGCCGATAGCCGTGCCCAGCACGCTGAAGATCAGATAAGTCACCAGCGCCACGGCACTCCCGGCCAATATCGAGCCCCATGACACCTGAAACGCAAAGCGATTTGATTCATAGACAGTGGTCATCGTTGTTCCTTATATTTTCTGGACAAGTGATTGCACGCACGGCGGATAACCGCGCAGACAGATGCAGTCTGCCGCGCGGCGTCGTCGGCCGTCCCGGTTCATTTGCGCCAGAATGACTAGTGCATTCACACCCTGCGAATACGCACGTTATGCACTAAGCTGCTCAGCGAGTAGCGTAACCCGCGGCCCCGGTCAGAGGCCGCTCCCTTCTGTCTAGCGGAGAACACATGAGCCAATCCGTCCTGGCCAGCGAAACCCACCGCGGCCACCTGCAGCAAATCATCTCCGGCTTGTCCGACGGCGTGATCCTGACGGATACCGATCGAACGCTGCTCTGGGCCAACGAGGCCGCGTTGGCCATGCATGGCGTGAGTCATCAGAAAGCCCTGGGGGCCAATGCCGGCGAGTACGCGGCGCGTTTTGCCCTGCGCTATCGCAACAATCATCCGCTGGCTTTGGAACAGTATCCGCTGAACCGGGTTGCCGATGGCGAGACCTTCACCGATGTGGTGGTGGAGGTTCGGCAGGCCGACGATCCGAACAGCTTCTGGGTGCACCGCCTGCGGAGCCTGATTATCACCGATGCGCAGGGGCAACCGGAGCTGCTGGCGCTGATCCTGAGCGACGCGACGGAGTGGGCCAGCGCCGAACAGCGCTTTGAAAAAACCTTCAACGCCAATCCGGCGCCGGCGGTCATTTGTCGGCTAAGCGACCTGCGCTACGTCAAGGTCAATCAGGGGTTCCTGGATATGACCGGTTACCAGCGTGAACAGGTCATGGGGCGTTCGGTCTATGAACTCGACGTGTTGGAACAGGCGGAGCACAAAGATCTGGCGATACAGCGCCTGGGGGAAGGCGCCACCATTCCGCAAATGGAGGCCGAGCTGAAACTGCCCGGTGGCGGAAGCAAGCTGGTGGTGGTTGCCGGCCAACCGCTGGACATCAATGAAGACGACTGCATGCTGTTCACTTTTACCGATCTCGAACCCCGGCGCCAGGCGGAATCGGCGCTGCGGGAAAGTGAAGAGCGGTTCGCCAAGGCATTTCGCCTGAGCCCGGTGCCGACGTTGCTGTGTACCGCGCACGAGCGGCGCGTGCTGGACGTCAACGAAGCCTTTACCCGCACCACCGAGTACGACGCCGAAGCCTTGATCGGCAAGACGATCGATGAGATCCCGTTTATTGACGATCCCGAGGCGAACCGCCGTTTGTTTGCCGCGCTGGAAAAAAGCGGCAACGTCGAAGGGCTGGACATCCGGGTGCGCAAGAAAGGGAGCGAGTCGATCGACTGCGTGGCCTCGGCGGATGCCGTCAGCATCCACAATGCGCCCTGCTACCTGCTGGTGCTCATGGACATTACCGAACGCAAACGCTCGGAGCTGGAGCTGGTCAGCGCCATCGAAGAAGTGATGCAGGACGCCTCCTGGTTCAGCCAAACCCTGATTGAAAAACTGGCCAACGTGAAAAGCATCAACCGGCCCGACCAGGCCGGATTGACCGCCAGCGATCTCACGCCGCGCGAGCGCGATGTGCTGGAATTGATTTGCGAGGGGCTGCCGGACAAGAAAATCGCGGCGCGTCTCAATCTGGCGCTCAACACCATTCGCAACCATGTCGCGACGGTCTATTCCAAGCTTGGCGTGCACAGCCGCAGCGAAGCCATCGTCTGGGCCAGAGAACGCGGGCTGTTTACCGGCGGGCTGGCCGCCAGGAACGGCAAGTAGCCTGCAAATGCACTATCCGCACCGATGCAAACGCCCCTTATAGGCTCAAAGTGAAGTGCATAACATGGAGGTGCAAATGCAGGCTTTCGCCCTGTGCGGAAGCCAAACGGATCGAACCTTAGGAGCGCATCACAATGAACAGCGAAAAAGCCAATGGCATGATGGAAAAAGTGGCGGGCAAGGCGCAGGAAATGGCGGGCGACGTCACCGGAAACCCACGTTTGCAGGCCGAAGGCGCCACGCGCTATGCAGCGGGCGCGCTGCAAGAAAAATACGGCGACGCCCTGAGCTGCGCCGGCAGCATGATGAAGAAAAACCCCCTCGCCGCATTAGCCCTCATTGCCGGCGCTGGCCTGTTGACCGGCCTGCTGCTGCGCCGCCGTTGATACGCGCCGGCGAGCAAACCGCTTTTCCCTGAACGCCGCGCCCGGTTAACGACAACCGGGCGCGGTGCTATCGGCCAACGGGCAATGCCGTGCGGGCATATGGCCTTATCGATTTATTCATCCGTTACGCCGACAATGATGATTAACGGCTATTCAGCGGCATCGGGTTATTATGGCGAAACGGCGATATCCCTCATGGAATAGGCGGCATTCTTTTTCATACCGTCGCACGCCACCTTTACTCACTGCTTAACGACAGCCATTTTATTTTCCTCGCGTATTCCTGATTTTTATCGTCTTCTCAACCCAAGCCCATCGGCGGTTATTTACGGTCTTGATGCAATAAATCGGCTTACCCTCAACATCATTAAAACCATCAGGTTAAAATTCGACTCCATTCGTCAAACTGGGTTTATCCTCCTCTCCATTAAATGTTAATATTGCTGTATTGCGCGCACGGAGAAATAGCATGTTCCCCAGTAAAAAACATTCACAGCGGGCCACCCCGCTGACCAGCTATCAATTTTCCCGGCTGCATACTTTCGAATGCGTCGCCCGTCATTTATCTTTTGCGCTGGCGGCGCAAGAATTGTCGATCACCCCCAGCGCCGTAAGCCACCGCATTAATTTGCTCGAAAAGGAGTTGGGTTTTCTGCTATTCCAGCGCTTTCATCGCAGAATTACCCTGACGCCGGAGGGCGAGCGCATGCAATGGGCGCTGGACAGCTCCTTCAACACGCTGAATCAGGAAATTCTGGACATCAAGAATCGCGAGCTGACGGGCACCCTGACCCTCTACTCGCACCCGTCTCTGGTGCAATGCCTGCTGCTGCCGCGCATCGGCGACTTTATCGCCCAGCACCCCACCATTCACCTCAACATTCTGACCGGGCAAGAGATCATCAACCTGGCCAACCGCGGCGTGGACTTGGCGATGTACTTCGGCAAACTGCCCTCGGGGCGGCATCTGGACGAGGCCTTTATGCAAGAATCGATGGTGCCGATCTGTACGCCGCAGTACGCCGCCGCACATAGCCTGTACGATGCGCCGGAAAACCTGGCCCACTGCACGCTGCTGCACGATCGCTACAACTCCGGCGAAGACGAGTGGCAAACCTGGTCGCAACACTTTGCGCTGGGGCTGGATACCGACAGCAAAAGCATGGAGTTCGACCGTTCCGATCTCGCGGTGCTGGCCGCCACGCGGCACCTTGGCGTCGCCATGGGGCGGCTCAATCTGGTGCAGGACTGGATCAAAAGCGGCGAGCTGATCATTCCGTTCACCGACATGACCGTGCCCTGCGAGCACTGCTATTTTACCTCGACCATCTCCGAGCGGCAGTGGCCGAAAATCCTCGCGTTTAAACAGTGGATCATGAAAATCGCCCCTCTGGTCTGATGGCCAGAGGGTTAGCGCTCTATTTTGGGGGAATAAGAAAAATTCAGCGCGCAGGCGTAGAGCCGGCCGGCCTTTGAATAAGAGATATATTTGCGGTTTTTATCCCAGGCCAACAGGGCATTATTGGCAAAATAATAAACCTCCAATTGCATCCCATTAGCCAACCTCGACCAGCCTCGGCTTCTTATCACGGTAAAATCACCGTTGTCACTGAGCGTAATCAGCGGCACGCCCCAGGCATAGCGGGATATTTGCAGCTGAATAATGAATTGGCTTTCGCAGCTTATTTGGTAGTTTTGTACATCAACATCCATAATTTATATTTTGGGTGCCACCCTTCTGTCAAAATAAATAAGATAAGAACAACTCACCACGATTAATCCCAGCACGATCAGCACGGCACCCAATACAAACTCAATTTGCAACGGCTCGCCGAGAATGACGACCCCCGCCAGGATGCCGAATACCGGCGTCATAAAGGTGAGAATGCCCAGCGAGGAAGCCTGATAACGGCGCAGCAGCGAAAACCAGATCAGGTAGCTGAAAAATGACACCACCACGGTCTGGAACAGCAGGCTGTACCAGGCCACCGGGCTCAGGGTGAAATGCAGGTTTCCCGTCGCCAGCGCCGGCAACAACAACAGCACACAGGCGCCCGTCAACTGAAACAACAGCGTCTGTTTGGCCGGGCACTCCGCCAGGCGCGTGGTGCGGATCACCAGGGTAGAAGCTCCCCAGGCGATCCCCGCCAGCAGGCCGTAGAGATCGCCTTTCAGCCGTTCGGCTCCGCCGCTTCCCTCAGCCATGCCCGATATGGCCAGCACCACGCCGCCAAAGGCGATGAGCATGCCCAGCCACTGCACCGGCGACAGGCGCTCCTGAGGAAGGAGAAAATGCAGGCCAAGGGCGGAAAACAGCGGCGCGGTGTACAAAAACACCGCCATATGCGAGGCGCTGGTGTAACGCAGCCCTGCGGAGACAAAAAAGAACTCCAGCGCGAACAATGCCCCCACGCTCAAACCGGCGCACAGCGTGGCGCGATCCCAGGTGAAGCGCTCGCCGCAGCCGCGCGCCAGCAGGTAAACCGCCAGCGCGGCAAGACCCGAGCGAATGGCGATTTGCAGCACCGCCGACACATCCGGCTCGGCGGCCTTGATTGCCACCTGTTGCATTCCCCAGATGGCGCATAGCATCACCATCGTGGCGGCAGCCCTGCCGTCGATTCCGATTCTCGCATTCATAATAGAGTTCTCGCCGCCGTTGAAATAATAACGGGCTACCGTCGCGTTATTCTTTATACACCACGATTTCCTGGTAAAGCTTAATAACTTCACCGTCGCTGTCGACGGAGTCGGTATATTCGGTTTGCTGCGCCAAATGAATCACCTTCCATCCTTTTCGCGCTAATTCAGGGATCGTCAGGCGCCCCACGTCGCGGCAGGTGAACAGGGTATCATCCGACAACCTAAGCTTGCTAACCTCTGCATAATCATAGGCTTGAGAATGACAAACGTGCGACTCCGCCGCCATCGCCGGCAGTGAAAACAGCCCCACTAATAACATTAACAGGTTTCTCATGGCGACCTCCCAATCGCTTATTCATGCCGGCCGATTACGCAGACAAAGGCTGACGTTAATACGCCGGCGAAAGACTCAAATTTATTATCTCTTGCACGGATGAAATTACAGGCTGGCGCCGGTGACTGACAAATGAAAAATATAAACCTTGGCGTTAGATGAATTCATCCGAATCGAGAAACATGAACAGCGGCCCTTTGCACCGCACGGAATGGTCAAAAACCGGCCAATAATTAGCAAGAAAAGTAATTCTTTATGTCACTGTTTATGTTAAAAATGCCGCCCGCCGCTAAAACACCAAAAAAACCGTCAAAATGCGTGAAAACGCAGCGTTCTGCGCAAAACATCGGCTTGGCGGCGCTGATGGGGCGGTCATACATAAAACAGGGATAACACATGGCAATCAAATTGCGCGTATTGACTCAAGCGGTGGCGCTGGGTCTGGCGATCGGCAGCGCGTCGTTCGCCGCTCAGGCGGAAATCACCCTGCTGAAGCAGGATCCGCAGGCCGGCGATCCGCTCAGCCGCCTGAACTTCACCGTTGGCGGCAGCATCCGTCCACAGTTCAACAACATGACGGGCGACGGCGACAAGGGTTCCTACAAGCGTAACGGCTTCGACGGCGGCACCCGCTTCCGTTTCGCGGCGGACTACTACCTGTTCGACGATATCAGCTGGATCAGCTACTACGAGCTGGGCGTGAACATTCCGGCGCTGTTCGACTGGGATCACCACTATGCCGACGGCGCGAGAAACACCAGCCGCCGCATGCTGTACACCGGCCTGAAAAGCAACACCTGGGGCCAGATGACCTTCGGCCAGCAGAACAGCGTTTACTATGACGTGGTGGGCGCCAAGACCGATATCTGGGACTACGACATGTTGGCCCAGGCGCCGGGCAACGGCATCAACGGCGACTACGACGGCTCTTACCGTTCACGCAAGATGCTGAAGTACAAGAACCGCTTCGGCGATGCGGACGTTTATGCCTCGTACCTGTTCAGCGACAGCGACTACCTGCCGGGCAACGGCCTGCGCTATAAGCGCAAAGGCGGCGGCTCACTGGGCGTGGACTACCACATCACGCAGGATCTGACCTGGGGCACCGCCTGGAACTACACCCGCGCCGAAATGCGCAATCCGTCCACCAGCGGCAGCAAGAGCTACGATCAGCACATCGTCGGCACCGCCCTCAGCTGGAAACCGGACAACTGGACGCTGACTTTCGGCGGCGGTTACTACCACGACTTCCTGACCACCAAGAAAACCGACATCAACAATTACTTCGCCGGCGATGCCTGGGGTATCGAATACCTGGCCGGTTATACCGTGCCGGTGGGCCAGTACGCGGTGAAATCGGTAATGCCGTACTTTATGGGCGATCGCCTGGAATACGTCACCGGCCGCAACTACCAGCGCATCGACAACGGCCTCGGGGTGACCGTACAGTTTGACTACGGCTTCCGCGTTGACGTAGAGCACGTGCTGACATCGAGCACCGACAACCTCGGCGATATGACCGTGGTGCGTCTGCGCTACGATTTCTGATTGTTCCGCACGTAAAAAAGGCCGCGCAAGCGGCCTTTTTCGTTATTGAAGCAGCGTCAGAAGCCGCCGCGCGCCGAACGCCCTACCGCTTCGCCCAGCTGCCATACCGCCATGGCGTAGTGGGTGCTGTGGTTATAGCGGGTGATGACGTAGAAGTTCGGCAGGCCGTACCAATACTGGTAGCCGGTGCCGACGTCCAGCCGCAGCAGGCTGGCTTCCTGATTGTCGCCGAGCGAACCCTGCGGGCTTAGGCCGGCTTCCGCCAGCGCAGCGACCGAGTAGCGGGTCTTGAAGCCGTTTTCCAATCCCGGCGCCTGGCCGTTGGCCTGAATCGCGACCGGCTCGCCTTTGGACCAACCGTGCGCCTTGAAGTAATTGGCCACGCTACCGATGGCATCGACCGGATCCCACAGGTTGATATGACCATCGCCGTTGAAGTCGACCGCATAGCTCTTGAAGGAAGACGGCATGAACTGCCCATAGCCCATCGCGCCGGCGAAGGAGCCGCGCAGTTCGAGCGGATCGTCGCCCTCGGTACGCGACATCAGCAGGAAGGTTTCCAGCTCGCCGGCGAAGTAATCGGCGCGGCGCGGGTAGTTGAAGGCCAGCGTCGCCAGCGCATCGATAATGCGGGTTTTACCCATTACGCGACCCCAGCGGGTCTCCACGCCGATAATCCCCACAATGATCTCCGGCGGCACGCCGTACACCTGCCAGGCCCGCTGCAGCGCATCCTGATATTGATTCCAGAACACCACGCCGTTTTGCACGTTATCCGGCGTGATGAACTTGTTGCGGTAGCGCAGCCAGGAACCGTTCGGGCCGGTAGGCCCCTGGGTAGACGGTTTCGGCGCCTGCCTGTCCATCAGCCGCAGCACCGAATCCAGGCGCCGAGCCTGCGCCAGCACGTCGTGCAGCTGCTGTCGATCAAAGCCATGTTCCCGCACCATCTTATCGATAAAGCGTGCGGTATTCGGGTTATTGGCGAAATCTCCACCCAGCGGCGCGCCGCTGTGCGCCGGGCTCAGCAAAAAGCCGCCCTTTACCGGGGTGCCCTGCGGCGTAGCGGTGGTACTGGGTTTCGGCGTGCTGCTACAGGCAGCAAGCAAGGTAATCAGCGGTAAAAGCGCAACCAGGTGACGCATCGGATATCCATATAGCCATGCAAGAGATAAGTGGGAGTTATGTTAATGCATTGTTCAACGCGAACAAACAGGATTATGCCGCCAATTACCGCGCCAGGTAGCCAAACGTGCCAAATTGTGACGTTTTGCACGGTGAGAGAACGCCCGGCGCGGCCGCGCGGAATCTCAACCGCGACTAAATGAGAAAAATTATCACCTTGACGCCCCCTTTTACCCCGATAAAATGCCCGGCTGCTTGCCACCCGGCTATCGCCGCAATGATCACGACAATGGACTGTGATGGAATCTCTCGGACAACTCACCAAAGACCTGTACCGTGGGCGCATCTCGCGCAAACCCTTTATTTTCTCGCTGGCGATCTTCGCCGTTGGCATCGTGCTGCTGTCGTTTCTGTCGACCTATCTGGACAAAAACCATTTTCGCGCCCATGCGCACGGCGATACCGAGGAATTCGTCTCGGTGCTGCTGTATCTGCTGTGCATCATGGTCTGGGCGCTGTTCTGTTTCGGCCTGGTGGCGTGGTTCATGGCCAAAACCGCGTTTCGGCTCAACGATATCGGCCTGCCCGGCTGGGCGCTGGCCGTGGCGTGCTATGTTTGCTCGGTGCTCAACAACTACTCCCCCGGCCCGGTGGCGCGCTGGCTGCCGCTTTTCAGCCTGGCCGTCATGATCTGCGCCCTGCTGTTGCCGCCGGGCGGGCTGCGCCGCAGGCCGGGCGGCGACGCTGACGATTAACGCAGCTGCACCACCTTGTTCGCGGCCGGTTCGGCCGCCGTCAGCCTGCCGCTGACCTGGCTGATGCCGCCGCCGCTGTTATGGGACACCACGGCAATCGGCAAACGCCGCAGCTGCCGGGTCAGCTCGGGCGTGATATAGCCGATGTGGGTGTTCTGTTGCTGTTTCCGCCAGCGGCCGGCCGCCCTGCGACGGGAGAAATACTGGTTGTATTTAGCCCAGGCGATCAGCGTGACGGCATTGAACAACGCCACAATGATGTACAGCGAGATCACTTCCAGCAGCGACAGGGCGGAGCCCACCCCGTGCTGATCCATCACCGACATCAGGCCGCGGCTGAACAGATAAAGGAAGCCGCACCAGGCGAAAAGCGTCAGCAGGCTGTCTACCACGCGCGGCAGCAGGCCGCGTTCGGAATAAATCAGGACGTCCGTCATTCTTTGATCCTCCCAATGCCCCGATCGGGGCTGATCCAGCGCGCACGCCCGCGCCGAGCTTTCAACATCACTTTGGAAAACGCCACCAGCGTGGTCAGCAGGCTGAGCAGCCAATACACCAGCGGATACCAGATGATCCAGAACAGCGAGCGGCCGAAGCCCTTCTCATAGCGCTTCTCCAGCAGCAGGCTGACGGTGAACTGCAGCAGGCACACCACGCCCAGCACCAGCCCGGTAAACGCCGGCGTCAGCAACGAGTGAATGCGGATGCCCTCCGGCAGCGGCACCGCCAGCCCAACCAGGAAAATCAGCACGCTGACCAGGTAAGTGAACGCCCACAACGTGGAGAGGCAATACTCGGCGAACAGCAGCCACATATGCCGGTGCTCCCAGGCCCACAGGTTGCGCAGGTTCTTTAAAAACACCTCGGCGCCGCCCTGCGCCCAGCGCAGGCGCTGCTTCCACAGCCCGCGCAGGGTCTCCGGCATCAGGATCCAGCACAGCGCCCGCGGTTCGAAGAAGATAGCCCAGTGCTTGAGCTGCAGTTTCCAGCTGATGTCGATGTCTTCGGTGATCATGTCCTGGCTCCAGTAACCGACATCGGTAAGCGCTTGCTTACGAAACGCGGCCACCACGCCGGAGATGGTGAACAGGCGGCCATAAACGCGCTGCGTGCGCTTGATAAGGCCGATGATCGACGAAAACTCACCGACCTGGATGCGGCCGATCAGGGTGGAGCGCGTGCGGATGCGCGGGTTGCCGGTCACCGCGCCGACGTGCGGATTGGCCAACAGCGGCGCCACCAAATAGGCCGCCGCATCGCGATCCAGCAGCGCATCGCCGTCGATGCACACCAGATACTCGCTGCGCGCCGCCGCCGCGCCCGCCTGCAGCGCGATCGCTTTGCCCTGATTTTGCGCCAGATGGATCACCCGCAGCCGGGGGAACTCCAGCGTCAACTGGTCCAGCACCTCGGCGGTGTCATCGCTGGAGCCGTCGTTGATGGCGATCACTTCGATATTTTCATAGCGCTGCGCCATCGCCGCCGAAATGGTTTCACGCGCGTTCAACCCTTCGTTGAAACAGGGGATCAGCACGCTGATCGACGGGTTGCCCGGCAGCACCGGCGCGGGCATGTCCGGGCTCCAGCGCCAGTGGCGCTCGCGGTGCAGCCAGAAATAGATGCCGCCGGCGATCCAGATGCCGGACATGAACAGCGGCCAGAAGAACACAAAGTTGAGCAGCACTTCGCCGGTAAACAGCAGGACGATGCCGAAAGGCACGCTCAACACCAGACACAGGATGAATAAGGCAATTAAACGATCGGTCATGGCAGTGGGAACCAGGCTGAGGACAACACCGGGCGAACGGCATCCAGCTTAGGCCGATCGTCGAGGAAGTTGTCGGGGTAATAACCAAAGCTCTGAGCGCCATTGCGCTGCAGGCGACGCATCCATTCGGCCAGCAGTTGACCGTCATCCAGGCTTATCCGGCGCTCCTTGCGCCAGTCGACGGCCTGCAACTCAAACACCGTTTTATCGAGCGCGCCGGGGTAAGCGGCCACTTTGCCCACCAGTTGATCCAGCCAGCGGCCGCTGTCGGCGCGCGGCACGTTTTCCATCAGCGGCATCGCCATCGGCGCCACCCAGTCGTAGGCCTGCAGGAAATCCGCCAGATTCTGGCCGAACCAGGCTTCGCTGGCGGGATCGAGCACCGGCATCGCATAGATGTTGCGCGCGGTTTGCACCTGCGGGCCGCGGATCGCCCGCACCCGCTCGGTCAGCGACTGGGTAAATTCGATCAGCGCCCGGCTCTTGAAGCGCGTCCAGCGCGCCATCGCCTGCGGATCCTGGCGTATCGCCGCCACCGAATCGGCGAAGCCGGCCTGGCGGTAGGCCGCAACGGCGTCGGGGCCGGCGTCCTCGAAGTCCGACAGCAGGGCATCGTCGTGGAACAGGATCCCTTTGAAGGTGGCGTGGGCCGCCAGATCCTCGTAGATCTCACCGATGCGCTGGCGCGCCACCGGGCTGAACGGCGACAGGCGGCGGTACTGCTTGTCGTCTACCGACAGCTGCCCGCTTTGCGGATCGAGGCGCTGTACGCGCGGCACGTCAGATCCCAGCTCGAACGCCAGCACCGGCATCCAGGCATACACGGCCACGCCGGTGCGCGAAGAGAGCTGCCAGGAGACCCGGTTGAACAGGTCGGCCTTCATCGGCAGCCAGCGGTTGGGGAAATAGAGCTCGCGCACGTTGCCGTCGCCTTTTGGATCGGCGAACGCCTGCAGGAAAACGGTATTGATGCGCAGGTCGTAGATGCGCTGGATCAGCTTGTCGAGGTTTTTGGCCTGCTGCTGCGGATCGGGATCGTAAAGGTAGTCGAGATCGACGTGCGCCACCCGCATGATCTGCCGGTTCTGTATCTGCGTCAGCTGCTGGGCGAAGCTCGTCAGCGACGGGTTGCCGGCCACCAGCATGCGCGGCACGTTCTCAGGCGCGTTGACGTCTGCCAGCCCGTTCTCCAGCGTCAGCGCCATGCGGTAACCGTGCTTGCGCGCGATGTCCAGCGCCACGCCGCCGGCCGCGCCGTACGGCCAGACCCAGACGCGCGGCGCCTTGCCGGTGGCGGCGGTGATGCGCTGGGTGATCAACGCCACGTCCTTCTCGATGCGTTGGCGATATTCCGCCTCGCTTTCGTAGCGGCCCTGCTTGGCGTCGTACAACCGATTGGCGACCGCCGGTTCGGTATTGCCCTGCGGGTTAGCGATGCCGCCGTAATGCGAAGCGTAGGTGTGCGCGCCGATCTCCACCAAGCCGGAGTCCGACACTTCCCGCACCTGCTGCCAAGTGAGGAAGCGATCGCGCGGCGTCATCAGGCCGCCGAAATCGACCGGCTTGTCGGCCGGCGCATCCAGCCAGACGCCGACCGGCGCCAGCACCGCCGGCCAGTTGTAGGCCTTCAGCAGCGGGAAGACCCGGCTGTAGAAGCTGCGGTAGCCGTCGTCGAAGGTCAGCAGCACCGCCTTGTTCGGCAACGCCGGGCCGCCGTTTTGCGCCTGCAGGATCTGCTCGACCGACACCGGCTGGTAGCCGTTTTGCTTCAGCCAGGCGAACTGTTCATTGAGCGCGCTGGTGCGCACCGACATGTAGCGCTGGTCCGCCGCGCCGTCTTCCACGTCGTGATACGCCAGCACCGCGTAACGGTTGGCCGGCCACGGGCGTTCCATCGGCCCCACGGGCCGCTCCGCCGGCGGCGTGAAGCGCGGCACGTCCGCCTGGCTGCAGGCGGTGGTCAGCAACGCGGCCAACACGAAAAGCGAAGATCGAATAAGCATGATTATTCCTTTAAAAACGATAATTCAGATCAAACGTCACGCCGATGTTCCGCTCGCGCTTGCCGTCGTAAGGATGCTTCTCAAACTGCAGCATCGCGCCGGCGTCCAACACCCCGTTCCAGCTGATGCGCTGGCCGTAACCCAGCTGGGTGATCGGCTTGCGCGCATAGTCCCGCTGCCAATAGCTGCCGGCGCCGGCCTGGAACTGCTGGCTCCACTCGGTCTGATAATGGCGATACAGGGTGTGATCGAGCGTTAACGACGGCAGCAGCGTGAAGTCGCGCTTCGGGTTGTAATACGGCACGTTCTCCTGGCTGTTGCGGCTGCCGGACAGCGTCAGGTTCATGTCCAGCCGATAACGGGCGCCGGCGAGCAGCCGTTGCCGCCCTTCCAGGCCGTATTCCAGCCGGTTGTTGCCGTCCGAGAAGTGCGAAGGCGCCACGCTGGCGCGCAGCTCGCGGCTTTCGTTCTGCTGCCAACGCAGCCACAGGTTGCCGCCGTTGGCGCTGATGCCGTTGGTCAACGCGCGCAGCGGCGTCTCGGCCGACAGGCGCGCCACCGAACCGCCGAGGCGCCATTGATCATTCAGGTCATACCAGGATGAAAGGCGCAGGCCGAGCTCATTGCCGTGGCCGTAGTTGCGGTTGGCCACCTCGGCTTCCAGCCACAGATCGCGCGAGCGCCACTCGGCGCCGGCGCTGAGATCGCGGTTGATGCCCTTGCCCTCGTCGAACTGGCCGGTGTTGAATCCCCAGCCGGTGAACAGCCGCCAGTTGTCGTCGATCGGCGGTGAATAGAGCGCAGCGTGAATGCCGAAATCGTGGCTGCCGCTGACCGGCCCGTCGGAATCGATGCCCTGATTGCCGCTGATGCGCAGTTCAGACATGTGGTGAATGCGGCGCGAACGCTCGAGCTGCTGAGCGGCGACGCTTTCCGGCGCGCGTTGGATGACGTCGTCGGCCAGCAAATCCAGCTGCCGCCACTCCTGCAATTCCTGCGCGACATAGCCCTGCTGGATCTCCAACGGCAGGCTGCGCGGCTCCAGCCCTTCCACCTGCTTCAACTCGTCCTCGGCGCGGCGCGGCCAGCCGCGCGCCAAATAAACGCTGGCCAATGAGATGCGCAGCCCCTGATTGCCCGGCGCCGTGCGCGCCAGATGGGTCAACTGCCGTTCGGCCTCGGCCAGATCGCGTTGATAAACCCGTGACTGCGCCAGCAGCGATTGGCCGACCAGCCAGTCATCGTTGTAGGCCAGCGTCGGCAACTGGTACAGGCGGGTCGCGTAGGGATAGCGCTGGCTGACGCGCTGCGCCAGCAACGCCGCCCGATCGATGCGTTCGTCCTCCGCCTGCGCGTAAAACAGATCGGTTTCGTCTTCGGCGGTCACCGCCTGCGGCGCGGCGGCGTTCAAGCGGCTGAAAATGGCCTGCGCCTTGTCCGGCTGCTGCAGGTAGAGGTAGGCGGACGCCGCCCAGCGCTGGGCATAATCCGGCACCGTGCGCCCTTCCGCCTGCAAGGTTTGATACTCGCTCACCACATCGGCCATGCGATAACGCGCCAGCAGCGCGCCCAGGCGATCGATACGCGCCTGCTGGTAGCTGTCCTGCGCCTCCGGCAGCGGCCGCCACTGCGTCAGCAGTTGGTCATAGCGCGCCAGCGCGCGGTCGGCGATGACGAAGCGTTCCTGTTCGCCACGAGCATCGATAAACGACAGCCGCACCAGTTCGGCGGCTTCATCCGCCTGCAGGCGCCGCTGCTGCGCGGGCGGCAATGCCAGCCCCTGGCTTGCACGCAGCGCCGGATCCGCGACCCGGTTCGCCGCCAGCAGCGTCACGTAATAAGCCTGAATGCCGGCGTCGGACGGCGCCAGCGCACGGGCGCGGGTCACGTTTTCCAACGCCGCCCAGCTGCGGCCGGCGGCCTGATCCACATAGGCGCGCGTCAGATACCACGTCGCCGGTTCCAGTAACTTCTCCGCTTTGGCCGCTTCCGTTTGCGCCTGCGCATCCCGCCCGGCATCCGCCAGCGTCATCACGTAGCCACGCTGCAGGCCGCCGTCGGCGGGAGCGAGCTGCAACGCCGCCCGCCACAGGCGCAGCGATGGTTGCCACTGCTTAAGATTGCGGTAGGCGCGGGCCGCCGTCGCCAGGCTGCCGCTATCCCGCTGCAGCGCGGCGCCGTCGGCACGCCAGAGTGCGACCACCTCTTCGTCATGACCGGCCCAACCGGCCACCTGGATATAATCGGCTCGCTGCTGCAGGCTCAACCCCTCCCGAGCGCGCCGCTGCGATAAATACGCCAACACCGGCGCGGTATCGCCCGATCTGGCCTGACGGATCAGCGCGTCATAGCGCTCATCCGCCAGCGCGGCGGCCGGCAGGGATAAACCGATAAACAGCAATGACGCCGCATATTTGGTGACGTGGCGTTCGGTAAAGCGTAATGAACGCGAGTTAACTTTAGGCACGAGGTATTCCTTTAATCCGTGAGCTGCTGTCCTGGCAGAGTGCAAATGCGAGCAGGCACCCGAAAAGTCGGCTAGAGCCGTCGGGTAATAAGCATGGAGTAATGAATATTTCTGTCTGGCGCAGACATAAAGAGAATCGAATGCGCCTTTGCCTAAAAAGAGTATTTTATAAAGCTGCCGGTGAATACCGCAGCCAGGTGATATCTGCCTGAAACTGGAATTTCACAATTGTTAATAAGTGAAATAATAAAAATTAAACCACCACAAATCAAACACATGAACTTTTATCATGATCAATATTCTTATTTTCACCCTTCCGTGTGAAATTGTATAAAAACCGGCGTGATATTTGATTTTAATTCTCATTATCACCCATCAACAGGGATATTAATCCAAACACCTAATTAAATAATCTTCCTTCCCGGAAAAAATAATAAGAATATTGCTCACAAGGAAATTAAATTTGCCTGCTAATAATTATTACTTTCAATTTAAATTCCCCCACGGCTGCGTTCATGCTGGCTATCTTCCGGGCATGCCGTCACAATAGCGCCTCATTCAGGCTTCAATCAGGGATTGCCATGTACAGCCACTACCCCGCCCATTACACCTTCGATCGCGATAGCGACGCCTGGCAGATCGGTTTTCACGACTTCCCCGAGTGGCAATCTGCCTGCTATAAACGCGAAGACATCGAGCTGGAAGCGCAGGAAAGCCTGCTGGCCGCCATCGCCGCCGCGATGGACGAAGGGCTGCCCCTGCCCGCCCCTTCCCCTGTGCAAACCGATGATCTGAGAGTACATCTGCCGGCGCTGGTGGCGCTGAAGATCGAGCTGCACAACGCCATGCTGCGCAAAAACACCGGCAAAGCGGCGCTGGCACGCAAGCTAGGGTTCAACGGCGGGCAAATGGAGCGGTTGCTGGATATCGGCTACGCCTCGAAGGTTGAGGCGTTGGAGCAGGCACTATATCTGCTGGGCTACGAAGTGCGCGTGACAATAAGCGAAGTTTGCCAATAGGTTAGCGGCAGGTAAGCGAAATATTATCCAACGGGGCTAAATTTTCCCCGTTTTGCGCCGATATGATCGCTACCTAATCACTTGTCGCAACAACGAAGGCTAAAAATGGAGTGGAGTCGCCGTCATATTTGGGCCGTTATTCTGCTGTCTTGTCTCGTTTTTTGGGTCATTTTGGCGACCGGCATCAACGCCGTCGCCTGAGCGCCTGCCGCCGCATTGCAATACCTCGATTTTATAGCCCGCTGCGGCGGGCTACTTCCTGGCGCTTGCCCATAAAAAGCGTTATAAAACAGCCCTCACTGTGCAAAAAACAGCCAAAAATTGTGATCAAAAACACAGTATTGAAATCAGACCAGTATTGAGAGTACATTAGCGCCGATCCTGTCGCGGTTCGGATTTTACCTCACGGAGCATGAGGCGCGACAACCGGACAACCCGCGCTCGAGGACGTTGTTCTTTCGCTTGGAAGAATCCGCCCGACAAGCAGGTTGCCCATAAAATACTCAGCACAACAATCGGGATCATTGCTGGCGAGGACTCCAGACAGGAGTTGTTCAGTGAAATATTTTTTGATGGGCGTGTCATTCATGCTGGTTGCCTGGGTTGGCACCTTCATGTTGATGGTTGCCTGACAGCAGCCTGACCGGGAACACAGACAAAGGGACGCGCAAGCGTCCCTTTGGCGTTTCGGCTAGCGATCATTTGCCCGGCATCATGCGGCGCAGGGTGTCGTCCTTGCGCAGATAGTGATGATACAGCGCCGCCAACGCATGCGCGCCAATGATAAAGTAGCCAACGTTTGCCAGCGTCTCATGCACCGTTTTGACCAGCCGGCGCATCACCGGATCCGGCGTCATCCACTGCGGCACCGGCCAGCCCAGCAAAGACCACGATTTTCCGCCGTAGGCCAGGGTTAACATGCCCAGCAGCGGCAACATCAGGAAGACCACGTACAGCAGCCAATGGAAGATCTTGGCGCCCACTTCCTGCCATTCCTCCAGCGGGGGCGTGATCGGCGGCGCAGCGCGGAAAGCGCGCACCGCCAACCGAATCAGCATCAGGGCAAAGACCGATACCCCGAAATTAAAGTGCAGATTTTTGACCACCGGCCCCCACGCCTCCGGCATCGAATCCTTCAGCAACATCGCCGAATAGGTGAGGATCACCAGCAGCAGCGTCAGCCAATGTAAAACGATTTGCGATCGCGCGTAGCGGTTACTCATACACTCAGTCCAAAAAATAAAACTCAGCGTAGTCGAGCATAATGGGGAAATAATGAAGAAAACCTTGGGACGGAAAAAATAAGGCCGGGCGAACGCCCGGCCTGACAGGATTATTTGGCGCTGCCGCCTTTCCCCGGCTTCAGCAGCCCGTCCGCGCGGAACATCGCCTTGATGCCGCGCACCGCCTGGCGGATACGGTCCTGGTTCTCGATCAGCGCGAAGCGCACGTGGGTATCGCCGTAGTCGCCGAAGCCGATGCCCGGCGAGACGCAGACCTTGGCTTCCGCCAGCAGGCGTTTGGCGAACTCCAGCGAACCGAGGTGGGCATAAGGCTCGGGAATTTTCGCCCACACGTACATCGACGCCTTAGGATTTTCCACCATCCAGCCGGCCTCATGCAGCCCCTTCACCAACACGTTGCGGCGCTGCCGATACTGCTCGGCGATATCGCGCACGCACTGCTGATCGCCCTCCAGCGCGGCGATGGCCGCCACCTGCAGCGGCGTAAAGGTGCCGTAGTCGTGATAGCTCTTGATGCGCGCCAGCGCGCTGACCAGCTCGGGGTTGCCGACCATGAAACCGATGCGCCAGCCGGCCATGTTGTAGCTTTTCGACAGGGTGAAGAACTCCACCGCAATGTCTTTCGCTCCCGGCACCTGCATGATCGACGGCGCTTGCCAGCCGTCATAGACGATATCGGCATAGGCCAGATCGTGGATCACCAGCACGTTGTACTGCTTGGCCAGCGCCACCACCCGCTCGAAGAAATCCAGCTCCACGCACTGCGCGGTCGGGTTGGACGGGAAGCCGAGGATCATCATTTTCGGGCGCGGAATGGTTTCCCGAATGGCGCGCTCCAGCTCACCGAAGAAATCCACGCCGTCCACCAGCGGCACCGAACGCACCTGGGCGCCGGCGATCACCGCGCCGTAAATGTGGATCGGGTAGCTGGGGTTCGGCACCAGCACGGTATCGCCGTGATCGAGGGTCGCCAGCATCAGGTGCGCCAGCCCCTCTTTCGAACCGATAGTGACGATGGCTTCGCTTTCCGGATCGATATCCACCTGATAACGGTCGGCATACCAGCGCGAAATGGCGCGACGCAGGCGCGGAATGCCGCGCGAGGTGGAATAACCGTGGGTGTCGTCGCGCTGGGCGACGGCGCACAGTTTTTCCACGATGTGCGGCGGCGTCGGGCCGTCGGGGTTACCCATGCTGAAGTCGATAATATCCTCGCCGCGACGGCGTGCGGCCATCTTCAGTTCGGCGGTGATGTTGAATACGTAAGGGGGAAGGCGTTCAATGCGCGTGAAACGGCGCTGTGGACTGTTATCAGCCATAGGGGATTCCTCGATAGACGTTAGCGCCCGGACCGTCCGAGCGACGCTGGCCAGCGAACTGACCGAATATCGAACATAGCGCAGCGCCGACGAGCTTGTCGATACCCGGCGCGATATTTTTATTTGCCGCCCTGAAACTCCGCCGCCAGCAGCCCGAACAGCCAGTCGTCGCACCACTGCCCCGCCAGACGGTAGTTGTCGCGCAGCGTGCCTTCCAGCTGAAAACCGCACGACTCCAGCAGGCCGCGCGAAGCGAGGTTGCCCGCGGTCACGGTGGCGGTCAGCTTGTGAAAACCGCAGGCGTTCACCGCAAAATCCAGCACCGCCCGCAGCGACTCCTTGCCATAGCCCTTGCCCTGGCCGGCAGGCAAACTCCCGTATCCCACTTCTGCCTGCCGATACGGCACCCACTGCGGGCGAAAGCCGGTAACGCCCACCGCCTCCCCGCTGTGCTTCTCACGCATCACCAGGCACAGCCACTGCTCACCGTGTTTGTCCCAGGCCGGCAACCGCTCCTCGAACCGGGCGCGGATCTCCGCTTCGCTGCGCGGATCGGAGATGTAACGGATCACCTCGGGATCTTGGTACAGGCGCAAAAACAGCGGCCAATCCTCGGCGGTTATCGACTGTAAGTGCAGACGTTCAGTGACCAGCTTCATAAAATCTCCGAAAAACGAAAAAGAGGAACTTACGAATGAAAGATATCTCTTTATTTTCCCCGATTGGTTGCCGATAATCATTCACGTTAAAACCACAAAACCATAACGTCTTGCCCGATTCCCTACAACCGCTCGCCGCAGTCACTCACGCGGCACGAGGAGAACACCATGGCCTCTTTAGTCATCGACGATATTCCGCAGACGATCGTTAACGTCAAGCGCCAGCTGCGCCAGGCATTGCCGAACTACCGCGACGTATTTCTGGCGCTGGAAGAGAACATCCGCGGCCAGGTCGAACAGATCCGGCGCGAGCTGGCCGCCGGCCACAATCCGGTGCCGCAGATCGACGCGGAAGATATCCTGCAGCAGCGCGTCAGCGAGCAGCAGATAGCGCTGATCAAACAGCGCGGCGCCTGCGCCATTCGCGGCGTGTTTCCCCGCGCCAAGGCCGAGGGCTGGAACCGGGAAATCGGCGACTACCTCGAGCGCAACAACTTCGTCGAGCGGTTGAAAAACGCCGCCGAAGACAACTATTTCGGCAAGCTGGCCGCCAGCAAACCGCAGATCTACGGCATCTATTGGTCGAAACCGCAGGTCGAGGCGCGGCAGGATGCGCGCATGCATGCGGTGCAGGTGTTCCTCAACAGCCTATGGGCCACCGAGAGCAACGGCAAACAGCATTTCGATCCGACCCGCGTCGCCACCTATGCCGATCGTACCCGCCGCCGCCCGCCGAACTCCTCGTCGCTGGGTCTGTCGCCGCACGTCGACAGCGGCACCATCGAGCGCTGGCTGGACGAAAACTTCCGCTATGTGTATCGCCACGTTTTCTCCGGCGACTGGCAGCAGTACGATCCCTTCGCCGCCGACGGCCGCACCGAGGTGCGCGAGATAGCCTCGCCGGCGGTCTGTTCGATGTTCCGCACCTTCCAGGGTTGGACGGCGCTGACGCCGCAGCGCACCAATGCCGGCACGCTGAACCTGGTGCCGATCGCCAATGCCATGGCCTATGTGCTGCTGCGCGCGCTGCAGGACGACGTCACCGACGACGATCTGTGCGATGCGGCGCCGGGGCGCGCGCTGTCGATCTCGGAAAAATGGCATCCCCTTTTATTAAGTGGGATTTCCCCTATTCCCGATCTGGAGCCGGGCGACACGGTATTTTGGCACTGCGACGTGATCCACGCGGTGGAGAACGAGCATAACGGCGAGTTCGACAGCAACGTGATGTACATCGCCGCCGCGCCGGGCTGCACGAAAAACGACGCCTATCTGCAGCGCCAGCTGCCGAGCTTTATCGACGGCAGAACGCCGCCGGACTTCGCCCCCGACGACTTCGAGGTGGATTTCGACGGCCGCGCCACCGTCGACCTGCTGACGCCGCTGGGCAAAGCGCAGCTCGGCATGGGCTGATCCCCCGCCCGTGGCGCGCGCCACGGGCCCCTTTCGCTGTGGTATACTGCCGCCATCCGTAGGCCGCAGCGAGAACCCGTCGTGCACCCTTTTTTTGAAATGCTGTTGGCGGTGTTTGATCGCGCCGCGCTGATGTTGATCTGTCTGTTTTTCCTGACCCGCACCCGGCTGTTCCGCCAACTGCTGCAAAAAGAAGACCATACGCCGCTCGAGCTCGGCATCGTCACGGCGATCTTCTCGCTGTTCGCGCTGTTCAGCACCTACTCCGGCATCAACGTCGAAGGGTCGCTGGTCAACGTGCGCGTCATCGCCATCATGGCCGGCGGCATCCTGTTCGGCCCCTGGGTGGGGATCGTCACCGGCATCGTCGCCGGGGTGCATCGCTATCTGATCGACATCGGCGGCATCACCTCGGTGCCTTGCCTTATCACCAGCATCATCGCCGGCATCAGCGCCGGCTACATCAACCTCAAGGTGAAAAAAGAGCAGCGCTGGCGCGCCGGCATCGTCGGCGGCATGCTGTGCGAATCCCTCACCATGCTGCTGATCGTGCTGTGGGCCAAGCCGACCGAGCTTGGGTTGGACATCGTGTCGCAGATTGCCCTGCCGATGATCCTCGGCACGGTGTGCATCGGCCTGATCGTGCTGCTGGTGCAGAGCGTCGAGGATGAAAAAGAGGTGATCGCCGCGCGCCAGGCCAAGCTGGCGCTGGATATCGCCCACAAGACGCTGCCCTATTTCCGCAACATCAACAGCGAATCGCTGGCCACCATCTGCGATATCATCCGCCAGGACATCCGCGCCGACGCGGTGGCAATCACCGATACCCACCAGGTGCTGGCCTACGTCGGCGTAGGGCGCGAAGCCTACCCGATCGGCCGCGAAGGGCTGAGCCGCGTCACCCGCGAAAGCATTCGCCACGGCAAAATCATCATCAAGAACAACCTGGAAAACCCGGCCGCGCCGCAGATCCATTCGCAGCTGGTGGTGCCGCTGTGGGAAAAAGGCGAAGTGACCGGCGCGCTGAAAATTTACTACTGCCACGCCCACCAGATCACCAACACGCTGAAGGTAATGGCGGTCGGGCTGTCGCAGATCATCTCCACGCAGATAGAGGTTTCCCGCATCGAGCATCTGCGCCAGATGGCGGACAAAGCCGAAATGCGCGCGCTGCAGAGCAAGATCAACCCGCACTTCCTGTTCAACGCGCTGAACGCCATCTCTTCCTCTATCCGCCTGAATCCGGACACCGCGCGCCAGCTGATCATCAATCTGTCGCGCTACCTGCGCTACAACCTGGAGCTGAACGACGAACTGATCGATATCCGCAAGGAGCTGCATCAGATTCAGGACTATATCGCCATCGAACAGGCGCGCTTCGGCGCCAAGCTGACGGTGATTTACGACATCGACGACGACGTCTCGGTGCGCATTCCCAGCCTGCTGATCCAGCCGCTGGTGGAAAACGCCATCGTGCACGGCATCCAGCCCTGCAAGGGTAAAGGGGTGGTGGTGATCGCGGTGAAAGATCAGGGCGATCGGGTGAAGATTTCGGTGAAGGATACCGGCCACGGCATCAATCAGGAAACCATCGACCGGGTGGCGCGCAACGAGATGCCGGGCCACAATATCGGCCTGCTCAACGTGCACCACCGCGTGTCGCTGCTGTATGGTGAAGGGCTGCATATCCGCCGCCTGGAGCCGGGCACCGAAATCGCGTTCTACATCAGCAAAAACGGCGGCAAGCTGCATCAGGAACCGAGCGCGCCGCCGGTCGGGGAGGCCTCATGAAAGCCATCATCGTGGAAGACGAACTCCTCGCGCAGGAAGAACTCAGCTACCTGATCAAGAAACACAGCAATATCGATATCGTCGCCAGCTTCGAGGACGGCCTCGACGTCCTGAAATACCTGCAAACCCACCAGGTCGACGCCATTTTCCTCGACATCAATATCCCGTCGCTGGACGGCGTGCTGCTGGCGCAAAACATCAGCAAGTTCGCGCATCGCCCGTCGATCGTGTTCATCACCGCCTATAAAGAGCACGCGGTGGAAGCGTTCGAGATCGAGGCGTTCGACTATATCCTCAAGCCCTATCACGAAGCGCGCATCGTCACCATGCTGCAAAAGCTGGAGGCGCTGCATCAGCGCCCCGCCGGCGCGGCGGAACCGGCCAGCGCGCCGAGCCGCGGCAGCCACAGCATCAACCTGATCAAAGACGAGCGGATCATCGTTACCGACATCAACGACATCTACTACGCCGCCGCCGATGAAAAGGTGACGCGGGTCTATACCCGCCGGGAAGAGTTCGTGATGCCGATGAACATCACCGAGTTTTACGGCCGGCTGCCGGAAGCGCATTTCTTCCGCTGCCATCGCTCTTACTGCGTTAACCTGGCGAAGATCCGCGAGATCGTGCCCTGGTTCAACAATACCTACATTCTGCGGCTGAGCGATCTTGAGTTTGAAGTGCCGGTCAGCCGCAGCAAGGTGAAAGAGTTTCGCCAGCTGATGCGCCTGTAAGCGCTTACCAGCGCGGGCCCGGACGGTAGTAATAGCCGGGCGGCGGCGGTGGCGGCATGCGGTAATGCGGCCGGTCTCGCCAGTCGCGCCGCGGCGGCCCGTAGTAAATCACCCGTGGCGGCGGGCCATAATAGTACCCGCGCGGGCGTTCATACCGGTGGTGATCGGCCCACCAGCGCGGATCGCGCCAGCGATAGCCGTCCCAGTAGTGGCCGCGATTATCGCGATCGCCGATATGCAACGACAGGCCCGGCACGTTCACGCCGATGGACACGTCGGCGTGGCTCGCCAGCGGCAGCGCCAGCAGCGCGGCCAGTAACAACAGCGTTTTTTTCATTTCATGGACTCCTGCAGAGCGGACCTCGTCCGATCGCAGATAACATAGTCCCGCGCTCATCGCCGCTCTATAGGCGCAATGCCGATTTACGCCTTTCAGACGCATCCTTCACAATCTCACCACAATCGTTCACCGGCAGTTAACAATAAATCGTTGATATCTTTGATGTAGATCACGTGCCACCCACGGCATTTCACGCGCTTTTCGGCGCAAAAACGGCAACTCACGCCGCATAACATGCATTTCATTCCTTCCGCCGTGCAACTCATTCCCGATCCGCCGCCCGCCGGGGGGGCCGGCCATATAATAAGCCCATACCGCGGGAACACAGCTTCACCCCGCAAATTTCAGCCAGCGGCTCACGCCCGGCAACGCACACACAGGAAGGAGACCGGCCATGAACACCAAACCGGCAAATCGCAGCTTAATCGTTCTCGGCACCATCATCTGTCAGATGGGCCTGGGCACCATCTACACCTGGAGCCTGTTCAACCAGCCGCTGGTCGACAAGTTCCACTGGGGACTGGCGGACGTCGCCACCACCTTCTCCATCACCAGCTTCTTCCTGGCCTTCGCCACGCTGTTCGCCGGCAAGCTGCAAGAGCGCTTCGGCATCCGCAACCTGACGCTGTGTTCCGGCATTCTGGTCGGCCTGGGCCTGATCGCCAGCGCCCACGTCAGCTCGCTTGACATGATCTACCTGCTGGCCGGCGTGGTGGTGGGCTTTGCGGTCGGTATCGCCTACATCTCCACTCTGTCCAACCTGATTAAGTGGTTCCCGGCCAATAAAGGCCTGATTTCCGGCATCTCCGTCGGCGCATTCGGCAGCGGCAGCCTGCTGTTCAAATACGTCAACGCCGCCCTGATCGCCGACGTCGGCGTTTCCGGCGCCTTCTTCTACTGGGGTGCCATCGTGATGGGTCTGATCGTCGTCGGTTCCCTGCTGCTGAAAGAGCCGGTGCTGGCGACCAACGCCGCGCAGCAAGGCGCCAACGGTCTGGGCAACGACTTCAGCGTGCGCCAGATGCTGGCCACCAAAGAAGCCTACCTGCTGTTCACCATCTTCTTCGCGGCCTGCATGAGCGGTCTGTACCTCATCGGCATCGTGAAAGACATGGGCGTTCAACTGGCCGGGATGGATTTGGCCACCGCCGCCAACACCGTGTCCGCCGTCGCCATCTTCAACACCGCCGGCCGCATCATCCTGGGTACGCTGTCCGATAAAGTGGGCCGCATGCGCGTCATCAGCTTCACCATGCTGGTTACCGTGCTGGCGATTGTCGCGCTGAGCTTCATGACCCTGAACCACACGCTGTTCTTCATCTGCGTCGGCGCGGTGGCCTTCTGCTTCGGCGGCAACATCACCGTGTTCCCGGCGATTGTCGGCGACTTCTTCGGCCTGAAAAACCACAGCAAAAACTACGGCATCATCTACCAGGGCTTCGGCCTGGGCGCGCTGGCCGGTTCGTTCGTCGCCAAATACTTCGGCGGCTTCCACGCCACCTTCATGGTGATTGGCGTCCTGTCCGCCGCCTCCCTGCTGATTACGCTGTTCATCAAAGCGCCGAAAGCGGTGGAAGCGGAAACGGCAGAAACCGCCCAGACGGCGGAGTTGGCCAAAGCCTGATCCCCCACGAAAACGACAAGGGGCGCAACCTGCGGGTTGCGCCCCCTTTTTTTATTACTTCATCTCTGGGCTTACAGCTGCATGCCCAGCGTCTGGCGCAGATGCGCGCCGGCACCCAGCAGGCCCGGCTGGCCGTGCGTTATCATGAACACCGGGATGTCGCGCACATAGTCACGGAAACGCCCTTTGTCTTCGAAGGCGGCGCGGAAGCCCGAGGCCTTGAAGAATTCCATAAAGCGCGGCACGATGCCGCCGGCGATGTACACGCCGCCAAAGGTGCCCAGATTCAGCGCCAGGTTGCCGCCGAAGCGCCCCATGATCACGCAAAACAGCGACAGCGCGCGGCGGCAATCGATACAGCTGTCTGCCAGCGCCCGCTCGGTGATGTCCTTCGGCTCCCATTTTTCCGGCAGGCGGTTGTCCGCCTTGACGATGGCGCGATACAGATTGACCAGACCCGGCCCGGATAGCACGCGCTCGGCGGAAACGTGCCCCACTTCACCGCGCAGCACCTCCAGAATGATGTCCTCTTCTTCGCTGTTCGGCGCGAAATCGACATGGCCGCCCTCGCCCGGCAGGCTGACCCAGCGGCGATCGACGTGCACCAGGTGGGCGACGCCCAGCCCTGTGCCGGCGCCGTACACCGCGATCGGTTTGCCCGGCTGCGCATCGCCGCCGCCAAACTGCAGCACGTCATCCGGCGAAAGCATCGGGATCGCCATCGAGACGGCGGTGAAATCGTTGATCACTTCCAGGTGGCTCAGCCCCAGGCTGGCCTTCATTTCTTTGATCGAGAACGCCCAGCTGTGGTTGGTCATCGCCACCCAGTCTTCGGTCACCGGGCAGGCGATCGCGATACAGGCGTCCTGCACCTCGATATCGCACGCTTTCAGGTATTGGCGGATCACCGCCTCCAGGCTGTCGAACTCCAGGCCGGAATAGGTTTTCGCCTGGGTAATTTCACCCGTCGCAACAGTGCACAACGCCAGGCGGGCATTGGTGCCGCCAACATCACCCACGAGGGCATAGGTCATTGATTTCGTCTCCGCAAAATGAAAAATAAAAAGCTGCCCACACTGTAAAATCCTGCTGCGAAAACAACAATCACCCGCCCCGGATCTGCACCCCAATAGCGATCCGGATCACAAAAAACGTTTCAGCTTGCCCGCGACGCCGCGCCTTGAAACAAATTGCGGCAAAAAACGCCCCCAGACGACTGTTAACCGTCATCGCCGCCGGGCAATATCAATGCGTGCCTGCGCGCCGATAGTCTGGCAAGCTGTGGCCACAGCCCAACCACCCGCTCTCCCTGCCCTGTAGGGAGGCATCGACAAGGGATTACCCATGCTGCATCCGCGCGCCAATGCCATGTTGGCCTTTGCTTTGCCTGCGCTGATTATCGGTTCCGCTTCCAGTCTGGTGCTGCTGCTGGTGATGAAAGTCGCCGCCGCGCTGCAGCAATTACTGTGGGTGACGCTGCCCGATGCGCTGAGCCTGGATGCCCAGTCGCCCTGGTGGCCGGTCGCGATGCTGACGCTGACCGGCGTGGCGGTGGGCCTTATCGTGCGTTATATGCCGGGCCACGCCGGGCCGGACCCGGCGACGGAATCGCTGATCGGCATGCCGCTGCCGCTCTCCGCCCTGCCGGGGCTGGGGTTGGCGCTGATCGTCGGCCTGGCCGGCGGCGTCAGCCTGGGGCCGGAGAACCCGATCACCGCCATCAATATCGCGCTGGTAGCGGCCGCCGGTGCGCGCCTGCTGCCGAAGGTGCCGCGCATGGACTGGATCATCCTGGCGGCTGCGGGCACCATCGGCGCGATGTTCGGCACGCCGGTCGCCGCCGCGCTGATCTTCTCGCAAACCCTGGCGGGCAATAACGAAACGCCGCTGTGGGATCGCCTGTTCGCCCCGCTGGTGGCCGCCGCCGCCGGCGCGGTCACCACCCAGATGTTCTTCGTGCCCAATTTCGCCCTACAGCTCGACGCCTACGACGTGACGCGGCTGCCGGACATCTTCAGCGGCGCCATCGTGGCGCTGATCGCCATCGCGCTCGGCATGGTGGCGCTGTGGTGCTTCCCGCACGTTCACCGCCTGTTCCATTCGATGAAGAATCCGGTGTTGATGTTAGGGCTGGGGGGTTTTGTGCTGGGCCTGCTGGCGCTGGTGGGCGGAGAGATTACCCTGTTCAAAGGGCTGGATGAAATGAAGCGCCTCGCGCAAGACGACGGCTATTCGGTGCCGGCGCTGTTGGCCATTACCCTGACCAAGCTGGCGGCGCTGGTGATCGCCGCCGCCAGCGGCTTTCGCGGCGGGCGCATCTTCCCGGCGGTGTTCGTCGGCGTGGCGCTGGGGCTGATGCTGCACCAGCACGTTCCGGCGGTGCCGGCGGCGATCACCGTCTCCTGCGCCATCATGGGGCTGGTGCTGGTGGTGACGCGCGACGGCTGGCTCAGCCTGTTCATGGCGGTGGCGGTGGTGCCGGATCTGCACCTGCTGCCGGTCTTGTGCATCGTGATGCTGCCCGCCTGGCTGGCGCTGGCGGGCAAACCGCTGATGCTGGTGAACCGCCGGCAACCGCCGCACGACGATTAGGCCAGCGCGAACGCCGCGGCGGCGCGGGCGTGGATCGCGGTGGTGTCGAACACCGGCACCGAGGCATCCTGCTCGCTCACCAACAACCCTATCTCGGTGCAGCCGAAAATAATCCCCTGCGCGCCCTGCTGCTCCAGATCGCTGATGATCCGGCGATACTCGTCGCGCGAGGCGTCGCGAATTTTACCGAGGCACAGTTCGTCATAGATGATGCGGTGTACGATGTCGCGATCGGCGCTGACCGGCGTCACCACCTCAATGCCGTGCAATTCCTGCAGGCGGCCACGGTAGAAGGTCTGCTCCATGGTAAAGCGCGTGCCCAGCAGCCCGACGCGGCGAATGTTTTTTTCCCGCACCTGCAGCGCCGTGGCGTCGGCGATGTGGATCAGCGGCAGGCCGCTGGCCTGCTCGACCGCCTCCGCCACCTTGTGCATGGTGTTGGTGCAGATCACGATGGCTTCGGCGCCGGCGGCGCGCAACGCCACCGCGGCGGCGGCCAGCAATCGGCCGGCGCCGTCCCAATCGCCCTGGTGCTGCAAGCGCTCGATCTCCTGAAAATCGACGCTGTAGAGCACGATTTTGGCCGAATGCAGCCCGCCGAGGCGCGCCTTTACCTGCTCGTTGATGGTGCGGTAATACGGAATGGTGGATTCCCAGCTCATGCCACCCAGCAAGCCCAACACTTTCATTTTTCTTTCCTCAGCCTGTTGCGACAATCCTCTGACCTTACCTGAGAATCGCCGGGCTGACGACGCCTTATTCAGCGCCGGAATTGATCGGCTGGCGCGCTTCGAACCAGCGCTGGCGCAGCGTGTCGTACAGCCAGTTATAGGCCATGGTGTACGGCAGGAAGAACAGGAAGAAACCGATCTCCAGCATAAAGGCCTGCAATACGGAAATATTCAGCATCCAGGCGGCGATCGGCACGCCGATCAGGATAAAACCGGCTTCAAAGCCGACGGCGTGCAGCACACGCACCTTCAGGTTGCGGACGACCCGGCTGACCGGCCACAGACGGTCGAACACCGTGTTGTAAACCATATTCCAGACCATGGCGATGGTCGCCAAGGCCACCGCCAATGCGCCGATTTGCACCATCGAACGATTAAGCAGCCATGCCCCCAGCGGAGAAACGATCATCACGGCAATCACCTCGAAACCAACGGCGTGGACGATACGTTCAATGAGAGACTTGTTTTGCAGTTGCATACATCACCTTTTTTCCGACAGTTGTTGCGAAAGTCAGGTGATTATCATCGCTTTTTTGGGTAGATTGAAAATAGATACCATCGATAAAGTAGATAGTTTATGCACTATTCCCCGGAAGCGCTGCACGCGTTTGTCGAAGCCGCCGCCCTCGGCTCGTTTTCCGCCGCCGCGCGCAAGCTGCGCAAAAGCCAATCCACCATCAGCACCGCCATCGCCAATCTGGAGGCCGACCTGGCATTGACGCTGTTCGATCGCAGCGCGCGCCAGCCGGTGCTCACCGCCGCCGGCCGCAAAGTGCTGGGGCATGTGCAGGCGATCCTCGCCGCCAGCGAGCGGCTCGACGCCCTGAGCATTCAACTGGCGGGCGAGGTCGAACCGCGCCTGAGCATGGTGTTCTCCGATACCTATCAACCCAAGCATCACGATCAATTGATGCAACAATTCGAACTGCGTTACCCGGAGATTGAGCTGGAGTGGATGATCGCCGAAGATGGCGACGTTATCGATCTGCTGCAAAGCGGCCGCGCGCATTTGGGCATGGTGGAAGTGCAAAAAAGCTACCCGCCGGATATCGCCTTCTCTCGTTTGCCGGAACAAACCGACATGGGGCTGTTCGTCGCCCACCAGCATCCGCTGGCGCAGGCCGCCGCGCCGACGCCGGAGCAGTTGTCCAGCACCCGACAGCTGATCCTGAACACCTACACCGGCGCCGAAGCGGCCAGACAAGGCGGCCTGGTTTGGTCGGCGCCCAGCTATCTGCTGCTGCTGGAGATGGCGGAACAGGGGTTCGGCTGGGCGGTATTGCCGCACTGGCTGGTGCAACAATACGGCCACAATATGCTGACCGAGCTGCGGCCGCGCGGCTGGCCGAAAATGATCTCGGTGGATGCGGTATGGTCAAAACTGACCCCGCCGGGCCCGGCGGGGTTCTGGGTGCTGAAGCGCCTGCTGGGCGATTCCCTGCCTTAAGCGGCGGCGTTGCGCGCCTGGATGGCGCGCGAAACGGTGTCGAGCAGCTCGGGAATGTCCATCTTCGGCAGCATCACTTCAATGAAGGCCAGCCGATCGCCGTCGGCTACCTCGCGCAGCGCCTGGCGCAAGCCGTCCGAATCGCTGACCCGCAGCGCCTTCACCGGCCGCTCGCCGGCCAGCGCAGGCGGCAGCTGCGTCCAGTTCCAGCGCGCGATGTCGTTATAACGTTGCTCCGGCCCGTGGATGGCGCGCTCGACGGTATATCCCTGATTATTCAGCACGAAGATCACCGGTTTAAGTCCGTCGCGCAACATCGAACCCAGCTCCTGCACGGTCAGCTGCGCGGCGCCGTCGCCAATCAGCAGCACTGCCCGGCGCTGCGGTTCGGCGGTCTGCACGCCGAACGTCGCCGGCAGGGTATAGCCGATCGATCCCCAGAGCGACTGCACGATCAACCGGCAGCCGCGCGGCAACGTCAGCGCCGCCGCACCAAAACAGGCGGTGCCCTGATCGGCCAGCACGATATCCCCGGGCCGCAGGAAATCCTGCATCTGCCGCCAGAAGGCGTGCTGATCCAGCCCTTCTCCATCGCCTTCCGGCAGCGCCGGGCGGACGATCGGCGGCAACGGCCAACGCGACGCCAGCGACAGGCTCAGGCGATGTAGCGCCTGCACCGCCTCGCGCATCGGAATGCGGCTAAAGCGCTGCCGCCCGACCCAGGCTTCGAACGGCTGAATGTCGATACATTTTTCCACCGGCAGATGATGCGTGAAACCAGCGGTAATGGTGTCGGTCAAACGCACGCCGACGTTGATCACCACATCGGCGTTTTCGATAAGCTGTTTCACCGCCGGATCGCTGGCACCGCCGCAGTAGGTACCGACAAAACCGGCGCGGTTCTCATCCAGCACGCCTTTGCCGAGCAGCAGCGTAGCGTGCGGAATGTCGACCTCCTGCAGCCACTCGTCCAGCGCCGCTTCGGCACCGAAGCGATCGGCCAGGAAGTCCGCCAGCAGCGATACCCGCCGCGCCGACAGCAGCTTTTCGCGCGCCGCGGCGATAAACGCCTGCAATGCGCTGCGCGACAGTTTGGCCTGGCGCAGCATCAGCGGCGCCGGTTTACTCGGCAGCGGCGCCTGTGCGACGTCGCTGGGCAACATCAGGTAAACCGGGCGATGTTCCAGCAAGGCGACGCCGATCAGGCGGTCGATCTCCTCTGCTGCGTTGTCGGCGGTCAGGTCGGCCTGCGCGACGGTCACCTCTTTGGCTATGCGGGCGAAGTGGGTGAAGTCGCCATCCCCCAGCGAATGGTGCAGCAAATCACCGGCGCGCTGAGCGCGCTGCGCCGGCGTGCCGACCACGTGGATCACCGGCAGGTATTCGGCGTAGCTGCCGGCCACCCCGTTCAACGCGCTCAGCTCGCCGACGCCAAAGGTGGTGAGCAGCGCGGCCGCCGGTTTGCAGCGCGCATAGCCGTCGGCGGCGTAGGCGGCGTTCAGTTCGTTGGCGCAGCCTACCCAGGTGATTTGCGGATGGGCGAGGACGTGATCGAGGAATTGCAGGTTGTAATCCCCCGGCACGCCGAAGAAATGACGGATGCCGATTTGGGCCAGACGATCGAGCAGATAATCGGCCACCGTATAGGTCTGAGTCATGATCATCACCTGTCTGCAGCTGGAGCGATTACCTTTAAGTATCGAAGATGCTGTTCAAATTTCGAACAAGGATTCCTGCATCGATCGGCAACCTGGCGTTACATGCCGGCGCTGTGATCGCTCCCCCGGCAGCGCGGTGTGAAAGCGTATACACTCAAAGCACTTCACCTCTCGCCGACAAGGATAACTATGTCCTACCCCGCCTCCCCCTCACGTTATCAAGACATGGAATACCGGCGCTGCGGCCGCAGCGGGCTGAAGCTGCCCGCCGTCTCGCTCGGACTGTGGCACAATTTCGGCGACGCCACGCTGTACGACAACGCCCGCGGCCTGATCCGCTGCGCCTTCGATCGCGGCATTACCCATTTCGATCTGGCCAATAACTACGGCCCGCCGCCCGGCGCCGCCGAGGAGAACTTTGGCCGCATACTCAACGCCGATCTGCGGGCCTGGCGCGATGAGCTGATCGTCTCATCCAAAGCCGGTTACACCATGTGGCCCGGCCCCTACGGTGATTGGGGCTCGAAAAAGTACCTGGTCGCCAGCCTCGATCAGAGCCTGAGGCGCATGGGGCTGGAGTATGTGGATATCTTTTATCATCATCGGCCGGATCCGCAGACGCCGCTGGAAGAAACCATGGCGGCGCTGGATTTGTTGGTGCGCCAGGGCAAAGCGCTGTATGTCGGCCTGTCCAACTACCCGGCCGAGCGCGCGCGGCAGGCATTCGACATTCTGCAGCGGCTCGGCACGCCGTGCGTGATCCACCAACCGAAGTATTCGATGTTGGAACGCGGGCCGGAGACGGCGCTGCTGGATACGCTGGCGGAGCATGGCGTCGGCTCGATCGCTTTCTCGCCGCTGGCGGGCGGCCTGCTGACCGACCGCTACCTGCACGGCGTTCCGCAAGATTCCCGCGCCGCCAGCGGCAGCCGCTTCCTGCAGCCGGAGCAGTTGACCGCCGAGCGGCTGGACAAGGTGCGCCGCCTCGATGCGCTGGCGCGGCAACGCGGGCAGAAGCTGTCGCAAATGGCGCTGGCCTGGGTGCTGCGCGGCGATCGCGTTACCTCGGTGCTGATCGGCGCCAGCAAGAATGCGCAGATAGAAGACGCGGTGGGCATGCTGGCCAATCGCCACTTCAGTGAAGAAGAACTCGCGCAGATCGAGAAAATCTTATTGTAATCGCTTACAAATTCCGCCGCTCAATCGAGCGGCGATACCCCAGAAAAATCTCAAATCTTGGCCTTCGTCGCCGTTTTCAGAGTGGCTCTCAGATTCAACCCTATGCGCCGGCGCTATGATGCCGATATTGCAGCAAAAATAACGATAAGGCCGCTTTTTTAACCTGATGAACGCGCTTCATAAAGTGACAAACGGCCAGGCCGCGCAAGCGGAAAGGAGAAGTCATGTTTAAACCTCTGCTCTTGGCCGCCATCTTGGCGACGACGGTACTGCCCGCCGCACAGCAGGCGCACGCCGAAGGGATCAGCATCGATCTGATGCCGGGCGTTTCACTGCGCATCGGCGATCGGGACAATCGCGGCCGTTACTGGGACGGTTACGACTGGCGCGATCGCGACTGGTGGCAAGGCCATCAGGGGCGCTATCTCGGCGACCGCAGCCGCCGCGGTTACTACTGGGACGGCTATCGCTGGCGCGACCGCGACTACTGGCGCAAACACTATTACTATCATGAAGGACGCTATCGTAAATACGACAGGCATTACGATAAGCACCACTGGAAGAAAGAGAAAAAGCACCACCACGATCATGACCGCGATCGTTGGCGCCGCCACGGCGATGACGACCGCGATTAACGACGACGGGCCGGCGCAATGCCGGCCCGCGCTATTTTCGCCTACAGTACGCTGCCGATCAGCAGGTAGCCGTTCAATCCCACCACCACCAGCACGATCAGCTTGCCCAGGTTTTGCACCACAGGGCCGTTGACCATCTCCCCCATCAGCGCCCGATTGCCGGTGAAAGCCAGCAGCGGCACCAGTGCCAGCGCAATGCCGAAGCTGAGCAGCACCTGGCTTAGCACCAGAATGCGCGTGGCGTCCATCCCCAGCATGATGACGATAAACGACGGCAGCATGGTCACCGCTCGCCGCAGCCACAGCGGAATATGGAAATGCACGAACCCCTGCATCACCACCTGCCCCGCCAGCGTGCCCACCACGGTAGAGGAGAGGCCGGCGGCCACCAGGCTCAGGCCAAACACGGTGGCGGCGGCTTGCCCGAGCAGCGGTTGCAGCGTCAGGTAGGCCACGTCGAGATCGGCGATGCCGCTGTGGCCGCTGAAATGAAACGCGGCGGCGGCGGTGGCCATCATCGCCAGGTTGACAAAACCGGCAATGGTCATGGCCACGGCGACGTCGACTTTGGTGGCGGCATAGCGCTCCGCCTTGTCGTGCTCGCCGCCGATTTGGGTAAGCGACGAATGCAGGTAGATCACGTGCGGCATGATGGTGGCGCCCAATACCCCGGCGGCCAGAAATACCGCATCGCCGTTGGGCAGATCGGGCAGCGCCATGCCCTTCAGCAGCGGCGCAAGCTGCGGCTGGGAGAACGCCAGCTCGACGATATAAGCGGCGGCGACGAACAGCAGCAGGCCGCCAATCACCAGCTCCAGCGGCTTTTGCCCGCGCTTTTGCAGCATCAAGATTAAAAAGGTGGCGATACCGGTCAGCACCGCGCCCTGCAGCAGGGAAACGCCGAGCAGCAGCTTGAAGCCGATCGCCGCGCCGATAAACTCGGCCAGATCGGTCGCCATGGCGATGATCTCCGCCTGCACCCAATAGGCCCACACCGCCGGCCGCGGAAAGCGATCGCGAATGTGCTCGGCCAGATTTTTCCCGGTGGCGATGCCCAGCTTGGCGGACAACAGCTGGATCAGCATCGCCATCACGTTGGCCCAAACTACCACCCACAGCAGGCTGTAGCCGAACGAGGCGCCGGCCTGGATGTTGGTGGCGAAGTTACCGGGGTCGATATAGCCGATAGCGGCGATGAAGGCAGGCCCCATCAGCGAGAGTTTGATTTTTCTGGCGGAGCGACCGGAGGTGGTTTCAACCACGCGACTGTTCAGCATATGTTGAACCCTTACTGAAATTACGTTTATCTCCACTCTATATAAATGATAATAATTATCAAGCGCATTTAGAGCGGTAAAACTTATCTCTGTAATAGCCAACATTAACGGTTTTATCGAAGGGTTCAGCGCGGAGCTTGCCGATTTCCGTGCTTTTCTGATGGGATTTTGGCTGCAATACCCCTGAAAGACAGGTTAGCACAAGAATACGAATTTCCTATTGCCGATTTAACGTCTTGATTTTTTATGCTTTTGCGCAACACTTTAGGAGAACTCCCGCTATGATTTTCCATATTTGCAATAGAAGTCTCGTTTTTAAACGTAGCGTTACATAAAATGACAGCCGAAATTCAGCCTGCCTCAAATTTGGAGCAAACATGTCCCATATTGCGCACTTTGCGTTGGCGATAGTGGTGGTGGCGATCCTGGCCCTGTTGGTGTGCCGCGATCGCAAAAGCATCCGCATTCGCTATGTTATTCAATTACTGGTTATCGAAGTACTGCTGGCCTACTTTTTCCTGCATTCGGAAGCGGGTTTGGGCTTCGTAAAAGGATTTGCCGCGCTGTTTGACAAACTGCTCGGGTTTGCGGGACAAGGGACTGATTTCGTGTTCGGCGGCATGGGCGACAAAGGCCTGGCGTTCTTCTTCCTGAAGGTGCTGTGCCCGATCGTCTTCATTTCGGCGCTGATCGGTATTCTGCAGTACATCAAGGTGCTGCCGTTCATCATCCGCATTATCGGTACCGTGCTGTCGAAAGTGAACGGCATGGGCAAGCTGGAGTCATTCAACGCCGTCAGTTCGCTGATCCTCGGCCAATCCGAAAACTTCATCGCCTACAAGGATATCCTGGGCAAGATGTCGGAAAAGCGCATGTACACCATGGCGGCGACCGCGATGTCTACGGTGTCCATGTCCATCGTCGGCGCCTACATGACCATGCTGGACGCCAAGTTCGTGGTGGCGGCGCTGGTATTGAACATGTTCAGCACCTTTATCGTGCTGTCGCTGGTCAACCCGTACGACACTAATAAAGAAGAAGAGCTGCACCTCGGCAACCTGCACGAAGGCCAGAGCTTCTTCGAAATGCTGGGTGAATATATCCTGGCCGGCTTCAAAGTAGCGATTATCGTTGCCGCGATGCTGATCGGCTTCATCGCCCTGATCGCCGCGCTCAACGGTGTGTTCAGCGCCATCTTCGGCCTGAGCTTCCAGGAAATCCTCGGCTACTTCTTCTATCCGTTCGCCTGGATCATGGGCATTCCTAAGCACGAAGCCCTGCAGGTTGGCAGCATCATGGCCACCAAGCTGGTTTCCAACGAGTTCGTGGCAATGATGGAGCTGCAGAAAGTGTCTGCCGAACTGTCACCGCGCAGCCTGGGGATCCTGTCGGTGTTCCTGGTGTCCTTCGCCAACTTCTCTTCCATCGGTATCGTGGCTGGTGCGATCAAGGGCCTGAACGAACATCAGGGCAACGTGGTGTCGCGCTTTGGCCTGAAGCTGGTGTACGGCTCTACGCTGGTCAGCATCCTGTCCGCTTCGATCGCAGGCCTGGTGCTGGGCTAAGCCTCGAACTCACTGCGATAACAAGGCGCCTGCGGGCGCCTTTTTTGTTATTTGCCGCGCCTCTCACCTGTGCGCTGGGAAGAAATAAATCTCAGCGCCTGTTGGCATGGCAAGTCATAAAGTCTTACTTGCAGTTTGTATAAAAAGAAAACACGCTAATAACGAATACCTTAGTTTTTAGGGCGTACTTTCCACTATATCGGTAACATTGAACGCACGTTATTGTGATGGAGAATGTTCACTAGCGGCTAATGATAAGATGCATCCTTACTCTGAACCGACTTTAAAAAAAAGTTAGCTGCTCGAATCCGTTAAAAACGCTGTGATTTCCTCAGAAATAATTGGCGACGCATTATAGTAAGAATCAACACTTTCCACGACCACGATCTTCTTGTTATCTTCACTTGCAGTCCAACATGGAACCACCGCCAAAGTCCCTTCCACATAGGAAAAGGAAGAGATAATGGTAAACAACGAATCCGAAATGATATCTAACTTTCGGCGATCGATGTAGGCACCGATATCTAAGCTTCGCGTCAAAAACTCCGCAGACTGAGGGACATGAATATCTCCTCCTACTCTGACGATCTTGCCATCAACAGAAGGGACAATCCACAGATTGAACTCCCTTTCTGTAATCATCATAGGCGAAAGCAGATTTCCCACAGAGTGGGAAAGATAATAATCTCTAAATACCCGATTAACGGCAGGACACACCTCGGAAGGTGAATCTATCTCATTGATATTATAGCCATTTGTAAACTTTATTACCGTGTCGTACATGCGTTTATTTTCATCAAAAAAAATCACGCCACTCTCGATACTGTTTAAGCCCCCAATATTTTTGTTTCTAAAGACATTGACACAGGTAAAGAAAGCTAGCTCATCCTGAAAGTATGAAAAAATTTCTGCCGTATTTAGCAAAATGGAATCATAACTCACAAAAACAGATTTGTTTTTACAGTTAAGGAAAGAGGGAAAATTGATGGATTCATCATCTCCGCCGTTTTTCACTTCATAGGGTAGATCATGCTGTTCATAGAGTCTCGCGAGGTGAGGTATTTCAGATCTTTCGACGATGCGAACCATCTTTTCTTTTCTGCCGAACTCACCGCTGGAGGAAAGAATGAACTTTTCCCACATCCATTGCGACTGAGTACATAAACGGCTGAGGCGTTGGTTATTTTCATGAATGCGTCGCCACAGACAATGATTTCCAAATGAAGTTTTGAAGTCGTCATAATCTCTGTCATCAAGGAAGAAATCGACGGAAATTCCTTTTCTGGCGCAAGCCAGTGCTGTCATCGCCGCAGTTACCCCACCGCCACCCACAATTGCGATATTTTTATTTTTTTTCATGGATAACCTCATCCAGCCGTAATGAAATAATGACAATAGTTTCTTCAAGAAAACAGCACCAATGTCAATAGATACCAACAACCAACATTAATTAGCACATTAACTATTTCGCGATTAATCAGAGGATAAAACTATTAACATCGCTAAAATTTGATATAAATTCACACCACCACAGCATAAAAAACTATTTATATAGAATTATAAACCAAAAACACAGACATAGCCGCACTTAACGACTGACAATTTTTTTTTCATGTAGACTGAATTTCATTAACAAACAGCACACGAAATGCGCGGCACAGCCAGCACAAAACACCATTTAAAAAACTAAAATCAGTTTTTTAAAGAAATCTAACATGGAAATAATGGTATCAATCACCAGAAAAGGGGGGTATTTAACATCTATTTACACATGATGACGCAAGAATAGAAAACGTATAATTTACATACAGTTATAACACAAGGATATTTATATGAATAAGTACATGCTGAACTCATTGCTGCTTGTCGGTGTTCCTTTGGCGATGACCACCATTACCAAGGCTGCCGCGGCGGACGGCACCATTAATTTCACCGGCAATGTCACCGATCAAACCTGCACCGTAGTCGCCGGTAGCGCCAACCAAACCATTCCGATGGGCAACATCAGCGCCAAAGCATTTAAAAGTGCTGGCGATACCGCCCTGCCGACAAAGTTCAGTATTGCTTTAACCAGCTGCCCTGAAACGGTGACAAAAGCGTCGGTAAAATTCGACGGGACATATGCACAAGGCAACTCGACATTGTTGTCACTCAATTCAGAAAGCGGTGTGGCAACGGGTCTTGGCGTAGCCCTCTATGAGGCTGATGGCACCACGCAAATTCCTATGGCTTCGTTTTCTAATGCGCAGAGCGTGCAGAAAGACATCAACAACGTCTTTACCTATGTCGCCAAATATATGGCGACATCGGATAAGGTCACAGTCGGGCCGGCTAATGCCACGACACAATTTAGCATTTCATATAACTGATAAAAATAGCCTGTCAGGTCAGCAAATATAGCTGGCCTGACGACAAAAAACATCAAGGACGCCATAATAATGAAGCTAAGTAAATATTCTTTGCTGGCAATACTCTTTTTTTCATGCGGCGCATCGGCAAGCGTGACGCTAGCCGGTACACGTATCGTTTATGAAGAAGATAAAAAAGAGGCAAACATTTCCGTCACCAACCAGGATCACAATAGCCCGGTGCTTATTCAAACTTGGGTAGAAAGTTTCTCGCCTGAAGATAAAAAAGAGGCTCCATTTGTTGTCACTCCGCCATTATTTAGACTGGAACCAGAACAGGATAATATTATCAGAGTCATTTATTCTGGAGGAAATCTGCCACAACATAAGGAATCGATATATTGGCTGAGCGTAAGATCAATACCCTCAACCAAGAAATCAAAAGAAAACAAGTTGCTCATTACCGTACAAAATAAAATAAAGCTATTTTATCGCCCTAAAACCCTATCAAGAGATGAAGCCATAGATGCCTACAAAAAAATTCATTTCTCATTGAAAGGAAAGACCTTAGAGGCAAAAAATCCGTCACCGTTTTACGTCTCCTTTTACTCAGTAAGCATTGATGGAAAAGAGGTAAAGGAGGTCGATATGATCGCGCCACAAAGCACGAAAAAATGGCTATTGCCACAGGAAACTCATGGTAAAGAAATAAAATGGCAAGCCATCAATGACTATGGGGGAGTGACCCGTGCGATAAGCGCACCATTATAGTATTTGCCAGGGGATGCGAAAATGACGATGAATAACAAGGCCACCAATAAAACATCGGTGCTGTTTTTTTGTGTTCTATCTTCACCTGCGGTTTTAGCTGAAGACTACTTTGAACCCTCAGCACTGAACAGAGATTACCAGACCATAACTGACTTATCCCACTTTAATAATTCGCGCAGTCAATTGCCTGGTGAGTATTGGGTTGATATCTATTTGAACAATGTGTTTTTCGCTAATAAAAAAGTGTCTTTCTATTATGTGGATGGTACTTTGCAGCCCCGAATCTATCGCAGCGCTCTGGTTAACCTCGGTGTTCGCATGGACAAACTGGAAATAAACAATGACACCGACCTTGCCTCAACGCCTATCAGCAAGATTATTCCCGGCAGTCAGGCCAAGTTTGATTTTAATCGACAACGATTGGATTTAAATATCCCGCAGGCTTATATCGAAAATCTTCCTAGAGACTGGGTTAACCCCGCACTTTGGGATGATGGCATTCGCGCATTTTTAATGGATTACAATTTTAGTAGTACCGAGTCATGGAAAACGAAAAATAAAAAAGATAATGGAAATCAATATTTAAACTTGCACAGTGGTTTTAACTATGATGCCTGGCGCTTCAGAAACTACTCTACCTATTCAAACCAAAGCAGTACTAAATGGAAAGGTATCAACACCTATGCCGAGCGCAGCTTTCGGGACAGCAAAAACACGCTGACCATTGGCGATAGTTCAACATCGGGCGACGTTTTTGACAGTTTTCAATTTCGCGGTCTGAAATTAGCAAGCGATCCCAGCATGTGGCCCGACAGCCAGAGAGGGTTTGCCCCAACGGTTAGAGGTATAGCGCAAAGCAATGCTGAGGTCACTATAAAACAAAATGGCTATATCATTTATCAAACACATGTACCAGCGGGGAATTTTGAAATAACGGATATCTACCCCACCACCTCCAGCGGTGGGCTGCATGTGATCATCAAAGAAACCGATGGCTCAGAAAGGAGTTTCTTCCAGCCTTTTTCCTCTGTCCCCATCATGCTCAGGGAGAACATGAAAAGAAATGAATTCACAATGGGGGAATATCGCTCTGCGCGAAGCGCTAACCAAAAGTATAAGTTTCTACAGGCATCGACGATTTATGGCATTAAAGATGATAAAACACTCTATGGTGGCGCCATTATTTCTGAAAAGCACCAGGGAATTTCTGCCGGCATTGGCAGCAGCCTGGGACATTTCGGCTCCGTCTCTGCCGATGTCACTCACACCAAAAGCCGATTAACCACAGGGCAGGATCGTAAAGGACAACAATACCGTATCCAGTACGCAAAAAATATTGAAAAAACGGGTACCAACTTTACGCTGGCCGGCTATCAATACTCGACGTCTGGCTACTTAAGTTTCTCGCAGCTCAGTGATATTAATGCCAACATTGAAAGAAACTGGCTGGCGCGCGGCGTGAAAAGAAGCCGGCTGGTTCTCAATATTAATCAGCCTATCCGGGATTTCGGCAGTCTATACATCAATGGTTACCAAGAAAACTATTGGCACAACGGTGCCGTTGAACGAAATTTTCTCATGGGATTTTCCACGAACCAATCTGGAGTGAGTTACAATATTGGATTGGGCTACAACAGCGGCCGCTATACGGACAAACCCGACAAGATCGCCACGCTTAACGTTCAGATTCCGCTAAGCAAAGGGCAATCAAACAACTGGATGAACTATACCTCGAGCAAGAGCAGCAAAGGCAAACTCAATCAGCAATTAGGACTAAGCGGCACCGCACTGGAAAATAACCAGCTCAGTTATAACGTCTCTGCAGCTCAAAGCGGTACCCGTGACGGCTATTCTGGCAACAGTTCGGCTTATTATCGCAGTAGATATGGTGAAATAGGCGCCGGATACAGCTTTGATAAAGATGTGCAGCGAATAAACTACAGTTTGCGAGGCGGCGCCGTGGTTCATCGCAACGGCATTACATTATCCCAATCGCTGGGTGACACAATCGCTTTAGTCGAGGTGCCAAATGCAGGCAACGTTGAAATCATCAACAGTACCGGTGTCACCACAGATTGGCGAGGCTATGCCGTGGTGCCTTATATCAACAGTTATCATAAGAATAGAATTAACTTAAATCCGCAGTCCTTTGATGATTCAGTAGAAATAGAGAACAACAGCCAAACCGTTATCCCGACGAAAGGCGCCATTGTTGTCGCCAACTTTGCATCTCACATAGGAAACCGAATTATTTTCAAAGTACATCATCGTGGGACGGAGATTCCTTTCGGCGCAGTTGCCACATTGCGCAGCGACCCAGGGAAATCAGGTATCGTCGGCAACAATAACGCTGTCTATATGAGCGGCATGCCAGACGCTGGAACAATAACATTGCGTTGGGGAGCGGGAGGAAGCTGCCAAGGAAATTACAGCATAGAGCCTAACGATTCTGCCTCAAGAGTTAAGCAGATTAGCTTGCAATGTGAATAAATAAACAGGCCATATCACCATCAATGGTCATATTAAATTTTAAAACATGATTATCAGTAATAGGCAGATGGGTAAATCATGTGCAAGAGAAAAACCGCCAAAGGACATCAGCATGACTATATCAAGGCTATTAACAGCCACACATATCGCCAAAGCGGTCAGCATTCTGGCGCTATTATTTTCCTTTTCAGCCAAGGCAGACGGTGATTGCCGCGCAATATGGCACCACCCGCTACGGATCGTACAATCCAGCATTACCGTCCCGGCCAGCGCCAAAATAGGCGATCTTATCGGCCAGGGAGAATCTAACTTCTCAGTAAAACTGTTGGAAAATAACACAGGATTCTCCTTGGGTGAACGAGGCGATTTAGTGATGCAACCCTTTACCGAGATGAGTGCGACAAACTTCTGGTACAATGGGATCAAAGTTTATCAAACCAGTTGGCCGGGCGTTGGCATGGCCATGTCGCTCAATAACAAACCGGGCCTTATCGAGTTTTATGGTCCCCGCGAGACGCCTATCGGTTACATTCTAAACGCTAACTTTAAATATTATCTGATAAAGATCGGTGATATACAGCCAGGCACCATACCCTCGTTCGCGCCTTTCTTTTTCAACTATGCCTGTTTAAGAGCCTCAAATGCCAGGAGATTGGGCCACATTTATTATCCTACCGTCAATATTGCCGTAGAGGGCTGCCGTCTGAACACGCCGTCTAAACAGGTTTTTTTAGATAAAATTAATCGCCGAGCATTTTCCGGGCCAGGCAGCGTAGCGGGAAAAACGCCCTTCAGCATCGCTCTGGAGTGCAATGCCAACACAAAAATTGATTTGGAAATACGCGGGGAAATGGCTAATGGCCATCGACAGGTCTTAGCGATTACGCCATCGAAAGAGGCTGCCACCGGCGTCGGCCTACAGATTCTGAGCAACGGCGTTCCCTTTGAACTGGGTTCCGCAGCCAACGTATTAAGCGAGACATTGGTAGGGATAAATGAAATCCCACTCAGCGTACAATATTACCAAACGGAAGAAAAAATCAGGCCGGGCGAAGTCAATGCAGTGGCTCAATTCACCGTGTCATATCGCTAGTTTTATTCTTGTTCTAACACGCCGGCGCAAGACCCGGCTGGAATACTGGCATTCCCTCTCGATGAGATCGGGAGGCCTATTTCCGCACAAAAGCAAGAGGCCTATGGTCATAGAGATGGTTAAAAGCAAAAAGCCGACCCTGAGGTCGGCTTTTTAAATGGTGGTGGAGCTAGACGGGATCGAACCGTCGACCTCTTGCATGCCATGCAAGCGCTCTCCCAGCTGAGCTATAGCCCCACAAAAGTGGTACGCTTTGACCGGCGTTACGGTATTCCCCAACCTCTCTGAGAAGAAGGTTGGTGGAGCTAGACGGGATCGAACCGTCGACCTCTTGCATGCCATGCAAGCGCTCTCCCAGCTGAGCTATAGCCCCGTTCCACAATCACTTTGTGCTGTGAACGGGGCGCATAATATGAAACCCGCTCTAAGCTGTCAACGGCTAAATTGAATTACTGAATCAAGCGTTGAAAAAGCCGCCAAATCAGCGCGTTTGCTACGAAATATTGCTCGTTTCGGGCAAAAATGCAGCGCCTGCGCCAACTCTACTTAACCAGGTACATGCCTTCGCTGGCCGGGCGGCTGAGCTTGAAGCCAAACTTTTCATACAGCGACGGCACGTCGGCCATCAGGGTGATATAAGCACCCTGCGGTGCGGCCCGTTCCAGATAGCCCATAATATGGCTCATGATCTGGCGCCCCAATCCTTTCCCCTGGTGTTCGGGATCGACCGCCACATCAACAATCTCGAAATTCAGCCCGCCATCCCCCACCACACGCCCCATGCCGACCACCAGCCCCGACAACGTGATTTGCACGCCGTACAGGCTGTTGGGCAACGCACGTTCGGCGCCCGCACGCGGCCGCGCCGACAGGCCGGCAACCTGCCGCAGCCGCATAAAATCGTCCACCGGCGCCACTTGCTGTTTCACGCTATACAAGATGCCTCCTTAATATTTATCACCGTTTGCTTTCGCCCATTGAGTGTAGGCGGAAAAAAAGCCCCGGGATCGCTCCACGGGGCTTTTCTTTAAGGCGTATCAGCGAATCAAGCTTGCGCTTCGCGCTCGGCGATGTAAGCCAGCGCCATGTCGATGCGCTGCAGCGAACGCTTCTGGCCGATAGCATGCACGGTCACGTCCATGCCCGGCGACTGACCGGCGCCGGTCACCGCAACGCGCAGCGGCATGCCGACTTTACCCATGCCGACACCCAGCTCATCCGCAGTGCCCTGAATGGCGTCGTGCACGTTTTCCGGCGTCCAGACGGTGATGGCGGCCAGCTTGGCGCGCACCGCCTCCAGCGGCTGACGCGCCACCGGGCGCAGGTGCTTCTTGGCCGCGTCTGCATCGAACTCGCTGAAGTCTTCATAGAAGTAGCGGCAGGACTCCGCCATTTCTTTCAGCGTTTTGCAACGCTCGCCCAGCAGCTTGACGATGTCTTTCAGTTCCGGGCCGTTGCGGGTTTCAAGGCCCAGTTGCTCAACGTGCCACGCCAGATGCACCGCCACTTCTTCCGCCGGCATATGGTTGATGTAGTGGTGGTTCAGCCACTGCAGCTTCTCGGTGTTGAACGCGCTGGCGGATTTGTTGATCGCTTCCAGCGTGAAGAACTCTTTCATCTCATCGATGGAGAAGATCTCCTGATCGCCATGGGACCAGCCCAGACGCACCAGGTAGTTCAGCAGCGCCTGGGGCAGATAGCCGTCGTCGCGGTACTGCATAACGCCCACGGCGCCGTGACGCTTGGACAGCTTTTTACCGTCGTCGCCGAGGATCATCGACACGTGTGCGTATTCCGGCACCGGCGCGCCCAGCGCTTTGAGAATGTTGATCTGGCGCGGGGTGTTGTTGATATGGTCTTCGCCGCGGATCACGTGGGTGATCTCCATGTCCCAGTCATCGACGACGACGCAGAAGTTATAGGTTGGCGAACCATCGGTACGGCGGATGATCAGATCGTCCAGCTCCTGGTTGCTGAATTCGATCGGGCCGCGAATTTTGTCGTCGAAGATCACCGAGCCTTCCTGCGGGTTGCGGAAGCGCACCACGTGCGGCTCGTCGTCGGTGTGGCTGCACTGGCTGTCGCGGCAGTGGCCGTCGTAGCGCGGCTTCTCGCCGTTTTCCATCTGCTTCTCGCGCAGCGCTTCCAGACGTTCCTTGGAGCAATAGCATTTATAGGCAGTGCCCTGCTCCAGCATCTCGTCGATGACCGCGTTGTAACGATCGAAACGCTTGGTCTGGAAATACGGGCCTTCATCCCAATCTAGGTTCAACCAGTTCATGCCATCCATAATTGCGTCGATCGCGTCCTGGGTGGAGCGTTCCAGATCGGTATCTTCGATACGCAGAACGAACTCACCGCCCGCATGGCGGCTGAACAACCAGGAATAAAGTGCGGTACGCGCGCCGCCGACGTGAAGATAGCCGGTCGGGCTCGGTGCAAAACGGGTTTTGATTTTCATTGGGTTCACTGCCTTATTACGCAACGCGTGTCGGCGGTTGCCGACGATTGCTCGGAATTGAAAAAAGAGTGGACGACATTGTATCACCACGCGCTAATTCCTCAACGCCGACACGATATTGCGCCGGTCGATTTCGCGCGTTTTGCGGCGAGTTTCGCATAGTGTTGCGCAAAGAATCGGCGCCGTTGGCGATAATTATCGCGCCCTGCCTAAATTTGCGGCGAACGATTGAAATCATTTTAAAAACCGTTGACTCACTTTGAACTATCCCTATAATGCGACTCCAACAAGACGGGGCGATTAGCTCAGTTGGTAGAGCATCTCCTTTACACGGAGGGGGTCGGCGGTTCGAGCCCGTCATCACCCACCATCATTCTCTCGTTTAGCAGTGCCTGGAAGTCTTGAAGTGGGTGATTAGCTCAGTTGGTAGAGCATCTCCTTTACACGGAGGGGGTCGGCGGTTCGAGCCCGTCATCACCCACCATCATTCTCTCGTTTAGCAGTGCCTGGAAGTCTTGAAGTGGGTGATTAGCTCAGTTGGTAGAGCATCTCCTTTACACGGAGGGGGTCGGCG